>OFGP01000002.1_pt1 | contig 443790 bp, 389 predicted proteins | sample 1521781 | NCBI WGS metagenome assembly OFGP01 (sample SAMEA3504113, study PRJEB24116) | mouse gut metagenome | biome: mouse gut; feature: mouse-associated habitat; material: faeces | place: Denmark | collected 2011
TAAAAAATGTAGGCTAATGGTGTTTTGAAAGAGCTTTATAAACAGCTTGAAATCGATAAGTTCTGGAACTGGAAGACGAGGAACCTTTCCATCAGGTATCATGTTGACCAGATTTTCAGGCTGCTTGTCTTCTCACGGATTCTTGCGCCCGCTTCAAAAAAGGGCACCTTTGAGGACCAATGTCATTTAGATAAGGACAACATTGCAGTTAGGATTCTTTTTACAGCGAGTAAACATTTTGTTTATTCACTGTTTTTCTATATTTAAAAGCATTCAACGTAATAAATTTGTACGACAAACAGACAGATGCTTTCATCTGTCTTAAAAATGGTATATACTAATATTTGATTAGGCTGCTCTATATAGAAAGCTTATCGCGGACTGGGGTTTGACTTTGCGAGGGTCTGTTCTCCCAGAACGTACAGGAAGAAGCTCATGTCCGATTAGATACTCTACATCGGGTGGAGCTTTTTCTTCTTTTATTGATAGAAAATGACAGCAAATTCGCATCGCACGGGTATAATTCAGCTGATATATATATTTGCAGCCAACTTTCTGCTTGACAACCACATTAGTCGCTATAATCTCACAGAAATTATACAGAGTCATTCTTGACCATATTTCCTGCACAATATATTCTGGTTTCTTTGCATGAAACCGTGTTAATCCTAATGCATATTTTAACTCGCGAAAAGAGGTTTCTATTCCCCAGCGTTTCGCATATAACTGTTTGTTTTCACCAGAACTAAATTTTTCTTGTGGCAGATTTGTAATAATACATTCATAAGAGTCTTGCGAGATTGGAAAACGCACTACTCTCATTTTTATTTCGTAAAACTTATTAAAATGCAGGTCAAGATAATCAAAAGGTGTTTTTTTCATAATAATTCTGTATTTTTGGGGATTTGCTTTTACTTCATTTGTCTGCTTTTTTGTGAGCGTAAGATTAACCCATTCGTCAAATTCATCACTCTCTGGCAGCATTGTTAGTTTCGAAGCTATTCCATTACTTGTTACATCTTTGACGCGTATTAAGTAATACATTCCTTTATGTTCCGCATGCGCAAATATATTGTAGTTCTCATAACCCCTGTCTGCGATAAAAACAGCAGGCTGGCCACGGTATCTGTCAATCAATTCACACATAGCACTATTTTCATTTTTCAATCGGGCAGGTTGGATAATTGCATCTGTGTATCTTCTGCTGCATAAATCATAAAAAGCGTTTAAATGCAGCTGGTTGAAGCCTTTGCTGTCAGGAAGCGGTTGAAAATAGGTTGTTTCATCTTTAGGGTTGCAGGCAATGCATAAATCCGAACCATCACAGGCAATTAATCTAAGTCCTTTATATGTAACATTATCATTAAAAGATTTAGTGAATTCTTGAAATAAGAACTCAAATGCTTCTGGCAATATCTGTGCCCTGCGCTGGTTAAATGCTGAATCCGATGGCGTGGAACTGTCAAAATCAAAATATTCCAAAAGTTCATCTCTTAATGCTTTGCCCTCCATTGTAAGCATAAACTTCATTATCTCTTCAAATGACCATTTCTTTTTACGTGAAAAATCCGTTTCTGGATTCTTTGTAAACAACCAACGGTAAGAATCCATCTCTGTAATAATGGATAATAGTTTTTGCTTTACCTCTGTAGAATAATTCATTGTGTAATCCTCCTTGCAACCAAGATGTTTTCTTGATTACAAGGGCCGCTCTGACTATCTTTCTTTTTAGATAGTCAGAGCGGCCACACATTTGGTTTATCCTGTCAAGTGCTTTATGAAATTATACAAAAAAAGAACAGGGTACATATTTACATGTGCTCTGTTCTTATAAGCTCTTAATCCGGCGGCATCCGGGCCCGCCCTCTTTTTGGCGCTTGCCTTTGGCACTTGCTTTTGGCAAGGCAGGTGTTGTATAATTATTCTGCAGGGACGTTCTGTATTCTGCGGTAATCCGTGGGGTAGCATCCCTCATATTTCCTGAACGCACGGGAAAAGGTTGACGGGGAATGATATCCAATCTTGTATGCGATATCCGCTATTTTCAGGCTGGGGTCCTGCAGGTAGGCTTTAGACAGTTCTATCCGCCTGCGGTTCACGTACTCCGGGAAGCTGTAGCCGGTAAGCTCTTTAAAGCGCCTGCTGAAATAGTTGTAGCTGATTGCTATGCTGGCGGCGGCTTCATCCATGGTAATATCCCTGCTGATATTTTCATCAATAAATGAGAGGACAGACTCAAACTGAAAATCTTTTACCGCAGACTCCGTCCGGGATTTTCCCGACGTGTGGAACAGCTTTTCGCGCAGCTCCTCCACGTCCACCGGCTTAAGAAGATAATCGTCCGCGCCGCTCAAAAATGCCTGGCGGACCAGTTGGTAATCATCATATCCGCTGAGGACATAAATTGTCACTTCGGGATAATGTTCTTTTACATATTTGATAAGGGTGAAGCCTGAAAAACCCGGCATGTTCAGGTCAGTGACCAGGATATCCGGGAGGGGCTCGTTTTGAAGCAGCAGCTTCGCCTCAACAACGCTGACTGCTGTCTGGCAGAATAATTTGTCCGGGCCGATAATCCGCTGGAGTTTTGACTTTACGTTCTTACAGACCAGACAGTCATCATCTACCACAAGAATTTTCACGTTGCGACACCCCTTCCCGATTCTTTTTTTGAGTATAACATATCCTCATCTATTTATCAAACTGTATCCAGGGGGCGCGCCATGGGAGAAAACCGGCTGTTCAAAAAATTCATAATATCCTACTTTTGCTTTGTTCTTCTGCCTTTCGGCGTAATTCTGACAGGCGTGGTGGCGTATGCCAACCGGCTTCAGTTAAAAAACGACATTATCCAGAATGAAAACCTTGCCTCCCAGATAGTAAATACCATCTCAAGACAGACGGAGCTGGCAGAAAATATGTGCGATTCCATCCTGCAAAATCAGAGCATTCTTAACTTTTTTGACAAAGAATACGTATCGTCGCCCGACTTAAACTACTATCGTACCACCATATATGAATTTGTAAAAACCACCAACGGCATGTCTGATATCAGGCTGCGGGTCTATCTGGAAAACACCTCCATTCCCATGGGATTCGGTATTTTCTACCCCATGCGCTATATTAACCAGGGAGAAGTCTTTCAGGCGTTTTATAATTCCGGTCAGGAAAGTATATGGCTTGACGGGGATTTTGACAAAGAGCTTCCCGAAAATAAACGGCTGGGGTCAGACGATACCTACCATTTCCTGCATAAGATTCAGTCAGGGAACCGTCTGCTGGGCGTTGTGGAGGCCATGGTTCCCGGGCGGGTGCTGACGGCTCACGATGTTCTGGCGCAGCCGGGCTTTATTGTGGTTGACGGGTGTTACTTTTATAACTATTCGGAGCAGTCGCTGACGGAAGACCGGCTCCGCAGCTTTACCGCCGGCGACACGGCCGGACATACGCCGTCGCTGGTTTATTCCCGTTATGAGCTGCCTAACGGCCTCTTTGATATCGTGGTTATCTCGCCGCGGTCCCAGATTACCTTTCTGGCGGCGCTTGCGATTTTACTGCTGCTTGTTGTTGTCGTAGTCATGTTAGCCGGCTTTTTTGCTTACAACCGCCGCCTGATTCAGGACATCCATCACTGTCTTGATGAAATGGCCGCCGCAATCGAAAATGATTTTAATCCCCCTGCCGGGCTTCAGAGCTTTTCCATTGACGGGATTTCAAAGCGGAAAGACGAAATTTCCGTACTGGCCCGGCGTATTACCTATCTTCTGGGGCAGATACGTTTCCTGCTAGACCAGAAAATCCAGGAGGAAACCGCCGCCAAGGAAGCGGTTTTGCTGGCTCTGCAGCATCAGATTAACCCTCATTTCTTATATAATACCATGGAAGCGTTTTCCGCCCGCATGGAGCTGGCGGGGCTGTATGAAGAAAGCGGCGCGATTTCAGCGTTCTGCCGGATGCTGCGGTATAACCTGAACACAAAGGATTTGATGTCCACCCTGGAGGATGAGATTGCCCAGGTCAAATATTATATTGCCATTCAGCGTATCCGGGATATTCCCTTTGAAATCAGATTTGATATTCCCCGGGAGCTTTTAGGGGAGAGGGTAATCCGTTTCCTGTTGGAGCCTTTCGTGGAAAACAGCTTTAAATACCGGGGCAAGGCAGTCCCCCTGCAGATATTTATTTCGGCAGAAAAGGCAGGCGGGCAGATTGCGTTTCTTATAATGAATAACGGCGAGCCCCTGTCTCCCGAACGAGCGGCGGAGCTCAACGAACGTTTCAAAAACAATCCTGTTTCCGTCAAAAGCCACGGAACCCGTGTGGGCCTTAATAATATCAATTCCCGCCTCAAGCTGTTTTACGGGGATTCGCACTATATTCAGGCAGGCTGTGACGGAAAGAACACGACTTTCAGGTTTTTGGTTGAATGCCGCCCGAATCAGTAAAAAGAGAGCGCTGACAGCGCCCTCTTTTTTTAAGTCTGAACGGAAGCTTTCATTTATTTGTTTCCGGGATAAGCAAATTTTAATCCCAGCTTCGCCTTATTTGCCTGGAACAATTCGTTCTGATAGCTAATCAGCTTGCTCAGGCCAAGGTTTTCCATTTCGGCCAGAGCGGCGTCCAGCTCGGCTTCGCACTGTTCGGCGGAGGAAGCGGTGATAATCCTGCCCAATGCCTGCAGGCGGTACTCTTTGATTCTGGCCTGGATGGCGGCCTCATCGCTGCCGGCTTCCGGGGCTACGTCCGCAAAGCATTTATCGTCATAGATTTCAATGCGGTCATCATGGGTCATAAGGTAGGTATCATCCGACCAGACGCCCTCGTCTAGAGGATAGGTTCCCTGTATGATAGTGTAGTCGCTGGTCCATCCCATATCTCCCGCATATTTGGCGGTAAACTCTGTGGGATTTGCATCGCGCAATGCCGCAACCTCGGAATCTCTGACTACTTTGCCGTCATCTCCCAGCGTCCATCCGCCAACGCCCCACTCATTGTCAAGCGTCGCTTCTTTGGAATTCAGGTACGCAAACAGGCGGATAATCCTGTCAGGATTTTGGGCGTCCTTATTGACCAGCGTGGCCGTCCAGCCCATGTTGTTTTGCGCCGGGATAATGGATTTTTCATTATTATCACCGGTAAACTGCCCGGCATACCGCATAATTGCGTTGTTGTCGCTGGCATACAGGCTCAGCTTCGAATTGGATACATTTGTTTTTGCGGTGGATGCAAATACCCGTCCTGCCGCAATTTCCTGTTCAAGCTGGCTCTTATCCACGGTAAAGCTGTCGTCCGTCAATAAGCCTTCCCGGTACATCTGGTTAAACAGCAGCATTGCTTCCCTGTATTCGGGCGTTGTGTAAAGGGACTGGAAATTACCTTCGGCATCTTCTTCATGAGCGCCTAACTGCTGTGCGACCTGGATATCCGCAATATCGGAAAACAGAACCATATAGGGAACCACGGTCTGCCCGTTATACTGGATATTCTGTTCCTTTACCGCGCGCAGCGCGTTTAAGAAGCCTTCTTTTGTCTGCAGGTCGTCAATGCTCATTCCTATCTGGCCTAAAATATCCTCCCTCACATAATTTTGGTTATGGGTTTCATAGTATCCCTGATTGCCTGCGATATTGTCGTCGCCGTAATAGTAGCTGGCAATGGAATACCAGTGTCCGTCCTTTGCGGTGTACCAGTCTATCATGGACTGCGGTACCTCAAGGTCCGGGGCATACTGCTCCATCAGGGGCTCTAAAGGCTGCACCATGCCGTTGTCCTCCAAAAGCTTACGCTGAGTGGAGTTGGCGTCCATGGTGACGATGTCCGGCAGCTTCCCTGTCTGAATCAGCATATTGAGCTTGTCGGTATCGCCCGTCTGGATATCAATCTTCACACCGGTTTCCTCATAAAGCTTTTTGTCAAAGAGATTATTCACTTCGTCAAACTTTTTTCCATACCAGTCGTAGGCCATGAACCAAGTGACAGTACAGTCGGAAGTATCCTGTTTCCAGCTTGGCCCGTCCGCCGCGGCTGCCTCCGAGTTTTCCGCGTCTGTCTCCGCCTCTGCGTCAGGCGCTTCCTGTGTCTCAGTATCGCTGCTTTCAGGGGCGGCCGGAGCCTCTTCGGGTTTCGACGCCGTCTCCTCCCTGCCTCCGCAGCCGCTGAAAAGCGACAGCCCTACTGCCATTACCAATAACAGTGAAATCCATTTTTTCCTTTTCATTTTTTTCCTCCTTGATTTATGTTTTGTCTATGGTGTCACGGGAATCAGCCTTTGACTGCCCCCATGGTTACGCCCTTTACGAAATAACGCTGTAAAAACGGATAAATACAAACCACCGGCAGAGCGGTTACCACCATGGTAGCCAGCTTGACTACCTGAGGCGTCAGCGTTGCCGCCTGGTCGGGGATTGCGATGGTGGCGGCGGACCCCAGCCCTCTGGAAACGGAGGGGTCGGTGATTACCTTTTTCAGAAACAGCTGGATTGTCTGCAGCTCCTGTGAGGACGTGTACATCATGGAATCAAAGTAAGAATTCCAGTGAGTAACCACGGTAAACAGGGCGATGGTTGCCAGTACAGGCTTGGACAGCGGCAGAATAATCTGAAAGAATATTCTGTATTCACTGGCCCCGTCCAGTTTTGCCGACTCAATCAGCTCCGCAGACAAATCCCGCATAAAAGACTGAATGATAATCATATTATAGGCGCTGAACATGGTGGGAATGATGTAGACCCAAAAAGAGTCGTACAGGTTCAGGTCCACAATTAAAATAAAGTAGGGAATCAGTCCTCCGCTGAAAAACATGGTCAGCATGATAAAGGGTATGTACAGCTTTTTCAGCTTCAGGCCGGGCCGTGTGATGGCATAGGATGCCATTGCGGTGCACAGAACGCTGGTCACCGTGCCAATCAGGCACTTCAAAATGGTTACGCCGAAAGCGTTCAGAATGGCCTTGTCCAGAAATACCGCCTTATAATTGGCAAGCGTCCATTTCCTCGGCCACAGAAACACGCCGCCCCGGATATAATCAATACCTTCGTTCAGGCTGCCGGCAATACAGTACCACAGCGGATAAACCATGACGAACGCCAGAATTAACATGACGAAATAGTTGACCCGGTCAAAGGCCGTATTCCTGTTTAGCAGCGTTCCTTTTTTTGGCTTTGACATGTAACTCCCTCCTTTTTCAGAACAATCCCCGCCCCAGCGTCTTTTTTGAAGTCTGGTTTGCAATCAGCATCAGCATCACGGACATGATGGATTTCAAAAGACCAACTGCCGCGGCATAGGAATACCTGGACTGCGCAATTCCTATTTTGTATACATAGGTATCCAGGGTCTCGCTGAATGCAAGGTTCAGGGAGTTTTGCAGCAGGATAATCTGCTCATACCCTGTATTTAAAATGGAGCTAATCTGAAATATCAGCATGATAACGATGGTCCCTGCGATACAGGGAACGGTGATATACCACATTTTCTGGAATCTTCCGCAGCCGTCCACCGTAGCCGCCTCGTACAGCTCCTGGTCAATCCCCGTGATCGCCGCCACATACAGGATTGAACCAAAACCGACGGACTTAATCACGCTGATGATGGTATAGATTGCGTAGAAGTACTCGCCCTTTGCCATAAAATTAACGGGTTCGGCAATTATGCCCAGCTTACAGAGTACTGCGCTGACCACGCCGTTTGGCATCAGCATTTCCAGTACGATACCGCCGAAAATAACCCAGGAAAGAAAATGCGGCAGATAGGAAATGGTCTGAATGGTCTTTTTAAATTTAACGTTTTTAATCTCATTGATAAACAATGCCAGCAGAATCGGCGCCGGAAAGGAAAAGACCAGCGCCAGGCCGTTCAGCGCCAAGGTGTTGCGCAGGACATTGGCCAGCGCAGGGTCGTTAAAAAATTCCCTGAAATATTTAAACCCCACCCATTCCGCACTACTCACGCTGGAAAGTACCGTGTAATTCTTAAACGCAATAATAATTCCATACATGGGAATATAGCAGAAAATGAAACACAGAATCAGACCGGGCCAAATCATGGTCTGCATCTGGAATTGGTCGTTTGTCAGGAAATTCCCCCGTTTTTTCGCGGTATTTTCTGTTTCAGGAGCCCCGCCTCTTTTCGTCTTTTCCAAAACCGTCATACGAAATCCCTCCTTTTCTTCTTTAAGTTAAGTATACACTTTCGGGCAGGGCAAAATACATAGCAAAAGTTATGATTACATATCTGTTTTTGTTAACTTTTGCACAGCATCGGAGGATATATCTTTTTTGACAGTATTATGGGTGAAAAGTTGCACAAACCAAAAGCTGTGCCGGACATCAAACGCTGTCACGCTGCTCAGGCCGGCTTATTGAATATAAATGAGACCGGCGCTTTCCAGCTAACCGGTCTCACTTCCAATCAATTTTTTACGGCGCAGCCTTTACACAAAACGCGCTTTTACAGTACGCTGCTCGTAAACAAATCCTTCACATGGTCGATTTCTTCCTGTGTTGCCTTTGCTGCAGGCACATAATAGGATTTTTCCCTTGCAATATTGTACAAATCCTCCTGTGACTGTTCGCAGGCGTTCCGAAACTGCTTTAAGGTCTGCTTCAATTCCTTATTCTCTGTCTGCGCAATCATTTCACCGTAACGCACAAGTTCTCCGTTAATTCCTGTCAGCGTATCCGCTACCATTGTCTTCTCATTCATCTGCATTTCATCAACCTCCTACTGCAAAAATTTCATCAACTGATTTTTGTTGTCCATGGCAGATTTTGCCCCTTTTTCAAAAAAACTTTTCACCTGTGTGTCCGTAGCATTGGACGCATACTCTTTCATTTTGCAGTGTGACACGTCGTAACCGCCAATCAAATGACGAAGATTCTGTAAATCAAGCTCTGATAAGTTTGCCATATAAAAATACCTCCTGAAAATTTTGTCTTTCTGACGCTTTTAGTATTTCCAGAAGGTATTTTAATATTCTTTCATTATTTATTTTTAAAAAAGCTTAATCGTCCAGCCAGTAATCGTCGCTGTCCGCGTCGGTTTCAGGAAGGCTTCGGAATCTCACCTCCGCCTCCTTTGTTTTTTTATCCTCCTGCTCCCTTTCGGATATCTTCGCTTTCAGATTTTCCCCATCTTTCGCAGACGTCTTTCCCTTCCGGGACGGTTTTCTTTTTCCTGACGGTTTCGGCGTCTTTTTCTTCTTATCGGATTTCCCTTTCTCATATGGGGCGTCCCCGTGGGCTGACCGTTCTCTGGTATCCTCCTCGGGTTTCAGAATCCTCAGCTTTCTGGCAATCCCTGCCAGCATACGGCCCTTGGGCATCCCTGTAAGCTCCGCTTCCGACACCACTTTCCAACGTATAATCAGTATGAAATAAACCATTACTCCGACAAAAACCGCTGCCGCCAGCGCCACGATATTTATCTTGCAAAGATAATACAGCCCCTGATACACGCCAAAGGCCGCCGCCCCCATAACCACCGAGGCAAGAATCGGCAGCAGGAAGGTTTTGACCGCTCCCTGGTGGTACTTCAGGTAATGGTGCACGGAGCACTGGTTCAGTATGCACAGAATCAGCGAATATAATACGGTAGAAAACACATAGCAGTAAAGGCTGTATTTTTCGTCCAGAAGCATCATCGTCCCAATCATAATCCCGGCATGGATTACCACCGCCGCCGTGGCGTTGATAATCGGGGTTTTCATCCTTCCGATTGACTGCAGGATTGCCTGGGTAAGGGTGGAGAGCCCGTAAAAAATGATACTCACCGCCATACATGTCAGCAGAACCGAGGAAATTTCAAGGGATTCCGGCTGATGAAAGATTACCATCATAATCGGCTTTGCCAGAACACCGATTCCTGCTGCGCAGGGAATGGAAATCATCATGGTCACCTTGACGGATTTCGCCACCTTCTCCTTCACCCCCGACATTTTTTTTCTTGCAAAATCGCTGGATATACCGGGGATTAACGCCGACGACATGGCGGACGCAAAGGCAATGGGAATATTGGAAATTTTCGTCCCCTTCGCTACCACGCTCAAATCCATGGCCACAACCGCCTCGTCGAGCTTCCGGTAGTCCATCATAATCCGCTGGTAGATGGTGTTGTCGAGAAAGTTGTTAATATTGTAGATACCCGTACTTAAAATAAAAGGGGTTACCACCATCAGAATCATCTTTAAAATTTCTTTGTAGGACTCATCCTCATGGACAGTGTCCCGCTCTATTCTCTTTTGAATCGTTTTTTTATTCAGCGCATAAACGCCTGCCATAAAAAAAAGCCCCGCCAGTACCCCGGCGCCTGTTCCTATGGTTCCGCCTGCCGCGCCGTAGGAGGCCCGGGTGGTCGCGTCCTTGTCCGCCGCAACTCCCACCATGACATAGGCCATGCCGATGCTCACCCCGGCGTTTATAATCTGCTCGACAATCTGAGAGACTGAGGTCTGAGTCATGGATTTATGCGCCTGGAAATACCCCCGCAAAACGCCTAAAATCCCGCTGAAAAAAATTGTCGGCGCAAGCACCTTAAGCGGAAAAACCGCACTCTCCATCTTCACTAAAAGTCCGGCCCCGAAAAACACAAATAAGCTGGCAATACCACCGACTACCAGCACATAATAAAGCGCACAACGGAAAATTCTGTGCGCGTTCCGATATTCTCTTGTCGCCAGCTTCTGAGCAATCACCTTGGAAACCGCGGACGGGATACTGTAGGAGGATATCAGTAAAATAATACTGTACGCATAATAAGCGCTGTTATAATACCCGTTCCCCTCGTCGCCGATGATGGCAACCAATGGCGCGTTGTACAAAAGCCCGATAATGCGGACGATGATTCCGGCCGAAGCCAGAATCCCCGCCTGCAATATAAAGCTGTCTTTCTTTTTGCTGTCCGGCATTACTGCTACGCTCCAAAATTCTTATCCAATCAGCCAGTCATACATTTCCTGATATTTCTTTGCCGAAACATCCCATGAGAAATCTGCCGCCATGGCTCTGTCCACAATCTTGTTCCATTCGCGCTTCTTGTCGAAATAAATGCGTTCCGCATAACGGATGGTGGCTAACATTTCATGGGCGTTATAATTTACAAATGAAAATCCTGTTCCGGTATTTTCATATTCGTTGTAAGGCTCTACCGTATCCTTAAGCCCGCCTGTCTCCCTGACAATGGGAACCGTCCCGTAACGCAGGCTCATAAGCTGGCTTAAACCGCAGGGCTCAAACAGGGACGGCATAAGGAACGCATCGCTGGCCGCATAAATTTTATGGGATAAGGCCTCTGAATAGTATATATTGCCGGAAACCTTATTATGATATTTCCAGTCAAAATGACGGAACATATTTTCGTAGCGTTCTTCCCCTGTGCCGAGGACAACAATCTGAACATAGTCCTGGCAAAGCTCATCCATGATGCAGTCGATAAGGTCAAAGCCCTTCTGGTCCGTCAGCCTTGAAACAATACCAATCATAAACGCCTTGTCATCCTGGTCAAGTCCGAGTTCCGCCTGCAGGGCGCGTTTATTCTTAATCTTTTCTTTGCGGAAGTTCACCGCGTTATACTGATGGGCGATAAACTTATCCGTCTCGGGATTGAAGTCGTCATAGTCAACGCCGTTTACGATTCCCCGCAGGGAATTGCTCCTTGCGCGCATAAGGCCGTCTAACTGCTCGCCGTAAAACTCTGTCTTGATTTCCTCCGCATAGGTGTCGCTTACCGTGGTAATCGCATCCGCATATACAAGGCCGCCCTTAAGCAGATTGGCGTCCTTAAAGAGCTCAAGCTTGTCGGGAGTGAAGTAATAGCCGGGCAGTCCTGTGATGTCCTGCACTTCCTTTACGCTCCATTTGCCCTGGAATTTCAGGTTATGGATAGTCATAACAGATTTGATTCCGCGGAAAAATTCATTTCCCTGGAAACGCTCTTTCAAATATACGGGAACAAGACCGGTCTGCCAGTCGTGACAGTGAATTAAATCAGGGCGGAAATCAATCACCGGCAGTATGGACAGCGCCGCCTTGGAAAAGAACGCGAATTTCTCAATTTCAAAAAGCGCATTGTCGCCGTAAGGCTTAAAGCCGTTAAAGAACATTTCATTGTCAATGAAATAATACTTCACACCGTCCACCTCGGCGTACAAAATACCTACATACTCATTTTTCCAGTGAAAATCCATATAAAAATGAGTTACATAGCTCATCTTATCCTTCATTTCCTGGGACATACACGTATATTTGGGGAGAATTACTCTCACGTCAAAATACTGCCTGTCAATGCACTTTGGAAGCGAGCCGACCACATCGGCCAGACCTCCTGTCTTGATAAATGGCATCCCCTCTGATGCGACAAAAAGAATGTTTTTCATCACTAACCCTCCAACATAATTTTATACTGTAATATCCAACACTATACACATTATACAACATCCCTTCGTCCAATAAAAGAAGAATTTGTATTTACTTAATAAAAAGCTGCCGAATCACGCGGCAGCTTTTACACTTTCTTTGAAATTACCGGTTCTGGAGCCGTATCTTATCCGCTATCAGCGCAATAAATTCGGAATTTGTGGGTTTTCCCTTTCCGGTATTGATGGTATAGCCAAACATGGCGTCCAGGGTTTCCATCCTTCCCCTGTTCCACGCCACCTCAATGGCATGTCTGATTGCCCGCTCCACGCGGCTTGATGTCGTCTGGTTTTTCCTTGCAATTGTGGGATAAAGCACCTTGGTGATGGAGCCTAACATATCCGGCTCCTCCACGGACATCATAATTGCTTCCCTCAGATACTGATATCCTTTAATATGCGCCGGTACGCCAATCTCATGAATCATATCCGTTACGTCTCTTTCCAGATTATAGCCTGCCCTCGGGCCCGGGTCCGCTTCCGGCCCCTCAATCGTTACCTCCCGGTTTCCGGAGGGTACGGTAATCATAATCTGAAATTCCCTGTCCGTATGTATCAGTTCTCCCAGAATCTTATATACCTTTTCCGGGTCCTTTACTGTCGATAAATTTAGCTGCTCCATCATGTATTCCCTCCATAGTTAGTTCCGCTTCGGCTCTTTCAGTACACATGCATCTGGAACGGTTTCCGGCCGCATAAAACCGGCGCCCTGAAACTGTTCCGTGCACTGAACGAGCCTCCGCTGATATTTGTTTCGCTGATTCCGCAAATACTGCTACAAATCTATTATAAGGAACATGATATGCCGCTTCAACTGTCATTCATCGCGCGAATTTTAATCAATCGTTTGGTTTTTTGTAAAACCGTCCCGTAATCTGCTCCGTTTTCATGATATTGATAAACGCCTGCCCGTCAATTTCCCTGATTTTTGTCACAACCTTATGAATCTCGTCGCTCCCCACCACGGAATAGAGCATATTGCACTCCTGCTTTCTGTAACAGCCGATTCCCTTAAACAGCGTTGCGTCATGGTGGGTAATATTCTTGATTTCCTCGTATACCTCCTCCTGCTTTTCCGTAATAATAAATAACGTCTGTTTTTGATAACGCTTGTAAAGCATATGGAGCATCTGCGTTGACGCATACTGGAATATAATGGAATACAGGGCTTCATCCCAGCCAAATAATCTTCCTGCAATCAGAATTACCACTACATTACCGATGAAAATATAATTAAAGGTATCAATTCCGAACTTTTCGGAAAAGAATATGGCAATGAAATCCGTTCCGCCGCTGGTTGCCCCCGCCTTCAGGCACAGGCTTATGGCAAACGCATTGATAATGCCGCCGAACACACAGACTAAAAGGGTATCCTGCGTCACCGTATACCCCGGCAGAATATCTGTCAGGACAGAGGATAAAATAATCATCAGGCAGGAGTACAGCGTAAACTTCTTTCCGATAAATTTAAAACTGATAAACACCGGAACGGCATTGAGCAGCAGATTTATCAGAGTGTAAGGCACCTCCACGTCAAAAAAGGCCCTTCCAATCTGCTGAAGCAGCAGCGTAATTCCGTTAAAGCCTCCCGGCACCAGATTCCCGGCGCGGATAAAGCTTTTTATATTGACAGCCATGATACATGCCCCGGCCGTTATCATCAGAAGCCTTTTTGCTTCCTTCAAGACTGATTGACTGATTTTGTTTTCCATCTTATTTGTACTCCATTGTAATTTCCAGTTTTTCTTTTTCCATTTTAATCTCCGCCATACTTCCGGTGACAAGAGGCATCATGGGCGGCAGATGTCCCAAATCCGCATCCATGATGACAGGGACCTTATGTCTCCTCACAGTGGGAAGCACCGCTTCATACTGGTCAAGGCCAATCATCTCCTGTCCGTTGCAAAGGGGACGTCCGATTAAAAATCCCTTTGCATACCGGAACCACCCCGCCTGCTCCATCTGCCACATGGCCCGCCTGATGCCGAACACATTCAGGTCGCAGGCTTCCAGAAACCAGATAAAGCCGTCCTCCTTATATTTTTCCAGAAAATCCGCAACTTTATCAAACTTCGTCCCCAAAAGCGTAACCAGACAGTCCATACACCCGCCGATAAGGCGTCCCTTCATCGATACCCCGCCGGTCTTTTCCATTTCGTTCCCGGCCGGACGCCATGCCTTAAGGGCAAGAGGCTCCGTACACTGATAAGGCGCGAGGGCGTCCTCCAGCCCTTCCTTTTCCCACATGCCATAGCTCCCCACCGCCTGCTTTTTCCCCTGTAAAACCTCCAGGGCGTCAGACACCGCAGGATGCCACGGCTCCATGCCAAAGGTCGCCGCACAGGGACCGTAAACCGCCGCCGTATCGCACAGAGTTGCCAGAAGAAAGGTCATGTTGGTGTTGTCCGAATACCCCATATACCATTTAGGGGCGGCTTTTTTTATGGCTTCAAAATCCACGTGCTCCAAAATTTCACACATCAGCTCTCCGCCTCCGCAGGAAATCAGACACTCATTGTCCTCCTTCAAATAGTACTTTGTCAGCTCCTCCCCGCACTTCTCCGGCGTGTTGCTGATGCCCACTCCCTCCCCGGCGTAGCAGTTCGGCCCCAAATCCAGACGAAAGCCCAGCGCCGACAGTTTTTTCAGGGCATTGTCAAAGGCCGTCCGGTAGGGCTCAATTTCACAGCCAAAGGACGGGGCAACAAAGCCTATGGTTCCTTTTTCTTTTAAAAATTCGGGATATCTCACGTTAAAATCCTCCTATTCCTTTGAGCAGGCACATTCCATGCGGACTAAAGTCCGCAAGTCCCTGCCTGGTGATAAGGAATCCTCCCGCTTTACGGGTCCCTCCTTACCACAATAGTACCGCTTCGGCCCTTCCAGCACACACTGGTCTGGAACAGTTTCAGGCCGCATACGTCCTGAAACTGTTCCGTGCGCTATCCGGGCCTTCGCTGATTTATGAAACAAAATCAAATAAACTTATCTGGTTGGATTCCGGCAAATCTCCAAGCAGATTTAAGTCCGCCATCATATCGATTACCGTCTTGGACGCCTTGGTTCTTTCCCGGAAGTCGTCTTTGGAAAGGAAGGGGCCGTCCTTTGCCGCCTCCACAATGGCGTCCGCCGCCTTTTCTCCCAGACCGTCGATGCTGTTTAAGGACGGCATCAGCTTGTCTCCCACTATCTGGAAGTTTCTGGAATGGGCCTTGAAAATATCTATGGGGACAAACTCATAGCCCCTTGCGTACATTTCCTGCACGATTTTCATGTCCTTGACGGTGTCCTGCTCCTTTTTCGTCAGGGTATCGCTTCTCTGTTTATAGTCCGCCATCACGCTTTCCAGGTGCTTTTGCCCCTGGCACATGATTTCATAGGAAAAGGCCGACGCCCTTATGGAAAAATAAGACGCATAGTAGGCTAAGGGATAATAAATTTTGCAGTAGGCAATCCGCCACGCCATCATCACGTAAGCCGCCGCGTGGGCTTTGGGGAACATGTACTTGATTTTTTTGCAGGACCAGATATACCAGTCCGGCACCCCCTTTTCCTTCATCGCCTCCTCCCACTCAGGCTTTAATCCTTTTCCCTTACGCACGCTTTCCATAATCGTAAAGGAAAGAGCGCTGTCCACTCCCTGATTAATCAGGTAAATCATAATATCGTCACGGCAGCAGATTGCCGTTGAAATCGTGGCTTTTCCGTCTAAAATCAATGTCTGGGCATTGCCCAGCCAGACGTTGGTTCCATGTCCCAGACCGGAAATCCGAATCAAATCGGAAAGCTTCTGCGGTTTGGTGTCCAAAAGCATCTGGATAACAAACTCCGTACCGAACTCCGGCACGCCCAGAGAACCTAAAGGACAGCCGTCAATCTGCTCCGGCGTGATTCCAAGAGCGGAGGTATTCTGGAACAGGGACATCACCTTTGCATCGTCCAGCGGAATCTTCGTGGGGTCGATTCCCGTCAGGTCCTGCAGCATCCGAATCATGGTAGGGTCATCATGGCCCAGAATATCAAGCTTTAACAGATTGTGGTCGATGGAGTGATAGTCAAAATGAGTGGTAACAATATCCGTCGTCATATCGTTGGCGGGATGCTGTACCGGCGTAAAGGAATTAATATCCTCCCCCATGGGAAGAACGATAATTCCGCCGGGATGCTGCCCGGTGCTCCTTCTGATTCCCGTACAGCCCCCCACAATGCGGTTTATCTCGCAGACCCTCTTGCGGTTTCCCCGCTCCTCGTAATAATTCTTCACATATCCGTACGCCGTCTTATCCGCCAGCGTTGCAATGGTCCCGGCGCGGTAGGTCTGTCCCGCCCCGAAAATCACTTCCGTGTATTTATGGGCCTTACTTTGATATTCCCCTGAAAAATTCAGGTCGATATCCGGCTCCTTGTCCCCCTTAAAGCCCAGGAAAGTTTCAAAGGGAATGTCAAACCCATCCTTCGTAAGGGGCTTGCCGCAGACCGGGCATACCTTATCCGGTAAATCGCAGCCCGCGTTTCCCGCGCTTGCCTTAACCTCAGGCGAATCGAAATCGCAGTAAAAGCAGTTCGGGCACCTGTAATGGGCGCTTAAGGAATTCACCTCCGTAATTCCGGCCATAAAAGCCACCAGAGAGGAACCCACAGAGCCTCTCGAACCCACCAGATAGCCGTCCTCCACAGATTTCCACACCAGCTTCTGAGCAATAATATACATCACGGCAAAGCCGTTGGTAATAATAGAGTTCAGCTCCTTTTCCAGCCGCGCCTCCACAATTTCGGGCAGATTTTCCCCGTACAGCTCATGGGCGCGCTTATAGCAGATATCCTTCAGCGTCTTGTCGCTGTCGGGAATCACCGGCGGGCACTTGTCCGGGCGCACCGGCGCCATCACGTCAATCCTGTCCGCAATTTTGACGGTATTGGTAATCACCACTTCCTCCGCCTTCTCGCTTCCAAGATAGGAAAATTCCTCCAGCATTTCCTCCGTGGTCCGAAGATAAAGAGGCGCCTGATTGTCCGCATCCGCAAAATGCTTGCCGGCCATGATAATCCTGCGGTAAACCTCGTCCCCGGGGTCCAAAAAATGAACGTCGCAGGTCGCCACAACGGGCTTTCCGAATTCCTCCCCCAGAGACACAATCCGCCGGTTCATGTCCATGATATCCTCCCGGCTGTTAATGGCGGTTATTTTTTCCGAGGCAATCATAAACTCATTGTTTCCCACAGGCTGGATTTCCAGATAATCGTAAAAATTTACAATCCTTGCGATTTCCGAATCCGCCTTTCCGTCCAGAAGCGCCCGGTAAAGCTCCCCGGCCTCGCAGGCGCTCCCTAATATCAGCCCTTCTCTGTGCTCCATGAGAAAGCTCTTTGGAACTCTGGGCCTTTTGCTGAAATAAGTCAGATGGGATTCCGACACAAGCGCGTACAGATTTTCCCGTCCGATATTGTTTTCCGCTAAAATTATGGCATGGTAGGAGGGCAGCCTTTTCACCAGCTCCGGGCTCGAATCCCCCATGGCGTTTAGCTGCGCCAGCGTTTCCACACCGTTTTCTTTCAGCATGGGAATAAATTTCACAAATATTTCGGCGGTGGCCTCCGCATCGTCTACTGCCCTGTGATGGTTTTCCAGAGATACCCCCAGCGTCTTTGCCACCGCGTCCAGCGTGTGCTTTCCCTGATGCGGAAGAAGGATTCTTGCGATAGCCACCGTATCTATATAGGTAAACTGTTTTTCTATCTTCTGCCGCAGAGTATTTTCTTTGATAAAACTCATATCAAAGTTCGCATTGTGGGCCACCAGAACACAGTCGCCGCAAAAATCCAGAAATTCGGGAAGCACGGTTTCAATAAAAGCCGCGTCGCTGACCATGTCGTCCGTAATCCCCGTCAGCTTCACAATCTCAAAGGGAATGGGGACGTCAGGGTTCACAAAAACGGAAAATCTGTCCACGATTTTTCCTTCGGAAACCTTCACCGCCCCGATTTCAATTATCCGGTTGTTTACCGGGGAAAATCCCGTGGTCTCTATGTCAAACACCACAAAATCCCCGTGAAAGTCCCCTCCCTTTTCACCGGTTACAATCTCCTGAAGGTCGTCCACCAGATAGGCCTCCATGCCGTATATAATCTTAAAAAAGTCCTGTTTGTCGGGATTTTCCTCCCCCGCTTCCTTTCTTTTTCCCTTCTCCGCCTTCCATAAATCCTCCCACACATGGTTGGCGTCCGGGAAAGACTGCACCACGCCGTGGTCGGTAATTGCAATAGCCGGATGCCCCCATTTGTAGGCCCTTTTTACAATGTCCTTCACCTCGGACACTCCGTCCATATCGCTCATCTTGGTGTGACAGTGCAGCTCCACCCTTTTTTTCGGGCTTTTATCGCTGCGGGATACGGTGAAATCCGGTATTTTTTTTATGCCGGCAAGGGAGCCGAAGGTCAGCTCGTTATCGAACCTGTCAATGGTGGGAACGCCTTTCAGCTTAATAAAAGCCCCCTTTGAAATTCCCGCCGTCAGCTCGTCCTTCTGCTCCTTATGTATAAACAGTTTGACCGTCATGGTATCGGTAAAATCCGTCACGTCAAACATGATAATCATTTTATCGTTTCGGATTTCGCGGAAATCAAGGTTAATGATTTGCCCCCGGATAACCACCTCCCCCATCTCGCCGATGACATCTTCAATGGGAATGGCCTCCTCCTCAAAATCCCTTCCGTAAATAACGTCCGGGTTATCCGAACGTTTAAGCGCCCTTTTGAACTCGCCCCTGTTTCCTTTTCCGAACTCGCCTCTCCTGATTCCTCTCTTTTCGCCGCCTCCCGGGAAACGGGCAACGCTTCCGCCGCCTGCTTCCGCCGTCTTTGACAGTTTCGGCCCGTCAGGCATACCGGAAATACTGCGGGCACTTCCCTGCTTCCCGGCGCCGCTCTCCGCCGCTGCGCCGTCAGGCATATCCGCCCCTTCCTTCGAGACCATGCTTTCCGCCGGGCGGGGAATCCTGATGATTTCCTCCTCCCGCTCTTTCATTTTAATTTCTTTATAACGTATCTGACAGTGAACGGAAAAACCGCATCTCTCATTGAAAATCTTTTCCATAATCCGGGAAAGCTCCGCCGCCTTGCTCCGGGCAAGCACGGTGTCCTCTACGGTAAGTCCCATCTCGCCGCCGGATGAAAAATCAATATCTGCTCCCTTAAAAAGGTGATATTCTAAAGGACTGTGCTCCTTAAGCTCCGTCAAAATACTGTCTTTGTAAGCATTCATCAGCTTTTCCGGCGTATACTGGGCCGAGAGACGGAAACGCTCGTACAGCTTTACCCGCATCTGATAGCTGGAAAAAAACTGCTTTTTTATCTCGCTTTCCACCTTAAAAACCGTTTCCTTTGGAATCAGGTAATCACAGGAAACCGTTACCCGGACATAGTCTCCCCGTTTCGTGGCGGACACCTTTTCCACCATGACCTGTTCGAATAAATCCTGTATCTTCTTATCCAGCTTTAGCGATGGAAACACATCAAAAAACTGTTTCGCCATTATTTCTTTCCTCAGCCGTTCCAGTGTTCCAGCTCCTTTTGAAGAACAGAAAGCAGCTCGCCTTCAGGAACCTTTTTGATAATTTCTCCCTTTTTAATCAGAAGCCCTTCCCCGACGCCTCCCGCAATGCCGATATCCGCTTCCTTTGCCTCTCCGGGACCGTTCACCGCGCATCCCATGACCGCTACTTTGATATCGAGGGGAAACTGCGCTGCCAGAGTTTCCACCTGATTGGCCAGCCCGATAAGGTCGATTTTGGTTCTTCCGCAGGTAGGACATGAAACGACCTCGATTCCGCCCTTCCGAAGCCCGAGGGTTCTTAAAATCAGCTTCGCCGACTTGATTTCCTCTACCGGGTCGCCGGTAAGTGATACCCGGATGGTATCTCCGATTCCCTGATTTAAAATCAGCGCAAGACCGATGGAGGATTTGATATTCCCGCTGATAATCGTGCCTGCTTCCGTAATTCCCACATGGAGCGGGTAATCCGTCTTTTCCGCAAGCAGCTCGTGGGCCCTTACGCACATCATCACGTCTGAGGATTTGATACTGATAACCAGATTTTCATACCCCAGCTCCTCTATCATATGCACCTTGTCGAGCGCGCTCTCCACAAGCCCTTCCGCCGTCACCCCGTGATACTTCTCCACCAGCTCCTTTTCCAGGGAACCGCTGTTTACTCCCACCCTGATGGGAATATTTCTTTCTCTGGCAACGGATACCACCGCCGCCACCTTATCTTTCCCTCCGATGTTTCCGGGATTGATTCTGATTTTATCGGCGCCGTTTTCCATGGCTGCAATCGCCATCTTATAGTCGAAATGAATGTCCGCCACAAGGGGGATGGAAATTCTCTCCTTAATCGCCTTAACCGCCTTTGCGGCTTCCGGCGTCGGCACGGTGCACCTGATAATCTCACACCCGGCCTTTTCCAGAGCGTGTATCTGCGCCACTGTTGCCTCCACATCCTCCGTTCTTGTGTTGGTCATGGACTGTATCAATATTGGATTTCCGCCCCCGATTACCCGGCTGCCAATCCTGATTACTCTCGTTTGTTCTCTGGTCATTTCTTTTCCTCCGCTTCCGCTGTCGTAGACCCTGCCTGATGGCTGTTGTAATAATGTGATTATATTCCAGCTGAAAGGAAATGGCAAGTTATTCAATATCAGACACACAGAAATCAGGCATATGCCGACTTCCCTTTTGGCTCAGGGATTTCTATCCCTCTTTTCGTATTTACCTCAATCCACAGACTGATTGATTTTTCAATTTCACTTTTTACTTCTTCCATACTTTCTCCATCCGCTATACAGCCGGGCAACTCCGGTACTTTAGCTATATAACAATTATTCTCCTTGCTCCATCGTATTACAACTTCATAATTCCACATATCATACCTCCAGATATTTTTCGATAAATTTTCTGATTTGTCTTACCTGATACGCTTTTGCTTTTGAATGTTCTCTTTTGTCCGGTTGTATATCTATCAGCTCAACAATATTCTCGTAAGAAAAAATATGGTGACTTCCTGATATTCTTTCCAGCTTAAATCCCAGCCTCTCCAAAAATCCGCATAGTTCATTAAAATTGATATTATTATCTTTCTTTCCCGTAAAAATATCTTCAAGTATTTTATCATATTTTGACATTTTTGTTTATTCTTTTTCACTCCCTACTATATCAGATTCCGTAGCTTTTTCAATCCCCCTCACATAAAAAACCCTGCTGCTGTACTGCTCCCCGTCCTCCCCCACCGCAACAATACGCATGGCAAGCTTCTGCGACGGCAGTCGGTCCGCGGGCAGCTCAAATCTCACACTGTCCTCCGTTTCATAAACCGCATCATATTTCAGCAGCATTTTCCTACCCAGTCCGTCCCGCATTTCCACCCACAATTTCTCCGGCTCCTCCTGCGCGTGGACAGCCGGAACAAAGCTGCCGGAAAGTATAAGCGGGGAAGAACCGCCAAGCAGCAAAAGCATAATCGTAAACAGCCCTGAAAACTTTTTTTCTGACAGCCAGACGTTTTTTTCTCTTTTGCAAAGATAATTCTTTTTATTCCTGTGTCTGTAAAGCATGAGATACCATAGCAGAGTAAGCATAAGAAAAATAAGAGGCCTTTCAAGATAGGGAAAAGGAAATTCATTTTCGGGCACGCCTTTTAAAAGGGGCTCTGTAAACAGGAAGGCGGTACAGCCGCCCATAAGCCAGAGCGCGGCTGTGCCCGGCAAAAAACGTCTCGCCGCGCCAAAACCCATGCCCGGCAGCAATCTCCGGCGCGTTAAGTCCTCCTTTACTTCCTCCATGGACTGGTATCTTTTTCCTGTATCTTTTGCCGTACATTTGTCAATGATTTTATCAAAGGCGCTCCAGAGCCCCCTGTCATATTCCCTGACCGGGCCCCGCCTGTAAGCCGGAAGCGTCGGATTCTCTCCTGTGAGCATTTCATGAAGCACCGCGCCCAGACTGTAGATGTCCCATGTAACGTCCCCGCGCATATCCTTCCACTGTTCCGGCGGGCTGTAGCCCTTAGTCCCCACACAGAACATTTCTTTTTTATCCCCGCACAGGGCATACATCGCTCCCCCGAAATCAATAAGCTTTAGCCTGCCGTTCTGCCGTATCATAATATTTTCAGGCTTCAAATCCCTGTATATCACCGCCGGATGTCTTCCGTGCAGATAGCCTAAGATATCGCACAGCTCCACCGTCCACTTAACAGCCTGCTCGCCGGATACCTTCCCATGCCTGCCCAGATACTGGCGAAGGCTCATCCCCTCGATATACTCCATAACCAGATACGTTCTCTCCTCCTGGCAAAAGCAGTCGTAAACTGCCGGAAGCCCCGGATGTTCCAGCTCCTTTAAAAAGGCCGCCTCCAATGTAAGAAATTCCTCCTGGCTCTCTTTCACCACCACAGGCTGATTCAGGTGAATATCCTCCGCAAGCCATACCCGCCCCGTGCCGCCGGAGCCGATAAGGCGGAGCACCTTATATTTATGAAATAAAACTTTATCCATTTATCATCTCCAATTAATGTATCCAGGCTTCCTTAAGCGCAGCATGTCAGTATATCCCGCCTGTGACCGCGTAAACCGCCGACAGATTGTCGCTTTCACCCTTTCTTTTCACCGCAGCCGCAACCTCCCGCAGCCTCCTTTCAATCTGCTCTCCGCCCTCCACATCTTCCGGGTCAAGAGCCTGAAAAAAGCCGCTCTCCATCTGCCGGTAAAAGCCGTCTGTACATAGCAGAAAACCGCTTCTCCCCCAAATCCTCCCGGAATAAATATCGGGATATTGAAAAGCAAAGCTTCCCATGCATTTTGTAACGCCCCTCTCTCCGGCTGCATGGTCGCCTGTAAGCTGCCTTATTTTTCCCCTGCAAAGCAGATAAATCCTGCTGTCCCCCAGATGGAATATGAGATAACGCTTTTTCCAGAGAAGAAGCACCGACACCGTAGCGCCCAGCCTGATATCCCGCCCCTTTGCATACGTTGCCAGTTCCCGGTTCATATCGCAAAAGCATCGGAGGAAGCTTTTCTTAAGCGCCTTCCTGCCCTTCCCCCTGCCAAGAAGCGAAACTATCTGTCCATAAAAATTCTCCACCAGCCTTTCTATGAGAAAGCCGCTGGCTATTTCCCCTTCATCAAGCCCGCCGATTCCGTCGCTCACTACCGCCATTGCCGCCCTTCCCTTTCCTGTTATCACCTGCTGAAATGTAATTGAATCCTGATTTAATTTTCTATTTCCCTTATCCCAATACACTCCCGAAATTATTTTCACTTCTCCGGCTCTCCTTCGCTATATCCGTCTCTTACAGCAATTATAATTTGGCCAATAAAAAAAATCCATTATACAAGATTACCAAAGTCGTAATTTCAGTAATCTTGTACATGGATTTCACATGATATTCTATCATTTATCTGAAAAATTTTGTTATATCATTAAAGAACACAAGCACCATCAGCACCATCAGAGCCATCATCCCCGCTAAATGCACCATTCCTTCCTTCTCCGGCGGTATGGGCTTGCCTCTGAATGCCTCTACCAGCAAAAATACCAGCCGCCCGCCGTCAAGCGCCGGAAAAGGCAGCAGATTCATAATTCCCAGGTTCACGGAAAGCAAAAGCGCAATCTCCATCATATTCAGCATCACATCGAGCGCCCCATAAACCTTGGCGGAATCATAAACCTCGTCAACAACCTTTACAAGCCCCACCGGCCCGCTCACGTCATCCTTTGAAAGCTGGCCCGTCACCAACATACCAAGACTCTTAAAGGTGGATTCCACATAAAATTTCATGGTATAAAAGGCATACTCAAAGGTCTGGAGAACATTACATTTCAGATAGCCGCCGATTCCGACTCCCATGTAATACCGCCCTGTCGCCTCGTCGTAGGAAGGATTTATCACCGCAGTCCCTTCCTGTCCGTTCCTCTCATAAGTAATGGTAAGGGTTTCCCCTTTCGTATTCAACTGGGAAATCAATGTCACCTCGCCGCCTAAGTGAACGCTTTTTCCGTTGATTTTCGTAATCACATCTCCCGTCTGCATCCCTGCCTGCGCGGCTCTGCCGTCTTCGCTCACCGACAAAACCTCCGGGGTGGTGATTCCGCAGACCGACACCAGAATAACCGCCATGACAAAGGCAACCAGGAAATTAAACAGCGGGCCGGCAAAAATCGTGGCGACTCTTGCCCATACCGGCGCGTTGGGAAAAGCTCTCTCGGAAATCTCGCCCTTTTCCTTCTCCAGCCCGTCTTCCCCTTCAAACATACACGCGCCGCCGATTGGGAAAAGCTTTAAGGAATATTTGGTTTCTCCTTTCTGAAAAGAAAAAAGCGAAGGGCCCATTCCGATAAAAAACTCCACCACGCGGATTCCGTTTTTCTTTGCCACAATAAAGTGCCCGAACTCATGGGCAATGACCACAACCAAAAAGATAATCAAAAACAAAATAATAGACAAAGTCTTTCACAGCCTCCTCAAAACAACTCTTTCTAATAAAATTTATCGATGCATTTTCTGATATCTCATATTAATATATTCATAAGCCTCCGCCTCCGCACCGAGAATTTCCTCCACGGACGGTGCGTCAGCCGCCTTATGATTTTCCATGGCCCCTTCTATCAGCTCATAAATTTCCGGGAATCTGATTTTCTTATCCAGAAACAGCGCTACTGCCCTCTCGTTGGCCGCATTATAAACCGTCGGCATACTTTCCCCGGCCTTTATTGCCTCATAGGCCAGCGCCAGCCCCTTAAAGGTTTCCGTGTCCGGCTTTTCGAAGGTGATGGAAGAAAGCTCAAAAAAATCCACTCTCTTTCCGTCCATAGGGCGTCTGTCAGGATAAAACAGCGCATATTGAATAGGAAGCTTCATATCCGGCATTCCCAACTGAGCCATAATGCCTCCGTCCACATACTCCACCATGGAATGGATAATGCTCTGAGGGTGTACCACCACCTGAATCTTTTCCGGCGGCACGTCAAAGAGCCATTTCGCCTCAATCACCTCCAGCCCCTTATTTACAAGCGTGGAGGAATCCACCGTAATCTTCCGTCCCATGGACCAGTTCGGATGTTTTAAGGCATCCTCCACCGTAATATCCGCAAGCTCCTCCTTCTTTCTCCCCCGGAAAGGGCCGCCCGACGCCGTCAGAAGAATTTTGCTGACCCGGCTTTTGTTTTCACCGTGCATGGACTGGAAAATTGCGCTATGTTCGCTGTCCACCGGCAGAATGGAAACCTTGTTATTTTTCGCAAGGGGCATGATAATATGCCCGGCAGTCACCAGCGTTTCCTTATTGGCAAGAGCTATGGTTTTTCCGGCTTCAATTGCCGCAATGGTCGGCCTTATCCCTATCATGCCCACAATGGCGGTTACTAAAACCTCCATTTCCTCCATAACTGCAATTTCCAGAAGGCCATCCATCCCGCCAAGAACCCTGGTCTTTGTGTCCGCTACCTTAAGACGGAGCTCCTTTGCCGCCTCCTCGTCAAAAAGAACGGCAAGCTGCGGCGAAAATTCTCTGATTTGTTCCTCTATCTTTTTTACATTGCTTCCGGCAGCAAGGGCCGTCACCTGTAAATCCCTGTTATTCCTTACAATTTCCAGTGTCTGCGTCCCTATGGAGCCGGTAGAACCCAAAATTCCTATTTTTTTCATTTTCTCTCCTGTGTAAAGCGGATATCCTAAATTAAACCCTAATCAGCAGCAGCGTCAGCAAATATATCATGGGCGCCGTAAAAATCACGCTGTCAAAGCGGTCCATCACGCCGCCGTGCCCCGGTATCAGCTTCCCGTAGTCCTTTATCTCATGATTCCGTTTGATAGCGGAAGCCGCCAAATCGCCCACCTGGGAAATCACCGCCCCTGCCGCGCTGATTAGCACAAAAACCCATGTAACCTCCTGCTCGGTGACCACCTTTTCTACAAGAAAATATGCATAAAGAGCTCCCACAAGAGCGGAACCGGCAATACCGCCCACCGCTCCTTCCACTGATTTCTTAGGGCTTAAAACCGGCGCCAGCTTATGCTTCCCGAAGAGGATTCCTACTGCGTATGCGCAGGTGTCGCAAATCCAGGAGCTGATAAAAATCATCCAGACGGTATACGCTCCGTAGGGCAGGCACCTCACCAGATAAATGAAAGAGAGCATCACCGGCGCGTATGCCACACAGAAAAAAGCGCACATAATCTGTTCCGCCCTGTACCTTGGAAAGGTGAAAACGTACAGGAACATAAATGCTACAAGAATGGTGATGAGCGCAAGGAACAGATAAATCCTCTCATCTGTGAAAACCATCAGCAGATAATATGCGGTAATTCCCGCATACCCTATGATTTCCAGCCCGCAAAATATGCGGCCGCCCAGCCTGACGGAAAGTCCCCGCCCGGCAGTAAGATTCCCGTCGCGGGCCTCCTCGATGCTCCCCCCCGTCAGCTTACAGGCATTCATCAGTTCGCCAAAAGCAACGACGGCGAGAAAGAAAAGTACTGCCGCCAAAAGATACCCGCCGCTTAAGATAGTCACAAGCGCCAGTACCACAAGGACTACGCTGCTCATAAGTCTTGTCAAAAACATGACTTTATTCCTCCTCTATCCGGCCATATCTTCTGTCTCTATGATTATATGCCTCCACAGCCTTGGCCAATTCTTCCTTTGAAAAGTCCGGCCACGCAAGGGGCGTAAAATAAAATTCCGTATAGGCAAGCTGCCACAGAAGGAAGTTCGATATTCTCTGTTCGTTGCAGGTGCGAATCAGCAAATCCGGCTCGGGTAAACCACAGGTATCCAAAAGAGAGGAAAAATAATCCTCTGTAATATCCGCCTCTGCAATTTCGCCGTTTGCCACTCTCCCGGCAGCTTTTTTTACCGCCCGGATAATTTCATCCCGGCCCCCATAATTAAGCGCAATCTGGAAATGCAGCCCGTCGTTATCCTTCGTGGCCTCCTCCAGCTGTGCGATTCTGTTTCTGATGTCCTCGTCCAGACCCGTTTTGTCCCCCAGAACCCGCACACACATACGGTTCTTTTTGGCTGTGGTCAGACAGGTTTTCATATAATTGCGCAGAAGCTTCATCAGCGCGTCCACCTCATCCTTCGGCCTGTTCCAGTTTTCCGTGCTGAACGCATATACCGTCAGATATTGAATACCCATTTTATAGGCTTCCTCGCAAATCACTTCCACGTTTTTCGCTCCCTGCACATGGCCGTAATTCCTTGGCATTCCTTTACTTTTCGCCCATCTGCCGTTTCCGTCAAGAATGATTGCCACGTGATTCGGCATCACAAGCTCTCTCTGCCCGGACATTCATCATCACCTCTCTTTTCGTAAAACACCCAAATACCGGCAAAGAGGGCTTTACGATTAAAATATAATCGTCGCCCTCTGTCCCATTTCCGCTTACATCTAAACTGTAAGAATTTCCTTTGATTTTTCTTCCATTAACTTATCGATATCCTTGATGTACTTGTCTGTCATTTTCTGGAGCTTGTCGGAAAGCTCCTTTCCTTCATCCTCGGAAATCTCTCCCTTTGAGAGCTTCTTAAATGCCTCGTTGCCGTCTCTCCTGATATTGCGGACAGCCACCTTGCTCTCCTCGGCTTTCTTCTTTACGTCCTTTACAAGGCTCTTTCTGCGTTCCTCGGTAAGCTCCGGGAAAACCAGCCTGATAACGGAGCCGTCGTTTGACGGGGTGATACCGATATCGGACGACATAATCGCCTTTTCGATGGCCTTAATCAGGGATTTCTCCCAGGGTGCAATCTGAATCATTCTTGCCTCGGGGATTGTAACATTACCCACCTGCGCCAGAGGCGTGGGGGTTCCGTAATAGTCCACCTTCACCTTGTCAAGTACATGGGGATTGGCGCGTCCGGCCCTGATTCCCAGATAATCGCTCTCAAGAAACTCATAGGTTTTCTTCATCTTATCGTCATAAATCTTTAATCTCTCATCCATACCCTCGTTCCTCCATTTACCGTATCCATATAAATCCTCGCCCGCTCTGCATACGGCAGTCTACACCGTCACCTTCGTTCCGGTAAACCTTCCTTTCACTGTACCCACAATGCTGTCCTTTTCATTTAATCCAAATACCCACATAGGCATCTTATTGTCTCTCGCCAATATGGAAGCCGTCATATCCACCACCTGAAGGTTCTCCGCCACCACCTGGTCAATACTCAGCTCGTCATATTTCTTCGCCCCGGGATTCAGCTTGGGGTCGCTGTCGTAAACGCCGTCAATGGACTTTGCCAGCAAAATCACATCGGCCTCCACCTCAACCGCCCGAAGGACCACTCCCGTATCCGTGGAAAAATAAGGATGTCCCGTTCCGCCTGCAAAGAAAATAACCGTTCCTTCACTAAAATACCGGTTGGCCCTGTCTTTGGAAAACAGTTCCGTGAAAGCCCCGCATGCAAAAGGCGTCAGAATCGCCGTTTTCATTCCCACACTACGGAAAATCTCGGAAACATAAATACAATTCATCACCGTTGCCAGCATGCCAATCTGGTCAGCCTTTGTCCTGTCGATGCTCTCGCTTTCCCTGCCGCGCCAGAAATTACCGCCGCCGGTAACGATTCCCACCTCTATACCGTCGTCCGCAAGCTGCTTCACCTGAAGGGCAACCCCTTTTACGGTTTCCTCGTCAAAGCCCGTTTTCTTATCGCCAGCTAAAGCCTCGCCGCTTAATTTCAGCATTATCCGCTTCATAACAGGCTTTTCGTTACTTTTCACATCCTGCATTATTCACGCCTCGCTCTTATTTCTTCTTGTCAGCCTTCTTGTCAAATTTGTCAAAGAAAGAAGCAGGGTTAACGTCGGCATAGCACTGAGAGCACATACCCTCGATTACCGCGCCGTTATTAATCTGAACGGATTTGGATTTGATATCTCCCATAACAATTGCGGAAGCGTCTAAAATCACCGGTCCCTTTACGTCGATATCACCTTTTACCGCGCCTGCAATTACCGCGCTGTTTGCATAAATATTACCGATAATTACGGTGCTCTGTCCCACCTTTATGCTTCCAAGGCTGCGAAGCTCCCCGGTAATATTTGCGCCCTCCGCATAAATCTCGGCCGCCTGGGAATTTCCCTGCACGGTTCCCGTGATATTCAGCTTGCCCAGAGCCTCCACATTTCCGATTACACGTCCCTTTACTTCCAGTTCGCCCTCCGTAGCCACATTACCGTTGATGAACATGGACTCTGTCAGCACGGATACCTCGTTGCTCACCTTCGAAGCCGGAGCTGCCGCTCTTACGGCTTCCTGACGCAAAGGCTCTCTGTCCTCTTTTACAAAAGCTTCCGGTTCTTCCTCCGGCAAAGGCTCTTCCTCTTCAAACTCCTCCTCGTCAGCCACATCCTCAAATTCCTGATGTGCCTGGGCGGTTTCGTCCACCCTGTCAAGCATCTTGCTCAAATTCACCTCAAAATCATCTTCCGGCGTATCGACAGCAGGATTCTCCTTTTCCGTCGCGCCAACCATTTCTTCTCCTTCCTCAGGCATCAGTTCATTGACCGCCTGTGACAGGTCATCCTTTAAATCCGAGAAAAAACCCATTTTAAAACCCTCCATTCATGTCTGTTATCTATTGCTCAGCTTTTACCTGCTGAATTGGTACCGTTTCATCAGTTATCGGTAAAAACACGGCGTCTCCCCGCATTCTGATTTCCTCAATCACCTGTGAGAGCGCTTCCACCGTGGTACTTCTGTTATTTGCATCGTGCATTAAAATAATGCACACATTTTTGCCGTCAATCGCGCTTACGCAGTTCTCCACAATCGTCTCGGTCTCAAGCAGCCTGCTTACCGCGTCTCCCGAGGCGATATTCCAGTCAAAATAAGTGATTCCCTTTTCATTTAACCAGGAAATCAAATCCTGCATGTCCACCTCGCTTACCGTATTAGCGCTTCCCCCCGGAAAGCGGTAGAAAACCGGCCGGATGCCCGTCACCTGAAAAAGGTAATCCTGAATTTTCTCCACATCCTCGATAAAGCTCTCCTTTGAGCCGTATATTTCTTCATATTTATGACTGTAAGAATGCATGGCAAGAGTATGCCCCTCGCTGACAATCTTCTGATAAGCGCTGACAGAGTGCTCGTCTGTCTTTGCCACCACAAAAAAAGTGGCTTTCACATCATATTTCTTTAAAATATCCAGAATCGCGTCGGTGTTGCTGCTGGGGCCATCGTCAAAAGTCAGATAAACCTGCTTTTTCCCTTCCGTCATATCCGCCTTTTCTTCAACTGTATTATCCCCGGTATTCTCAGAAAAAGTCCTGGTCAACGCCGCCTCCCGGGATGCCTCCACGATTGCGTTTGCCGCAAAAACACTTTTGACCTCTCCCTTTTCTTCTGTGCGGGCCGTCAGGCCGTTTTCCAGTTCCCGGATTTTATGTTGAAGCTGTATTACGCGGATTCCCAGCACCAGGCTTAAGATAACAGGGATGATAATTGCCGCTGCAATCGTTCCCAGTATTATCTTTTTCAGCCGCCGGATTCTCTTTCTCCGGTCGTAAGTCCTCTCCATGGAATCCCAAACTCCTTGCAGATGCTTTGCAACTATTGTAACACAAGTTGCTTTTCGGGAAAAGAGATAATTTCAATGACCCGAAAAAAAGTGGCTACACATCGCTGCATAGCCACTTTAAACTCATTGTCTGATTTACATACCGGCCTGGGCAGCAACCTCTGCGGCAAAATCATCCACTTTCTTCTCAATGCCTTCGCCTGTCTCAAAGCGGACAAATCTGCTGATGGAAAGATTTGCATTGTTCTCCTTTGCAACCTGCGCCACGTACTGGGCCACTGTCTGCTTGCCGTCTTCCGCCTTAACATATACCTGCTCTAAGAGGCATACCTCTTTCAATTCCTTGTTCAGACGTCCGTTCACAGCGCCCTCGATTACCTTTTCAGGTTTGCCTGCCATCTTGGGGTCGTTGGCAATCTGAGCCATCAAAATCTCTTTCTCATGCGCCTTGTACTCCTCGGAAACCTCGGAAGTGGCGACATACTTCGGTGAAAGAGCTGCAACCTGCATTGCAAGGTTTGTCAGAGCCTCCTTAATCCCGTCGTTTACCACATCTGTATCGGCTACCACAATAACGCCGATTCTTCCGCCGCCATGCACATAAGTGGCAACGCAGCCGTTATCTGCCGTAACCTTCTCAAATCTTCTGATGTTCAGGTTCTCGCCGATTCTGGCAACCTTCTCCACCAGAGCGTCTTTTACCGTCTTGGAAGTATCGCTCTTCCATGCCTCCGCCATGAAAGCGTCCATATCGGCCGCGTCAGAGCATACCGCCTGCTCTGCAACTGCCGCTACAAAACTCTGGAATTCCTCGTTCTTGGCAACAAAGTCCGTCTCGGAATTCACTTCAACCACAGCCGCGGTCTTCTCATCCTTCATAACAACCTTGCACAGACCTTCCGCCGCAATCCTGCCGGCCTTCTTTTCAGCCTTTGCCTGTCCGTTCTTTCTAAGAAATTCAACAGCCGCTTCCATATCACCGTCGGTTTCGCCAAGGGCTTTCTTGCAGTCCATCATGCCTGCGCCGGTCATTTCTCTTAACTCTTTTACCATAGCTGCCGTAATATTAGCCATTTCAATCTCCTCCATCTATATCATTGCTCTGCCTGCTGCTTCTGCCGCCGGCATAAATATCTGAATCCAAATGCCTGCAGCGCGTTCCCGCTGCTTCCTGTTAAGCCTCGGCTTCCGCAGCCGCAATCTCCTCGATATCCTCGGGCGCCGCCTCGCCTGCCGCTTCTTCCATCTCCGCCTCTACGTTTTCCTCGCCCTGATTCGCCTCGATAACAGCGTCGGCCATCTTGGAAACAATCAGCTTCACGGCTCTGATAGCGTCGTCATTGCCGGGGATAATATAATCAAGCTCCTCCGGGTCGCAGTTGGTATCGCCGATGCCAATCAGAGTGATGCCCAGCACATGCGCTTCCTGAACGCAGATTCTCTCTTTCTTGGGGTCAACAACAAAAATAGCGTCGGGGATTCTGGTCATATTCTTGATGCCGCCAAGGTTCCTCTCCAGCTTCTCCCATTCCTTCTTAAGAGCGATAACTTCTTTCTTGGGAAGGACATCGAAAGTTCCGTCCTCCGACATGGTCTCGATTGCGCGGAGTCTTTCAACCCTGCTTCTTATAGTCTTGAAGTTGGTAAGCATACCGCCTAACCATCTCTCGTTTACATAATACATTCCGCAGCGCTCTGCTTCCGCCTTTACAGCGTCCTGCGCCTGCTTTTTGGTTCCCACAAAGAGGATGGTTCCGCCCTGGGATGCAATCTCAAATACGGCTCTGTAAGCCTCGTCCACCTTGCCGACAGACTTCTGAAGGTCGATAATGTGGATACCGTTTCTCTCTGTGAAGATGTAGGGAGCCATCTTGGGGTTCCATCTTCTTGTCTGATGTCCGAAATGAACACCTGCCTCCAGCAATTGTTTCATTGAAATAACGCTCATGTCTTTACCTCCATTTGGTTAAGCTTCCGCATATTTTCTCCTCTCCTGCACACCCTTTGGGCACCGTCAGTCAATAAATATGCGTGTTTTATAGTCACAACGAAAAAATTATAGCATAGAAAAATCCCTCTTGCAAGGGATTTTTACGCTTATTCCTGTATTCAGTTCATTTTGGCAATAATCCTTGCAATCTCCTCGAATCCTGCGCCTGCCGGTATCTCATAGGTGCCTGTGTTAATCCGTTTGTCATAACCGTTCTCGTATAAATACCGGTCAAATTCCGACGCTAAAGGTACTGCTCCGGCATCCTCAAGCTTCTGGCACACAATGAAAGAGCCTTCTCCGCTTAGTATTTCGATTGTCACGCTGCCGCTGTCTATAACGCCTGCTCCGTTATCCGGCGCGTCCTCCCGGCTCCCGGTTTCTTCCTGTGAATCCGTCCGGCTTTCAGCTTCCCCGCTGCTTTCAGAATCTTCTGCGGAATCCTCCCCGGACTCATCTTCGGGATTTTCCGCCTCATCCTCCTGACCGGCGGAATTTTCCGGCATATCAGCTCCGTTATCGGCTGGCTCGTCCGTCTCACTTTCGGAGTTTTCCGGCGTATCGGATAATGTGTCCCGGGCGGAAGCCAAATCCGCCTCCCCCTCAGGCGACGGCTCTGCAATCGAAGGAGACATAGCGTCCGACGCCAAATCCTGTCCGTTCACATCTCCTTCGCCGTCCTCGTCACCCAACATATCCGCGAGCACCTGGCTCTCCTCTATCATTCCCAACGCTCTGGCGCGTTCTTTTATCTCTTCATTACTGAGGACTTCCTTTTTCCGGCCGGTAGTAATTCCCATAATAAGGGCAGTAACCACCACTCCGATACCAAGACCCCTCAAATAAGATTTCAAGTTCATCATGTTATATCTTTTCCTTAAATTCCTTCAAACAAGTCAATAACCAGCTTAACTTCCCCGATTCCAAGGCCAAGCTCCTTTGCAATAGCCATATTGGATTTTCCCGCTCTGTGGAGCTCTAAAATCCTCTCGTTATTATTTCTGCTGCCCTGCTCCGTATGCATTGCTACTGCAATTTCGGGCACCTCGGCCGGCGATACCTGCAGTCTTCCCGAAGCGGCCCCGGCCGCTCTGGTTTCCTCTTTTGCTTCCTTCCGGGCCCTTGTCTGCCTGCGGACCTTCTTATCAAGCCTGTCCGAAGCAACGCCGCTCCCGTCGGAAAGAAAAGCGTCCTCGCCGTCTGTGGAATCCCCATAGCCGTCGGGCGCATTTCCGATAATCTCCACTCTTTCCGGCATTATCGGGCGGAAGTCGCTGATTTCGCCCTCATCTTCCCCGGAAAGCGCTGCCGCACCGGTCACATTCTGCATTCCCGCCGCCGCACCGGCCATACCCTGTGCAGCCGCGCCTGAACCGGCCATATTCTGCATTCCCGCGGGCGCCGCGCCCAAACTGCCCGTTCCCTGCGCCGCCTCCGCCATATAAACAGAATTTACCATGGCAGCCTGTCTTTCCGCCGCCACCTCCTTCGCAAAGCTCATAACCTCGCTGACGGATTCCTGCACCGCTCTTACCTTTTCCTGAGCCTCTTTTGCCGATACTTCCACATCGCAGACCGCCTGTTTAATTTCGCTGGCCGTCTTTGACGCTTCGCTTACCGTAGAGAGAAGATTATCATGCTTATCATTCAGCATATCATAGAGAAATACCACTTCTTTATGATTCTTGTTGATTTCACTTAAAACCGTGTCGGAATATTCATTGATGGCCATCATCTTTTCATTGGTCAGCCGCTCCATGGAACGCTCCGTTTTTTCCATGGAATAAGTTATGGTTTCATCGGCTATCTCGCTGATTTGCGACCGCACGCCGGTAACTTCCTTCTCCAGCATATTATGAATATCTTCCTCGCTCACCGTGGCTGCGCCCGCCGCGCTGTCCGTCTTTCCGGCCGGCAGCAGAAAGCTCACAATAAACACCACTATACCAAGCAGAATAAGAATTATCTCTATTGCTCCCATTTTTTCCTCTTTCCCGCACCGCTTAAATCTTGATGTCAAAGCCCCCTCTTGATTTGAGAGTCACCTTTCCATCCTGTTCGCTCTTTTTTCTCTTACGTCCGCCGTCTCCTGCGTAACTTCCGTTTCCCTTTTCTTTTGCGTCAAAGCGTTTCCCTTTGTTGTTCATTTCGTCATGCTGCTGCACCTGTCTGGCTTTATTCTCCACAGACTGCTCGAACTTCTGCTGAAAGTTTGACTGGTCCACCATGACCTTATTGTCCTCGTTATGTTTGATGGTGGTAAAATCCTGCGCCCTTGCCACCTGTCCCTGCAGTTCCACACGACTGATTGTCATAACGTATCACACCCCTTTCAGAAACGGCTCCTTCCCTGCCGAATACCCTATACGGAAAAGATTCCCATATAGTTCCCCATTCTTTTCCTCATCTTTTGAAGCGCCCTGGTGTGCAGCTGTGATATTCTCGACTCGGATACCTCCAGAATATTGCTGATTTCCTTTAACGTTAAATCTTCATAGTAATAAAGATAGATTACCTTTTTTTCTTTTTCGGTGAGAAGCTCTAACGCCTTCTCGAGAACCCTTTTCAGTTCTTCCTTTTCGATAACCTCCTCGGGGCCGTCAAATCTGTGCTGCGTCCCCTGCTCCACCGGCACCTCGCTTCCTGACTCCATGAATTCATCCAAAGACACCACTCCGGTAATCTTCATCTGAGACTGCCATGCAAGATAATCGTCCCTGGTTATCCCAAGTCCCTCGGCAATCTCCTCGTCCGTGGCCATCCGTCCGGTACTCGCCTCGATTTCTTTCATCACGGCATCGATTTTCTTCTGCTTCTGCCTGATAGTGCGGGGTATCCAGTCCATTTTCCTAATCTGGTCTAAAATCGCCCCTCTGATGCGAAGGCTTGCATATGTTTCAAACTTCACAGCCTTCATATTGTCAAATTTATCTATCGCGTCAATAAGACCGAAGATTCCGTAGCTTACCAAATCATCATATTCCACATTGTAGCCCAGATACATACTGAGCCGTCCCGCTACCAGCTTCACTAAAGGGGCATACTCCAATATAAGCTTTTCTCTGATTTCAGGCGATTTCGTTTTTGTATAACTTTCCCAAAGCTTACTTTTTCCTGCCTCGTCCATCTGTCACCTCCGTCACCTGAAAATTATTCCCGCGGACAGCAAGTCAATGCCCCGCTTCTTCCTGCCTTTACCCAAAGCTAGTCTTCGCTTTCTCCGCCGCCCGTTTCCCCGTCAGCCGCTTCCGCTGCAATTGCCGCCTCTCTTGCGGCAGCCGCCTCTTTTTCCAACGCCTCTTCATTTTCTCTGATTTGACCTACAAAAGCAAGCACCTTTTTCTGGATAAAACATCCGGCAAAATAAAAAACCAGTAACACCGCTAAAAGTCTGGGCAGCATCTGCGCTGCCGGGTAATGAAAGTAAAACATGGTAATACTTGCCACCGCGCCTGCAAAAAGCATGAGAAACGGCGCAAACAATTTGCTCTTTTTCATATAATTTTCTCCGGCATTCCTATCGAACGTATGTAAAAGTCCCCGCTTTTGGGATAAAAAGTAACTGTTCTGCCATAGGTGTTTCCGGTATCCGAGGCAAGAATCGGTATTTTCAGCTCAGCCAGCTTTTTTTTACTTGCCATCACATTACGGTCGCCTACGCGCAGCGTATCGTTCCTGCCCACTCCGGTAAACATCTGAGCGCCTCCGGCAATCTTGGCTACCATACGGAACCGGCTTGCCCCCATACGCGTAAGTGCGTTCACCATGTCTTCAATTCCCGTATCCGCAAATTTAGGTCTGTTTGTATTATTTACAATTTCCCTGCTGTCAGGCAGCATGATATGCGCCAGCCCTCCAATACCCGTGGCAGGGTCCCTGATAGCGATTCCCACACAGGAACCAAGTCCCACTGTCATTACGCCATCATCACCCTTACAGGTCTTCCAATCAGCCATTCCGACTTTGATAACTTCACCCATTTTCCCATCAGTCTCCCCTGTTTATTTTTTCTGAGGGCTTACATAACTCCAAGCGATGTCAGAATTTTCTCGTAAGAATTCATATCCGGAATCAAAATGAAATATCCGTTTAATTCGATGTCATCCGAAAATTTTGTCTGGATTAAAAGGATATTATCTCCCATAACGCCAAACTCCACCGCCGGGACGCTAAGGAGCGCTCCCGCCATGTCAATGCCGATTTCCGGTACTGACGGCATGATTTTCAGATTGGTAATTCCTGACAATGCGTTTAAATAGGAACCGGTTATGATATTGCCCACTTCCTTAATTGCGGAACACTCCATCTCGCCAAACTCATACTCCTCGGCTGTCCCCTCGTCAATCACAAGCATACCGGCCATCATCCTGTTTACAATATGAGCCGCCGCGGTCTTATCCATGATAAACATCATGCTTCCCTCCACGTCGCCCTCGACCTGAAGATAAATGCCTACCATAATTTTTTCTTCTCCGCCCACAATTTCGCCAATCTCATGAAATTCAAGCAGCCTTACCTGCGGCACCGACATATCTATTTTACCGCCCATCATCTGTGCAAGCGCCGTGGTTGCATTTCCTGCACCGATATTCCCCAGTTCCTTTAAAACATCAAAATACTGATTCGTTATCTGTTCCATACTCAGGCCGTTCATTGATGGACCTCCCGTTTTTCTGTTTTTAAATTCTTTTATAATGAGTATAACATAAACCGGACGTATTATAAACCTTTTCTTCTCTTACGCCGTTTTCTCTCCTCCTCAAAGATAAAGCGGATGATTTCCTCCCGTTCCGTGGTATCCATATTGATGTACTGCGCCCGGTATTCCTTAACGTCCGGTTTGTCCTCAACGTCGTTGATAAACAGAACCTTGGCAACCAGCGCATACTTTTTCGGCTTGTCACCGCTTCCCAGGCTGTACTGGCAGTAAATCAAATCGCCCTGCTCGTAATTATATTCGCCTACAAACCGGATTCCGCCCCCGCTGATATCCACCGCAACGCCCCTCTTTAACGGAAGCTTTTTGGCAAGGAAGTCGTCGTTTCTCACCACCGCGCTGATTTCTTCCCTTTCGAGCCGCCTCGAATACATTTCAACCGCACAGTCCAGACGGTAATACTCCCTTCGCTGGAATTTTTTCAGCTCGCTTATCACTTCAAAAAGAAGCACAAAATTATTGTTTGATTTATACACGTCCAGAGCGTTTGCATTACAGCGGAACAGCCCTGCCGACGTAAAAAAGTACAGCTCGTATTCCATATTTACAGGAAGTGAAATCAGACGGCTTTTCTCCATCGGCAATAGCACTTCCAGACGGTCTTCCGACAGGACGTCAAAAACCTGCGTGTGATACACCCTTCTTTTCTTCTCAGCCTCCTCGATATACTCCCCCTGGCTGGCTGCCCGTATTTCGATTTTATTTCCCGGAATTACATATTCTGAGAGCATTTTTATCCCCTCCTCTTAATTTTTATCTTCCACCATTTATGAAGCGGGTAAGGAAAGACCTCATCCCTCTGTCGCCTGTTCTTTTATCTTCTTCGCCCAAAAGCCTTGCCGCAATCGTCTCGAAAGCCGCCGCCGACTTTGACTGGGGCTCCTTTAAAGACACCGGCTGCTGCTGCATCACTGCCTTCGCAAGCTGACTGTCCTCCGGCACGGAGCCTAAATAGGTGACCGGCATCTTCAGATAGCGGCTTATCACGGAATTGAGCTTATCAAACAGCATTTCCCCTTCTCTTTCCGATTTCACCTTATTGGAAATCATCTTTATCTCCGTGGTTTCACTGGAAAATCTGTGATGCCTGTTTAAAACCTTAAGCAGAGAATAGGCGTCTGTGATAGAAGTAGGCTCCGGCGTTGCAACCAGCAGTATCTCTCCGCTGGCAACCAGAAACTCCATTACAGCGTCGGACACCCCGGCGCCGGTATCTATAATAATAATATCGGCAATCGAATCCAGCTCTGACAGCTTTTGAATAATAAAGTTAAGGGAATCTCTGCTCAGATTTGAAAGCCCGGCAATTCCCGAGCCGCCGGAAACAAATCCCACGTCCATAGGCCCCCGGGTGATAATCTCCCTGATATTTTTTCCCTGATAAATCAAATCGCTCAAATTGTATTTGGGCACTGTTCCAAACATAATTTCTATATTGGCAAGCCCGAAATCCGCATCGAGAATAATTACCCGCTTATCGCGCTTCCGAAACTGAATTGCCAGATTAATCGCCGTATTTGACTTTCCCACGCCGCCTTTGCCGCTTGTAACCGTAATTACTCTTGCCCGTGGTCTGTTTACTGTACCTGCTTTAATTATCTTTCTCAATTGTTCGGCCTGGTCCATGTATTCTCCCTCAGTATTTTTCCTTTTTCTTTCCGCCCAGGAGCTGTTTTACCGTCTTCTGCGGATTAAAGTTCTCTATATCGTCGGGGACATTCTGTCCGTAAGTCACATAGGATAAAGGAGCGTCCGTCCGGAGCTTAATGTTGAGCAGATTCCCAAGGCTTTCCGTCTCGTCAAGCTTGGTAAAAATAAGGGCAAACTCCGTCATGGACATATAAGTATCCACAATATTAACCAAATCCTTATATTTAGTAGCCGCGCTCAGCACAAGGAAAACTTCCTTTTCCGCCAAATCGTCCAGCGAATGGATAAACTGATTGATATTTTCCTTCTGTTCCTCATTTTTATGGGAGTGTCCCGCCGTGTCCACCATGATAAAATCATAATCCTTAAAGTCATGGAACGCCTGGCGTATTTCGTCTGTGGAGTAAATCACCCTGAAAGGAACCTCCATGATATTTGCATAGGTACGGAGCTGTTCAGCCGCCGCAATCCGGTAGGTATCCGCCGTCAGCAGAACCACCTTCTTTTTCTGTCCCATACTGAGCCTTGACGCAATCTTGGCAATCGTCGTCGTTTTTCCGACTCCCGTAGGCCCTACAAAGAATACCACCCTGGGCCCTTTTTGCGCCGGGGAAATCTCCACCGGCTTTCCGAATTTCAAAATCATTTTCTGGTAGATATTTGCCAGCGTATAGTCAAAAGGAAGATTTTGCTTGTTAATCTTCTCAATTTCATCGATAATCTGGTTCGCGTACTGTTCGTTCACCTCGTTGTCTAACATGGTGTTGTAAAGCAGCTTCATAAAACGTTCCAGCTCGCTTTCCTTCTCCTCCTCGGTATGCTCGTTCTTTACCTCCTCGGGCTTTTGCAGCTGCTGCTCTAACAGGTCGTGCAGGCTGTTCAGCTTTTCTTCAATGGCGCTGGCGTCCTTCCAGTCCTCCTCCCGGTTTTCCGGCTTCTCGGCAGGCCGGGTTTCGGATGCCTTTGCAAGCCGGGCAAGCCCGGTGCTTTCCTGAACCGGCGGGAGCATATCCCTTATGGCTGACAAATCTGTGGTCTGACTTGTAACGGCGTCCACCAGCTTTTTGGGAATCAGCGGTTCCTTTTTCACCGGCATGGCGCGCTCGGGCTCCTCCTCCTTCGCCACCGTGATTTCTGTAAGCTGGGGCAGAAGAAAGCTGAAAAAGCCCTTTCTTTTCACGCTGCGCACATTCATTACCACTACGTTTTCACCCAGCTCTTTTTTGGCGCTCTCCACCGCCTCTGCTTCTGTTTTACCCTGAAATTTTTTGATTATCATGCTGTCACCATTCCTACAGACTGTAACTCAATGTTATTTTCTATTTCATTATATGAAACAACAATTAAATCTTTATAATAATCCTCCGTCAAACGCTTAAAATACATACGCACAATAGGAGAAGTGATTACAATAGGGCTCTTTCCAAGATTTTCCAGCTTGGCAATCTCGTTTCCCACAGACTTCATAATACCTTTGGTCTTTTCCGGGTCCAGCGCAAGATAGGCGCCGTTTTCCGTCTGTTTCACGCTTCCCATAATCTCCTGCTCCAGCTTCGGGTCTAAGGTCACGACGCTGGAAGTCTCGTTGGACGGGAAAAACCGGTTTGAAATCGCCCGCTTTAAGCTCTGCCGCACATATTCCGTCAGGATGTCTGTGTCCCTCGTGGTTGACGCGTAATCCGCAAGCGTCTCAAAAATCGTAAGAAGGTCTCTGATGGAAATACCCTCTTTTAAGAGGTTCTGCAGTACCTTCTGTATTTCGCCAAGGCCGAGCAGTTTAGGTACAAGCTCATCCACAAGCGAAGGATTGCTCTCCTTTAAGTTGTTGACAAGGTTCTGCACATCCTGCCTTGTAAGTAGCTCGGAAATATACTGCCTGATAATTTCCGTCAGATGGGTCGCAATAATGGAAGGCGGGTCAACCACCGTATAGCCCATACTCTCGGCCCTCTCCCTCTGTCCTTCCGTTATCCAGATAGCCGGCAGATGGAAGGAAGGCTCAAATGTGGGAATACCCGTGATTTCCTCCTCCACGTAGCCGGGATTCATAGCCATATAGTGGTCAAAAAGGATTTCTCCCTCGCTGACCTGAATTCCCTTGATTTTAATAATATACTGATTGGGATTGAGCTGGATATTGTCGCGGAGACGGATAATGGGCACCACCGTTCCAAGCTCTAACGCAATCTGCCTTCTAATCATAACCACACGGTCAAGCAAATCCCCGCCCTGGTTCACATCGGCCAAGGGAATGATTCCGTAACCGAATTCCAGCTCGATGGGGTCTACCTGCAAAAGACTGTTTACGTTCTCAGGCTGCCTGATTTCCTCCGCGGCAGCTTCCTCCGCATTGATTTCTCCTTCAATCTGAGCCGTTTCAAGATTTCCTGCCATAATTCTGCCTACCACGATAAAGGCAAGCCCCAAAGACAGGAAAATCAGATTCGGCAGCGGCGTCACAATGCCAAGCCCGGCCAGAACGGCTCCCACAAGATAGCATACCTTGGGAATACCGAAAAGCTGGCTCACCAGAACCGTTCCGAAATCCGCATCCTTTGAGCCCTTGGTCACCAGGATACCTGTGGACAGTGAGATAAGCAGGGAGGGAATCTGGCTCACCAGACCGTCGCCGATAGTAAGGATAACGTACCGGTTAAGGGCGGTCATGATATCCATACCCTGCCATACCATACCTGTAATAATACCGCCGATGATATTGACAAAGGTAATAAGGAGTCCTGCCGTTGCGTCTCCCTTTACGTATTTAACGGCACCGTCCATGGAACCGAAAAAGTTCGCCTCGTTCTGGATTTTTTCCCGGCGCTCTTTTGCCTCCTCGTCGGTAATCGCGCCTGTATTTAAGTCCGCGTCGATGGCCATCTGCTTACCGGGCATGGCGTCCAGCGTAAATCTCGCCGTTACCTCAGCCACACGCTCGGAACCTTTATTGATAACCATAAACTGTACAAGAATCAGAATAATAAACACGATAGAGCCTACTACCAGATTTCCGCTGCCCACGTAGCTGCCGAAGGTTTCAACCACGCGTCCGGGCTGGCCGGTCACAAGGATAAGTCTGGTAGAGGAAATATTAAGGGAAATCCGAAATAACGTGGTAAACAGCAGCATGGTGGGATAGAATGACATATCCAGCACTTCCTTGGAAAACATGGTTCCAAAAAGTATGGTAAACGCAACCGCCATATTGCAGGCGAGCAGTATATCCAAAAGGCCGCTGGGAATCGGCACAATCATCATTATAAACGCTGAAAGTACATATGCCGATACAGCAACATCCGCTTTTTTCATGCCGTCTCCTTTCCTCCTTTATACCTTCCCCTTTAAATGATATACAAAGGCTAAAACCTCCGCCACCGACTGATATAATTCCGGTGGAATAAGCCCTCCTACCTCCACATTCGCATAAAGCATACGGGCAAGTGGCTTGTTTTCTACAATTTCAATGTCATTTTCTTTTGCCACGTCCTTAATCCGCTGCGCAAGGTAATCCTCTCCCTTTGCAATCACATAAGGCGCGTCATACTTTTCGGCGTCATATTTAATCGCTACCGCATAGTGCGTGGGGTTGGTAATTACCACGTCCGCCTCAGGCAGCTGCTGCATCATACGCCGCATGGAAGCCTCCCTCATTTTCTGCTTCTGTTTTCCTTTAATCTGAGGGTCTCCTTCCTGGTTCTTATACTCATCCTTTACTTCCTGCTTGGTCATCTTCATGTCCTTCTTGAACTTACGCTTCTGGTACACGTAATCCAGAAAGGCAATCAGCATATACACCAGAGCAATACGGATGCCCAAATCAGTGACAATTTTCCCAATCAGACCGATGGCCTGATTCAGGGATATATTATACAGAATAAAAATCTGGCTGATTTCATCTACAATATATTTATAAACCACATATCCCACTACCGCCAGCTTCAGAACTGATTTCACCAGCTCCACCAGTGAGTTCACGGATAAAAACTTTTTAAAACCGCTGACGGGATTAAGCTTGCTGAACTTTGGCTTTAAGGGCTTTGTGGTGGGTTTCCACTTCACCTGCGCCACATCGCAGACAAACACTATAAAAACGCCTGCGGCAAACACCGGAAGAACAATAATTCCTATCTGCAGCATCATTCCCCGAACCAGCACCTGAATGGAGGCAAAGGGAATTTCTCCGTCGTACATTTTTATCGCATCGGCAAAATTGCCGTATACACTGTGGAAACAGCCGATAAATCTGTTTCCTATCACACCAAGATATACCTTCATCATAAGAAAAAGCGCAAGCATTACAAATGCGTTGGCAATTTCCTTACTCTTGGCCACCTGTCCTTCTTTTCTGGCATCTGACAGCTTTTTGGACGTTGGTTCCTCTGTTTTCTCACCGCCCGGTCCATCCTTGGCAAAGAACTGCAGATTATACGCCAGTACCAGTCTGTTCTGCTCCATCCATTGCCTCCTTTTATCAGCAAAACGCGCGCACGCACGCCTGGCCTGCCTTTGGCAGCGATTCCTCCGGCGCGTCACATCACATCATGGTTTCCACAAAGGTGGCAACCATACGCCTCATCTGGTCATAAATAAAATTGGCTGCATCCGGCAGCATGGAAGCGGTTACAAGTAAAATGGAAAGCCCCACCAGCACCTTCATCTGCATACCGACCGCAAACATATTCAGCTGCGGAGATACCTTCGCGAGAACGCCAAGCACCGCATTTAAAATAATCATAACGGCAAAAATCGGCAGGCAAATCCGAAATCCGATGATAATATAATCGGACAGAAATTCAATCATGGCATTTAAGAGCTTTTCATGGTCTAAAACCGCGCCGTTTACAGGTATCAGAATATAGGTTTCCGCCAAAGCCTTTAAAAAATACCGGTGCATTCCTGAACTCATGAGTAAAAGTAATATAATATAATTATAGTAAACACCTGTAACGGTGGTATTTTCCCTTGTTGTCGGGTCCATCATGCTCGCCATGGAAAGCCCCATCTCCATACTGGCAATCTGACCGGCAAAGGCCACAATCGTACTGCAGAGATTGGCGGCAAACCCGATTAAAAGACCGGTTACCACTTCCTTCAAAATCACAATCGTATATCCAATCAGAGAGTCATAGACCACTTCCTGACGCGGCATGGACTGATAAAGCAAAAACGCCACAAAAAAACTCAAAGCGACTCTCACGTTTTTCGGAGTATTGCTCATGCTGAAAAAGGGGGCTATAAACACAAAGCTGACAACCCTGATGAATATCAGCAGGAAGTATTCCAGGTCTCCATAGGTAAAACCATACTCAAGCATAAGCCTTACCTGATATAACGGTCAAAATCCGACCAGAGCATTACTATATAACCGGACAATTCGGTTAATATCCAGTTTCCAAGCAATATAAGCGTCAGAAATATCGCGACGATTTTCGGAACAAACGTAAGCGTCTGCTCCTGAATGGACGTAACTGTCTGAAAAATGCTGACAATCAGACCTACCGCAAGCGATACCAGAAGAAGCGGCGCGGCGACCTTGATAATCAAAAATAACGCCGAACTGGCAATAGCCGTAACCTCATCAGCTGTCATATTCTTTTCTCCCTCCAGGCTTTAAGTGCCAATTCCATAGCACGTCGTCACAGACTGTAAATTTAGTCTGATGTCTCTCATGGAACAACATAGAATGTCCTCACGAGCTCCATAATAATCAGATTCCAGCCGTCTGCAAGCACAAACAGAAGAATCTTAAACGGCATGGAAATCGTTGTGGGCGGAAGCATCATCATACCCATACTCATAAGCGTGGACGCTACCACCATATCAATTACAATAAACGGAATATATATAATAAATCCGATAATAAACGCCCGCCGCAGCTCGCCGATAATGAAGCTTGGTATCAGTACCGCAAGAGGAATCCCGTCGAGCGTCCCGTCCCATTCATCACCGGAAATCTCCAGAAAAAGCTTTACATCCTTTGTCTGGGCCTGCTTATACATGAACTCCCGCAGAGGCTCTATTCCCGCCTTGAAAAATTCATCCTGGGTAATTTCTCCTGCCTCAAAGGGGACAACCGCTTCCTCATAGACCTGCGTCAGCGTGGGCTGCATGATGAAATAGGTTAAAAACAAAGCTAACCCAATCAACACCTGATTGGGAGGTGCCGTTTGGGTATTTAAAGCCGCCCTTGTAAAATGAAGAACAATGATAATTCTGACAAAAGACGTGAGCATGATAAGCAAGATGGGTGCCAAACCTATCAGCGTCAGCGTAATCAGAATCCGCAGCGTCCCATTCATCTGCCCGTTACCATTATTTAAAGATATTGTCAAACTATTCGCAATATTAAGTTCAGATAAATCATCCCTGGAATCGGAAGAACCCGGCTCCGTTATATTGGTCCGCTCCTCGGTCTCTCCTGCCAGAGTGGAATCCAGAGAAGCCGCCTTCACATCCGTCCGGGGAATAACACACAATATGCCCACCATAACAAGCAGGCATATTATCTTTACTATCTTTTTTACGGAAAAGCTTTGTCTCATAATTGTTGTCTTATTCCTTATCTTTTTCCTTCAGTTTCCTTACTTTTTCAAGAATAGCAGCAAACTCCATCGTCTGGCCCTGATTTTCCTGAAAACTGAGTTCTTCGCCGGATACTTCCGAAAGCATATGCACTTCGTCCTTTCCGACGGCAATCACAAGATATTTGCTTCCCGCCCTCACTATTTGAATATATTTGTTTGAAGCAATCCTGCAAGTCTCAATAATCTCAAGATTTCTGAATCCTACATTATTCTTCTGGTATTTTGCTATCCATCTGGTAACCAGGTAAGTAATCACAAGCACAAATACAAAGAGCACCAGCACCGTCATAAACTGCAGATAGCTGTCCGCCTTTGTCATAACCGCTAAAAGCATACTAACCAATTACCTTCTTTACTGCTTCAAGCACACGGTCAGCCTGGAAAGGTTTTACGATAAAGTCCTTTGCCCCGCTCTGAATTGCGTCGATAACCATGGCCTGCTGACCCATAGCCGAACACATAACAACCATTGCCCCGGGGTCCGCCGCTTTGATTTTCTTAAGTGCGCCGATTCCATCCAGTTCCGGCATGGTAATATCCATCAGAACCAAATCAGGCTTTAACTCGTTATATTTTTCAAAAGCCTTCAATCCGTTTTCCGCTTCTCCCACTACATTATACCCGTTTTTAGTGAGAATGTCCTTAATCATCATACGCATAAAAGCAGCATCGTCAACCACCAAAATATTTTTTGCCATTTTTACTCTCCTACCTTTTTACTTTACTATTTCTGTTACACGTACTCCAAAACTTTCTTCGATTACCACGACCTCGCCTCTGGCAACGAATTTACCATTTACAAGCACATCTATAGGTTCACCGGCTATCTTGTCAAGCTCTATAATTGTTCCCGGTGCGAAGTCCAATATATCCGATATGGATTTCCTGGTTCTTCCAAGCTCCACGGTAACGTCAAGAGGAACATCTCTGATTAACCCGATATTCTCCTGTCCCGGTACCGCTCCCATATCATTGTTAAAGCTTTGGAATTGTGCAGGCTGTATATTCATCATTGGCATTCCCTGCATCTGCATACCGTTCATGCCCTGCATCTGCATTCCATTCATGGGCATGCCCTGCATTCCCATTCCATTTACAGGCATACCCTGCATCTGCATGCCGTTCATTCCCATGCCCATCATAGGCGTGCCCTGCATCTGCATGCCGCCAGACATACCGTTCATGGCCCCGCCCATATTCATCTGACCGGCGCTCATATCCGCCTGCGGCGGTATATAAGGCGCAGGTTCGGGCGCTGGAGCCGGCTCCGGCGCTGATGCCGCCACATCTTCCATCTGCTTGGCAATAAATCTCTCGTACAGGCTTTCCGCAAACTCAACAGGATAAAGCTGCATGATGGAACTGTCAACCAAATCCCCAATCTGCATCCTGAATGCAATTTTTACGAAGCTGCCTTCAAGGAAAGGCGCAATGTCCCCTCCGCTCTTAAAATCATTTAAATCCAGTACACTGGCTTCCGGGGGGCTGATATCTATCATCTTTCCCATCATCGTTGACAATGAAGTGGCTGCCGCCCCCATCATCTGATTCATGGCCTCCGATATCGCGCTTAAATGCAGCTCTCCGATTTCTCCGTCGGTATTGCTGCCGTCCCCTCCCATCATTAAATCCGTGATAACCTTAACGTCATGTTCCTTCAGAATCATGATATTGGAACCGTCAAGCCCGGCCGTATAATGTATCTGAATAAAAACACAGGGACGTTCATAATCAGCTACAACCGTATCCCAGTTTGCCATCGTAACCACAGGCGTCGTGATGTCAACCTTCATGTTAACCAGCGAATACAGCGTAGTTGCAGAAGAACCCATACTGATATTGGCAATCTCACCGATTGCATCCTTGGTATCAGCTGAAAGACGGTCTTCATCCAATACATTATTGCTTCCCGCGTCATCAGACCCCACACCGGCAAGTAATGCGTTTATTTCATCCTGCGAAAGCATCTCATCCATGCTTTACTCCTCCTCCTCTCTGAGTACTGATGTCACCCGAACCGCATATTTATCTTTACTGGAACCGGGTAACGCGGTGAACTTCCTGATATTCCCCACATAAATATTCATATCGGAATCCACTCTGGTGTCAAGCCGTATAATATCTCCTACTGCAATGTTCAGGAAATCGTTTACGGAAACCTGACTTCTGCCAAGAACAGCCTTGACAGGTACATCCACTCTCTTAATCAACGACTCTATCTGGTCTTCATAATCAGTCTTATCATCCTTCTGAAGAGTCGAATACCAGTACTTGGTATTTAACATATCCATCACGTCTTCCAGCGTAAAGAACGGAAGACAGACATTCATAAGTCCCTCAGTATCTCCAATCTTCAGATTCAGCGATACAATTGCTATCATATCGCTCGGCGCAATAATCTGCGCAAACTGGGCGTTGGTTTCGATTCTCTCCATCATGGGATTGATTTCGCAGACATTCTTCCATGGTTCGCTCATGAGCTGCATACATACCACCATCAGCTTCTGAAGAATTGTCATCTCAATTTCCGAGAATTCTCTTGTTTTCTCTAAAGGCTGCCCGGCGCCTCCAAGCATTCTGTCAATCATGGCAAAACCGATATTCGGGGATATTTCCATGATAATATTTCCAACCAGAGGATGAAAATTGATAATCCCCAGGATAACAGGATTGGACAGCGCATTGGTAAACTCCGAAAAAGTAGTGGTTTCAGAACTGGCTACCGTCACCTGTACCGTCTTGCGGAGATAAACCTGCAGTTCGTTTGATACCAGCCTCCCGTAATGTTCATATATAATCTCAAGTGTTCGTAAATGCTCCTTGGAAAACTTTGTGGGCCGCTTGAAGTCGTAATCCTTTATCTGTTTTTCGTCATTCTCCTGTATCTGGTCCATATCTAATTCGCCGCTGTTTAAAGACGCGAGCAAATTATCTATTTCGCTTTGAGAGAGCACATCGCTCACAGGATTTCACCTCCTATCGTTTCTGCCATGCTTTCGCTTAATATCCCTGTAAGCATGACGTCTACATATACAGCGGACTGACAAGCGTTACTTCAAAGATAAAATCCGAATCAAACAATCCCTGGATACTGTTTAAAATATCAGATGTTATTGCCTGTGTATTCTGTTTGGCTTCATTCAATGTATATTTGCCTACCACATCGCTGATTCGTCCTTTAATCAAATCCTCTCTGCTGGACAAATCCCCGCTTCCGTTGGCGGCGAAATCTTCATGTCTGTTATCCATGGACAAAACCACTGTAAGCTGAGCGTAATGGTCTTTCTTTTCCGTTCCTTCCTCGGTATTTGTATCATCCTTAAGAAGAATTGTCATATCGGCTATCGTGTATGTCACGGTATTCTCAAGTGGAACGGCGGAAGCGCCGCTGCGCATCCCTTCAATGTCCAGGCTGATTGCCGACGCAATATCCGTCACGAGAGCCGCAGTCTTGCTGTTCGTGCTGGTCACGCTGAACATCATGATTGCGGTAAGTACAATATTTACGATAAGCAACGCCAATATCAATATGGAAATCAAATTCTTTTTCATAACAGATACTACCTCTCTTTGTTAATAAGCGCTGAGCGCGTTATAAATCTTAATCTCTACTCTTCTGTTCTTTGCCCTTCCTTCCGGGGTGGAATTATCCGCAATGGGCTGATACTCTCCCCTGCCGGAATGCTTAATCAGTCCCGAATCCAGCGTGGTGTTATTTTCCAGATAATAAAAAACCGAAAGGGCGCGCCCGCTTGAAAGCTCATCATTGTTGGAGTACTTGGAGCCCGACATTGGCACGTTATCCGTATGTCCTTCAATCTCGATGGTTCCCTGACTGAATCTCTGCAGGATAATCCCCAGCTGATTCATCAGCGGCATGGCTTCTTCCTTTATCTCCACGCTGCCTGAATCAAAAAGGAGCGCTCCGTTTAAGGTAAGCTGCACATACTGAGCGGTAAATTCTATATCTATCTCATTCTCAAGATTCTTTTCTTCCAGGACTTCTTCAATCTTTTCCGCCATCTCTTCCGACTTTTCCAGCTTGGCTTCATCCAGCATCTCCGCCGCCGCCTCAAGATTTTCCGGCATAAGCTCGCCTTCGGGATTCTTGCCTGTGCTGTTGATGTAGTCGTCCAGCTCGTTTAACTGACTGACGCCCATTCCCACCAGAACGCCGTCGCCAATCGCCGTGGCTCCCGCATCAAAAATACTGAAAGTCTGGTTAAAGGATGCCGCCACCTGTTCAAACTTCTGTGCATCGATAGTGGACATGGCAAACAACATAACGAAGAAGCAAAGAAGCAGATTCATAAGGTCCGAGAAAGTGGCCATCCAGGCCGGCGAACCCTTAGGAGGCTCTTCCTGCTTTTTTTTAGCCATCGTCTTCACCTCCGCCTTCGCCTATTGTCCTGTCGTTAGGTGCCAGGAATGACTTCAGCTTTTCTTCAATAACTCTGGGGTTCTCGCCCGCCTGTATGGAAAGAAGCCCCTCTATCATGATTTCCTTGACCATGATTTCGTTGGCGTTGTTTGCTTTCAGCTTTCCTGATACCGGCGCGCAAATCCAGTTTGCCAGAAGCGAACCGTACAATGTGGTAATCAGCGCAACCGCCATGGAAGGACCCAGAGTTGACGGGTCATCCATCTCGTAAAGCATGTTAACAAGACCTACCAGAGTACCAATCATACCCCACGCAGGTCCCATGGAGCCCAAATCCTCCCAGAAGGAGATTTTATCCTTATGTCTGGATTCCGTGCTTATCAGCTCTGTTTCCATAATGCCGCGCACCAATTCGGGGTCCGTACCGTCTACGATAAGAAGGATTCCCTTCTTCATAAACTCGTCTTCCAAATCGCCCGCCGCTTCTTCCAGCGAAAGAAGGCCTTCCTTTCTGGCAATGTTGGAAAGGTCGATAATCTTCTGTATCATTTCTTTGACATTGGAAGAAGGAGCTTTAAAGATAAGAGTAAAACTCTTAAGTCCGGCTATGTAATCAGACAGGGATTTGGATGCCAGAACGGCAAAAAACGCCCCGCCGAATGTAATAATCGCAGATGCGAAATCTCCATAACGTCCTATATTAGCAATTCCCGCCGCATTGATGCAACCATAACCCAGCATACCGAAACAAAGCACTAATCCAAGAATTGACGCTAAATCCACAACTTTTCACCTCTTCTGCGTTAATTCGCAAAAATTTCCTTTCTGTATGATTTTACAAGATTTTTGACCTCTTGTCTACCTTCTTTTATAATTAATTTTCTTCCTGTTGTGAAAGCAACCACCGTATCCGGCGTTTCCTCCACAATTTCAATTAAATCCGGGTTTATCAGCACTTTACTGCCGTTTATCCTCGTGACTTCTATCATATCACTTCTTTCCCCCTTTTTCCACATAAATTTCCCTTAACAGTACTAAAAGATATTTCCAAATATGCATTTTCACATAAATTAAAGGGAACTATGGTGCAGCCAGTTCCCTTTAATCCATAAATTACTATTTCTTACTTACCTTATCTCTTAAGATTGGTCAGCTCCTCAAGAAGCGTATCTGAAACCGTAATAATACGGCTGTTGGCCTGGAAACCTCTCTGGGTGGTAATCATTTCCGTAAACTCGGCTGCCAAATCCACGTTACTCATTTCGAGTACGCCGGATTCCATGTATCCGCCGTCCGCCGTGATATCGATACCAACGCCGTCAAACTCGCCGGAGTTCATAGTTGAAGAATAGAGATTATCGCCCTGCTTTGCAAGACCGGAGGGATTGGCGAAGCTTGCCGCCGCAATCTGCCCCAGCAGCTTTCTCTGACCGTTATCATAGGTTGCGTAAATCTTGCCGTCCTTCTGAACGGTAACGCCGCTCATCTCGCCTACTTTCAGACCGGCTCCGAGACCCTTTTTGTCACCGGCAAGGGCGCCCATTGTTGAAGTGCCGTTTTTGTTGTAGTTGAGACAGCCGGAGAAGTCGATAGAAATCACACCGGGCGTCTTTCCTGCCGGAAGGTCATCTTGATTGGCCAAAAAATTCGGTTGTGTAAAGGTCAAAGATATTGGGTCTTTTGATAGGGTTCCTTGAACAGTACCTATCGCACCATTTGCTCCTGCGGTGTATCCATCTCCACCAACACCTTCAAATGTTCCTTTACCATCGACAAAGCTAAGAATAACTGCATTCTTTACTGTTTTGGTAGTTGCGGTACCATCAGCTGCAACTGAAGGTATTGTTATGTTCTTTCCAAAAGTTACACCATTGAATGTTGTAACCCCATTTGCATCTGTTGTCGAGAAAACTGATTTTCCATCCGCATCCTTTATCTGGTCTAACTGTACATAAAACTTTCCATGCTCTCCATCGACATCATGCACACTAAACTGTGCCGTATATTTGTAACCCTGATTATCAAAAAACTCCAAGTTCATGATTCGGCCTTCAGTAGTATCCAAATCCGTATCAAACCTGTCGATAATACCGTCAATCACGGCATCGGTAGTAACCTGCGGGTCATAGGTCATATTCTCCGTTGTCATAATCTTAAGCGGCTGAACATTCCCTTTCTGAATCTCCCCGGTTTCTTCATTCACACCCCAGCCCATCAGATTATAACCGGTACTGGTCATAACCAGATTTCCTGCGCCGTCGATGTAGAAAGAACCATCTCTGGTAAAGAAGTTTTCCTGCCCGTTGTTAACGATGAAGAAAGAGCTTCCGTTAATCATGATATCAAAGGGGTCGTTGGTACTCTGCGCCGCGCCCTGGCTGGTAATTGCCGTCTTGATGGAGCTGGTCTTGGAACCAAGACCAATCTGTCTTGCGTTCACGCCGCCCACGCCTGTGGTTGCGTTCGCGCCGGAAGCTGCCCTTGTGGTCTGATACATCAAATCACTGAATACCATGGACTGTGATTTATAGGCCGTTGTATTGACGTTGGCAATATTGTTACCGATAACGTCCATTCTTGTCTGGTGTGTTTTCAGGCCTGCCACACCAGCAAACAAACTTCTCATCATAGCTAAAATGACCTCCTTAAAGTAGTTGCCGTATGTTCCTTCTGTCAGTCAGGAACCTGCTGCCTCCCAAAGGTCCGGCTAAATAATTACGGCTCCGTCTATGTTCGTAAAAATGTTTTCCGCTGTGTCGCCATGATTCATTGCCGTAACAACAGTATTGTTCGGTATATTCACAATGAATGCAAGCTGGTCAACGATTACCAAAGATTCCCTGATTCCCTTTTCCTGCGCTTTCTGCGCGCCTTCCTGCAGACGTTCCATCTGACTGCCCGTCAGCTCGATATTGCGGTCTGCAAGTCTTCCTGCGGCATGCTTGGAGAATCTTACCTCTCCCGGCGCATTTACCTGGCTGCCTTCCAGAATTTCCTGAAAGGACTTTCCTCCCGCGGTCAGCGTTTTGGCATTGCCTTTGCCTGCCGGGGTTAAGTACTTATCCTGCAGCTGCTCAATGGAAAGGAATCCGTTTTTCTGAACCTTCATGTCCTTCTCCTCCCTGAGTAGTTATCACGCATCCTGCTGTTTATATGCGGCTTCGTATATCCTTTACTCGCCGCCGGCGTCTCCGCCTTCACTTCCCTCGGTCTTGTTATCGCCCTCGGTTCCTTCGGTCTTATCCCCGCCTTCGGTTTTGTCGCCGTCTTCGCCTTCACCGTTGCCTTCGCCTTCAACCTTAACAATCTCCGCCATACGCTCTACGTATTTCTGAAGCTTCTTGATATACTCGTCGCTGATGAAGCCCTGCTGGTAAGCCGACATCTTGTTAAAGCCTTCCTGTAACGCATCTACGGCTTCCTTATCCTTGATTGAAAGTTCGCCGAGACTCGGCAGCTTATCCATTGCCTTAATGAACGCCGATGCAAGCTCAAAGGCTACCTGATATGCGTCGTCGATTACCGCATGCACGTCGTCCGCTGAATACAGATTACCGTCGATAGATACGAAAGCCTTGTTATTCTCGTAGGTCACATATTCAACCACGCCCTGAATAACCGCCGCGTCGCCGTTCTTATCCTTGGTCTGAACCTCCACCATCTTTCCAACCATAGCGGACGCTCTTGAAAGCTCCATGGTCGCAGCCATGTTCTGCATCTGCTCCACCTGTGAAAAGGTTGCATACTGGGAAATGTACTCCGTGTTTGAGGTAGGCTCCAACGGGTCCTGATACTTCATCTGCGCCACTAAAAGCTGTAAGAAAGCATCCTTATCCATGCCGTTTTTGGCTGCGGATTTCTTGACCGAATTTTCGGAAGCGCTCTCCACCAGCTGCCCGTCTTTTACTACTGCACTAACTGCCATATTTACTCCTTTCCTGCGCATCCCGTCTGAATCTTTCCTGACTGTGCGCATACTTGATTTCTGCTTTCCAAACTGCCGTTACGCGGTATAGTCCACGGTATTCCCGTTAACTTCCATCATTTTAGCCGCAAGCAAATCCTCCTCGCTTGCCTCCTCCTCGGCCATACCGTTTATATCCAGCTCGTTTAAGTTGATTCTTCTGGGTGACCTTCTTCCGTTTTTGTTTCCCGCGGAAGCACTGTCGTCGCCTCTTTCCTGTCCCTGCCAGAGATTGCTCTCAAATCCGTGGCTTTCCACCGTCACCGAAACGGCCTCCACCTTCACTCCCTGCTCCCTTAAATTTTCCTGGAGCGTGGATATCTGGCTTTCAAGCGCCGCCTTCACGGCCTCGTTCTGTACATGGAACTGTGCGGTAACCTCTCCACCTCTGGAAACAATCTGAATATGTACTGTTCCGAGGCTTGCCGGATGAAGCTGCATCTCAAGCTGGTCCATTCCCGGCCGTAACTGGAGTTTCATATAATCCAGAATCTGGTTCATAATATCCCGAGTCTGCTCGCTGAAATGGGGCGTCATCTCCTCAAAAGGAATCTCCGCTGTCTGAGCGGTGTTCTGAAGCGCGGCGTCATTTAAGCTGTTTCCCGCATGAAGCGCATTTTCATGCTCTCTGCCCTCGCCGCCCTTTTTCTCCTGTTCTCCTGCCTGGTTGCCCGCGGTGTTATCCTCCGGCTTCTGTGATACCACATCCACGGTTTTAATGGTATTGCCGTTTTCGTCAGCGGCAAGGGTTATGGTATCGTCGCCGTCCTGCACTTCCACCGTAATACGGGGCTGTTCTTCCACGGCTTCAACCTCTCCGCCAAGACGCTTCTGCAGTTCCTCAATCAAGGCGCTCATCTCCTCCGGGCTTAAATCCATTTCCCCGGCGAGCCCATCCATGATACCGGCTGCCATGTCAATCAGGTCCTGTAGGCTGGCAAGCAGATTTTCATCCGTAAGAAGCGCTGCCGCGTCCTCGCCGGAAAGGGCAAGTACCAGCTGCGTCATGTTGGCCGGGTCAAAAAGCGAGTAAGCGGAAAGCCCAAGCTCCTCCATTGCCTGCTCCACCTGTTCCTCCGTAACGCCAAGCTCCTTCGCAACCTCTTTTACCACCTCTTTGCCGGCATCCGTTACTGCCTCCGCTTTCGCGTCCGTAACCTCTGTCCTGCCCGTTTCTTTCGCCGGCTGACTGTTTTGTACCGGCTCTTTTACCGGCTGGCTGGCTGTGCTGTCAATATGGCTTTTCAGTAAATCCGCCGCCGATGTTTTTCCTGCGCCTCCGGCTGCCTGAAGCTGTTTCTGTCTGCCTGCAAGATTGCTCTGGGTTTTACTCATCAAATCCCCAAAGCCGCCCGCCTGGCTGGCTGTGCCTGTTTTTGCAGGATTGTTTCCTCCCAGAAAATTCATCAGGGAGTTTACCTCCTTTACAGGTGCACTGGTCATTTACATCCCTCCTGTCTTTATAAGTCGTACAGTTTCCGTACTTCAGGGCTGGAAACTGCCCAAGACTCTTTTTCAAGGTCCAACATATATATCGGTTTAAGAGGCAGATTTCTTAAGATTCGGGGTCCATTAACTTGGTGATTCTGGCGGCAATTTCCGTATCCATCACCGCTAATATCTTACCCCTGTCCTCTGCGCTCATTGCCCCCAGTATCCTTACGGCCAAATCCAGATTATCTGTCATCTCTTCAAAAATAGCGGCGGCCGCCTTGGGTTTCATGGAAGAATATGCGGAAGCAAATGTGGTAATCTCATCGCTTTCCTGCAACTGCGTAACTACCTGTTTATAGAGATACTCGGCGGTTGCCGGGTCCATTTCCTCATAATACTTTCTGTATTCCTCTATGCCGGGTCCCTTATCCGCATAGACCACTTCCTCATAAAATTCCGTCTTGATTCTCTGGAATTCCACCTGGCTGTCCTCAAAGGTTTCAAGGCGCTCCACCTCGGCTTCAAGCCGGTTTACTTCCTCCGCGCTTGCGCTCTGGGCCGACTGCGCGCGCTCAAGCTCCAGCTCCAGCTCCTTGATATAATCAACTGCGTCCTGAATGCTGTCATAGCCCGCATAGGCCTCGCCTTCGCCGTCCTCCGTCACCATGCCGGCGTTGCCTTTCGGCAGAATCATATTCACCACCGGCACATCCTTAAGAATCGGCGTAAGCACATTGCTCCCGAAACCGCCGAAGTCCAGCTTGACTACCAGACACAAAATTGCAATCCAGATAAGGACGATAATGAAGGTTACCAGAAAAACGGAACCGTTGCCGGAGCCCTCTCCGTCCATCAGCTCCTCCTCCTGGTCGGCAAGCTCCCTTGCCCTTTCCTTCGCCGCCTTACGCTGCTCTTTCTTTTCCTTCTTAAGTTTTTTCTTTTCTTCCTTCAGACTCTGCGCATCCAGCTTCGCATCGTCCAAAACTGCTTCATCAACCTTTGGCATATTTTATATCCCACTTTCTCCATGCCGCTGACGGCGGCATCAGACTATCTTACAATAAGCCGACTCGCGGAGCGTGACGGCGTTTGTTATCTGCTGCCATGAGTATAACTGACAAGCTCATCCACTTCCTTGGCCTCCCGGGCATTTTCCTCCCGCATGAATTCTTCAAAAGCCTTCTCCCGCAGCCTTTCCTGGGTCTTGCTCTCCTGCATGGCGGTTTTAAGCTTGTCGCGGGCGTTCTCAAGGGCTCTTTCCGCAATTCTTATCTGCTCTCTCTGGACCAGTATGAATTCGTCTATCACGCCGATTGCCTGGCGGTTTTCCATGATATCCATCACCTTGAGCGCATGGCGGCGAAGCTCCCTTCCCTGCTCCTCATAGCTCTCTTTTCTCTCAATTAAAGCCTGTAATTTCAGTTCTTCCTCGTCCAGACGCATTCTGGCGGCGGCAAATTCCATCCTTGCCTGCTCTTCCATTTTTTCCTTAATGTTCAGAATACTCTGCATCCGGTATCTAAATCTGGCCATCTGTTACTCCGCTCCGTCGGCAAAAATCGCTTCCAAAAGCCCTACCGACTCCTCGAAAGAAAACTTTTCGTTTACTTCCTGCATCAAAAACTGATTGACTTCCTCTATCTTCTGAATGGCATAATCAATTCCCGGATTGCTCCCCGCCTTGTATGCCCCGATATTAATCAAATCCTCCGCTTCATTGTATGTAGCAAGCACATTTTTGAGCCTGCCCGCATAGCTTTTATGTCCCCGCTGCGCAATCTGGCTCATACATCTTGAAATGCTCTGCAAAACGTCTATTGCGGGATAATGATTTTTATGCGCCAGCTTCCTGTCCAGCATAATATGTCCGTCCAGAATGCTTCGCGCCGTGTCCGTAATCGGCTCGTTAAAATCGTCGCCGTCCACCAGAACCGTGTACAGGCCAGTGATGGAGCCCTTATCAGACCTCCCCGCCCTCTCTAAAAGCTTTGGCATCTCGGAGTACACGCTGGGAGGATAGCCTCTTGATACCGGCGGTTCCCCGCTGGCAAGGCCGATTTCACGCTGCGCCATGGAAAAACGGGTCAGGGAATCCATCATAAGAAGGACATCCTTTCCCTGGTCCCTGAAATATTCCGCAATGGCCGTAGCCGTCTGCGCCGCTTTCTTGCGCTCTAATGCCGGTTTGTCAGAAGTTGCAACCACCACCACCGAGCGCTTCATGCCCTCGGGGCCCAAATCCCTTTCTATAAACTCGCGAACCTCTCTGCCCCGCTCGCCAATCAGGGCAATCACGTTGATATCAGCCCTGGTATTTCTTGCAAACATACCCATAAGAGTAGACTTGCCCACGCCGGAACCGGCAAAAATACCGATTCTCTGTCCTTTTCCCACAGTAATAAGTCCATCCACGGCTTTTACGCCAAGAGGAAGGACTTCATCTATAATTTTTCTGCTCATAGGGTCGGGAGGCATAGCCTCCACCGTATATTCCGCCCCGGCAGCCGGCTCCTGTCCGTCGATTCTTCCAAGTCCGTCCAGCGTGCACCCTAAAAGTCCGCCGCTCACCCTGATTTTCAGCGGAGCGCACGTATTTTCCACGATGCTTCCGGGCCCGATTCCCTCCACGTTCTGATAGGGCATCAGGAGGATTTTTCCCTCTTTAAAGCCTACCACCTCGGCCAGAGCCGGATGGGAGTTTTCCGATGTTACCGGATAAACCCGGCAGATATCCCCAAGCTTTGCAGAAGGGCCTGCCGATTCGATAGTAAGACCCACTACGTTTACTACCCTTCCGCTGACCTTAAACAGATTTTCTCCTGTTATATTTATGTATTTTAAAAAATTGATATCCGGTGTCGTCAATGAGTATTCCACCTTCGTCCTTAATTACTGTTTATTGTAGGAAAGAAGCCGCAGCCTCCTCCCCAGCTCCTCCAGCTCTGTGCCAAGAGAACAGTCGTACACGCCGTTTTCTGTCTCAATCATACACCCGGAGGGCGCAAGCGTCATATCCGATATAATCTCCAGGCGTTCCGCCAGAGTTCCGGTTCCCTCAAGAATTCTTTCCTTTTCCTTTATCACCTGAGGATAATCCTGCTTTGAAACATGCACAATATAATTGGAAGCATTACCGGCTCTGAGCATGGTGTCCATCACCAGATTGGTGACAAGTCCCTCATAGATACTCAAATCCACATTGAAAATATGTTCGTAGACGCCTGTCAGGGTTTCCACAAAGGCCGGCTCTAATTCCTCCACCATCTGCTGATAATCCGCTTCAAGCTGCGCCTTTTTAGCGCTCCACTCATCCTTCATGGTCTGAACCTGCGCCATTCCGCTGTTATAGCCGTCCTGATATCCTTTTGCCTTTGCTTCCTCATAAGCTGCGGCGCGCATACTTTCTATCTGGCTTTCGGCCTCCGCCATCATTCTTTCGGCTTCGTTTCTTGTCTGCTCAAGCTCCGCCTTTGCCTCCTCGAGCTGACGGTAAATTTCTTCCTGTTCCTGTTTGGACATGTTCTTAAAAAGAACGCTTTCGCTGTCAGGGTCAAGAAGGGCCTCGACTTCCTCCGCGTGAAGCCCTGCGGTAAATCCGTCGCCTTCTTCGCCTGAAACGCCTTCCTGGAGATTTCTCTCCCTGAAAGCTTCTCTTATACGGGAATTCGCCCGTTCATTGGAATCTATCATGCGGGTGTCGCCGTTTACCACGACCCAGCCCGCTTTATAAAGGTTACTATACAACGATTTCGTCACCTCCGCCTCTTGAAATGACAATCTCGCCGGCCTCTTCCAGCTTTCTGATAATACTTACAATCTTCTGCTGTGCTTCCTCCACGTCTTTCATCTTCACAGGACCCATAAATTCCATGTCCTCCTTAATCATAACGGCAAGACGCTTGGACAGGTTATTAAAGATTGCGCTCTGTACCTGGTCGTTGGCGCTCTTAAGCGCAAGACCGAGGTCGCTGTTCTCAACGTCACGCAGCACTCTCTGAATCGCGCGGTCGTCCAGAAGAAGAATATCCTCGAATACGAACATTTTCTTTCTGATTTCGTCCGCCAGCTCCGGTTCTTCCACTTCCAGAGTTTCCATGATATGTTTCTCTGTCCCGCGGTCCACTGTATTTAAGATATCCACTACTGCATCCACACCGCCGATAATGGTGTAATCCTGATTTACCAAAGATGCAAGCTTTGATTCCAGCACTTTTTCCACTTCCTTCACCACATCCGGGCTGGTTCTGTCCATCACGGCAATTCTTCTCGCCACGTCGGCCTGCCTCTCAGGCGGCAGAGCCGATACAATCATGGCTGCCTGCTGGGGAGAAAGGTAAGACAATATAAGGGCAATCGTCTGCGGATGCTCATCCTGAATAAAGTTAAGCAGCTGGGTGGCGTCTGTCTTTCTCACAAACTCGAAAGGCTTTACCTGCAGGGAGGCGGTCAGCTTTCCGATGACGCTCATAGCGCGCTCGGAGCCGAGAGCCTTCTCCAGAAGCTCTTTTGCGTAAGAAATACCGCCTTCCGCAATATACTGCTGCGCAAGACACACCTGATAAAATTCTTCTATAATTTCTTCCTTTACCTGAGGAGTGACGCTTCTGGTATTGGCTATTTCCAGCGTCAGTTCTTCAATTTCCTCTTCCTTCAAATGCTTAAAAATAGATGCTGACTTCTCAGGTCCCAAAGCAATCAGCAAAATAGCGGCTTTCTGAACCCCGCTTATACTTTCATCAACGCTTTTGGCCATGCCCGTATTCCTCTCTTATTAACCCCATTCTTCATTTAGCCAGTTCCGCAAAAGGTTCGCCACGGCCTCTGGATTTTCGTCTACAAACTTTTCTATCATCTGTCTGGTCTCAGATATCTGTTCCATACTGATATCCTCAATCTCAGGCTCCGGCTGGGACTGCAGAAGGCTTTCCACCGACAGCTCCTCGGGCTGCTCCGGCTCCTTCTCGGAGCGCATGCTCCGCAGCACAACAAAAGCAAGGAGCGCTAAAATCACCACAATCAGGACAATCTGAACAATATCCGACGCGGACACACTTAAGCCTTCCTTATCAAAAAACACATTTTCAGAATAAGCTACAATGGCAATGTTCTCGGCCGGGAACCCTGTGGCTTTGGCGACCACGTCATAAAGCTCATCCGGCACCGTCACAGGCTCCTGCCCCGCATTGGCCAGCTTATACTCTTCCCATGTAACTCCGTCCAAAAGTCCCTGGGCTTCCACGTCCTCTTCCCTGACCAGATTCATATTCGTAGCGGTAAGCGAAACGGACGAAGATGTATAATTAATCCCCCCCGGTAATGTCTCCGTATTTGTAATACGCTCGGAGGGCAGATAGTTTCTCTCCTCCTCAGACTGGGAGGAATTACTCTCCGTGTTGTCCTGATATACGTATTCCGGCTGCTGTCCGTTGGAATCGGTACCGGGAACCTCTCCGCCCTCATTCGTGGACTCGGAACTGAAAACCCTCTCGTTTGCCAGATAGCCCTGACTGTTTCCGTCCTCCACATAATACCGGTGGTCCGTGGTTGAGGTTGAAGAAAAGTCCATATCCAGATTGACGGCAACCTCCACCCTGTCAAACAGCTTGGTTCCAAGCATTACTTTCCTTATATCGTTCTTCACCTTGCTCTCCCACTGAGCCCTTACGCCCATCTGGGAGCTTGCGCTGCCTGCCGCGCCGTATTCCTCTCCGCCTGCAAACAGGGTGTTACCCGCGTCGTCCATAATTACGATTTCTTCTGTGGTTTTATTTCCAAGGCTTACCGCCACAGCCTTGGCAAGGCTTGCGGCGCTCTCCTCCGAAAATTCATCCTGCAGCGTAAGCACAATCCATGCGCCGGAATCCTGCTCGTTCCTGATTAACGTCCCGTCATTTTCAGGTATGTATAAAGTCACCACCGCGCTTTCAATGGCGGTAAACTTTCCAATCAAATCATTGGCCAGCCGGCTTTCCATATAATACTTGTATTTCTTCTGCTTATCCGATTCGGTAGTGCTGAAGCTCCCGTCCGTGACGTTATCTATGGAATATGCATAAGCCTGAATATCATGGTCTGCAAGCAGAAGATTCGCCTGCGACTCCTGTTTTTTGTTAATCCGTACCTGATAGGTATCGTCCGAAACCTGATAATCAAGTCCCTCGCCTTCCAGAATCTCCGCTATATCAGCCGTTTCCTTCGTTGTTTCGCAATTACGCAGCACAACGTATTGAGGGCGCGTCAGTATAGTAATCAAAACCGCAAAGGCAAGAATCACTCCCGCCCCGGCCGATATGATAAATGTTTTTTGTCTCGTGGAGAATTTATTCCACCATTCAAGAACTTTATTTAAAAGTTCTTTCAATCGCTCTGCCATAAATCAAAGCCTGCCCTTCTTCCGTTCTTCATCCTGAAAACCCTTAAACTGTCATCTGCATGATTTCCTTGTATGCCTCAAGGAATTTATCACGCACTGCCACAGTATACTGCAAAGCGGTTGATGCCTTCTGCATTGCTATAGAAAGCTCGTGGGTACTTTCCGTTTCCCCGAGAGCCCATCTTATTTTTTCATTTTCAGCATCGGAAAGATAGGCGTTAGTGGTCTTTATACTCTCTACTGCCTTACCAAAAAAGTCTTCAAATCCGGCCCCGGCCTTTTTCTCTGCGGCCGCAGCATTCCTCTCCGCCGCTTCTCTGATAACGCCCGAAGAGATATTATGTAAAGATGAGATATCCATTTATGTATTCCTCCAATTACTGTGCCATCTCCAGCCCTTTCATCGCTATGCTTTTACTGGAATTAAAGGCGGTGGCGTTTGCTTCATAGGAACGGCTTGCATCAATTAAGTTGGTCATTTCCGTAACGATATTTACATTGGGATAGGTAACATAACCGTTTTCATCGGCGTCGGGATGAGACGGGTCATAAACCATATTCATCTGTGTCCATTTATCCTCTGTGAGCTTCCCCACCCGGACGCCCTGGCCCTTAAATTTGTCGGTTGCAGAGCCTAAGAAGCTGCGAAACGACTGTCCCCCGTCCGTGCGCTCCTCAAAAGTAACTACCTTACGCCTGTAGGGAGTCCCGTCCTCGGTCCGTGTGGTCTGCGCGTTCGCCACGTTTTCCGCAATAATGTCCATGCGGTAACGCTCGGCTGTCATGCCGGACGCGTTAATATTAAAAGAATCGAAAATACTCATTATTCCCTCCTGTTCCGTAAATACCGTTTTGCTCCTTAAGACCTCATTACGAGCTTAAGGTTTGCAAATTCCTGATTGATACTGTCAAACAAACCGTTATATTTAATCTGATTAGCAGCGAGTTTTACCCCTTCTGTGTCAATATCCACATTATTGCCGTCAAGGCGATATGAAAAATTGGCGGAATCCGTATAAACCCTTCCCTTAAGATTACTGGAAGCCGCGCGGGCAACCTTGGAGTCAACCGACTCGTATCTCATACTGCCAAGCGCCTGCCGAAGCCTTGATTCAAAATCTATATCCTGCCTTTTATATCCCGGCGTGTTGACATTTGACATATTATTGGATATGATTTCATTTCTTGTCCATGACGCGTCCGCCGCCTTGCCCAGCACATCCACATAATCAAATACACCGCTGTCAAACATGTTATTCTCCCCTTTCAGATTATATTTCTATCTCAAACAAAAAAATATTTTTATTTTTATCTGCTTCACCGTTATCCATTATAAAAATATTTAGATAAAAATTCAAGTATCATAGCAGATTTTTAACGTTTTTAATTACAAACAATGCCACTTTCATACAAACAAAAAGGATTCATGCCAGTTTTCCCTCATCAATCCTTTTTATCTATCCATAATCCGTTACGTCCAGACATTCGGCTTATTTCATATATTCTTTTTTAATTTTTCCACCTCATCGAACACCATGTCGTTTAGAACCTTGATGTAGGTTCCCTTCATCCCTGAAGACCTGGATTCAATGACGCCCGCGCTCTCAAATTTGCGAAGCGCATTGACGATGACGGAACGGGTAATCCCCACCCTGTCCGCAATCTTGCTGGCAACCAGAATTCCTTCCATCCCGTTAAGCTCCTCGAAAATGTAAACCACCGCTTCCATCTCCGAATAGGAAAGTGTGCTGATTGCCGAACGGATTACCGCCAGCTTGCGGTTTTCCTCCGCGCTTTCCTCATTGACCGCCCGGAGCATTTCAAGCCCCACTACCGTTGTCCCGTATTCGCACAGGATAATGTCGTCGATGTCGTACTGGTCCACGCATTTATAAATAAACAACGTGCCCAGCCGTTCTCCGGCAATCTCAATCGGCGCTATGGTGGCCCGGAACTTCCTCACATCCCTGTCCTCGAACCCGAGAGTTTCCAGATTGACGTTTTCCTTGGTGGAAAGAACCGCCAGGAGCCTTTCATTTAGCATGGAATCAATAAAGCCGCCCACCTGCTCCACAATCAGTTCCGTGATGGAATCCACCTCCGGCGAATCCCCCACCCCGAGTACTTTGCCCTTTCTGCTGATTACCAGAACGTTGGAGGATAATATCTCACATAATACGGAACAGATATCATTAAAAACAACCTTGCTGGAATCGTTATTGTGAAGGAGCTTACCAATCTTTCTGGTTTTATCTAATAACTGTACGCTACTCATGTGATACCTCCCAAACCTTTCGCACCTATTGTATCACAGGATTTTTTCAATTTCAACGACTGTTCTTAAAATTTTATATAATACCAAATATTTCTACTAATTTTCCGACTTTTCAGATTTTTCTGATATTTCGGAAACATAATCGCAATTTTCTCCGATACAAACCAGTTTATTCCCCTTATACACCATCATAGAACCGCATTTGGGGCATTTTTCCACTGACGGCTTCTGCCATATCATAAAATCGCATTCGGGATTGTCGATACAGCCGTAATATTTCCTTCCCTTTCTGGTCATCTTAAGCACGATATCCTTGCCGCATTTCGGACAGGGAACCCCTGTTTTTTCGTAAAAAGGTTTGGTGTTGCGGCATTCCGGGAACCCGGGACAGGCAAGGAACCGGCCGTGGGGTCCGTATTTAATCACCATGTTCCTCCCGCACAAATCGCAGACCTCGTCGGAAACCTCGTCTCGCGTCTCCACCTGCTCTAATTCCTTCTCCGCCGTCTTTACCGCCTCGTCCAAATCCGGGTAGAAATTGGACACGATGGTTTTCCACGCAACGCTGCCTTCCGCCACACTGTCAAGGAGCGCCTCCATATTGGCGGTAAAGTTCACGTCCACGACGCTGGGAAACGCCTCCTGCATCATATGGTTTACCACCTCGCCGATTTCCGTCACGTAAAGGTTTTTGTTTTCCTTTACAATATAGCGCCGGGCAAGAAGCGTGGTTATGGTAGGCGCATAGGTACTTGGACGCCCGATGCCAAGCTCCTCGAGAGAACGGACCAGGGACGCCTCCGTATAGTGGGGCGACGGCTGGGTGAAATGCTGCTTTTCCTCAAGGCCGTCCAGGGCAAGAACCGTTTCTTCCGTCACCGCCTTCACCAGCACATTATTTTCCGCCTTATCCTCCTCCTGGCTGTATACGCTTGTAAAGCCGTCAAAAAGCATCCGGGAGGCCGCCACGGTAAACCGGTGTCTGCCGGCGTCAATTTTGATGGAGGTGGTTTCATATTTTGCCGGCTGCATCCCGCCTGCCGCAAAACGCTTCCAGATAAGCTGATAAAGCCGGAGCTGGTCTCTGGACAGGGAATCCTTCATGGAAGCGGGCGTACGGTTTAAATCCGTCGGACGTATGGCCTCATGGGCGTCCTGAATCTTCTTGCTTCCCTTAGACGCGTCCGGCTCCTTCCCCACATAGTCCTCCCCGTAATTTTTCCTGATGTAGTCCTCCGCCATCTTCCGTGCTTCCTCGGAAACTCTGGTGGAATCCGTTCGAAGATAGGTGATAAGACCTACGGTCCCGTTGCCCTTAATCTCTATTCCCTCATAGAGCTGCTGAGCTAACCGCATAGTTTTCTGGGTGGAAAAATTCAAGGTTTTGCTGGCTTCCTGCTGCAAGGTCGAGGTGGTAAAGGGCAGCGGCGGCTTTTTGCTTCTCTCGCCCTTTCTGACCTCGCTTACCTGAAAATCCGCTTCCTTTATTTCCTCCACAATCTTATCGAGCTGTTCCCTCGATGAAATCGTTGTTTTTTTGTCCTTTAAGCCGAAATATTTTGCCGCAAGGAGCTTTTTTTCTCCGGGAATCCGAAAGAACGCGTCAAGGGTCCAGTACTCCTGTGGGATAAAGCTGTTTATTTCTTCCTCCCTGTCGCAGATAATCCGAAGCGCCACGGACTGCACCCTTCCGGCGGAAAGCCCTCTTTTTACCTTTGCCCACAAAAGAGGGGAAATCCGATATCCCACCATGCGGTCTAAAACCCGCCTTGCCTGCTGGGCGTCCACAAGGTTCATATCGATTTCCCTTGCGTTTTTTAAGGATTCCTTCACGGCGTTTTTCGTTATCTCATTAAATGTAATCCGGTAAACCTTTTTATCTTCCAGCTTCAGCGCTTTTAACAGATGCCAGGAAATGGCTTCCCCTTCCCGGTCAGGGTCGGTGGCCAGATAGATTTTTTTTGCCTTCTTGACTTCCTTTCTCAGACTGGCTAAAATATCGCCCTTTCCGCGTATCGTGATATATTTGGGCTCATAGTCATGCTCCACGTCAATGCCGAGCTGGCTTTTCGGGAGGTCGCGCACATGTCCGTTGCTGGCCATCACCTCATAATCCGCGCCCAGAAATTTTTTGATTGTTTTCACCTTAGCCGGTGATTCCACTATCACCAGATACTTTGCCATAGAAATTTATCCCCTTATCATTTCAATTTTGAAAACGCTAATCGGCTAAAACTATACACTACTTTTTTCATAGTGGCAAGTAAAAAATCTATTAATATATCATTAATATATGGAAGCCCGCCGTCCGCCTGCGCTCTCATTCAATAATTTCATACTGCATCCACTCGTATTTCAGCTTCATTCCTTCCGCCGTTTCAGGGGGGAGCAGCGCTCTTGCCACCAGCTTTAAATCGTTGCTTTCAATATCCGTCCTCTTTAAATTCGCATAGTCGCCGTCGATACTGATTACTTCATAATAAAATGTATTCATTTCCTTTCTCCTCTACATTATTCTTTTCTTATAAAATAGTTTCCTGTAACCTGCTTTGCCCTGCCCTCCATACAGAGATTAATCAGCTCGTTTAAAAGCTGCGGCAGACTTATTTTTATTCCCGCCTTCTCCATACTTTCCAGTATCTCGTCCGCGGATTTCGGGTGGTAATCCAGAAAGCGCAGTATGCCCTCTGTCTTCGCCGCTTCTTCCTTTGTCTCTGCTTCTTTTGTCATATCTGCTCCGGTTTTTGGGGCTGCTTTTTCTGCGGATTTTGTCCTGACCGGCGCTGCGACAAGGGGGTGTGCTGCCGCTTTCTTTGTCTCTTCTTTCCGCCCGCCGTTCCGGTTCCTGATAACCACAAGCTCCGCCAGAATGTCGTCCGGCGAAAGCGCAATTCCCGCTCCCTGCCTGATTAATAAATTACACCCGTCATTTAACCTGTCCGTAAGCCGGCCCGGCACCGCGTAGACACTTTTTCCCTGTTCAAGGGCCATGTCCACCGTAATCCACGTGCCGCTTTTCTGCCTTGCCTCCACCACCAGAATCAAATCGGACAGCCCGGCCACAATACGGTTCCTCTCGGGAAAATGCTGCTTTAAGGGCTGCGTCCCCGGCGGAAATACGGATAAAATCCCTCCGCCCTTTTCTGTAATTTCTTCGTAAAGCTGCCTGTTGGAGGCAGGATAGCAGACGTCCACCCCGCATCCTAAAACCGCATAGGTCTTACCTCCTTTTGTAAGAGCTGCCTTCTGCCCGATACCGTCGATTCCCCTGGCCATGCCACTGACAATGCTGACCCCGGCACCGCCAAGTCTTCCCGCAAAAGCTTCCGCCATAGCCCTTCCGTACTCCGAGCACTCCCTTGCCCCGATAATTGCCGCAGCCGGGCGCTGATTTTCGGGCAGATTCCCAAGGCAGTAAAGACCGTAAGGCGGATGGGTGATTTCCTTAAGCCTTTGGGGATAGTTTTCATCCTCCTTCGTGCAGAAAATAATTTTTTTATCCAGCATTTCCTCATAAGCGCATTGGAGCTGAAAGGTCTTTCGAAACGCCAGAACCGAAAGGGCGCGGGCATTTCCCAAAACCTCCTCCAAAGCCCCCTGCCCGGCGCTGTAGACCTCCCTCGGACTCCCAAAACGCCCGAGAAGCTTCTCGATGGTCCTGTCCCCCACTCCCGGCAGATTATGGAGCCAGAATTGAAACATCTTATCTTTCTCCATGCTCCCCCTGCCTTTCCGCCAAATCGCCGGCGCGGTAGCAGACCGCCTGCGATATGTGCTCCTTAAGCACAGAAGGGCTCCCGCTTAAATCCGCAATGGTTCTCGCCACCTTCAGGATTCTGTGATAGGCTCTGGCGCTTAAGTCCATGACGCGGAACATCTTTTCCATCAGAGCCGCTCCGTCAGCGTCAGGAGCGCAGTATTTTTCCAAATCCCCGGCCTCCAAATCGGCGTTGAAACGGATATGAGTGCCCGCATATCTCTCCTCCTGACGCCTGCGGGCGGCCATTACCCTGCGGCGCATACTTTGGCTGCTCTCCCCGCCTTTTCTCTTTTTGAGCTGGGACAGTTCCACCCGGGAGGCTTCCACACAGATATCTATCCTGTCAAGCACAGGCCCCGATATATTGCTTAAATACCTGCGTATCTCAAAAGGCGTGCACCGGCATTTGTTTCTGTCAGGGTAATAGCCGCAGGGGCAGGGATTCATGGCTCCCACCACCATAACGTCCGCCGGATAGTTAAAAAAGCCGCTGCTTCTGGCAATACGGATTTCCTTGTCCTCCATGGGCTGTCTGAGCAAATCCAGCGTCTGCCGTTTAAACTCCGGCAGCTCGTCCAGAAAAAGAACGCCGCGATGGCCAAGGCTCAAAAGTCCTGGTCTCGGCACCTTCCCCCCGCCGCAAAGCGCCTGAGGAGAAATTGTGTGATGCGGGCTTAAAAAGGGACGCTCCGTGATGAGCCCGGCGTCTTTCCCGAGCCGCCCGGAAATACTGTATATGGAAGTAACTTCAAGACTTTCCTTTGGGGAAAGGGGCGGCAATATGGTAGGCAGCCGCCTTGCAATCATGGTCTTCCCGGACCCGGGCGGCCCCATAATCAGCATATGGTGAAAGCCTGCCGCCGCAATGAGCGCCGCGTTTTTCACGCTCTCCTGCCCGGCTATTTCCGCAAAATCCGGCCCCCCTTCCGCTCCCTTTTCATCGTTTCTACCGGAAAGATTATTTTCAAAGCAGGCTTCCAGCGGCGGCAGCATTTTATCCTGCTTTTCTTTTGGAAGCTTCAGATAGGAAATCACCTCATTAAGCCCGCTCACCCCAACAGCCCGCATTCCCGCAGCCGCCGCGGCTTCCCTGACGTTTTCTTTCGGCACAATACACTTCTTTATCCCGGCATCCACAGCCTTTATCGCCAGAGGCAGAACGCCCCGCACCCTTTTTATTTCCCCGGCAAGCCCCAGCTCGCCCATAATCAGCGTATCATCCGTGCACCCGGCAGGAATCCTTCCCTGAGCGGCAAGTACGCCAAGGGCAATGGGCAAATCAAAGCCTGTCCCCTCTTTTTTCAGGTCCGCCGGAGATAAATTCACGGAAACATGCACAGGAGGCAGCGTAATGCCGCTGTTTTTCAGGGCAATCCTGACCCTCTCGCCGGACTCTCTCACCTCCCCGCCAAGGCTGCCAACCATGACGAAACAGGGCAGGCCGGAAGACAAATCCACCTCCACCTGAACCAGATGGCTTTCCATACCATAAATGGTTCCTGACAAAACTGTACTGAACAAACAAAAAACCTCCTTCAAATTCCAATATCGGGAAACTCTGACATGCCCCTGCGGGGCTCAGAACACGCTGTCACGCTTCGCGCGTCAGCTCATTGTAACAAAAGAACAGCAGATATATGTTAAAGACGCGTCTCTGACAAAAAATCTGAAAAGACGCAACTGTTAAGATATATCTACTGTAGCGGAAGTTTCCTGAAAAATCAATAAAATTTTTATTAAATTATTCCTTACTTTTTATCAAAACCTCTTTACCCTCAAAGGCTGCGCTCCCTCTGGAATTCTTTTCTTTCATGGAATGCTTTTCTTCTATAATTATCATAACAGCGCCCCTCCCATCTGGCAATGCAGAAATTCCGCTTTTCTGTCAATTTTTCCGCATCTTTCCAGTATTTTCCCGCCCATCAATCGATTTCAAAGCGGCGCGCCGCCTTTAGAATGCTCTTCTTCCATAGGTGTCTGAATCGATACACTGCGACTTTACACTCCCGCATTTAATGTCAAATATAATTGACAAAACATCGTATTTCTGCTTATAATAATAGAATAAAGAGAGGAACTACTATGAGCAGAAGAACCGCCACTATCATGCCGCAGACAGAAAAAATCTTAGCACAGATGGGCGAACAGATTAAGCTGGCCAGACTCCGCAGAAAACTGTCCGCGGAATTGGTTGCCGAACGCGCCGGCATAAGCCGGGCTACCCTGTGCTCCATAGAGAAAGGGTCGCCGTCCGTGGCCATGGGAATGTACGCCGCAGCATTGCACGCATTGAACGGAATGGATAAGGACCTGGCATTGGTTGCGAAAGACGATGAATTTGGCCGGAAATTACAAGACCTGGCATTGATTACAAGGAAAAGGGCTCCGAAAAAAGAGGAAAACGTTTCATGGAAGAAAAAATAATCTATGTCTACGAAAACTGGAGCGGGGAAAATCCCGTCCTGATTGGAAAGCTGTATGTGTCCTCTGTCCGGGGCAAAGAGCAGTTCTCTTTTGAATACGATGCCAAATGGCTTGCTGACGAATCTGCGAACTTCTTTTTAGACCCCGATTTGGCGCTGTACCGGGGCAGACAGTATGCCCCCATGGACAAGGCCTTATTCGGCGTATTTGCGGATTCCTGTCCCGACCGATGGGGCCGAATCCTGATGAAGCGCCGGGAAGCCATTGCGGCAAAAAAAGAAAACCGGAAGCCGAAAGCACTGCGGGAGAGCGATTATCTGTTAGGCGTATATGACAGGACAAGGATGGGCGCCCTGCGCTTTAAATGCAAGGAGGACGGCGTATTTCTGTCAGACGACAACGGCCTCGCCGTTCCGCCCTGGACAATGCTCCGCACACTGGAGGCCGCCAGCCTTGGCTTCGAAAATGACAAAAGCGGATTGGAGGAAAAATGGCTGAAACAGTTGCTGGCACCGGGGTCTTCCCTGGGCGGCGCCAGGCCGAAAGCGACTGTACAGGACGAAAAGGGGAATCTGTGGATTGCTAAATTTCCATCGAAGCATGATGAGGCGGACAGCGGCGCATGGGAAAAGACGGCCCATGATTTGGCAGAGCTGTGCGGTCTTAACGTACCCGATGCAAGACTGGAGGCTTTCTCAAAAACAGGCTCCACATTCCTGGTAAAAAGATTTGACCGGGATGGGGAGAAAAGAATCCACTTCGCATCAGCCATGACATTGCTCGGAAAAACGGACGGAGCCTCCGGCCAGGATGGCAGCGGCTATCTTGATATCGCTTCCTTTATCAGGCAGAGCGGCGCAAGCCCCGAGCAGGACCTATGGGAGCTCTGGCGGCGCATCGTCTTTTCTATGGCAATATCGAATACAGACGACCACTTGCGGAATCATGGTTTTCTCTTGACGAAAAACGGATGGAGGCTGTCCCCCCTTTATGATGTCAATCCGGTTCCCTATGGGGATGCCCTGGCTCTGAATGTGAGCGCGGAGGATAATTCCATCTCCATGGAACTTGCGGTCAACGTCGCCAGATATTTTCAGGTCAGCGAGACAGAAGCCGCGCAAGCCGTGAATGAAATCAGGGCGACTGTGAGAAACAACTGGGAAAGGCTTGCGGGAAAATGCGGACTGTCCAGAAAAGCCTGCGAATATATGCGGCCGGCCTTTGAACAGTGTTATCCATCGAATTATTGACAGACAACCCGAAATTTTATTATCGCTGCAAAAGGGATTTTTGATATGCTTTTATTGAAAAACCATTTGCAATTCCAATCCATATAAAAGCAAAGGAGAATACCTCATGTATGCAGAAAACCTACGGACAGAATATTTGAAAGCCCTCCTGGACCCGGGGAATCCCCGCCCCCGCTTCTACCTGGCCCTCCTGGCCTATGAATCCAACCCCATCCTCCAGGGCAACATGCGCCTCCTCCAACAGGGAATTTCCCGCCCCATCATGGAGTCCTACCATATCCCCCAACGCATCGGCAACTACTACTTCAGCTTCGTAAAATCCGGCTTCCTCACCGTCACCTGGACATGGCTCAAAGCGAGCTGCCCCGAATCCTCCAGACAGCTTGCTGAAATCATCAACATCCCGATTCCCGACTGGAAGACCTACTACGAACAACGGTCCTGGGACTGACCCTATCTCCTTTTCCAAAATTCTTTCAGTTTACCCCTGCCCAAACTCCTCCCGCAGCTTCTGCAAAGCCTTCTTCTCTATCCTTGACACATAGCTCCTTGAAATATGAAGCAGCTCCCCTATCTCACGCTGGGTCACTTCCTTTCCCGTTGCCAGTCCATATCGCAGAAAAATGATTTCCCGTTCCCTGTCTGTCAGTACCTTATCGAGAAGGCCGGCCATCTTTTTTATATTATCGCACAGCTCCATCTGCTCCGTCACATCTTCCTGCTCATGCTCTATAATATCCAGAAGATTGATTTCATTTCCCTCCTTATCCGTCCCGATAGGTTCAAATAAAGATACCTCTCTGGAGCTTTTCTTTTTGGAGCGGAGCAGCATTAAAAGCTCATTGTCGATACAGCGGGAAGCATAGGTGCTGAGCTTCCCTTTTCCGGCGTCAAAAGAGGAGATTGCCTTGATGAGCCCGATGGTCCCGATAGATATCAAATCCTCCATGTCCTCATCCACATTCTGATATTTTTTTGCAATATGAGCCACCAGGCGCAAATTTCTCTCTATTAATATCTCCCTGGCTTTCGCCGCCTCAGCGTTATTTCCCTGCTGCAGTACCTGTATGTAATGGGCTTCCTCCGCCGTTGATAATGGTTGCTGGAAAGTTTTCAAAGGGCGCCCCCAAAGTCATTTTTATTATTCTATGACCCCGAAAGCCCCTCTGTGCCTTTCCCAAAAATATTTAAACCGTAAGGAGGAAGTCCGCCATCACATAATTACTTATGTCCATGCCATAGTCCGTCAGGCTTATCCATGCTTCGCCGGTCTTACCATCCTTCCGCTCTCTGAGCAGTCCCTTTTTGCAGAAATTCTCCACGATTCCCGGGTAGACTTCATCGATGTCCCTCCCGAAAGCCCTGAAAAATTCCTCCCGGCTTACCCCCTTTGTCATGCGAAGCCCCAGAAACATGAATTCCTCCATCTGTTCCTCTATAGATAACACCTGTTGTTCTTTATGAAATGCTTCGCTTCCGCCGGACAATGTCTTCTCCTGCCCCTGTCTGCTTACGCCGGGCAACGCTTTCTCCTGCCCCTGTCTGCTTACGCCGGGCAATATTTTCTCCTGCCCCTGTCCGCTTTCACGGGACAATTCCTGCATTTGCTCATATCTCCTCATATCCCGCGAATTGCGGAACCTGACATTTTCAATAAGGGAAGCAGCCCCAAGACCAAGCCCCAGATAATTTTCCCTCCGCCAGTATCCGATATTATGCCTGCACTCATATCCCGGAAGGGCATAATTGGATATCTCATACCTGCAATACCCGAATTTTGCCAGAAGTTCTCCTGTCAGGGCATACATTTCCCTTTCGCAGTCCTCGTCGGGAAGCTGCGGCGTATTTTCGAAAAAAGGCGTGCCCTCCTCCACAATCAGTCCGTAGGCGGAAATATGGGGCGGCCTTTTTTTCAGGCTCACCACCTTCTCCAGCGTATCCCTGTAGCTGTCAAGGCTTTGACACGGAATACCGGACATTAAATCAATATTTATATTATTAAATCCTGATTCAATAATTAAATTATAGGTGTCAAAAAAAGTCTGACTGTCGTGAATCCGGCCAAGAGCCTTTAACTCCTCATCCTGCAGGGACTGAGCGCCTAGGCTTATCCTGTTGACGCCGGCTCTGCGCCAGTCCTTTAGCTTATCGTCTGTAACCGTCCCCGGATTGGCCTCCAGGGAAATCTCGCAGTCCTTTTCTACCTGAAAGCAGCGGTAAACAAGCGTCAGTATACGTAAAATAAGGTCTCCCGAAAGAAGGGAGGGCGTTCCTCCCCCGATATATATCGTCCTTACCGTATAATCCGCATACGTTTTCCCCTCCCTGACAATTTCCCTGCAAAGAGCCTCCACATAGCGCTCCCTCTCCCCTTCTCCCGCCAGGGCGGAAAGGAAATCGCAGTACAGGCATTTTTGCACGCAAAAGGGAATGTGGATATACAGGCCAAGCCGCCGGCCGGCCCGAGTACCTGTCGATATACAGGAGGATTCCTTTCTCCCGCCTTTCATCTGCGTACCGTCCTTCATCCTTGTACTTTCTCTCATCATCCGTCCTACTGGTTGTCCAGCTTTAACACGGACATAAACGCTTTCTGGGGTATCTCCACGTTTCCAATCTGGCGCATTCTTTTCTTTCCCTCCTTCTGTTTTTCCAGAAGCTTTTTCTTTCGGGTGATATCGCCGCCGTAGCACTTGGCAAGCACGTCCTTGCGCATGGCCTTCACGGTTTCCCTTGCGATAATCTTGCCGCCGATTGCCGCCTGAATGGGAATTTCAAACAGATGCCTCGGAATTTCGTCCTTCAATTTCTCGCACATCTTCCTGCCCCGCTCGTATGCGCTGTCCTTGTGGACGATGAAGGATAAGGCGTCCACTTCCTCCCTGTTAATCAGAATATCCAGCTTCACAAGCTCCGAAAGCTCGTAGCCCTTCAGCTCATAGTCAAAGGAAGCGTAGCCTCTGGAACGGGACTTTAACGCGTCAAAAAAGTCGTAGATAATCTCATTGAGCGGCAGCTCATATTTAAGGAGCGCTCTTGAAGCCTCCATATATTCCATGCCCAGATATCTTCCCCGCCGCTCCTGGCAAAGCTCCATAATAGGGCCGATAAACTCCGTGGTCACCATGATTTCCGCCGAGACCACAGGCTCCTCCATGTATTCAATCACGGAGGGGTCGGGCAGATTGGAAGGATTGGTCAGCTCAATCACCTCGCCGTCCGTCTTATGTACCTTATAAATAACGCCCGGCGCAGTTGTCACCAAATCCAGATTGTACTCTCTCTCCAGACGCTCCTGAATAATTTCAAGGTGCAAAAGCCCCAGAAAACCGCAGCGGAAACCAAAGCCAAGGGCAATGGAGGTCTCCGGCTCATAGCGCAGAGAAGCATCGTTTAGCTGCAGCTTTTCCAGTGCGTCCCGAAGGTCGGGATATTTTGCGCCGTCCGCCGGATAAACGCCGCAGTAAACCATGGAATTTACCTTCTTATAGCCGGGAAGGGGCTCCGCGCAGGGATTTTTGGCGTCGGTAATGGTATCGCCCACCGCCGTGTCCTTCACATTTTTGATGGAAGCCGTGAGATAACCGACCATACCGGCGGAAAGCTCCTCGCAGGGAATAAACTGCCCCGCGCCGAAATATCCCACCTCCACCACCTCCGCGGTGGCCTTCGTCGCCATCATTTTGATGCCTGTCCCCTTTGAAACTCTGCCCTCCATGATACGGCAGAACACGATTACCCCCTTATAGGAATCGTAAACGGAATCAAAAATAAGCGCCTTAAGCGGATTGTCCGGGCTTCCCTTCGGCGCCGGAATCTTTTCCACAACGGCTTCGAGGACCTCCTCGATTCCGACGCCGTTCTTTGCGGAAATCAGCGGAGCGTCCTGAGCCTCTATGCCGATGACATCCTCTATTTCATTTTTGACACGCTCCGGCTCCGCGCTCGGCAAATCTATCTTGTTTATCACCGGAAACACCTCAAGATTATGGTCCAGCGCCAGATAAACGTTGGCAAGGGTCTGAGCCTCGATTCCCTGCGCGGCGTCCACCACCAGAATCGCTCCGTCGCAGGCGGCCAGACTCCGGCTGACCTCATAGTTAAAATCCACATGTCCCGGCGTGTCAATCAGGTTAAAAATGTATTCCTCCCCGTTCTTTGCCTTATAAATGGTGCGGACCGTCTGCGCCTTGATGGTGATGCCCCGTTCCCTCTCCAGCTCCATGTTGTCAAGAACCTGGTCCTGCATTTCCCGGCTGGTTAAAAGCCCTGTTTTTTCTATGATTCTGTCCGCCAGCGTGGACTTCCCATGGTCGATATGCGCCACGATACAGAAATTTCTGATTTTGCTTTGGTTATTGTCTGTCATAATTTTCCTCTTTTCTGCGCTGCTTTTTGGACTCAGCTTTGCTGAGTCCGTGCGCATAAACGGAGTTTGTGGATGCAAAGCAGACACAAACTCTTTGGAGTGAAAGATTTATCTTTCACTCTTTCTCCTGTTCCGGTTCAACGCGCTTCCTGACGGATGCTGATTGGATATTAGTCATTGTTTTCGTATTTTAGCACATAATTTATTTTAGCACAATGGCAAGGATGTGCGCTAAGGGCTCGCAGGCGTTCATAATCTCCTCCACCGTATTATTCTGGGCGCCCAGCTCTATCAGCATACACTTCGGCTTTAAATGCATATTGTAACGGTAGGCTTTCAGGTAAATTTTCCGCGCGATTCCGGGGTAATACTCGTTGGCCGCCACCTGAACCTGAAAGGAAAACGCAAGATTTTCCTGTATGTAAGGGTTTTCCAGATAAGTGATTTCCCCGTTTTTGCGCCCGTAGCTCAATCCGTTAAAGAACATGAACCTTGCCGTGGGACGCCCCTGTAAGTCCATTACCAGCTTCCTGTCCCCGGCCACCGCGTCCCGGTGAAGGTCGATGACCACCTCTATGGTAGGATTTTCCGCCAGAATTTTTTCAAGCTCCGGGAGAGAGGCATTGTAGGCGTCGTCCCGCTCTATGTCATAAACTCCCGTATGGTGCATCACCTGAAAGCCGTACTCATCCCGCAAAAGATTCGCCAGCCTCTCTCCCGCCCCTGAAATCGTGGTGGAGGCGTCTCCGGGAACAGAGTCAATAAAGCTTTCGCTGGCGTGGGTATGGTAAATCAGTATCTGCGGCCCTTCCGCTTCCTCGTTGACAGTCAGGTCCTGATAGAGAAGCTTGTTTAAATCCATATACTCCTCCCGAAGCTGGGTGGAATTATCTACTGCGTAAAAATTGGACACTAACGCCTCGTAATCCCATTTTTCCGACCAGTCATAGGTATAGGCCGGATAGGCCGCCGCCTCAAATACACCGGATTCTTCCACATGCTGTTCTTCCTCCGCCGCCGTTTCCTCTCCTGCTTCTTCCTGCGCTTCCCCTCTTTCCGTACTGCTTCCTGTATTGTTTTCTCTTTCCATTTCCTTTAAAATGTCATTTTCTATATGAAGCGCATCGTCGCCGTAGTCAAGATGCTCCTCGTCAATATTCTTCACGTCTTCGTCAGAGCCCTCCTGCCTGCGCACAAGCTCCGCCGTTGCGGCATCCTCTTTTTCCCGCTCCGGCTCCGCGCCGGCGGCAAGGTAGCTATATAGAGGAAACTGCCTGGTAAGAATTCTTTCCACGGCTTTCCCTTCCCGGACGCCGTTCTCCTTGTCTTCCAGAAAAGCCGGAATCTGAAAATACGCTCTCGCCATGCAGTCGTTCAAAAACCCGGCCGCATACTGCACAAGCCCCGGCTTCTGCCCATCGCCGCCTTTTCCTCCCCGCACAAGGCTTATGATGCAGCACACGCCGCAGGCCGCAATAAGTCCCGCCATCACTTTCTTTTTTAAATTGTTTTTCCACTGATTTCCTTTCACAGCAAGCACCCCGCTATGAAAGTATATGCCTGACCGCGGATATTTAGGTCTCCTGCTTATGCGCCTGCCTCAAGGGCGCTGTTTAACGCATCGCAGATAATATGGCTGATTTGCTTAATCTCATAATCCACATCCTTACCCGTCACATACATGTTATAAAGCTCTCCCAGCCCGGCCATCAATTCGTCCTGTATGTCAAGAGGCTCCTCCCCCGCCTGACGCATCATTTTATCAAAGGCATCCCCCACAATCGTGGCGGCGTCCACCACCGTGGGAACGCCGATTGCAATTACCGGGACGCCAAGGGCGTCCTCGGTGATGGCATTTCTGTGGTTTCCCACGCCGGAACCGGGATGAATGCCTGTGTTGGTAAGCTGGATGGTTCTGTTAAGCCGCCTTGTGGAGCGGGCCGCCAGGGCGTCCACAACGATTACAACGTCAGGCTTTGTCTTTTCCACCACGCCCTTTATTATCTCCTGAGATTCCATTCCGGTCTTTGCCATAACGCCGGGAACAAGGCCGCTGACCATGTGGACCTTTTTTTTGTCAAAGGCCGCTTTTCCGTATTCCTTCATCATATGCCTTGTGATTGTCAGATTATCGACCACATTAGGGCCAAGAGCGTCCGCCGTCACGTCACGGTTTCCAAGGCCTACCACCATCACCGAAAGCTCTCCCTCAAGCCCCGGTATAATCTGCTTAAGCTGCCTTGCCAGCTCCCTGGATATCTCCTCGTGGTAATCCTCATCGGGCAGAATCATGGCCGGCGCCTCTAAGGTGACATAGGTTCCCACAGGCTTTCCCATGGCCTTTGCTCCGTTCATGGTTTCAATCACTACCTTTGTAATTTTCAGTTCGCTTTCTTCCCTGTACTCCTCCTCAACAGAAACGCCCCGGCATTCTCTGGCGTTTTCCTCCATATTTTCCCGTACCTCGAGAGCCAAATCTGTCCTTACTTTAAAACTGCTCATAATCTCCCTCCGTATAGTTTCTTGCTATTCACAGTAATTTCCAAATATTCTTCAATTATGTATTGACAGATATCCTTTTTATGGCTACAATATTAGCTGTGTGTTTACATTAAGACGTTCGTGTCTCCGGCATTAATGAAACATCTCAAACAACCGTTGATTTTAATAGGAGGTGTACATCGTGGCTAACATTAAATCTGCAAAGAAGAGAATTCTGGTAAACAGAACCAAAGCTGCCAGAAACAAAGCAATTAAATCCGGCGTTAAGACGGCTGTCAAGAAAGTTACTGCCGCCATCGAAGCCAAGGATAAAGATGCTGCTGCCAAGGCTCTGGTTGCTGCTACGTCTACTATTGACAAAGCCGCCCAAAAAGGTGTTTATCATAAAAACACGGCTTCCAGAAAAGTTGCTCGTTTAGCTCAGGCTGTCAACAAAATGGCATAGCCATATATGGCATTAGCCATAAATCGCATTAACCATAAATGTTTTTACTATAATATATAGACATGCTTAACCGGCTCATATTTTATGTGAGCTGGTTTTTTGTACTCTTTTATGTCCGGGGAAGCATCCGGGAAGCTTTTCCGCACAAGCCCGCCCTGCATTTTCTCCTGTTTTGCAGGTCAGTTCATTTCTTCATATTCCCGCCTGACCACCTCCAAAGGCACCGCCGCGATTTCTCCCGCTCCCGTCGCCCCTGTCAGCATTCCCAGATAATTTCCACGGCCGTCAAACACCCCGCTGCCGGACATCCCCGGCGCTGCGCTCCCCCTGCCGTAGAGCATTTCCATCCCGAAGTCCTCCAGATAAACCGCCTGCGGGGACAGTTCGCCGCATTTCATAACGGGCGTTTCAAAATAGTTTGCCATATCAGGGCAGAAAAACCGGATACTTTCATCCGCCCTGTTTTCCTGCTGCATACCCTTCTGCGCGCCGCCTTCCCTCTCCGTATCCAACAGCCTTACATTGCGGAAGGCAAGAAGCTCCTCCCAGGGAAAGGAGGCCGTGGATATGCTGATAAATCCCACATCCGCTTCATCTGACGTGCCCAGAAGCTCTCCGAATCCCACCGCACCGTTAAAAAAAGTCACGCAGCTGTCGTCGTCAAAGTCCTCCAGCACGTGCCTGTTCGTTACAATAATGATTTCATTCTCCCTCATTTTATAGATGCTCCCGCTGCCGTAATGCTCTCTGGTCTGAATCCGCACACAGCTGCACAGAACATTTTCAAAGGCCCGTTCCAAATCCTCCTCCAAAAGCAGGGGCGTAACCGCAAGCTCCAGCTTTGCAAGGGCCTTGTAATCCTCTTCCAGGGTGGTGGCCTGAATGAGCGTCGGGAGGTTCTTATTTTCTTTCCCATAACTATTACCGGCAGACGTGGGGATAACTATAGTTATTGTAATAATTCCCGCCGCCAGACGGCACGCCATATGGCAAAGCATCGTTTTCCGGTTCATTTTACCTCCGCATTAAAGGGTTATAATTTAAGCCCACGCAGGAGCGGAACAAAAAGTCCCGTTCCTGCCGGGCTCTTTATCAAGCAGGACGATAAGCCGGGTTATGTCGTTGAATAATCATCTATCTAGGACTGCCGTTACCGGCAGCCTCAAGCGGCCTACCTGAAAGCTCGCCGGGCCGGCTCTGACGCTTTCTGTTTGGTCTTGCTTCGGATGGGGTTTACATGTGCCCTGCCCGTTACCGGTCAGGCGGTAGTCTCTTACACTACCCTTCCACCCTTACCTCGCAGGCAAAAATTCCGGCAAAGCCTTCTTCTTTGCCTGCGGGCGGTATATTTCTGTTGCACTTTCCTTGGAGTCGCCTCCACCGGACGTTATCCGGCATCCTGCCCTGTGAAGCCCGGACTTTCCTCACCTGCTACGTCGCCGCCAGAGGCAGTACCGTAAACAGCCGCGATTATTTGTCCTACTTGATAAAATCTTCGCAGGAATGGCTCCGCCATTCTCCGCGAAATGACCTGTTTCTCTTAAGCCGCGTCCTCTGCCGCCTCAGCAAAATTCATCTTGCTATACATGGAAACAGCTTCCGCCGATAAACTCCCTGCAAATGGAATTGGCCGGGACGTTCTGGCTGTCAATCCCCTGGAAATACTCAAGGAATTTCAAAAGCCGCTTGGCCTCGTAATATTCCGGTTCCCCTTTCCGTATCCCGAAAAGAAGGGGCTCCACATACTGCTTCAAAACTGCCAGCTCGTAAATCAGCACCGAATTGAACATCTCGTCCGCGCTTTCCTGATAGGGGAAAATATAATTTTCCTCGCCCCTTCTCACCGAAGGCCACATGGCAATGGAATTCCTGGCGCTGGTGCCTCTTGTCCTGGCGTCCCTTGCAATCCTCCGAAGAAGCCGCCCGTCGGTGGTGGGAATCCGGTTATGCTCGTCAATGTTCAGGCTGGTGAGGGCGCTGATATAAATTTTAAATTTATTTTCATCCGGCATAAATCTGGTGGTAGCCGGATTTAATCCGTGGATTCCTTCTATTACAAGCACGTCCTCCGGTCCGAGCTTCTTGTAATTGCCGTGATACTCTCTCTTTCCAAGCTTGAAATTGAATCTGGGCAGCTCCACCCGCTCTCCCGCAAGAAGCCTGTTCATATCCTCGTTAAACAGCCTGATATCGATGGCCTCAAGGCACTCGAAATTGTAATCTCCGTTCTCATCCCTGGGGGTCTTTTCCCTGTCAACAAAGTAATCGTCGATTCCGATGGGATGCGGAATCAGCCCGTAGGTTCTAAGCTGGATGGAAAGCCTGTGGGAAAAGGTGGTCTTGCCGGAGGAAGATGGCCCTGCAATCAGCACAAACTTTACGTTGCCCTTCTCCACAATCTTTCTGGCAATCTCGCCAATCCGCCTTTCCTGAATCGCCTCCTGCACCAGAATCATGTCGTTGAGGCCGCCGTTGCAGATGGTATCGTTCAAATCCCCCACGGAATCGATTCCCATCATTTCCCCCCAGGCGGAGGAATCCACAAGGGTTTTGAAAAACTTTTCCCGGGGCTCAAAAAATTCCAGCTTCGTGGGGTTTTCATTTCCCGGAAGAAGCAGCAAAATTCCGCCCTCGTAGAGCGTTACGTCGTAATATTTCAGATATCCCGTGCTGGGGAGCATATATCCGTAATAATAATCATAATACCCGTCCAGACAGTAAATATTGACAAAAGAGCTTCTTCTGTACCGGAACAGCTTCACCTTGTCGTCCATTTTATGGGTTCTGAAAATCTCCATGGCGTCGTCAATCGGGTAGGACTTCTTGGTGATTGGCAAATCCGCCTCCACAAGCTCCCGCATCCTTTCCCCGATTTGCCTGACATGCTTTAAGCTGAGCTTTTCATCCATATCCACCTTGCAGTAGTATCCCTGCCCGATGGTAAACTCTATTTTCACCTTTCTGACCTTATCCGCGCCGAGCACGTCGTAAACCGCTTTTACAAGCGTCATTTCAGCGGTTCTCACATAGGTCTTGTGCCCCGTATTATCCCGGATAGTCAGAAAAGACAGCTCGCAGTCCTTTTCCGCCTTTTTAATCAGCTCTCTGATTTTGCCGTTTTCTATCACAAGGGCAATCATATCCTCGAACTTCGGCTGATATTCTCTGGCAATTTCTTCAAAGACAGTACCCTTCGGGTACTCCTTCGTAACCCCGTCAATCGTAATCTTTACCATATAGTTTTGCCGCCTCCTTTAAGTATGTTATTTCCACCGAAAGCTCCGAAAGCCTCTCCCCGGCTCTCCGGCTCCCCGGAGCCGCAAGCAGCGCAGCCTTAAGCTCCCTGTGTTTTTTCCATTCTCTTTTTAAATACTCCCACAATACCGGATGCCGCTCCAAAAGCAATATGGGGCCGAATCGGTCTGAAAGCTCCGGCGGGATGGGTTCCCTTTCCGGCTTTTGCAGAATTTCCGGCGGGACAGGTTCTTTTTCTTCCGGCTTTTCCTGCCCATCTTCCGGCTCCGTCTCCCTGCCCGAAGCGTCCTCCGCCGGCACAGCCTTCATCATGGGATAGAATTTCCCCTCCTCCAAAACCATATCCTCCCGTAAGACGCACCACCCCGATTCCCGCAGAAAGCTTCGGAAAGAGGCAATCTCCGACTGGGGCTGCAAAATCAGCTCCCGAAAGCTGTCTGCCTTTGCCAAATCCGCCGCAAGTATCCGCCGCATCAGCGGCCCGCCCATCCCGGCGCAGATAAGGGTGTCCGCCTCTCCTTTACTGTATCCGGCAAGTCCGTCGGAAAGCCGCAGCGTTATGTATTTACCAAGCCCCGCCTCCCGGACATGCGCCGCAGCCTGCATAAGAGGCCCTTTTCTCACGTCCATGGCAAGCGCGCAGGGCGAAATTTTATGCTGAACCAGATAAATGGAAAGCCATCCGTGGTCGCAGCCCAAATCGCAGATGCGGTTTCCTTCCGTCACCATATTCGCCAGAGCCTGCATCCTTGCAGACAAAGTTATCATTTTCGTTGATTTTTCCGTTTTTGCCATTCTTTGTCAGTCCAGATAGTCCTTCAGCTTTCTGCTTCTGCTGGGATGGCGCAGCTTGCGGAGCGCCTTGGCCTCAATCTGCCTGATGCGCTCTCTTGTAACGTTAAACTCCTTGCCCACTTCCTCGAGGGTTCTTGCACGTCCGTCGTCCAGCCCGAAACGCAGGCGCAGCACCTTCTGCTCCCTCTCCGTAAGCGTTCCGAGCACCTCCACCAGCTGTTCCTTTAAAAGGGTAAAGGCCGCGGCGTCCGCCGGAACAGGCACATTGTCATCCTGTATGAAATCTCCCAGATGGGAATCCTCCTCCTCGCCGATTGGCGTCTCTAAGGACACCGGCTCCTGGGAAATCTTTAAAATTTCTCTCACGCGCTCCACGGGAAGATTCATCTCCTCCGCAATCTCCTCCGGCAGCGGTTCCCTGCCAAGCTCCTGCAAAAGCTGTCTGCTCACGCGGATTAACTTATTGATGGTTTCCACCATATGCACGGGAATACGAATCGTCCTGGCCTGGTCGGCAATAGCCCTGGTGATGGCCTGGCGAATCCACCATGTGGCATAGGTGGAAAATTTGAAGCCCTTGCAGTAATCAAACTTCTCAACCGCTTTGATAAGGCCCAGATTCCCCTCCTGAATCAAATCCAGAAAAAGCATGCCCCGGCCCACATATCTTTTGGCAATACTCACCACCAGACGTAAGTTTGCCTCGGCCAGACGCTTTTTCGCATCGTCCCCGGCGTCCAAATCCCTCTGGAGATTTTTGATTTCCGCACGCAGCTCCTCCGCTTCCGCCTCGTCCGCTCCGTCAATTCTCTTTTCAAGAATCGCTATTTTTTCTTTCGCCACCGCGCCCGTTTCCATTTTCTGCGCAAGCTCAATCTCCTCCTCCGCGGTGAGAAGGGGCACCTTTCCTATTTCCTTTAAATACATTCTGACAGGGTCCTCGATACTCACGCCCTCGGGAATGGAGAGGTCGATTTTTTCAACATCCACCTCGTCCTCCTCCGTCAGAATAATCTCCTCGTCGTCTACCTCTTCTTCCTCTGTAATGCGCAGAACGTCCACGCTGTTCTGTTCGAGCACTTCCAGAATCTTATCAAACTGTTCCTCACCTAATGTAATATCATTGAAATAGTCCACAATTTCCTGATATTCCAAAACGTTCTTTTTCTTCCTGGCAACGGCCAGAAGCCCGGCCAGCTTCTCGTCAAACTTTGCCTGTGTGTTTTCATCCATTCCGGTTTTCCGTCCTTCCTAACTTTATAAACATCTCTCTTTTAACACCATTATTGGCCTTAATCCAGTGAAATATGCGTTTTGCTAAGTTCTTCCAATGCTTTTTTGCCCTCAATCACCTGATTTAACGCGGACACGTCCGCTCCCATAAGGCTTCCGAAGTACTCAAGGCTGTTACGCTTCACTGACACCACAATATCGTGAAAGGCTTTTTCCTGTTCCGTGCGGCTTCTCAGAGCGTCAATTTTGGTGTTGAACACAAGAGCCGCCTCCCTCTGCTCCTCCTCGCCCTCAAAAAGTCCTACCAGCGCCGCCGGTTCCACATGGCCCTCCTCTAAGCCCTGAAAAAGCTTTTCCGCTATTTTTTTATATAAATCCTCGGTAAAATCCCTCGGAGATATATACTTTTTAATTTTGGGGTAAACCGACGGTTCCTCCACAAGCCATGTAAGAAGGAGCCTCTGCGGTTTCTTTTTGTTGTCCCCTCCGTCCGGTTTCTTCTGAATCCCCGACTTTGGCCGCACCGCCGGCGCAGCCATCCCTGTACGGGCAGCGTAGGCGTAAACCAGCTTCCGCAGGTTCTCAAAGCCGATATGATACCGCTGCGCCACCGCCTCTATATAATTTTCCCTCTCCACTTCCTCGGAAAAGCCGCAGAGCTTTCTTGCGATTTCCCGGTGGAATCTGGTCTTGGATTCCGGGTCGTTTAAGTCATAGTTTCTCTGCAGAATACGAAGCTCAAAGAAAAAGCTGTTTTCCGCCTGCCTGATGCGTTCCTCAAAGGCCTCCCGGCCCAGATTTTTCATGAATTCGTCCGGGTCCTTCCACGGGGCAAGATTTAAGACCCTGCCTGCAAGACCCGCTTCCTTTAAAATCCCGATTGCGCGAAGCGCTGCCTTCACGCCCGCATCGTCGCTGTCATAAGCCAGAATCACCTCGTCCGCATAGCGCCGCAGAAGCATTGCCTGCCCTTCGGTAAAGGAGGTTCCAAGGGACGCCACCGCCTGAGTAAAGCCTGCCTGATGCATGGCAATCACATCCATATAACCCTCGCACAGTATGATGTTGCCCGCACGGGAGCTTTTGGCAAAATTAAGGCCGTAAAGATTCCGGCTCTTGTCAAAAATCATCGTTTCCTGGGAATTCAAGTACTTGGGCTTTCCCTCTCCCATCACCCGGCCCCCGAAACCGATTACCCGGTGGTTGGTATCCTGGATGGGAAACATTACCCGGTTCCAGAACTTGTCCCGGGTTCCGTATTTTTCATCGAATCCCGCAAGCCCCGCCTCGCACAGCAGCTTGTCCGGGTAACCCTTGTTTTTCAGATATTTCGTCAAATCGTCGCTGGTCATATTGGAAAATCCCAGCCCGAACCGGTGTATGGTATCGTCCGTCAGCTCCCGCCCTTTCAGATACCGGTACCCTGCCTGTCCTTTTTCCGAGCGGAGCTGATAGTAAAAATATTTTGCCGCTTCTTTGTTGACCTCAAGGAGCTTTGCGCGCCTGCCCTCCCGCTTTTTCGCTTCCTCGTCAAATTCCGCCTCGGGGAGCTTAACGCCCGCCCTCTCCGCAAGCTGCTTCATGGCCTCGGGGAACGAATAATTTTCGTATTCCATAAGGAAAGTAAAGACATTTCCTCCCGCCCCGCAGCCGAAGCAATGATAAATCTGCTTACTCCCGGACACCGAAAAAGAAGGCGTCTTTTCATTATGAAAAGGGCACAGCCCCAGATAACTGCTTCCCCGCCTTTGCAGCTTTACGTATCCTGAAATGACATCCACAATGTCATTCTTTGTCCTCACTTCTTCCACCAGTTCCTCAGGATAAAACATCTTGCCTATTCCTTTCCACACCAGTATCTGGGAATATAAATGTCCTCGTATCTGGCCACGGCAAAGCGGTCCGTCATGGCGCCGATGTAATCGCACACCACCCGCTCCCTTGCTTCTCCCCGCTCCACCAGACGTATAAAATCCTCCGGCAAAAGCTCCAGGTGCCTGCGGTAATAATCATAGAGGGTCTGCACCAGCACCTCCGCTTTCTTTTCCTCGCTTTTTGCCTCCCGGTTCTGGTAAACTCTCTCAAACATAAAACGGCGCAGCTGCGCCATTGCCTTCGCCACCGGCTCCGACATTTGGATATCGTTTTTTTCATAGCTGGTGGTAATCAAATCATGGATAAAATGGTCCAGCCGCTCTCCTGTGGTATAGCCGATTACCTCTCCGATTTCGGCCGGGACATCGGTTTCCTTTAAAATACCCGCCCTGACAGCGTCGTCCATATCGTGATGAATATATGCGATTTTGTCCGAAAAGCGCACGATTTTCCCCTCCAGCGTAAAGGGATTCCCTTTTGTCTGGTGGTTTTTGATGCCGTCCCGCACTTCTATGGTAAGATTAAGCCCTGCGCCTCTCTTTTCAAGCAAATCCACAGTCCTGACGCTCTGCTCGCTGTGGCAGAAGCCGTAGGGGCATACTTCATCCAGGGCTCTCTCCCCCGCATGGCCGAACGGCGTGTGGCCAAGGTCGTGCCCAAGGGCAATGGCCTCCACCAAATCCTCATTCATCCGAAGAGCCTTGGCTATGGTTCTTGCATTCTGGGAGACCTCCAGCGTATGGGTGAGCCTCGTTCTGTAATGGTCCCCCTCCGGCGACATAAATACCTGTGTTTTATCTTTCAGCCGCCTGAAAGATTTGGAATGCAGAATTCTGTCCCTGTCCCTCTGATAAACCGGACGGATATCGCATTGCTCCTCCTCCTTAAGCCTTCCTTTGGAATTTCTGCTGAAAGAAGCGTAGGGACTTAAGTATTCAAGTTCGAACTGTTCCAGATTTTCTCGTATGTTCATTCATGACTCCCGCTTGCGGTGCACAAAACTTCTTATATATATTTTATTCTGCGCAAAGCGGGAAAATCCTTTTCTTTTTTTCATTTTTCTTAAGTTTGCATTCTACCGGCAGATATCGTAAATGAACTCCGCATTTTTTTCCATGGCGTCATAGGCCGTCTTTAGGGGGGACATCTGAAAAACATGCCACATGCCCTTGAATACGTCAATTTTAACCGATACGTTTTCCTTAATCATCTTTCTGTGAAGCATGGTGGAATCCGAAAGCAGTATCTCGTTTTCCCCCACCTGTATATAAGTGGGCGGAAAGTCCGCAAAACTGCCGTAAATCGGGGAAATCATGGGGTCCTTCAAATCCACGGGGTATTTTGCTTCCCCGGCGGCTTCTTCCCCCGCAGAAATGCCCGTATCTGCATCAGCTTCCGCGTCCGCCGGTTCCGTATCCCCGGACTGTGCCCGGACTGTCTTATTCGCCGTCCCTGTAAAGCCTGACGCCTCCTTCTGCTCTTTATCCGCGGGGAGTATCGGGGGCTCCTTTTGTACTGCGCCTGCAGAGGATACCTGTGATTCCTTTTGTGCTGCGCCTGCAAGGGATACCGATAGCTTCTTTTGCACCGCGCCTGCAAAGGGCACCTGTGGCTCTTTCTGCTCTGCGTCTGCAGAGGGTATCTGAGGTGTCTCCTGCTCTGTGCCTGCCATGTCTGACGCCTCCAAAATCCGCGCCGCTCCGGCCTCCTCCTGCCCCTTCACATAGTTTGTTATCATCCGCTCGAGATATGCCGCATCCAGCACCGGGTCCAGCTCCGCCTTTGTCCGGTGGGTAATTCCCTGAGAGGTGAGGTCTGTCCATGGCGACATCAGCACCAGCCCTCTTGGCAGAATCCGCTTCTGCTCTTTCAGTTTCAGCACCAGAGAAAGGGCCATGTTTCCTCCCGCGGAATCGCCGGCCACCACCACGTCCCTTGCCCCGTACCCCAAAAGCATCAGATAATTCCACGCTTTCATAGCGTCCTCCATAGCCGCCGGATAAGGATGCTCGGGCGCTAACCGGTAATCAAAGCAAAGCACGTCCATGGAAGTGCTAAGAGCCAGCTTTGTGGTCAGCGTTCTGGCATAAAGTCTGCTCCCTGTGGAATAACCGCCTCCGTGGCAGTACAAAATCACATATTTTTTCATGTGGGCCCGGTTAACGCTCACCCATTCTCCTGTCAAGTCCTCTATTTCCACGGTTCGAATCAGGACATCCTTCACATTTCCCAGCAATACGCCCACATGGTCCTGAGACTGACGGTGTTTTTCGATATCCGGCTTGTCTATCATGCCGTGAACCTTCCGAATCAGGCTCATCATATTCTGATTGAGCGTTTCAGGGGAAGGTTTTCTTGTGATTGATTTTATCGCATTCATATAATTCCTCCATTAATTACATTCATTCTAACATATTTATTGTGTTTTGTGGTATAATGAATTGCGCTGATGCGCAGGCAGTATTTTTCATATTCTGGACAGGCGGGAATCTTTATTGAGAAAAAAACATAAAATTAAATCGCAATTTAATAACAAACCTCAAAACCACAAGGTCTGGTACAAGCTGGATTTGTCGGCCATTGTGTACCCGACGCTGCAGCGCAGGGACTTTTCCTCCGTTTACCGCCTGTCAGTGGTTTTAAAGGAACCTGTGAATCCGGTTCTCCTTCAGCTGGCGGTGGATACTGCCCTTGTGCGGTTTCCCACCTACAAAACCGCTATCCATAAGGGACTGTTCTGGCGGTATCTGGAGGCCAATAGCCGGCCCGGGCCTTTTGTGGAGAAGGATATCCGCAACTTCTGTATGCCCATGCCCTTTAAAGCCGGAAACCGGTATTTGCTTCGGATTTACTATCACGACTGCCGCATCTCTTTAGAAGCCCACCACTGTCTGGGAGACGGCACCGGAGGCATGTATGTGCTGCAGACGATTACTGCCGTCTACCTGAGGCTCCTTGGCCACACCATATCAAACGGATATTTTGTCAAGGACGTCAATGAAGCTCCCGACCCCGAGGAGCTGGAGGACGCTTACATGCGCTACGCCAATGCCAAGGTCTGTCCGGCGCGCCCCGGCGAAAAGACCTACCGGGTCAGAGGCACCAGAGAACCTTTCTATACCTTTAATGTAATTGACGGCATCATGTCCGTAAAACAGGTGATGGAAGTCGCCAAAAAATATCATGCAACCATTACTGAATACTTAAACGCAGTTTTGTTGTACGCGCTTTTGCAGAAGCAGGCGTCGGAATGGCACTTGAAAACGCCTCCCGTGAAAATTGCCATGCCTGTGAATCTCCGGCGCTTTTTCCCCTCAAAGACGCTGCGGAACTTCATAACCATGGTATATCCCGCCATCGACCCCAGACTTGGGGAATACACCTTCGATGAGATTGTGGTGCAAGTGCATAATTACATGCGTTATTATATCAACGAAAAGTTTTTGAGGGGCGATATTACCACCAATGCAAGCACCCAGCGCAATCCCTTTATCCGCATTGTCCCGCTCTTTATCAAGGACTTTGTGGTAAGGCAGTTCTACACCCGGGTGCAGGACAAAAACTCCTCCGCCGGGCTCACAAACATGGGGGCGTTAAAGGTGCCGGAGGATATGAAGCCTTATATCGAAAGGTTTGATATTTATATGGGGCAGCCCTTTTCCTCCCGGACCAACTGTGCCATCATAAGCTTTGAAGATACCCTCACCGTCAACTTTGCCAGCGGCATCATGGAAACCGACGTGGAAAGATACTTTTTCAGAAAGCTGGTAAAAGACGGCATCCATGTAACTATTGAGAGCAACCGGGAAACGCTGGGAGAGGCTTCCCTCCCGGGCGCTCAGTAGCCCCCTCGCGGCATTCGTGAAATGTATCAAACGAAGTTTGTATTGCTTCGCATCCGCCCGACTCATTACTTGCGGGAATAAAAGACGCAGAAAGGAACCAGTTATGTCATATTGTGTAAACTGCGGTGTGGAACTCGAGTCATCCCTGACGGAATGTCCCCTTTGCAACACACCTGTTATTAATCCCAAAGAACTCTATAACTTAAAGCAGACCTCTCCCTATCCCCAGAAAAAAGGACAGGTGGACGTGGTTAAAAGGACAGATTTGACCATTCTTCTGTGCATTGTTCTGATTGCCACCTCCTTAAGCTGCCTGGCGCTAAATCTTTTTGTGTTTTACCAGAGCTTATGGTCCCTGTTCATCATCGGCGCCTGTCTGATTATTTTTGTGTTCGCAATCCCGGCGGTGGTCTACACACGGCTTCCCATCTATATTTCCCTTTTGTTTGACGGCGTAGCCGTGGGTGTTTATCTGTATATGATTACCTTTAACACAAAAGAGGACGAATGGTTTCTGCATCTGGCTCTGCCTATTGTAGCCCTCGTCACCATTCTGGTGGAAATCTTTGCCCTCCTTCTGCGCTCTTTTCCCGTTTCTTCGCTTACCACAGCTCTTTACTTCTTTTTGGAAACCGGCGTTTTGTGCGTGGGAATCGAACTGCTCATCCGCCACTATTTGGGCTCCCCCTTACGCCTTGTCTGGTCCGCCGTGGTTCTCACGGTGTGCTGTGTGATTGTTGTGGTGCTTCTCACCACCCTCTCAAGAAGGAGACTTCGGGACGCGGTACGCAGAAGGCTGCACTTTTAAAAGGTTAATATTTATCGGGATAGTCCGTCCCTGTCTCGCTCTGCATTCTGTAAATATACTTTTCCGGCTCTTTCCTCATGCGAAGCAGCGTATCAAAGGCAAGAAGCAGCATCCGGTCCCCGTTCTGCCTCGTCCCGCTGTTATCCACATCCAGCCTTGCCTTGAAATGGTCCATCTGCCACACCATTATGTCCACCACAGTGTACCCCTCTATCTTTGCTTTGCATGCAAAATTTCCATGGGCGATGTAATATGTAAACTCCTCATAAATCTCCGCATCACCTTCAAGCCTCTGCCGGAACTCCTCCGCAAAGTCCCTGCTTTCTCCGGCATATCTGCATAATTCCCCTATAAAATCAATCACAGCTTTTTCTTCCATAGTCCCTCCCTTTTCCGTCTGCCTTCACACATTTGTTACTGCAATGTATAAGAAAGTATACCACATGAAAAAATATACGGGTAGCTGTCCTTTACAGAAATTTATTTTTAGAAATTTATTTCTTCCTATCTTTTTTTAGACAAATCCCCTTCCCATCTGTTATAATGATAAAATTGGAAGAAATATACGGAAGGAGAAGTACTTATGAGTGAGAAGATACTGGTTGTGGACGACGAGAAAGAAATCACCGATTTAATCACCCTTTATCTGCAAAACGAAAATTATACTGTCTATCCCTTTTATGATTCCGAAAAGGCCTGGGAAAAGGCAGAAAACGAAGAACTTGATTTGGCGATTTTAGATGTGATGATGCCGAAAATGGACGGATTTGCCCTTTGCCAGAAAATCCGCGAACAGCACAATTATCCGATTATCATGCTGACTGCCCGTGAAGCGGAGGTTGACAAAATCACCGGGCTTACCCTGGGCGCCGACGATTATATCACAAAGCCTTTCCGCCCTCTTGAGCTGATTGCAAGGGTAAAGGCGCAGCTTCGGCGATACAAAAAATATAATCAGGTAACGCCCCTTGAGGATTCCCAGATTATCACCCACGGCGGACTGATGCTTAACAGCCTCACCCATGAATGTACGCTGGACGAAAAGCCTCTTTCCCTGACCCCTACAGAATTTACCATTCTTTACGTCCTCTGCCAGAAAAAAGGCAAGGTCATCAGCGCCGAGGAGCTGTTCCACTCTGTCTGGGGCGAGGAATATTTCAGCAAAAGCAACAATACGATTACCGTGCATATCAGGCATCTGCGTGAAAAAATGAACGACTCCTTTGAAGACCCCAAGTATATTAAAACAGTCTGGGGGTGTGGATACAAAATTGAAGCCTGAAATTTTAATTATACTGCTGATTGCCTTACTGTTCGCCCTGCTGATTGCTCTCTTTCTGGTTTCGCATTTTTACGCCCGGTGGCGGGTGAAAAAATCCATCTCCGCTACGGCCCGTATGCTGCATACCTACATGCATCACGACCTTGATTCCAACGACGTGTTCCCGCCCGCTTATGCGGAAGTGGCCACGCAGATTGTGCAAATCAAATCCTCTGTGCAACGCCATGAGCAGGCCACAAAGGACGAGGTTGACCGCAAAAACGATTTGATTACCTACCTTGCCCACGATTTGAAAACCCCGCTCACTTCGGTAATCGGCTATCTCGACCTGTTAGAGGAAGCCTCCGACATGCCCGCGGAGCTGCGGACAAAATATATCCATATCACACTGGAAAAGGCTCTCCGCCTGGAAAAGCTGATAAACGAATTTTTTGAGATTACCAGATATAACCTGCAGCAGATTGCCCTGGAAAAGGAAACCATCGACCTATCCTTTATGCTGATGCAGCTTACGGACGAATTTTATCCTCTCCTGTCAAACCACGGCAATACGGTGGAGCTCCAGGCCGAGGATGATTTGACGGTTTACGGGGATTCCATGAAGCTGGCAAGAGTGTTCAACAATATTTTAAAAAACGCCATCTCCTACAGCTATCCCAACACGCCCATCAAGGTCTATGCAGGCAAAAGGGAGAAGGATATTTTTATCTGCTTCATCAATCAGGGAAAGACCATTCCCGCCGAAAAGCTGAATTCTATTTTTGAAAAGTTCTTCCGGCTTGACGAGGCCAGAAGCACAAATACAGGCGGAGCCGGTCTGGGACTTGCCATCGCAAAGGAGATTGTCACCCTCCACGGCGGAGCCATCAACGCCACAAGCGAGGACGAGCGAACCACCTTTTCCGTGTCCCTTCCGCAGTATTAACCGGTTTGCGCTTATGAAATGTTGCCTCGTTTTGCGAACCGGCTTCTTGTAGTAAAAGCGGCTGCATCTCTTCTCCGTGCAGCCGCTTTCCTGTTTTATCCAAACACCGGCTATTTTTTCTTCACCGGAATCCAGATTTCCGTATAATAATTTTCATCCGCCGTCCCCTTTGGATACTTGTCCGGCGAGTCATACATCTCAACGCAGTAGCCCGCCGCAAACTCATACTCCTTCAAAGCCGGAAGCCATTCGGAAAATATTTTTACGTTGACATCCTGCAGCGCATCGGGCAGCGCGCCCCGGCACGGAAAGACCGCCCATGTAAAAGCCGGAATAGTTTTCACCACAAAGCCCTCGGGAACCTCCACAGAGGGGTGATAGATATCCGCTATCAGGTATTCGAACCTTTCGTTTCCCATCTGCGGGTCAATATTGATTCCAAACATGCCGCAGACCGTTTCTCCTTTTCCCGAAGCATAATGCTCCTGCCAGAATTCCGGAATTTCCCTTTTGGCATTTTCATAGCTAAATTCCTTTGCCGCCGCCAGAACTGTAAAGCTTTCCTTTTTAGTAATTTTGTACTCCATCAGATAACCACCTTTCAAAGATATTGTCAGTTTCAAAGGCGCAAAGCTTTTCACCGCCGCATTCCCTTTCCGTACTGCCGAAGGCGAAATTCCATGGAAACGGGAAAAGGCTCTGGTAAAGCTGTCGGGCGACTCGTAGCCGTATTTTATTGCCAGCTCCATCACTGTGATATCACTGGAAATCAGCTCGCCTCCCGCCAGAGACAGCCTGCGGTTTCTGATATATTCATTCAGGGAATAGCCGCACAGCATACCGAATCCCCTGTGGAAATAAAAGGGCGAAACGTGAACCTGATTTGCGATATCATTCAGGGTGATTTCCTCCTCGATGTGCGCTTCAATATAGTCGATAGCTTCTCCGATTGCCTCCATCCATTCCATGGTTTTCCTCCTTTCCGCAGGGTATCTGTAGCTTTGTGCCTTTCTGAACCAATTATATCCCTCTAAAGCCGCTGCTGCCCGACATTACTTGCTTTCTTTTGTCAACTGGAACCTGAAAATTGATTACCGTGTGCCTCACTCAGCCTCCTGCTCCCACCTTTTGCTTAAATCTTTTGTTTTGCCTCCGTTCTTTTTTATCATCTGCCGCCATCCCAGCTGTCCGGCCATTTTGTATAAAGTGCGGGGCATGGCAACCGACACGTAAATATTTTTCCGGGCTTCCTTCTCCATAACCGTCCCGGCACGGCATCTTTCCGCCAAAGCTGTAAGGGCTTTATCAATCTGCGCTTTAGGCCCGCGCCCCGGCGCCATGTCAGGCAGCATGGCAAGCGCGCCTCCCCCTCCTACGCCAATACCGCCGCCCCAGCTGTGCCCTGCTTTTTTGCACCAGTTCTCTAAAACCGCAAGCGCCGTTTCTGCCTGAATCCCCTCATAAAACCCGCAATTCACAATACCATAAATGACTTTCTTCCTATTAGAAACAGGAGTCTTTTCAAGCTGCACAAGGCATGACAGGAGCTGTGACGGAATCCCGTCCACATAAAGCGGATATGCAAATACCCAGATATCTGCACCGTCCAATTCCTTCATTGCTTCTCCTGATACAGACGCGGTATGCAGTCCGGTTTCCGCAATCTCTGTCTGAGAAAAAACGGTTCTTCCCGTCTCCGCCTCCGTATCTGTCTCCGCCGCTTCCCCTGCCGCTTCCCCGTTCTTTTTGCCCGGATATCCGGCCTCTGTAACCTTTTTCCTGAAATCCTCCAGGAGAATACCGCTGGCGCTTCCGTTTACTTTAGGGCTTCCGTTTATAAGAACAATCCTCATAATATGATTCCCTCCAATTCTTCCGGCGAATGATAAAAGCAGACATCCTTCACCTTGCCGTCATAATTGTCCGCGTTTGCCTGCGCAATATTCCGCGCCGTCCTTTTCTCGTCTTCCGTAATAGCTTCTCCGTAGAAATGAGCGGACAGCAGAATCACGTTTTTATATCTTCGCTTATGGTGCATCTCGCCCCTTCGAATCACAAAATCCGGGTGTATATAAGAAATCGCCCTGTCCTGCACGTTTTTCACAAAAGGGCTCACGCTGCCATAGCAGCATCTGCTTACCAGAATCAGTTCCGTACAGCTGCCCATTGCAATACCGGTATTTTCGTAACCATCACATATCATGCATTTTCCCGGCGTTTTCACCCAACAGCCGAAGCACCCGACGCACGGGCGAATGTTCCCCTTCGGGCTTATCAGCTGATATTTGCCCTCCACCTTTATGTGGAAGTCCTCGATATCCGTTATAATCAGTTTCATCGCTGCTCCTTCTCCATCAGAATTACCCTGTTTATGCTGTGCTTTTCTGCCGGCTTGCATATTTCCCGAATTACAACGGGCCTTATTCCCGCTTCCTCCACGCCAGCTTCTCCTTCCCGTCCAAATCCTTCCATATAAACACCCCGTTTTCAAAAATCATATACCCGTTCCAGCTTTCCTCCTTCGGTATGGACACGGAACCGGGATTCAAATAAATATAATTATCCCTTTCCTCACATGCCGGCACATGGGTATGTCCATGAAGCAGAATATCCCCCCGATGCAGCGGCGGAAGCTTCTTCTTATTAAAAATATGGCCGTGGGTGGCATATATCACATTTTCCCCGTCGGCAATGATACAATAATCCGCCAGAACCGGAAATTCCAGCACCATCTGGTCCACCTCCGTATCGCAGTTTCCCCGTACACAGAGAATATCCCTTCTGCGCTCATTCAGCATTCCGGCCACATTTTTCGTATTGTACCCTTTCGGCAAATCATTTCTGGGACCATGATAGAGAATGTCCCCCAGCAAAAGCAGACGCCCGGCCTTTTCTTTCTCATAAGCCTCTAAAAGTTTCCTGCAATAGTATTCCGAGCCGTGAATATCGGCCGCTGTCATCCATTTCATTTTTCCCCTCCTGTTTTCATAATCTTAACACTTCTTGCGCCTGTTTGGAAAGTATAAAAATCCGGAAAGCAAAAACAGAAAGTATTATGCCCTCAAAGCGTCATACTTCCTGTTTTCTGTTCCGTTATCCATTCTCTTATATCGTCAGCTCATATTTCACGACATCCATTGCCACCGCTCCGTCCGCATAGAATGAAATGCCGCTGACCTCCGGATTTGTGTAGAGGGTTGCGGAAAGCACATGCTCCCCGTCGTTTACAAAGACCTCGGCGCTGAAAGTGTCCAGAATAATCCGTATCTTTATTCTTCCCTTATCACTTCTCACCAGACATCTACGCTGGTGGATAATTGCCCGTCTGGAGCCGGAATGCTTTCTGTCCACCTTCAAAACGGATTCGCAGGGTCTGTAGCTGACGGAGGTCTGATAAGTATCGTCCTGGGCAAAACGCACTGCAAACTTTCGATAAACATTCTCCATATCTCCCGGCCGTACGGAAAGCTCCATGTCAATTTTCCGCCCTCTGACGCCCTCCAGCCTGATAACATCGGTAAATGTGATATTTTCGTACCTCACCTCTTCTCCCCGAAGCGCCTCCAGCTCCCGCACCGGCCTCTGGAACAGGCGTCCGTCCTTTACGGAGAGCTCCCTTGGAAGACTCATCTGTCCAAACCAGGGCTGCTGCGGCGTATGGAGGTTACAGGTATCCCAGTTCTGCATCCAGCCAATCATAATCCGGCGCCCGTCGGGAGCAGACACCGTCTGCGGCGCATAAAAATCAATTCCGTAGTCAACGGCCTGATTATGCTCCTCCGTAAAGGTATCTGTTTCCTCATCATAGCTTCCAATCAGGCAGAGGGTTCCGTTTCCATTGTGATATTCAAATCCCTGCGGCATCATATCCTGAGGGCTTACGAGCAGAACCTGCTTTCCGTCCAGCTCAAAAAAGTCAGGGCATTCCCACATTCGTCCAAAGCGCCCCCGGTTGGCGGCAAGCACTTTTTCATATTTCCAGCAAAAGCCGTCGGGACTGGAAAACAGCAGCACCTGTCCGTCATGGGCGTCGTCGCAGTTTCCCGCCACGCACCGGTAGGTCTGGTCTTTCTTTTTCCACATTTTAGGGTCCCGGAAATCAAATTTGCTTCCGTTTTCCGGCAAATCACGATAATCCAGCACGGGATTTCCCGCATACTTTTCATAGTCCGTCCCGTCTCCCAAAGCAAGACACTGGCTTTGCACCTCACGCGTGCTCCCGTCAGGCAGCGTTTCCTTTGATACGCCGGTGTACATCAGCAGATGTTCCCCGTCGGGCAGAACCAGCGCGCTTCCCGAAAAACAGCCGTCCCTGTCGTAATCCATATCCGGCGCCAGCGCCGCCGGAAGATTCCGCCAGTGTATCAGGTCGGGGCTCACCGCATGCCCCCAGTGCATTGGCCCCCAATAGGAGCTGAAGGGATGGTACTGATAAAACAGATGATACTCTCCCTTGTAGAAAGAAAATCCGTTGGGGTCGTTCATCCAGCCAATCCGGGCTGACAGGTGGAAAGCGGGGCGGGGCATCGCCCCATGCCTTCTCTCCATTTCCTCCTCGTATTTTCGCGCATCACGCAAACTCTGACTCGTCATTCTGCTCTAATCCTCCCTGTACAAATGTTGTTTTACGGAATTCCGCCATTGTCTTCCCCTGCTTTGCCCCTGTATCATTCCTCGTTTTCTATGCCTGCATACCGGTTATAAGCCGACTGATATACTGCAAGAAGTTTATCCATCCCGCATTTCTTCCGCAGATGCTCGATATAGCTTTCCCACTCCTCGTCCGTAGGCCCGCCTTCCTTAATCCACAGCCCCTCCTGCTCCGCAACTGCGCTTTCAAAGCTTACTTTATACCAGTCAATGTCGTCCAGCTCCCTGCTGGTAAACACACAGTCCACGGGATAAACGGATTTGCTGTCCACATATGGCATCCAGTAATCATATAAGTCCGTCAGACGCTCGATGGCGCGGTCCTCCATCTTGAAGGTGGTCTGATAATAATCGCTGAGTATCAGCTTGGGGCCCGCCACCTCCTGCTCGCCCTTCAATTCCCCGGAGCCTTTCCCGTATTTCTCCCGGCTTTCCTCATCGGAAATGCTCAGCCATACGCCGTCCTCGTCCTGCTCCGTGAAATAAACACCGATTGCGCCGTATTGAAGCTGCATGACAATCTCCGGGTCGTACCACATATCATAGAATTTCAGGAGATTGGCCGGGCTTTTACATGCCTTTGTGATATTAAGGCTTCCGCTGTTGATTCCTCCGCCGGTACGGATTGTCACGTTATGGGTTCCCTCCGGTCCGTCAAGAACCGGCAGAAACACATAATCATCGGCGTAATCCCCCATCAGCTCCTCGATATACCACCAGGTGGAAACTCCCACATACCCCTGGGAGCATTTGGAAATCAGCTGGGTGTCCGACTGGCTGAACATTTCCACATCCATCAGCCCTTCCGCATACCAGTCATGGAAATAAGTAACCGCATCTCTGTAAGCGTCCGACACGCATACAAACTCAACCGTGCCGTCGTCCTTAAGAACCAAATCCTTGCACACATCGTTAGGCCAGTTGGTAAAACCGAAACCGGCATAAAAAATATTCTGTCCCCAGCACCACTCGTCAAATCCCGTGCTCATGGGAATCGTGCTCCCCGGCGCGTTTCCGTAGTATTTTGCGCTCATATCGTTATCCTTAAATGCCTTCAGCGCCGCATGGAGCTCGTCAAGGGTTGTGGGCACCTCAAGCCCCAAATCGTCCAGCCATGCCTTGTTAATCATGGAAAACTGAGGAATGGAATAAATGCTGTAATCCTCGGCTGCGCCGATTCCTGCGGTCCCCATCCGCTCTCCCGCCGGCAGGCCGTAGATATAACCGTCGTCCATGGTGATTGCGCTGCGGATGTCGGGATTTTCCTCCAGAATTCTGCTTAAGTTGGGCATGTATTCTTCTGTCAGATAAGGCGTCAAATCAATAAAGGTGCCGTCGTCCCCGTACCGGGAAATATCGTAATTGCTGAATCCCACTCCCATAAACGCATCAGGAAGCTCCTCTCCGGCAATACGGATATTCACCTGTTCTCCCAGGGATTCGCTCATGGTAGTCCATTCAATGTCGATTCCCGCATCCTCCTTGAGCTGGTTTAATACCACATTGTCGGTATAGCCGGGGCTTAAAGCGCTCTGCGCTCCCATAATGGCAAACTCTGTCTGCGACCTGTCCGTATTGGCAACGCCTTTTTCATGATTTCCGAATTCCTTTCCTCCGCATGCCGTTACTGACAGCATCAGAGAGAATGCAAAGCTGAAGATGATAAACCTTTTCTTTTTCATAATGCCATTTCCTTTCTAAGTCAGCCTTTTACTGCGCCGGCCATAAAGCCTTTTTCAAAGTACTTCTGTACAAACGGGTAAACAATCAGCATGGGAACTGCCGCAACAATAATGGATGAAAACTTAATCATTTCCGTCATCTTATTTAATTCCGCAAATCCGCCGGATATGGTGCTGGCCTGGCTGGCGCTTGCCGAGCTCTTAATCAGGATATTCCGAAGCACCAGCGGCAGGGGCGCTTTATCGGGAGAGGGAAGGTAAATCATGGAAGTGAACCAGTCGTTCCAGTAGGCCACCATGCTGAACACCACCATAACCGCCATGATGGAGCGGGAAAGGGGGACAACAATCCGAATAAATGTGGTCCACTTGGAAGCGCCGTCGATTTCCGCAGCCTCTATCATTTCCTTTGGAATACTGTTTTCAAAGAAATTTCTCACAATAATCATATTTCCCACGGCAACGCCTCCCGGAAGGAACAGCGCCCACATGTTGTTAATCAGCCCCGTTTCTTTCACCACCAGATAGGTGGGAACCATGCCGCCGCCGAAATACATGGTGATGATGAAGAAAATGCTGAAAAATTTCCTGCCCGGCAGGTCCCTGACGCTTAAGGGATAGGCCGAAAGGTAGAGCACCACAACCGAAAACACCGTGCCGATTATCGTATACTTAAAGCTGTTGAAAATCCCCGTCACCACACTGTTGTCGGAAAACACCGCCTTGTACCCGTCAAGGGTAAACTGGCTGGGCAGAAGGAAGGTCTTTCCCGCATACACGTCGTAGGGATTGGATATGGACGCAATCAGTATATAATACAGGGGATAAGCCACTATGAAAAGAATAATGGCACAGACTGCCGCCAGAATAAAGTCGCTGGTTCTCTCGGAAAGCCCTGTCAGCTTTCCCGTTTTTGTATTTGCTCTCATAACGCCCTCCTATATAAAGCTCGTATCATCGGATATCTTACTTGCCATCTTGTTAACCACAATCAGCAGTATAATGTTAATTACCGTGTTAAACAGCCCCACCGCCGTTGAGTAGCTGTACTTGGCGCTCTCGATACCCTTTTGATAAACGTAAACCGAAATGACGTCGCTTACCGATTTATTTAAATCCGTCTGTAAAAGCCATACCTTTTCAAAGCCCACATTCATCAGGCTTCCGGCGCTCATAATCAGGTTCAGCACCATAATGGAGCGCAGCCCGGGTATGTCAATATGGAGAATTCTCTGAAACAGGGACGCCCCGTCCACCTTTGCCGCCTCGTAAAGGGCGGTGTCGATTCCCGACAGGGTTGCCATGTAGACAATGATTCCCCAGCCTGCGTCCTGCCAGATTCCCGAAGCAATATAGATTGTCCTGAAAGCCGATGATTCCGTGAGGAAATCTATGGAGGTTCCCGCAATCAGGTTAATCAGCCCGCCGGAAGGACTTAAGAAGATTCTAATCATACCGCAGATAACCATGGTGGAGATAAAGTGCGGCGCGTAGAGAACCGTCTGGGTCAGCCTCTTAAAACGCTGGAACCTGAGCTGATTCAGCATCAACGCTAAAATAATGGGAATCGGGAAGCTCCACAAAAGGCTGAATAAACTGAGAAGTACTGTGTTTTTAATCATCCTGCCAAAGGTCGGCGCGCTGAAAAAACGCCAGAACCATTCAAGGCCCACCCATTCGCTCCCGGTAAACCCCTTGCTTGCCTTGTAATCCCTGAAAGCAATCTGGATGCCGTACATGGGTATGTACTTGTAAATAATTGTCAGAACCACCGGAATCAGCAGCATGGCGTACAACTGCCAGTTGTCCATGATTCGCCTTTTCAGCGGTCTTTTTACTGTCATCGCCGGATTTATCGCGGCTGACTTGCTCTTGCTCATATTGTGCTCCTTTCTTATTTTGAGTTCCGCATCCGCTCTTCAGCGCACCCTGGTCTGGAACAATTCCCAGTCGCTTCTGCGCCTGCTCATCGTTCCGTGCGCTTTTGCGCTGATGCTGTTTTGAGTTCCGCATCCGTTCATGAAACGTTATTTATATCTTGTTTACTAAAATATCATTTTATTTTTATAAAATCAATATTATTTTAGATATTTTTCTCGTTTTATATGCTTTTCGTGGTTTTTCACAAATATTATGCTTTTGTTTTGGTGAAAAATACATATTTGTTTCACATAACGTTTCATGAAATAGTTGCATTATTCTCTTTACAAATAAATTTCTTTCCCTTATAATTAATAATCTGAAGCACAAGTAAATTTTAGTGAAATTAATGCCCCGCGGCCATTGCCAGATGCCTGAATATAGTCGTCGGCCCGGCGCCTGCGGGATTATGCGGAGGTAACCATGAAAAAAGAAAATTCCGCCCCCACCATGAAAGACGTTGCCCGGGAAGCCGGCGTTGCCCTCGGAACGGTCTCCAAAGTCGTAAACGGCCTCCCTGTGGGCGATTCCTATAAAATCCGGGTGGAGGAGGCCATCAGGAAATTGAACTATCAGATAAACAGCTACGCCCAGGGGCTTAAGGCCAGCAAAACTCATACCGTGGCGCTCCTTATCCCCAATACCTTGGAGCCCTTTTACGCCTCCCTTACTTATCATATCAACCTTGCTCTTTTGAAAAGAAAATACCGCATGCTTTTGTGCTCCACCGACTACGATTCCAATCTGGAACAGGAATATGTGGCGATGGCGCAGCAAAACAAGGTGGATGGAATCATCGGGCTCACTTACAACCCTGATTTAGTCATCGAGGAAACCACGCCCTTTATCGCCATTGACCGCTCCATGGGGCCTAAAATCCCCTGCGTCACCAGCGACAATTTTGCCGGCGGGCAGCTTGCCGCAGAAAAACTGGCAGATTTGGGGTGCCGGAAAGTCGCTTTTTTAAGATGGGGCTCCTCCCTGACCAATGAACCTAACAAAAGAAAAGCCGGATTTGAAAACGGCTGTCTGGCCAGAGGGCTTTCTTATGAAATGAAAATTATAAATGACGGAGAACCTTATAAAGAATTTGAAGATTTTCTTGCCGGGCACATTATAAACGGGAAACTGGCGTTTGACGGAATTTTCTGTGTAACGGACACCCTCGCCCATGATATTTTGAGAACTCTGAAAAAGCTCGGGCAGGCGGTTCCCGGAGACGTTCAGGTGATTGGCTTTGACGGCACAAGACATTTCGGAAATAAGGCTTACACCTGTTCCACCATCGTGCAGCCGGTATCGGAAATCGCCGAAATGTGCGTTGAACTCCTTACACAGGAAAACATGCTCTCCAAACCTCCGCTGGTCTGCCTTCCTGTCTCCTACGCCTATGGCGGGACAACCTCGGAAATGCCGGAGGCTTAAATATGCCATCTGAGGTATCCTACTGAAAGTAAGGGGCTGCCCCCTTACTCCTCATTCTCCGGCTCTGCTTCATAGGATACCGCGTAATTTCCCGCCGTCAAAAGGCAAATCCCGTCCCGCACATCCGCAAATAACGGATTTTCCTTATCCTCAAAAAGCTTCTCTTTTGTATCCTCTTTCACGGAAGGGAGCGTCAGCCTGGCCTCGCAGCCAAAAGGAACGGTTACCTTTATCGTTATGCGGCTTATGCCTCCTTCCGTCTCCTCCATCTGCCAGCCGATTTCATAAAGCCCTGCCGGAGAGTCATAGGAGGCTTCCATTTTTCCAAGCCTTCTGTTTAAAACCGGTTTTAATTCCGCACAGCGGCATCCCGGGATATCCTTCTTAAAATCAAGTCCCGCCCCATGACGGAACATCCATTCCACCACGGAGCCATAAGAATAATGATTCATGCTGTTCATGCTGATTCCCGAGATAGAGCCGTCGTCCCGAAGGCTGTTCCAGCGCTCCCAGACCGTGGTTGCCCCCAGCTTCACTTCATGGAGCCAGCCGGGATAATCCTCATTTAAAAGCAGTTCATAGGCCAGAGCGTCCATTCCGTTGTCGGATAAAATATTACACATCAGAGGCGTGCCCACAAATCCCGTTTTCAGCTTTCCGTTACTGTCCTTAAAGAGCTTTAAAAGCTGCTTTTTCGTCAGTTCTTCATTATCTGACAGACGATATTTTAAGGTAAGGAGAAGCGCCGTCTGGGTCCTGATACAGCACCGCCCCGTCACGCTGTAATATTCTCTCTTCACAATCTCAAACTGCTCTTTGGAGAGCGCCCGGTATTCCTCTTCTTCCCTTTTCATGCCCAGTACTGCCGCCGCATCCGCCACAAGCCCGACGCTGACTGCATAATACAGATTGGCAATGAATTCCTCGTCCGTTGCGCCGAATACCTGCTCCTCGCCGCCGGCCGGATTGTCAAGGGCCAGCCAGTCGCCAAAATGGAACACATACCGCCACCCGTGATTATCCCCGTCAACCTTTCGGATGTAATCCACCCAGCTTTTCATACTCTCAAACTGATTTTTCAGAATGCTCTTATCTCCATAGAATAAATAAAGATTCCACGGAATAATGCAGGCGGCGTCTCCCCAGACCGTGGCCGTTTCCTCCAGGCCGCAGGAAGGAACCACATTAGGAACAAGACCGCCGAGAACACTCTGTTCTTTCGCCATGTCATACAGATATTTTGCATAAAAGGCATAGGTGTCCTTTAAATAGGTTGCCGTAGGCGAAAATACCTGAGCGTCGCCTGTCCAGCCCATTCTCTCATCCCTCTGGGGACAGTCCGTAGGCACGTCGATAAAGTTGCTCTTAAGCCCCCATCGCACGTTTTCTATGAAACGGTTTACCAGCTCGTGACCTGTCGCCAGCTCTCCCGTCCTCTCAATATCGCTGTAAAGAGACAGTCCCTTCAAATCGTCCTTTTTCAAATCGGAAATCCCGCTTACCTTCACATAGCGGTAGCCGTAGTAAGTAAAGTGCGGAACCAGAACCTGCTCCGTTCCGTCGGAAATATAAATATATTCCGATTTCGCGCTTCTCAAATTTTCATTATAAAAATTGCCGTTCTGCAGAATCTCACCGGTCTGAATATGAATCTTTGTTCCCGCGCTCTCCTTCACCTTAAGGGAAAACAGACCCGCAAATTCCTGCCCCAAGTCAAATACCTGCTCTCCTGCCGGAGTCTGAATCAGCTCCGCCGGACTGAACGTTTCATGAATGGTGACCGGAAGGCTCATCCTCTCCGTAAGCTTCCCGGCCGGGGCCTCACAGAAACGCGCCCCTTCTTCCGGCAGCTCCGGCAGCGTATCATCCCTGTGCTCCCCGTCATAGAGATTGGAAAACGTAATCTTGCTTCTTCGCACCCTCCAGCTCTCGTCCGTCCCGATTACCTCATGGCTGCCATCCTCATAATCCAGATGCGCCTCGGCAATCAGCTTCCATTCATTGCCGAAAAAGCCTGTTTCTTCCTTCTGGAAAAAGCCGAACCGCCCCTTGTACCACCCGTTCCCCAAAAGTACGGACAGCTTTCCTTCCTTCTGCATCTGCTCCGTCACGTCAAAGGTCTGATACTGCACCCACTCCTTATAATCATTGCTGTAAGGGGTAAGATACTCCTCACCGATTCTCTCCCCGTTATAAAAAGCCTCGTACAGGCCCAGCCCGCAGATATAAAGCCTTGCCCTTGCCACCTTTTTCCCGGCGGCAGGAATGATTTTCTTTTCAAAATACGGGTGACGCTGCTCTTTGCTGTCGCAGCCAATCCATTTTCCCGTCCATGCCTCATCCCTTTTGGCCGTCTCAAACCATGCCGTCTCGCTGACCGCGTTCTCGCCCTTATCGCTTAGCACCTCCACCGTCCAGTAATACCGCTTCCTCGGCGATAACAGGAGCTTAACCGGATATGCCAGAGAGTCCGCCTTCTCATCGCAGCCGGAGTCAAAAACAACCTCCTTCATTCCCGCATCCATTGCCACACGAAGACGGGCCCATTTCTGCCTTTTCCCCTCCGCTTCTTTCACCTTCCACGAAAATACCGTTTCCGGCATACGGAATCCAACCGGGTTGGTCAGATGATTGACTTTTGTATTGTAAATCTGCATATATTTTCCTCCGTTTCCATGACGCCCACAGCGTTATATGGCTGTTAATCTTTCATATATTTTATCACAGTCATACCCGCATTCCTGCGCCGCCCGGTCAATTTCTTTGATGTAATCAATACTTTCCTCAAGATTATCCGCAATTATCTCCGGCGTATTATCCTTTTGCAGCATCCTGCATACGATGTTAATCAGTTTCTTACTTTTACCTTCTGCAAGTCCTATTTCAAGCCCTTCCGCACGGCCTTCCTCAATCGCTTCCTCTCTTGCATACGCCATCTCTTCCCAAAGCTGCATGTATTTCACCCCCGCCTTTTCCGACTTTCTGATTTTTCCGACTCTTTCATGAATCAGCTTTATCCGGCCGCTTTCGGTTTTACCGGCTGTTTCGTCTGTGGACGCTGTTATGTATTCCATAAAATCCAGAAATTCCTGTGAAAATTTCTCCCTGTTCTTCCCCTTTGTGTTGATAAATACACGGATTGCCCCGTCTCCTATTTTCAAATCCGGACATTCCCGGCAGACCCCCTCAAAGGTATATCTGTATAATCCGCGTTCATACAAGTCAAAAGGCGCTATCAATATAAAACAGCTGTCATTCAGCAGATTAAAATCCTTGCTGCCCGGCTCTAGCAGGGATACATCCAGCTGCGCCTGATAATACCGGCTCCTTTTCTTCAGATTTCCGGTATCCCTGTTCTGCATCTCCGTATAGTAAAGCGTCCCCGCCCTATCCAGGCTCACCACATCAAGCCTGATTTGCCGCAGCTGTGGTGATACTCTCAGCTCCTTTTCCGTTTCCGGCCTGTCCAGTAAGTCAATCTCATTCTCAAGCAGAATACTGACTGCCGCCTGATAAGCATCCTTATCCTCCATTGTTTCGCTGAACAGAAATCTGTCTACCAGGTTTAACTGTTCCAGCTTTGTTACCGTTTTTTCCGTCATGCATTTTCCTCCTTTGTGCAGGAAAATACATTTCAACACATTGAATACGGCTTTCACCCTGGCCTTTTTCTCTGTCCTTTTGGATTTTCCTGCTTTATTCTAATGTATCAGGGTATTAAAAGCAGGATTTCAAGAATATGAGAACAGATTATTCCATAAGACGCAGCATTGCTGCCATATAAGCTTTCACTTAAAGAAATCGTTTGCTTTGAAACAAGTATAATATAATTACAAATATTTTTCAACCAAAATTTAAAAAAATTCAGCAACTATTCAGCCAGGTCTGCGCAGTAAATGCGCAGACCGCCAGAAAGTGTATATTTTGCCGGGAATGAACCCGGCAGCAGCTCTTTTTTACAGTCAATAACCCTATTGCGCCAGAATTTCATCTATCTTTTTCAGCTCTTCCTCCGAAAAATCCGTTCCGGTAAGAATCTTCACATTATTTTCAATCTGCTCCGGCCTGCTTGCGCCGATTAAGACGGTGTTCAGGTTATCCCCGCGCAAGTTCCAGCAAAGGGCCATCTCCGCAAGGGTCTGTCCTCTTTCCCCTGCCATCTGATTCAGCCGCTCTACCTTTTCCACCAAAGCAGCCTGAATATCCTTTTCCTTGAGGAAATGATTTCTTGTTGCCCTGCTGCCCTCGGGAATCCCGTGAAGGTAGCGGTCCGTCAGAATCCCCTGCGCCAGGGGCGAGAAGGAAATACTGCCGACTCCCAGCTCCTTCAGCGCATCCTTTAACCCCTCTGTTTCATATTTCCTGTCCATCATATTGTAGCGGAACTGATGAATCAAAAGAGGCGTATGGTTCCGTGAAAGAATTTCGGCCGCTCTCCTCGTCTGCTCTGCATTATAATTGGAAATCCCCACATAAAGCGCCTTTCCCTGACGCACAATATCCGACAGGGCTTCCATGGTCTCCTCTAAAGGCGTGTCCGGGTCCGGTCTGTGGTGATAAAAAATATCCACATAGTCGAGGCGCATCCTCTTAAGGCTCTGGTCGAGACTTGCCATCAGATACTTCCTGCTGCCGCCGTCCCCGTAGGGCCCCTTCCACATATCGTATCCCGCCTTGGTGGCAATCAGCATCTCATCTCTGTAGGGACGCATGTCCGCATCCATGATTCTCCCGAAGTTTTCCTCCGCCGAACCGTAAACCGGCCCGTAATTGTTCGCCAAATCAAAATGGGTGATTCCCAAATCAAAAGCTCTGCGCACCATGGCCTTCTGATTCTCAAAATTGTCAACAGAGCCGAAATTGTGCCAGAATCCCAGCGCAATTCTGGGAATCAGGACGCCGCTTTTGCCGCACCTTACATACTTCATGTTTTCGTATCGTTCTTCCTTTGCTTTGTACATCTGCTCCTCCTTACCATGATAGTTTCGCTCCGGTTCCCTGCCACAATACTTCACCCCGAAGCCCGCCAAGTATCTCTTTTGCTCCTTCCTTCAAAAATCCGTAGTCACTGCCGCAGACAATGATGTCCGCGCCCATTTCTTCCAGCTCCCGCGCTTCCCGCACGTCTCCGGCAATAAACATGGAATACTTTCCCGCCGACCTTGCCGCCCGCACCACTTCCCCGGCCGCATGAGCCATGCACGGATACTCCTTCCGGCTGCTGCCGGGCTTTAACCCATAGGAAAGCCCCAAATCAGCCGGGCCGTACATAAGGACGTCTATCCCTTCCGTGCCGATAATACCGTCCACATTCCGAACGCCCTCCGCCGTCTCAATCTGGGCAATCACCAGCGTGGTCTTTTCCTTATAATATGCGTCCCCGGCAAGCTGAATCATCCGGGTGTTCCAGAAAGAACGGCGGCCTTTGGGCGGAAACTGCAGGCATGACGCTATTTCCTTCGCCTCTTCCCCGTTATTCACCATAGGCGCCATCAGTCCCTGCGGACACAAATCCATCAGCGGCCCCAGCACGGAAAAGTCATGCCCCGGAGCGCGGATGATTGTGCTCACCTGTGCCGCCCTCGCCGCAATGCTTAAGGAAAGCAGCTCCTGATAGCCCATAAGTCCGTGCTGACCGTCAAGCCACACATAATCCCATCCCGGCGCAATGCACTCAATCATCGGCGGGCTCGGGAAATTCACGGAAAATCCGTAAATCTTCTCTCCGGCCTTCAGCTTTTCCCAAAGCCTGTTCCTGTATCCCCCGCTCCCGCTGCCGCATGGTTTTTTCTCCTCCATGCCTGCAAAACCGCCGCATGGTTTTTTCTCCCCCGCCTCCGCGAAACCGCCGCATGGTTTTTTCTCCCCCGCCTCCGCGAAACCGCCGCCGGTTATATTTTCTTTCTCATTCATTATACACTCATCCTTTCACCGCGCCAATAGTTACGCTGGCTAAAAATTTGTCCTGGAACATTAAAAAGATAATCACCAGCGGAATAATCACTAACGTACAGCCTGTAAGCACCAGCTCCCAGGGCACGGCGTACAGATTATCCCCCACACTTAAGGTGGGAAGAATTACCATAATCGGCAAAAGCTCCGTCTTGCTGATAAACATTTTGGGCAGCAGAAATTCGTTCCATTTGCTTAGGTACACCAGAATTGCAAGCGCGCCGAATACCGGCTTCGACACAGGCACAATAATTTTCGTAAAAATCTTAAAATGCCCGGCTCCTTCAATCTTGGCGGACTCAATCAGGGAATCCGGTATGGTCTCCATATTCTTTCTGAACATAAACATGGCAAACACATTGGCGATACCCGTGATAATCTGCACGGTGTAGGTGTTCAAAAGCCCCAGCTTGGAATAAATGAGATAAAGGGGCGTCAGGTTCAGCTCCTGGGGCACCATCATGGTGAGCAGGAACATCACAAAAAGCACTTCCTTTCCCCGGAATTTATATTTTGCAAAGGCATAGCCCGCCATGGATGCAAAGACAATGGCAATCACCGTATAGACGCCGCCCACAAACAGGGAATTTAAGTAGGTTCTTAAAATGGTTCCCGAATTATAATTCCACAGCTTGACATAGTTGATTGGGTCAAAGGACTCGGGAAGCCCTACGGAGTTCAGCAAAAGCTCCGAGGAGGACTTAAAGGAGCCCATCACCATGATATAAATTGGAAAAAGGCTGATAAAAGCCATCAGCAGCATAACCCCGTGGCAGAAAATGTTATAAAACAGTCTGGTTTTATTCCGATAACCCGACCTGGAAAGTTTTGTTTTCATCAGTCCTCACCTCCAAACGCTTTCATCTGCAAAAGGGTGCAGCCTAAAATAAGCAGAACCAGGAGCCATCCCGCCGCTGCCGCCATTCCGAAGTTCCCTCCGTTGACATTTGTCGTCACAATATTAATGTAAGGCGCCACCTGCAAAGGCGCTTCCTCTCTGCTCAGCAGCACATTAGGCTCCGTGTACAGCTTAAGTGAGCCGATGGCGTATGTAACAGAGGTCAGCATAAAGGTCGGCTTCATCAGGGGGATAATGATTTTTACAAGCTTCTGAAAGGGCGTGGCTCCGTCCACCATGGCCGCTTCCTCCACCTCCTCGGAAATACTGGTAAGCCCGGCAAGGAAAATCACAAAATACCACCCGATTCCCCGCCAGGTAATCAGAGCGGACACCGGCCATTTCATATAGCGAAGGTCCGTCAGAAACGGGATTTCCGTTCCCAGAACCTGATTAATCACGCCTACCTTTCCGCCGAAAATAATCTGGAAAAGCAGGGAAGCCGCCACCACCGCGCAAATCTGGGGCAGGAAAATAACCGGCTTGTAAATCCTCTGAAATCTTTTTAAGGTTTTGGAGCGTACCATTACCGCCAGCAGAAAAGAAATCAGCATGGTGGGAATATAGCTTGTGATAAAATAAAACAGCGTATTGCCAAGGCACACCCACATGGTACGGTAAGTCAGAAGGCTCTTATAATTGTTGATGCCGACAAATTTAGCCTCCCCGTAGCCCTTATATTTAAAGAAGCTCAAATATAAGGAAAAGAAGGCCGGATATAGAAAGGTTCCTACATATACTAAAATAAACGGGAGCAGAAACAGCCAGGGAGCCGTCTGCGCCTTTTTTCCGTTTTTCCCGGATTTCACTTTTTTCATTGATTACCTCTTTTCTTAATCTCGCAGCATTCGCCGAATGCCCGCTTCCCGGATATCCGGCCAGCTGCCTGCGGAAACGTGCGCCGAAAGGCGCATATAGTAAAGGGCTATTGCATACCTGCAACAGCCCCTTCTTTATACATCCTTTATCCTGTCCGTCCTTCTTATTGATAAGGATTTCCAATCTGATTCTGTAAGTCGGCATCGGCTGCCTTAAGCGCTGCGTCCAGGTCCATGGTGCCGTTGATATATTCTGTTAAGTACTGCGCTACAATCGGAATTTCCTGAGAGGACGCCGGATTGTAGGGATAAATGGAGAAGTTTTCCATCGCTTTGAAATAAGCGGAGGTATCTCCAAAATATTCGCTGGAGAGATAATACTCGTCCTGTGACGCGGAAATAAGGGGAGGAATCTTACCGGTCAAATCGTAAACGCCTTTGCGCACCTCCGGGTCGAAGGCAAATTTTGCAATCAAATCCGCCGCTTCCGCTGCATGAGGGGCGTCCTTGGGGATTACCCAGATTCCGCCGCCGGACTCGGAGCCTGTCGCAATCTCCTCCGGCCACATGGCCATACCCCATTTGCCTGAATTTTCAGGCGTCCAGTTCATCAGGTGGTCTTTCATCCAGCCGCCGATTAACTGAGATACCAGCACGTCATTGGCAAAGCCTGCCTGCCAGTCTGCGCTCCACTCCTGAATCTGAGACAGAGCTTCGCATTGATTAAGCTTTTTCAGGTTTTCAAATGCCTTTCTCACACCTTCATCCGTAGCGCAATGGTAGTTACCCTCCTCGTCACAGAAAGTTCCTCCTGTAGCACAAAGCATCATAGTCAAATCATAATTACTCAGAGGCGTCCCGTAATTTTCAATATAGCTGTCGGGATATTTGTCATTGACTGTCTTGGCCGCCGCAAGAAAATCGTCCAGCGTCTTCACCTGCGCCGGGTCTACGCCGCAGTCTGCAAAAATATCTGTCCGATACAGCCATACTTTAGGCTTTACCTCCTGAGGTACTGCATAATACACATCATTCCAGGTCATAAGGCTCTTTGCCGCATCAATGATGTCGCCCTCGTAAGGCGCCACCGCATCCGCCAGGTCATACAGCACTCCTGCATCGGCAAATTCCGGGAACTGCGTATAGTTTAAACGAATAAGGTCGGGAAGCTCCTCCCCCGAGGCCAGCATCAGACGGAATTTTTCAGCGACTTCGGCGTCGCCTCCTCCTCCCAGCTCCACCTGAAGGTCAATCTTCTCCGCAAGCTCCGGGAACGTCTTAAGCAGCACTTCGTTGGAAGGGGTATAATCGTCGATGTTCCCCCATACCATCATGGTCATCTTAATCTTTTCACCGTCCACCGCGGCTTCCTCCGCAGGCTTACTCTCCTGCTCCGCCGGCGCAGCGTCACCGCTTTCCTCTTCTGCCGGCGCAGGCGCATCCGTCCCTGCCTGTGCGCTGTCTCCCGTACCGCTTCCGCACCCTGCCAGCATGGACAATGTCAGCATACCGGTCAGTAACAGTGCAACAATTTTGTTTCTCTTTTTCATACCTTTCCTCTTTTCTGCGCCGCCTTTTGTGTACAGGAACCGCAAAAGTCTGTGTGCAGCGCGGCACAAACTTCTTCCCTTACCTTTTATCCACTGATATTTTTCAGCAGAAACAGGGAATCATCCCCTTCTATTCTGCCCAGATAAATATTTCCATTTCCGTCCATCCCTATGGAATGAATCCTCGCAAAGCAGCCCGGATAACCAATCACCGCCGCCTGCCAAAGCTCTCTGTCATAAATCCTCACCTGACCGTCTCCGTCGCAGAGGTACATATGCCTTTCATACCAGCAAAGCTCCGACGCATAGCCTGTCCTTTCCAGTCCCGTCAGGTAATTTCCCTCCTTGTCAAACACCTGAATGCGGAAGTTTTCCCTGTCGCAGACCCACACTCTTTCCCTGTCGTCAAAGGCAAGGCTGTGGGGCAGCCGGAATTTTCCCGGCTCTCTGCCCGGGCCTCCCCAGGTTCTTAAAAGGCGTCCCTCGCTGTCGAAGCGGTGCACGGCGGTATTTCCATAGCCGTCACTGCAATAGTAGTCCCCCCAGGGGGCGTGGGCCATTCTGGTAGGTCTGTTAAAAGGCTCCGCCGCTCTCTTATTGGTGTACAAATCGTGAGGCCAGCGAACGGAGGCATCATAACCGCTGTCGCTGAAAACGCCCTTTTCCCCCATCTGTCCAATCACTTCCCCGTCCATGGAAAGATGATAAACCACGCTGTTCTGGTCGTCGCAGCACCAGATAGTTCCGTCACTGTCAAGGGTCACTCCGTGGGTTCTTGCAAAATCCAAATCCCCTCCGATTGCTTTTATGAGATTTCCCTCTCCGTCCAAAATACAAAGGGGATATTTCTTCGAGCGGGTGGCTGCAATCACATTACCTCCGCCGGTGCAGGCAATCCCGCACACCGCATGATTTTCCATATCGTTCGGCCATTTTGCCCAGTTCCGTACAAGCTCGTATTCAAAAGAACCGGAACGAAAAACCACCTGACAGGAACGATTGCAGTCATTTTTAATGGCATTGCCGCCGCCTGTATGATTTTCACATTTTCTGTAGCCTGCGTCTGTTTTTTCCATACCTCTGCTCCTTAATAATCTGCAAGGGCATCCAGGTTTGCCTTCAGCGCTTTTGCCAGAATAATGGTGTCCTGACCGAATACTACCCACTGTGCCCCCAGATTTTTCACGCGTTCTGCCTCCTCCCGCGCAGGGCCTATAGCCACGCCAAGGTATTTTCCCCTTGCCCGGACTCTTTTGCAGATATCCTCGTAGACTACCGAAAGCTCCGTGCCGTCGTTCCGTCCCCTGATGGAACGTCCCAAATCAGCCGCGCCGATAAACAGGGAATCAAGCCCCTCCACCTGAAGAATTTCCTCCAGATTTTCATAGCCCTCCATGGTTTCTATCTGGGCGATTTTCAGCACCTTTCCATAAGCCTCCTGAATATATTCGTCCTCGTCTGTCAGTCCGTAACGGATGGCTCTGACAGGCCCCTGTCCCCTGACGCCGCCGAAATCGGGATAGGCGCATGCGCGCACCGCTTCCCTGGCAATTTCCGCGGAATTGACAAAGGGAAAAATAATTCCGTCGGGCCCCATATCCAGAATTGCTTTTAACATAGTTCTATCCACGCCGGGCACTCTCACAAAGGCCGCGCAGCCGCTTCCCTGAGCCGCCATAATATGGCGCAGGATTTCCTGCCTGTCATGGGGGCCGTGCTCCGCGTCAATCCATACATAGTCGTAACCCGCATAGCCTGCAATCTCGCCCACAATTCCGTCCGTCAGAGTTAAAAAGAAACCCTTTACCAGCTTTCCGCTCTGCATTTTCTGCTTTAATGCTTCCGCTCTGTCCATTGCTTCCTCCTCCCTTTTTAACTTTCATGACAGTTCCATAAAACCGGATTGTCATAAATTTTTTGATATTATCAGTATAGCAACCCGATTTATCTCACAAAATATAACAAAACTACTAAATTCTTTAATATCTTACGACTTGTTTTGTGTATTATTGTCTTTATTGTCATTAACTGATAAAATACGCTTGTCACTAAATACGATGCGCTGCTTTATAGCGCCTCATTACACATTGGCAGCAGATATGGGCTGTCTGCGGGGGTGCCGTTATGGAAATCAGACTTTTGCTGGTTGACGACGAGGATTTGACCAGAGAGGGACTTTTACACTATGTCGAGTGGGGCAATCTGGGAATTACCCATATCAAGGCTGCCTCCAACGGAATACAGGCGCTTAAAATTGCCGCTGATTTTGAACCTGACATTCTGCTTACGGATATCCGTATGCCGCACATGTCCGGTATCGAGCTTGCCCATGAAATCAGAAAGCGCGCGCCTTCCTGCCACATTTTGTTTATCAGCGGTTATGCGGAAAAAGAATACCTGAAATCGGCAATCACTTTAAAGGTGGACGCTTATATTGACAAACCGGCCACCCCTGACAACGTCAGCCTCGCCGTGGCAAGAACCGCTGAGGCAATTAACCGGGAAAGAGAAAAATCCCGGCTGGATATGCTGCGTACCCGGAATCTGGGACGTGCGGAGGATATTGTAAAGGACAGGGTTGCCCTGATATTGATTCAAAAGCAGACTGACTGGAGGAAATTTCATGAGGATTTCGTTCCCTCCTATTTTACGTGGCCCAAAAACAGCCCCTGCTATGCGATATGTCTGCATATCGATTTTCCCAATTTTCCTTCCTATCCTTATGCAGACTGCTTCAATATCCGTGAATACTGGAAAAGGGAGGGCATTTTTTCCGACACAGAATATTTTTCCGGGGTGGTAGAGCATTTATGCATCTTCTTTCTTGTGAAGACGGATTCTCCGGGATACCTCAGGGACGCCGCCCGAAAACTGCAGCAATGGATAAAACGGGAGTACGGGAAGGAAAGTACTGCCGTTGCCGGCCCTCCTGTCCCTTCCTTTGAGAAGCTTGCGGACAGCTATCACTCCGCCGTCTGCGAAATGGCCTGTATCTGTTTTTACGAAGACCGTCCCAGACTGACGCTGCTTTCCTCTGATTTTTCCCACAAACCGGCTCCCGCTTCCCTTTTTTCCGAAAAGCAGCTCTCGCCGGAACGTTATGCCGCGCTTTTAGACACTATTGCGTCGGAGCGCTTTACCGATATTGACTATATCAGTCAGAAATTGTATGAGCTTTATTTGTTTATTATGCAGCAAAATCCCGGCGCGCCGGTTTACTCTCTGGATGACTTTCGCAGTCAGTCCCTTCCCCGGCTTCGGCAGGATATGGACAGACAGATATCCGAAAGCCTCTTTCCCTCCGGCCATGAGGATTACGAGCCCAAAATCCGGCAGGCCATAAAATATATCTATCAGTATTACGGAGACGAAAAGCTGTCTGTCAAAATGATAGCCGACCAGGTGGAGCTTTCTCAGAATTATTTCTGTACTCTTTTCAAGAAAAACTGCGGCATGACAGTTAACGACTTTATTGTGAAGGTGCGGATTGACAAGGCCAGATATCTGCTGAAAAACACCAATTTAAAGTTATATGAAATCAGCCGGCAGATTGGCATTCCCGACGCCAACTACCTGAATATTTTATTTAAAAAGACCTGCCATATGACGCCTTCCCAGTACCGCCGGGAGGCATAGCCGTAAGGAATGAAGGAAAGCTTATGATAAAGTTAATGAAAAAAATTATTAAGATTCCGGCCGCGGTTTTCACAAAACTGCGCAGACACTTTGTTTATAAAGTATTTTTGTCCTACTTTTTCCTCATCACGGCGCTGCTGCTTCTGGTTATTATCGTCAACAGCTACCGCATGACTCAAAGGGAGCTTAATTCCGGTGTCTATTCGGGCACAAACACCTTAAACCAGACTGCCTCCTATATCCAGTACCGGGTGCAGGAAATCAACGGTATAATCAATGTCATCACCTACAGCGACACCATTAAGCAGGCGCTCATTGACGGAGAAAATTATTACAGCCACAGCGTCGCCAACTGGAACATCCAGACCAGCCGGGGCATCAAGGAAATTCTCTACAATTCTTATACCTCCAACGATATTTCCAAAATCCGGCTTTATGCCATCTCCGGCGAGCTGTCCTTTGAAGCCACAGAACGCTTCCTAAAGCTGCCGGAAGAACGCAAAAGACAGTGGTATGACAGGATGGCAAACGCGCCTGGAAACTATGTCTGGCTTCCCAGCTCCTTTTTTGCCGACGACATGGACAAGCCTGCCATCCTTATGGTCAGCCGTATTGCCGCATTGGACAACATAAAAAAGTATCTGGGCTATATTATCTCCACGATACCGGAATCCACCTTTTCCCAGATTTTAAATCAGGCGGGCTCCACCGAAAATACCTCCGTGCTTTTATTTAATTCCCATGGAGAGGTTATTGTCCGAAATGATTCCTGCCTGCCCTTTTTTACGCCCCAAAAGGCGAAGGAAATGGCGGCGCAATATCAGCTTGGCGCCAAAGACAGCTTAAAGGAAATCCAGTGGGACGGCAGCTCCTACCTGATTGGCCTGCGCACCATTGACAAAAGCGACTGGACACTGGCAATCATGATTCCCTCTGCGGATTTGCTGGCAAGCAGCCGCCAGCTGCTCCATCAGATGATACTGCTGGTTTTCGTGGTTTTGCTGTTCTGTATGCCTATTATTTATATGACCAGCCGCTCCCTCACCTCACGGATTGTGGTTTTAAAGAGCCAGATGTCGGATTTCAGCCGGGGAATCATCGCCCCGAAGAGGATTGACAACGGAAACGACGAAATTGGGGATTTGACCGACAGCTTTTACCATATGCAGGTGCAGATTCAAAAGCTCATGAAGGAACAGTATGAGCAGGGCGTTGCCATCAAGGATTTGGAGCTGCAGGTATTGCAGTCGCAAATCAACCCCCACTTTCTATACAACACACTGGATATGATTTACTGGATGGGAATCCGCAACCATGCTCCAGAGGTTTCCACGGCCGCCAGCGAGCTGGGCGCGTTTTACAAGCTGAGCCTTGGAAACGGAGAATCTATCGTGACCCTTGAAGATGAAATCCGGCATATAGAAGCCTATATTGATATCCAGAACCTCCGCTTTAACAACAGCATTGTCCTGCAGAACAATGTGCCTTTGTCGCTGTACCCCTATCAGATTATCAAGGTCACTTTGCAGCCTCTGATTGAAAACGCAATCACCCACGGCATAAGGGAAAAGGAATCGGAAAGCGGAACCATTGTGCTAGATGCGTCAAAAGAGGGAGAGGAACTCCATATCACCGTCTCCGACGACGGCGTGGGCATGACAAAGGAGCGGCTTCTCCATATTTTCAATAAGAGAAACCACTCCCGGGGTCACGGTTATGGCGTATGGAACATTCATGAAAGAATTAAACTCACTTACGGCGCGCCGTACGAGCTGCAATATGACAGCACACCGGGGATTGGAACAAGCGTAACAATTATACTGCCTTTAAAGCTTTTTCTCTGAAAGCTTCCTTTCAAATCTGTCCTTTCTCGTATCGGTGGGAACCGGCGTGGGATAATTGCCGTCAAAGCAGGCACAACAGTAACCGGCACAGTCATGACAGCCAGTTCCCATACCGCTTCCGGCGCTTTCTTTTTCAGCGCCTGCGCCGGATATGGATGCGTCCGTCTCCCGAATCAGTTCTCCAAGACCGGGCACCGGCAGATATCCCAGACTGTCCGCCCCGATTATCCGCGCCGTCTCCTCCACGCTGTGGCTGCAGGCAATCAGATGCTCCGGGGAATCGATATCCGTTCCGTAGTAACAGGGGTGTAAAAAGGGAGGTGAAGAAATCCGCATATGGATTTCCCTTGCCCCTGCCTCCCGAAGGAGCTTTACAATCCGCCCGCTGGTAGTTCCCCTTACAATGGAATCATCCACCAGTACCACCCGCTTTCCCCTGACACTCTCTTCAACCGCGCTCAGCTTAATCCGTACCTGGTCAAGCCTTGCGCTCTGCCCCGGGGAAATAAAGGTTCTGCCGATATATTTGTTCTTAATCAGCCCGATGCCGTAAGGGATACCCGACGCCCTTCCAAATCCCAGCGCGGCGTCCAGCCCCGAATCCGGCACGCCCACCACAATATCCGCCTGCGCCGGGTGGGCTTTGGCAAGAATTTCCCCCGCCCGGAGCCTTGCCTTATGAACGGAGACTTTGTCTATCACCGAATCCGGTCTGGCAAAATAGATATACTCAAAAATGCAGAGCTTTTTCTCCTTTTTCCCGCAGTGCTCCTTCCGGGAAATCACCCTTTCCCCGTCAAACACCAGAATTTCCCCCGGCTCCAAATCACGGATAAACTCGGCTCCTATGGCCTTTAGGGCGTAGCTCTCGGAGGCCGCCACATAGCAGCCGTCCGCTGTCTTTCCATAGCACAGAGGCCGGAAGCCGTGGGGGTCGCGCACGCAAATCAGCTTCTGCGCCGACATCAGCACCAGCGAGTAGGCCCCTTCCAGATAATTCATGGCAAGGCTTACGGCGTCCTCTATGGAAGATGCGCGGAGCCGCTGTCTGGTCACAATATAGGCGATAATTTCCGTGTCGCTGGTGGTATGGAAAATCGCGCCCGCCAGCTCCAGTTCGTCTCGGAGCCGGGCCGCATTGCTGATATTTCCGTTATGGGCAAGTGCCATTTTTCCCTTCTGATGATTGACCTCTATGGGCTGGCAGTTATTGCGGCTGTTGCCGCCGGTGGTCCCGTACCGCACATGCCCCACCGCCATCTTCCCTTCCGGCAGCCGGGCAAGCGTATCAGCGGAAAACACCTCGCTGACCAGCCCCAAATCCTTATAGGAGGAAAACACGCCGTCATCGTTCACCACAATTCCGCAGCTCTCCTGCCCCCGGTGCTGCAGGGCGTACAGCCCGTAATAAGCCGCCCCTGCCGCATCAAAAGGATTTTTGTTGATAATTCCAAATACGCCGCATTCTTCATGAATACTCATTATTCCACATCCTGCAGGGCGTCATAGCCCTCTTCTCCGGTCCGCACCTTCACCACATTTTCCACATCATAGACAAAAATCTTTCCGTCGCCGATATGTCCGGTATAAAGGGCTTTTTTCGCCGCCTCGATGACATGCTGTACAGGCACCTTGCTGACCACAATATCCACCTGAATCTTGGGCAGAAGATTTGCCTCCACCTGAACGCCGCGGTAATACTCCGGCTTTCCTTTCTGGATTCCGCACCCCAGCACATGGGAAACCGTCATGCCGGTGATGCCGATATTCATAAGGGCGCCCTTTAAGGTCTCAAATCTTGATTCCTTGCAGACAATCTCAATCTTTGTAAACTTCGGCACACCTTCCGTAAACGTCGGAACCTTTTTCACAGGAATTGCCTCGGCCGCCGGTATTTCGCCCGGGGCAGCCTCCGCACCCTCAAAGCCGTAATCCAGACTTTCCACTGCCGGCGCAAAATCCGCGTAAGCGCTGGGCAGTCCGTGCTCTGTGCTGTCAAGTCCCCTGATTTCCTCTTCCGCGGAAACCCGAAGGCCGATGGTCTTATCAATCACCTTAAACACAATCGTCATAAGCACCGCCGTCCAGATGAGAATCGCCACGATGCCAAGGGTCTGAACACCAAGCAGCTTTGCGCTTCCCGTATAAAGCAGCCCTTCCAGCCCTGCCGGAGCCGCCGGATTTGCCAAAAGCCCGACTGCCAATGTCCCCCAGACGCCGTTTGCAAGGTGGACACCCACCGCACCTACCGGGTCGTCGATGTGAAGCTTCAAATCCAGAATCTCCACCACAGCCACTACCAGAATACCGGAGACAACACCCACAATAATGGAACCGAAAGCGTCCAGCGCGTCACATCCCGCCGTAATTCCCACAAGTCCGGCTAAAGACGCATTCAGACACATGGAAACATCGGGCTTGCCGTTTTTTACCCAGGTATAAATCAGTGTGGTACAGGTGGCAACCGCCGGGGCAATGGTGGTGGTCAGAAAGATGGATGCAAGAGAGCTTCCACTCCACGCCGCCGCACCGTTAAAGCCGTACCAGCCAAACCACAGGATAAAGCATCCAAGGGCTCCCAGCGTAATAGAATGTCCCGGAATGGCATTTACCTTCTTTACCTTTCCCGCCTTATCCTTTATGTACTTGCCAAGACGGGGTCCCTCCATCATAGCTCCGATTAAGGCGGTGATTCCGCCTACCGAATGAATCGCCGCAGAACCTGCAAAGTCATGAAAGCCCATCTGCACAAGCCATCCCTGCGAGTTCCACACCCATCCTGCCTCCACGGGGTAGACGAACAGAGAAATCACAGCGGAATAAATGCAGTAGGAAGCAAATTTCGTCCGCTCCGCCATAGCTCCCGAAACAATGGTCGCCGCCGTCGCGCAGAACACCAGATTGAAAACAAAGCTGGACGCGTTCCCCTGAATAAAGCCGTTAAAATCCGAAAAAATATTTAAATTGGGAATCCCGATAAAACCGAAAAGATAATCCTCGGACATCATCAGGGAAAATCCCAGAAAAACAAACATTACCGTACCGATACAAAAATCCATCAGGTTTTTCATGATGATATTGCCGGCGTTTTTTGCCCTTGTAAAACCGGTTTCCACCATAGCAAAGCCCGCCTGCATAAAGAATACTAACGCGGCTCCAATCAGGAACCACACGCCGAACACCTCGCTTGTGACGCTGTCCGTCACAATTTCCATAATCTCCTCTGATAACATTTCATAATCCTCCTCTATTACAAGTTCCGCAGACAGAGCTTCGATGCACCTTGGACTGGAAGAATTTTCAGCCGTTTGCACGTCTGCAAATTCTTCCGTGCATCTTCGCCTGTCTGCTGATTCTATTACCTACCGCACCCCGAAAAGCAAATCTCCGTAGGTGGGGAATGGCCAGTAGCTCTTATCCGTAAGCGTCTCCGCCTCGTCACAGGAAGCCCGCAGCTCGCTCATTTTTGAAAGAATATTGTCGCGGATTTCATAGGACTGGGAAATAATATCCTCCGCCTCGCAGAGAGACGCCACCGCCTTTTCCAGCTCCTCGACTTTTTCCCATATTCTGTCCGTCAGAACGGAAAGCTTCTTTACCAGCTCGCTTTCATAACGGCAGGCAAGGCTTGCGTCCAATGCCTTTTTCGCCGCCGCGGTTTTGGCGATTTTCAGCGTGTACGCCTCTATTGCCGGGGCAATCTGGGTTCTCGCCATATCCACCATGGTATTGGCTTCAATCAGAACCGACTTACAATAATTGTCCAGCATAATCTCGCATCTGGACTTTAGCTCCGCCTCGGAAAATACCCTGTGGCTGGTGAGCATATCCACGTTTTTCTTATCCAGCAGATGAGGCATACAGTCGGGGGTGGTGCGGTAGTTCAGAAGACCTCTATTTTCCGTGGCCTCCTTAATCCAGTCGTCGTCATAACCGTTGCCGTTAAAGATAATTCTCTTGTGGTCTTTGATGGTCTTGCGAATCATCTCATGAAGGGCGTTTTCAAAATCCTCCGCCCCTTCCAGACGGTCGGCATAAATCTTAAGGCTCTCGGCAACCGCACTGTTGAGCATCATATTGGCGCAGGCAATGCTGTTGGAGGAACCAAGCATACGGAACTCAAACTTATTTCCGGTAAAGGCAAAAGGCGATGTCCGGTTGCGGTCCGTGGTATCTCTGTTAAACTTTGGCAGAACATTCACGCCCAGCTTCATCTGTGTCTTTTCCGCGCCAGCATAGGGCGTCCCGCTTTCAATTGCCTCTAAAACGGCGTTCAGCTCATCCCCCAGGAACATGGACACAACGGCGGGAGGCGCTTCGTTGGCCCCGAGCCTGTGGTCATTTCCCGCCGTAGCGACGGAAAGGCGGAGCAAATCCTGATAATCGTCAACCGCCTTAATCACCGCGCAGAGGAAAAGCAGAAACTGCGCGTTTTCGTAAGGAGTTTCTCCGGGAGATAACAGATTCACCCCGGCGTCGGTGGTGAGCGACCAGTTGTTGTGCTTGCCGCTGCCATTTACGCCTGCGAAAGGCTTTTCATGGAGCAGACAGACCAGTCCGTGCTTTGCCGCCACCTTCTGCATGATTTCCATCATAAGCTGGTTGTGGTCCGTTGCGATATTGGTTGTGGTATAAATCGGCGCAAGCTCATGCTGTGCCGGGGCAACCTCGTTATGCTCAGTCTTTGCAAGAATTCCCAGCTTCCAGAGCTCATTGTTTAATTCTTCCATGTACGCCGCCACCCTGGGCTTAATCACGCCAAAGTAATGGTCATCCATCTCCTGCCCTTTAGGAGATTTTGCCCCGAACAGAGTCCTTCCCGTAAAACGGAGGTCAGGACGCATATCGTACATTTCCTTTGTGATAAGGAAATATTCCTGCTCCGGCCCCACGGATGTGCGGACGCATTTCACTGAATCGTTTCCAAACAGCTTTAAGATTCTGACGGCCTGTTTGCTCAGCGCCTCCATGGAACGCAGAAGGGGCGTTTTTTTATCCAGCGCCTCTCCGCCGTAGGAACAAAAGGCGGTAGGAATGCACAGGGTTTTTCCCTTAATAAAGGCATAGGACGTAGGGTCCCATGCAGTATACCCTCTCGCTTCAAAGGTTGCCCGAAGCCCTCCCGATGGGAAAGAAGAAGCGTCCGGCTCTCCCTTGATTAATTCCTTGCCGGAAAACTCCATAATCACGCCGCCGTCGGGAGAAGGGGAAATAAAGCTGTCATGCTTTTCCGCCGTGATACCTGTAAGGGGCTGGAACCAATGTGTGTAATGGGTGGCGCCATGGGCGACCGCCCAGTCCTTCATTGCCGTTGCGACGGCATTGGCCACACTGATATCGAGTTTTGCGCCCTCGTCGATGGTCTTTTTCAGCGACTTGTAAACTCTGTCCGACAGATTTGCCTTCATTACCCTGTCGTCAAATACCAGGCTTCCAAAATAATCAGATACTTTTTCCATAAATTTTCCTCCATTTCTCATTTCCCGGGATTTCCGGCAAAAAAAGAGAGTCTTCCCGTGATAACACATGAAAGACTCCTTTGCCTCATTGTCAATATTTCATTTTTATGTGAAAGGTCTGCTTCCTGCACAATCGAGTAGGGAAAAGTTCTTCTCCCCTGCTCGCTGAACGCGGCATTCGCCAGATGTGAGTGCAAGCACTCCCGCCTGGCTCATTGCTCGCGCATAAAAAACGTCTCTGAGTACACACTCAAAGACGCCGTTGCCTTTCACCTTTTGCATTATGCACCTGTCAAAAAGATTTGTCAACCCCTGATTTGTAAAAAACCCGGAAATCAATTTTCAATTCTTATTTTCCTTGACATTCCGCCGGTACGGGTATAAGGTAACCTTGATTATAAGCAGGCAGCAAAGGTGCGCCGAAAAAACGCCGGGGACTGGCATCAGGAGGTTTATCATGAAATATTCAAAACAGGAAGTCATGCAGTATGTAAAGGAGGAGGACGTAAAATTCATCCGTCTTGCCTTCTGCGATGTGTTCGGAATACAGAAAAATATATCCATCATGCCGGGAGAGCTTTCCCGGGCCTTTGAATACGGAATTGCCTTCGACGCTTCCTCCATCGCCGGATTCGGCGACGAGAAGAACTGCGATTTGCTCCTTCACCCGGAGCCCGATACCCTCTCCCTCCTCCCCTGGCGGCCGGAGCACGGAAAGGTGGTTCGGATGTTTTCAAATATCACGTATCCTGACGGAAGACCTTTTGAATGCGATACCAGAAGCCTTCTCAAAAGGGCGGTTGCGGACGCGGCAAAGCGCGGCTATCATTTCGACTTCGGCGCGGAACAGGAATTTTATCTTTTTCATCTGGACGAAAACGGAAAGCCCACCAAAACCCCTTATGACGAGGCTTCCTATATGGATATTGCCCCCGACGACAGAGGGGAAAACATCCGCCGGGAAATCTGCCTAACCCTTGAGCAGATGGGCATACTCCCTGAAAGCTCCCACCACGAGGCGGGCCCTGGCCAGAACGAAATCGACTTCCGCTACTCGGACGCCGTTACCGCCGCCGACAACACCATTACCTTTCAGAACATTGCCAAAATCGTGGCGCGCCGCAACGGTCTTTTCGCTGATTTTGGCGCCAAGCCCCTTAACGACAGGCCCGGCAACGGATTCCATATCAATGTGTCCGTGAAAAGAAGAAACATATCGGAAAATTTTCCTGCAAAAGACTTAAGCAGCATGGGGGAAAACAGCTATAAAAATGATTCCGCCGCCCTTTCCTTTATGATTGCCGGTATTCTGGAAAAAATTTCCGATATCACCGCGTTTTTAAATCCCACCGAAAGCTCCTATCAGCGTTTCGGTCAAAATAAAGCGCCGGAATATATCTCCTGGTCGCGGGAAAACCGCTCTCACCTGATTCGAATTCCCGCCGCCATCGGACAGTACCGCCGGGCCGAGCTGCGCTCCCCCGACCCGTCCGCCAACCCCTATCTGGCCTTTGCGTTAATCATATATGTGGGCCTGTACGGCATAAACTATGAAAGACCCCTGCCGGAGGAAGCACGTTTCAACTCCTATACCGCAGACCTTGAAAGCCTTAAAAGCCTGAGCCAACTGCCAGAAAGCCTTGAAGCAGCCTGCCGGCTTGCCGGTAAAAGCCCCTTTGTAGCGGAACATCTGCCGCAAGCCCTCATTGACGCTTACTGCCGGAAGCTTCCTCAAAACGGAAATCAGGAGACGCAAACATGCGACATGGAGAATTAAAATGAATCTGGAAGAACGAGTATACAGCGTTCTTGTCGCTTCGGCGGCCGAGAACTTCAACTCCGCTCTGGCAGCTATGCTCCCTGCGTCCGCCTTTTCTCCCGTAACTGTGGTTTCAGGCATCAGCGCCGCCAAAAGAGCCTTTGCCGAGCAGAATTACGATTTTGTAATTGTCAATTCCCCTCTGCCCGATGAGCCCGGAATTAATTTTGCCATCGACACCTGCGCATCCAAAAGTACAGTTACATTGCTGCTTGTGAAATCGGAATCCTATATCGGAATTTACGATAAAGCCTCCCCTCACGGCGTTTTTGTCCTGGCAAAGCCCCTGTCCAGACAGACCATTACTCTGGCCATCGGCTGGCTTAAAAGCGCCCGGGAACGCCTTCGGAAAATCGAAAAGAAGACCTTGTCGATTGAGGAAAAAATGGGAGAAATCCGGCTTGTGAACCGGGCGAAGTGGCTGCTTATCAACGAGCTGAAAATGGATGAGCCAAAGGCACACCATTACATAGAAAAGCTGGCGATGGATATGTGCATTACCAAACGCCAGGCTGCTGAAGATATTATCAATACTTATTCGTAAGTCAGGAGGCTGTGCCTTTGCAACAGGAAGAATGGAATGAGGTCTCCTGAAATTTTCCTGAATGATAAAACTCAGGCTTTTATGTATTATTCCGATTATTGTTATAATACATTTTTGCCAAACTTAACAGCTGCTTTGCAAGTTCTACCTGTTGCTTTGTAATATCCTTCGAAGCAACATAGAAAGCGTCATAATCGCTTGCATGCCTGATTTCTTCCGCCTTTACAATTTGTCTTCCCATTTCGCGAGGAAAAATTTCCGTGGCAATATAATGCTTATTAAAATATGCCAGAGTTTCTTTGTGACGTCTAAAAGCAATTCCTTCTATGGAAAGAACCGCGTCAATCGTGTGGTAAATAGAATAATACGCTCTGTTATTAGCACCTCTGTACTGCTTTGCATCTAATAACAGATAAGCTGCTTCCAAATCTTCTTCTGCTATAAAAAACCGATGCTCAATCAGGTCAAGGCGAGTGCCTTCTTCAAATTGATTCATATAATGTGATTCCTTCCTTTACTATATTAGAATAAAAGGGATAATCAGCGCTCCATTCCCCGAAATGCAGTTCATTTTTAACGACAGGCATAAACCATATATCATACTTAATATTGTATTCAAATCCTAATTCCGAAAGAGCATCAGAATAAGATTCAATTTGAGTATCTGGCAAATCCACAAGCACCATAACATCCACATCCGAATCCTGGCGAAAATCCCCTCGGGCATAAGAACCATATAAAATAACCTGCTTCACATGTTTCCCGTAAATATTCCTTATAGCGAAAACATACTGCCTGATTAAATCCTGTGTTGTTCGAGGCATAATTTAAATCTTCCTTTCAAATCCTATACTTATTCTCAGTATAAACTAAATAAACAGATTTATCAATTATCGAGAATAATTACATTCAAAGACTCATGCCATAAAAAAGTACACTTTATTCTCCACTCTACATCTGCTTCCTCACCACCAGATATTCATCCCCCGGCTGGTAATAAGGGCAGTCCCTGAAATTGTCTGCCAGAAACCTTGCCATCTCATCCTCGTCCAAATCCATCTCGCAGACATAGCATTCATAGTCCTCATCATACACATAATTATTGCATTGCTCACAGGCTCCCTGGAGCTTTTTCTTCCTTTTTGCCGACATTTTTCACTCCTGTATCATCTGAAAATTAACCCCGTCGCACAGACAGGTAACTGTTCCGTCTTTTGTAAAATAAACCGCCGCCCCCGCATCTTCCAGCATCCGGCAGACCTCCTCCTCCGCCGGCTTTTCCCCTGAGTCTGTAATCACCGCCGCCGCCGGACTCACGGCTTTTATAAACTCCGCTGATTTTTTATTCTTTGTTCCGTGGTGGGGAACCTTTAGCACCTCATGGGCAAGGGAAAATTCCTCCTGCTGTAAAAGCTCCTTCAGCCGCTCCTTTTCACAGTCCCCTGCAAAAAGAAAACCAACCTCGCCGCAGACCATACTGGTGACAAGGGAAAAGTCATTGTCCTCCTCCTCATAGCTTTCCTGCTGCGGCGGATAAATCAGAAACTCCACATTATCCAGAGAAAATTCCATGGAATCCGTAACCCGCACCGGCGAATACTCCTCCGTCTCCATTGCTTTCGCATATTCCCGGTACTGGCCGCCGTCGGACTCATAATCAGGCTGGAGCACCGTCCCCGTCTCCACTTCCCACAAAATCCAGTCTGCCCCTCCCACATGGTCCTTGTCAAAGTGAGTCAGAATCAAATAATCCAGATGCCGGATATCCTTCTTTTCCATATAGTTCAATATGACCTTTGCCGTATCGTCATAGCCTGTATCAATCAGTACCATATGCTTCCCGGTTTCAATTAAAATGGCGTCTCCCTTTCCCACGTCAAAAAAAGTCACCTTCACATGAGGATTTCCCTCTGAAAAGTCAATCTCATCTCTGACGCCCCCGGAGGCTGCTCCTTCTGTGCTTCCACAGCCGGATAAAAGGAGTGTTAAGACGCCAAAAAGAAGTAATACTGAATTTACGCATTGAAAAAATTTCTTACCTTTCATTTTTCCTCCTGACTTTTTTCATACTATATAAGTATATAAAAAAATCTGCATTTTCACAATGCGGATTTTCAGCAATGCATTTATCATAAATATACCGGATTTTTACCTGTTCAAAGCTCCCGTTTCACGATATTTTCTGGGAGAAAAGCCATAGTGGTTATAAAAGGTTTTATAAAATTGGGAATAAGAAAGAAATCCGGTATTTTCTGAAATCACCTGAAATGACTCATCCGTCCCCAAAATAAGCTCTTTCGCTTTTTCCAGTCTCTTTTGGCGGAGATACTTTGAAGGGGATATATTTAGGCTATCTCGGAATATACGCATCAGCGTATGTCTGCTCATATTTAAAACTGACGCTATCGTTGAGGTATTGATTTCTTCGCAAAAATGAGTGTCCACATAATCCAATATTTTTGATAATTCTTCACTGATTTCTGTATGAATAAAAGGCACTTCTGAATTTTTGTTCACATATCGCCTGGAATCCCTAAAAGTTTTACGATACCGCCCGGGAGAAATTCCTGTCTGCATCCGAAATATTCTGATAAATACAGATACATTTTCATAACCAACATAATCTGCAATCTCCGAAACTGACCAGCTTGAAATAAATAAGAGTCTTTTAGCCTCCTCTATTCTTTTCTGCCTTAGATATTGCATTGGTGGAATATCATAGCAGGCTGTAAAGCAATGAGAAAGATAATATTTACTGACTCTCAATCTTTCCGCCAGATTTTCAAGCTGAATATTCTCCTGACAATAACATTCATCCAGACACTTTCTTACAGATATCGCCACCTGTTCCCTGCTTCTCCCTTCCTGAAAAAAGCAGGAGACACTTTTTAATTTCTCTTTAGAAGATATTTCTTTCAAATAATCGAGGTTACTATTCATTTTTTCCTCCTTTTTATGAGTAAATCGGACAATAATTCTATACTTTCTGCTACAAAACATCATATTTTTTCCCGAACTCTGTTGTTAAAATAAACGCATGAAGCTTGTTCTATTATTCACTTTCCGAAAGGAGATACTTTCTTATGAAACAGGAAAAATCCTACCGTATTACCAAGGCATCAACGCCGCCCTATCCTCCATCTGACTACATAACAGGGGCAAAATTTGACCAGAGACGCTATCATCAGGGCAATGGTGATATGTGGCCTCTCACATGGGGACTGGACGGGCACCTGTATGGAGGCGCCGGAGACAATCGTTTAAGCCCCATGAATTTCTGGCGTGTCCGCGGCGAACCGCAATTATCGCAAAAAAGCCAGCAAAGTGCATGGTTTGCCGATTTAATCAATAATATGCCGGTAGACCCCATCATCTTCTGCCGCCGTCCCGATGTAGATGCTGCCATGGGAATTAAACCGGCCGGTCTGATAGACGTGGAAGGTTGTATGTACTTTGCCGTAGAACTGCAGAATTACGGAACAAATCCGGAATTTACCCGTCAGGAAAATGTCTGCGGCTGGATTATCACTTCCTGGGATTATGGGAAAACCTGGAATATTTACGCCACCCCTACCGATTTTTTTACAGGGCGGCTCAGCTCTGTTCATTTTGTTCAGCAGGGAGGCCCCGGCTATCGCAATGCGTCTGATGAGTACATTTATGCAATTTTCCCCTGTGGACATGATGGAAAAAGCTATTGGGAAAATGGCGACTGCCTTCTGCTTGGGCGTGTACCCACCAAACATATCATTGACAGAGACTTCTGGGAATTTTATACCGGCTGTCAAAACGACATGCCTGTATGGTCAAAGGATGACAGCCAAGCCGCTGAAATCTTTACTTATTACCATATGTGCGGCGAAAATCATATCAGCTATAATGCCGGGCTTGGCCGTTATATACTTGGGAACTATTCTTTTCTTGACGACGAAGGAAATCCCCGGCCCAATCATCAGGGGAAATGGCCGGACAGCGCTTATCGCAGTCAGTTAACACTTTATGAGTCCCGGAATCTGTGGGGACCGTGGAAACTATTCTACCAGGACGATAATTGGGGAACCTACGGTGATTATCAGCCCGTTTTTCCCGAAAAGTGGATGTACAATAATGGAAAAACCATGTTTATGGTATCCTCAGGTACCTATGATGATTATAATTTTACTGTACAGAGACTGGATATCACCACAACATCACAAAACAGATAAGAGAAGACGGGAGGCAGATGAAATCATCTGCCTCCGCTGATTTTTTATGCAAATTCTCTTTCTTTCGCCACAGAAGCAATCGAACTTCCTTACTCAGACAATGCCCCCAGAAAAGTCATCGTATATTTTTTCAGTTCTTCCTCCGGCATGGAACCTACTGGAACATTCAGTACCTTTTCAAAAGATTTTCCTGCTCTCTCATATTTCAGTGTTACTGTTAATTCATCTTCCAGCCTCACTTTCTCTGAAGCCATCCACAGTTTCCCTTCCTTGCGCTTTTCTTCTTCCATAAACGGATGCCCATCGAACCATACATTTGAAGCATCATATTCTGCATCGGCTTCAACCCATACTGCTATGACCGTCCTCTCTCCGGCTCTCACCAGATTTCTGCAAATCTCACAGCCCTCACGCTGCATATTCCTGGCGTCATCCCATATACGCGATGTCTTTTCTTTTGTTCTCATGCACGCCGGAACCTGGAATACCAGCCTTACATTTTCCAGAGGCTCCGGATTTTTATTGCCCAGAACAAAAGGCAGCAAAAAGATGTTCTGTTTGTCATGAGCATCCATACAGGCCTGTTTAAAACCAAAATGGTTCAGAAGGATTCCGTCACTGTCTGCAAAATGTGCCAGTTCCTGCTCAACAACAGAGAAATATGTATCCTCCGTTTTTACCGGCTTCCTCTCCAGTACCAGTTCTTCTCCCGGCAGGACTGTACCCGATACCTCGTCAATCTCCCCCTGTGCGCCTGCGCCGTAAGGTCTGCATCCGAATACAACCCGGAAAGTGTCACAGGTATAATTCTGCACGGTTATACTGCTCTTTTCCTCCCCCTCACAATAGGAAATATCAAAGCAATATCCTCCCAGATAAGCCCCTTCCCAGCAAAAACCATTTAAAAGTCCTCTGGGGCTGATATTCAGCACTTTGTTTTCTGCATCAAACCGTATGCCAAGCCACTGTTTCATAAACTGCACAATCCAACTGCCCTGTCCCTGACTGCACCTGGCTATCATCCGGCGCATATTTTCCGCCTTGGGCCACCAGTATAAAGAGCCGGTATCGTCTACCGCACTGTTAATCATATTTTCTAAGGAATGTTTCATCTCCTGTTTTGTCAGGCTCCCGCCCAGTTGGGAAACATAAGCGGTTCCATCCAGCGCTCCCCCATAAGGAAACCAACGCAGCACGTCCATTTCAGGTTCATAATTTGAACAAAACAGAGACCTTGCATACCTGTGGTAATTCACCCAAGGTTCATAGGAAAAATCATATATTCCGTATACAGGCGCCAGAACCGATGAAGAGTCCTCTCCGTCATAATACGTGAAATCCTCATCCATATAAAAATCTTCCTGCTCTCCAAGATTGGTTCCTCCCGATATCTGTTTTCCGAATGGGCCATCTATGAGCATATAATTTTGTATATCCGCTTTCAGACGTTCTGCATAGGCAAACACCTTCCCTGCCTTTTCTCTGCCTAAAGCTTTACAGATAGTTCCATAACACTGTGAAGCATACCAAAACTTTACATTCGTTCCGTGGTCGTAACGCCTCATTACCTTTCCGTCGCTGGAGTAACGGGACGGTACAAGAGCAAAGCCTTCCTTACAAAAAGCCACAATTTTTTCCCAGATTTCATCCAGCCTTTTCATTACATATTCTTTGCTTAAAAAATAGTCTTTGTTTCCTGTATATGTATAATATTCTCCTGCCATCACAAGAGGCGCCATCATAATGGGTACTGAATGCTCCGGATATTCCGCATATCTGGGCTCATTCCGTTCCACCATATATTCTATCAGCTTTTCTCCCATCTCCGGAAACATATGGATAAAGCTCAAAGTGGTAGGCTCTACGTCAATTCCCCACAGTCTGCCCATACAATGCGACGGAGCGCCCTGCCAGTGAACCAGTACGCTTCCTCCGGTGTCCATTTGAATACAATTAAAGTCATCCAGTATGTTTCTGACGTGCATATCCCGAGCCTTACCGGAAAGTATCTCCTCTCCTTCTATTTCCACAGAGAGACTCCCCAGATACTTTTTCCAGAAACAATCTGTTATTCCAATCCATTCCAGACTGTCATGCATATACAGCAGACTCATAGCCTCGCTGATTCCATCCGCTTTTTCCGATACTGCCATTAGTGTTTCCAAAAGAATTTCCTCTCCCGGTTTCAGGCATATTTCTCTCTCACAATAATAGCTTCCGTCCTTTTGTCTCCAGAAACCATCCTTCATATAAAGCCCTGTGTAACCCTCCGGCCGGCTCATCAGAAGAAGATTCCTGTCCACTTGGCTATACTGCGCCGGATAAGCCCTTGTCTCTACAGCCTCCCCGCAATGCTCATACTTTGACATAAACTGGTTTGCAAACATCAGGGTGGCTTTTCCCTGCCAAATTTCTTCTCCTTCATTTTTCACACGCATTCCGTAAATCATTCCCGAAGGGCCCGGCAGGGGCAGCGTTTTCAAACCGGGTCGGCAAGGATATTCCAGCACAGGTGCAATACTGAAAGTATCCATTCGAACGCCTCTCTGTGTTGTACTTGTCCATGGCAGGAAATCATTCAGATAACGGGTGATACTTCCCTCATTTCCGTTTCTGAGAATACTCCCGTCCTTTGACTCCATCTGATAAAATGCCTTCCCTAAAAACAGTGTCAAATCTGTCTGATAATACATTCCCGGACACGCCGTAATGTGAGAGTGGGCGCTTGTTCTGCAGGTAGGCAGAGCATAATCCTTCTCATGAGGAACTGCCAGAAAATGCATTCTTCCCATATTATCCTGTCCCAGCAGCACCCGGGCATTTGACTGTACAAATAATTGCCGTTCGCTTAACGCCATATTATAATCATAGCTTTCGGGGTCATATTTTGCCTGAAACCAGGCTGAGTATTTCCCCTTCTCCAGTAATTTATCAAATCTACTCATCTTTTTCACCCTTATCCTTTCACTCCACTCATTGTCATACCTTCGATAAATTTATTCTGCGCCACCATGAATACTATCAGGATAGGCAAAGACGCCACAAGCGCTGCCGCCATCAGAGGGCCGTACTCTGCATCATTACTGGTCTGGAAATAAGACAGCGCCAGCGGAATCGTTCGCATGGACTCGCTGGAGGTCACCAATAAAGGCCACAGGAAATTATTCCAGGCGTTCATAAATACGAAGATAACCATAGCTGACAACGCAGGTTTTGTCAGCGGCACAATAATTCGAAGAAGAATCTGCAGCCGGTTACAGCCGTCTATCATGGCTGCCTCATCTAACTCAAACGGTATCGAATACATAAAATTCCTCAGCAGAAATATACTGAACGCGGATACCACCGCCGGCAGTATCATGGCTCCATAGCTGTTCATCAGTCCCAGCTTATCCACCATAATATACTGTGGAATGATAAGGACATAGCTGGGAATCATCATGGTAGCCAGAAAAATCATGAAAATTTTATCTCTTCCAGCAAAACGGATTCTGGCAAAAGCATAGGCTGCCAGATATCCTGTAACTATCTGCCCTAATGTAACTCCTCCTGCCACGATAACTGAATTTGTAAAAAATTTTCCAAAGGGCATATCAGTAAAAACTCTTTTATAATTATCCAAAATAATCGGTTTCGGTATCCACTGTATATCATATTTCCATATCTGGCTATCCGTCTTAAAGGATGTAGATACCATAAACAGCAACGGGGTAATGATAAGGATTCCAAAACCTACTGCCAAAATTGTTCTGATAATCTTATAGAATTCTTTTTTAACTTTCATTGGCATATCCCCACCCCCTTAATATGTTTCACTGTTTTTGGACAGTTTCATCTGAATCGCAGTCAGAATGAAAATCACCACAAACAATAGCCATGATACTGCCGATGCATAAGGCATATCATAATTCTTGAATGCCTGCCGGTAAATGTAATAAACAATCACATCTGTCTTCTTCACCGGTCCTCCTCCTGTCAGCATAAATATCTGGTCAAACACCTGAAAGGTATTGATTACAGATATTACCAGTAAAAACTGGGTTGTATTGGCTAAAAGAGGAACTGTAATTTTAAAGAAGCTCTGCCTTGCGCTGGCTCCGTCAATTCTGGCCGCCTCATAAAGTGTTACCGGTATATCCTGGAGTGCAGCAAGATACAAAACCATGAAATATCCTATCCATTTCCAAACTCCTACAATAATAATTGCTGCCATAGCAAGGCGCGGTGATTTCAGCCAGGCGATGTCCGGCGAAATGCCGAACAACGCCAGAAACTGATTAAACAGTCCTACCTTGGGACTTAACATAAACTTCCATACCATGGACACCACTACCGTAGAGAGAATTACCGGGACAAAATACATCGCTCTCACCAACGGCCTGAAATGAATACTCTTGTTCACTAAAACTGCCAGACCCAGGCCAAAAATCAGATGCAGAGCTACCGTTGGAAAAGTGTAAATTGCTGTTACCAGAAATGAATTCCACACCTCCTTACTCTGAAACGCTCTGACAAACTGTGAAAAACCGGCGAAAGTGAAATCTGTCATGCTGCTGCCGCTTTTCACCTGCATACTTAAGTATGCACTGTAAAAAAACGGATAAATTGTAAATATTGCAAATATCAGGATACAGGGTAAAATGAAAGCAAATCCCCATATATTATTCCTCTGCTGTATTGTAAGCGTTTTTCTTTTTCCCTTCATCCTCTTCCTCTCTTCTTAAAACCTGTGTCAAAATAAAATCGGTTTTCCCGGCAGTTTACGCCTTCCAGATATCTCTGACTCAATTATATTTACTGATAATATCATTTGTCTGTGCCTCCAGGTCAGCCAATGCATCTGCGCAGCTGATTTCCCCATACAGGCATGGCTCACATACTGCATATACCAACTGTGACCATTCATCATACCAGGGAGTTCTTGCCCGATATGCACAGTGCTCCATAGCTGACTGTGCTACCTGCATCGCCTGACTCTTCCCCAGATATTCCTGATATTCTTCTGTATCCGCGATGGACTTCTGACATGCCAGTTCTCCCTGGTCCTTACTGTTGGCAATAATAACGTCTGCTGACATCATATACGCCAAAAACTCGAATGCCGCATCATTAACCGCTTTATCCCCGGAATCCACAATCATCATCTGGTCACCGCCTACCATTACCTTTGATTCCACCTTGCCGGGCATCAGACCCACACCGAGATTTTCTCCCAGCGCGTCCTGATAGGTATTGATACTCCAGGAACCATCCATGTACATTCCCAATCTTCCGTTTTCAAATCCCTTGTCAGGATAACTCAAACTGGCGATTTTGGAATCGGTAACCGTTCCCACCAGAAATTCCAACGCTTCTATCCCTTCCGGTGAATTAAACATAGGTTTCGTATAATCTTCATTGAATAACTCTCCCCCGGCTGACTGTACCATGGCCTGCCATTCCCAGGAAAACTGCTCATAATAATCACCTGTGATTCCTGTGTAAGCGAAAGGAATAATATCTTCGCCACATTTTTCCTGAATCTGTTTTCCGAATGCAATCACTTCCTCCCAGGTTGCAGGCGATTTTTCCGGGTCCAGGCCGGCCTGACGGAAAATTTCTTTGTTATAAAAGAGAAGGTCGCAGTTTGCACATACATGCAATCCGGCCAGCTTGTCCCCTACGTATCCTTCCTCCTGAAATGTTTCATAGAAATTGTCCAGCTTCAGAGTATCGCTTGCATTCAGATAAGGCATTAAATCCACTAACGGCGCTACACTGTCTACTGTTGCTGTCATACATGTATCCAGCTGAATCACATTGGGCATCTGAGCATTTCCGGCAGAGGCCTGTACCTGAATTTTCTGTAACGTGGACTGATGGTCTGGAAACGTCTCCGCGGTAACATGGATATTGTCATGTTCCTCATTAAATTTCTCAATAAATTCCTTGTATGTGTCCACATTATAGGATTTCCAGTAAACCAACTCTACCACAGCGTTCTCTGTCTTTGCCTCTTCACCGTCTTTTTCATCTGCTCTTTCCTGATTTGCTGCTGTTTCCGGCGTTTTTTCTGCGCCATCCTTTTGGCCTCCGCATCCCAACAGGGAAAGGGTCATACAGCCGACTAATAATGTTGCCATCCATTTCTTCATAATTCATACCTTCCTTTCGTATTGTGATTAGGTATTATAATTATATATTTTTCATTTTCTTCTACAAAGATAGTCACTTTTTGTATTTATATGACTTTTTTTACATTTTTATTGTATATTTTGTATGTACCCAAAACATGGAACTTATTTGTCTTTTTTATATGACTTTTTTATGAGTATTGAGCAATTTTCTGTAAAATAAAAAACTGCCACAAAAATGGTATTACCATTTCATGGCAGCAATTTTATTTATTCTGTATTTTTTCCTAAGAAATCATTGGAATATTCAGAATCACCCTTGTTCCTTTCCCCAGAACACTTTCCACCTGAATTCCATAGTTTTCACCGAACAACACCTGTATCCTATCTTCTATATTGCTCAGACCGATACCCCTTGTAGAACCTGACCTGATACTTTTGATATTCATAAGCTGTTTTTTGTCAATCCCCCGTCCGTTATCCCTGACAGTGATGCTTAGCTCATCAATACCCCTTTCTTCCACAGCAATTTCAATCTGCTTCTTCCTGGAACCGTATTCCGAACTAAAACCATGAAGAAAGCTGTTCTCCACAATAGGCTGAATAAGAAGCTTGGGAACCAGCTTTTTCTTCAGTTTCTCATCACATTTAATTTCCAGTTCCAATTCCTCCAGATGAATAATATTTTCGATTTGAAAATAATGTTCAACATTCCGAAGTTCTTCTTCAATAGTAAGCATCTCACTTGAAACATCCATCGTTCCTTTCAAAAGCCTTACCAGAGAAGTAATTACTTTATTGATATCCTCATTCCGTCCCAAAACAGACAGCATTTTTATTGAATTAAATATATTATATAAAAAATGAGTATTGATTTGCGCATGAAGATAATTAATCTCATTAAGCTTCTTTTCTTTCTCTTCCTCTATCAGCCTGAGAGTATATTTCTTTATTTCGTCCTCCATCAGATTAAAACTCTCACCTATTTCATCCAGTTCATCATAATATTGCATTTCATAGCGTGAATTATATTGTTCGAAAGCTGCATTCTGCATCAACTGCTTAAGATAGTTAATCCTCCGTGAGAACCGGAAAGTGAATGCAATTACCAGCGCGCAGGCGCTCAGGCATCCCACTAAAAATATCATTATAAAAGAAAACGCAGTTTTTCCATTACTTCCAATATAATTCAGGGGAATTTTATTTACCAGAACCCACCCGCGTTCCGGAATTCGGATACAGTTGTAAATATATTCCTCGTCTTCCAGTGTACTTTCCAGATGGTTTTTATTCACGCTCTCTCTGAGCTCATTCATTTTCGCCAGAGGGATTTCTAACCTGTCTTCTTCATCCAGACTTACCATCCTGCCATTGTCCGGACTCTGCTCTATCAGGAATATCTCGTTTTTCACATTTGCATCCTGCCAGGATTCATAACACTTTTTCAACTCTTTTGCATCAATACAAACACAAATATAGCCCTTTCGCTCCCGGCTTACAGATGCACGATAGCTGTAAATACACATCAACATATCCTTGTCCGCATCCTGCTGAAAGGACATGGCATCCCGGCCATTCATAATTTCCCATTTATAGTTTGACAACCCGTTATCAAAATAATTGTCCCATTTCTCTTTTTCTTCTGTCATACTTGAAGAATAATCCAGTGAATTTTCCAGGAGCCATGAGGTGTAAATCGCTCCTTCCTCTGTAATCAGCGTTGTGCCCCCATTTACCTGAGTATACAGCACGGCATTTTCCCTTAATACCCTCCGCACCCCTTTTAATTTCTTTACCATATCATAATCTATGGCTTTTCGCTTCCTGAATTCTTCGCTGTCAAGATGGGACATATCCGCAAAGAATTCCTGTACATTAGAATCCGAGTAAACATTTATGGTCTTTTCTGCCATCAAATCTGTCATAAGCACAATACTGTTGGAAATCTGACGCAGCGCCTCCTTATCTGAACGAATCAGCTCTCTTTTATACTGTCTGTTCAGGGAACTCAGACTAACCATGCACATACATACGAATATCAAAAATACAATCAGACTATAAGTTAAAATAAGCTTTGTACTAATCTTATGGATTTGAAACCTTCTCATTACCTTTCACCTGTTCTTCCCCTCTTTTCAGCCGATATTTTTCCCGATACTGAAAAGGTGTCAGACCGGTATACTGACGAAAGCTTTTGATAAAGTAACTTTTATCTTTGTATCCCACCAGCTCCAGTATTCTGGCAATCTTATAGTTACTGTATTTTAAATATTCACAGGCTTTATCCATACGGATATCTATAAGATAATGGGAAAAATTTTTTCCCGTAATCTCTGGAAACATTCTGGAACAATAAGAATAGCTTAAGCCAATAGCTTTCGCCACCTGCATCAGATTCAAATCCATATCTGCCATATTTGATTCCATATAGGCAGCGATACGCCTGCAAAGTTCAAAGTTTTCCTTTTTCTTTTTCTCCACAAGGAATGTATGGAAGTTATCAAAAATCAGATGTATCTCATGATTAAATTCCTCATAAGTATTCTGCCTGCAGAAGATAGACAGTATTTCCTTTTCTTCCCCCTCATCCCCCTGTTCCAAATCGCAGTCCTGAAAATAATTCTGGTAGGCATAAAACAAATGAAGCATACTGCTCATAAGACTTTCCTTGGGAGGCCTGTCCTCTGTTATCATCTCTTCAATACGTCGCCATGTCTCTTGAAGCCTTTCCACATCCTCCATTTTCAGAGCATACTCCACATCCTGTGACATCTCTTTTAAAACTTCGGAAGAGAAATGGCACTCCTCTTTCCGATAATCAATAAACTCATAAAGGGTTCTGTCCTCCGTTTCCTCTGTAACGCTATCTATACTCTTTCCTTCAATCAGTCTGTTCATACATTCCAATATATCCTGGAAACTGATTTCCGGTTTCCACAAATACTCGTCTGCATGATACCGTAACGAATCCCTCACATATGAAAACTCATTGTGAGCAGTCAGCATTATCACATACATTTCGGGAAACTGTTTCTTAATATCTCTCAAAAGGGTAATGCCGTCAATTTCCGGCATCGTAATATCTAAAAGCAGAATATCCGGATTTTCCCTTTTGCAGAATTCCAACAGCCCGGAGGGATTCCGGAAAAGACCTGATAGTTCGTAGCCATGATTCCGCCAATCCACAGCTTTTGAAAATCCCTCCAACATCAGCGGCTCATCATCTACAACTGCTATTTTATACATTAGCTACCTCTGTTTTTCATTCTGTCAATTTATTTCTCGTTATCCTTGCCCTATCTTTTGTTCTATGGTATCATAAATTATTTTCAAAAACAAGATTCGTACTATTGGTAAAGTAAGGAGGAGCATTTATGCCAAATCCGGTTCCCATAATTGTTGTAGGCATGGGGGAGCGCGCATCTGTCTATGCCAGTGAAGCATTATCACATCCCGACTGGTTTCAGATTGTTGGCGTGGCAGATGTAGATTCCCGTCGGATACACCAGGCACAAAACATGTTCAATATTCCTGACAGGCACTGTTTTGCGTCTGTAGAGGAACTGGTTTCTTTCCCTCGCTTTGCCGTTGCTGTAATCAATGGCACCATGGATAGGCTCCATGTTCCGACTTCCCTTCCCCTGCTTCGGCATGGCTATGATATTCTGCTGGAAAAGCCCTTTGCCACCTGCGAGGAAGAAGCAGAGCTATTGCTTCGCTGCACCAGAGAAACCGGCCAAAACGTCATGGTCTGCCATGTTCTGCGTTATTCCCCCTTTTACCGTAAAATAAAAGAGGCCCTTACCGGCGGAGAAATCGGCGACGTAATCAATATTCATATGGCGTGCCTATGACATTCAGGCCGATTCTGATGAGGAAAAAATACGCATTCTGTCAGCCCCCGGCCATCCTTTTAGCCGATGCGTTTATCGTTGCAATATCCCCATTGTTGACCATCAGTCCCTGTTGATAAATTTTTCCAACGGAGCAACCGGCACATTCTCCATGAATGGCGGAGCTGCTGATTCCAACCGACACATTCACATTACGGGTACCCGGGGAGAAATATCAGGAAGCTTTAACAAGCAGCGCTTCACCATATCCCACATTGACCCCAAAATGCCTCAAGGCAGGCACATTCAGACAGTTGACGTTGCTGAACTACAGAAAGGCAATGCCCACGGCGGCGGCGACCAGGCCATCGTCAAAGATTTTATTGCAATGGTAAAAGGTGAAAAAGTATCGATATGCCACACCACTCTGGAAGACTCTATGATTGGACACCGCCTGATTTTTCTGGCGGAGAAGTCACGTGAAAGAGGGGGAAAACTACAGTATTATTAATGAAATAAGATGGCAGATACAATTTCCGGAGGATGAAAATCAATATCGCCTGTTCAAATCCCCTGTTATATGATACAGTAAAGCTACTTATTTTTCAGGGGGAAGAAAGTTGAAACTCTATTTAATACGCCACGCGGAAAGCCACGGAAATACAAAGGGGAAAATCATATCCACCACGGATTTTGACCTGACAGAAAAAGGAATCGCACAGTCTTTGCGCATTGGACAGAGGCTCTGTGCGGAGCTGGAAGGAAAGCCGGTCTCTGCCTATTGCAGCTGCCTTGCCAGAGCCAGACAGACCTTGCAGGAAATTCTGCGCTGCATCGGGCAGCAAGACGCCGTAATTACGCAGTCCCCCTGTTTAAAGGAAATGGATTTGGGGGCCCTTGAAGGCTTGTCCTGGGAAGAACGCCGTCAAAAGTACCCGGAAATTGATTTGGACGAAAAGTTATCGCTTCTTAAGGCACCGGGCGGCGAGTCTTATGAGGATGTAAAGGAGCGCTGCCGGTCATTTATGGAAAACCACCTGAAAGACATGGATGATGAGCGCAGCGTAATTGTCGTTTCCCACGGTATTACATTGCGGATTCTGACAAATCTGCTGTTAAACCGGCCTGACAGCGATGTGAATGATTTAAACTGGATGGAAACTACTGCCCTCACCGAGCTTGTCCGTGAAAAGCCGGGCCATACATACCGGATAGTCCGGCTGAATGATTATTCCCATCTTAAAGAATTGAAAACCGACGGGTATGAGAACTGGGGGCTGTTTGCAAAGCATGATTATATGGCATTATAACCATGCTTTTGCAAACATATGCAAATCCTGCTTTTTCCAAAAGTCAGTCCTCATTTTTTATCTGCCGCCCTGCAAAATTCATATGGAAATCTTCTTTATAAATAATCTCCGAAACGGGAACAATCTCATACCCCATATCCTGAAGCCGGGTAATCAGCGTATCAAGAGCCTGAGCGGTGTACTCCGCCCCGTTATGGCACAGGATAATGCTTCCGTTCCCCAGATTTTTATGCTCCGTCACTGTGGTAATCACTGAGTCCACGCCCTTATTCTGCCAGTCCAGAGAATCCACGTCCCATTGAATGGTATAGTATTTACAGTCCTTTGCCACGTCAATCACAGCGTTGTCATAGTCGCCGTAGGGCGGCCGGAACAGGAACATCTCATATCCGGTAAGCTCTTTTACCTTATCATGCACCTTCATCAGCTCCTGTTTTTTATCTTCATCGGAAATCTGGCTCATATTCTTATGGTTTTCGCTGTGATTCCCCAAATCGTGGCCCGCCTGCAGAATTGCTTTCACGTCATCGGGATAATTCGACACCCAGTCACCTGTCATGAAAAAAGTCACCTTCAAATTATGATTTTTCAAAATCTCAAGAAGCTCCGCCGTATCCTCATTGCCCCAACCGGCGTCAAAGCTTAAGGCCACCTTCTTTTCTTCCGTATCCACACAGTAAATAGGAAGCTCTCGTCCGTTCACATCATTATTCATGGTTGCCGCGTCGCCGAACAGGGATTTTGTCTGCCCTTCCGTTTCTCCGGCTTCTCCTTCCGTGCCGGACTGTGCTTTCCCCTCCGCGCCGCCGTTTTCGCCGCTGTCTGCCATGTCCTCCGGCATAGCTTCTCCGCCCGCTCCGCTCTGCGCGTTTTCGCCTCCTGCTTCCTTACTCTGCCCGGCTCCTGCGCCGCCGTTTTCCGCCTCTATGGGTTCCCACTCGGGATTCTGCACAAGGAATCCTTCTTCCGCATCTGCTTTTGCCTCGATGCTTTCGCCGGTTCCCGCATCTTCCTGACTGCCGCATCCGCTAAGCAGCAGCGCAGTCAGTACGGCCGCCGCCAGCATCTTTGCCGGTAATCTTTTCACGGCCGTACCATATATCTCTGCCGATAATCTTTTCTCCGCTATATCTGCAGATACATTATCGCTTTTTGTCTTACCTGTCGCTGTCATTTGTTTTTCTCTCATCCCCGCGCCCTCTTTCGAAATCCCTCTGTCCTTTACAGCATCAGCGACCGGGACGCGCAAAACACGGACACCAGAATCATCAGCATCCACAAAATAATACCGCATATCTTTAATAAACTTTTCTTTTCCCTGTTTCCTTCTCCGCCCAAAAGCACTTCCATCTCCATGTCTTTTTGTCCTTTCTTTAGTATTATTATCCACAAGGAAAATATTATCCAATCCGTGCATCATAGTTTCATCATTTTTGCATCATTTTTGCATCATCTATTCTCGGAAGATTCCACTTGAACCCGATTGCCAGAACCCGCATGACAATCACGCAGACGGCGCCGGCAATCATCGCGCCCTCCTCCCCGGCTCTCGTCCAGAGAAAAGCGCACACAAAGGCTCCCAGAATCGAAGCGCAGGCATATACATGCTTTACAAATATGTAGGGTCTGTCCCCCGCCATCATGTCCCGCAAAAGGCCGCCTCCCACGCCGGTAATCGTCCCAAGGAACACCGGCAGAAAATAGTTCATCTCCATCCGGGTATCAAAAGCCGCCTTCACTCCCACCACAGTGAAAACCCCAAGTCCCAGAGTATCCGCCGCCATCAGCATTGCGGCAAAGCGCTGCCCCGATACGCCCTGATATCCTTTTTTTCCCGTATCGGCCACAGGCTGCTCCTGCCAGCCTTTTTTCCTTGCTTTCCTCTCCCGGAAATAGATGAATACAAACATGACCATAGAAGTCAATAATGCCGTCACGGCATAAAAAGGCTCCCGAAACGCCTGGGGAGGCACAATCCCCAGGATAATATCCCGCATCATGCCTCCCCCCACGGCTGTTACCATACCAAGTATCATAACGCCCAAAATATCCATCTTCTTTTTAATGGCTGTCATGGCTCCCGACAGTGCAAAGGCAACTGTCCCAATCATATCCAGCACAAAAAGCATTTGCTCCATTTTTGAATTCTCCCATCACCTTGCGCCGGCAATTTCCAGAACCGCCCTCTGCAGCTTTTCCGAAACGTCCATCGCCTGCAGCTCGCCAAGGAGCGCCGCGGGATTTCCGGCATTTCTCTTTGCGGCTTCGTAGACGGCATCCTTTGTGCTGAAAGCAATCTCCGCCTGATTTAAGAAATCGTAAAGCATTTCCTGTACCGGATTTTCCGATATCTCTGTTTCCTCTGGAAGAATAATTTCCACACGGTCTTCGGGCTTTATATGTGCCAGCGTCACGGTAAGCGTCGTTCCTTCCCGCCCGCAGACATCCTTTTTCTCCTCGCCGTTTACCAGTACCACAGCGGAATCTGCGGTAATCTTATACAGCTTAATTTTCCAGGTTCTTTCTGACGGAATCAGGGACAGGTTTCCCTCGGAGGGAGCAAGAATAAACTTTCGACTGCTCCAGTCAATCCTTATTTCCGTCCTTACACACTGGTTTTTCTGGTAATCAAGAGATACGTTATCGTCCTCGTATAAAGTAAAGCTGTTGTCCGCTCCGGGATAGACTCTTACGGTCAATTCATCCGGGTTATTCGCCGCTTCCGCTGCGGAAAGCCTCTCCGTCATGGGCACGATGGCTCCGGCTTTTGCAAGCACGGGAATCTTATCAATCCCGCGGTACATACAAAGGCTTCTCCCACCCTCGTAAACCGTGTCCGTAAAGAAGTCGAACCACAGCCCTTCCGGCAGCCATACCTTTACCTCCGCCACATTCAGGCCATCAATTCTCGCCCGGGTAACCGGCGCCGCCATCAGCTCGCTTCCGAATAAATACTGATTTTTCTGTTTATAAGCCTCCATCCTTGTGGGATAAGCATAATACATGGGCTGACAGATTGGCGCATCCTCCCTCCATGCACGGTAATTCATGGTGTAAAGATAGGGAATCATTTTATGCCGAAGGCGGAGGAAATCATTCATGGTATCATGAACCTCCCTCTTAAACCTCCAGGGCTCCTTCCCGTTAAACTGGTTGCAGGTGCTGTGCAGCCGGTTAACAGGCGAAAAAACGCCGTACTGGAACCATCTTGCCTCCAGCTCGTCATCCTTTGTCCCCATCATATGTCCGCCGATATCATGGCTCCACCAGCCGTAACCGATATTGGAGGCCGTGCTGGTGAAATAGGGCTGAAAATCCAGAGATTCCCAGGTAATCACCGTATCTCCCGAAAAGCCCACCGGATATCTGTGGGAGCCCGGGCCGGCATAGCGGGAAAAGGTCATGGGCCGCTTCCCGTCCCTTCCGCTGTCCAGAAAATGATAGTGATTCAACATCCACAAGGGGTCCAGGCCCTCCACCTTCGTGCTGGTTCCCTGCTGCCAGTCCAGCCACCAGAAATCCACTCCCTGCCCTTCCATGGGATGATGCACCTTTTCAAAATAAACCTCAAGAAATTTCGGGCTGGCAATATCAAACTTTACCACTTCTTCTTTGGAAGCGTCCACGCCCATAGCCTTTGCAACCTCAGGATAGCAGTCCTCGTACGCCCGGATACCGTCCGCCGGATGCACATTTAAGGTGGTCTTCATTCCCCGTTCATGGAGCTTATTAAGAAACCTCTCCGGGTCAGGAAAAAGCTCCCGGTTCCAGGTATAGCCCGTCCAGCCGCTTCCGTACTTCTGGTCGATATCCACCAGATGCCAGTCCATATCAATGACCGCCACCGAAAAAGGAATTTCCTCCTCGTCAAAGCGGCGCATCAGCTCCATATAAGAGTTTTCCGAATATTTGTAATACCGGCTCCACCAGTTCCCCAGCGCAAAGCGGGGAAGCATGGGCGTCTTTCCGCAAAGATAGTTAAAATCCTTCAGCGCGTCGAGATAACAATGCCCATAGACAAAAAGATAAATATCGCGGCTTTCTGAAAACGGCTCTCCCGGCTGCCCGGAAAGCGGTTTCTTCCGCCCCGTTCCATCTCCTCTGGGCTCCACCCAGCCGTCCTCCTTAAGGAGCAATGTGCGGGAATCGTCCAGCACAGCCACACCGCTCCAGAAAGACATCAGGCCGTCCCCCAGCTCGCAGGCTCCGTTCACCTCGTCCAGCGTTCTTGTGGTACCCTTTAAATTCGTGTTCCTGTCTCCGTAATGCCAGGGTCTGCTGTAAAATCCCGCCTCCTCTTCCTCGCCCATATAGGTGCAGGCGCAGGAAAGCCCTCCCGGCGTAAACTCTTTCTTATCATAATTGAGCTGAAAACAGTCTGTCCTGATTTCCAGTCCGTCCTCCGTTTCTTTCCATGAAAAATCCACCGCGGGAAAATCACGGTTAAAAACCGTCTGGGACGCCTCGTCCACAAATTCCCCGTCCGGCTGATACTCAAGACGCACCAGACGCTTTGTCAGCACGGTAATCCGATAGTTTTCCCCCTGAATGATATTTTCCTCTCTTGCCGCCGGATGTGTTTCTGCTATGAAATGTTCTTTCATTCTGTTCTCCTTTTTATAAAAGTTCCTTCAAAAGCCTGTTCACCATTCCCGGGTCCGCCTTTCCCTTCATGGCTTTCATGGTCTGCCCCACCAGAAATCCGATGGCTTTTTCCTTTCCCTTTCGATAATCCTCCACGGACTGCGGATTGGCCGCAATGACCTCTTCCACCGTCTTCTTAAGGGCTCCCTCGTCGTTTACCGCCTTTAATCCCTTTTCCTCCACGTAGCTTTCCGGGTCGATATCTTCCTTAAACATCACCTCAAAAACCTCTTTCGCCACAGAGCTGTTGACGGCCTTTGCATCTGTCAGGGCAATCAGCTTCGCCAGATTTTCCGGTGAAAAACAGATATCCTCCGGGTCCATATTATTTTCCTTAAGGAGGCGCAGGGTTTCCACCATCAGCCAGTTGGACACTTTTTTGGGCTGGCTCCCAAGAGCCACCGTTGCCTCGAAAATATCCGCCATATGCTTGCTTGCGGTGATAATCTCAATGTCGTAATCGGGAATGTCGAATTCCTTCTTATACCGCACCATCTTTTCCTCCCGGAATTCCGGCTGCTTTTCCCTGATTCTCTCAAGGAACCCTTCGTCTATGACTACCGGAACCAAATCAGGGTCGGGAAAATACCGATAATCCTGGGCGTCCTCCTTGCTTCTCATGGCGTAGGACTCTCCCTTTACATCGTCCCACCTTCTTGTCTCCTGAACCACCTTCTCCCCGCTCTCAAGCAGGTCAATCTGGCGTTCCCTCTCCCCCTCGATTGCCCTTTTAATGGCCTTGAAAGAATTCAGATTTTTCATCTCCGTACGGGTGCCATACTCCTTTGCCCCGGCCTCCCGGACAGACAGGTTCACATCGGCCCGCATGGAGCCCTCCTGCAGCTTGCAGTCGGAGGCGCCCAGATACTGGATAATCATGCGCAGCTTTTCCAGATAGGCAATCACCTCGTCCGCACTTCGCATATCCGGCTCCGACACAATCTCAATCAGAGGAACGCCTGAGCGGTTAAAGTCCACCAGTGAACAGTCGTTCCATTCGTCGTGAATCAGCTTGCCCGCGTCCTCCTCCATGTGGATTTCATGAATCCCCACAAATTTTTTCCCTGCCTCCGTCTCGATTTCCACCCTGCCGTCCCGGCAGATGGGCAGATAAAGCTGGGAAATCTGATAATTCTGCGGATTATCGGGATAAAAATAATTCTTCCTGTCAAATTTGCAGTATCTGGTGATATTGCAGCCTGTGGCAAGCCCCACCGCCACCGCATGCTCCAGCACCTGCCTGTTTAATACCGGAAGCGAGCCCGGCATACCGGTGCAGACCGGGCACGTGTGCGTATTCGCCTCCCCGCCAAAGGCCGTGGAGCATCCGCAGAAAATTTTGGTCTTTGTGGCAAGCTCCACATGAACCTCAAGACCGATTACCGTTTCGTATTGCTTTTCCTCCTGTGAGTAGCTTCCCGCCATGACTATGCCTCCCTCCTTTCGCAAGATGCGTCTTTGTTTTCAGGGGCGTTTCCCGCCGCCTTTTCCACTGATGCGGCTTCGCCTGCCGCCATACCTTTTGGCATTTCAAATATCCCTCTTGCCCGCTCATAGGTGTAGGCCGTCTGAATCAGCTTCTTTTCCTGAAAACAGTCTCCAATCAGCTGAATGCCGATGGGCAGCCCCTTTGCATCAAGGCCGCAGGGCATACTGAGCCCCGGAAGCCCGGCCAGATTGACTGCAATGGTGTAGATGTCGCCCAGATACATTTTAATAGGGTCGGACAGACTCGCCCCCAGCTTCGGCGCCGTGGTGGGCGCAACCGGTCCCAGAATCACGTCGTATTTCGCAAAAGCCTCGTCAAAGGCTTTTTTAATCAGGGCTTTCACACGGAGCGCTTTCAGATAATAGGCGTCGTAATAACCGGAGCTTAAGACAAAGCTTCCCAGCATGATTCTGCGCTTTACCTCCGGGCCAAAGCCCTCGGAGCGGGACTTCCTGTACATATCGTGAAGACCTTCACAACCCTCCGCCCGGTAACCGTACTTGATGCCGTCGAAACGCTCCAGGTTGGAGCTGGCTTCCGCCGCCGCTATGGTGTAGTAAGCGGGAATCGCATATTCCACCAGACTTAAATCAAACTCCTCCACCAACGCGCCCCTGTCCTTTAAAACCTGCGCCGCCGCAAGAACGGCGTTTCTCACCTCGCCGTCAAGTCCTTCCCCGAAATAATCTCTGGGAATCCCGATTTTCATTCCCTTTACGTCCTCCACAAGGGCGGAGGAAAAATCCGTATCATCCCTTTTCACGGAAGTGGAATCCTTGGCATCATGGGAGGCAATTGCCTCCATAATCACGGCGCAGTCCGTGACATCCTTACACAAAGGCCCAATCTGGTCTAAAGAAGAACCGTAGGCAATCAGCCCGTAGCGGGACACCGTTCCATAAGTGGGCTTTAATCCCACCACGCCGCAGAAAGACGCCGGCTGGCGAATTGAGCCTCCGGTATCCGAGCCAAGGGCATAAAAGCATTCCTTTGCGGCAACCGCCGCCGCACTTCCGCCTGACGAGCCTCCCGGCACATGCCCGGGATTCCACGGATTTCTGGTAACGCCGAAAGCCGAAGTCTCCGTGGTGGAGCCCATGGCGAACTCGTCCATGTTCGTCTTTCCGAGAATCACCGCTCCCGCCTTCTGCAGATTTAAAACCGCCTCCGAAGAAAAGGTCGGGATGAAATTGTACAGAATTCTGGAGGAACAGGTGGTTAAAAGCCCCTCCGTGCACATATTATCCTTAATTGCCACCGGAACCCCCGCAAGAGGGCCTGTAAACTCTCCGGCATCAATCAGCTTCTGCACCCGCTCTGCCCGTGCAACCGCCCCTTCTCTGTCCACCGTCACGTAACAGTGATACTCCTCCTCTTTTTCCTCAATCCGCGCAAGGACAGCCTCCACAGCCTCCTGCACCGACACCTTCTTTTCCTTAATCGCCGCCCCTAAGGAAACGGCAGTCATGTCAAGTATATTCATATCTCCTCATTTCTGCGCAGCTGCCTGCTGCGCCTGACCTAAGCCTTTGAGCTCCGCGCCGCCACAAACTCTTTCCACTTATTCTAGTCAAACGTTCTCGGCACCGCAAACATGCCGTCCTTTTCCTCCGGCGCATTCTTCAGAATTTCTTCCCTCATATCGCCGTTCGTCACTACATCCTCACGAAACACATTATTTACCGGAAAAACGTGGGACATAGGCTCCACGCCCTCCGTATCAAGCTCCCCCAGCTTATCAATATAATCCAGCATACTTCCCATATCCTTCTTCGCCTGCTCCCGCTCCTGCCCGGAAAGCTCAAGCTTTGCAAGAATCCCTACATATTCAATGGTTTCATCCGAAATGATATTTGCCATTTTTACTGTCCTTTCTGCCTGCTGCATGCTTTTTCAATTTTCTACCAATTAATTTACTACGTTTACGGGCTGATGTCCACCGTTTTAATTAGACTTTGCAGCCAGGATATGCTATACTTGCGTTATTAAAATCATACACACTCTGCGGAGGCCAAAAATGTTACTGCTTCCTCATTTCATTATATTATGGGTTTTATCAGACAAAACTTATCTGGAACTTTACCGGATTGCTTCTCCCGGTACAACTTCTGTTTGTCTACGGATTTTACTGGTTTTTCTCTATATAACTACCCTTTGCCTTTTACATATTATGCCCTGTATGTCCCGAAAGCACCGACACGCCCTGCCGTTGCGAATCAGAATCATGTACGGCGGCCGGCAAATCCTGAAATTCTGTTTCCGGGGAATTTTAGCCCAGCTCCTTATCTATCTGTTACGGCTCCCCTCGCTTATGGCTCCGGCAGATGTGGGCTGGCCTCTTGTCATGATTGTAGACGGAATTTTTGTGTTCTTTCATTTTTATCTGCTCGTTTTAAATGGATATATTCGAATTTTGTGCACCTGCCGGAGCCTTGGCATCTGGAAAAGGATTTTGATTTTCTGCTTTCTGTGGTTTCCCGTTTTTCATCTGCTTCCGGCAAGATACCTGATGAAGCGGGCTTATGAAGAATACGACGCGGAACGCTGCCGGTTTGAAAACAGGCTTTCCCGCCCTGACGCCCCCTGCGCCACAAAATATCCTCTGGTTCTGCTTCACGGAATCGGATTCCGGGATTTGCGCTACTTTAACTATTGGGGGAGAATACCAAAAGAGCTAGTCCGAAACGGCGCCGTTCTCTATTACGGACATCAGGAGGCATGGGGAACCATAGAGAATAACGCTTTAATTATCCGGGAAAAAATCAATGAAATACTGGAAGAAAATCAATGCGGAAAGGTCAATATTATCGCCCATTCAAAGGGTGGCCTTGACGCCCGCTATCTCATATCCGGCCTGCACATGGAAGATAAGGTTGCCTCTCTGACCACCATATCCACTCCTCACAGAGGCTCCGAGCTTTTAAACCTTTTAAACGCTCTGCCCGATGGAGTTTATCGTTTCATATCCTCCCTGTTTGACAGGGCTTATCGGCAGTTCGGGGACAGGAATCCCGACTGTTACCACGCAAGCAAGCAGCTTGCCCCGGACTTTTGTCTGGAATTCAACAGAAAATATCCTGATTCCCCAAAGGTCTTTTACCAGAGCTATGCCTCCTGCGTGAAACATACCCTTGGAGACGGCCTTTTAAGCATTCCGAATCTTATGATGTTCTTTGCCGGCGCTCCTAAAAATGACGGGCTGGTTACCATAGAATCCGCAAAATGGGGAAGCTTTCGGAAAGCCTTTGTCAGCACCGGGCGGCGGGGAATTTCCCATGGAGATATGATTGACTTAAAACGGGAGGATTATAAGGGATTTGATGTAGTGGAGGCTTATGTGGAGATGGTGGCGGAGCTTAAGGAGAAGGGGTTTTAATCCTCCTCCTTAAAGCAGGTTAATTTTTCTTAATTTTTTTGCACATCTCCCTAAGCGACTCCCTAAACGGCGCCCTTGCAATCCCGTTCTCTGTCACGATTGCGGTAATCAGCTCATTGTCCGTCACATCGAACGCCGGGTTAAACACCTTCACGCCCTCCGGCGCCATGCGCTCCTTATACCACATTTCCGTCACTTCCTCCGCCGGCCTCTGCTCGATTTTAATTTCGGCTCCTGTGGGCGTTGCAAGGTCGATGGTTGAGGTGGGCGCGCACACGTAAAAAGGCACGCCGTATCTTTTGGCAACCGCAGCCACCACGGAGGTTCCGATTTTATTTGCCGTGTCCCCGTTTGCGGCCACCCTGTCGCAGCCTACAAAGACGGCGTTGACCCAGCCGTTTTTCATTACCATGGCGGACATATTGTCGCAGATTAAGGTCACATCCACTCCCGCGCTGTGAAGCTCATAGGCGGTAAGCCTTGCTCCCTGCAAAAGAGGTCTCGTCTCGTCGGCAAAAACCTTAAAATTGTAGCCCCTCTCCTGCCCGAGATAAATGGGCGCGGTGGCGGTTCCGTATTTACAGGTGGCAAGCTGTCCCGCATTGCAATGGGTGAGAATGCCGTCTCCCGGCTTTACAAGGCTTAAGCCGTTCTCTCCGATGGCTCTGCATACCTGAATGTCTTCTTCCTTTATCCGGCAGGCTTCCTCATGGAGTATCTCCAGAATTTCCTCCACGGTTTTCCCCTTTTCATGAGCGCTCCGGCAGACGCCGTCCATCCGGTTTAGGGCCCAGGAGAGATTCACGGCTGTGGGTCTTGCCGAATCCAGATAATTCTTCTGCTCTGTGAATTTTTCATAAAAAGCTTCCCAATCTGCAGGTTTATCTATCGGTTTGCCTCCATCTTTTCCGCCTGAAGGCTTCTTTTCCGCTTCAACAATTCCCTTTGCCAGCACATAAATTCCAAAAGCCGCCGTCACTCCGATTGCCGGTGCGCCCCGCACCTTTAAAAGGTAAATGGCGTCCCATATTTCCTGCGCCGTCCGAAGTCGGATAATTTCCGTTTTCCCCGGCAAAAGTGTCTGGTCAATAATCAGGATGCCGCCATCCTGCTCGTCCAGCTCCACTGTTTCGTATTCCATGATATTCTTACCCATGTTTTCTCCTCCGTTTCACCACATCCGTCAGAGAAGCGGCGACGCACAGCCCTACAGCCAGTAGGGACACTGTCCTGTCTATTCTGGCATTGATTCGTTTTCTCCGCTTCTTCCGCTGCTTTTCCTGCCGCTTTCTTTTCTTCTTTTCCAGCTTCCGGCGTTTGCGCTCCCCAAGCTGCGCCCTCTCCTTATCCGCCTTTAGCCACTCATATCCGTTTTCCAGCCATTCATGCTTTTTCTTCGGTGTCTGTTGTCCGTCCTCGCACTCCTGTACCTTTTTCATATATTGACTCCTTTGGTCGATTAATTCTACAGCACCATAACCATTGTTCCCGCCGTTATCAAAATACATCCAATAAGTGATTTTGCGGTAAACTGTTCATGCAGAAACACAAAGGCCAGTATCAGGGTAATGACAACGCTGAGCTTGTCAATGGGAACCACCTTCGATACGTCCCCTATCTGAATTGCCTTATAATAGCATAGCCAGGAAGCTCCCGTGGCAAGTCCCGACAAAATCAAAAACAGCCAGCTTTTTCTGCCGATTTGCGCCAGTCCGCTCTGTCCGTTTGTGAGAAATACCATTCCCCAGGCCATAATCACCACAACCACCGTCCTGATTGCCGTGGCGAGATTGGACGGCACATTTTCAATCCCCACCTTTGCAAGTATGGAAGTAAGCGCCGCAAAAACCGCCGACAACAGTGCAAATATAAACCACATCAGCCAATCCCCCGTTTCCTTTTTTGCTTTTTTGCCTTTTCAATCCGGGCAAATATCTTCTTTCCTAAATTTCCCCCGGCGGCTCAGATTCCCCGAAAATACTTCTTCAAAAAGTCATCCGCCATCTCCGGCCACACCGCCACTTCCGGGTGAACGCTTCTTAGGGGCAGCTCCCCTTGTGCCTTTTCCTCCTCCTCAAGGGCTTTTCTTGCCTCCTCCGGTATAACGAGCTCCCCGGATTTTATTTTTTCCACTACTTTTACCTGCTGTTCCAGCGTATAGCCGTTTTGCTTTCTCCAGCACGCCCAGTCCTCGTCGGCCAGCGACAGACCGTGTTCCCCATCCGAAAAAATGTGACAGGCAACAGGCGCTCCTTTTTCCCGGCACGCCTGCAGAAACATCAGGGAATTCTCCACGGGAACCGCCTGGTCGCTTACCGTCGCCCACACAAAACAGGGCGGCGTACTTTCCGTCACCTGCTTTTCCAGAGACATATATTCCAGCTCCTCCGCCGCGGCTCCCTCCCCCAGGAGCGCGTCAAAGGAACCTCTGTGAGCTTTTTCACCGGAGGTAATCACCGGATAGCTTAAAACGGCCGCGTCAGGGCGGTTGGAAATCCCCTTATAAGTCTCATTATCCGAAATATCCTCATAGTGGACGCACAGACTTCCGCAAAGATGTCCGCCTGCCGAAAAGCCGCAGACTGCCAGATTATCGTACTCTACTTTGAAGCTTTCCGCATTCTTACGGATATATCGCACCGCTCTTGAAATATCCATAAGGGGCTGCTTTTTAAGCGGCAGAAGCTGGAGCATATTGATGGTGTAGGTCAGCACAAATGCCTGATATCCCATCTCGTAAAACTTCAACGCCACGATTTCCCCCTCCGAGGGAGATACAAAGCGATACCCGCCCCCCGGCACTACCAGTATACAGGGGCGTTTCCCTCCATCCTCGTGCAGATACGACACGATATTCGGAACGAATCCGCATGCGTGGCCGTAATGATATTCATTTTCTTCCCATATTTTATAAGTTTTTGTTTCCATGGCTTTCTTCCTTTCCTGTTCCTGTTTATCATATCATTCCGCTGGCGGCTCTGCAAGAAACATAGCCTATTTTAACGTAAAATAATATATGCGGGATTTTTTTCTTCATTGCCGCTCTCCTGCTTTGCAAAAACGCGACAGCATCCGCTTCGAAAACATCTCGTCAAATACCTGCATTTTGCAGGAACCGCATCAGAAGCAAAAATCCCGCATACATATTCTCTATCATTATACTGGCTGTACTTTTCCGGCTAATCTATACCTCCGCCAGCCGCAGCCTCTCGATAATACTCTTTTTACAAAGCCCGTGATAACAGCACACCGGTATCGCCACCGCCAGCGCCCCAATCACCGGAATGCTGAGAGCCAGAGGGAGGATATGGAAGCTCCACTCAAAAAACGCCATATTCTTTCCCAGCATATAAATCAGCCCGTAGCTCACTCCGCTTCCGATGGTGGCGGCAATCCCAAGCGTCCATATACCGTACCAGATTCCCTCCATGGTCAGCATCTGCTCCAGCTGCTTTCCGGTCATGCCCACCGCCTGCATCATGGCAAATTCCTGCCGTCTTGCCAGAATGCCGGTGATGGTGGCGTTAATCAGATTGAGAATCCCTATCAGCGCAAGAATCACTCCCAGCAGCCCGCCTATCACGGAAAACATTCCGGTTTCCTTGGAAAATTCCTGCCGCAGGGATTCTTTGGAGGTCAGCGCCAAATCCGTATGCCCGGCTTCTATCCATCCGCCTATTGCCTCTGCAACCTGTTCGTCCGCGCCGGGCTTCACATCCAGAAACGCATGAAGTCCGCCCTTCACATCGCAGAGCTCCTCGAAATCCTTTTCACAAAGGAGCACCGTCCCGGCCCCGAGCCAGTTGCTGCGGGTGCCTGCAGAATAGGGGAGCGTCGCCACCGCCATAACCTCCAGCTCCTTTTGTACGCCTTCCTTTGTCTGAACGCCCTTCAATGTGATTTTTTCTCCCACGCCGCCGGTGGCCCAGCCGGTAAAATAGCTTTTGATTAAAACCGCATAACCTCCCTGCGCAAATTTTTCCTTATCAAAACTGCCTTCCAGTATCTCGATATAGGGAAGCAGACCGTCCTCCACCCAGTAGGTATTGCTTTCGATTTCCCCGCTCTTTTTTACTTCTTCCTTCATCTGCTCCATATACGGGCGGTAGTCCGCCATCTCCTCGGATTCGTAAAAGGAAACATAATTTTCCACCAGCCGCTCTGACAAGCCGGCTGTCACATTGCCTATTTTCAGGGTGCGCACCTGCTCCACGCCCGGAATTTCCTTAAGGTCTGACAAAACGTCCGGCGTTATCGCCTGAAAATCCCTCTCAGGCGCGGACAGATTTACCGTGGAGTAATGACTCACCTGCATGTCCGTCAGAAGATAATTCGCTACATATTTGTCAAAGGAAAAGCCTTTCACCAGAGCGTAGGTGCCGTTAAGCAAAATCAGGCTTAAAGACAGGGACGCGATTACCAGAACCGCCTTGCGCCTGTTCCTCCCCATATTGGCCATTGCCAGGGAGGCCATGGATACCCTGGCCGATTTCTTTTCCTTCTTCTTATACTGCATCGTCTCCACATAACGCACCGCCTCTATAGGCGAAACCTTTGTCGCAAGGCGGCAGGGCCTGATGCAGCTTAAATACACCACCAGCAGGGAAAATACCGCAGAACCGGCGAAAATCAGCGGATTGACGGACACCCTTGCCACGCCTCCCGTTTCCAGCGCGGCATAGATGGCCGGAAGCGCCCCTTTTCCCAGAAGCCAGCCCGTCAAAAGCCCCAGCGGAATCCCCGCAGCCGAGAGCAGAAACGCCTGCCCCCGAACCATGCGGCGAAGCTGCCTGCCCGTGGTTCCAATGGTTTTCAAAAGGCCGTAATACCGGATATCGGCAGTCACATTGATGTAAAAAATATTGTAAATAATCAGATAGCCTGACAGAATAATGATTCCAAGGAAAAAAACTCCGAGCATCACTGTGGTGGCGTCTATGGAATGCGTGGCGTATCCCCAGTTTACGCTGATTCTGACCTCATCCTGGGAAAATCCCGCCCGGCTTGTGAGCTCCTCCATTTGCTTTTCAATATCGTAGGCGGAATCAAACATTATTGCCGCCGAAACCGTACCGTTTGCATGAAAAAGACCTGTTTCCTCCATGCGTTTGTAATAATTTTCATCGAGAAGGGAAACGTTCGCCATGAGCCATTCCTGTGAAATCCAGAACTCCTCCGCATGGGACGCCTCGTTGGAGTACCAGAAGCCGCTCAACACAAATTCCTCGTCAACGGTTTTTTCGACGCCGTCTTTATCCGCAATTCTGATGCTGATGGGAACCTTTTCCCCCACCTTAAGAGGAACGCCGAGAGCCTCCAATACCTTACTGCTGGCCGCGCACTCGTTCATCTCCCGGGGCATTTTCCCTTTCTCTGGATAACAATAGCCCCACTTCGCCGCCATATCCTCGCTGTAGCGCACCTCCGTCTGAATGGTGTTCAGCTCAGGGCTTGCGCCGAAGCCTGCCACGATATCATAAGCAATAGCCTTATAGCCGCCCGCCGCCTTTATTTTTTCATACTCCTCCATGGAAAGATACTTGTAACCGCCATGGGCGCTGGTTCCGATTTGCCGGAAGGTAGACTCCTCAAAAGTGGTAAGCATGGAGCCTCCCACCGTAAAAAGCGCGGTAAAAAGCACCGAAGTCAGCGCAATCGCCAGAACAGCAATCAGGTTTTTCCACTTCTTTTCCCGTATGGTGCGCCATGTGAGGGTTCGGATAATCCGTTTGTTGGCAACATTTTTGCCTGCAATTTTTCTGCCTGCATCCGTTTTCATCTGCCGTCGCCCCCTTTCAGAATTTTTCCGTCCTCAATCCTGATAATGCGGTCGGCCATCTGGGCGATTTCCTCGTTGTGGGTAATCATTGCTATGGTCTGCTCGAACTTCCTTGCCGTCACCTTTAATAGTCCCAGCACATCCTGACTGGTGCCGGTATCCAGATTTCCCGTGGGCTCGTCCGCCAGAATAATGGCCGGCTTCGCCGCCAGCGCCCTTGCAATCGCCACCCTTTGCTGCTGTCCGCCGGAAAGCTGGGAAGGCAGCGCGTTTACTTTATTCTCCAGTCCAAGGGTCTTCACAATAGAATCAATATACTTCCTGTCAACCTCGTTGCCGTCCAGCTGAATGGGAAAAACGATATTTTCATACACATTCAGAACCGGCACCAGATTGTAGCTCTGAAACACAAAACCGATTTTCCTGCGGCGGAAAATTGCCAACGCGTCCTCCTTTAATGCGGAAATGTCCTTTCCGTCCACCAGTACCTGTCCTTCGGATGGATAGTCAAGCCCGCCCAGCATGTGGAGAAGCGTGGACTTGCCGCTTCCGCTGGTTCCCACAATCGACACGAATTCTCCCTGCTCTATCTGCAAATCCACTCCGTCCAGAGCCTTCACAAGGCTTTCTCCCTCACCGTAATATTTTTTCAGATTCTTTGTTTCCAGAATAACCATATTGATAACCTCTCCTTCCAGTTCTGCATCTGTTTCAATTCTTGTTTCTGGAAAATAATATAACAGAAAAGGCTTTCCTGCTCCTTTCTGAAATCTAACAGTTTTGAAAGAATTCAAGCCGGCGTTTCCACCGGCTCATCGTTGTTCTTTCATCATATAAAAATAAAAGGTACTGCCCTTTCCGTATCTGGATTTCACCTTCACGTACCCGCCCTGCTTCACCGCAATCTCCCGCACCAGATAAAGTCCGAGGCCCAGACCCTTTTCCTCCGCCACTTCACGGCTTCGGTAAAAGCGTCCGAAAATCCTGGACTGCTCCTCCTCGCGGATACCGATTCCCCGGTCAGTTATGCAAACCGCCGTGAACATCTCGTAATCATTTACCCGGATTTGTATTTCGCTCCCCTCCGGGCTGTATTTGATTCCGTTGTCAAGGAGATTTTCCAGAGCCTCCTGTGTCCACTTTCTGTCAAAATAAGCCTCGCCGCCAAATCCTTCAAAGGAAATTCTTATGCCCTTTTGCGCGGCGGCTTCCCGGGAAGTGTTAATCGCCGCTTCAATCACAGGTCCCACCGCCTGACGCTTTGGCCTAAGGGCAAGCACATCGCTTTCCAGCCGGGAGGCTTTCACCAGATTGCGGATAAGAAAATCCAGCTTTTCCGACTGCTCCCTGATATTACGCACAATGGGCGCAAGCTCCGGGTCCTTTTCCTTCTCCTGCAGAATCTGTGAATACAGCAGAATATTGGAAAGGGGCGTTTTCGTCTGATGGGAAATATCCGATATCAGTCTTTTAATCCTCTCCTGCTCCTCGTAAATTCTGTGTTTTGACGCCACGGAGGACGTGAGGAACCTTTTCCATTTTACCTCCAGACGGGAAAGCCTGCTCTCGTCGTAATTGCGCTCCTCAAAGGTATCGTTGATGGCGTCCTCCAGCATGGCGTCCAGACGCTCCACGATATCTGCGCGTTTTCCCGGGAATTTAAAGCCAGCTCTGCTCTTTAACTTGTTTTTCATGTCGGTTTTATTTTTTATCATGCTCTTTCTAAATTATCCTTCATATCATAATGTCCCTTGCAGGAAAATTTTCATATTTTTCTTGACACTTTCAGATGAATAACGTATCATATTAAAAAAGAGGCAGTTTCTTACCGGGTGGTTTTTTATAATTCTCGCGGCTTACTTGCTTCTTTTTTTATGTTAATTACATCATACAGAAAAAGTCCCTGGTCATTAATCCTGACAACTAATGTTGCCACGTAAAAATTCCTTCGGCTATCACTTTCATTCTCTGCCTGCACCGGAACTGAAAAATACGTATCATATCTGTACCAGCCTCTGCTGGCACTGTTAGCATGTTTAATACTCTTGTTCTCGAGCCATCTGCGATTTGTTGCATTTTCTATAAGTTGTGGCAGGATTTGAACCATATTGGCCTTAACTTTCGCCAAACTTCCCCGAAGCCTTTTGGTATACTGTGATTTAGAATACTCGTCTGCAAACAACGCATTAATGTGTAATACATCCCCATATTCCTTTACTGCATAATTTGCCCCTAAAAATGTCTTTAAATATTTTTCCACTTCATCCCACTGTATTTTTTGTCTACCTGTAAACAGTATATTTTCCAACTGAATATATTGCATTTACGGATACTTTCCTCTCAAGAATTTCAAGCCGCCATATCTTCATCTGGCAACTATATCCAACAATCTGTTCCCTGCAAACCAGAACTCTAAGTCTTCATGCCTTCCATACATATCCCTTACCATACACCGTCTGCAAATGCCCTTCCCCGCTTTCCTTCAATTTCGCCCTGAGCCTGTTGACCGTCACGGACAACGCATTTTCATCCACATACTCCGCGCCGTCCGTCCAGATTTTGTCTATCAGCCGCTCCCGCCCCAGCACAATATTTCTATTCTCCACAAGGAGCTGTAAAAGCTTTAGCTCCGTTTTGCTAAGTACAATTTCTTCCTCGCCCCGCTTTACCAGCATATCCTCAAAGCAAAAATATAATTCCCCGAAACGGTAGACTTCTTTTCTTCCCTTTCCGGCATTTTTAAGGGCTTTGTCGATTCTTGCCCGAAGCACCATCAGGCTGAAAGGCTTGGTGATATAATCCTCTGCGCCAAGCTCTAAGCCGCGCACTTCGTCCATCTCAAAATCGTTGGCGGTCAGAATAATCACCGGAATCTCTCCGTGATTTTCCTTGATTTCCTTTAAAAGGTCATAGCCGCTGCCGTCGGGAAGATTAATGTCCAGCAGCACCAAATCAAATGCACTCCCGCCTAAAATCGCTTCCCTGGCCTTCCCCATGCTTTCACACAGGGTAAAGACAAATTCATCCCTGCGCAGGGCAAGCTCGATTCCTTCCCGAAGACCTCTGTCGTCCTCTACTACCAGTATGCTTTTCAAATGCTTTCACCGCCTTTTTTACGCTCAAATACAGTATAACATCTTTCAATGCAACAAAAAAGATAGAAATGCCTGAACCAGACACTTCTATCTCTTTTACTCTTTTTAAAACAGCTTCAACTAATTCCTATTCGCAATCAGTTTACTTGTAAGCAAATTTATTTGAAAATAAGTCTACTTGAAAAAAATTTACTTAGAGCAAGTTTACTTGCTTGCCATCTCCGCCTTAAGGCTCTCTGTCAACGCCGGAACAATCTTGTTCAAATCGCCCACGATACCGAAATCAGCCACATCGAAGATAGGAGCCGTCTCGTCCTTGTTGATGGCGATGATGATGTCGGATTCTTCCATACCTGCCACGTGCTGGATTGCGCCGGAGATACCGATTGCAAAGTACACGTTGGGACGAACGGTCTTTCCTGTCTGGCCAACCTGCAAATCCTTCGGCTTCCAGCCTGCGTCAACTACCGCACGGGAGCAGCTCACCGTTGCGCCGAGCACTTCCGCAAGGTCTTCCAGAATCTTGAAATTCTCAGGGCTTCCAACGCCGCGGCCGCCGGATACCAGAATTTTGGCGTCCATGATATCTGCAACGTCTGAAACTGCCTTTACAACCTTTAAGATTTCAACATACTTCTCGTTGGGAGTAAAGCCGGGGTTGAACTCGATAACCTCCGCCTTTCTTCCTGCTTCCCTGGGAGCCTTCTGCATAACGCCGGGGCGAACCGTCGCCATCTGAGGGCGGAAATCAGGGCAGGCGATAGTAGCGATTGTGTTGCCGCCGAATGCCGGACGGGTCATGAGAAGCTGGTTGTGAAGCTGCTCTCTTCCCGGAACGGGATTTAACGGGAAATCGCCGATATCAAGCTGTGTACAGTCAGCGGTAAGTCCTGTATGTATTCTTGCGGACACGCGGGGACCTAAGTCACGTCCGATTGCTGTTGCGCCAATCAGGAAAATTTCAGGCTTGAACTCATTAATTACAGAAGCAAGCGCATGCGCATAGGGCTCTGTCCTGTATTCTTTCAGTTCCGGGTCATCCACAACGATAACCTTGTCTGCGCCGTATTCTGCAAGCTCGTCTGCAAGCCCTTTCACATCGCAGCCCACCAAAACCGCCGTTACTTCCGTGCCAAGGTCTTTTGCAAGGTCTTTTCCCTTGCCTACCAGTTCCAAAGCAATTCCACCAAGTACATTGTCTACCTGCTGTGCAAAGACAAATACTCCCTTATAATCTTGAATATTCATTTTAATATCCTCCAATGACAGTAATTAGATTACATGTTTTACTTTTAATTTGTCGATAATGTAGTTTACAGATTCCGCGGGGTCAAGATTAACCTTCTCGCCTGCTCCCTTTCTAACCTTGTCGGAAGCCTTTGCAATCTGAGTAGGCGAACCCTTAAGTCCTAAGTTGGAATCTTCTACATCAACCAGATTTGCTCTTCCCCAAACGGTGATTTCTGAATTGTAAGCGTCAAAAATTCCACCGGGAGTCATGTAACGGGGCTCGTTTAACTCTGCAAGAGCTGTAATCAGGCAGGGCATTTTTGCCTTTAACACATGATATCTGTCATCATACTGACGCTCAACAATCACACTGTCGCCTTCGATTTGGATTTTCTGTGCATAGGAAATTACAGGGATTCCAAGATGCTCGGAAATCTGAGGGCCAACCTGAGCGGTATCTCCGTCGATTGCCTGACGTCCTGTGATAATCAAGTCATATTCCAGATTGCGGATTGCTCCGGCAAGGGTCTGTGAAGTAGCCCATGTGTCGGCGCCGCCAAGCACTCTGTCTGTCACCAGAATTCCCTTGTCCGCGCCCATGGCGATTGCTTCACGGAGAACTTCCTCCGCCTTGGGAAGTCCCATGGTTACCACGGTAACCTCTGCGCCGTACTCATCTTTTAATCTAAGCGCTGCTTCCAGGCCTGCCTTGTCGTCAGGATTCATAATTGCAAGCATCGCACCTCTGTCAAGCGTACCATCGGGATTGAACTTTACGCCGCCCTTGGTATCAGGTACCTGTTTAACACAAACAACGATTTTCATTGTATTATCTCTCCTTAATCATTTATTTTTTTACTTAAGCAATGCACTGGAAATAACCATTCTCTGCACTTCGCTTGTTCCTTCGTAGATTTCCGTAATCTTTGCGTCGCGCATCATACGCTCAACGTCATATTCTCTGATATATCCGTAACCGCCGTGAAGCTGAACAGCCTTGGTGGTAACTTCCATTGCAACCTCAGCCGCATACAGCTTTGCCTGAGCCGCTTCCACAGAGTAAACCTTCTGGGTAGCCTTGGCCATGGCAGCCTTGTAAACAAGAAGCTGGGCAGCCTGTACCTTGGTAGCCATGTCTGCAAGCTGGAACTGGGTGTTCTGGAACGCGCCGATTGCCCTTCCGAACTGTTTTCTTTCTTTTACATACTCAATGGTTCTGTCAAGAGCGCCCTCTGCAAGACCAAGCGCCTGAGCGGCGATACCGATACGTCCGCCGTCCAGTGTATGCATGGCGATACCAAAGCCCTTGCCTTCCTGTCCAAGCAGATTTTCCTTCGGGATACGGCAGTCTGTAAAGATAAGCTCATAGGTGGACGAACCGCGGATACCCATCTTCTTTTCCTTTGTACCAAAGGTAAAGCCGGGCGTTCCTTTTTCTACAATAAAGGCGGAAATCATCTTTTTGCTTCTGCCCTTCTTATCGGTGACAACGCCTGTAACGGCAAAGATTACATATACGTCGGCTTCCTTACCGTTTGTGATGAAAATCTTGGAGCCGTTAAGCACCCACTCGTCTCCGTCCAGAACAGCCTTTGTCTGCTGTCCCTGAGCGTCGGTTCCCGCGCCGGGCTCTGTCAGGCCGAAAGCGCCTAACTTCTCGCCTTTTGCAAGGGGAACTAAATATTTCTGCTTCTGTTCTTCCGTGCCGTATGTCATAATCGGGTCGCAGCAAAGAGAAGTATGAGCGGATACGATAACGCCTGTGGTGCCGCAAACCTTGGAGAGTTCTTCCACACACATTGCATATGTAAGAGGGTCGCAGCCCTGTCCGCCGTATTCCCTGGGAACGGGAATGCCAAGGAACCCTGCTTTCGCCATCTTCTCAACGGTTCCTCTGGGGAAAACCTCTGTTTCGTCAACTTCCTGAGCCAGGGGCTTTACTTCTTTTTCTGCAAACTCTTTGAAAAGAGTCCTTGCCATTTCATGTTGTTTAGATAACATAAAATCCATGATTTTGATTCCTCCATAAAATTTTCAGATTTTTATTTATTTCCCTGGGCAGCGAACCGGGCGGACATGCCTTCATGTCCGTCTGGCAGCTGCCGCGGAGCTTTTACTTAGAATAATCGTAGAACCCAACGCCGGTCTTCTTGCCAAGCTTGCCTGCGCGGACCATCTTACGAAGAAGGGGATGAGGACGATATTTGGGGTCGCCCGTTTCGTTCTGAAGTACTTCCATGATGGCAAGAACGATATCGAGACCAACCAAATCTCCTAAAGCCAGAGGGCCCATGGGATGGTTTGCGCCAAGCTTCATTGCCTCGTCGATGTCAGCCACGCTTGCGGTTCCGTCAGCATAAATGCCGATTGCCTCGTTAATCATGGGAATCAGGATTCTGTTAACCACAAAGCCGGGAGCTTCCTTTACCTGAACGGGAGTCTTGCCGATTTCTGCGGCGATTCCCTTAATCTTCTCCACCATCTCGTCGGGAGTGTTCTCGCCTGCAATCACCTCTACCAGCTTCATTCTGTCAGCCGGATTGAAGAAGTGCATGCCAATCATGGGCCTGTCAAGACCTGCGCCGATTTCCGTGATGGAAAGGGAAGATGTGTTGGATGCAAACATGCAGTCAGGCTTCACAATACCCATCAGCTCTTTGAAGGTATCCTTCTTAATCTTCATATTCTCGGGAGCAACCTCCACAATAAGGTCGCAGTCCGTGCAGATATCCTTAAGTCCGCAGGTAACCTTTGCCATGATAGCGTCGGCCTTCTCCTGCGTGATTTTTTCTTTCTTTACAAGGAAATCCATATTCTTCTGGATTCTTGCCTTGCCGCCCTCGGCAAATCTCATTTCAATGTCACAAAGGCATACTTCGTATCCGTCTGTCATTGCAAATGCCTGTGCGATTCCGGCACCCATTGTGCCTGCGCCGATAATACCTACTTTCATCTTCTCATCCTCCTAGCAATTTTTAAAGGGTTCTTTTACTTTTTCTTTGTTCTTGTCAAGGAAAAACGCCATGCCGTATTTCTGGTCTTCGGTTTCGAAGCAGTCGCCGAATAATTTTTCCTCGATGACGATTGCCGCGTCCATATCCGCGTCCAAGCCGTCGTTAATTGCCTTCTTGCAGTTGCGGACCGCAATGGGAGCGTTCTTTGCAATTCCTGCCGCCATCTTCTCTGCGGCGGGCATCAGCTCCTCCTGAGTGTAAACAGCGTTCACAAGGCCGATTCTAAGAGCCTCATCCGCTTTGATATTCCTTGCAGTATAAATCATCTGCTTTGCCATGCCTGCGCCTACAAGACGCGCCAGACGCTGGGTTCCGCCAAAGCCGGGGGTGATGCCAAGACCCACCTCGGGCTGGCCGAATACTGCGTTATCGGAACAGATTCTGATATCGCAGCTCATGGAAATTTCACAGCCGCCGCCAAGGGCAAAACCGTTAACAGCCGCAATTACGGGAACCGGGAAGGTCTCCAGCCTGCGGAAAACGTCATTTCCCTTCTTGCCGAAGGCTTCTCCTTCCGCCTTGGTGAGGGTGCTCATCTCTCCGATGTCAGCGCCCGCCACAAAAGATTTCTGTCCGGCGCCGGTCAGAATAAGGCATCTTACCTCGTCGAGGTTCACGGCGTCCAATGTCTGGTTCAGCTCGTCAAGAACGGCTGAATTTAAGGCATTCAACGCCTTTTCCCGGCTGATGGTGATGATGCCGTAGGCGCCCTTTTGTTCGTACACGATAAATTCCATTTCTACAGCTCCTCCTTTTCTGTATTTTTGCGAAGCTTCCTGCCATTTTTCAGTCAGGCCTTTCGCACACAGAACTCCCGGAACAGCTCCTCACCGTCCCGGAAGTCCTATTCGTTTCCTTAATCTTCAATTTTAACGATGGTAGAGCATCCCATACCGCCGCCGATGCACAGGGTTGCAAGACCTGTCTTTGCCCCCTTAGCCTGCATCTCGTGAAGCAGGGTAACAAGGATACGGCATCCCGAAGCTCCTACAGGATGTCCCAGGGCAATTGCGCCGCCGTTAGGATTAAGCTGCTTATCAACGTCAATGCCAAGCTCCTTTCCTACCGCTACGGACTGAGCCGCAAAAGCCTCGTTTGCCTCGATGATATCAAAATCCTCAATCTTCATGCCGGTCTTTGCAAGAACCTTCTTTGTGGCAGCAACAGGGCCGATACCCATAACCTCGGGCCTTACGCCTGCAAGGGCGCCTGCCACATAGGTAGCCATAGGCTTCACTCCCAGCTCTTTTGCCTTCTCCTCGCTCATAACAACGATTGCAGCAGCGCCGTCGTTGATGCCGGAAGCGTTGCCGGCCGTTACGAATCCGCCGGGATTGATGGTGCGGAGTTTTGCAAGGCCTTCAATGGTAGAACCGGCACGGGGGCCTTCATCCACCTTGAATTCAACCATTTCTTTTTTCTTCTTTACCATAACGGGAACGATTTCAGCGTCGAACGCGCCTGACTTCTGAGCCGCTTCCGCCTTCTGCTGGCTCTTTAATGCGAACTCGTCAAGTTCTTCCCTTGTAAGTCCCCACTCTTCGCAGATATTATCCGCTGTCTTAATCATATGATAATCATTGAATGCATCCCAGAGAGCATCCTTAATCATGGTATCAACCAGTGTACCGTTATTCATTCTATATCCGAAACGTGCCTGAGGAACCGCGTAGGGAGCCATGGACATATTTTCCATACCGCCTGCAACAACAATATCAGCGTCTCCCGCCAGAATCATCTGAGCCGCCTGATTTACGCAGTTAAGACCGGAACCGCATACAACGTTCATGGTAACCGCAGGAACTTCAATGGGAAGCCCTGCCTTGATGGAAGCCTGACGGGCCACGTTCTGCCCCTGCCCTGCCTGGATAACGCATCCCATGTATACCTGGTCTACAGCCTCAGGCGCCACGCCTGCTCTGTTTAAAGCTTCCTTAATTACAATTGCTCCGAGCTCTGCAACCGGTACCGTGCTCAGTGAACCTCCCATGGTTCCGATGGCTGTACGGCACGCGCCGGCTAAAACTACTTTCTTTGCCATTATCTCTTTCCTCCGTTTGCTTAAACTGATTATAGTTATTCCCCCGCAATGATTGTTAATTTTTTATCATTGCGCACAAAAACATTATATCATAGGGTGTCTGTTTTTGCAACGAGATTCCTTGGGGGATTGTGAAGGATTTATGAAAAAAGCATTAAAAAAATGCGCCGTCCTCCTCCTGTGCGGCTTCCAGGCTGCCCCAATGCTCCTGTCCTCCCTTAAGCCGCAGCTCCCCCACCGCCTTCCTTCCGATTCTCAGCCTGACAACCGTATCTCTGTCGGCGCAGAGCCTGTAGGCAGCCCGCTTCTTTGTCCACCTTACGGAAACGGTAATTCCGCCTCTGGCCCGCAGTCCCGCCGCTTCTCCTATCCTCCATTCCGGCAGAAGGGCAGGCAAAAGCACGATTTCATCCCCGTGGCTTTGCACAAGCATCTCCGCCACCCCCGCCGTATACCCGAAATTGCCGTCAATCTGGAAGGGCGGGTGGGCGCAGAATAAATTGGGATAAAGCCCGCCTTTGTGTTCCCCGGGCCGGGGCCCTGGCGGCACCCTGCAAAACAGGTTGTCCATGATTTTCTTTACATGGCCGCCGTCCTCAAGCCTCGCCCACATGGAAATTTTCCACGCAAGGCTCCATCCGGTCCCCCCGTCGCCTCTTGCGAGTAAAGTCTCCCTGACCGCCCTGTATTCCGCGGACGCCGGGTCCGTCCACTCGTCCCCGGGATGAATGGCATACAGATTTGAAAGATGCCTGTGGTGTTCGTCGGCCTCCTGAAACTCCCCGTCCCATTCCAGAATCTGCCCCCTGCTCCCGATTTTCGGTTTTATGATGCGGGGAAGGCATCTTTTTACCGACTCATAGAAATCATCCCTTTTGCCCAGAGCGTCGCACGCCCTCAGATAGTCTCTGAAAAGCCCTCTGACAACCGCGTTTACATTTTCGGTATAGAGGGACACCGACACCGGATTCCCCTCATAAAGATATTCATTCTCCGGCGACGTACAGAGCGGAACTGTGAGGCCGTCCTGCGTTTCCTCCAGCATTTCACAGGCAAAAACCGCGCTTTCCTGCAAAACCTCAAAAATATTTTCCAGATACTCCTTATCCCGCGTGAAAAGATACCCGTCGAAAAGATTCCTGCACAGCCACGCCAGCCCGAAAGGCCAATAACTCCACATGGCGCGCCCGTTTGCCGGAGTCGTCTTTCTCCAGATATCAGTGTTGTGAAAGCCTGCCGCTCCCCTGCATCGGAACAGATTACCGGCAGTCTCCTTTCCCGTAACCGTCATCTCCTTGCATAAATCCTTAAGCGGCTCCGTCAGCTCGGGGAGATTACAGGGCCCCGCAAGCCAGTAATTCATCTGCAAATTAATATTGACCGTGTAGTCGCAAAACCAGGGAGGAATCAGCTCCTCGCTCCAGATTCCCTGCAGATTGGCCGCCTGAGTTCCCGGTCTCGAGGAAGAAATCAGCAGATACCTTCCATAGTCAAACAGCGCCTGATAAAGCCCCGGGGAAGCCTTTCCCTGCCGGAAAAGCCGGAATTCCTCCTCCGGAAATACTTCTTCACAGGGCTTCTCCCCAAGGGAAAAAGATACCCTGTCAAAAAGGCTGCGGTAATCCGCCACATGATTTTCGCACAGCGCCCCAAAAAACTTCCGCCCTGCTTTTTTCCTTCGTTCTTCCAGCCGTTCCTTATCCTGCGCAAGCGCCGCCTCCACATCCCTCCCCTCCAGAAAGGGATGCTTATCATATCCGTTAAAGCTCGTTCGCATCAGGATTACCAGCATGGCTTCCCGCACCCTGCGGCATTCCACACAGCCCCGGCCAGCCCTTACTTTTCCTTCCTCCGCCCAGACCAGCACCCGCCCGACAAAGACCATTCCCTTTTCCTCATCGGTATCCGAATAGGTATGTATTCTGTCGGCTTCCGGGCCTCCCACGGGAAAGCCTGCCCGCCCCGGACACTGGCCGGACAGAAAAATCCCCTCCTTTTCATAACGAACCGCCACCGGCAGCTTACTCTCTGCCGACACCCGGAAAGAGAACTCCTCCTCCCCTTTCATATGGTAAAAAATGCAGTCCGATGGATGGCTGGCAAAGGCGGTATGCGTACAGGCCGCACCGTTATTTTTATAAACGGCGGTGACAATCCCCTGTTCCAAATCCAGCGTTCTTTTGTAGTCCGAAATCTTTCTTTCGCCCTCAAACTCTATTTTCAGCCGGCCGGGAGGCAGATACATCTGTACATCCTCCGCTTTTCCAAGCTCCGCCTCAAGAATGTCCATTGCGCCTTTACAGTTTCCTCTTTTTGCCTCCTCCTTCGCCTGACGGTAGGCAGCATAGGAAAGCCCCCGGTAATTTCTTACCGGGAAGCCGCTCCATAATGTGTCCTCGTTTAATGTGATTGTTTCCGTTTCCGGCCCGCCGTATATCATGGCTCCCAGCCTGCCGTTTCCTATGGGAAGCGCCTCAAGCCATTCCGTTGCCGCTTCTTTATAAGATATCTTCATATTTATATTTTCCTCTTTTTTCACCGCCCGCGGTCAGCAGCTCCGCGGCATCCGTCAGTTTGACAGCCGCCCCGGCGCCGCCGGAATCCGTTTAATAGAAAATCTGCGCAATAGGCGACGTTTCGTCGATAATCAGCGTCTTATTGTCGCCGGTCATGGTCTTTTTCGCCGCGTCCAGCGCCCGGAGGAACAGGTAGAAATCCGCCTTTTCCGGGTCGTTGTAGGCGTCGCTTAAAATCCTCATATACTCCGCCTCCCCCTTTGCAATGGTCTCCTGCGCCTGCGCGTCTGCCTCGGACTGCATGACGATAATCTCCGCCGTGGTGTTATTGGAAATTTCCTTGGCTTCTTCCTCGCCTTCCGCCTTGAAGGTGGCGGCAATATTATTTCTCTCGGAAATCATACGCTCGTAAACCGCGCTTTTGTTCTCGTCGGGAAGGTCAAGGGACTTTGTTTCCACGGCAAGCAGTTCAATTCCGTACTGGTTCAGGGTGTCGCCGATGTTATCCCTGATGGCAAGCGCCAGCTCCCCGTCACGTCCGCTGATAACCTCCTCCTGGCTCAGGCTGCTGATTACATTTTTCAGGCTGTTGTACACAATGGTGTCGATTCGAAATTCCGCATTGCTTTTCTGGGCGCTTAAGGTCTGTGTGTATTTATAAGGGTCCTCTATCCGCCAGAGCACAAAGCAGTCGGCAATCATGGATTTTTTATCCTTGGTCATAACGTCGCTGACCGCAAGGTCGTACAAGAGCACCTCGTTTTGAATCTTTTCCGCCCTCTGTATAAAGGGAAGCTTTGCGCTTAAGCCCGGCGTCTCCCGTATGCTTTCAATCTTTCCGAACTGCTTGATAATCGTATATTCGTTGGGGTAGGTCACCACAAGGCAGGCGTCCGCCAGACCGATAACCGCCAATAATAAAATGACTGCTATTGTTAAACTGAATTTTTTCTTCATATTCTCTCCTTATTATTAGTTCCGCACCTGCTCCTCGCCGCACCTGTACTGGAACAATTCCCAGCCGCTTTCGCGTCTGCTCTTTGTTCCGTGCGCCTGCGCGGCAGATGCTGTTTTCTCTTGATGTTCCGCATCTGCCGCGCAGATGCTGTTTTCTCCTGATGTTCCGCATTTGCTTCCCGGCGCGTCCGTTATTCTTCGTCATCGCCGGCTTCATTTTCCGCCGGGGTATTTCCGTCTGTACTGCTGCCGGCATTGTTTCCGTTATTCTGTTGGCTTCCTGAGAAGCTGCTCCCTGAGGCTGCGCTGCCAAAGCTCCCCGCCGAAGAACCTGTAAAGGATTCCAGCGGAAGCATGGTCTGGGTGCTGCCGTCGCTTCTTTCGATAATCACCTTCATGTCGGGCAAAATCTCCTCCATGGTTTCATAAAACATTCTCTGCTTGGTGATTAAGGGGTACTTCTGGTATTCCGCGTAAAGCTCATTTAACCTTGCCACCTGCCCCTTTGCCTCGTTCACCCGCTCCTCGGCCTGTGCCTGAGCGGTTTTTAAGGTTTCGTCCGCCAGAGCCCTTGCAGCGGGAATATCCTCGTTCCGCTTCTGGTTTGCCCTGTTGATGGAAGTCTCTTTTCCCTGCTTGGCGTTTTCCACGTTCTTGAAAGCGTTGATGACCTCCTGGGTGGGCGGCTCCGCGTCCTGAATGGTAATGTTCACCAGCTGGATTCCGATATCCTCCTCCTCCAGCCTTCCCACAATCTTTTCCTTGATGGACGCCTGTATCTCGTTTTTGCCGGTGGTAATCACGCTGTCCACATCATAAAGGCCGATGGTGTCCCTGATATAGCTCTGGGTCAGGTTCTTCAAAATCTCAACCGGATTTTCCGATGCGTACAGATATCTGGTAGGGTCTGTCACCCGGTACTCCACATAGAAATCCACGTTTACAAAATTATAGTCTCTGGTAATCATGAACGATTCCCTGTCGTTATACTCGTCGGAATCCGCGTTAAATCCGATGGGAAAACCGTTGATGGTTTTCGGCACCTTTGCCATCCGCTGAATATAAGGCAGCTTTAAGTGAATGCCGGATTCCTCCACCACACTGGGTACGCCAAAGGTGGTGATTACTGCGTATTCATTTTCCTTAAGGGAATAAATGCTCCCGACCAGAAGATACGCCGCCGCAATAATTCCGATAAAAATCCCCACGATTTTTCCCGGTTTAAAATTCCTCACTTTAGAGCGCGCCTTTTGACTTTGCTGCTCGTATGCATTGTTGTTTTGCTTTTTCTTAAACATGTCTTGTCCTCCTGTTTTAAGTTCTGCTTTAGTTTTTCAGTTCCGCAGGCGCCATGGTATCGGTTTTTCTCTACTGCCCGCCGCGCGCGTTGCACAGGCAACATCTTTCTCTGTACGCCCCGCGAATATAAAAAGACCTCTACCGCGGCTAACCTGCCACGATAAAAGTCTTGCTACAGTTTTCTGACTCGAAATCGGATGTTTACATCGTCCTGACGACTCGAATATACCTTGCGGTATCAGCTACTCCCTTTTATCTGTTGATGTTATAGTAGCATATTGTTAATTTTTTGTCAAGATTTTTCTGAAAATTTTAGAATTATTAAAAATATAAAAATATGGTATATTTCACAAACTAAATTCCGTTGTCAATGTCCCCTCCTCCCCATATATTCTACCACCAGACCGGTAAGGCAGGTATCCTCATACTTCGTTCCCGGATAAACATCCTCAATCACAAACCGGAAATGAATCTCCACCCCGTCCGCCGCCTTCACCGCATCCACAGGCAAAGTAAAATACTGGGGTTTTATGGTATCTTCCAGTTCCAGATAAGCAAAGGGCTCATCCTCCACATACATAAGAAGCCGCTTTACCCGCCCGTTTTCCTCCCACGTCTTCTGGTTTTTGGCATAACCGTTAACCACACAGATTTCCGTGTAGCGCATATAACCGTCGTAGATATCCGGGGTATCCTGCGCATACCGGTCCGGGGAAAACTCATCCGAAACATACCCCTCCAGAAAGTGCACATCGCCCTCCTCATACCATTCCCGCTGATACCGGTAGCTGCAGCTGCTGGTAATACCGATACTCTCCCCGATGCCGTTACCCGCCGCGCCTTCCGCCCATGCATACTCCCGCCCGTAAAAGCTGTTTAAATGTCCCGGCTCATACCGCCTCCCGGGATAAGACATTTCCCCGGACTCTTCATCACCCGAAAATTTCAATTCCGAGGAAGCCGTAATCTCACATCCCCCGTCCGCCATTGCACAGAACTCACCGCAGGGCGCATGCCATTCCGGAAAACCGTAGTCCGGCGCCTTATCATCATATTCCAGCGTACAGAATTTGTCCTCATCCACGGATTCCCCGTTTTCCCCGTAAAAAAAGTTCCTCACATCCGGCTTTAACAGGTAAGGCGTCTGCGGATAATCCACAATCGGGGTCTCACTGTAACAGGCCGGAATTTCCACTGCATACACATGGCTTTCCGACGCATATATACTGCTTTCCTCTGCATACATACTGCTTTCCGCCGCGCCTTCCCCGCCACCGCCATATTCCCTGAAATAATCCGCCCGCTCTTTTTCCCCTTTCCGATAACAAAGATATACTTTCTCTGCACAACCGGCAAACACATCCCTGCCTAACGTAACTTCCCTGTCATGGAAATAAAGCCCCCACAATTCCGGGTTGCCCGCAAAAGCGCCGTCTCCTATGATAAGTGCCTCTGCCGGATTCCCTGTTCTTTTCGCTCCTTTTTCAAACGTCACGTCCATAAGACCGCAATTTTCAAAGCATCGTTCCCCTATGTAGGTAATATCCGCGGATAGTTCCAGAGATTGACTGCAATCGCCCAAAGGTATGTTTTGGAACGCACAGTCGCAAAAACCTGTCACAACAGCTCCCTCAAGCCGTTCGGGAAACGTGATTTTCCATCTTTCGTTTCCCAGCTGTTTTAACCCTTCCTCAAAATCCGCCCGGTGTTCTTCCCTGATTCCTTTGAGCAGGGCGTATTGCTCCCCCTTCTCGCCGGTCCTTATCTCATAATCATAAAATTTTTCTTCCGTCAGGGCTTCCTCAGGTGTCGGCTCTGCCTTCTCTTTATTTTCCGGCGCTGTCTCAACCTGTTTTTGCACAATTTCTGTCTCATCGCTCTGCGCCTCGTCTGCTGTCTTGCACCCTGACGTGCAAAAACAAAGCAGGACCATAATCAGAAAAAGTAAAATACCTTTTTTCATTGTTTTCCATCCCGTGAAGCTCTGTCTCATTTTGCTGTATTCACCATCGGCATAACTCTTTTTCTCTATTTTACTACAATCAGTATACATTGTTAATTCTTTTTATATTCCGTTCAGGAAAAGGGTGTTTTTACTGTGCTATTTTTCTAAGAACTCATAATAAGCTTACAATTACATATACTATTAATGAGGTTTTTTCTATGAAAGATTTAAAACGATATACAATAATTGGAATACTTTCTGTTCTGGTCACAGGAACACTTGCGCATTTTCTATATGATTGGACTGATAAAAATCATATAGCAGGTCTTTTCACGCCTGTCAATGAATCCGTATGGGAACATATGAAGTTATTATTTTTCCCAATGATAATGTACTCGCTAATATTGATTCTAAAATTCAGAAATAAATATTCATGCATCACTTCTGCTTTATGCTTTGGCATTTTAGCAGGGGTATTTTTGATTCCATTCTTTTACTATACTTACACCTCTATTCTTGGAAAAAATGTTTTTGTTTTCGATATCAGTACATTTATTTTAAGTACTGTTCTGGCCTTTTGGCTGTCTTACAAACTTACATTGTCCTGCAAACTGAAATCTTACACATTTTTATTATGTATTTTAGTGTGTGTACTTTTTATCTGTTTTTTGATATTTACTTATTACCCGCCAGATACCGCTATATTTCAGGTTCACTTATATTATATCAAAACGAAAGCACCTACTCCTTATAAGTAGATGCTTTAAAATTATGTACCATCAAGATAACGAAATAGTGAACTTTCCCGCCCCCTTACGCCGTTCTTTTCTCTAATTCTTCCACTCTGCTTTCAAGCTCATCTATTTTCTTTAGCAATAAGCCAACCGAATCACGTTCCAGTTTACAGGCATTAATTTCATGTTGCATAGATTCTAATCGTTGGTCTAATTTGTCAAAATGATTGTCAATTTTATCAAATTTTTTATTTATCCGTTCTTCCATCCTGCCCATTTCATCAATGATTGTATTAACCATTAACTTCATTTCATTATCCATTTACCTTCCCTCCACATATATATTATATCAAATACAACAACTTTTTCAAGCCGCTTATCTTGAGTTTCCGCAAACTGTACCTGAAAAATGAATAAACAATGCCCCCTGCTCTCCGCTCCTTATCTCATTCTCATCACGAATCTGTTTTCTCCCATTCCTCAATCACACAGGAATGTTCTTTACTCTCCTTACTATAACTGACTCCTACCAGAAGAAGATTTCCCTGATAGCTTTTTAACGCTTCCGGATACTGCTTCTTTTTTATCTGTCCAACCGCTTGCTCCGCAGATTTATCATACTTCAATTCAACCACTATCGCCGGTTTTGCAGAATGCTTTTTGGGAAGGAAAACAATATCCGCATATCCTTTCCCCGACGGCATTTCACGAATCAGCGTATATTCATTAACCGCATGATAATATGCAAGTGTAATCACGCAACTCAAGGCATTCTCATTATTGTACTGCAATATAGAAGTATTCTCCCTGTGCACCTTGTCTATGCCTCTGGCAACAGCATCCGCATCTTTATCCCATGTTGCTTTCAGCAGACTGTCAGAACTGCGGATTGCCTGTATTACCGGCGTCCAATCCGTATCGTCTACTGCCCGTGCAAAGGCGGCGCGGACTTCCTCATTAGGAACATAGGCTTCTCTGGTATCCGCATCATAGGCCAGGTATCCCAGATGAATGAGCATAGTCAGTACATCGTCCCTATTCTTAAAACTCGTCATGTCGTTTTGGAAGCTTTTGGTGTCCACAGTACACCTTCCCCCGGCAAGCATCTGCACCACCATATCCCGAAGACCGTCAAAATTCATGCTGATATAGTCTTTCAGGGACTCATACGATGCGGTATTGCTCCAGTAACTGTCATATTCTCCGTCCAACATCGCATTGACAACAGAATTCGGATTGTAAACGTGTTTTACCCGCCGGAAAGAATATCCGTCATACCATCTGGCCGTTTCGTCAAAATCCATATGATGTTCCCGGCAAAGCGCTTTAACCTCCTGCTCAGTAAAACCTATATACTCTGAAAGCTGTTTGGGGCTCACCATGGTAAATTCCCGGAAATTATTCAGGGCTGACTCGCTTTTATACTTTTTGACAGGCAGAATGCCTGTAATGTATGCCAGCAATACAAAATCCTTCGACTGTTCGCCTTTAAACAATCCTCGAAGAAGCCGGATATATGCCTGCTGTCCGGCTACATCAGACTTCTCCTCCCGGAATATTGCATCCCACTCATCTATAATAATTACAAATTTACTGCCGATGGCACGATGAATTGCCGACAGGGCAATGGGCAGCCTGCTCTCCTCATCCGTTAAAATCCCCGGATAAATGATTTTCAGCTCGTCTATCACACACTTCTGCATAAATGCCACTGTATCCACCGCATTTTTTTGCTGTACCAGTAAATATGCAATATCCAGATGAATCACATCATATTTATTTAAATGCTCTTCAAAGGAAGGGACTCCAGCGATTTCCAAATCTTCAAACAAGGCTCTGGAATCACATCCTTTTCCGTAGTATGCCGCCAGCATCCCTGCCGCCACAGATTTTCCAAACCTTCGCGGCCTGCTGTTACAGATATAGCATTGCTCTGTACCCATCACTTCATTTGTGTATGCAAGCATTCCTGTTTTATCCACATAAATGCGTGACTTCCTCGCGCTTTCAAAACTTCCGTTTCCACGGTTCACATAACTTCCCATATACACATTTCCCCTGAATATTACCTGTTACTCTGTCAGAACCTTTTTTTAATAAGGTAATATTCAGTATAGCACGATAATCCGCTTAATAACAATGCTTTTATAATGCAGTTTTCTCAAAAGAAGTTAAATCAACTTATCCCGGTACATCTTTTCCTCCAAAGTTCTGACCAGGCCTGATGTTTTCATACCCAAATGAAATCCTCACATCATTCGTCAAATAAATGATTCGCATCCGCTTGCCTCAATACTCACGGGAATAACGCCACCAAAAAAGACCTGTATCGCCCCCTCGAAAGGTATGCAATACAGGTCTGTTCCATTTCTTTTCCTTCAGTTATTCCAAACTACCAGATAAACAAGTCCTGTCCCCGCAGCCGTAAAACCGCTTCTATAAAATAGTAATCCGCATAGATAATCGGCACCTCGGTATTCTTCCCCTCCGGGTCATGGTAGAAGAACGTACCGCCGTCCACAATCGAATCCGCCTCCGGGTTCCAATTACTGAATTTTGCGTCGCAGGCCTTCAAAATATTGAGAGCCGCCGTGGTATACAGATTCTTTTCATATTCTCCCACATGCTCCGCAAGCTCCAAAAGACCGCAGGCCGTAATCATTCCGGCAGTAGAATCATACTTAAGAGGCTCCTTGGGCGCGCGGTAATCCACAAGGGGAAGCCAGCCGTTCACCGCAAGGTTGGAGATACAATAGTGCGCGCATCTCTTTGCTGTGTTCAGGAAAGACTCGTCCCCTGTATGACGGTAGCTTAAGGAAAATCCGTAAACCGCCCAGGACTGTCCTCTGCTCCAGGCAGACCCCTGCTCAAAGCCCTGTCCGCCGGGATTATCCAGAAATTCTCCGGTCTGAGGGTCAAAAACCACGATATGGTTACAGCTTCCGTCTTCCCTCACTATGTACTGCTGCGCCGTCTTCGCATGGCTTACAGCCACATGGTGAAAACGGGGGTCGCCGGTTTCCTTTGCCGCCCAGTAAAGAAGGGGAATATTCATCATACAGTCGATTATCATTCCCCCGCTGGATTCCCTCTCGCCCAGCACAGGCCCGACGCTTCCGTTCCATGCACGGATAAATTTCCCCACCGGATTAAACCGTCCCGCCAGAATGCTTGCCGCGTGAAGCCCTCTGCGGCGTGCTTCCTTATTCCCCGTCTTGCGGTAGTTTGCAACTGCCGAGGGGAGGAACAAAAATCCGATATCGTGGTCAAGGCTTTCAAAGGTATCCAAAAGACCGGCCAGACGTTCCTCCACCCCTTCCGCCGTCTCTTTGTAAATTTCATCCTCCGTGGCTGAATACATCTGCCAGAGCATTCCGGGCCAGAATCCGTTCGTCCAGAAGCCAATGCCTCCGGGAAAGGCCTCCGCCATATCCGAATATCTTCCGTCCTTTGGCGAGTAAGGAATTTTTGTCCCCACTCTCTCGCATTCCGCTTTCATTTTTACCAGCAGCTTTTGATAAACCCCCTCAAGCCATTCTCTGTCTGCATTGCCTAATTCTGTTTTCCCCATAAAAATTTCTCCTTCCTTTTTCCGGTTTTCTGTTTCATTTCTGCTTCCGACTGCCGTTTTTACTTCTCCGGCATAATATTTTATTATAATGAAAGCAGGTGTCTGTCTGATAGAAAAAACGCATAACTTTTAGTAAAAATTATACTTTTTCCGGTAATCCTGCGGCGACGCCCCCATATTTGCCTTAAATACCTTGGAAAAGTAATTGTTATCGGCGTACCCCACATATGCCCCGACCTGCTGGACGCTCAGCTTACTGTCAAGCAGCAGCTCCGCGGCAGCCTCGCAGCGCTTTTTCGCCATGTACTGCTTCACCGTCATGCCCGTCTCCTTCCCGAAAATTTTCACAAAGTAGGACTTGGTAATGCCGGAAACCTCGGACAACTCCGCCACGGTAAGCTGCCGGCTTAAATTCAGACCGATATAGTCAATCGCTTTTTTGACATACACGGAATAGTTATTTTTGTGTTCTTCCCTGATAACGCCGCAAACCTGAATAACCATCTTTTCCAGAAGCCGCCCCAGCTTTTCTGCGGAAACCGTGTGCTGCATCTGCTGGGCATACTCTTGACTGATTGAGTCAATAACCACAGGGGCAAGCCCGCCCCGTTCCGCGCCCATTCTTATCACCGTCCGCACAATAGCCGCCCCGGCAATCTGGTCCTTCATATTTTCCGACACAAAGCGAAGACCTGCGGACAGCGTTTCCAGCTCCCTCAAAAGCAGCAGCGCCTTTTTCGTCTCCCCTGCGCTTACGGCTTCGATAAATTGCTCCTCCATATGATAGCGCCGGTTTACAATGGCAATCTCCTCATAGGCTTCCTGGGGAACGAGGCGGGGATTGCCCTGCCGCTCATGGGTGTAAACCGTTCTGATTTCACGGAAATCCTCCGATTCCGTACCGTTATCAAGCAAAAACAATGCAATTCTTGCCACATAATTTCCCTGCTGAATCGGAAGCTGGCAGTAATACATTTTATAGGAAAAAAATGTCCCTGCATCGGCCCCGTGGCCGGCAAGAAGCTGTCTGGCTTTTTTCTCGTTCCATTTGGATTCCACAAAAGGACCTAAAAGCACGCAGCTCTCCCCCGCCCAGAATACAATCAGATGAACCTCCATAGGGTCAATGATTTCATAAATATACGCTTTCTCCCGCAGTTCTGAAAACGACGTCAGCTCCGAAGCTGTGAACGCGCTCTGCAGACCGGCAGAAAAGCAGTATTTCTTTTCGAAATTTTTCAACACTTCCGGGTCTTTGTCATAAATTGTCATTGCCAGTCCCGTAAACGCGGGCGTAAAAAGCGCCGCCGCCTGTAAAAAATCCATTTATTCTTTATCCCTTCGCAAAGCCATATACCTTTTTTTATTGTACCATACAAACCGCTAAATGTCGCCGGATTGCATGCTATATTCATGGAAATCAATTTTCTGACTCCACGTACGCTCACCGGAATCCGAAAATTGTTTTCCGTGCGTTATATTCTCCCCTCCCGCCGCATATATTTTCTTAATCTGTTTTCCGTGGGTACACGTCATGAAAAAACTCTGCTATACCATCGCTATTCTCATATTGGGGCTTCTCCTGATTTTAGTCTGCCTGTTAAAAAGCTGCCAGTCAGAAAGAGAAGGCCGGAAGGCAAACGCCGTCGAGGTGGCTGCCGGCGCCGGCGGCGCTTATATCAAATGGGTGGATTTCAACGTCACTTATGAAGCCCTCTGCGCCGCTTACAATCTGGATGTGGAAAGCTACGGACAGCCCGTGCATCTTGACTGGATTGAGCTTTTGGCCTATGTGGGAGCCAAAAAGGGCGGTACTTTCGGAAAAGACAGTCCGGCTCTTATCAAAAAGCTTGCCTCGGAGCTTTCCTCCGGGGAAACCACCATGAAAAAGCTGACAAAGGACATGAAATATTTTGATTACTACTATGAAGCCTACGAAGCGGTTCTTGGCGGCATGGTGGGCGAATATGAAATCGAACAGGAGGATGAAAACGGAAAAAAACAGTGGAAAAAGGTTTACGGGCTGAAAGCCTTTTCTCCCATTGCCAAGGGCTTTGAGTACAGCGACTATGACGACTTCGGCTCCTCCCGGAGCTACGGCTACAGGAGGCCCCATCTGGGACATGACATGATGGGGCAGGTGGGCACGCCCATAATCGCAATCGAGTCCGGCTATGTGGAGGCTCTGGGCTGGAATCAGTACGGCGGCTGGCGCATCGGCATCCGAAGCTTTGACGGCAAACGCTACTATTATTACGCCCATCTTCGGCAAAACTTTCCCTACGCTTTGAACCTGGAAGAAGGAAGCATTGTAACTGCCGGAGACGTGATTGGCTATATGGGACACACCGGCTACAGCACCGTGGAGAACACCAACAACATTGAGACCGTCCATCTCCACTGGGGGCTGCAGCTTATTTTTGACGAGTCCCAAAAGGAGGGGAACAACGAAATCTGGGTGGACTGCTATGCCCTGACCCGCTTTCTCTACAAGAACAGGTCTCTTACGGAAAAAAATACGGACACAAAGGAATGGTTCCGGCATTTTCAGATGAAAGACCCCGCCGCGGAAAAATACCGCCAAAGCTCCGCAGCAGCAGACGAAAAGGCCGCCCCGTCTCATCAGGCAAAGGCGCAGCCTGCAGGGGACAACACAAAATATGGAATCGCCGCTTCTTTTCCACACTATATATTGACAAGCGGAGCATAAATATTTATACTTATTACAGGGTACAAAGGAGAATTTACCATGACAAAAGAAAACATTATTTTATACGCCAAAATTTTAAGGAATGTCTTCGAAACCACCAATGCGGTGGAGATTGCCCGCAGACTGCGCTACAATGTGGGCTTTATCAAAACCGGCACGCAGTATCTGAAGGCCAACACCTATAAATTTGAAGACGGCTTAAAGGTGATTTTGATTAACGACAACTATGACGCCGTTTCCAAAAATGTCCTTTGCGCCCATGAGCTGGGGCATGCCGTCTTTAACCATGCCAACAAAAGCAATTACAAGGATACCAACCTTGCCAACGAGTATGAAGTGAATCTTTTCGCCGTTGCCCTTCTTTTTGACGAGGGCTCCTTTAATATGCCCCTTGCGGAGATGAGCAACTATACCCTGCAGAGCATTCTGGACGCAAACATTACCCCTCCGGGATAATGAGGGTTTATCGCCGCCTGCTCCTTTTCTTTCCTGTTCTTTTTCTTTTTCCGTTTTCTGCACGGAATTTTTGTATCTCCTCCCCGATTACCGTATAATCCCTCTCGAAAAGCTCCTCGCAGAGCTGCCTTTGCAGCACCTCCCGGGGCACCTTATCAAGCACCTTTTCCTGTACGAAAAGCTTGCTTTTTTCCTTATATCCCGGCAGCCCGTTCAGCTCCTGTATGTGGGCAAGCTCCGGCCGCCAGAGAATGCCTATTTTTCTTTTCCAGTCCGTCTTCGGATTGGGAAGGGCTTTCCGCATAATATAAAAATCCGCCTTTTCCTCCACCAGCTCCACGGTGATGATTCCCCACCATGCCGGGAGATGCTCCTTAATGTGCATGGCGTGGCTGGTTCCCACCACCGCATAGTTGCAGTCATAGTACAGGTCGTAGTCCTTTACCTGGCGTTTCAGTCTGGCGTAGGTATCGGCGTCGCTTTTAATTTCAATTCCACAGAGCAAATCCGGCGTCACCATCACCACGTCCGCCCTCGACTTGCCCATGGTCTTTTCCTCCAGGATTCTCACTTTCCCGTAAACCTCCTCGAGAAATTCAAAAAGAGGCTCCCTGATATCCTTATCGTGTAGTGTTTTCATGAAATCATTATATAAAATCCCGGCTGTTTCCGCAACAATTCCTTATGGCATTCCATAAAATCTCCTCTACTTTTGCAGCAGCTCCCTCCGGCAGATATCAATATTTTGAACCAGTTCTTCCATATCGACGGTGTCAAAATCCGTGGTGTCCAGAACTATCCGGGGGCCGTTTGCCGTAAAGCTGTCCATCCCCCGCATGGTAATACCCTCCACGAAGCGTTTGTAGGGAATCGGCTCCGGCTCCTTCTTCCGCTCCTTTTCAGGATAGCAGTCGTTCACCACATGGCCTCTGTGCCGCTTCGGACTTTCGTTCCTTTCAAGAAAGCGCTGATAGATGGTTCTGTAGTCCCCCGTCAGCGTCACGGTGATGGCCTGATAATCATATTTTTCAAGAAGGGTAAAAAGCCCCTTCTCCGATATCCTTTCAAAATTGTTTTCCAGCAAAAAGGGCTGGCTGCCCTTCATGAGCTGTTCCGCCACATGGTACATGATGTTCATGCTGGCGATGCCAAGCTGCACCTTTTCCTCCCTTGACTGAAATCCAATCAAATCGTATAAATCTTCCTTAATCCTGTCCTTTGAAATCATGGGCAGACGCAGCGCATGGGATAAAAACTCCGCTATGGTGCTTTTGCCGGAGGCAGGAATGCCGGTCACTAATATACAATACATCTTCTTTCCCATTCCGGTGTTGCAGGTTCCTTTCCATACATAATATTTACAGGCAGGCTGTATCAACCTTCACATTTAACTCCGCCATCTGCAAAAGAAAATCCTCCGGGGCGTTTTCGTCCGTAATCAGCAAATCGTAATCCTCCGCCCGGCACACGGAATGAAGGGAATTTCTGCCCAGCTTTTCCGAGGGGTAAATGCCGATGTTCATTTTGCTGTTTTCCATAACCGCCCGCCCAAACATCACTCCGGCGCTGTCGTGGATGGACGCGCCAAACTCCGGCGACAGTCCAGTGTGGGACAAAAAGGCTTTATCCATGCGGATATTTTTTACCATCTGAATGGTGTAAAAATCATGGCAGTTCCCGCGGCGGGACATCTCCCCGCCCAGAAGGATGACGGATGCGTTTTCCCTTTCCCTGAGGGCCTCGGCGACCGTAATGGAATTGGTTAACACAATGGCTCTGATATTGTCGGGAAAATACAATGCCATATAATATCCGACGGAGGACGAGGTCAGAAAAATCACGTCCTTATCTTCAATATAAGTAAGAGCCCGCCTGGCTGCCGCCAGATAGCTTTCCTTTGCCCGGGGCAGATTTTTCGGCGTGTAGGTCGCCTCCGGGTAGATTCCCTGCCTGCTCACCGCAATCGCCCCGCCATGGGTCCGCTGCAAAAGCCCTCTGCTCTCAAGGAGCCTTAAGTCCCTTCTGGCGCAATCGGCGGATACCTGATAGACGGACTGGATTTCCGTCACCATAATTCTGCCGGATTCATTAACTCGTTTTACGATATCCTTCTGCCTCTCTTCCATGAACATGTTTGTTACCTCGTTTCTGCCCTGAATTTTGCACTTTTTCCAAATGCTTTTGGCCGTGGGAAATTTCTTTTTTGCCGTTTGGTAAATTCTTGTTTTTAATTGTTTGTAATTATTTATATTTGTTTATATTTTATTATATATGTTTTTCAGAGAAATGCAAGCAGAATTTCAGCGTTGCACGGAAATCAATTTTCAGATTCCGGTGCGGTGCGGCTCTGGATATTACATAACCCCCATCCGCTTCCCATGCGGCTTTCATGATAAAATGATGCAAAAATGATACAACTTTGATGCTCTTTTGATGCCTTGTCATTATAAATTTTAACTATCAAAGGCGCTAAATGCGCCGGAAACGAGGCTGACAATGAAACAAAAGAAACTTATCCTGTGTACCATTTTTATCTTATTTACTTTTCTTGCAACCCCTGCCGCCGTTTATGCCGGGGAATCGCATGAGGACGATGAGGACAGGCCCCTTGCCCCCTACATGATTATCCTGAACCAAGAGAACGCGTCGTTAGAGCATTTTCCTTTGAAGGAAACCACTGTCTCAACGAATATTGACGGCGTTATTGCCGCGACAACAGTCACTCAGACCTACGCCAATGAAGGAAAAACGCCCATAAACGCCAGCTATGTCTTTCCCGCTCCCACAGGCGTCACCGTCCATGGAATGCAGATGATTATCGGCAATCACATTATCACCGCCCAGATTAAGGAAAAGGAGGAGGCAAAGACGGAATATGAGGAGGCGAAAAGCGAAGGGAAAAGCGCCTCGCTGCTCGAGCAGCAGCGCCCTAACGTGTTCACCATGGACGTGGCAAATATCATGCCCGGCGACAATGTGCGCATCGAGCTCTTTTACACAGAGCTGATTACTCCCTCGGAGGGCTCCTATCAGTTTGTTTTCCCCACGGTAGTCGGCCCGCGCTATGCAGGTTTGTTGGAGGATACGGACGAGAACGGCTGGGTGGAAACTCCCTATCTGCCGGAAAATACTTCTTCTCCCGGAAAATATGATATCAATGTCACCCTTTCGGCGGGCGTTCCCATCGCGGATATCTCCTGTTCCTCCCATAAAATAAAAGTTATAAAGGATACGGACTCCTTTGCCCGCATCGGTCTTGCCCCCGATGATGCCGGGGATTTTGCCGGAAACAGGGATTTCATTTTGGATTATAAATTAAACGGCGAGGAGGTAAACTGCGGCCTGATGCTGAACACCGGCGAAGACGAAAACTATTTTCTACTGATGGTTCAGCCGCCGGAGCGTCAAAAGCCTGAGGAAATTCTGCCCCGGGAATACATTTTCGTGCTGGACGTCTCGGGCTCCATGGACGGCTATCCCCTCGATACCGCCAGGGGGCTGATTAAGAACCTTGTTTCCAATCTCCGCTCCTCCGATTGCTTTAATCTGGTGCTTTTTTCAGACGACACCACGTTAATGTCCTCCCGCTCCCTGAAAGCCACGGACAAAAATATCCGGGAAGCCCTGGACTTTATCGAAGATAAGGAGGGCGGAGGCGGCACGGAGCTTGCCCCGGCGATTGAAACCGCCCTGTCCGTCCCCGCAAACAATGATATGGTGCGCAGTATCGTCGTCATCACTGACGGCTATGTTTCCGGGGAAAAAGAAATTTTTGAACTGATTGACAATAACCTTGGCAGCGTCAGCTTTTTCCCCTTTGGAATCGGCTCCTCCGTCAACCGATATCTCATTGACGGCATTGCAAAATCCGGGCTCGGAGAAGCCTTTGTGGTGACGGACTCCTCCGAGGCGGCGTCAACTGCCGAAACCTTCCGCACCTACATTGAGTCCCCTGTTCTTTCCGACATTCAGGTGACCTACGACGGCTTTGACGTTTACGATGTGGAGCCCCATAGCCTGCCCACCCTTTTTGCCCAAAAGCCCATTGTGGTCTATGGAAAATGGCGGGGCGAAGCCGCCGGGGAGATTAAAATCACAGGAAAAACCGGCGACCGGCATGCGTACTCGCAGACCCTTTCCGTCTCTGAGACGCCGCCTCTTGAAAATAACGATGCCATCCGCTACCTCTGGGCACGGAAAAGAATCGAGCGGCTCACCGACTACGGAATCAATGAGAACAATCCTGACATTAAGGATGAGGTCACCGAAATCGGATTAAAATACAGTATGATGACCCCCTATACCTCTTTCATTGCCGTGATGGAAACTGTCAGGAACCCTGCCGGCAGCAGCACCGATATCGACCAGCCCCTGCCTCTGCCTCTTGAGGTATCCAATCTCGCCCTCGGCGGGTATCGGATTGGCTCGGAGCCCGGCGAAGCTTTGCTGGCAGTTATGGCTGTGACGATACTGGCCGGCGGTTACGTAAAGCGCAGACGGAAAAGCCTGCGGAAGGGATGATTTTTGCAATGTACCCGAAAAGGAAAACTGCCCTATGACATTTATTTCAGATATGAAGCAGACTTTAAAAAATAACTGGATATTTTATCTTATCGGCGCTGCCTTTTGCCTCGGCTTAAAGCTGTATTACCGCAGCGCCGACAGCTGCGGCCTTATGTGGATACTGACTCCCACCGCCCGGTGGGCCGGTATCCTTGGCGGGTACGCCTTTGAAAATATTCCCCATACCGGCTATGTGAACCATGACCTGCAGTTTATTATCGCCAAATCCTGCAGCGGCGTCCAGTTCATGGTAATTACTCTGGCAGCCCTGATTTTTTCCTATACCCATTTTATTACCAGCCGTTTGGGCACAAAAAAGGGATTTCTCTGGCTGGCGTTAAGCCTCCTGCTCTCTTATGCCTCCACGGTTCTGGTGAACGGCCTGCGGATTGTCCTCTCCATCGACCTGCCTCCGGTTCTCGAAAAGCAGGGTATTCTCAGAGACCTGCTGACCCCAGAGCAGCTTCACACAGCGATTGGCTGCGCCGTTTATTTTTCCTCCCTCCTTGTGATTTACCGGTTTGCAGGGCGGCTTTCCTTGAGGATTACCGGCAGCTGCCGCTTATCCGGGGGATTCTGCGACAGGCTTACGGAATCTTCTTCTATTGCAGACTGTAAGAGCGGCAAAAAAGGGAAACTCCGTCAGCTGATACCTCCTGCCTTCTGGTATCTCTTTGTGGTGCTGGGAATTCCTCTTTTGCATCATGGAAAAAACGGCTATGAGCAGTTTGCAGAATATGCAGCGCTCATAACCGTTATCTGTACGGCGGTTTTGGGGGTGAATTTATTATTTTCCAACCAGAACGGCAGGCGTTTGTCTCTTACGGCAGCCGGCAGATTTCTTCAAAAAACCGCCTGGTCTGTTGTCCACAGAAATAAAAGATATAGAGCAAAATAACTTTATAATTTCTTTTTCTCTATACTTTTCAAAAAGGTTTTCTTTAGCTCCTGCGGCTTATAAAAAAATTTTTCTTCTGATTTGCTAAGCCGCTTCTCATCTCTTTTAATTCTTAACAAATCCATAGAGCAGATAAAATCTGCCGCCTGCAATAACCTGTATTTCTGTGGTGCTGCTTTCCTGAACTCAACATTTGAAAACTGTATTGAAAACACAGCATTAAGAATGGCGCTAAGCTCGTTCTGCCCGTTATCATAATACACAATAATCTTATCAAAACTCATAAAAAAATCCTGATGTGCGCTTATTGCCATATGTATTGCTTTAGCTAATCTACCTGACAAAGCAACCTTATCTGCCGCTTCTTTTCTGTCTATAACAACTGTCAGATAAGAAATCGGACTCGAATTAACAAAATTCAGCATCCTGTAAAGTAACTTTCTTCTTTCATCAACAGAATATTTTTCAAAAACCTCCTCCCTGCGGATTACCGGTCCAGTATGTATATACTCTACATCAAATCCGGCATTTTTTACCCCTTCTTCCAACATAGAAACTTGCCGTCCTATACCATCATTCTGATTATGAAAAACAAATGTTACCAGATAGTATGCCGGACGTTCCTTTATCTCTCCAAAATCCCCTGATTCATCTATGAAGATGCTTAATTCTTTCATTCGTATTCCCCATGTATATTAGAAATGGCGGGAAATTCTTCCCGCCTGCGGTGGTCCAAAGAGCTTTCGCCCAGACCAAATTTTTAACTAATTCCTTTATTATTCTGTTTAAAGAATACCATATCTATACATTACCTGCAAGTATTTTTTCAGCCGGATTCACGGGATTCAATTCCTTTCTGTTACAATCTGTTTAACAGTCACAGCACACTCTCCCTGAACTTCCCGATTTCTTCCAGATACTTCTGTCCCAGCGGACTGAGCGCCGCCCCTTTTCTTTTCAGGTAGCCAATAGCCATCACCTCGTCGGATTTCAGCTTCACCGCACAGTAATCCGAGCCGTTTAAGCTCTCGCAGATAATGCCGCAGCACAGGGTATAAGCGTTCAGCCCCACCATGAGATTCAACAGCGTCGCCCTGTCGTTGGCCTTAATCAGCCGCTTATAGGCATAGGTGCTCAGCACCTCCTCCGCAAAATAAAAGGAATTGTTGGCTCCCTGCTCAAAGGAAAGGCAGGGGTATGCGTCCAGCTCCTCCAGCGCAATCTCCTCTTTCCCGGCAAGAGGGTGCCCTTTCCACATATACACATATACGCCGCAGGTAAGCAGCTCATGAAATTCCAGCTCAAACTCCTTAAAAAGCTTTGTCAGCACCGCCCTGTTAAAATCATTGAGATAAAGAATGCCGATTTCACTCTTAAAATTTTTTACATCCTCTATCACCTCGTAAGTTTTGGTCTCGTGGACGGCAAATTCGTACTCGTCCATGCCGAACTGCTTCACCATCTCCACGAATGCCTTCACCGCAAAGGTGTAATGCTGCATGGAAACACCGAAACGCTTCCGGCTGTTTTTTCGGGTAATATACCTGTCCTCCATAAGCTGATACTGCTCCGCCACCTGTCTGGCATAGCCAAGGAACTCCTTTCCCTCGGGGGTAATCTTCACGCCCCTGTTGCTTCTGCGAAACAGGGTGATTCCGATTTCCTCCTCCAGCTCCCTGACCGCCTGGGACAGGCTGGGCTGAGCGATAAAAAGGGTTCTTGCGGCCTCGTTCATGGAACCGGTGTCTGCAATTGCAATCACGTAGCGCAGTTGTGTAAGTGTCATTTTCCCTCCCCCCTTTGCACTCCGGTGCGTACTTAGTCAAAGAGCAGACGCACAAAGGCAAACTTCGCTTCCCTGTGTATCTGCTCTTATCACTTACTTTTGAATATCTTCTGACCGCAAGGCCAGCGCCCCCGCGCGGCAGAGCTGCCGGATATCTTCTATCCGCAAAAGGCAACGCCCCGCGGCAGAGCTGCCGGTATGCGGTCCCTCAACGGAATCAGGCAAAAGGAATTACCGCTCCGTCATAAGTATCCGTTATGTAGGTCTTAACCGTATCCGACTTCAGCGCCTCCACCAGAGCCTTAATCTTGTCGGCGTTCTCGTTGCCTTCCTTTACTGCAATTACGTTCACATAGGTTTTGGCTGCCTCGGAATCGGAGCTCTCATAAGCCAGAGCGTCTTTTGCAACGGAATAGCCTGCTTCCAGCGCATAGTTTCCGTTAAGTACCACGAAAGCAACCTCCTCCACTACTCTGGGCACCTGCGCCGCCTCAAGCTCCACAATTTCCAGATTGTAGGGATTTTCTTCAATATCATTTACGGTGGCATTCAGGCCAGCGCCGCTCTTTAAGGTAATCAGTCCGTTATCCTGTAAAAGTAAAAGGGCTCTCGCCTCGTTGGTGGTATCGTTGGGAACCGCCACGCTGTCGCCGTCCGCCACGCTCCCCAAATCGCTCTTTGTTCCGGGATAGATTCCAAAGGGCTCATAGTGAATGCCGCCTGCGTTTACAAGGTGGGTTCCTTTTTCCTCGTTGAAGCTGTCAAGATAGGGAATATGCTGGAAATAGTTGGCGTCGAAGTCGCCGCTCTCCACTACCTCGTTGGGCTGTACATAATCGTCAAACACCGTCACCTGCAAATCATAGCCTTTGTCCGCAAGGATTGGCTTCGCCTGCTCCAAAAGCTCTGCATGGGGCGTTGCGGAAGCCGCCACCTTGATTACCTTGTCGTCGGCGCCCTTTCCGCCGCAACCGCCAAGAACGCCTACAGCCAGAACCCCTGTTAAAAGTACCGCTAAAAATTTTTTCATAATGATTTTCCTCCTTCTGCGCCGCTTCTTTCCCTTCGGCCGCAAATCTTTTGTCAAGAGAGAGTATAGCACTCTATCCCCTCTCTGTACAATACCTAAATAATGTTACCGGTGATAGGCATAACCTATTGCCAACACTCCTGCTTATTTCATTTGCACCTCTTTTATCAGGTTATACGCAAACCGCCGTGTTTGCCTTGCTGCCTGCCATAACTAATCCAGCTCGCAAAGCCCTGTGTAAAGCTCGTAGTATCTTCCCTTTTGCGCCAGCAAATCGTCATGGTCGCCGCGCTCGATAATCTCTCCGTTTTCCAGCACCATAATTGCGTTTGCATTGCGCACCGTGGAGAGCCTGTGGGCAATCACCAGCGTTGTTCTCTCCGCCATCAGTCTGTCCATGCCCTTTTCAATGTGCTTTTCCGTTCTGGTATCCACGGAGCTGGTGGCCTCGTCCAGAATGAGAATGGGCGCTTTGGAGATGGCCGCCCTTGCAATATTGATAAGCTGCCTCTGCCCCTGGCTCAGGTTTGCGCCGTCCCCCTCGAGCATGGTATCATAGCCGTGTTCCAGATGCACGATAAAGGAATGGGCGCTGGCCGTCCTTGCCGCCTGCTCCACCTCCTCGTCGGTTGCGTCCAGCCTGCCGTACCTGATATTTTCCCGGACCGTTCCCGTAAACAAATGGGTGTCCTGCAACACCATGGAAATATTTCTGCGAAGGGAATCCCTCTCTATTTCCGTGACGGGAATGCCATCTATGGTGATGCTTCCCGCATCGATATCATAAAACCGGTTAATCAGGTTGGTAATTGTCGTTTTTCCCGCGCCGGTAGAGCCCACAAAGGCAATCTTCTGCCCCGGCTTTGCGTACAGGGACACGTTCTTTAATATGGTTTTGTCGGGATTATATCCGAAGGTGACATCGTTCAGCGTAACCGCGCCCTTTACCTCCTTATAACAGGCATTGTCATCCTCTTTAACCACATTCTCCATAAAGCCTTCTTCCCCTGCAATGGAGCTTCCTCTGGGAATACGGTAAAGGCTCTTTCCTGACGCGGCGTCCTCCACAATTTGAACAGCGTTCTCCACATCTTCCGCTTCCGGCGCCTCGTCCATCACGGCAAAAACCCTCTCCGCTCCTGCCAGTGCGGAAAAGATGGTGTTTACCTGCATGGCTACCTCGTTAATCGGCCGTGAAAACTGCCTTGAATAATTCACGAAAACCGTAAGGCCGCCCAGGTCAAAGCCCCGGAGCACGCACAAAATCCCGCCGATACAGGCCGTCAGGGAGTAGCTCACCTGACTTAAGTTCCCCATAACAGGCCCCATGATGCCGCCGAAGAACTGCGCCTTAATCTGCTTGCTCCGAAGGTCCCTGTTGAGATATTCAAATTCGTCCCTTGCATCGTCCTCGTGGTTAAAGACCTTAACCACCTTCTGTCCCGTAACCGTCTCCTCGATATAACCGTTTAAGGTGCCGATTGCCGCCTGCTGGGCGCTGTAATATTTCCTGCTCCTGCTGCCTACTGCCTGCACCGCTTTCAGCATTACAGGTATCATAAACACCGTAATCAAAGTCAGCCACACATTGGTGTATACCATGAGCGCAAAGGTGCCGATGATGTTGATGGTTCCCGAAATCAACTGCACCACCGTATTGTTGAGCATCTCCCCCACCACATCCACATCATTTGTAAAGCGGCTCATCACATCCCCGTGGTTGTTGGTGTCGTAATATCTCACCGGGAGCTTCTGCATCTTTCCGTACAGCTCGTTCCTCAGCCTGAAAATAGCGTTCTGGGAAATCCCTATCATGATTCTCTGCTGTAAATACTGGGCAAGCACCCCGGACACATAAATCGCCGCCATCATAAGGATTCCCCGAAGCAGAGTCGTCACGCTTCCGTTTTCATCGGTAAGCCCGTTGATAATCGGACGCAGCATATAGGAGCCTGCCAGATTGGCGGCGGTTCCTCCGATGACGCATAAAAAGACGATAAAAAGCTTTAGCTTTTCGCCCGAAATATAGCCCAGAAGCCGCCCCAGGGTTTTCTTCACGTTTTTGGGCTTCCCGCCCGGTCCTCGCCCCTGTCCTCTGCGGCCGCCCATGCCCGGTCCCCGGCCCATGCCTCTGCCATGCCCGGAACCCGGCCCGTTCGCCCCATGCGGGCCTGCCGCGCCCGAACCGGCGCCCCCGCTTTTCGCACCGGCCGCGCCAAGATTCCCGGAGGGATTCAACCGGCTTTCATATTTTTTCTGAAAATATTCCAGCTTTTCCTGCCTCATGACATCCCACCTCCTGTTCCTGCGCCCTCATCCGCGGAAGAATTTCCGGCAGCTTCCGAAGCGGCTGCCTCCGTAACCGCAGATGCCGGGGCATCCGCCGCACCCCCTGCGCTTTTTCTGTCCATCTGGGAATAGTAAATCTCCTGATAAGCCTCGCATTCCGCCAGAAGCTCTTCATGGGTGCCAAGCCCCACTATGCTTCCCTCGTCCATCACCAGAATCTGGTCGGCGTCCATCACCGACGTAATCCTCTGGGCAATGATAATCTTCGTTGCTCCCTTAAGCGTCGTGTGAAAGCTCTCCCGGATTTTGGCCTCGGTGGCGGTATCCACTGCGCTGGTAGAGTCGTCCAGTATCAGTATTTTCGGCTTTTTCAAAAGCGCCCTTGCAATACAGAGACGCTGCTTCTGTCCGCCGGACACATTGACGCCGCCCTGACCCAGCTCTGTCAGGTATCCCTCCGTGAAAGAGCTCACAAAAGGGTCGGCCGCAGCGGCTGCGGCTGCGGCGCGCACCTCCTCCATGGAAGCCGCGCCGTCGCCCCACATGAGGTTTTCCACAATTGTCCCGGAAAAGAGCACGTTTTTCTGCAGAACCATTCCCACGCCGTCCCGCAAATGCTTTAAGGAATAATCCTTTACGTTCACGCCGTCCACCAGCACCGCTCCCTCGTCCACGTCATAAAGCCTTGGAATCATCTGCACCAGCGTGGTCTTTCCGCTTCCGGTGGAGCCGATAATACCCAGCACCTGCCCGCCCTTTACCCGAAAGCTCACATGGGAAAGCACCGCCTCTTTATTTTCCTTATAATAACGGAAAGTCACGTCCCGAAACTCCACGTCGCCGCGCATCACTTCTTTGTCGGGAAGGGCGCAGCCCTCGTCGCTTAAGGTCACCTCCGTGTCCAGCACCTCCGTGATACGGTGCAGCGACGCCAGCGCCCTCGAGCTCTGCAAAAGCACCATTGCCAGCATCATAAGGGACATTAAAATCTGCACAATATAAGAAGTAAAAGCCGTCAAATCCCCCACCGGCATATCCCCTGCCAGAATCTGCCTTCCGCCGAACCACACAATTCCAAGGGTGGTCACATTCATGAGCATCATCATAATCGGCATTGTCAGAATCACCGCCCGGAAAGCGGACAGACTGGACTCTTTCAGCTCCTTATTCGACTCCACAAACCGCTCCTCCTCATAGCTTCCCCGCACAAAGGATTTGATGACCCGGACGTTTGTCAGCATTTCCTGAATATGGGAATTTAAGGCGTCCAGCTTTTTCTGCATGGCGTCAAAGCGGGGAAACGCCGTCTTTATGATGACAATAATCAGAAGAATCAAAACCGGAATCACGACCAGCACCACAATGGAAAGCTGGGCGTTCATTGTGAGCGCCATAATCAGCGCGCCAATCAGCATTCCCGGCGCCCGGAGCATCATGCGCAGCGCCATGTTAATCAGATTCTGCACCTGGGTAATGTCGTTTGTCAGTCTGGTCACCAGTGAACCCGTGCTGAACTTATCCAGATTGGCAAAGGAAAATTTCTGCACCTTGTCAAACACATCGCTTCTTAAGTCGGCGGCAAAGCTGATGGACGCCTTCGCCGCAAAATAAGCGCCGCCGATTCCCCCCGCCATCATAAGAAGCGCCGTGATAATCATGGTGATTCCCATGCTGATGATGTACGGCACGTTATGGTCAACCGCGCCTACGTTGATGATATTGGCCATAAACTTGGGCAAAGCCACCTCCCCGATGACCTCCACAATCATCATCATCGGCCCGATAATAAAGGCCGGCAAATAAGGTTTGATATACTTCCAGTATCTTTTCATAGCTCTCCTTTCCCGCCTAAACACATCTTGCTATCAGATACAGCGCCAGCAAATGCGCCGGATAAAACAGGTAAAATATATATTTCAGCCTGATTCCCCGTTTTCCGTTGTAACAGCCTATGAAAACGAAGGAAAACATCGCTGTAAATTCCCAGAAAAACGCCACGCACCCGGCTATCATCTGCTTTACTTTATCTCTCCTGAAAGCGTATAACAGCCCCACCGCAATAATCCCGTGGGCTCCGTAATCGCACCGTAAAAGCTCCGCCGCCGCTGCCGTCAGGAAAAATACCGCCCCGTCAACTGCCAGTATCTTCCATTCCGCCCCGTCTCCGCCAGGACCCTTTTCACGAAATCGCGCCCGGAAACGCTCCCTTACAGCCTCCATTATCCATATCATCAATAAGCCCAGAAGAAGCGTGACAAACACATTCTGGTAAGAGGCGTCAAAAGCCTTCCCCCGGAAAGCCAGATTAAAGGGGATTTCCGAAATCAAAGCAAACAGGAAAAGCCGCCCCGCGTACTTCCTCCGGTTCCCCGTTCTCTCAAAGCCCTCCACCAGAAGGAAACAGTAGATGGGAAACGCCAGCCTCCCCAGGATTCTTCGCATAATCTGGTACAGAACATAGAGCCAGCCTATAGAGCCGGCGGCCACAAGTCCCTGCATATATTCCATGGAGATATTTCCAAAGGAAGTAATGCCATACCTTGCCAGAACCGGCGGAAACACAATCGCCGCCGTGTGGTCAATCAGCATAAATATCAGCGCCATAATTTTTAACGTGCTTCCGCTCAGCTCCGGTTTGTTGTTCATAGCCCCTCCCCCGTTGTCAGTTCCGTTCCTGCTTTCCTCTCACACTTTAATAGCGTACACCATGGAGAGAAGATATTCCAATTAAAAGTTTATTAAGTTTTTCCGTCTCGGTTTCAATTACCTTTTTGTCTATCCTGCAAAATAGTATCTCCGCCTCGGGAATCCGCACCCCCGCCGGGACGGATTGTTTCTTCCAGATTTGTGATGAGGGGATTCCAAGCCATTTACACACCTTCTCCGACGAAAAGGGCAAAAAGGGCGACAGCAGCACCGCAAGATTTGCAATTATCTGAACGCACTGATACAGCGTATTTTTGCAGGCCGCTATATCGGTGTTTCTTGTGACCCAGGGCTTTTCGGCGTCAAAAAATTTATTTGCGCTTCTCACAAATTCAAAAATTTCGTCGATTGCGTCCTTGAAAGCGCCGTTTTCAATCTGTTTTCCAACTGACACAAACAGGCTCTCTATCCGCCCGTTTATTTCCTCGTTCTCCCTTCCCTCCGGCACATACCCGCCAAAGTATTTCCCGATAAAGGCCAGACAGCGATTCACAAAGTTCCCGTACGCTCCCAGCAGCTCGCCGTTATGGCTGTTCACATATTCCCTCCATGAAAAATCAGCATCCTTCTTTTCCGGCCCGTTTGTCAGGAAAAAATAACGGATGGAATCCGCCTCATAATTTTCCAGCAAATCCTTTACCCAGACGGCATAATTCTGACTGGTGGATATTTTCCTTCCCTCCAGCGTCACGTACTCGCTCGATACAATCCTGTCCGGCAGATGCCAGTTTTCACCGCCTGCCAGAAGAAGCGAAGGCAAAATAATCGTGTGAAAGGGGATATTATCCTTCCCGTGCACATAATAATGCACCGCGTCCTCTCCCCAGAGCCTGTAAAAATCATCGCCTCTCGCCTCTGCTGCCGTTTTGCTTGCGGACAGATAGCCCAGCACATTTTCCGCCCAGATATAAATCGTTTTATTTTCATAGCCCTCTTTCGGAACCTCTATACCCCATTCCAAATCCCTTGTCAGGGCGCGGTCCCGCAGCCCCTCGTCGATATACCTGTTTGTAAATGCAATGGCGTTTTTCCTCCACTGTGGATGAGAGTCAACCAGCGCTTTCAGTTCCTCCTTAAGCCTGGTAACGGCAAGATATAAATGTCTGGAATTTCTAAAACTTACCGGCTTTTTGCAGACTGCGCAGACCGGCTCTTTCATAGCCTCCGGTTCGAGAACCGCGCCGCAGGCGTCGCACTGGTCGCCTCTGGTATCCTGCCCGCATTTCGGACATTTCCCCAATACAAACCGGTCCGCCAGAAAGCTGCCGCAGCCCTCGCAGTATGCCTGAGGGACTTCCTTTTCATATACATAGCCGCTTTCATACAATTTTCTGTGAAATTCCTTTACAAAATCCTTATGCTCCTTCGACGATGTTTTCGTATACACATCATAGCTAAAGCCCAGCTTCTCAAAGCACTCCGCAAATTCCTCATGATAAAAATCGCTGATTTCCCGGGGCGTTCTGTTTTCCTGTTTTGCCCGAATCGCTACGGGCGTTCCGTGGCAGTCGCTTCCTGACACAAAATATACGTTATCGCCTGCTGCCCTGTGATATCTGGCAAGCACGTCTCCCGGCAGTAACGCCGCAATGTGACCGATATGCGGAGAACCGTTTGCATAGGGCCAGGCTCCGCCGATTAAAATATTTCTCATTCTTTCCACCTCGTTTTCGACTATTATTCGCGATGCGCGCCGCAGTCCGGCGCACGGCAATTTACAGTGACAACTTATTTTTTTCCATTAAAAAAGCCCTCCTCTCTGAAAAATTTCTTTTTCAGGGACGAGAGCCGAAGCTTCGTGTTACCACCCTAAATTCACCCATACCTCACGATATAAGCCTTAGCAACTGCGGACAAGAAACAAACGCTGTCACGCTCTGCGAGCCAGCTTATTGTAACAAAACGCCGCCGCGCTTCACGGGCCGGTTTATTGTAACTCATCGACAGCCTGTCGCTGTAACGGGCGCTCCCGTCGTAGCCTTGGCATAACAGCTTCGGTACGCGGCTCCGAGACCATTTTCGACAGTTCCTTCTGTGCCTGCTCTCACCTAATCAGGCTCTCTGTAACATATCCCACTGACTACTCTTCTCTTCACAGCCTTTGATATATTTTTGAATTGTACTGCTATTTAGACGGATTGTCAATATTTTTTAATCAGAAACACACTTTTCAGTCGCACTTTTCTGACAAATTAACATTTTTCAGCCGCACTTTTCTCCATCCTTCTGAAAAATCCCGCCGACGACGCCCCGACCGCGCACACAATCAGTCCGGTGGGAACCAGAATAACAGAAACGGCGCCGGAAAATCTGTCAAACAAAAATCCATACACAATCTGCCCGACGGGCTGGACACATAAGGTTATGGCGGATGTATAAGCCATTATCTTGCCTATCAGATGATTCGGCGTTCTTTGCTGTATCAGGGAGACGGCAAAAACAGAAAAAATGCTGATGACAGCCTGCATTCCGCACAGGGACGCAACGGTAACAGCATACTTTATCATAAGGCTGACCGGCAGAATATAGACAATTCCGGCCGGAAGAATAAAGACGCCAAGGCTGGCAAGCACGGCGGAGAGTTTATGTATTTTCAATTTCTCTGAAAGTATTCCGGCAGCAATGCTTCCCAGAATCGTGGCAACTGCCAGCGCGCTTTCCGCTACGCCGTAATACCCTGCATTCAGCCCCAGAACGGCGCGTACCAGAAATGGCAGTCCGATTACGACAATTCCCATCACAAAAAATCTTGAAAATGCAGTCAGAAACAGCATCTTTGCAACCCCGCTCTCCTCCTCTGAAAGATAACGCATACTTTCCCGGAAATCCTCTCTGACTGTGGAGAGCACGCCTCCCCGCCGCGGGGAACGCTCATAGCTTAACCGGATAAAGCACTCAAACAAGGCGGTGATAAAAAAGCACCCGACGCTTGCATACATGACCGGCTTTAACCCGAACGCCGCATAAAAAACGCCGCCAAGCATGGGCGCTGTCAGATACGACAGGGAAGCCGCCTGATTCACCACCGCATTACCTTTCATAATCTGGTCGCCCTCCAGCATGGTCGGTATACATGCCTGCACCGTAGGCGTCTCAAAAGCCCCCAGGACAGAAAGAATTACAAGCAGTATCCCGATTACCGCAAGGTCGTTTTTCCCTGTCAGGAAAAGGGCTGCGCACAAAACCGAAAGGCCCGTCAATCCGTCCAGCGCCACCATAATATTCCGCCGGTTCGCCCTGTCCGCAAGAATACCGCCGAGAGGCGAAAGGATAATTGTGGGGATTGTCGCCGCCGATAAGATACCGGCAAATACGGCCGCCGAGCCGGTCTCCTCCAATACATGCATGGACAGCGCAAGCTTCAATATAAAGTTTCCAAACAAAGACGTTACCTGTCCCAGAATCAAAAGGGTAAAATTTCTTGTAAACAGCTTCTGCGTCATGGCTTACCTCCTCCTTTTTCTGAAATATCTTCAATGAATTTTTCCGTGAAAGAGACCGCCTCATCGTCGAATAAAGGCAGCCCCATGCGGGCAAATACTTCCGCCACAAACCGGTACTTGTGACGCAGCTCCTCCTCTGTTGCCGGAAATACCGACGGCAGAAGCCAGAAGTTGACAAGGGGCAAAAGCTCGGCCAGTTCCCTTGTATATTCGCTCTCCACGGAGCCGTCCTTCTTCCCCTCCTCCAAAAGCGCCCGCCACAGAGGCGTCAGCACCCGCCTGTTTTCTTCCACCGCCGCCGCCAGAATGCGTGGGTCCTTCAAAATACCGACCGCCTCCATGTTCAAACGGTTCCGTTCTTCATCCGACCGGTTAAGTGTCAGCAATAGTCGAATTTTCTGCAAACCGTTTAAGTCGTCACGCTCTCTGATGAGTTCAAAGGGATTATTCTCAAAAAACATCCGGTTCCCCAATGCGTGCATGACTTCCTCTTTACTCTGAAAAAAGCGATAGAACATCCCCTTTGCCCCGCCCGCCGCTTCCATAATATCCGAGACGGCAGTTTCCTCGTACCCCTTCGACATAAACAGCTTCTGCGCGGCGTCTAAAATTTCTTTTTTCCATTGTTCTGGTGATTTTTTAACCGGACGGGCCATTTTCTTTTACCTCCCTTGAAAATACAGGTATTAATAATTGTTGAATAGTTATTGACTCTAAGTCAATAACTATTTTATCATAATGAGGGGATTTTGCAAGAGGGGGTAGAAATGTTTTTGATTGCATTGAATAAAAATAGCCGTAAACCTTTGATTTTTAACATAAAAATCTTAGATTTACGGCTGTTTGATAGAGCAGACGCAATTGAAAGCGAACTGCGTTCGCGGGCGTCTGCCGGGTGATAAGGCATCCTCCCACTTCGTGGGTCCCTCCTTACCACAAATAATGGAGCAGACGCATTTCTGTACGAACTCCGTTCGCGGGCGTCTGCCGGGTGATAAGGCATCCTCCCGCTTTGCGGGTCCCTCCTTACCACAAGTACTGGAGTATACGGGATTCGAACCCGTGGCCTCAACAATGCGAATGTTGCGCGCTCCCAGCTGCGCTAATACCCCATGTCAATAAATATATCACAAATGGCTGGAAAATCAATATAAAATTTCAGAAATTTGCAAAAATAATGTCATGGAAGTTTCCTCAATTCAACCGCGCCCCAAAACTGGTCTGGTTAAAAAGTTTTAATTTGGCACTTTTTCATATGCCACTTCTGCATATAATAAAAACAAATATAACACAGCCATCCGCGGAACTGGCAACAGGAGGAGATTCAAATGAAAAATCAGACAGCGCAGAAAATTGCAATGACCGGCCTTATGGCCGCTTTATCCTATGTAGTGTTTACTTTTCTTCAAATTAAAATACCGCTTCCCGGCGGAGACGCTACCTCCATTCACTTAGGGAACGCGGTATGCGTGCTTGGCGCTCTTTTGCTTGGAGGCTTTTATGGCGGAATCGGCGGTGCGATTGGCATGACGATTGGGGATTTGCTCGACCCTGTTTATGTGGTATATGCCCCCAAAACCTTTATATTGAAGCTCTGCATCGGACTCATTACCGGTCTCATCGCCCATAAAATCGGCAAAATCACTCTTGAGACCGAGCATAAAAAGGTGGTATTCTGGACGTGCGCCGCTGCCGTCGGCGGTCTTTTATTCAATGTCATCTTCGACCCTCTTGTGGGATACTTATACAAACTGGTGATTCTGGGCAAGCCTGCGGCAGAGCTGACTCTTGCCTGGAATGTGGCTTCCACTTCCATCAACGCTGTGACTTCAACAATTGTGTCCGTGGCGGTCTACCTTGCGCTTCGTCCGTCGTTGAAAAAGGCGGGATTGTTCTTTACTTTCGGGGAAAAATGATTTACCGAAAAAGCTGCCGTACGAACGCTATTATCATGAGCCAAAATGACCTTGTAGAAAGAATTATTTCCTTTCTACAAGGTCATTGTAAAATAGCTTATTCTCTTTTTGTCAACCCCAAATTGCCCTTACAGGATATTTGGGGTTGACTCTGGATATAAAAAAGCCTTATCTGAAATATTCCACACCCGATTCAAAAATCTTCAAATCCTGCTCCCCGTAGATATTGACGGCAACGCCCTTTCCGCGGCGTTCCGCATGGGCCATCTTTCCAAACACCCTTCCGTCGGGAGACGTAATTCCCTCAATCGCCGCATAGGAGCCGTTCACATTCCATTCCTCGTCCATGGAAATATTTCCCTCCCTGTCGGCATACTGGGTGGCAACCTGTCCGTTCTCAAAGAGACGGTCAATCCATTCCTTCGGCGCCACGAACCTTCCCTCGCCATGGGAAACCGGCGTTACGTAGGTCTTTCCTGCTTCCGCGCCCTGCAGCCACGGGGACTTATCGGAAACCACCTTCGTGTAAACCATTCTGGAAATATGACGGTTGATGGTATTGAATGTCAGGGTCGGCGAATCCTCCTTCTGTCCTGCAATATCTCCGCAGGTAATCAGTCCCATTTTAAGCAGCGCCTGGAAACCGTTGCAGATGCCAAGGGCCAGTCCGTCTCTTTCATTTAAAAGCCGCATTACCGCTTCCCTGATATGCTGATTCTGGAAAGCAGCTGCAAAGAACTTGGCGCTTCCGTCAGGCTCGTCGCCGGCGGAAAATCCTCCGGGGAACATAATAATTTGAGCCTTATCTATTTCTTTTTCGAAAACCTCCACGGATTCCCTGATATCCTCCGCAGTCTGGTTTTTAAATACACGTGTTATCACATCGGCTCCGGCTCTCTTAAATGCCTGCTCGCTGTCATATTCACAGTTTGTTCCCGGAAATACCGGTATGAAAACAGTGGGCTTTGCCACTTTATGCCTGCAGACATAAACCTTGTCCGTCCTGTACACTTTAGATTCCACCGGCTCCGCACCCTTATGGGCCTTTGTGGGGAACACCTTCTCCAGTCTGGCCTTCCATGCGTCCAGAGCCTCCTCCATGGAAACAGTGACGTCATGCCATGTGAAGGATTCTTCTGCTTTCACCTGCCCGATTACCCTGAAATTCAAATCCTCCGCTTCGTTATCTTCCTTTTCCAGTAAGAGCGCCGCATCTTTCCTGTCCATTTCCAGAACGATATCGCCCAGGCAGTTTTCAAACAGGTCGGAAGGACGCAGCTCCTTTGCAAAGTCAACCCCCAGCTTATTTCCAAAGGCCATCTTCGACACGCCCGGCACAAGCCCCGCGCTGTTTAGCGCATAAGCCGCTTTCACCTTACCGTCCCGCATCAGCTTTGTGATAAAACCATAGGTCTGCATTACATGGTCGTAGACCGGAATATCGTATTCATCCTTATCGAACCAGAACTGGAGCAGCGTATCGCCCGCCTCTTTGAGCTCCGGCGTCACAATATCCTGCAATTTTGCCACGTCCACCGCAAAGGATACCAGTGTGGGAGGAACGTCAATCTCGTTAAATGTTCCCGACATGCTGTCCTTACCGCCGATGGACGGAAGTCCGTAGCCTATCTGGGCGTCGTAAGCGCCAAGTAGCGCCGCAAAGGGCTGGCTCCATCTTCCCGGCTCGGAGGTCATGCGCCTGAAATACTCCTGGAAGGTAAAGCGGATTTTGCCAAACTCCCCGCCGGACGCCACAATTTTCGCCATGGACTCGGTAACGGCATAAACCGCGCCGTGATAAGGGCTCCAGGAGGACAGATAAGGGTCAAAACCATAGCTCATCATGGTAACAGTGTCCGTCTTCCCCTCAAGGGCGGGAAGCTTTGCAACCATGGTCTGCGTCTCCGTAAGCTGGTAAACGCCGCCGTAAGGCATCAGGACGCTCCCCGCGCCGATGGTGGAGTCAAACATTTCCACCAGCCCCTTCTGGGAGCAGGTATTCAAGTCATTCAGGCTCTTAAGCCAGGCATCCTTTATATTATCGCCCTCCAGCGCTTTTGCAACCTCGGGAACGGAGAATTTTTTCAGGTAATTATCGTCCCTGTCGGGAATGTCAACCAGCACATTGGTTTCCTGATGGGCGCCGTTCGTGTCCAGAAATTTTCTGGCAATATTGACGATTTCCTTTCCTCTCCATTTCAGCACCAGGCGGGGCGATTTCGTAACCACGGCAACAGGAATTGCCTCAAGGTTTTCCTCCGCCGCATAACCAAGAAAAGCCGCAACGCTTTCGGGGCTCACCACTACCGCCATTCTCTCCTGGGATTCCGAGATGGCAAGCTCCGTGCCGTCCAGTCCCGCGTATTTCTTCGGCACCTTGTCAAGGTCCACCACCAGACCGTCGGCAAGCTCACCGATTGCCACGGACACGCCGCCTGCGCCGAAGTCGTTGCACTTCTTAATCAGCCTGCACACTTCCCGTCTGCGGAAAAGTCTCTGTATCTTACGCTCCGTGGGCGCATTCCCTTTCTGCACCTCCGCCCCGCAGGTTTCAATGGAACTTTCCGTATGTACCTTGGAGGAACCGGTTGCGCCTCCGCAGCCGTCCCGCCCTGTCCTTCCGCCAAGCAGGATAATCACATCATCCGGGTCGGAATTTTCCCTGATAACGTTTCTTCTGGGAGCTGCGCCCATAACCGCGCCAATCTCCATGCGCTTTGCAACATAATCGGGATGATAAATTTCCTTTACATAGCCGGTTGCAAGCCCTACCTGATTTCCGTAGGAGGAATAACCGCCGGCCGCGCCTCTCACCAGCTTCTTCTGGGACAGCTTTCCCTTTAAGGTTTCTGCAACGGGAACCGTGGGGTCAGCCGCGCCGGTCACGCGCATGGCCTGATACACATAGCCCCGTCCTGATAGGGGGTCTCTAATTGCGCCGCCAAGACAGGTGGCCGCGCCGCCGAAAGGCTCGATTTCCGTAGGGTGATTATGGGTTTCATTTTTGAAAAATACCAGCCACTCCTCGTTCACCGGCCCGTCGCCGTAATCCATTTCAACCGGAACCACCACGGAACAGGCGTTGATTTCGTCAGACTCCTCCATGTCCTTAAGCTTTCCGTCTTTTTTCAGTTTACGCATGGCCATCAGCGCCAAATCCATCAGACATACGAATTTGTCGCTCCGCCCTTCAAAAATCTCATTTCTGGTATCTAAATAGCTCTGATAGGTGGTCTCTAAAGGCGTTCTGTAATAGCCGTCCTTAAATTCAATATTTTTAAGCTCTGTGGAAAAGGTTGTGTGACGGCAATGGTCCGACCAGTAGGTATCCAGCACACGGATTTCCGTCATGGTGGGCTCACGGCGTTCTTCCGCCTTATAATAGTTTTGAATATGGAGAAAATCCCTGAAAGTCATTGCCAGTCCAAGGCTTTCATACAATTTATGGAGCTCCTCCTCTTTCATCTCGCAAAAGCCGTCAAAAACCGCCACGTCCGCCGGTTCCTCATAGTTTGTGATAAGGGTGTCCGGCTTGTCCATACCGGTTTCCCTTGAATCCACCGGATTGATGCAGTAAGCCTTGATTCTGTCAAATTCTTCCTGGGAAAAATCACCGGTAATCAGATAGGCCACGGCCGTCTTTATCACCGGCTCTTCGTCCTCTTTTAAGAACTTCACACACTGAACGGCGGAATCCGCCCGCTGGTCGAACTGGCCCGGAAGGTATTCCACCCCGAAAACCTTTCCGTCAGGGGGAACGGGAATCTGCTCCCTGTAAAGTATATCCACCGGCGGCTCTGAAAACACGCCGTTTAAGGCCCGCTCAAAGATTTCCCCGGACAGATTTTCCACATCATAACGGATAAACACCCGGACATCCTTAACCGTTGTAATTCCCAGATAACTGCTGATTTCCTCTTTCAGCTCCCTGGCCTTTACCGCAAAGGGAGCTTTCTTTTCTACATAAACGCGTTTTACGTTTCCCATGGTGAATTTAATCATCCTCCTTATTCATCCACTATAAGCCCCTGCATCACATACAGGATTTCTCTGTCTATCGCCGCCTCGGAAATACCCCGTGTCTGCGAGGCGATTTTAAGGCCCTCCAGGACATACATGATATGTCTTGCGGCGCCTCTCGGGTCTTCGCAATAAAACTCTCCGTTTTCCACACCGGCCAAAATCAGCTTCTCGATTACATACACCGCCGCGTCAAACTGCTTTTTCAGCATATTGTCCTTATATGGCTCCTGATTTTCAAAAAAATACTCATAAATCGCTTTGTTTAAGGAAGCGTTCCTGCTCAGGATTTCTTTTTTCTGCTCCTTAAGCAGAAGCGCCAGAATGTCGGAAGGCGCAGCCTCCTTCGGGATATTCCCGGCAAACAAATCGTCCGCGTCCTCCTGCTCGGACCTCAAAACCTCCTCGAAAAGCTCTCTGGTACTCTGAAAATACAAATAGAGGCCTCCGCGGCTGATTTCGCAGGCCTCAACAATATCCTTCATGGTAACCAGTTTGTATCCCTTTTCCACAAAAACTTTTCTTGCGGTTTCCAGGATTAATTTTTTCTTTTGTTCTGACTTTTCGCTCATACCCGCCACCCTCTGCAAGCCGGCTTATTGTAATAAAACTGCTTTCATTCTATCATAAAACATCCATGGTGTCCAGAATATGACCAAGAAGCCGCTCTGCCACTTCCTCCTTGCTCATAATCGGAAGCTGTATGGAAGCTTCCTTTGAAATCAGCGTCACCACATTGGTATCCGTGCCGAACCCGGCGCCGGCCTGTTTCAGGTTGTTTGCAACAATTAAATCCAGATTCTTTTTTTGAAGCTTCTGTCGGGAGTTCTCCTCCATGTTCTCCGTTTCCATGGAAAATCCGCATAAAAACTGCCCTTCTTTTTTATGGGCACCCAGAAAGCCCAGAATATCCTCTGTGCGCTCAAGCTCGATGCTCATATCGTCGTCTTTTTTCTTTATTTTTTCGTCGGCGGTATACTTTGGCCGGTAATCCGCCACAGCCGCCGCTTTAATGATGATGTCCTGCCCGTCCGCCCGTGACTTGACAGCCTCAGCCATATCCGCCGCCGACAGAATATCCACGGTATTTACGCCCATTGGAGGCGTAAGCCCTGTCTTTCCGGTTACCAGCGTTACCTCCGCTCCCCGCAGCATTGCCGCCCGCGCGATGGCATAGCCCATTTTCCCGGTGGAATGATTGCTGATAAAGCGCACCGGGTCAATCTTCTCCATGGTCGGCCCTGCCGTCACAAGCACCTTAAGCCCCTGCATATCCTTCGGCGTAAGCGCTTTTATGATGTATTCCAGCAAAAGCTCCGGCTCCGGCATCTTCCCCTCCCCGGTATCACCGCAGGCCAGATAGCCCGTGGCAGGCGGAATCACTTCCATATGATAATGCGAAAGCAATTTCATATTATCCTGCGTAACCGGATTCCGGTACATTCTCGTGTTCATAGCCGGCGCGAAAATTTTCGGGCACTCGCAGGCAAGCAGCGTGGTAGTCAGCATATCATCCGCAATTCCATGGGCGGCTTTGGCAATTACATTTGCGGAGGCCGGCGCCACCAGAAACACATCTGTCTGTCTTGCCAGCGAGACATGCTCCACGCTGTGCTGAAAATTCCGGTCAAAGGTATCCACCAGACATTTATTTCCCGTCAGCTCCTCAAAGGTGATGGGATTGATAAAATTCGTGGCGTTTTTCGTCATAATCACGGTGACGTCCGCTTTTCTCTTTTTTAACATGCTGGCAAGAGAGGCAATCTTATACGCCGCAATACTGCCTGTCACTCCCAACACGATATGTTTTCCCTCTAACATCCCTGCTCCTGTTCTGCCTCCGCCCTGTTTTTAAGCCCGCCGCTTTTTCCGGCGTCCTTTTGCGCAAAGCCGTCTATTCAATCGACTCTGTATTTTTCCGGTAAATAATTTCCAGTCCCTTTAAGGTCAGCTCGTCGTCATGGACAATCTTCTTCTTACAGTAGGGCACGATGCACCCGGCCAGCCCGCCGGTGGCAACCACCTGCGCCTGATATCCCAGCTCGTCCCAGATACGCTCAATCATGCCGTCAATACAGGACGCCTGTCCCATGATAATACCGCTTTTCATACAGTCTATGGTATTTTTCCCGATGATTTTCTTCGGCGCTTCCAGACTGATTCTCGGAAGCTGGGAGGTGCGGTTTACCAGAGAATCCAGCGATACCCTAACGCCCGGCAGAATCATGCCGCCGATATAGTTTTTCCTGTTGTCAACCACGCTGATGGTAGTAGCTGTTCCCATATCAATCATGATAATAGGCGCGCCGTAATAATGAAGCCCTGCCACCGCGTTTACCACCAAATCAGAGCCAAGCTGTCCGGGATTATCCATTAAAATATTTAATCCTGTTTTAATTCCCGGTCCCACCAAAAGAGGCGACACATGCAAAAGCTTTTTGAGCGCCGCCGTCACAATATTATTCAGCGGGGGCACCACCGAAGCGACAATACATCCTGTGATGTTCTCCATCTTAATCTGATACAAATCCAGCAGCGTCTTAAAGTCCACCACGTACTCAAGCTCCGTTTTGGAGCTGTTGGTGGACACCCTCTCCACAAAGTACGCCCTGTCCTTTTCCATGCATCCGATTACTATATTCGTATTTCCAATATCCAGTGCAAGAATCATTGTTTCTCCCCGTTTCCTTCTTTCTCTCACTACTTTTACTTTCAATATTTTTCTTCTATCTGATATGACAGTCTCTGTCCGGCTTTTCTCACTTCCATTCCTTCACAGGCTTTACCTGCATAAGGGCCAGTCCCACGCCCGCAATCAGAATTGCCGCCACCGCTGCCTCCACAATTCCGTTAAAGCTGACAATTCCCATGATAACGTCGATTACCGTATCTCCGGCAATCCCCAGCGCCTGCGCATAGGCGTCCTTATACAGAATATAAATACCGCTCATGACAAACAGGGTATTGGTAAACGCCCCCGTCACTCCCGCATAGGCAAGGGCAATGCTTGCGGAGGTCTTTTTCCATGCGGTCGCCGTCAGGAAAATAAATAAAATAACGCCCGTAATAATTCCTGCCAAAGTTCCCGCCATGCCGCTTCCATTCCCCTTTGTCAGATTATCCACAAACGCTTTAACCGAAAATAAAAAGATAACCGATATCGCCGCGTTAATCAGGATACGCCATACTTTCTGTTCGCTTTTCAGCAGCCTGCGAATCAGGATGTACACAAACCAGGGAATGACTCCGACTAAAATTCTCGGCACGAAGCAGATATAAAGACTCTTGAAAACGCCGGATACGCCGATGACATTTGCCGCCAGAACCGGTGAAAAGACAAAGGCCGACGCCGTAGCCGCCTTAAAGGTGTTGTTAATCAGGCTTGTCAGGCCAAAGACAAATCCCAGAAACGCCCCCTTTTTCGGTCCTAAAAACAAGGCTCCAAGGATAACGGGAATATGGATTACCGTTGCGTTGATTACCACCAGCGGAATATACCCCAGGGGGGTGAATGCCATTATCACAATAATAGCCGTAAACAGTGCCGTGAGCACAAGCTCATAGGTTCTTTCATTTTTCATGGTGCGGTTCCTCCTGTTATTATTCTCTTTCCGAGATACAATACGGTGTAATCATACCATATCAAAAGCCCGGGGGCAACGATTTTTTCCGTCCACGCTACCCGCCGCAAATCAAAAATCTGCTGTAAAAAACAATCCTCCCAGCTCCCCCAAAAAATTCGCCCGTCACAAAATGGACAGATACCACAGTACCAGCAAATCCCCCCAGAAAAACGCAATGCCAAGCCCCAGCGCAAGAAAAGGCCCGAAGGCAAAAGCATCCTTACGGGAAAGCTTCTTTCCGGCAAGCATCCACACGCAGTAACCCCCGCCTGCCAAAAGCCCGATAAACATCGCCGCCAGAACGGCCTTCCATCCAAGCAGAAAGCCGCTTACCGCCATCAGCTTGATATCCCCGCCGCCAAAGGCTCCCTCAATGACAAGCGCAAGAAGCAGCATCGGCACCGATACCGCCGCAGCTCCGATTAGCCTGTCCCAAATACCACGCCCGGGAAACAGCCGCAGGGCGGTCAGCCCAAGCAATCCAATCATTATATGAAAACGATTATAAATAATCCTTGTATCCCGGTCGATAAACGCTACCATGGTTAAAATCCCAAGGTAGAGAAATGCAAAAATCCCCTTTAAGGACAAAAGCCCCCACGCTCCGTATCCAAAATAAGAACCGCAGAAGTTAAAGAAAATACCTCCCGCAAACTCCACAAGAAAATACCTGACTGAAATCCGCCCGCCGCACCCGCGGCATTTTCTCCCCTGTATCAGATAACTGACGCAGGGAATCAGCTCTTTCGCCGTCAGAGCCTTTCCGCAGGAGGGACAATAGCTCCGCCCCCGCACCACACTCTCCCCTTTCGGGAGACGATATATCACTACATTGAAAAAGCTGAATACACAGGCTCCCATGGCAAATCGAATCAGCCACAAAAGTCCTGAAAATACTGCAATCAAATTCATTTTTCCTTTCTTTCACCCGCTTTAAACCTCACCAGACCGCCGCAGCCTGCCGGACAGACACCGCTACGTGACAGGGGCACACACCCTGTTTCAGTATACGGTATGAAAGCTCGTCTGTATATAGGGCTGACGGTAATATTTCGGAAATCAATTTTCCCTGAAGTAATAAAATGAGGAAACTCAAATTCTTTTACAGGGTAGGAAAAATAAACAGTACATGATATAATAAAATAAGCAAATTCCAGATGCCCTGCAAAAACGATGGCGGAGCAACAGGATTGAATTTTTAGTTAGCGGTGAGGAGGACCATTCTATGAACATTAAAGAAAATTCAAATTTTAAGAGTGTGGAACTTTTTGATGAGGATATTGATATTTATATACTGATAAAAACCTATGATTTTACAACTCATGCTTCTGCCAAACGAGCCGCACGGTTTGACAAAGCCCTCAAATATAATAAAACAGATGGCAGACAGGCGCCATTTGACAGGATTTTCCGGGTTGATAAAAACCATGAAGATGGTATTGAACTGCATTGTGTGACGAAAAATGGTATTATTTTCATATTAAATGAAGATAAATTTATCAACCGTGAGGATTGCATCGTGACGGTTTTGTTTGCCCGTGTGAATCAGGCGCAGCGGCTGTATGATGAGGTGGATATTGAATTTCCGGAGCCGATACGCAGGAAGTGCGAAGAATGGGAAAGGCTTGGATTGAATAAATGTTGATTTTTCGGTTTTGTGTCGGGGCTGTTTATTCAGCCCCTTTGTTCTACTTCACTGTTATAATAAGCTGAAAGCCTTTTGTCGTTACATTAAGATAACGTCCCATATCCTGTGGTTCCCTTTCTTTCCGGTCTCTTATCGATTTCAGTCAGTGTATATTTTAATTGGTAAAACAGAGCCGGGAACCTGTTTTCAGATTCCCCACCGTTTTCTCACAACTCATACGCCGTCGCCTGATACACGTAATAATTGAGCCAGTTGGAATACAGGTTATTGCTGTGAGAACGCCACTGTAAATCCGGCTTTCGGGTATCATCGTCATCGGGGTAATAATTTTCAGGGAGCGCAATGGGCAGCCCCTTATTTTTATCCCTCATATATTCATTGTGGAGGGTGTATCTGTCGTATTCCGGGTGGCCTGTCACAAAAATCTGCTCTCCGTTTTTCGTCATGCACAGAAGCACGCCCGCTTTCTCCGACTCGGCCAGGACAATCAGCTCTTTGTTGTTATGGATATCCTCGCTGTTTACCGCCGTATGCCTGCTGTGGGGTATCATGAAATAATCGTCAAAGCCCCTGACAAGGGGAATCTTACGGTTCATCACCCGATGTTTAAAAACGCCGAAAAGCTTTTGGGCAAGAAGCACTTTCTTAATCCCGAAATGGTAGTAGAGCCCCGCCTGCGCCCCCCAGCAGATGTGGAGCGTGGAGGTAACGTGGCTTTTCGTCCACTCCATAATTTCGCACAGCTCCTCCCAGTAGTCCACCTCCTCGAAGGGAATCTGCTCCACCGGCGCGCCGGTGATTATAAGCCCGTCAAACTTCCTGTGCTTCAATTCATCGAAGGTATTGTAAAATCTGTTTAGATGCTGAATGGGCGTATTCAGGGAAACGTGGCTGTTCATCTTCATGAAGGTCACGTCAATCTGGAGGGGCGTATTTGAGAGTACGCGGGCAAGCTGCAGTTCTGTATCCTCCTTTATGGGCATCAGGTTTAAAATGCAGATTTCCAGTGAACGGATATCCTGATGCAGGGCCCGGTATTCGTCCATCACAAATATATTTTCATTTTCCAGAATTTCCTTTGCCGGCAAATCGCTTTGTACTTTGATTGGCATGTTTCTGTCCTCATTTCTGTTTCTTTTTATCTATATCGATTATTCGGTATCCGCCCTTAGGCAGTCAACGAGCCAGACGACTGCTTGCGTCCATTTAACGAATACCGCGAGGGAAAAATCCCCTCACCCGAAGCAAGCGGCTCAGCCAAAACAGCTCAGCCGAAACAGCTCAGCCGAAACGGCTTAAAAATTCCTCCTCGGAGATAATGGGAATTCCAAGCTCCTTTGCCTTCCGGTTCTTGGAGGATGCGGAAGCGGTGTCGTTATTCACCAGATAGCTGGTCTTTGAGGTAACGCTTCCCGTCACCTTTCCGCCTGAGGCTTCCACATAGGCCTTGAATTCGTCTCTGTTTTTATAATGATGAACCTCGCCGGTGATAACGAAGGTCAGTCCCGCGCATTTTCCCCCAACGTCCGGCTTTCCTGCTATCTTTTCGATTGTAACCTCTTTTAAAAGGGCTTCAAGGGAGAGCCGGTTTTTGTCGTTTTCATACCACAAAAGGGCGGAACCGGATTTTTCGGGGCCGATGCCGTCGATGTCCTCGAAGCCCTTTTTCTGTTCAAGGCGCTCTAAAAAGCCCTCGAAGCCGCCGTCGGCAATAATCTTCTTTCCCGCGTCGATTCCCATCATGGGAATGCACAGGGCGTAAATGAAATTCACCGGATTTGCCTGACGGCTCTTTTCGATAGCCTTCATCATATTCTCACAGGATTTTTCCCCAAAGCCTTCCATCTGCCTGATTTCCTCCGCATGCTCGGAAAGATGGTAGATATCCTGAAATTCTTTCAGAAATCCCTCGTTCATAAATTTCAGCATGGTCTGAATGGAAAGACCGTCGATATCCATTCCCGTCTTACTCACAAACCGGGTGAATTTCTTCACATGCTTTGCGCTGCAGTCGGGGTTCGTACAGTGAAGGGTTCTGGTTTTGCTTTTCGGGCTCGTGCGGATTTCCGTCTGCGCGCCGCAGACCGGGCACTTTTCGGGTATGGTAAAGGTGCCGGAGGCTTCCTTTACCGCAATACACTTGGGAATAATTTTGTTGGCCTTAATCACTTCCAGAGTGCAGGTTTCTCCGATTCCCAGCCGCTCCATCTCGCTGATATTGCAGAGGGACGCTCTGGATACGGTGGTTCCCTCCAGCTGGACGGGTTCAAATACGGCCACCGGCGATATCGTGGACGCCGCGCAGGACCATTCCACATATAAAAGCTTTGAGAGGGCGGACACATCCTGCCATTTAAAGGCATAGCCGGCCTTTGCGGCATGATGTCCGGTAACGCTCCCCGAGGCGGCGTAGTCGGTATCGTCATAGCAGATAACCAGACCGTCCACCGGCAAATCCATCTCTCCGTTCTCCACCCTTTTTGTCCAGCGTTCCACCACATCGGCAATCCCCGCCGCGTCCGTCTTTTCCCTGTCAACCACCGTAAATCCTTCCCTTTCAAGGAAATCCATCCGCTCCCCCCAGGATACGATGTTATCCTCAAGATAAACCAGCGTAAAGGCATGGAAATGCACCCGCCTCTCCTTCACCTTTTCCGCATCGTCAAGGCTCAGGGTGCCGGAAGCCAGATTGCGGGGATTGGCGTATTTTTCATCGTCATCCTCAATGGTATCGTTAATCAGGGCAAAATCCGAATAGGAAATCACCGCCTCCCCGCGAACCACCAGATGGCCTTTATACTTGATTTTCAGCGGAAAGCCCTTTATGGAGTTTTTCAGATAAGTGATATTGGTTCCGGTCACGCCGTTTCCGCGGGTGAGGATTCTGGTAAGCTTTCCTCCGTCATAGGTGAGCACCAGCGTAAGGCCGTCCAGCTTCCAGGAAAGCCAGACCTCCCTTTCCTCCGCCCATTTTATCAGCTCGAAAACCTGCTTTGTCTTTGCCAGGGAAAGGGCCGGAAACTCGTGAGCCTCCCGCTCTCCGTTATTCTCCTCATAGCCGGTATTCTGGGTGGGGCTGTCCGGCAGCACGTATCCCGTCTCCGCTTCCAGCGAAAGAAGCTCGTCGAACATGGCGTCCCATTCGTAATTGGACATGATTTCTTCCCCGCCGCTATAATATGCCTCCGAGGCCTCGTTGAGCCGCCTCACCAGCTCTTTGCATCTGATTTTATAATCTTCCATTCTATACCCCCACAATCCGGTACAGCTCCCCGCGCTCCTCCGCGGAGAGCGGACGGTACTGTCCCGGCTTAAGACTCCCGAGCTGAATATTTACCACCCGGACTCTTTTAATAAATAACACGTGATATCCAAGTTCTTTTACCATTCTTTTAATTTGTCTGTTGACGCCCTGCGTTAAAATTATCTGAAAGGTAGTCCTTCCTGTTTTTCTGATTTTACAGGGCTTTGTTGTAATGTCAAGCTCCGACAGATAAATTCCGGCCTGCATTTTTTCCACGAATTCATCCGTCACTTCCCTGTTCACCCGAACCGTATATTCCTTTTCATGTCCTGCGCTTCCCTGCATCATGGCATGAATCAAATCCCCGTCGTTGGAAAGCAGCAAAAGCCCTTCGGAATCCTTATCAAGCCTCCCGGCATATGTGACGCGAACCGGATATTTCACCTGGCTGGCAATGGTCTTTTCGGCAAATCTGTCCTTCTCCGTGCAGGTCACACCGGACGGCTTATAGTATGCCAGCACCACCTTATTATTTTTCCCGCAAACCGGCCTGCCATTCACGGTAATCTCATCGTCGTCGCTTACCTGCATTCCCATTGCTGCCTTTTCACCGTTTACCAGCACACGGCCCTTTTCTATGAGCCGGTCAGCCTCCCTGCGGGAGCATATGCCGCAGGAAGCAAGATATTTATTTAAACGTTCCTTTTCCATACCGATTTATCCCTCTTATTTTTTCGCGTTTACACGCTGACACGCACGGCTTTGCCGCGCCTTTATCTTACTGTGCTTACCGCCGGGATATGCCACCCGCGCCATTTTCCTGCTGCGCTTACCGCCGGGATATGCCACCCACGCCATTTTCCTGCTCCGGCGTTCGCAGATATTTTGCATATTTCTCCTTATCCGCCTTATGGCATTTCACCTTCAGCCGTATTCCCTCCTCCTCATACTTTCTGCTAAGGACATGGGCCTTCTGCGAAAAATACGAAATCAGCTGTCCCTTATCATAAGGTATCAGAAACTCCGCCGAAAGATAGTCCTCGTAAACGCGCTCCAAAATCATCTCCGTCAGCATTTTTAAGGAAGATTCGTCCTTCGCGGAAATATAGATTTTATCCTCGCCTACTCTCCTTGGATAAACAGCTTCTTCCCCGCATTTATCAGACTTATTGTACACCGTAATTGCAGGAATGGCGCCGGCATTTAATTTCTGCAGAGTTTCCCTTGTGGTTTTTGCCTGTTCCCGGTAATGGGAATCGGAATAGTCCACCACATGAAGAAGCAAATCCGCGTTTTCCACCTCCTCCAAAGTGGAATGAAAGGCTTCCACCAGGTCGTGGGGGAGCTTATGGATGAATCCCACCGTATCCGACAGCAAAAAGTCTTTGTTATTCCCCGTATTTATCCTCCGCACGGTGGTGTCAAGGGTTGCAAAAAGCATATCCTTTTCCAGTACCTTCTTTTCTTCCCTCTGCATATAGGCGTCAAGCATGGCGTTCATAATCGTGGATTTGCCCGCGTTGGTATAGCCCACCAGCGCCACCAGCGGAATTCTGTCTCCTTCTCTTTTCTGCCGCTGCACCTTCCGCTCTCTGGAAACCGCTTTCAGCTCCCTTGAAAGCTCCGCAATCCTGTGCTCGATTCTTCTTCTGTCAAGCTCAAGCTTCTTTTCCCCGGCGCCTCTGCTGCTCATGCTGCCGCTGGTGCCGCCCTGTCTTGTCATGGCGCCGTGCATTCCCACAAGCCTTGGCAGAAGGTATTTCAGCTTTGCGGATTCCACCTGCAGCCTGGCCTCCCTTGTTCTCGCCCTTCTCTCAAAAATATCCAGAATAAGAGCCGTTCTGTCCATCACCGGCTTTTCCAGCTCCTTTTGCAGATTCCGAAGCTGAGAGGGCGTAAGGGAGTCGTCAAAAATCACCAGCTCCGCCTCTAAAAGCCCGGCCGCCTCCCGAACCTCGCCGACCTTGCCGGGTCCGATATACAGCCCTTTATGCATGCTCTCCATTCTCTGGGTAATCACCCCAACCGGCTCCATAAAGCAGGCCTTTGCCAGGCTTTCCATTTCCTTCATGGAACGTTCGAAGGCTTCCCTGTCCGTACCGAAGTCCGCCCCCACTATCAGAACCTTTTCATAAACTTCTTCCATTTTTACTACTTTCCCTGTTCATACAGCGTCTCTATCAACTCAAAATAATTCTCAAAGGTTTTCCGGCAGCATCCCGGATTCTTAATGGCAATCTTCCCTGTTTTCAGACCGATAAGGGTAAAAGCCATGGCCATCCTGTGGTCCTCATAGGTCTCCGTCTCCGCTTCCATAACCTCCCCCGGAAAAATGCGAATCCCGCCGCACTCCGGCGCTTCCTCGCAGGAAATTCCCATCCGGCCAAGCTCCGTTAAAATGGCCGCGATTCTGTCAGACTCCTGCAGCCGTATGTGGCCCACATCCCTGATAAGAACAGGCCCTTTTGCAAAAGGCGCAAGCGCCGCCAGCGTCATGGTCTGGTCCGAAAAATCCCTCATGGAAACGTCTATTCCCGGATATTCCGAAAGGTGGCTCCCCGATATCCGAATCCCCTCGTCGGTATCCTTCCTCTGGCATCCCATACTTTCCAGAATATCCAGAAAGCGGATATCGCCCTGAAGGGAATTTTCATGCACATCCTTTACGATAACATCTGTTTTTAAAAGCGGCGCCATGGCGTAAAAATAACAGGCCCCGGAAACATCCGGCTCTATCCGGTATTCCTTACAGCCGAATAGCTCTTTATGGGGGACATGGCAGCTCCTGCCCTCCCGCCTTACTTCTATGCCAAACTGCTTCATCATGGCAATGGTCATGTTAATGTAGGGACTTTCCGCCCGCGCCCCTTCAAGGGTCACCGTAAGGCCGCCCGGAAGCAATACTCCCGCCATCAGCAGCGCGCTTGCGAACTGACTGCTCACCCCTGTGTCTATTTTCACTTCATTTAAGGAAAATTCTTCTGCATTCTCCCGCGCAAAGCCTCCCGCCGGCGAACTCATGGTAAAAGGAAAGTGCCCCTCCTCTCCCTGAAAGGCAAACCGGACGCCCGCCTCCTGCAAAATATGAAGAAGGGGCTCCATGGGACGGCGGCACATCTGAGGGGATGCGTCAAGCTCGTATTCTCCCCCTGCCAGTGCCAGCATCACCGTCAAAAACCTTGCGGCGGTTCCGGCGCTTCTCACATTAATTTTCCCGTGGGTATCCGGTATTTTTCCTCCCGTTCCCCGGACGGTTACTTCCTTTTCTTCTTCGTTAATATCTACCTGGAATCCCAGCCGAATCAGGCTCTCCAGAAAGGCTCTTGAATCGTCGGAAAAAAGGACGCCCCGCAGTCTGCATTTTTCACCGGAAAGGGCAGCCAGAAGCAGCGCGCGGTTCGTGATACTTTTAGAGCCCGGCACCTGCACCTTGATTTCCCCGATATTTTCCAGCTTTTTCACATGATAGATATTTTCCATTATTAAGTCCTCATTTAACTTTTATCCAACAATTTTCAAATCTGAAAGCTTCCCCTCTGCAAATTTCCGTTCTACAGCCCATGCGCGCGAAATCTCTTCTCCAGAAACTCCGCCACCCCGTCATTATCATTAGAGGGAATCATCCCCGTGGCATGGCTTTTCAGCTCCTCCACGGCGTTTTCCACGGCGTAAGCCTCATCGGAAACCGCAAACATGGGAAGGTCATTGACAGAATCCCCGAAGGAAACAATTCGTTCGCAATTCCACAGCTTTCTAAGCTCACATATGGCCGCCGCCTTTGACGTCCTCTCCGGCATAATCTCCAGCCAGTATTCCGGCCGGTAAAGCTCCTGCTGTAAGGTTATTCGGAACCGTTTATCCTTTGAAAGACGCCTGTACGCCCCTTCCAGCTCCTCCCGCTCCCCGATACAGGTGAAATAGAAAATATCTCCCTGATAAATACTTTCCCCGTCCCTTACCGCTTCCATGCGCTTATCGCCCTTCCGGCAGGAAAGATATCGCCGAATCCCCTCGTTTTCGCGGGAAGCCTCCCGGAGAACCTTTTCCTCCCCTTCCCTAAAGGTATACACCAGCGGGGAAAGCCCTTCCTTCCTTAAAAATTCCTCCATAAACCGCTGTTCCTCTTTCGAAAAGCCCACGGAATACAGGGTTTTTCCGGTGTCCGCCGCCCGGATAAAAGCGCCGTTATAAATAATCACCGGAATATGGAGAGAAAGCCCCTTTGTGACCACCGAGGCCGACGAAAGCGAGCGGGCGGTGGCATAGGTAAATTTCATTCCCTTTTCGATGAGACTGTTGATTATCCGAAGGCTGCGGGGACTGATTTCATCCCGGGTATTTAAAAGTGTTCCGTCCAAATCGCTGACGTACAGAGTATTTGCATCCATCTGCGCTCCTTTTCTTCCGTCACAATACCGGCAAAGCCGGGACTTTCGCCCCGGTTTCCACCTTCTATACTATACCAATTTTTTGACGCTCTGCCAATGGGAAATTTACCACTCTTTTTTCTGAACGATTTTTACAGATATGAAATAAGAAACTGCCGCGATAACTGCCGCAAGGATTACTGCCGTCAGGTTGAGAGCCCACTCCATCTCTGACAGCATATCGTCAAGAGAAAGCCCCGCCAGTTTTGACACCTTATAGCCTCCCAGAATCACTCCCCCTATGACTACCATGACAATCAGATAGGTATACCGGGATTTTGTCACCCCCACCTTAAACATCACCGGAATGGAAGCGGCATTTGCCGAAAGGAAAAGACATCCGGTTACTATCATTCCCTCCATTCCCTCTATCCCCACCATCCCTATGCTTCCTGCCGGAAGCAGATTGGCTGCCACAGAAAACAGCCACACGAGAAGTTCTCCCACTCCTACAGTAAGAAAAAGTATGACATATTTTGATTTTACCAGCGTTCTGGCGTTTACGGGCATGGTAACGGCAAATTTATGAAAGGATACCGCCTCGTCCATGGTGGTAGTACTGAGCACCATGGAACTGCCAAGCACCATGACATATATCGCCACAAAGGAAATATTGTGTACGAAAATCGACCAGGCTCCCATCAATACCATGAGCAATACATATTGTTTTGAAAAGCTCTTTATCAGATACAGCTCCTTTAAAATAAGACCCTTCATTTTTTTATGCCTCCTTTGCCTTCACAATATAAAGCAGTACATCCTCAATGCCCGCCCTGTCGATGGCAAAGCTGCCGGAACCAGCCTGCTCCGCCTTCTCTTTAAAATTACTTTCCAGAAGCCGCCTCTTATCTCTCACAAGCACGCTGACTTCATACTGCCCTTCTTCCCTTCCCACAACAATATCCTCCGGTATCAGGGACGCCTGCTGCTTTGTGCATCTGACAATGGCATAATTGTAAAGTATATCATCCTTATTTTCCGAAAGCAGCAGCTCCCCCTTATGAATCAGCATGACGTAGTCCGAAATCTTTTCAATATCAGATGTTATGTGAGAGGAAATGAAAATCGTATGCTCTCCGTCCTCAATCAGCTCCCTGAAAATATCAAGAATTTCACTTCTCACAACCGGGTCGAGCCCGCTGGTGGCTTCGTCCAGAATCAATACCCTGCTGTCATGGGATAAAGCCGCCGCTATGGAAAGCTTCATCCTCATCCCTTTGGACAATTCCTTCACCTTTTTATCCAGAGGAAGCGCAAATTTTTCCGCATACCTCAAAAATTTCTCATCGTCCCACGTCCTGTAAATATCCCCCAGAATCTTCTGAACCTGTCTGATTTTCAGCTCCCAGTGGAAATTGCACTCGTCGAACACCACTCCCACCTGTTCCCGCCAGGATTCGTCGTCCTCCTTCCTGCCGACCTTATGGCCCAACAGCCATGCCTCGCCGCCGTCAGGCACAATGATTCCCAGAAGCGCCTGTATGGTGGTGCTTTTCCCGGCGCCGTTCTCTCCAATAAAGCCGACAACAGAACCGGTGGGAACCTCAAAGCTGATATTGTTTAAGGTAAATCCCTCATATTTTTTCGTAAGATTTTTAACTACAATCGCATTTTCCATCCTTCTGCCTGCCTTCCGCCCTGAAACGGGCCTTTACTCCTCCTGATAAATGATTTCAATCATTTCCTCGATTTCTTCCCTGCCTATGGCGCTCTGCCGCGCCAGAAAAATTGCTTTGGAGAGCAAATCCTCTATCTGCTTTAGCTTTTCCTCCCGCACCAACCGGATATCCGCCGCCCGGATAAAGCTTCCCTTCCCCACCACCGTGGTGATAAAGCCGTCCCTCTCCAAATCCTCATAGGCACGCTTCGTCGTAATCACGCTGATGCGGAGCTCTTTTGCAAGGGTTCTCATAGAAGGGAGCAAATCGCCCTCCTTTAACTCCCCGTTCATGACAAGAGCCTTGATTTGCGCGGTAATCTGCTCGTAAATCGGCTTGTCGCTGGAATTACTGATTATGATATTCATTCGTCACCTCTTAACTGAAAGGAATTCCTTTTTCAATGGGTATATATTGTATATATCATATATACCCACTATTGTCAATATATATTTTTGTCGGGTGCCTTTTCCCCCACCGCCCAATCGAGTAGGGGAAAATTCATCTTCCCCTACTCGCTGAACGCGTCATTTGCCAGAGGCACTCCCGCCTGGCTCATTGCCCGCGCATGAAAAACGCCCTCCTTTCGGAGAGCGTTTGGGGCAGTTAATTTTTTACTTTTATCTTCCGCGAGCAATGAGTCAAGCGGATGCGAAGCATCCATTTGACGAATGCCGCGAGAGTCAAGACCCCATCAGCTTGCTGCGGGGTCTTTGACTCTCCGGTACACCGCAATAAAGCAAATCAGGTGAACCCCGGCTGTCAGCGCCCAGGATATGGGGTAGGATATGTAAAGGGTCCGAAGCGTCCTGTCCCAGGCAAAAAAGGTGTAAATCCAGACCACACGGAAGGCGCAGGCGCCTAAGAGCGAAACTATCATGGGCATCACCGCATAGCCAAGGCCGCGGATGCTGCCCACCAGCACGTCCATAATACCGCACCAGAAGTACCAGGTACAGATGATTCCCATTCTCAGCAGTCCGTAGGAAATCACCTCCGGGTCAGTGGAATAAAATCCAAGGAACTGCCTGCCAAGGAGAAACGCCCCGTTTCCCAGCACGAGTCCGATAGCCGTCACAAAGAGCAGGCATTCAATTAAGATTTTTCTGATTCTGTCGTACTGTCTTCCGCCCAGATTCTGGCCGGTAAAGCTCACCGCCGTCTGATGAACCGAATTCATTGCCACATAGACAAAGCTTTCGATATTGCTTGCCGCCGTATTTCCCGCCATTGCCACAGAGCCGAAGGAATTTACAGAGGACTGAATCAGCACATTGGAAATGGAAAACAAAGAGCCCTGCAGTCCCGCCGGCAGGCCGATTGCCGCAATCTTTCCAAACTTCTCCCAATCCATGCGAAGCCTCTCGGGGCGGAGCCTGAGGCACCCCTCGCTTTTCAAAAGGCTCCTTACTATCAGCGCCGTGGACACACACTGGGAAATCACCGTGGCAAGCGCCACGCCTGCCACCCCCATGTGGAACCCGATTACGAACCAGAGGTTCAGCGCCACATTAATAACACCCGCTATCATTAAGTAAAACAGCGGTCTTCTGGTATCGCCTACCGCCCGCAGGATGGCGCTGCCAAAGTTGAATATCAGCATCACCGGCATCCCCAGAAAGTAAATCCGCATATAAAGCACCGAATGGTTAATTACATTATCCGGCGTATCCATGAGAAGCAGGAGCGGCTTTGCCAGAACGATTCCAAGAACCGCAAGGATTACCCCGCCTGCCGCGCTTACCAGCATGGAGGTGTGGACGGTGCGGCTCACCTCCTCCTCCTGCTTTCCCCCGTAATATCTCGCCACCAGCACATTTGCCCCCACGGACATCCCGATAAACAGGTTTACCAGCAGATTGGTGAGGGCTCCCGTAGAGCCCACCGCCGCAAGCGCCTCGTTTCCGGCGAACCTTCCCACCACCACCACGTCGGCGGCGTTAAAAAGGAGCTGCAAAATCCCCGAAAGCATGAGCGGCAGCGTAAACAGCATGATTTTGCCCAAAAGAGGCCCGTTACACATGTCAATCTCGTAGGACTTTTGTATTTTCTTTTCCATCTGCTACAGCTTCTCCTCCAGCACCTCAAGGGATTCGTACCCGTAAAGATGCGCTGTGTTTGTCATAATGATTCTGGCAAGGTTTTCCCCCTCCTTATAAAGACGGGCGATAAACCTTCCGTATAAATCCAGCGTGGCATCCGAATAGGTGGACAGCTCTCCCCGCAGATAGGTTTCATAGGAGGTGTTAAAGGGCGTATCCTCCGACGTGTGGATGCTCCTCGCATTGCCTGCCGCCTTTGGATAGCTTTCCGCGAATTCCTCCATCCATCCCACCTGAATCTTTACAATTTCTTCGATGATTTCCTTCTTCATATCAGGAAGATTCGGAAGGGAATCCTTTATCTGCTCATAGCGAAGCGGCGCCGTGCTTGCCATCATCCGCCCGTATTTCTCCGTAATCAGATTCCAGCCCCTTTCATTTGCCTTATGGAAATCATGGATATAGCTTTTCAGCATTTCCTCCGTCCATGCAAGGTACTGGCTCTTTCTCATAATGGAAAAGGTGTTCCAGTCGTCCTGGCACTCGGCCCTTCCGCCTTCGTTTTCCACCTTGTCAAAGGCTGCCCATTCCAGGGAAACCAGCTCGTTTACAAGGGCCGCCTTGAAGGAATCGTCCTTCCTTTCCTTCTCGGGAATGCTTCTTAATATCTTATCTGTGTGATTGTCCAGATAATTGTCCTCGCCGCTGGTAAGCCCCTGTTTTTTCATCTCCGCAATAATCAGCGCCACAATCATCTCTATGGTCTGGGGAATCCTCTCGTCTCCCGCCGGAAAGTCCACCAGAGAGGTTAAAATATCCCTGATTTCAGGCAAAACCCGAAGCCCTTCCATCCCCCTGTGCATCCATTTGTAAAAAGGCGCATAGGCGCGGTTTAAAAGATAAACCATGGACATGGTATGCTTCATAAACTCCGACAGGGCGATTACCGCCGTGACCCGCTCGCCCCTTCCGAACATTCTGGAATAGTTGTACTGCCCGGACTGCGCCATCAGGGCCGCTTCCCTTGCGATTTTCCTGATTCGCACATCCTCAGGGTAATAAGCCAAAATCCCCCGCCTGATTCGGGTAAATTCGCCCAAATCATCCCGGAAAACCTTTCCGTTTGTGGCCGTTGCCAGCCTGTAATCCTCCAGGAAAAGCCATTGATTCTGAGTGCTGGGAACGTCCCGCAGCCCAATCAGATTTTCATAGAAGTCTCCGATTTTGAACACCCCCACCCTTTTCTGCGCCTTCAAAGTGGTGAAGCGCGTAATTCCCATATAGGTGGAAGGAAGCTCCTCATAGGCTCTCTGGAGCTGCTCCCCGATTTCATCATACACCGAATCGGTAAGCCACAGACAGAACCCCGGCCCGAAATCGTGGTCTCTGGAGACCTGGTCGTCAAAGCCGAAGCACTCCGAGCCTTCCCCCACAAGACCCACGGCAATGAGGTGCTCGTATTCGGGAAATTTCTGACGAATCATCGGTTTTCCGTACTCCTCATAAAAAGCTTCGCAAAGCTCCATTCCATTCCGAAAATTCCGTCCCTCGGCCGGCAGCTCATGCATTTTTGCCGTTACCGCGTTTAAATTCTGCAATGTAAGCTCATAGGCCTTGCTTTTTCCCACGTTTTTCTCAATCTGTTCCAGGGCAAGCTGATAATAGTGGGCGGATTCCTCCAGGTTTCCCGCCAGATACTGCGCCTCCCCCATCGCGGAAAGGGCTCCGCTGTAATGGTAATCCTTCTCCTCATCCATCTCAAAAATGGAAAAGGCTTTGTTTAAGTTCTCGATTGCCTCCTGTAAACGCCCCAGCTTTAACTGGGAAGACGCCAGATTGGTGTGTGTCACCGCCACCTCGATTCTGGCCTCCGTGTACATGGAGGCAATGGAAAGCGCCCTCTCAAGACAGTCGCAGGCGCTTTCATAGTCGCCCATTTCCTGAAATAAAAGACTCATGTTATTGTAAAGGCTGGCATACCGGAAATCGGCCGGCGCAAGCTCCTTTTCATAAATCTTTTTCACCTCCTGATAATAAATCATGGATTCCCGCAAAAGTCCGGCAGCCCGGCAGGCGTTTGCAATGTTGAGCAGCGTCGTTGCATAGGCAACCGTCCCTTTAAGCCCCGCCTGCTCCACCAGTATCAAAAGCTCCCGGCAGCTTGCAATGGATTTTTCATACTCGCCCAGCTCCCGGTAATGTCCAATGATTTCGTTTAAAAGCGTAATCATGGAGGCAGTATCGCCCTCCCGCGACGCCTCGTCTATTTTTTGCAGCAGAAAGGGCTCCACCTCATCCACCTTATGCTGTGCAAAAAGCCCATCCAGCTCCTCCAAAACCTTTTCTATATTCATAAGCTCGTCACCTCCTGTTTTCTTAATTATACTGCTTCTGTTATTTTTTTCAAGCATCACTCCTTACCGCCACAGGCATATTATATACTAAAAACAAAAGGATATATCATTATGTATTTTTCAATCGGCATTGTTATTTTCGCATTGCTTCTCGTTTTTATATTTTCCGGCTGCCGGAAACGGCACGCAGTCAAAAAAGTCTGCTCCATGACCTGTATGGAGAAGGTTTCCCTTCTCGATTCCCTGATTGAGCCTTTCGGCTATTGCTATGACGAAAAGCAGGACCTTATCTCCTCCCGGAATGATGCCTGGCAGCGTGAAATGGGTTACACCGCCCTGTTTGATTACGCGGCCTCACGCTTTAATATGGTGTTTGATTTCCTGCCCGTTTATTTTCCTTATCAGGGAAAAACCTGGCTCATAGAATTTTGGAAGGGCCAGTACGGCATCAATACCGGAGCCGAAGTGGGAATTTACCATGCGGACCGGCTTCTATCCCACAGCGAACTGTCAACCGCCCTCTTTCAGTGCGCGGACGACAGGGAGATGCTGCCGGTTTCCTTCAAGCTGACAAAGGACGGAAAGCCTCTGGCCTGCATGTCCAAAAAGACCTGGTGGCTTACCGCCTTTCTCATGGGAATGTTTTCCCGCCCCGGCGAACTGGAGCTGCTTGTCACCATTCAGTTCCCCGACCACGAGATGCGGTGCGCTTTTCTGAAAGCCCTGTATCAGACTGAAATTTCGGATAACCTCGTCCGGGTATGCGGAAATACCGTCTCCGTTTCATTCTGCGGCGAAATCGAACGCCATTACGGCTTTTTCGGACGTCTGCACCGCAAATGGTCGCAGTTTACCAATCGGATTTTCTGCCGCATTTATCTTTTCATCACGCGCTATTTTACCTGTACGCTGGATAGGCTGCTCTATCTGTACTATCTTCTGCCCTTTGCTTTCCGCAGAATGTTAAAGCCCCGCAGGTACTGTAAGTGCAAAAAATGCGGCAAAAACAAACGCATGTAAGTTTCATTCAAACCATAACACCCGTTTTTTAAGGAGGCCTCATGAGCTATGATTCCCGCCTTTCCCGCGCTTTCCATAATGCGCCCGTACTGCCCCTGCACATGCGCAGCCGCTATGTCCTTATCAGCGACTGCCACAGAGGCAGCGGAAATTCCAACGATAATTTTCTGAAAAACCAGAATCTTTATTTTACCGCCTTAAAGCACTATTATGATTGCGGTTTTACCTATATCGAACTGGGAGACGGGGATGAGCTCTGGGAAAACAGGAAAATGAGCCAGATTATCGAAATCCACAACAATGTGTTCTGGCTCCTGTCCCTGTTTTATAACGCCGGAAGGCTATATCTGATTTACGGGAACCATGATATGGAAAAGAAAAAAAGCGGTTACAGCGACACTGTGTGTCCGTCGTACTTCTGTACGGACGCACAGTGCCACAAACCGCTGTTCCCCAATCTTACATTTTATGAGGGTCTTATTCTGGAAAATACAAACCAGGATTTCAGGCTTTACCTCACCCACGGCCATCAGGCTGATTTTTTCAATTCCACCTGCTGGAAGCTGACAAGATTCCTTGTCAGGTATCTGTGGAAGCCTTTAGAACATTTCGGGGTATTGGACCCCACCAGCGCCGCCAAAAATTATAAACGCAAGGATAAAACCGAGCAGAAGCTGAGTCTCTATGCAAAAAATCACGGTCTGTCGCTTATCACCGGACATACCCACAGGCCGAGACTGAATCCCGGGGATTTGTCCTACATAAATACCGGAAGCTGCGTCCATCCCCGCTGTATCACCTGCATTGAAATTGCCTGCGGGAAAATGACACTGGTGAAGTGGGCGCTCTCCACAAGGGCGGACGGGGGACTTTATGTGGCGAGGTCGGTGCTTATGGAATGCCGGCCTGGCGATGCTTCCTTCTCTTTTAAAGATTTCTCTTAACGGCTCTTACACAATCCCCTGTGCCGTCATGGCCTCAGCCACTTTCAAAAATCCTGCAATATTGGCGCCTGCCACATAATTGCCTTCCATTCCGTACTTCCTGGCAGCCTCATCCATGCTGTGGAAAATGTTGACCATGATTCCTTTCAGCTTACTGTCAACCTCCTCGAAGGTCCAGCTCAGCCTCTCGGAATTCTGGCTCATCTCCAGTGCGGAGGTTGCAACGCCGCCTGCATTGGAAGCCTTGCCGGGTGCAAACAGAACGCCGTTTGCCTGCAGATATTCCGTAGCGTCCATGGTGGTAGGCATGTTTGCGCCTTCCGCTACTGCAAAGCAGCCGTTAGCTACAAGCGCTTTGGCATCCTCAAGATTCAGTTCATTCTGCGTTGCGCAGGGAAGCGCGATATCCACTTTTACGGACCATACGCCTTTCCCTTCGTGATACTCTGCGCTGGGACGGGCGGCAGCATACTCTGTCAGTCTCGCACGTTTTACTTCCTTTACTTCTTTCAAGAGGGCCACGTCAATTCCCTCGGAATCATAAATCCATCCGCTGGAATCGGAGCATGTCACCGGTTTTGCGCCTAACTGCTGGGCTTTCTGAATTGCATAGATTGCCACGTTTCCGGCGCCTGATACCGCGATTGTCTTGCCTGCAATATCCTTGCCGTTGCATTTTAACATTTCTTCTGTCAGATATAAAAGTCCGTAGCCGGTAGCTTCCGTTCTTGCAAGGGAACCGCCGTAGGAGAGGCCTTTGCCGGTGAGCACGCCTTCATAAACGCCTTTGATTCTCTTGTATTGTCCGAACATATAGCCGATTTCCCTTGCGCCGGTGCCGATATCGCCTGCCGGTACGTCCGTGTCCGCTCCTATGTATTTGGAAAGCTCTGTCATGAAGCTCTGGCAGAAGGCCATCACTTCCCTGTCTGATTTCCCCTTGGGGTCAAAATCGGAACCGCCCTTGCCGCCGCCGATGGGAAGACCTGTCAGGGAATTCTTGAAAATCTGCTCAAAGCCAAGGAACTTTATAATACCCAGATTTACGCTGGGATGCAGACGGAGCCCGCCCTTATAAGGTCCGATTGCGCTGTTAAACTGTACGCGGAACGCATTGTTAACCTGAACCTGTCCCTTGTCATCCACCCAGGGAACTCTGAATAACAGCTGTCTTTCAGGTGTAACCAGTCTCTCAAGCAGCGCGTCTTTTCTGTAAGCTTCCTCATTAGCCTCGATAACAACTCTTAAGGATTCAAGAACCTCCTTTACCGCCTGATGGAACTCAGGCTGGGCAGGATTCTTGTCTACTACCATTTGAAACACTTCATCAACATATGACATACCTTTTTCCTCCTCAAATTCAATATAATTGTAAAATAGTATTCTTGTATACAATCCTTAAGTATTATATACTAAAATTCTGAAAATCACAATATACTTTAAGCAATTAAATTGTAAAAGTTGAAAATTTTATTACAGATATTTCTTTAAGCGTTCAATATTCTTCTCTTCAAAATCCATCAGCTCTTTTGCCACTTCCATAGAGGTATTTCCGGCATTTTCATGGTGGTTAATCGCTTTCCACATACTTGTAAGCCCTCTGTTAGAGCCCTGAATCATCAGCTCCGCAATGTGGCTGGTGCTTGTGTTGAGCATGGTATTGGCGCGGACTCCGCCCTTAAGCATCATGTCCTGAAACCCTGTTTCCCTGTAGGAAGGCGCTCTCCCGTCAAGGAGCCTGTCTGTTGCCTTATTGTAAATATCCGCATATTTCATGGATTCTCTCGCTACATGCATGGATAAATCATCGTCATAAATTTTTTCGCTTATGGTATCGATTGCCTTCATGGCCATTTTGGTGTTTCGCTGCACTTCCTGTAAAATTCTTACGTCGTCGTTTCTCATTTTTCGTCGCCCCTTTCTACATATTGCTCGTCTTCGACTCGCTGTCGCGGTATTCGTCAGATGCAGGTGCAAGCACCTGCGCATGACTCTTTTCCCACGCCGCTCGTCTTCGACTCGCTGTCGCGGCATTCGTCAGATGCGGGTGCCAGCACCCGCGCATGACTCATTACTCGCGCAAAAAGCAGGATGAACATTTGTCCATCCTGCCTTAGTTTAACCAGAATTTAATTTTTCTATTCTTCCGTATTTTTGTCAGGCTCTATCTGCCCGATTGCTTTGACTTCCTCTTTATCTTCCTGCTGCCTTTCAAAGGGGTATACGATATTCCAGTCTCTGCGGATGCTGTCCATCAGCTTCATCACATACAGGATTTCGCTGTGGGGCATTGCTTCGCATTCAAGCTTCTTTTCCCGGATTGCCTGTATGCTGGCCTCCACCTCATACTCATAGCCGGATATCTGCTTCGGGGCTTTGTAGAAAGCCGCTTTTTTATAGGAGGAATCGTAGACGGTTATACTGGCGAAATTGTTGATGTTTTCCACCACAGCAAAACCCTTCGTGCCGTAAATGATGCCCTTTCTGTCGCTCTGAGAAACGATGGAGCTGTTTAGGTGGGCTACCTTTCCGTCTTTATACTGCAGCGTAATGCTGTTCTGCTCATCCACGCCCGTTTTGGTATAAGTACAGTTTGATACGACTTTATCAATATTTCCGCCAAACAGCATCAGGGCAAAATTCAGGGTGTAAACGCCGACGTCCAAAAGAGCGCCTCCCGCCAGAGCCGGCTCCAAAAGTCTGGGAACATTGTCGATTACATATCCGAGATTGGCTGTGAGGGTTTTGGGCTCTCCGATTACGCCGCTGCCAAGCACCTCCCGGATTGTGGAAAGCATGGGCATATATCTGGTCCAGATGGCTTCCGCAAGAAAAACGCCTTTTTCCTCAGAAAGCTTTATCAGTTCTTCCGCCTGCGCTGCATTTGCCGTAAATGCCTTTTCACAGAGTACCGGCTTGCCATGCTCAATGCAGAGTCTGGCATTTGCAAAATGCTCGGAATGGGGAGTTGCAATGTAAATCAGGTCCGCCTTTTTATCTGTTACAAGCTCTTCATAAGAGCCGTAGGCTTTTTTACATCCGTATTTCCCGGCAAAGACGTCGGCCTTTACCTTTTCTCTGGACGCAACGGCATAGAGCCTTACGCCTTTCATTTTGTTCAGCGTATCGGCCATAACGCCTGCTATGTTTCCTGCTCCCATAATCCCGACATTAAATTTTCCGAGCATATCTCCCTCATTTCCGCATATGCTTTATGATGCAGTCCGGCTTCATCAAAAAACAACATGCAACGGTGTTATCTGCGCCTGTACATCCGTATATCTCCGCCGGTATCCCCCGTATGGCATCCGCCCTTACTCCACATACTCCGACTTAACGTAAGCTATCTCGCCTTTATACTTAATCTTCGTCCAGCCGTCGGCCTGCTTCATGATTACGTCCAGTATCTCCCCGCCAAATACGGTTCCGAGGGACTCCGAGTCGGTACTGGCTCCCTTCCGAATCTTCACGCTTTCAATTACCTCAACGGTGCCGATAATCTCATCCTTTGATGTGGAAGCCGGCTTCTGGGCAGGGGACGGGGCTGCGTCTTCCTCCGCCTCTTCCGTATCAGTATTGGAAGCGGTCTGCGTATTATCATCTACAATCACTTCCGATATCAGCTCTAAATACTCGCTCTTGATAAAGGCGTCCTTATCATTATAGCGCACCTGGCTCCAGCCGTTTTCCCTCTGCTCAACCAGGGTAAACTCCTGCCCCACCTGCGCCTTGTCAATTTTATCCGCTTCCTCGCTGTCCGAGCTTCTGATATTAACCACATCCGTGGCCTTTACTTTCCTTAGCACAGACTGGCTGATTTCACCTTCTCCGCTCTCCTCGTCTGCTTCAGGCTCAGGTTCCGTCTCCGCCTGCGACTCCTCCGCCGCTGCAAGGATTTCCCCCACGTCCTCGTTTGTTTTCTCCCGAAGATAGGCGATAAACTCATTAAGCTCCTCATCCTCGGCTAGCAGCTCGTTATACTCCACAGTTACTTTATTGTTCAAATCCACCACATCATCCTGGAGGGTAAGCTGCTTGATATAATTCCAGACTGTATCGTCATAGGTTCCGTCATTGATAAAGCTGCCTTCTTCCGTATTCAGGCCGATATAGTATGTCTGCATACCGGGAAGCGCAACCTCGGCATCCGTAAAGAGTACCTCGGAGCACACATACGCCACATAGGTATTTTCCTCCAGTCCCGGCTTGGTATATACGTTCAGCGTAGGATAGGAGTCAATATATTTGCTCAGCTCCTGCATACGGATGGTTTCAATTTCATTCAAATAAGCATTCAGTGAAGTGATTGTCGCAATATCGCCTTCCACCTGTGCATTATAATAAGTACGAACCATATCGTTGATTTCCGGGTGGGCGTTTTCCTCAAGCGGCACATCAGGGATTTCCAGCTCATCAGAAGCCCCCAGGGACTCGTCGGAAGCCAGAGCTATGGCAGCCTGCTCCGCTTCTTTCTCCAAAGCCTCTCTTTTGTTGGCGTTCACCGCCACCATAATTGTTATAAGCACACAAACAACAAGAACAAGAGGCATTACAATCTTGTTATGGTCCATAATCCAGTCACCGACTGTCATGAATTTTGACATCAGTACATGCATTTTGTTCTGCTCTGAATGTTTCATAGGTATCCTTTCTTAAAAAATAGTTTTAAAAATTTTTGGAATTTGCCAGAGCAAATTCCATCCAGAAAAATATATGCTTTTGTATTCAAGGTGATGCAAATGCACCCGACAGGAATCGAACCTGCATTAAAGGCGTCGGAGGCCTTCGTTCTATCCGTTAGACTACGGGTGCATAAGGGTTAAATATTACAAATTTGTTACATCACCTTGAATATCATACCATATGCTTTCGGAATTGTCCAGTTCACATTTATAAAAAAATTGTGAAAACCTTAAATTAATTTATAAAAGCCATAAAATCTTATCTCTGTTTCGGCTGTAATAATATACCGAATCTGATAATACCTCGCCGTCCGGCACCTGCGTCCGGTTGATATCTGTCACGATTTCCTTAAGCGATTCTCCGGTGGCATCCACACAGGCCGGAACAAGAATCACTTCGTGGACGGAGCTTGGAAGAATATAGAAATCCTGCTTTATTTTTGCGGCAAAATCACGGAGAAGCCCGGGATACAGCATACAGGCCGCCCCATACATTTTTTGCCTGTTTGTAAGCACGTACATGGGAAGCTTCTGTTCATAAAGGTCGTTTTCCATCTCCGTTCTCAAATCTTTTACCCAGTCCTCATCATACAGGTCGAGCTCTGTGCTTTCCTTCCCTCTTTTGCCGGGTTTTTCCTTTTCACATTCATCCTCAAGCATACCCCTCATAATTGTTTCCATGCTGTCAACTACTCCCGGAAACAGGGCCGGCGTGTTGGCAAAAGCGGTCTCGTACAGCTCTTTTATGCGGATTCCCCACTGACGCATATGGCTGTTTTTAATCAGAATCGTTGCACTCACCCCCAACACCTTCTCGGGCACAGTGTAATAAAATACCATGGCAAGGTTATAAAATCTTTTATGCGGAACCTTCTGCAAAAGCTCGCTGTTTTTTTCCGCGGAAATCAGTTTAAACGCCAGCCTTTCTCCTGCTCTTTCAAAGGCGGAAAAATCACTTAAATCTATCAGCTTTTCTTTTTCCGCCCTTATAAAGTCGTCATATAAAGCGTTTGAAATTTCTTTTATCTCAGGCTCCGTGATATTTTCCCTGAATAAATTATCGATATATATCACCGGGCTTACATTCTGCCCCGCCTTTTTCGCAATAATTCCGGTACAGATAATGCCGTTGTTTTTGCGGATGCTTTTGGAAAATACGGTGTAATCATCCCCCAGTTTTTCTCTTAGATTTTCTAAAACAGCCTGTGTGTAAGACGTGAATTTAACTGACATGTGGTTCATAGAATTCCTCATTCTTTCTTTTGATGTGTAATATGTTCTCAGAAATTGAAAAAGACAATGAATGCTGTATTCATTGTCTTTCAGGTCTTTTTTATTGACGGGATGTTTTTATTTTATACTCTTGACAAATATTCGCCGGTTCTGGTATCAATCTTAATCACATCATGGGTCTCAACGAACAGAGGCACATTTACGGTTGCGCCCGTCTCCACTGTTGCCGGCTTTGTGGCGCCGGTTGCGGTGTCGCCTTTAAATCCGGGTTCGGTTTCGATTATCTCCAGCTCTACAAATAAAGGAGGTTCTACGGAAAATACGTTGCCGTTGTGTGAGAGCATTTTTACCATTTCGTTTTCTTTGACAAACTTAAGCGCACTGCCTACAGTTTCACTGTTCAGTGCAACCTGGTCATATGTTTCAACATCCATAAAGTTATACAGTTCTCCGTCTGCATATAAGTACTGCATATCTTTTCTGTCAATACGTGCCTGCGGACACTTTTCAGTAGGTCTGAAAGTTTTCTCCACTACGCCGCCACTCTTGATGTTTTTCAGTTTGGTTCTGACAAATGCTGCGCCTTTACCGGGTTTCACGTGCTGAAACTCAATAATCTGGTAAACATTGTTATCCACTTCAATGGTTACGCCATTTCTGAAATCACCTGCAGATATCATAAAATATTCCTCCTAAATTTTCACGTTATAATTCTTTACTAGTTTATAATAAAAAACGATATATTTCAACCACTTTCTTTGGAAATTAACGGAAATCAGCATTTTTTCAGCTTTTTCAGCTCCAGAGCGCAGTCAATCCCTTCCAGATAGCCGTCAAGTCCGTGCCCGTAAATCTGCTTATCGCACACTGGCGCCGTCACCGACACCTTTCGGAAATCCTCCCTCTGGCTGATGTCCGAAATGTGGACTTCCACTTTAGGTAAGGGGCAGTCGGCAAGTGCGTCCCTTATGGCATAGCTGTAATGGGTATAAGCGCCGGGGTTGATGACTATCCCGTCCGTCCCGTCAGAATAAGCGTCCTGGATTCTGTCTATAATCGCACCCTCGTGGTTGCTCTGAAAAACCTCCACCGAAATGCCCAGGGCTTCCCCCTTCTTACCTATTAAATTAAGAAGATAGTCATAATCCTCTGCGCCGTACACCTCCCTGTCCCGGATTCCCAGGAAGTTGAGGTTCGGGCCGTTAATTACCAGTATTTTCATAGCAATAACCGCCTTTCTCTTCAATATTTTCCAATATTTCATCAAAGCTCATATCCGACACGTCTAAAATCACGTCGGCACATGCCTCGTATATGGGTGAGCGCGCCGACATAAGCCCGCGGATTTGGTCAAGGGGATTTTCCACCTGCAATAAAGGGCGGGTCTTATCGTCCTTTAGCCTCTCGTAAACTACCTCCGGCGAGACCTTTAAATAGAATACCCTGCCAAGCTGCTTTAAAAGCCCGTGATTTTCTTCTCTTACAGGAAGCCCGCCTCCAACGGATATAATCTGCTTATCGGCGGTTTCAATCAGAGCTTTCAGGCAGTCTGTCTCCATTTCCCGAAAAGCGTTCTCGCCGTATGCGGCAAAAATCCCGGATACCGACATTTTCTGTCTCTGCTCTATCCATTTATCGGTGTCAATCATTGTCCGCTTCATCCGGTAGGATAAACGAATCCCCACGCTGGTCTTGCCGCTGCCCATAAATCCAATTAAAATAATGTTATCCTTCATCCTTTATTCCCATTTTTTCTTTCAGTATTTCATATACCTCCCCGGCCAAATCCTCCGGGACGCTCACTTTATTCCAGAGCTCGTAAGCAATAATTCCCTGATACAGGAGCATTTTAAGGCCGTGGTACGCCTTACCGCCCCGGGCTCTCACCAGCTTCATGAATTTTGTATTGGAGGGCCTGTAAATCAAATCAAAGCCCGTATGTATCTTTTTATAAAAAGCCTCGTCCTCGATGACCGCCCTGTCTTCATCGGGAAAAAGCCCCACGCTTGTGGCCTGTATGGCAAGGTATTTTTTATCCGGCAAATCAGGGTAATCGGAAAGCGCCATTGGACAGATGCATTCCTTCCCTGTTTTTTCCCGCACTTCCTGCGCAATCATCCGCACCTTTTCCACAGAACGGTTCAGCATATATACCTTTGCAACGTTCTTCTCCGCACACAAAAAGGCTACCGCTCTGGCCGCTCCGCCTGCGCCCAGGAGAATAACATCCTCCCCCTCCATGCGGATATTTTCGCTGCACATGGCCCGGTAGAGGCCGGGCATGTCCGTATTATAGCCCTTAAATCCGCCTTTTGTCCGAACCAGAGTGTTGACTGCGCCGATTTTCTCTGCCAGCGCGTCGATTTCCACAATCCCTTCCATCACCTCTTTTTTGTGAGGTACGGTGACATTCATTCCCAGCACATTTAAGGCGTAGGCGCCCTTTACCGCCGCCGCCACCTCCCCCGTCTCCACGTGGAAGGGCACATAGACAAGATTATGGGAAAGCTTCTCCGCAAGCGCGTTATGTATGGCAGGCGACATGGTGTGCTCCACCGGATTGCCGATTACGCCGCAGACCCTTGTATGTCCGTCAATCATTGCTTTTTCCTCATTTCGTATTGCTTTGCCCCTTGCAGACCCCTCAGCCCTTCGCAAGCTTACGCTTATAAAAGGCAAGCACAATTTTTTCGAGATAGCGCTTTAAAACTATCTGAATTTCTTCCTTTTTATCTATAGGGCGCACTAATATGGAAAGGATTCCCGTATTTTTGGCTCCCCACACGTCCGTGAAAAGCTGGTCGCCCACGAAAAGCGTGGTCCGCACATCTGTGCCCAGCATCTCCATGGCGCGCAGATATCCCTTTTCGCCCGGCTTTCCGGCTTTAAATATGTACTTAGCTCCCACCGCGTCGTTAAACATTTTCACCCTTGGCTCCTTATTGTTGGACAAAAAAAGAACTCCAAATCCCATCTCCTTCAGGGATTTGATAAGCGCTTTGCTACGCTCGTCTGCAGGCGCTCCGTGGGGAACCAGCGTATTGTCGATATCAAAAATAATACCCCGATATCCTCTGTCATAATATTTCCGGAAATCAATTTCATAGGCGGAGCTGACATAAATATCGGGATAAAAACGTTCCAGCATAAATTTCCTCATTTCCGCGCCGCTTCCTGTGCATCAAAGCTTTTCAGATGCAGGACAGGCGCAGGCTCTTTTCCCTTTGTTCCTCTATGCGTCCAGAAATTTTTTCAGCTCGTCAACGAACGTATTGACGTCCTTAAACTCCCTGTACACGGAAGCAAAACGCACGTATGCCACCGCTTCGAGATTTTTCAGCTTATTCATGACAATCTCGCCAATCACCCGGCTGGGAATTTCCTTTTCTTCCATGCTGAAAATCTCAGTTTCCACCTCGTCCACAAGCTGCTTAATCTGGCCGGCACTGATAGGGCGCTTATGGCATGCCCGAAGGACTCCGGCTTCAATCTTGCTCCTGTCAAAGGTTTCCCTGTTGTTATCCTTTTTGATGACAATCAGAGGAATTGTCTCCACTTTCTCGTAGGTGGTAAAACGCTTGTCGCACTCATCACAAATTCTCCGGCGTCTGATGGAATTGTTATCCTCCGCCGGTCTTGAATCAATCACCCTGGTATTCTCGTGACCGCAAAACGGACATTTCATTTAGTTTTCCCCCGTTAATCCGCAGACCTTACAGCCCTGCCGGGCAAAAAGCCTGAACATCTGGCAACAATATTATTATATTCGGACTTAAGGGTTATGTCAACGAGCGTTCCCTTTTACGCCACGGAAATCAATTTTCGGATTCCAAAAAATATATTTACGCCGTCAGATAATTCTTCATGGCTTTCAGCGCGTTTTTTTCAAGCCGGGACACCTGCGCCTGGGATATTCCGATGCTGTCCGCCACCTCCATCTGTGTCTTTCCCTCGAAAAACCGCAGGCTGATAATTTCCCTCTCCCTCTGCCCGAGCCGTTTCATGGCTTCGCTTAAGGAAAGGTGCTCCACCCAGTTTTCCTCTTTGTTTTTCTTGTCGCTGATTTGGTCCATCACATATAAAGCGTCTCCGCCGTCGGTAAAAACAGGCTCGTACAGGCTCATGGGATTTTGAATGGCGTCCAGGGCGTACACAATATCCTCCTTGGAAATGCCGATTTCCTCGGAAATTTCATTGAGCGTAGGCTCCTTCATGCTCTGTTTCATCAGGTTTTCTTTCGCATAAATCGCTTTATAAGCAGTATCCTTCAGGGAACGGCTCACCCTGATTGCGTTATTATCCCGTAAAAACCTTCTTATTTCCCCGATAATCATAGGAACCGCATAGGTGCTGAATTTTACATTCAGAGAGGAGTCGAAATTATCGATTGCTTTAATCAGACCGATACATCCAATCTGAAAAAGGTCGTCCACATTTTCATTGCTGGACGAGAAACGCTTAATCACACTTAAGACCAGCCGCAGATTGCCCTCAATATACTTCTGTCGGGCTTCCTGGTCTCCTGATTCTATCTGTGCAAAGAGCTTTTCCTTCTCGTCCGCTTTAAGTAGAGGCAGCTTTGCCGTGTTTACTCCGCATATCTCAACCTTTCCCTGAGCCATATCCTGTTTTCCTCCTGCTTCGTGAATCATTATCCTGTATAGATGATTCTCCATTTGGAAGAAAAATATTCATGGAGGCACCTTTTTCAGTCTCGGGCATAAAATAAATCATACCCCTGAAAGAAAGGCTCCGATATGCTTTTTTCCGAACTGAAAAGTAAAGACGTAATCAACATGCGGGATTGCAGAAAGCTTGGAAGAATTTCCGACCTGGAATTTGACCAGTGCAGCGGACAAATCTGCAAGGTTTTTATTCCCGGAAGCAATAAATTCTGGAATCTTCTGTGCAGCGAACCGGACATCTGTATTCCCTACCGGGATATCAAACAGATTGGCCCTGATATCATTATTGTAGATATCAAATGCTGACCCGCATGGCGGGACAGCTTATTGACTCAAATGCTGACAGGGAAAGCCTTAATAGCTTTCCCGCAGCAGTTCCTTTTTCAGTCTCTTCATAATCTTTTTTTCCAGCCTGGAAATATAGGACTGGGAGATGCCAAGGAGCTCCGCCACTTCCTTCTGGGTCATCTCCTGTCCGTCGGGCGTGCCAAGTCCAAACCGCAGCTTCACAATCGTCTTTTCCCTGTCGCTTAATTTGTCGATGGCTTTGAGCAGGAGCTTGCGTTCCACCTCGGTTTCAATATCCTTGTAAATCACGTCCTCGTCCGTTCCCAGAATATCGGAGAGCAAAAGCTCGTTGCCGTCCCAGTCCACGTTTAAGGGCTCGTCAATGGAAACCTCCATTCTGGTCTTGTTATTTCTTCTCAGGTACATTAAAATTTCATTTTCAATACATCTGGAAGCGTAGGTTGCCAGCTTGATATTTTTACCGGGATTAAAGGTGTTGATGGATTTAATCAGCCCAATCGTCCCGATGGAAATCAAATCCTCCACGCCCACTCCGGTATTATCGAATTTCTTGGCAATATATACCACTAGGCGGAGATTATGCTCGATTAAAATCGACTTGGCCTCGTCCTCATATTCCGTTCCCAAATCGCTGATGACAGCGTTTTCCTTTTCCAGCTCAAGGGGCGGCGGAAGCACCTCCGAGCCTCCTATGTAATGAACGTCTCCCTGCCTTGTAAGTAAAAAATTAGGCTCCCTGCGGTAAAGCTTGAACTGAAGCTTCCCGGGAATTGCTACCTTAAAAACCATTCTTAAGTCCTCCTGTTATAAGTTCCGCTGATTCTGCAGATTCTATATTGATAATTCCGGCGGCAGAATCATCTGATAGCTGCCGTCCCCGGATACCTTTCCCTTAAAAACCGTTACAATTACCTTATCATACTGTTTTTCACCGTCATTTCCCTTTACCCTCATGGTATCTATCTCGTATCCCTCCATGATGCCTTTGTCCTTACCGATGCTGTGATAGGGGATGACCTTATACTTTTCAGGCTTCATCCATTTTTTCAGCCCCTCCCACTTATCCGCATCCAGTATCGCCACCGGCTTTTTGCTGAAAGGCTCCACCAGTCCGTTCCCTGTGTCAATGAGCGCCGAGACCTCCATATCTCCCTCGTCTCCCTGAAAAACCACCTGGCAGAAATGGCTGCTTTTCTTTTTTCGCCATACTCCGGTCAGCTTCCGGCAAAGAACGAAACCGGCAAACCCCAGCCCCGCAGGGATAACCGCCGTATTCGTGTCTGCAAAAAGCCTGCTTTTCCCCTTAAGAAAGATTATGAACCCTCCCATGATAAAGGAAAATGTAAAGAGGTATCCCATTGCCCGGAGCAGTTCTTTGATTCCTTTTGTCCCGCAGGCTATTTTTATCATCAGTCCTCCTGTTGGAATCATTCCAAGCAGCACCTTAAGTATATAAGAAATTCCCGGCACACAAAGTATCAGACAATATCCGGCCGCCCCCGTTATGCTTCCGGCAAAAATTCTCAGATAGCTGACCGTCTTCCCAAGCGCTTTTGCTGTGAGCAATAGCAGGTATAAATCCATGACCAGGTTCAGCAAAAATATGCTGTCAATATAAATGATACCCTGTAGTTGCACTCCGCAGCCCTTCACCTCCATTCCTCATGTACCTGTTTATTATAAACATTAACCCTTTCATAATTTGTCAAAACGTTGTCCTATACCCCTTCATTTATCGCAGATTTCGACGGAATGTCTGTTCGTTGCCCGCGTAAATAAAAAATCTTCGCCGCCAGTATTAAACCGGCTTCTAAGATTTTCAAAACATCAGATGCATATTGGTATGTCTTTTCAGAGAATTCCTTTCCTTTTCAATGAAATCCCAGGTTTTTTGATATGTACCCTGTACCGCAACCGCAGAATCCGAAAGAAACTCTATAAATTCATTTATCTTTCCTTCATATTTATCTGCAAAATCATCGGACAGCATCTGCTTTTCGTCATCTGTAAAATCTTTCAGTTCCCCGTACAGCACATGCTCCAGATTACAGGAATTAAAATATATTTTATAGGGTATCCCTTTAATTTTTCCTGTTTTCCTGAGTTTAAATAAAATATCCCCTTTTTGTTTGTTTCTTTCAATTATTGCTTTTACATTCTTTGTCTCGATATAATCCTCACAATAACTGACCTTCTCCGTATCCGCCGCTCTTATGTCGGTATCGGCAATATATACCCCGTCGGTATCAACAATATGAATGATACCTGTAAAATCATCCTGACGATATCGATATCTGTTCTTCACACCTTCAATCAGCTCATTAATTTTGCTCTTTATATTGTCGGCAGAAGCATAGTCTTTCAGTGTAATATCGCCATGTACGACAACAAACTGTACTTCGTTATCTGAAAAATATTCCTTCATAAGAGAGCCTATTGCCGCCTCATCGCTCGGTCCCTCCACGATAAATGCAATCACCTTCTTTTCTTTCATATTATATCAGTCTGCCTGCCTTTCTGAACGCACGCGCAATTTTTAAACTGTCTGTTTCCTCATAAATCACTTCATCCTGCCCCCCCAAAGTAATCCCTCTAAGGTACGTGTCCCTCAAATTATTTGATGCTTTGACGTTCTTCATGCGTATATATCTTCTGTCCGGATTTGTTGTGGAAAACATAATACTGTCTTTATCAAGCATTTCCAGGGCGCGCAAATTATGAGAGGTAAATATCATCTGCCCCTTAGCGCTTTTATTAAAAATATCTAAAAGCTCGCCAAGCAAATATTCAAAAATTCCGGCGTCCAGTTCATCTATCGCAAGACAAATGGAGGGATTTGCGAACGCCTGAATCAAGGCATGCAAAATAGAAATAATTTTAATAATTCCGTTGGATTCCATACGAATCGGTATCGGAGACATATTCTCCCGCAAGGAGACAAGTTCCACCCTGTACCCCTCCTGTCCGGAATCCGTCAGCTGTCTTCCATAGTTATAAATTTTTAACTCCATTCCCGGAATAATTGTAACCAGAACCATGTTAATCTGTGCAATAATCTCCTCCATGAGATTTTTTCTATCTTCCTCCACAACGGCAGGCTCATTAAAGGGAATCGTCAAATCTCCCTTCATTCCCCTTCCTTCCTGCTCTTTTTTAAATGCCAGTGGAAGAAAGACATTGGCGGAAATCATGCCGGAATGCATATTGCTGATTACAAATAAATCCTTCATCGCAAAGTTAAACAATGACCTGATTACATTTGAGCAATGCCTGAAATTATTCTCATAATTCCGGCAGAAAATTTCCCGGCTGCTTTCTCCGAAAATATAAGAGCAGTTGCTCTTCTCCGCTATCTTTCTTGCAACGATAAGGTCAGTCCTGTTTTCCTTATCCGCCTCCGCCACCTCTGCAAACCGTTTTGCCGGCAAAAAAACACTTCCGCTCTCCAGACGTTGATAATCCATGAAAACCGTTTTATTGCTTCTGGATTCTCCTTCATTCACTGCGCAGCTTACTGTTTCCCGGGCAATTTCAACACCTTTTTCATTTTTTTGAAGCCAAACCTCATAATGTACCTCATATATGGCTTTCTCAGAGAAAATATTGAAATCAGCTTCAATCCCTGACTGCCGGCAGTCCACGCCAATGTAGCCGGCAATTTCATCTTTAAGGGTAAACCCAATCATAACTCTCTGCAAAATATCCAACGCATCAATAACCGCAGTTTTACCGGAGCCGTTTTGCCCGTACAGTCCCAGCACCTCTGCCTTTTTATAAGATAATTGCTTCTGACTGGCATTCGGCATAACAATCCGCCCGTTTCTGACATTCTTGATATTGGTAATTTCCAATGCCACCAGCCGTACGATACTTCCCATAAATTTTCCCTCCATAGGGTTTTAGTCTATCATATATGCGTCTTTTTTTCAATATTTTCTCTGTTTTTATATTTTTTATTCCGTTTTCGCAAAAACAATGCTCGTTCCTCGACGGTCTGGGTAGGCAGAACGGACATAGCACGGGAATTGTTTTTAGTGGAGAGATGTGCTATGCTTAAATTGACTATATAGGCATATCGGCGCAGGGCGTTTTGGGAAAAATCTCCCGCAGTGAACGATAAAATATAGAATAGGAGAAAAGAATTATGGATTACCCCAATATCAAAATTGATTATCGGGACACACCGGACAAGTTCCGCGATATGGCGGACGAAGTTATCTCCTTTTTGGTAGAAAATCTACTTGTACTAAACACAATAGAGGAAGAATGTTCCCAATTAAACGAGTATCTAAATCGTGGTATCCGTATGAAGGGAATGCCAAAGGATAGTGCGGGAATATGGTCACTGTTCAAAACCCGCTATGGGGAAGCTGTTTCCTCTTTCTGTACGGATAAATTGATAGTAAGGGGATATGCCCAAAGCATGAACGGTATGGGCCGTGTACTTGCTCCAGACGGCACTCTGATTGAAGAAAAAATATACGGTCGATATGCTTACCTGAATTATGGTTGTGAACTTGCTATAACAATAAAAAGTAACAAGCGCGCAGTAATAGAAATTTTTTACTTTGATAGAAACCGCTTTCACCTGAACTACTGGAAACGATTCACGCTTACAAATACGGACAAATGGCAGCTGGCTGATATAAAGTGGAAAGATGATAAAAATGACAGATGGAAAAATAATAACGTTTAGTATTGCTTTGATAGTTGACGTGCACCGACTGATAGGCTGTGGCTAAATCATAAAAGCCACTGTTTATCAGTCTTTCTTTTGTCATTGCCATATTTACGGCAACGGTATGTTTTCCTTTGTATCTCAAAAGGTCGAAATTTCCCATAAAGTTAGAAACGTGCGCCGCCGGGCGCACCGCAAAGACCGAGAGGCAAGGTAATGCTCCTCGGCAGGACGGGAAAGATTTTGATTTGCAACTATGGGTTGCCAAAAAGAACTTTAATGTTGGTGGTAAACAGTGTTGTTATTTTATATAATACAATCAGCAAAAGGAGGCGTGACAGTGAAATTATCAGAAAAGATTATAAATTTAAGAAAAGCAAACGGAATGACCCAGGAAGAGCTTGCAGCAATATGTAATGTCAGCAGACAATCTATCTCAAAGTGGGAAGCAGACATTGCATTGCCAGAGACAGAAAAACTATTGATATTAGGAGATACTTTTCGGGTGTCTATGGATATTTTATTAAAAGATGAATTGACGTTAAGTGAAGCAAAAGATGTTTATAGTTGTAGCAGCAATGCAATTCATAAAAAGAAACAGGAATTATATGAAGGAATATTGATTAAAGAAAGCATAGCGGATGATAGTATCATTGATTGCCTTAATATCCATAAAATTGAATTGTGGAATACCGGCGGGAAACCAAAATACTGGACTGCATTATTTTTTACAAGTGATAGAAATGATTTTCCAGAACAAATTTCAAAAGTCATGCTGTCTAACCCTGATAAAAATGAGAATTGGTTTGTTGATTTTAAGGCAGGTAATGAAAAATACATTGTTTTTAAAGACAGGATTTTAAAATATCAGATTGGAAATCAGACTGAAAAAGAATATGTATGCATTGAGTGTAAGAAATTAGGTATTTCCAATGAGCAGATGAACTGGCCAGAATAGGAGGAAATTTGTCTTTAGTAAAAGCTTTATTTATTCCTACAGCGGCAATAGATGCAGATGCAACTGGTAATAGGGGTAAGTGCCGGAAGTCTCATTTTTTCCAATAATCTGGATAATAATTTGGGGTTGATTGATACGAAATTAGACGTTCATTGTATAATGGGGGAAAGAAGGGGAAAGTTGACATATCCAATTAAAAATAATGTAAAACTTACAAATACATGTGCGCTTGTAATACGGGATTTTCCGGATGGTGTGGAAATAATTGGAGAATAGAAAGAGATGCAAAGTCCTGATATTTCACAGAACCCTGCATCTTAAAATTTTGTTTATTCCGCCTGTTTTTCCAAAAACCGGCGTCCGTTGCCCTAAGCTTTACGCCAGCTTCAAAATCATGCCGAGCACGCGCTTTGCGGCAAGCTGCAATTCCGCCTTACTGAGCGAGTAAGGGTGTTCCGCATTCGTAAGCGCCTCGAGGATATCTTTCTTATCGGAAGGGATACCGGGCATGGTGATATCGTTACCGGCCTTCACATTGCCCGCCGCGGAAGCGCAGGGCCATTTCTCTCCCTTCGGTCCCATACCGCCCGTTACCAGCCAGTCGGTCATGACAACGCCCTTAAAGCCCCACTCGTCACGCAGCGTATAGGTCTGGACATCCTTGGAGTTGCAGGCGTGCTCGCCGTTAATCAGGTTGTAGGAGGTCATAATAAAGTGCGGCTGAGACTTTTTGATACAGATTTCAAAGCCTTTCAGATAAATCTCGCGCAGCGCCCTCTCCCCTACATTGCTGTTGGAGAAATAACGGTTGGTTTCCTGATTGTTGCAGGCATAGTGCTTGATGGTGGTTGCACAGCCTTCATGCTTTTGTACGCCGTCCGTGATATCCGCCGCAATACAGCCGCTAAGCACGGGGTCCTCCGAATAATACTCGAAATTACGTCCGCACAGAGGAGAACGGTAAATATTCATTGCCGGAGCCAGCCACAGATGGGTTCCGAACATTTCCATTTCTTCTCCCACCAAATCGCCGCAGCTTCTTACCAGCTCGTCGTTCCAGGACTGTGCAAGACCTGTTCCGATGGGAATCGCCACGCAGTACTGATAATAGGTGGGCGCCGCTTTCATTTCTTCGCTCTGGTTTTCAGCCGCTTCCGCCATTGCCTTAAGCTCTTCCGGCGTCAGCATGGCCGCCGTATCTCCGGCAAGGCTTGAGGACGTGGACTTTGCCTCTCCGTTCACATACTTGTAGGTCGGGGACAGACGGAGCCCGGCAGGGCCGTCGGCCATTACCAGTGCGGGAGTACCCAAATCCTTAAGCTGCCTTGTGGTCTCTCCGGCCGCGCCGGCAACGCCGCTGGAGGCGTTGCCGATAACCTCCATCATATCCTCTGCATCCTTGTACGCGCCGATGCACAGATAAGCCATCTGCTCGTCCGTTAATCCTGCCACAAATTCATCCAGAGATTTGCTTCCGCTTACCACCTCGTCCCATTTTACGGAAGGCCCTGCCGGAATTTCCGCCGGTACCTCCTGATAGGCCACTTCTTTTACCGCCAGGTCTGCCGCCTTAATCTCGATTCTTACGGCGTTTTCCTTTTCCTGTTCCTCGCCCTCATAGGTAAAAGGCGTCTTTTCCGGCTTCAAATCCTCAAAGCCGCTGTCTCCGCAGATATTTTTATCCTTCTCTATTACCTTTGTCTCATCTAAAACCACCGCCCCGGCAATATGGGTGTTTCTGGAACAGTTCCCTACGCGCACGAAATAGGTTCCCTTTTCCATCACATAGGACGCGCATTTCACACAGTAGGACGCCATGCTTTCCGTCTCAAAGGTGACCGTCACATCCTCGCTCCCGCCGGGCGCAAGCTCTTTTGTCTTTGCATAGCCTGCCAGCTCCTGATAAGGTTTGTCAAGATTGCCCTCCGGTGCGGAATAATATACCTGTACAACTTCCTTTCCGGCCTTATCGCCGGTATTTTTAACCGTAGCGGTTACCGTTACCTTTTCCGCATCAGCGGTCATGCTCTTTGGCTCTACCGTAAAGGTCGTATATCCGGCGCCGTAGCCGAAAGGATAGGCCGGCACATGGCCGACTGTGTCAAAATAGCGGTAGCCCACATAGATGCCTTCCTTATAATATGTATCGTTGGGGTCGCCAAAGCCTTCCGTGGAGGCATAATCCTTAATCGGCGCCCAGGTCATGGTCAGCTTACCCGAAGGGTATGCTTTTCCCAGCACCACATCCGCCAGCGCGTCCCCGGTAGCCATTCCAAGCTGTCCCATCAGCAGAATAGAGGAAACCTCTTCCACAGGTTTTAAATCAATCATGCCGCCCACGTTAAGGACAAGGACAAACTTCTCATATTTCTTATTCAGGGCAAGAATATCTCTGATTTCCGTCTCCGTTAAATTGATATCTCCCGCTTCCGGCTTGCGGTCCGCGCCTTCGCCTGAATTTCTTGACAGCACATAAATCGCCGTATCTCCTTCGCCGTCTAAGGGAAGCTCGTACTCCGGTTCCGGGCACATCCGTCCCATGGCAAACAGCATCATCTGCATTCCCTTTGCTCCCGCCGCCTCGGCCTCCTTGCGGATAGCGCCGTAAAATGCCGCTTTTGCGTCCGTCACTATCTTGTCGTAGCCGTCAAGCCAAGCCTTTGTGGTAATCTCAAAGCCGGCGTTCTCAAGCCCTTCTTCCACGTTGACAAAGTGGCGCACGTTAACGTCCCCCGAGCCGGTTCCTCCTTTGATGGTTCTTCGTGCTCCGCTTCCGTAAAGAGCAATCTTTCCGGCTCCTGAAAGCGGCAGAGTGCCGTCATTTTTGAGAAGCACCATACATTCCGGCGCCACCTTTCTGACAGCGGCAATATGCTCCGTTTCAAATGCCTGTACATCCGGTGAATCAATTCTAACTGGGTGCATTATAAATCTCTCCTTTCTTTTCTGCGCCTTCGTGCAATTTGTATACTTTTCTGTGCGGACGCAGATAATATATAGATATTATGATTATAACATCAGGAGACAGGATTTTCCAGAGGGAGATTTATTAACCATCCACTGAACGCCTGAAAAGGAGCCACGTACTTAAGAAATAACACGCCAGCAAAAGAACCAGAATTCCCACAGTAATTCCCACCTGCTGCAGCAAAGAGGCAAATCCAATATAAGCCGAAATCTCCGCCGATATGGCCCGGACAAAGCAGGCTGTGGCAACGGCGGCAACGGCTATGGCAAGCGTAACCGGCAGGCCGAACCAGACTCCCAGTTGCTTTAGCATCAGCCGTTCTATGTTCCGCTCCTCAACCCCCAGTTTCCGAAGCACCGAAAAGCGGTATCTGTAATGCCCCGCGTCAAGGAGCTGCTGCAGGGAAAGTACGGTAAGGCAGATAACCATCAAAACCACAGCCCCGTAGAGCATGGAGGCCTGCAGGACGAAATTGTTCCCCTTTGTGTCGTTTATCTGCAAGGTGCTCAGGCGGATTCCATAGCCTGCGCCCGTCTCCGTTTCCTCGGGATAGACCTCTGTAAATTCCGTCTCCAGAAGGCAGGCCTTATCATAGGAAAGGGGCTCTTTTGTCATGATATAGCGGTTCTCGATGACCGGCAGCAAATCCCTGCAGATATTGTCGGGAAACACAAGCAGTACGTTCGTATAAAGGTTATACATGGTCCCTCCCATTTTTTCCTGATGGCAGGGGCTTTGGGCTAAAGTCAGATTTCCTTTATCGGTTTTAACCGTTTTGTGGGATTGCAGGAAAGCATCCTGCTCTTCGCCGGTTGCGACGGCTTTCCAGTGTGTCGTAAATTCATTTTCCTTCAGCGTAATTTCTTCAAAGCCCAGCATCCTCCTTACAGTGTTATAATCGCTCAGGGAAATTGCCGCAGCCGGAAAATCATACTTCATCCGGTTATGGAAATCCTCCTTCACCGGCAGATACAGGTGAAAGGTACAGTCATACGCCGTTTCAATTCCCTGTCCTTCAAGAAAATCTGTCACAATTCCGTAACCTCCTGTGGGCAGATATTCCTCCTCATACACGTTGTTGTATCTGGAATAAATCTGTATGTCATACATGGAGCGGGAGTCCAGATAGCCGGACGCCCAGTTTACCAGTATGGGCGCGGCAATAAACAGAAAAATTGCAAGGGTCAGCGTGATACTGATAATGCTCATTGTCTTACCGGTTGTGTTCAGCTTTGTTATCATCTGTCCGAAAAAGAACAGATTTTCATTGTGATATTTATGCTCCGGGGATTTTTCCTTCCAGGCGAGAATGGCGCTGCCTGCAAGATAAACGACGCCGCAGATGAAGAAAAGTAAATCGGCCAGAACAAACATCAGATACTGGTTGACCGTCCCGTCTCCCAGCGGCAGGTAGTATTTACTCATCAGCGACGGTACGCTTACCGCCGGAAGGGCATTTAAAACCGAACAGACGAGCAGCCCCAAAGTCAATATGTGAAAATCTCTTTTCCTCCTTCTAATCAGCCACAGAAAAGAAAAGGCCATGGCTACAGCCGGAAAGAGGACATTGCCCCAGAACATGGCTCTGACAGGAAGCGCAAAACGGCTGTCATAATAAAAATAAACCTTCCTAATGCCGATAATCAGCATAAGCAGCAAAGACAGCTCATAGAGCGCCGCCACGGCATACATCCAGCGGCCTTTTTCCGGCTCAGGCTCATTTGCCCGCTCTGCCGTAAGCATATCGATAATTTTCATTTTCCCTATGGAACGGGCGTTAAAGGCTCCCGCGGCAAGAAAGCTTAAGATAAAAAAGCTGATTGTGAAAAGCACAGTGTCGGGAAACAGCATCCAGGAAATCCGGTAGCTTTTTCCGTATTCGGTCAGAAACATCGCCGTAATAAACTGCGAGCAGAACATGCCGAGGAAAATCCCGCTTCCAATGGAGAGAAGCCCCATGAGAAAGGTTTCCGCAAAGAAAAGCCTGCCGATGGTTTTCTGCTCCATTCCCATAACCGACTGGATTGCAAATTCTCTCTGCCTGCGCACAAGCATATACTTATTGACGAACCGTATCAGAAACAGGATAAGCAGGGTAATCCCGCAGACCGCCGTTTTCATTCCCCCTCCGACCAGGGTGAAATCATACGCGCTCCCGATATCCGGTTTATAATAGCTGCTGGAAACGGACAGAAACGAGTAGAACAGGGTAACGCATAGCGTTAAAGTTACAATATAGATGAGATAATCCTTTACGGAACGCCTCGCGTTTCTTATAACAAGCTTAGCATACATGGCTTTGTCCACCTCCCATCATGGTAAGTACATCCAGGATTTTATGGAAAAAGCCGCCTCTGTCATCGCTCCCCTTGCGCAGCTCCGTCAGAATTTCCCCGTCCTGCAAAAACAGGATGCGGTTCGCATAGCTGGCGGTAAAAGCGTCATGAGTCACCATCAAAATCGTTGCGCCAAGCTGCTCGTTGATGCTTTGAATGGTGGCGAGCAGCATTTGGGCGGAATGGCTGTCAAGGCTTCCTGTAGGCTCATCCGCCAAAAGCAGCTTCGGGTCTCCCACAATCGCCCTCGCGCAGGCGCAGCGTTGCCTCTGTCCCCCCGATACCTGATAGGGATATTTATCCAGAATATCGCTGATATTCAGCTTTCCCGCAATATCCAGAATCCGGGGCTCCACTTCCCTTGCCGGCACTTTATTTATGGAAAGAGCCAGCGCAATATTTTCGGAAATGGTCAGCGTATCCAGCAGATTGAAGTCCTGAAATACAAAGCCGAGATTTTCCCTGCGGAAGCCGGCAAGGGACTTCGGCTTCATCTCCGTCACATCGACTCCCTCTAAATAAATATGTCCCGCGCTTACCGTATCGATGGTGGAAATACAGTTAAGCAGCGTTGTCTTTCCCGAGCCGGAGGTTCCCATGATAGCGAGAAATTCGCCCTTCTCTACGGAAAAACTGATATCCCTGATTGCTCTGGTAACGCTTCCTCCGCTTCCGTAGTATTTCTGTATATGCTCCAGTTTCAAAATCACACCCATTATCCTTCCTCCTTTAAGGCTTTGATGTCCTTATTGTAAAAGCCGCGGCAATATTTTTGTATCAGGTTTTCTTACGCAGTTCTTACAAAAATGAAAGAAGCGCAGAGCCTCTCAGCCCCGCGCCCCGGTCACGAAATCGTTTACCTGAAAAGAGAGAATAATGGTTGTGCCGCCCCTTTCCTCTGAACGGGCCGTCAGCCCGATTCCCAGCCTGTCGCAAAGACGCCTGCACAGATACAGTCCGATACCCGTGGAGTTTTGAAGCATCCTGCCGTTTTGTCCGGTAAAGCCTTTTTCAAAAATGCGGGGAAGGTCGCTTTGGGAAATACCGACGCCGTTGTCTTTTATGTACAAAAATACCTGATTGCCCTTTTTTTCGGTAAAAAAATGCACAACCGGCTCCCCGGAGCGGTATTTCACGGCATTGCTGATAATCTGGTTTAAAACAAACCTCACCCACCTTTCGTCGGTGTAGACACGGTTTTCCATCCCGTCAACCGTTACCGCAACGCGGCTCTGGCGAAGAAGATATTTGTTTTCCGCAATCGCCCCGTGCACCACATCCTCCAGCCGGATTTCCCGGATGCGGTAGTCTTTTTCCGTATAGCTGCCAAAGTCATCCCCTTTCAGGGCATAGTACAGCGCCTGCTGCGTAAAACGGTTGATATTTTCCAGCTCCGCCAGCATGTCCTTCGTAAATTCGCAGCGATTATTTTCGCAAAGCAGCTTCATTGCCGTTATGGGCGTTTTGACTTCATGGAGCCATTGTTCAATGTATTCCTTATATTCCTTCCGCTCCCGCTGTACTCCGTTTATTTTTTCCAGCATGGACTTTTCGGCCATTTTCATAAGCTGATAATAGACCTGTCCTTCAGCCTGCTCCGGCTCCTCCATGATTTCCGGTATTAAATATCTCTCCTTCAGCCCTTCCGCCATAGCCAGCAACCCGTCCAGATACTTTTTTCTTTTCAGGTAAACGGCTGCCAGCCATAAAATGACCACAGTCAGCCATACCGCCAGGACAAAAAGGACGCTTTGAACAGGATTGCCAGCCGCAAGCAAAAATAAGGCAAGGGCAAGCATTCCAAGAAGGTTGAGCAAGATAACCGGAAGGTGATTTTTCAGATACTGCCTGCCGCTCATAAGGTGTACCCCTGCCTGTGCTTCGTTTTAATAAAGCCTGTCAGGCCGATACCCGCCAGCTTCTCACGGATACGGGTCATGTTGACGCTGAGCGCGTTATCGTCAACATAGAGCTGGTTATCCCACAGAAAATCCACAATATCATTCCGGGAACAGATTTTTCCGGCGTTCTTAAAAAGATAGTACAGAATTTTCACTTCGTTTTTGGTCAATTCGGCTTTCTCTCCGTTACAGGTAATCAGGCTGCTTTCCAGGTGAAGCTGCGCGCCGTTCCAGGTGAGAATCTCCGCCTGCCCGCAGGCATAGGCGCGCCGTAAAAGAGACGCTGTTTTGGCAAGAAGAATCGCCGTGTTATAGGGCTTTGTGATAAAGGCGTCCCCGCCCAGCATAATGCTGCTTAGCTCGTCCATGTCCGTATTGCTCCCCGTCACAAAAACAATGGGAATATCGGAAAAGCTTCGGATTTGGGAGCATATTTCAAACCCGTTGCTTTTCGGCAGCTTGATGTCCAGTATCGCCAGATGGGGCGCATATTCCTTCACCGTTCCTATTGTATCCGCAAAATCCGTGACAGCCAGGACTTCATATCCGCTCCCCTCCAGCAGATATTTCAGCTGCGTCCGTATCGTGGAATCATCTTCCACGATAAGTATTTTATATTTCATGAATCCTTATTCTCCGTAAAACTGCATAAGCACCCGCAAAAGATATTCCACATCCATACTCCCCGCCGTTTCCACCGCCGAATGCATGGCAAGCTGGGCGATACCGATATCCGCGGCCGGGATTGACACCTGTCCTGCGGAAATATTCCCAAGGGTGGAGCCTCCCGGAATATCGGAGCGGTTGCAGTAGACCTGATAAGGAACCTCCGCTTTCCGGCACAGCTCCTTTATCACCGCTTCCGACCAGGCGTCCGTGGTGTACTTCTGTCCCCCGTGATATTTAATCACAATTCCTCTGTTCAGATACGGTCTGCAGGTACTGTCCGCCTTTTCCGGGTGATTGGGGTGTACGCCATGGGCGTTGTCCGCGGAAATCATAAAGCTTTCCGCAAGCAGCTGCAGATATGCGCCACCCGTCTTTCCCATTGCCTCTCCGATTCTTGAGAGCGCATTTTCCAGAAAGGTGGAGGCAGCCCCCTGCTTCGTACAGCTTCCCACTTCCTCATTGTCAAAAACGGCGCACACGGAAACCATATCCTTCGGCTCGGAGGCAAGAATGGCTTCCATGGAGGCAAACACACAGACAAGGTCGTCCAGCCGCGGGGCAATCATCAGTTCCTTCTGCGCTCCCGCCAGCTTTCCCTTATCCCTCACATACAAAAACAAATCGCTGCCCAGAATTTCCTCCTTCTCAATCCCGGCGGCGCAGGCAAGCTTCTCCATGAGAATGTCCGTCTTTTTGCCCTTCGTTTTTTCCAGAGTTTCTCCCTCCTGCGGCGTTTCCTCTGGCCGGGCCTTCTCCCCCGCCTCCTCCGTATCCTCCTGCCATGCGCCAAGCAGGGGCTGTAAATCAATCTGCGGATTATAGGAAAGATTTTTATTCATCTCCCTGTCCATATGAATCGCCAGATTGGGCATCACCAGCAAATCCTCGTCAATATTTACCGTCCGGCTTTTCAGCTTATCGTCCCTGCGGCAAATCACCCTCCCCGCCACGGAAAGGCATCTGTCGAGCCAGGTTGCGTAAATCATGCCTCCGTAGGGCTCCACATTCAGCTTTACATAGTGATTTTCCACATTCACCTCGGATTTGGCTTTCAGCTTAAAGGTCGGCGAATCGCTGTGGGAAGCCGCGATATGAAATCCCTTTATCTCCCCCTTTGGAATCCTGAACGCTATCAGGGACGAATCGTTTCTCTTTACATAATAGCTTTTTCCCGGTTTCAGCTCCCAGCTTTTATTTTCCTTTAAGCGGATAAATCCGTTCTCTTTCAGTCTGTCCTCCACGTTCTTAACGGCGTGGAAGCAGCTTACGCTTTCGTCTGTGAATTTCAGGCATTTTTTTGCTGTTGCAAGCGATTCTTTTCTCATGCTTCTTTCGTTCTCCTCTTTGCAAACTCGTCCCGGTAAAGCGCTGCCACCTCCCCGGGGTTTTTATATCCGTTATAGCCTGCCCCCTCAAATTCAAAGCTGCCGGCTGTAATTGTCATGGGGTTGCGCTTTGAGATTTCCCCCACAAGCCACCTGCCAAATTCCTCACCGCACCTGAAATACTCTCCTTTTCCGGTGCTTTTTATATAATAAATCCCCTGATAATGGCCATAAAGCTCCTTTGGCTCAAACCACATGGCAGCGATATCCACATACCGCATAATATCAACCGGAACGGTGTCCGGCGCCTTAAACCAGTGTTCCGTTAAAAGTCCCGTCTCAGCCCCGTGCTCCGCCCGCAGGTCATTAATGGTTTTCGGAATCGGGGAACTGCTCCAATATTCATTATGTACCGCCACGGCAGTGCTCATTCGGCTTTCCCTGTTAAACTCCCGCATTTCCTCAGGCGAATAATGATTCCGCTCCGCCCAGCTCTCCGCCACGGACTGCCCGGTTTGTCCAAAAATTTTAATACCGAAAACAAGGCATAAAATCCCGATTATCAGAGCCGCCGCCGAAACAGCAATCCACATAATCCTGCTGTCATAGAGAATTTCAAGGAAAAAATGGTGGCAGACTCCCATAATCATAAACGCCGCGCCCAGAAAAATCAAAGCTCCGCCTTCATTTTTTCGTTTCCCCTTTTTCATCATTGTCTCATCGTCCAGCGTCAATATTCCTGCCAGCTTCTCATTCATATATCCCCACATATATATTCCTCCAAAAGCTCCGCCCTGCCTTACTCATTGTCGGCGGATATCACCACAACCTTCTCGCCCAGTACTCTTTCATTGGATATCGGATTCCCTGTGCAGGTCACTCTTTTAAGGGACTTAAGTCCTGCAAGTGGCTTTAAATCCGTAACATAGTTCTCCGACAAATCAATGGTTTCCAGTGCGGAAAGCTCCCCTGCAAAGGCAATATCCGTAAGCTCGTTTTCCGCAATGCTTAAGTTCTTCAACCCTTTCAGCCGCCCGAGAAATTCCGTGTGTTCGTCAAGCTCCACGTCGTCCCAGTCCACGTACACGATTCCGCCGCCGCCCGATACCTGAACGTTGTTATACAGCACAAGGCCGTCCATGGAAAGGGTCTCCAATACATGATTTTCCCCTATTAAATCAAAATTAATCTCACATTCCATGCCGCTGATATTCAGCTCCTTTATGGTGCCGCTGTTAAAAGCCCATGAAATGTCGTCGTATGTGGACGTTCCCTGCAAATCCAGCGTTTCCAGGGCCGTGAAATTAGAAGCGAAACGCAAATCCAGCGTTGACGCGGTATAGGAGCTGCAGGTAAGGCTCCTTAGCTGCGTTAAGGCGGACAAATCCACATCGGGGCTCAGGGAACACATTTTCAGCGACAGCTCCTTAAGGTTCGTCAGCTTTCCCACAAAATCACAATTGTCAAACAAAGAAAGCTCCAGCTTTTCCAGCCCGGCCAGCCCGCTTAAATCCGGCTCCGGGCAGTCGTAGGGCAGTTCAAGGGACAGCGCCTTTAAACCGGTAAGCCCTGTCACCGCATCCATATTTTTCAAATCCCCGCAGTCCTCTACCACAAGCGCCTCAAGCGCCGGCAGGCTCTTTAGCTCGTCCAGCGAAATCATACTGCCCGAAAGCAGCTCAAGGCTCCTTAGGTTTTGCATTCCTTTCAGAAAATCGGGCACTTTGAGGTTTTCGCAGTCAATGGATAATTCCTCCAGATTTTTCATGGCTCCCAGCGGAGAAAAATCCTTTACCTCCGACAGACCGTCAAGCTTAAGGCTCTTAAGGCCGGGTATCTGGACAAGAGGCTTTAAATCCGACAATTCGCAGTAGTCTATGTACAGCATCTCAAGGGCGGGGAAATTCTCCAGCCCGTCAAGAGTTTCCACGCCGGAATGAAAACAGATTTCCTTAAGGAGCCCGGCGTCCTCCACCGCTTCCGCCACCTCCGCAGGGCTGTCAAAATACCCGCCGATACTTTCCAGCAAAAGCCCTTCGATATCTTCTTTTTCTATATTCTGTTCTACACTCAGCTTCTTTAAGCCGCCAAACAGCCGCAGACTCTGTATCCCCGTATCCATCGACCGGGGAAAACACATCCAGCTAAGCTCCGCGCCCTCCGCAAAGGGCTCGTCCATGCTGTAGCCCACCCACCTGTTGTCAAAATCGCCTTTTATCTCAATCCACCTGATTTTTGCAAGTTCCTCCGGGGAAACCTCCTCCGCCGCCTTTCCGAAAACCTCGGATACCATCTCGCCCAAAGCGCCTGTCGGCGAGGTTTCGGAGAGCGCTTCCTCTTCCTCAAAAAGCTCTCCCTCATCCATATACGGGGGCGCAATTTCCACCGCTTTCGCCGGCTGGCTGCCGCTGAAAGCGATTTTCCTCCCGGAGATGCCTCCCCCGGAAAAAATCTTTGAAGCCATGGACACAATGATAAAAAAGGCCGCAAAAATGCATAAAAGCACCGCTCCTTTTACACCGTTTACTCCCCAGCCGCCGTCCTTTGGCTGCTCCGGCGCTTTCGGCGCCGTATAATTAATTCCTTTATGAAAATATGCCTGCTCCCTGTCCCACTCAAGGGCAAAGTGGGAATTACAGTATTCGCATACGGCAATTGACGGATTCTTTTCGTCAATCGTCAGCTTCGCCCCGCAGGAGGGGCATTCCAAATCCAGAATCTTCATATTTATAATCCGCCTTTCTGCGCTGCAGATACTGTTTTTCTTCCTGCCGGGATGCTTCGCACGGATGGCGTCTGCCGCCTCTTTGCAGATGCAAATTTTTCCGGCCTTCGGGACAAAAAAGGCTGCAGCCCCGGGGGATACAGCCTTTCACTTTATTTTTTTTGCAGAAAATCCGGTATCTTTAACGGCTTGTCCGCTACATTGCTCCTGATATCCCCGGGGCTGTTAATTCCTGTAACCGGTCTGTACGGCATTGCCGCCACGCCCGGCGCCGGAGCAGCTCCCGTCTGGTTCTCGGCAGGGGCCGTATTCACAGCCGTATGCCGCAGAGATGAAATATTAGGGGTAACTGTCTTGTATTTATTCGCAAAAGAGCTGTAAGGCGACTGCTTTCCGCTTCCTAAAGTCGCATCCTCAAGCCCCGTTGCAATCACCGTAATACGGCAACTGTCGCTCTTTGATTCGTCGTACATCGCGCCGAAGATAATATTTACCTCGTCTCCCGCCAGCTCCTGCACATAGCTTGCCGCGTCGGAAGCGTCCGCAAGGGTGATATCGCCGGACACGTTGATAATGACATGGGAAGCCCCGGAAATTGTGGTTTCGAGAAGCGGGCTTTCCACCGCCATCTTAACCGCTTCGCTGGCCTTATCGTCGCCCTTGCCCTCGCCGATTCCGATATGGGCGATTCCCTTATCTTTCATTACCGTCTGGACATCCGCAAAGTCAAGATTGATTACCGCGGGAACGTTAATCAAATCCGTGATTCCCTGCACCGCCTGCTGAAGCACCTCGTCGGCCTTCTTTAAAGCGTCGGGCATCGTCGTCCGCCTGTCAACAATCTCAAGGAGCTTATCGTTTGGAATCACAATCAGAGTGTCAACATTGTCTTTTATCTTCTCGATACCGCTTAAGGCGTTGACCATACGGGCCTTTGCCTCAAAGCGGAAAGGCTTCGTTACCACGCCTACCGTCAAAATCCCCATATCCTTGGCCAGCTTCGCCACCACCGGCGCCGCGCCGGTACCGGTGCCGCCTCCCATGCCGCAGGTGACAAACACCATATCCGCCCCCCGAAGGACGGAGGCAATCTCCTCGCTGCTCTCCTCAGCCGCCTTCTCGCCGATTTCAGGCTTTGCGCCCGCACCCAGCCCCTTGGTCAGCTTCTCGCCAATCTGCAGAAGCTTCGGCGCCCTGCAAAGTTGCAGAGCCTGCTTGTCCGTGTTGATTCCAACGAATTCAACTCCGGTAATATTCTCGTCCACCATTCTATTAACAGCATTATTACCTGCGCCGCCCACACCAAGCACAATGATTTTGGCTGCAGATTCAGCATCGTTTGTCTTAATTTCCAGCAAGGTAGTTCCTCCTTCACATCCCGCGTCAATTCATATAGACTATCATATAATTTTTTTGGTGATTTAGCAACAACAAATTTCAGTTTTTTTTAATCCGGCTCGAAGGAGGTATTTTTTGTCTCCTCCGTATAATTTTCCATCCTGAGGGTGCCGCTTTTCCCTTCAAGATTCGGCAGCATATACTGAAGTCTCATGATTTTCTCGTCAAGATTATCGCCTGTCCCAAGGGCCGCCTTCACATTGTCGAAATAAAGGATAAGATTGCCCTCTTTCCCAAAGTATATCCTGTCCACTGAAAGGTTGTATTTGTTTACAAGCTGCGTGATATTCAAAATCGAGCGGAAAACGCCGGCATCCTCCACCGGAAGCGGCTCATGCAAAAGCACATGGTCAAAGGAAAGCCCTGTCACCTGGGGAACCCCTTCCGTTCTCTCGTCGGAAATTTCCGTCACAATCCCGTCCTTGTCAAAATACATGCATTTTTCCAGATATTCCACATATCCGGCCAGCGCCTTTTCATAAACTTCTATCTTTATGGTGTGGGGGTCGAGCACGGAAACATCCATTTTTTCCACAAAGGGAACGCCTTCCACGCTTTTGTCCTTATACTTTAAGGATAAGAAAAGGGAATTATTTCCATAATGCCCTTTTGTCACCATACCAATGATTTCCTCCTCCGAGTAATGAATGTTTCCCTCCACATACACCGTCGTCACAGTATAATTTTCACTGATATAAGAAAAAGCAAAAATCAGTGCCGCCGCCAGTAAAAGCAGCGTCCCCCCGATAATAAAAAGGCTTCTGTGCCTCATGAAAAAGCTGTCTCCTTCAAAAGAGACCTCTTTCTTCTGCTGTTTTTTTGCCTTTGTCTTCGGCACGACCCGCAGCCGTGTATTTTGTTTCGCCATAATCACTACCCGATACGGATATCCACTCCAAGATTCCGGTAGTCCCGGCAGATATCCTCATATCCCCGTTCTATAAAATGACGGTTTTTTACGATTGTCTCCCCAAGCGCCATGCATCCTGCAATCACCAGCGCGGCTCCTCCGCGCAGCTCCTCCGCCGTCACCTCGCAGCCAAGAAGACTGTCCACGCCGATAATGACCGCCTGTCTTTTTCCGGAAAGCTCGATGCCGGCTCCCATCTTCCGAAGCTGCGCCGCCACACGGAACCTGTCTTCAAATATGGTCTCCTCTATCACGCTGATTCCCTGGGCGGTCGTCAGCGCCGCCATGAGCGGAGACTGCATATCCGTGGGAAAGCCCGGATAAATCTCTGTCTTTACATAGGGCAGCGCCCTCTTATGCTCATCCGCAATTACATGAAGCCCTTCCCTGGAAATATGAATCTGCGCCCCAATCTCGTCGGCGATTTTGAGCATTCCCCGCATCTGCGAGGCGGGGGCATCCTCCAGAAAAACATTTCCGCCCGCACCGATTACGCTCATCAGGTAGGTTCCCGCCACAATCCTGTCCGCCGGAACCCGGAAGGAAACTCCGTGGAGCTCGTGGCCGCCCTGTATAATCAGGACGGAACCGCCGATTCCCTCTATCACGGCGCCGGCTTCCCGCAAAAATTCGCATAAGGTGGCAATTTCCGGCTCCTTGGCGGCATTCTGCAAAACGGTCACGCCCCGGGCCATAACTGCGGCGAGTATCACGTTTTCCGTAGCTCCCACGCTGGATATCGGAAGATTAATCACCGCTCCCTCCAGGGACTTTACCCTGGCGGTAAAGCAGCCTTCCTTTTCATAAATGGTCACGCCCATTTTCCGAAGCGCCGAAAGATGTATGTCTATGGGACGCTGGCCAATCACGCACCCGCCGGGGTAGGCCATGGTCACCTCCCTGCATCTGCCAAGCACGGCTCCCAAAAGGGTAATGGACGAGCGCATCCCCGTCACATTTTCTCCCGACATGGTATCCATTGACAGATTTCTCGCGTCAATCACCAGCGTATTTTCTTCATAGCTCACCGTACAGCCAAGCTGCTGCAGGAGCTGCTGCATATGCAAAACGTCCGAAATATGAGGACAATTTTCAATGGTACAGACATCCTTAATCAGAAGGGCGGCCGCCATCACCGGCAATGCCGCATTCTTTGAGCCCTGTATCTTCGTTTCTCCAAAAAGCGCATTTCCTCCGTGAATATGAATAGCATCCAAATTCTTACCATCTGCCTTCCGGTTAAAAAATTCGACCTATTCTAACTATATGTAACAGAAAGGAAAGTGTGCTTTGTACTATAAATCTTTAAAGCGTATCCCCTTGCCCACGCTTAAGACAAATCCGATTTCCACAAGCTGGAACAGCACCGAGGTTCCTCCGTAGCTGATAAAGGGAAGGGAAATCCCCGTGTTGGGAATGGTGTTGGTGACAACCGCCACGTTCAAAATCACCTGTATGGCCACATGGGACATCACGCCCACCACCAGAAGCGCCCCGAACAAATCCGGCGCATTGTTGGCAATCACCATGAACCGCCAGATAAGGAGGATAAACATTATTAAAATGGAGAGCGCCCCGAAAAGCCCCAGCTCCTCGCAGATGATGGAAAATATCATATCGTTCTGCGCCTCCGGCATGAAGCCCAGCTTCTGCATACTCTGCCCCAGCCCTTTTCCAAGGATGCCGCCGGAGCCTATGGCATACAGCGCCTGCAGGGTCTGGAAGCCCTTTCCGCTGGCGTAAGCCTCAGGGTCAAGCCAGGCAAGGATTCTGGCCCCGCGCACGCCCACCGCGGCGGCATTTTCCGACTGGCTCATCTGGACAATCACGTAAACCGCCAGGGCCGCCACCCCCACGCCCGCAATCCCCAGAAGGATAAACCGTTTGTAATCCGGGCACGCCACAAACAGCATCAGTACCGCGATTCCCAGAATGATAATTGCCGAGCTCATATTCTCCGTAATCTGCCAGACCAGTACGGCGATAATGGCCGGCGCCGCAAGCACCACCAAAAACCCCTTCCAGGAACGCACCTTCCTCCCCAGCCGGCAAATCAGGCTGGACAAAAACAGGATAACCGCCAGCTTTGCGACCTCCGCCGGCTGAATGGAAATACCGAAAATCCGAAGCCACCGCTTCGCTCCGTTCGCCTCATAGCCGAAGGGAATAATCAGGAAAATCAGCCCGATGGACACCAAAACGCCCATCACGGCAAAGCGCTCCCAGAAATGATAAGGGATATTGGCAACCACTATCATCGCCGCTATGCCAAGCGCCGTGGCTCCCACCTGCCTTTTCAGGAAATACGTGGAATCCCCTTCGTAGTGCAGGCTTGCGTCATAGGAGCTGGCAGAATAGAGCATCACCAGCCCGAAAGCAAGCAAAAAAAGTACGATGAAAAGCAGGGTATAGTCAAAAAACGACTCCTGCGTTTCCCTTTCTCTTCTTTTCTGACTGTTTCCAAATCGTCTTACCGCCACAATCACTAAACTCCAATCTTTTCCACCAACTCTTTAAATATCCTTCCGCGGGCTTCGTAATCCGTAAACATTCCCCAGCTTGCGCAGGCCGGCGACAAAAGCACCGCGTCTCCGGGCTTTGCCTGACCCACGCAGATGTCGAAGGCCTCCTCAAAGGTATCCGCCATGATAATATTCTGTACATTGTGGGCTCTTGCACAGGCGGCGATTTTCTCCTTCGTCTGCCCAATCAGGACAAACGCCTTCACCTTACCCTCAAAGGCTTCAATCCATTCGTCATAGCTGCTTTCCTTATCATATCCGCCACCAATCAGCACCGTAGGCTTTGTCATTGCCCGGATTCCCTGAATCGCCGCGTCGGGATTGGTGCCTTTAGAGTCGTTATAATAGTCAACGCCGCCTTTGGTCGCCACAAATTCAATCCTGTGCTCCACCGCCTTAAAATCCTTTACGGTCTTAAGGATAATATCCTCCGGCACTCCCATGGCTTTGCTTATGGCAATGGCGGCCATCACATTCTCCACATTGCACATGCCCACCAGCTTCATTTCATGGATATTCATCAGCCGGCGGCTTTCTTTTCCTTCCGCCCGGGCCAGATATATGTCCTCGCCTTTCAGGAAAATCCCTTCCGGCAGCTCTCTTTTGGAGGAAAAGAAAACCACTCCTGCCGGACATCTGTCCCCGAAATCCCTTGTATAAGCATCCTCGTAATTTAATACGCAGACATCTCCTTTTCTCTGATTTTTCGCGATTTCCTCTTTGGCCCTTACATAACGCTCCATGGTATGGTGCCGGTTTAAATGGTCGGGAGTAATATTTAATATGGCTGACACCGCCGGCCGGAAGTCATGAATGGTTTCAAGCTGGAAGCTGCTGATTTCCGCAACCGTCACGGTATCCTCCCTGGTGTCAAGGGCGATATCCGTATAAGGGTTCCCGATATTTCCCACCACGTACACGGATTCATAGTAAGCCGCCATTATCTGTCCGACTAAAGTAGTCGTCGTGGTCTTTCCGTTGGTTCCCGTGATGCCGATAACCTTTCCCTTTGCATAGGCGCCTGCCAGCTCGATTTCCCCCCAGATTGGAATATTAAGGGCTCTGTAATCGGAAAGCCAGGGAGCGTCCACAGGGACGCCGGGGCTTATCACCACCAGAAAAAACTCCTTTTTCCTCTCCTTCGGAACGCTTCCCAGAAGAATCTCCATTCCCGGTATTTTACCCGTCTTTTTAAGAAGCTCCTCCTTATCAAGCTTTTCATTGCTGTCAAAAAGCACGGGCAGCGCCCCTAATTTCCCCAGCATTCTCACCGCTCCGATTCCGCTTTTTCCGCTTCCTACCACCAGAACCTTTTTATTTTGCAAATTCATCCTTATATCCTCATTTCCGCGCGCCGGCTAAATGCCCAGCAAAGCCAGAAGGCAAAGCACCGCCGTAACAATGGAAAAGACTGCCACCACCTTTGTCTCCTTCCATCCGCATAACTCAAAATGATGGTGGAGAGGGGCCATTTTAAATATTCTTTTCCCGCCGCTTATTTTAAAATATCCTACCTGTATGATAACCGAAAGCACCTCTATCACATAAATAAAACAAACGATTGGCAGAAAAAGCGGCATTCCCGTCATGTACGCGCATCCCGCCACAAAGCCGCCTAAAGCCAGCGAGCCGGTGTCTCCCATAAACACGCTGGCCGGATGGACGTTAAACAGCAGAAATCCCAAAAGCGCCCCCGTCACCGCGCAGGTGACAGGCTCGATGCCCGCGTGAAGTCCGATTCCCGCCATGGTGAAAAAGGTGGCAATAAGTACCGTGACGCTTCCCGCAAGGCCGTCCAGACCGTCGGTAAAGTTCGCACCGTTGGCCGTTCCCGTCACCACAAGGAACATCAGCGGAATGTTGAGCCATCCGAAATCCACGTAGTATCCTTTCAAAAAAGGAATCCGCATCGCCAGCGAAAGATTCGCGCCGTGGAGGGCATAATACGCAAACATTCCCGTCACCACAAGCTGCAGCAGCATTTTCTGCCAGGCGGAAAGTCCCATGGAACGCCGCAGCACCACCTTGATATAGTCGTCCAGAAACCCTATCATGCCAAAGCCCAGGGTAAGAACCATCACCGGGATAATTTGGGGATAATCCCTCACATACAAAAGGGAAGTGACCGTCACGCTCAGCATTATCAGGATTCCTCCCATGGTAGGAGTTCCCGTCTTTTTTAAATGGGTGCCCGGACCGTCGTCCCGGACCGTCTGTCCCACCTTCATCTTTCTTAAAAGGGGAATCACAAAGGGTCCCAGCACAGCGCTTAAACCAAATGATATTAATATAGGTACTGCAATTTTGCTGCCAACCATAAGCCTATACCTCTCAATTATAATCCATTTTCTCTAAATAAGGAAGAATATTTTCAAAAAGCTGTCGCACAACCGGAGCCGCCACCTGTCCTCCGTAATAAACGCCCTGAGGATTGTGGATAATCACAAGGGCCAGCACCTTCGGGTCGTTGGCGGGGGCAAAGCCCAGAAACGAGGCGATGTACCTTCCGCTGCCCCTTGGCAGGGTCTGGCTTGTGGCTGTTTTGCCGCCAATCCTTGCCCCCTCCACATAGCCGTTTTTGCCGGAGCCCTTTTCCACCACCTGCTCCAAAATCATCCGCATGGTCGCAGAGGTTTCCTCTGATACGATATGCTCCGTCACCGGATACGAGAACCTTTTCATCTCCGTTCCCTCCCTGTCGGAGGTCATGACGGCAAAATGGGGCGTTATTCTGTTTCCGCCGTTGATAATGGAGGACGCCGTCGTGGCAAGCTGTATGGGGGTAATCTGGAAAGACTGCCCGAAGGATACGGTGGCCAGCTCCACGGCCTTCATGTCCTCCATTTTGTGCATAATCGTACCCGCCTCCCCCGGCAAATCCACCCCTGTTTTGTTTAAAAGGCCGAACTGCTTAAAATAGTGATAATATTTTTCCACTCCCAGCCGCAGCCCGACCGTAATAAACACCGGATTACAGCTGTTCATGGTGGCCTCCACAAAGTTTTCGGAGCCGTGGCCTGCAATTTTGTGGCAACGGATTCTCCTGTCCTCCACCATAATGAAGCCGGGGCAGCTAAACCTGTCTTCGGTGGTCACCACACCTCCCTCCAATCCGGCGGCGGCCGTAATAATCTTAAAGGTGGAGCCGGGCTCGTAGGTGTCGTTGATGCAGCCGTTCCGCCACATCCGGTTCAAAAGCTCCTGCTTCTGTTCCTGCGTGAGGTTTCCGGTATCCGTTCCCTCCGGCAGCTCGTAGGGATTATTCAAATCAAATTCCGGTACGTCCGCCATCGCCATGATTTCACCGTTTTGAGGGTTCATTACCAGTATGGACACCCTTTCCGCCTCCTTTGTCTCCATCACCTGTCTGGCAAGCTGGGTGGCGTAACTCTGGATATTCATATCAAGGCTGACGTAGAGGTCCCCTCCGGCAACAGGCTCCACCCGCTCCTCTCCCGCCGCGTCAATCTCCACGCCTCTGGCGTCGGTGACGGTAAGGATGGTTCCCTCCTGCCCTTTCAGATATTCCTCGTATTTCACCTCAAGACCTATGATTCCCTGATTATCGCCGCCGGTAAAGCCCAGCACCTTGGAGGCAAGGCTGCCGTAGGGATAGTAACGTTTATAATCCTCGTCCACCTTCACGCCCTCTAAATTATAGGCTCTGATAGCGTCCCCTTTTTCCTTGTCCACGTTGCTTTTGATTCTCTCGATAGAGGAATATTTCTCCACCCTCTTGCGGACAAAGTCCTCCGAGAGGTCAAGCTCTCTGCTTAAAGTCTCCACAATGGCGTCGGCGTCCTTTATCTGGTTATGTATCACCGATACGGTACAGACGGTCTTATTATCCGCAATTACCGTTCCGTTCGCGTCTATTATCCGCCCTCTGGCTGCCTTGATGCTCCGTTCCCTTTCGTGAAGCTCTTTTGCCCTCTCCGAATAGTAATCGGACCGGAAAATCATCAGCCAGCCAAGCCTCCCGGCAAGAATAAGAAAAACCGCCAGGCAGGCGAAAAAGATTGTCACTATCTTCTTCCGGTGATAAGTCATATTTTTTCCCATAAAAAACCTCATGGAAAAGGTATTATTATAGTTTATTACCTTTTCCACGAGGTTATTCATGTAATCTGTCTACGCGGAGGGGGATGCCGAAGGCGACGCCCCCTGTCCGTCCTCCCCTTCCACAGGCGGCGGGGAAGTGCTTACCCCGCTGTCAAAGCTTCCTCCCAGCACCGCGCCGGTTTCCGGGTCAACAAAGGCGCCGGTATCAGGGTCCACCAGATAGCCGGTGGCCGGGTCAACGGGGAAATCCTTCCACACTTCATTTGGAGGAGAAGGCGCAGCCTCGCCCCCTTCTCCTTCATTTCCGGCCTCGCCGCCTGCGCCCTCACCTCCGGCATTGCCGTCCTCTCCGGTTCCTTCACCGCCGGCGGCTCCTTCGCCATTTCCGTTCCCGCCGGCAGCGTCGTCGCCGTTCCCGTCTCCATCGCCATCTGTCGAAGCAGGCGGCGTCATGATGTCAATCTTTAAAGCCTCCAGCTCCTCTATTTCCTTGTCGGAAAGCTCCTCTGTCATAAAGATTCCCTTATAAGGAAGCACTTCCGTTAAGATACTCTTGACTATCCTTGTGGCAAACTTGGCGTCGTCCATCTGGTTTCCCGGCACGTTGGGCCTGTCCACCACCACGTAAATGGCGATTTCCGGGTCGTCCACCGGGGCGTATCCCAGGAAAGAAACCACATATTCCTTATTGCCTCTGGGCAGGGTCTCGGCGGTTCCCGTCTTTCCGCCAATCATATATCCCGCAGGACGGGCGGTTCTTCCGGTTCCCTTTTCTCCCGACACCACCAGATTGCACATCTCCCGCACCTTGGCCGACGTACTCTCCGAGACCGTCTGCTTTAGCAGCCTTGGCTCTATGTTCTGCACCGTGGCGCCGGAGGGGCTTACGATTTTCTTCACCATATGCGGTTCGTAATAATAGCCGCCGTTAATCAGGGAACAAAAGCCCGCCATCATCTGTATCATCGTACAGTTATAGCCCTGCCCGAAGCTGCAGGTGGCAAGCTCCGCGGCGCGCATGTTGTCTGCCGTGTAGGTAAGCCCTACGGTTCTGGCTTCCCCCGCAAGGTCAATGTTGGTTTTCAGCCCGAAATTGAAAATGTGCTGAAATTTCGTAAAAGTGGAAACTCCTGTGGCCTGAGCGATATACATCATGTTCACGTTACAGGAGAGCATAATTCCCTCGGACACCGTCAGCGTCCCGTCTCCCCATGTATTATGGCATTTGATAGGCTTATCCCCTTCAACCACGGTAAGCGAGCCGTTACAGGTATAGCTCTCATTCCCGGTAATGCTGCCGCTTTCGATGCCGGCCGCCACGGTAAAGGGCTTTGACACCGAACCCGGCTCATAGGTATCGTTGATGCAGAAATTCTTCCACAGGGCGTTTAAGTTCTGATACATGGCCTCGGAATCGTTTTCAAGGCTCCGCAGATTGTCGTCATTGATATATTCCGCCGGGTCGCTCTTTTTCCCTTCCGCGTTTAAAAGGCGCATACCCTTCAGGGCTTCCGTGTTGCGGACGTCGTTTAAGTCGAACACCGGATAGCTGGCCATGGCAAGCACCTCGCCGGAGTTCACGTCCATGATAATACAGCCGATATTATTTGCGCCGTTCCCCTCATGGGCATTGTCCCGGTAGTCCTCGTCAAATTTCTTCAGATACTTCTCCACAATACTCTGGATATTAATGTCAATGGTGCTGATAATGGTGTTGCCGTCCTCCGGTGAAATGGTCGTCCTCTCCAGGTTGGAGTCGTCGTTTAAATAGCCGTACTCCCTCCCCGCCGTGCCGGAGAGCACGTCGTTGTAGTATTCCTCCAGCCCGTAGGAGCCGATGTTGTCGTTGGTGGTAAAGCCGATGACATCGCAGGCAAGGCTCTTCCCCGGGTAGGTTCTTTTGTATTCGTTCTCGAACCAGACCCCCTTTATCAGGGAATCCGTCTCATTCTGCATTGCCACAAAATTCTGAATCTGCTCATATTCCAGCCGCTTTGCCAGCACATAATAGCGGGAGGTTTCCCCGTTTGCCGCTATGTAGCTTCTTATCTTGCCGGTATCAAGACCAAACTCGGAAGAAAGGGCGTTTAAAGTGGGCTCCAGGTACTCCTCCTTTTCCAGAAGCGCCACAGAGTCCAGGATGACATTGTAAACCTTCTCGCTGGTTGCCAGCACATTCCCGTTGGCGTCTAATATGGAGCCTCTTTTGTAGGGAATCGTGGTCCCGTCATACCTTTGCTGGGAAAGAATCTGCTTTTTGTATCTCTCCCCGTCGTCCCGGGTGATGGCATAAAGCCTGTAGGATAATCCGACAAAAGCCAGTAGTATCATCATAAACGTCACTACCAGCTTTTTCCGCATTTTAATTGTAAATTTGTTACTCCGCTTTTTCTTCAATCCGGTATATCTCCTTTTTGCCGTACATAATCCCTGCCCTCGCCGTTATAGGTGATAATCTGCCCTTCCTCGGCGTAGCGCATTCCCAGCTCCTGTATGGCCACTCGCTTTATTTCCTCCAAATCAATGCTGTTGTTTATCCTGCTGTAATTCTCGTCATTGGTCATTTTCAGCTCGTTTAATGTGCTCTCCAATGCCGCAATGTGTTTGATGCTGTTGGTGATATCTGACTGCAAGGTGAGATACCATGTAAGAATCAGCCCCGCCGCCACCATGGCCGCCGCCATCGTAATGACCGTACCCACATTCATGTGAAGCATTCTCGCCCTGTTCTTCCGGGTCCGGCTGCTTACCTTCTTTTCCGGTTCCTGCCGGGGGTTCTCCACAACTTCAAGTCTTCTGGCAGTATTTCCATGCACATAGACATTTTCTGTCCTGTATGCAGTTTGTCTTTGGCTGTGTCTGTTTACTGCCATCTGAAATCTCCTTAATTTATGTTTCCTTTTTCAAAAATCCTCAGCTTCGCACTTCCCGCTCTCGGATTTGCCAAAAGCTCCTCCTCTCCCGGTAAAACTGGTTTTCCTGTAATTACTTTCCCTTTACTTTTTCTTCCGCACACACATACCGGAAACTCCGGCGGGCAGATACACGGATTCGCCGCCTCTTTAAACGCCGTCTTTACTATCCTGTCCTCTAAGGAGTGAAAGGTAATGATGCAAAACCTTCCCCCCGGATTTAAAAGCTCCGTCACATCTTCCAGAGCTTCCCGCAGCACCTCAAGCTCTCTGTTGCACTCGATTCGAATAGCCTGAAAGGTTCGTTTGGATGGATGTCCGCCCTTTTCCCTCATCCTTGCGGGGATTGCCGCCTTAATGATTTCATTCAGCTCCCCTGTGGTTTCGATTGGTTTCTTTTCTCTTGCCAGCGCAATGTGTTTGGCGATGTTCTTTGCAAATTTATCTTCCCCGTAGTCTCTGATGACCCGGAACAGTTTTCTTTCGTCGTATCCGTTTACAATGTCCCTTGCCGTAAGGCGCTGCCTCTCGTCCATCCGCATGTCAAGGGGTGCGTCGAACCGGTAGGAAAATCCTCTCTCCCTGGTATCGAGCTGGTAGGAGGACACCCCAAGGTCAAGCAGCATCCCGTCGATTCCATTAATCCCAAGCCCTTTTAAGATTTCCTTTGTGTTTCGGAAATTATCCCTGACAATGGTAATTTTACCGCCGGTATCAAAAGCGGAAAGCCTTTCCCCGGCGGCCCTTACCGCCGTTTCATCCTGGTCGATTCCCACAAGACGGCCCCTTTCGCCAAGCCGTTTTACAATTTCAAGGGAATGACCCCCTCCGCCCAGGGTTCCGTCCACATAAATGCCTTCCGGCTTTATCCTAAGTCCTTCAATCGTCTCCCGAAGCAGCACGGACGCGTGATGAAATTCCATAACTCACCTCATTTTCATATCGGTTCAATGGGCCGACGGCTTTTAAACACGGAAATCAATTTTCAGATTCCGGGGAAATGAATACTGGCAAAGAGGATGTCAACCTGGAATATTTCTTAAGGAGCCCTTATAAAAACGTCGGTGCTTGGCGAGGTTTCGAGCTGTTATACAGCTCGCGAGCTTAGCACCCGCTACGTTTTTATAGAGCGAAAGCGCGGCAACACGTGCTTAAAAGCACGAAGAAATGTTCCAGGTTGACATCCTTTTCCATCTTCTCTCACCGGAATCTGAAAATTGATTTCCATGGCTTTAAAATCCGATGCCCAGCTCAATCATATGTCCCGAAATTTCCTCCATATCCTGATAGGTGACAGTGCCTTCCCATCTGTCCTTACTCCAGATTTCCACTCTGCTCCCCACGCCTACCAAAACCGCATCCTTTGTAATTCCGGCAAATTCCCGAAGAACCGCCGGCAGCAGGATTCTCCCCTGCTTGTCCACCTCCACGCTGGCCGCGCCTGCCAGGAAAAACCGCGTAAACTGTCTTGCTCCTTTGTCTATCATGGGTAGTTTGTGGAGCTTTTCTTCAAAAGCCTGCCATTCGGGGTTATCGAACACAAAAAGGCAGCCGTCCATTCCCTTGGTAACGACGAATTCGTCGCCCAATACCTCCCGGAATTTGGAAGGAATAATCAGCCTGCCTTTGGCGTCTATTGTATGGTTGTATTCTCCAATAAACATCTATGTTCGCCACTTTCCCCCACTTAGTTAACACTTTCTACCACTTTTCACCACCCAAGACTTATTTTAACTTACTTTTCCCCCGAGCGCAAGCAAAAAAATAGCCCTGCAGAACCCTGCAAGGCTTGAAAATACTGGATTTTTGATTGTTTTCCCATACATTTGGTGTCTGGCATCTCCGTGCACACCAGATATTGTTATTGTACCTTAAAAAACTTTTTTTATTTTTTTTTCAGCCTGATTCTGACCGCCGCATCGCAGACAACGGCGCCTGCAAACAGAAAGACGGCAAGAAGCTGGGATACGGGAATTTCCGTTCCCGGAAGAAATAGCTGGTCGGTCCTTATCCCTTCTATCCAGGCCCTGCCAAGTCCGTAGCCCCCCAGATAAAGGAGGGCGATTTCCCCGTCAAATTTTTTGTGCTTTCTGTATAAGAGCATAAGCGCCAGAATCCCCAGATTCCAGAGGCTTTCATATAAAAACGTGGGGTGCACCTGAATGTAATTGACCCCCTCCTCCATATGGGCGATGATGGATTCCGAGATATCCCGCTCCCGCACCGCCGCCACAGGCAGCCGCATGGCCAGAATATTATTCGTGTACTCCCCGAAAACCTCCCTGTTGGTGAAGTTACCCCAGCGCCCGATTGCCTGACCCAAAATCAGTCCCGGCACCGCGGTGTCCATCATGAGAAATGTTTTCTGCTTTTTCAGCCACGCATAGACAAACAGGGTGGCAAATCCGCCAATCACCCCGCCGTAAATGGCAAGCCCGCCCTGCCTGATATTAAAGATGCTCAGCAGGTTATCCTTATACATATCCCACTCGAAAATCACATAGTAAATTCTCGCTCCGATAATGGAGATGATAACGGCATAAATGGCAAAATCCCAGTACATATCCGCATCCTGCCCCGTCACCTTCGCCTGATGCGCCGCCATTAAAATCCCGGCCAGCACTCCCATGCAGATAATCACCCCGTAAAGGGCGATGTCAAACCCGAAAATACTAAAACCTTTGGGCACATTTTTCAGATAAATTCCCAGATTCGGGAACGCAATGTCCATAATTTCCATAATTTTCCTCTTTCCGCGCCAGAGCTGTGCCTGTATTTGCCGGGACGGCAAAGCGGCGGGCTCTTATATGCGGCGTTATACGTTGAACCGAAACAGTATCACGTCCCCGTCCTTTACCACATAATCCTTTCCTTCCATCCCCACAAGCCCCTTTTCCCGGGCGGCTGACAGGGAGCCTTCGTTTAACAAATCCTGATAGTTTACCACTTCCGCCTTGATGAAGCCTCTCTCAAAGTCCGTGTGGATTTTACCGGCAGCCTGAGGCGCCTTTGTTCCGATTTTAATCGTCCACGCGCGCGTCTCGTCCTCCCCGGCTGTCAGAAAGCTCTGCAGGCCGAGAAGCCTGTAACTCGCCTTAATCAGCTTTTCAAGACCGGATTCGGAAAGCCCCAAATCCTCCAGGAACATGGACTTTTCCTCCTCGTCCAGTTCCGCAATCTCCTGCTCTATCTGCGCGCAGATGACAAAAACCCCGCTGCCGTTTTGCGCCGCATATTCGCGCACCGCCGCAACGCCCTTGTTGCCTGCCCCGTCGTCCGCAAGCTCGTCCTCGCTGACGTTGGCCGCATAAATCACCGGCTTGCAGGTAAGGAGATTAAAGGAAGCAAGCAGCGCAAGCTCGTCCTCGTCCTCCGTCACATAGCTGATAGCCGGTTTCCCGTCCTCTAAATGGGCTTTCAGCGCCGAAAGCAGCGCCGCCTCCTTCGCCAGAGATTTATCCATCCGGGCGGCCTTTCCCGTTTTGGCAATCCTTCTCTCCAGAATTTCCAAATCAGAGAAAATCAGCTCTAAATTAATCGTTTCAATGTCGCGCAGGGGATTGATATTTCCGTCCACATGCACCACGTTTTCATCCTCAAAGCAGCGTACCACATGCACCACCGCGTCCACTTCCCTGATGTGGCTTAAGAACTGGTTCCCCAGCCCCTCCCCCTTGGACGCGCCCTTCACAAGGCCGGCAATGTCCACAAATTCGATAACTGCCGGAGTTACCTTTTTGGAATGATACATATCCCCTAACAGCCGGAGCCGTTCGTCCGGCACCACCGCCACCCCCACGTTGGGGTCGATGGTGCAGAAAGGATAGTTGGCGGATTCCGCTCCCGCCTTTGTGAGTGAATTGAATAAGGTGCTTTTTCCTACGTTTGGTAAACCGACGATTCCTAGTTTCATTTCTATCTATCTCCTTTGAATCTTCTTGATTTTATCAGGTTTCTGGCAGTTACCCTTTTTGTTAGTGCACCATTTTGCGCACCATTTTATATCACTTTGAGGGCTTCTTAAGGCCTACGTTAGTATAGCATATCAAAGCTCAAAAGTAAATTAAGGAGTTCTCACGGATTTTCACTGTAGTAATTCTATTTAGAAAAAAGGATACCTTTTCTTTATACTAACAATGCCTTCTCGTTCTCTCCACATCTGCTTCTATGTTAAGAATCAGCCTTACATAACTAACCTTTAGCCGGACTTTTAGGAACAAACTCCAATTTCAACGTCATTCCCATTCCATCTGCCAGACGCTTTAACAGCTTAAGAGACGGATTCCTCGTTCCGTTTTCCAGTTTGCTGATATCTGCCTGATTAATCCCTGTCCTTTCCGCAAGCTCTTTTTGGGTGAGATTTTGTGAAATCCTTGCATCCACCATTGCCCGGATTACATCCATTTCCGGCTGGATATCTTCCCATTCTTTTCTGAATTCATCATCCTGCAACTGTTCCTTTAAAAATTCCTGAAATTCACTCATTTTCTTTCACCCTCTCCAAATAATCTTTACGATATAATTTTGCCAGCCTTATTTCCTGTTTTGGCGTCTCCTGCGTTTTCTTGATAAATCCATTCGTCATTATAATTTTCCTGCCATAGTAGAAAAAATATAAAACCCTTGTTATATCTGTTCCCACTTTTCCACGGATTTCAAATATTCCATCCTCCAAATGTTTACTGTATGGCTCTCTTAATTGATTTCCCTTTTCCTCCAGCACGTCAATGATTCCCAAAACTTTTGCCCGCATTTTTACATCCAGGCCAAGGATAAAATCTTTCGCCGGTTTTTCACCGTTATCTTTAGTATAAAATTCCACTTCAAATTTATCCATTGTAATCTCCAATTTTCTTTCTGTATTTAGTATATGGCAAATATGCCATATTGTCAATCATATGGACTGATTTCACCATTATCTAACTAATTTTGCCACAGCTTGTGGCAGAATTTTACAATACATTTTTTTAACAGTTTATCAAAATAAGGATTGAATCACAAATACAAGATTCAATCCCTACTATAATGAGTGTTAAGGCTCAAACTATAGTTTCTGGTTTCCTGTTATAAAATAACATGCCTACGCACCAATTTCGTATAAAACCTTATAAAAACCTAAAGACTTTTAAGACCTACGTCAGGCGTCTGTCCTTATGAATTCACATACACAGAACTTTCCGCCTCTGCATATTCATCCGCCAGTATCCGTTTCTTCTCTGTCGCATCTTTTTGGGAAAATAATTCCTCCAGCATGGCTATTATTTCTTTCTCCCACCCCTCTAATACCTTTTCCTGCTCCTTACCTCCTCAAAAAGCAGCCTGTAATTATCATAGCGCACCTGGCTGATTTGCCCGGAAAGGAGCGCCTCCTTCACGCCGCAGTCAGGCTCGTTTATATGTACGCAGCCGCCGAAACGGCAGTTTTCTTCATATTTGCCAAATTCGGGATAATACCCTTTCAGCTCCTCCTTCTCCATCGCCAAAAGCTCTAAGGCGGTAAAGCCGGGCGTGTCCATTATAAACGTATCCGCTGAAAGGGCAAAGAGCTCCGCATGCCTCGTCGTGTGTTTCCCTCTCTGGGTTTTCCGGCTGATTTCCCCGGTTTCCATGCGGGCGCAGGGTGCGAGGGAATTGACAATGGTTGACTTGCCCACGCCGCTGGGCCCCGCCAGCACAGTGGTTTTCCCCGAAAGGCAGTCCCTGATACCGGAAATTCCCCAGCCTTCCTTTCCGCTGGCAAACAGCACACGGCAGCCGCTGCCCTCGTAATCCTTTGCAAGCTGCTCCCTCTCGCCGCCGCCGGCAAGCTCCGCCTTATTGAAACAGATAATAACCGGAAGGTTTTGCCTTTCCATGGCAATTAAAAAGCGGTCAAGCAGATTAAAGTTGGGCGCCGGCCCGGCAACCGCAAAGATGACCAGCGCCTGGTCGATATTGGCCGACGCTGGTCTGATTAAAGCGTTGTGTCTTGGCAGGATATGGATAATATTCCCCTTAAGAGCCGCTTCATCCGTAATTTGAATTTCTACATCATCGCCCACAAGGGGTTTGACATTGTCTTTTCTGAAAATTCCCTTTGCCTTGCATTCCACCAGCCCGGATTCGGTATAAACATAGTAAAAGCCTGCGATTCCTTTAATGATTTTTCCCCGCATCATGGCTTACCCTTCCATAAACTGTACCGTTCTCTTGAACTCTTTGGTTTCGGAGGAGGCTTCCGTGGTAGTCACCGAGCCGTCCTCATGGGTGATGCTGGAGGCTTCCGTGACATTCACATACTGGAACAAAATATAGCCTGTGCTGCTCTTAATTCCGCTGATTCCGGGATTGGCAATCGGGAAAGAGCTTGTTTGCGTGCTGTAAAGCTGTGTGCCGTCGTCCGCCATCAGGGTGACGGTCACCATCGTCCCCGAGCGGTAATTGGGGTCTTCCTGGGCGGTAGGAGCGGCAATGCTTTCGATAAACTGATAGGTGGCTTCCTCCGGCCCGATGCTGATGCTCACGTCCACTACCGTCCCCGCGTCCACATAATCGCCCACAGAATAGCTCTGGTAGCAAATCAGTCCCGCCATTGCCGGGTCGCTGTGATGCACCTCGGTTACCTTGCCCATCTGGAGCCCTGCCTCCACCAGTATCGCCATCCCTTCCGATTCGTCTCTTCCGATTGTATCAGGCACCTGTACCTTGCTGATTTCCGGCCCCTGGCTGATACGGATGGTGACTGCCGTCCCGGCAGGCACCTTCGAGCCCGCCTCCGGCGACTGGGTAATGACATTTCCCTCCTTAATATAGGCGTCGTGGCCTTCCGTTTTATTCACGGGGAAACCGCCCTTGCCCAGAGTGGCTACTGCTTCCGCCTCGGAAACGCCCACCACGTCAGGCACCTCCACGCCTTCGCTTCCGGCGCTTACCGTCAGAACCACATTGGAGCCTTCTTCTATCATTTCTCCCGCGTCCACGCTGCAGTCCATGACGATTCCCTGTTCGTATTCCGCGCTTTCCTTATACTCAATTTCAGGCGTAAGTCCCAGCTGCAGGAGGGCAACCTTTACCTCGTCCTCGCCTTTGCCCACGACCTCTATCATCTGAACCTTTTCCTTCGGTTCTTCCTCCTCCTGGGTTTCTTCCTCCTTCTGTCCGAAAAGACCGGCGTCAAAAATCCCGAAAGCCCTTCCCACCAGAAAAAGTACGATACAGCCGATGAGGACAGCCGCCACCACCGCTAAAATCGTGGTGATGCGCTCCATTTTGGGGTCGTAATCCTCCTCCTCTTCGTCTTCCTCATCATACTCATATTCAATTTCGTCCGGCTCTTCCTCTTCTTCCTCCTCGTACTCCGGCACATATCTTTTCTTTTTAACGCTTTTTTTTACATCGGCTTCCCGGCGCAGATGCATGGCTTCCTCCATCCCGTCCCGGTTAACCGACTGTTTCTTTATCTTCTGCCGCTCGCCGCTGCTTATCATTTTCGTGGAGCCGTCCTCGTCGGGGTCAACCATCTTCACAAAATCCTCGTCCGGCGTCATGAGGGAACGCTTCAAATCCGTAATCAGCTCTCCCATGGACTGATATCTCCTGTCAGGGCTTTTCTGGCAGCACTTAAAGACAATCTGCTCCACGCTCACCGGAATTTCGGAAACATAGTCTCTGGGCGAGGGCATTTCCTCCTGAATATGCTTGATAGCGATTGCCACCGTGGTTTCCCCGTTAAAGGGCACACGCCCGGTAAGCATTTCAAACATGGTGATTCCAAGGGAATACACGTCGCTCTTTTCGTCGGAATAGCCTCCTCTTGCCTGTTCCGGGGAGGTATAGTGAACCGAGCCCATTACATTGGAGGTAATAGTATTGCTGGTAGCCGCCTTGGCGATACCGAAATCCGTAACCTTTACTTTCCCCTCTTTTGAGATAATAATATTCTGTGGTTTAATGTCTCTGTGGATAATGTGGTTGTTATGGGCAGCCTCTATTCCCATGCTGACCTGAATGGCTATGCTGACGGCCTCCTTCACCGAAAGCCTTGCTTTCTTTTCAATATATTTTTTGAGGGTAATCCCTTCCACCAGCTCCATGACGATATAGTAGACGCCGTTTTCCTCCCCCACATCATACACATTTACGATATTCGGGTGCGCAAGGCCCGCCGCCGCCTGAGCTTCCACTCTGAATTTAGATACGAAATTTGCATTTTCGCTGAACTCCTGTTTGAGAACCTTCACGGCTACCATACGGTTTAATTTGTGGTCCTTTGCCTTATAGACATCCGACATTCCGCCAGTGCCGATTCTCTCCAATATTTCGTATCTGTCTCCAACTATCATTCCAATTTTAACCATATTTTTCTCCATGCCGCCAATATCTCTTTTCCCGGATACTGACCTGCTTCCATCTATGATAATTTACTTCTGCTCAAAACATGCCGTCATTCTTTTGCAAAAGCATCGATTAATATCACCGCAATATTGTCTTTTCCTCCGTTGTCATTGGCTGCCGCTACCAGCCGCCCGGCCTTCTCCTCAAGGGAACCGCGCTCCTTTAAAATCGCTCCAATCTCCTTATCCTCAATCATGTTCGTCAGCCCGTCGGAGCAGATAAGCACAATATCCCCCGCCTTAAGCTCCTCGCTGAAAAAGTCGATTTCAAGGGTATCAAGAGCCCCCACAGCCCGGGTAATAATATTTTTGTCCGGGTGGTTCCTTGCCGCTTCCCGGTCAATCCCTCCGACCCGTACCATTTCCTCCACCAGAGAATGGTCCGTGGTAATCTGCCGGACTTCCTCATTTACAATATAAAGCCTGCTGTCCCCCACGTTGGCGACCTGCAGATAGTGTCCAAGGCAGGTGGCTGCCACCACCGTGGTTCCCATGCCGTACAGGCTCCTGTCCTCCTTGGCGCGCCGTCTTATCTGGTCATTTGCCAGACGGATAGCCTTGCCCAGGATTCTGACGGGATTTTTTTCAAAGCTGCCCCTGATTTCCCTTACAATGGTCTGCACCGCGCATTTGGACGCATAGTCTCCTGCGTTATGCCCGCCCATACCGTCGGCCACGATAAAAATGTTAGGAAGATTGCCGACCGGCTTCTCCGACGCATATGCCACATCCTGATTCAGTTTTCTCTTTTTTCCTATATCCGTTACAGAAAAGGATTGTAACACGGTTTTTCCTCCTACCCCCGGTAAAACTTTCTCTGTCTTCGCCTAAGCTGTCCACAGGCACCGTCAATATCTCTTCCCATTTCTCTTCTAATAGTAACATTTATTCCATTTTTTTCAAGATTATTTTTAAATACCGCCACTTTTGCCGCGTCAGGCTGTACAAAATCCCTCTCGTTTACCGGATTTACCGGTATCAGGTTCACATGGCAGTTTAACCGCCCAATCAGCGCCGCAAGCGCTTTTGCGTCCTCCTCCCCGTCGTTAAAGCCTCTTATCAGGGAATACTCAAAGGTAATTCTTCTCCCCGTCTTTTCAAAATAACAGGCGCATGCCTCCATCAGCTCCGCAATGGTATACCTGTTTGCAACAGGCATCAGCTCCCTCCTTTTTTCATCAAAAGCCGCATGAAGCGAAAGCGCAAGGGTAATCTGCAGCTTTTCATCCGCCAGAAGCCTCATTTTTTCTGTCAGTCCGCAGGTGGAAACCGTAATGCTGCGCTGGCTGATATGTAAACCGTTTTCATCCGTAAGGAGAGTCAGGAACCTTAAAAGGTTCTCATAGTTGTCAAGAGGCTCCCCGCAGCCCATAACCACCACATTGGAAACCCTCTCTCCGGTAAGGAGGGTGATAGCGTAAATCTGGTCGAGCATCTCCGAGGGCGTAAGGTTCCTCTCCAGCCCTCCTATGGTGGAGGCGCAAAAAGCGCAGCCCATACGGCATCCCGCCTGAGAAGAAATACACACGCTGTTCCCGTGCTTATACTTCATCCACACGCTTTCTATCAGCTTCCCGTCCGCCAGCTCAAACAGGTATTTTTTCGTTCCGTCAAGAGCAGATTCCTGCACCTGCACCGCCTTTAATGCAGTATATGCAAAGCGCAGCCTGCATTTTTCCCGAAAAGTCAAAGACAGATTCGTCATCTCGTCAAAGCTCCGGGCCAGCTTCACATGCATCCACTGATAAAGCTGCTTCGCCCGGAAAGGCTGCTCTCCCATGGCGGCCGTTTCCGCTTTCAGTTCCTCCAAAGTCAACGATTTGATATCCGTCATCATTCTTCCCGCTTACCCTTTCCTCCGCATCCTTGCAATAAAAAATCCGTCCGTCTCATGCAGCCCCGGAAAGAGCTGGAGCATCCCTTCTTCCCCCTCTTTTTTTAGCTCCGCCGGAAGGTAAGGGGAAAGGCTCTCCGGCGCGAAAGGATAATTCTCCGCAAACCACCGGGCCGTTTTTTCATTTTCATCGGGATTTATGGTACAGGTACTGTAAACCAGAACGCCGCCGGGTTTTACGTACCGCCATACCACGTCAAGAATCTGCCTCTGCAGCTTTACAAGCTCCGAAACGGCCTCTTTTGTGATTCTGTACTTGATATCCCGCTTTTTCCCTATGACGCCAAGGCCGGAACAGGGCAAATCCGCCAGAACCACGTCCGCTTTCTCCGTCAGGCTTTCATCCAATATACAGGCGTCATGTACCTGCACTTCCACATTTGTAAGGCCCGTTCTTTCTATATTATCTCTAAGAAGGGCCGCCTTATACTCCGATACGTCCCTGGAAATCACTTTTCCTCTGTTCCCCAGCTTTTCCGCAAGATGCGTGGACTTTCCGCCGGGAGCGGCGCACACGTCTACAACCAGAAACTCACCGGCCCGCTCCGCCGCTTTTTCAGCCCTTTCCGGCAATTCGCCTCTTTTGTCCGGTTCGGTCGCCGCCTCTGCAGCCCCGGCAGGCAGTTCGTCTCCTGCCGCCGCCCCCGCACCGGAAATCCCCGCCGCCTCCGCCGCCAGCATACTGCTTACGTCCTGAACCACAAAAAAGCCTTCCCGATATCCCGGCAGACTTTTCACATTTTCCACATTCCAAAGCTCATAAGCATAGGACAGATAAGGATGCCGCTTTACACTCACTCCGGCATCTGCAAGGGCAAGCTCCCACTCCTGCCGCTCCCTGTCTGACAGGCTTTCCTTCAGCCGCAGCCGCAGGGGGCTTTCCTTCAACAGGGCTTCAAGAAGAATATGCGTTTTTTCCTCCCCGTAGCCTTCCGTCCAGAGCCCGATTAAAAACTCCGGCATGGAGTATTTCACCGACAGGTATTTTACCGGCTCCTTCTCCCTGTCCGGGTAAGGGAGCCCCTTCTTATTTCTGGCCAATGTACGCAGCACTCCGTTCACGAAACCGGAGAGCCCCCGGAAGCCTCGTTTTCCGGCAAGCTTTACCGCCTCGTTACAGACCGCGCTGTCGGGAATTTTATCCATAAACAAAAGCTGGTAGGCGCTCATCCGCATGAGCGTCCTGATAAGAGGCTTCATTTTGGGGACGGGCACACTGGAAAAACGGTTAAGGCAGTAGTCAATCTGTATCAGCCTCTCTAACGTCCCCTCCGTCACCCTTTTCACAAAAGCCTTATCCCTGCTGTCACTATAATTATATTTATCAAGCACATCCCTGATTACCAGATGGCTGTAGGAACCCTTTTCCAGAATTTCCATCAGCATCTCAAGAATCAGCTCTCTTGTATTATCCACGTTTTACCCTTTCTGTTAAACCGCCGCTTCGCGCTAAAAGCCTTCCTGCAAATATTCCGTCCTGCTTTTCCGGCTGCGCAAAAGCGTCAGTCGTCCCTGCGCCGGTTTCCGGTGAGAATCAGGAGCCGTAAAAGCTGCAGCACAGAGGAAGCCGCCGCCGCAACATAGGTAAGAGCCGCCGCTCCCAGCACCCGCTTACAGTCGTCCACCTCATCCGCATTCATGATTCCATAGCTTTCAACCATCCGAAGCGCCCGGCCGGAAGCGTTAAATTCAACGGGCAGCGTCACCACCTGAAAGAGTACCGCGATGGCAAATACCCAGACGCCAATCCTTGCAAGGGAGCCCAGCCCCATAACCAGACTTAATATCACAAGAGGCAGTCCCAGCCTTGAACCGATATTGGCCGCCGGCACCAGAAGGGAGCGGAATTTCAGCGGAAAATATCCTTCTTTATGCTGCAGCGCGTGTCCGCACTCGTGGGCCGCCACGCCAATCGCCGCCACGGAACGGGAACCGTAAACAGAGTCCGACAGGCGCAGTACCTTTTTTGTCGGGTCATAGTGGTCTGTCAGGCTGCCGCCCACATGCTCAATCCGCACATCGTTTATGCCCGACATGGAAAGAATCCTCTGTGCAGCCTCCGCTCCCGTCATGCCGCCTCTCGACCGCACCTTTGCATATTTGGCATAGGTGGAATTCACCCGTGAGCTGGCAAGAATACATAAAACCGCACCGATTATTACCAGAATATAAGTAGGGTCATAATAAAATCCAAACATATCAAAATTCCTCCTTTCCAGTTCCGCAGATACCCTCCGGCACACCTTTTTCTAAATCAATTTCCTGCCGCTTTGCGTCAGTAAATCGATTTGTGCACCGTCCGGCCTCTGCTGTTTCCAGTTCCGCAGACGTTTACAGCGTAAGCCCGGGCTTTACCTCGTAGCCCAAAAGGAAATCCTTCACTGACATCCGCTTTTTGCCTTCAAGCTGCACACATTTTACGCGGAGAAGCCCCCCTCCTGTGGCAATATCAAAGAAATCCCTCTCCACATTTACAATACTGCCCGGAATTTTTCCAGCCCTTCCGGCTTCTTTTTCCGGGATTTTGACTTCGCTGTCTGCCTCTTCGCCGCAGCTTTCCGATACTACGTCCGCTTCCCATATTTTCAGGGTCTTGCCCCGATAATAAGTATAGGCGCTGGGCCAGGAATTTAATCCCCGAATCAGCCTTTCAATGGAAACCGCATCTTTTTCCCAGTCAATCAGCCCCATGGCCTTGGTAAGCCTTGGCGCGTAGCAGGTAAGGGAATCGTCCTGCTTTTCCGGCTTGAGTTCTCCCCTTTCAATCTTTGGGAGGGCTTCCACAATCAGCTCCGCGCCCACCGCCATCAGTTTGTCGTGGAGGCTTTCGCCCGTTTCCTTTTTGTCTATGGGAATGTTTCTTTTACAATACATTGCCCCGGTGTCCAGCCCCTTTTCCATCTGCATGATGGTGACGCCGCTTTCCTTTTCTCCGTTGATGACCGCCCACTGAATGGGAGCCGCTCCCCGGTAGGCCGGAAGAAGGGAGGCATGGATGTTGACGCAGCCGAATTTCGGCATGGAAAGTATCTCCTCCGACAAAAGCTGCCCGAAGGCCGCAACCACGAAAATATCCGCCGGATACCCGGCAAGCTCCGCCACCGACGCTGCTTCCTTTATCTTCACAGGCTGGAAAACCGGAATGCCGTGCCGCAGGGCGCACTCCTTCACCGGCGTCATCTGCATTTCCTTTCCCCGCCCTTTTTGCTTATCCGGCTGAGTCACCACTAAAGTAACCTCATGTCCCGCTTTTATTATCGCCTCCAAAGGCGCCACCGCAAAGTCCGGCGTTCCCATATATACGATTTTCATAATCCGCTCCTCTTATTCCTCGTCCTCTATTTCCTCCACATCTTTAAGGCCGCCCTCCACCTTTTCCACGTAAAGATGGCCGTCAAGATGCTCCACCTCATGGCAGATTGCCCGGGCCAAAAGCTCCGTTCCCTCAACCTCAATGGTATTTAATTCCCTGTCATTGGCTCTCACCTTCACGTAATTGGGTCTTCTCACCACTCCCGCCTTTCCGGGAACGCTAAGGCAGCCTTCGTTTCCCACCTGCTCCCCGCTGGTTTCCAGAATCACGGGGTTAATCAGCAAAACCGGGTCCTCCCCTGTCACGTCAATCACCACAATACGCTTTAAAATCCCCACCTGATTGGCGGCCAGACCCACGCCGCCCTCCTCGTACATGGTGTCAAACATATCGTCAATCAGCTCCAGTGTGCGGGGCGTCATTTCCTTTACTTCCTTGCAGATTTTGTTTAAAACCGGGTCTCCCATTTCTCTTACGTTTCTGATTGCCATTATTCCAGTCTTCCTTTCATATTCCAGTTCCGCAAACGCTACGAGGTCGCCTGCTGTATTCCTGTTCCATTTTTAATAACTGTCCATCGGGTTAAAATCAAACTGCACGCTTTCCTCTCCCGGCATAAGCGTTCCCGCATACTGTTCTATTTTATCCTTAATTACCGTCAGTTGTCTATAGTCAGCCGATTTGCAGTAGATAACAAACCGGTAAACGTCGTTAATCTTTCCGATAGAAGCTTTTGCAGGGCCTATGATTTTTACTGCCGGGGAACCGGACGGCTGCGCCGCAACCGTTTTTCCCGCGCAGGTCACCTCCCTTACCCTCCGCATAATCTCCCCTGCAAGCCCCTCCCCCTTTTTTTCATCAGGCGAGGTTATCAGAACCGCCATCATATGAGCCGCCGGAGGATAACCGGCAAGCTCCCTGTATAAAATTTCTTCCTTATAAAATGCTTCGTAATCCTGGCTTGCCGCGCGGATAATGCTGTAATGCTCCGGCCGGTAGGTCTGAATAACCACCTCTCCGGGCTTATCTCCCCGTCCGGCGCGTCCGGCGGCCTGCACAAGTAGCTGAAACGTCCGCTCGCTGGAACGGTAATCGCTGTCATTTAAGGACAAATCCGCCGCAAGCACGCCCACCAGCGTCACATTGGGGAAATCATGCCCTTTTACAATCATCTGGGTTCCCACCAGCACATCCGCCTCCCCGGCGGCAAAGGCGGTAAGTATTTTTTCATAGCTGTCCTTCGTTCCTGTGGTGTCCTTATCCATCCGAAGCACCCGAATCCCGGGAAACCTCCTGCTGAGCTGTTCTTCTATCTGCTGCGTCCCCGCCTTAAAGCCCAGAAGATAGGGCGATGCGCAGGAGGGACAGCGGGCCGGTTTCGCCGTCTCGTACCCGCAGTAATGGCACACAAGCCGCTCGCCCATATGATGGGAAAGGGAAACGTCACAGTGGGGACATTTCATCACATACCCGCAGGAACGGCAGGACACAAATCCCGCATATCCCCTGCGGTTCAAAAACAGCATTGTCTGCTCCTTTTTCTTAAGACGCTCCTCCATCAGCTCCTGAAGCTTTCTGCTGAAAATGGAACGGTTCCCGCTTTTTAATTCCTTTCGCAAATCCACAATGGAAGTCTGCGCCAGCGTGCCTCCCGTAAGCCTTCTGGGCAGGGTAAACAGCTCGTATTCTCCCTTCCCGGCTCTATAGTAGGCCTCCATGGAGGGGGTTGCCGAGCCCAGTACCAACGAGGCGCCCTTCATGCGGGCCAGCTCCTGCGCCGTTTCCCTTGCATGGAACCTGGGCATGGTCTCGCTTTTATAACTGGACTCATGCTCCTCGTCCATGACTATCATTCCCAAATCGGGAAAAGGAACGAAAAGCGCGGAGCGGGGGCCGATAATCACATCGATTTCCCCTTTCTTTGCCCGCTCATACTGGTCGTATTTTTCCCCCGCCGACAGGGAGGAGTTCATCACCGATACCCGGTCGCCAAACCTTTTATAAAACCGCAGCAGCGTCTGGTAGGTAAGCGCAATTTCAGGAATCAGCATAATGCTCTGCTTTCCTCTCTCCGCCATCCCTTCAATGAGTGATAAGTAAACTTGCGTCTTTCCGCTTCCGGTGATGCCGAAAATCAGGCTGGGGCTTTTCTTCCCCGCGTCAAAATCCGACAGAATCTTTTCCACAATCCTTTGCTGCTCGCCGCTAAGCTGCTTTCCGCCCTCCCCTGCCGTCTCAATTTTCACCGGATTCCTGTAATAGCTCTCGCTTTCTATAGACAAAGCGCCCTCGCTCTCAAGGCTCCTGAGGGTTGCGGGCGAAACATTCAGCTTTCCTGTCACCAGGCTGTAGGGCAATACCGGCTCGCTGCAAAGCTCCGAAAGCACCCTTGCCTTTGCCCACTGACGTTTCCTTATGCTTTCCCCCAAAAGGGAACGCACCTCCTCCGGGGTCATGCGCCGGAGAATCTTCTTTTTTTCCTTCGGCTTCATGGAGCGCTTTACAGGAAGCACCGTCCGAAGCGCCGCAATCATGGTTGAGCCGTAGTTCCGTTTCATCCATGCCGCCAGCCGGATAGCGTCCGCCTCAACCGGTACGCTGCCCCTTGAAATATCCTCTATATATTTCTGCTTATGGTCGGGAAATTCCGCCTTTTCCGTTATCTCCACCACATAGCCCTGCCGCAGATGATTGCCCTTTCCAAAAGGGACAAGGACGCACATTCCCTCCTCCAGGACTCCCAAAAGCTTTTCGGGAATCTTATACTGGAAGGTTTTATCCACTTTTTCATGGGAAATATCAATAATGATATTCGCATACCTGCCCTGGGCCATGCCTCGTCTGCTCCTTTTCCATACGGCCTTACCCGAAAGCCGTCTTTGTCTCTTCCGTTCTCCCGCCGTCAGCCTTTTTGCCTCTCCCTGAGGATTTCCGCTATCAGCACCCTTTCGTCCATGGGATGCTTTACCCCGCAAACCTCCTGATAATCCTCATGGCCTTTTCCGGCCAGCACAATAATATCCCCCGGCTGTCCATTGTCAATGGCGTATGCAATGGCTTCCTTCCTGTCGGGGATTTCGATATACTTTCCGTCTGTCCTGTCAATTCCGGTTCTGATATCCGCAATAATGGCCTCCGGCTTTTCGTTCCTCGGGTTATCCGAGGTGATAATGGAAAAATCCGCATACTTCCCGCTGATTTCCCCCATTTCAAAGCGGCGCGCCCTGTCCCGGTTGCCCCCGCAGCCGAAAAGGCATACCAGCCGTCCGGGCTCATACTCCCGCAGCGTCGTTAAAAGGCTCTTAAGGCTCATGCCGTTATGGGCATAGTCAATCAGAAGGGTAAACTTATCCGACACCGGAACCCTTTCGATTCTTCCTTTCACATGAGCGCCCAGAAGCGCTTTCTTTATCCCGGGGATTTCCACCCGGAAATGGCTGCAGACCGCAATAGCCGTCAAAGCGTTATAGACGCTGAAACGCCCCGGCATGGGAACCTCCACCCGGAATGCGTTTCCGTCCTTTTGCCTTACGGTAAAATCAACTCCCAGCTCTCCCGGCTTGTTTACCAGCCTTAAATCCTCCGCATAGCTGTCGGCCTCCCTGTCGAAACCATAGGTTTCCACCCTGCAGGTGTGACCTTTCAAAACAGCCTCCATATGAGGGTCGTCTCTGTTTACAATACCCAGACGGCACTGTCTGAAAAGAAGTCCCTTACATGCCTGATATTCCTCAAAATCCGCATGCTCGTTGGGGCCGATATGGTCGGGCTCTAAATTGGTAAAAATACCGATTTCAAAGGTAAAGCCCTGGGTTCTGTGGAGCTTGAGCCCCTGAGAGGCCACCTCCATCACCACAATCTGGCAGCCCGCCTCCTCCATCTCCTTGAAATACTGCTGGAGAGTAAAGGATTCCGGCGTAGTGTTGCCCGCCGGGATATGCTTATCTCCGATAATGGTTTCGATGGTGCCCACAAGTCCCACCTTATAGCCCGCTTTCTCCAGAATGGATTTCATAAGATAGGTGGTGGTGGTCTTTCCCTTGGTTCCGGTAATGCCAATCACCTTGAGCCGGTCCGCGGGATGGCCAAAGTAAGCCGCCGCAATAAAGGCCATGGCGTATCTGGTATCTTCCACCTTGATAACGGTGATATCGCTTTCTTTCGGAAGCTCCACGTCCTTTTGCACCACCAGAGCCGCCGCGCCTTTTGCCGCCGCCTCCGCCGCATAATCATGTCCGTCCACATTGTAACCGCAGATACAAATAAAAAGGCACCCCCCGGTTATTTTCCTCGAATCATGGACTACCTCTTTTATTTCTTTGTCAATACTTCCTCTTATGCATTCAAAGGTCAGGCCCTTTAATAACTCTTTACACTTCATTACAACCTCCATGACATTTTTCCTATAATAAGATAACATGATTGATTGTTTTTTTCAATCTCTGTGGGGAGGGGAATTTTCGGAATGGGGGGAGATAGGACAGGGGGACGCTCAAAGAAGGAGCGCGTCCTTCGTCGCCCCGCTTTCGCTCAGATAAAAACGTAGCGGATGCTAGATTCGCGAGTTGCTGCGCAACTCGATACCTCATCAAGCACCGACGTTTTTATATGGGCTCCTTAAGGACGCGCGCCTTCTTTGAGCTGTTTCCCGCTGCCCTATACGCCTCCGAATTATCCTTCTGCACACAAGTTCTACTGAATCATATGCCTTATGTACTTATTGGCATAGTATTTTATCACATAGCATTAAAGCGGGCTATATAGTAAAATGTGCCAGTACACAGCCCGGAAAGATGTATGTTGCCTAAGGAGCCCATATAAAAACGTCAGTACTTAACGAGGCTGTAAGCTGCCATGCAGCTTGCAAGCCGAGTTTAGTACTGCTACGTTTTTATCTGAGCGAAAGCGGGGCGACGAAGGCAACATACATCTTTCCGGGCGTGACACTCGCTCACAACTTAACACTTTCCCCCCGCTTCCCACTAACTTAATACGTTTTTTATTTTTTGTTAAGAGGATTTTAGATTTTTAACATAATTCGGACACACTTTAAACACATTTTACCCTTATGATATTAATCAAGATAGTTGAACAACTCACTATCTCCCCCCTCATAAGAATGCGAAGCCTCCGGAAGCCCCGGAGGCTTTTGCATTGCCTGAAAACTATCTCAGCAGTAATGCTGCATGACTATCTGTATGCTTTCCCTGCCCGCAAAAGAATTCATCTCGGGATAGTAGGCGATGCTGATTACCATCTCCGCCTTCCCCAGGACGCCGCCGGTTCCTGCGTACATCCGGCTGTTGCTGGCGTCTGCATACATCCGGCCGCCGGATGCCCTTCCGCCTCCTCCATACGGACTGCCTGCCCCGTATGCGCCGTTTCCGTATAGCCCGTCTACGGCCTGCCGCCCGAATTTCTCCGCCAAAAACAAATCAAACCGTTCCAAGTCCCCGAAATAAATCATCTCATAGCCGTTTCCGCTCTCGTCCTCTATCCGGTATTTTCCCACGTTCTGATTTTTTCCCAGTTTCCTGCCGGATAAAAGGCGGATGCCCTTTCTGGCAAAGAGGGGCTTTGGGTTGCCTGTCCCGAAAGGCTCAAGGCATGACAGCTCCCTTATAAACTCCTTATTGGCATAGGATAGAGGCATGGGCACGTCGATATGTATCACTTCCTCGAAGTCGTCGTCTGTAAGACGGCAGCTTTCGTTTAACCTTTTCCGAAAAACCTCCACCGACGCCTCGTCGGGCAGGGAAAGCCCCGCCGCCATCTTATGTCCCCCATATCTGGTAAACAGCTCCTTGCAGGCGCTTATCTCATCATACATATGATAGGCTTCGATGGAGCGGCCGCTTCCCTTTACGCCGTCCTCTCCCTTCGTCAGCACAAAAGCCGGTTTCCCGTACTTTTCCCGCACTTTTCCGGCAATGATTCCCGCAAGGCTCTCATGGCAGTCGGGAAGATAGACCACCAGGACTCTGTCGGCCTTAATTTCCGTACTCTCCACCTGCCGGATGGCCGCCTGCAGCCCTTCCTCCGTCATCTGCTTCCGGCTTTCGTTTAAGTTTTTCAAATCTCCGGCAATGGTAACCGCTTCCCGCCAGTCCTTTGAACCGAACAGCTCCAGCGCCCGCTTTGCCGTATCCAGCCTTCCTGTGGCATTCATACAGGGGCCGATGATAAATCCCGCATGATAAGGGGAAAGCGCCTTTTCCTCTATTCCGTTGACCATAAGAAGCGCCCGGAGTCCTGAATTTTTCGTTTTCGCAAGAAACTCCAGACCGTATTTTACAATAATCCGGTTTTCATCCCGAAGCTCCATCACATCACAGACGGTTGCAAGGGCCGCAAAGGAAAACAGCCCCTCCATGATTTCCGCTCTCTTTTCCCGGGGCATCTCCTTTTCACCGAATCTGTCAAAAAGCGCCTGTACCAGCTTAAGAGCAACTACTGCTCCGCAAATCCCCGGGAAGGGATACCCGCACCCCTGCTGCTTCGGGTCAACAACGACGTCCGCCTCGGGCAAAAGATACGTCCGCTCTCCCTCCTTTTCCTCAAAGGGCACCTCATGGTGGTCGGTCACCACCACTGTCATTCCAAGCTCCTTTGCCAGCGCAATCTGGGGCGCTGCCGCAATTCCGTTATCGCAGGTGACAATGGTGTCAACTCCCTCCGCCGCCGCGTCCCGCACCAAAGCCTCGTTTAAGCCGTAGCCGTCCTTTATCCTGTGGGGAATTACCGTGTCTGCATTTCCCCCCAGCATACAAAGTCCGGTAATCAGAATATGGGAAGCGCAGATACCGTCCACATCATAATCGCCGATTACCCGAATCCGCGCTCCCTCCGCAATCTTCGCTGCAATAATTTCCGCCGCCTCCTTCATGCCTTTCATCAGCAGCGGGTCGTATAAATCCTCCAGATTCCCGTGCAGATACTTCTCGATATCCGCATCCTCCACCAAATCCCTGTTTCGCATGATTCTCGCCATCACCGGCGTAATGTGGTACTTTTCCGCGATTTTATCAAAATCCGCCCTCTTGGCGGCCACCATCCATTTTGCCATTTTAACCTCGTTTCCTCTATCAAAAAGCGTCCCGCATTGCGGAACGCTTTTTTTACAATATACTTACTCGCAAAGCCGGCCTGCTATGCCGTCTTTTTCTGCGGGAACACCTTGCGCAGAACCAGCCACAGCGCACCGGTAATGCATACGGAAGAATACGTACCGCAGAGGATACCTGCCATCAGAGGCAGCGCAAACTCTTTCACGGAGGACACGCCGAACGCATACAGCGCCGCCACCATGATAAAGGTTGTCAGGGAAGTAAAAATACTTCTTGAAAGTGTCTGGGTGATACTGTCGTTGACCATATCCTCCAGAGATTCCTTTCTGCCCATGTTGTGCATGTTCTCCCGAATCCTGTCAAAAATAACGATGGTTGCATTGATGGAATAACCCACAATGGTCAGCATACATGCGATAAATGTGGTTCCCACGGATACCCGCACAATCGCGTAGAAGGCAAGAACCACCAGTACGTCATGAATCAGTGCTACAACGGAGCTTGCGCCGAAACGGATATCCTTAAACCGCAGCCAGATATAAAGCAGCATACAGATAGTGGCAATCACAACGGCAATCACCGCATCCGATTTCATCTCGCTGCTGATGGTGGAGCTGATGGTTTCCGTGGTAATCTTCTCCGCATCTACTGCAAAATTATCCACCATCACGTTTTTCAGTTCTTCCCTCTCGTCCAGATTCAAGGAGCGGGTCTTGAAAATCACCTCGTCCGTTCCCTCCACCTTCTGGGTCTGGACATTTCCGTCCCCTGTAATTTTTTCAATGAGAGGAACCACCTTTGCATCGATATCCCCGAGAGGCATATCTTCATTAAAAGTAATATTCGTGGAAGTACCGCCCACAAACTCAAGGCTGTAATTCAAAGCCCCGCCAATCTGGGACTTGTTGATTCCCATAAACACAAAGCCCGCCAGAACCGCCGCAATGGAAATTCCGAAGAACACCTTTCTCTTTGAGGTAAAGTCTACTGCCTTGCGCTCCTTTGCCCTGCCGTAAAGCTTTTCGCTCTGTAAGCCCATTGCAAAGAAGGCTTTCATGAGCAGTCTGGTAATCGCCATAGCCGTAAACATGGAAAGGATAATACCCAGAGCCAGCGTGGCCGCAAAGCCCTTAATTGTGCCTGAGCCCAAAAATCCAAGTACCGCCGCCGCAATCAGCGTGGTCACATTGCCGTCCACAATGGCGGAGGTTGCTTTCTTATAACCGATATCAATAGCAGATTTTACGGTTTTGCCCTTTGCAATCTCCTCCCTGATACGGGCGAAAATAATCACGTTGGCATCCACCGCCATACCGATAGACAGGATAATACCTGCAATTCCCGGCAGGGTCAGTGTGATTTCAAAGGCATCCAGCAAAATCACAATCAGCTCCACATAAAGCCCAAGGGCAAGGCTGGCCGCCACCCCTGAGAGATGATAAACCGCAATCATAAAAATTACGATAATGGCAAAACCTACTGCCGCCGCTTTGATACTGGTGGAAATGGCTTCTTCCCCAAGCTGCGCCCCCACAATCTTGGAATGCAGCTCCTCCAGCTCCAGCTTAAGTCCGCCAATCCTGATGGTGGTTGCAAGCTGCTGGGCTCTTTCATAGGTAAAGTTTCCCGTAATCTGCGCCTGTCCGTCGGTGATAGCCGAGTTTACATTAGGGGCGCTGATAATCGTGCCGTCATAATAAATTCCGATGGATTCTCCGTTTTGAAGGGCCTTTGTGGTTGCGTCGGCAAACTTCTTCGTTCCCTCCTCTGTCATGGATAACTGCACCACAAACTCGCTGTTCTGCATGCTGTTGGTCATGGAGCCGGCCTGAGTTTCCTTCACATCCGTTCCCTCCAAAACCACGCTTCCGTCAGCGATAAGCTGGTCGATATCCTTATACAGGGCATAGACAATCTCGCCCTCGTCGTCGGTTCCCAGCGCCTGATAATTGGGATTTCCGTCAGGGTCATACTGGGAAATAAAATACAGGGAACCGGGCTTTCCAAGCTCCTCCAGGATAGCTCCTGCATCCGAAACGCCGGGAATCTCGATGTTAATCCGGTTGCTTCCCTCCTGATATACCACCGCTTCGTTGCTGTAGCTCTCCACACGCTTTTGCAGCTTGTATATGGTATCCGCCATATCCTCGCTTGAAGGCTCCGCGTCTCCCACCACCTGATAGGTGATGCTGACGCCGCCCTCCAAATCCAGTCCCAGATTAATACTGGCCGCTGAACCGGAACCGTCCGCCCCTATTCCTACTGCGGCGGTATACCCAAAACCGCCAAGAAGCAGCAGAAATACCAGCAGAATTACAATTGCTTTACTCTTCTTCATTGCTTTCTTCTCCTTCTGATTCGGCCAAAGCCGCTTTTATCATAATCGCGCACTCAATACGCTTATTCTGTAATTCGCATCCAAGGTCGTAGGTGTCGTTGATATGCCCGTGGAAATTGTAGGAATTGGCGGCGCACCCGCCGCTGCAGTAAAACTTTGCAAAGCAGCTCTTACACTTTTCCCTGGCATAAACGTTGCAGGTTTTAAACTCGTCCCTGATATCCGTCCGGGTAATCCCCTCGTCCACATTCCCCATAAGGAAATCCTTAACGCCCACAAACTGGTGACAGGGATACAAATCCCCCCAGGGCGTTACCGCCAGATATTCCGTTCCCGAGCCGCACCCGGAAAGCCGCTTGGCAACACAGGGCCCGCCCGTAAGGTCTATCATAAAATGGAAGAAATTGACTCCCTTTCCTTCCTTTCTTCTATTTAAAAGCGCTACCGCAAGCCTGTCATATTCCGCTAAAAGCTTTGGCAAATCCTCCTCCCGAAGGGCATAGTCCGCAGTCGGGGGCGCAACCACCGGCTCCACGGAAATCTGCTCAAAGCCCAAATCCGCCAGATGAAGCACATCCTCCGCAAAATCCAGATTGTTCCGCGTGAAAGTTCCCCTTACATAATAATTCGTCTGGTTCCGGCTCTTTGCCACCTTGAGGAATTTCGGGACAATGGTGTCATAGCTTCCCTGACCTCCTCTGTGGGGGCGCATGAGGTCGTTGATTTCCTTCCGACCGTCGATGCTCAGGACGATATTTGCCATTTCCTTATTGGCAAATTCCATGATTTCATCATTTAAAAGTATGCCGTTGGTGGTGAGGGTAAAGCGGAATTTCTTGTGGAAAGGCTCCTCAAGGCTCCTGCCGTAGGCCACCAAATCCTTTAACACCTGCCAGGTTAAGGTGGGCTCCCCGCCGAAAAAATCCACCTCAAGATTTACCCGGTTCCCGGAATTTTTCACCAGAAAATCCAGCGCCTTTTTCCCTACCTCCAGGCTCATAAGCGCCCGTCCGCCGTGGTACTCGCCTTCCTCCGCAAAGCAGTATTTACAGGCAAGGTTGCAGTCATGGGCAATATGGAGGCATAAGGCCTTTACCACTGTCTCCCGCTTTTTGAAATCAGTGATATAGTTTTCATAGATATCGGGCGCATACAGCAGCCCCGCTTCCCGAAGCTCCATTACCTGCTCCACGGCGTCTGCAATGTCCTCAGGCCCGTAGATGGCGGCGCCGGCTATGCCCTTGCTGTCAGTACTGCCGGCAGTCCTGCTGCCCGCGTCTTTGCTGTCTGCCTTACTTCCGGCGGTATCGCTTCCGGCATTTCCGCCCTGCAGACGCCCGCATACCCTGTCTTTTATCTCAGCCTCGGGGCACCCGGCCCCAAGGGCCTCCTCCACCAGAGGAACCACATCGTAAACCACATCGTCCACAACATGAACAGAACCGCTGTTCACGTCCATGACAATATTATAGCCGTTGTTTTTATACTGATGTATCACTTTTCTTATCCTTTTCCTGTCTTTTATGGCGCGTCAAAAAGAGCCTTCCGTCTCCCTGCACACACAATAAGCAGCGGCAGACGCCGCTGCTTGATTCTTTTTACAATGAGCCGGCTCGCAAAGCGCGGCAGCGTTTGCTGCAGTAAGCTGACAGCGTTTGCCGCAATAAGGCGCAAACGCTGCGGGCGGGCTGTCCGCTTACGCTTTTACCTTTTCACAGCTCTGATTTCCTACTGTGCAGGAAGTCTTGCAGGCTGACTGGCAGGAAGTCTGACATTCTCCGCAGCCGCCCTTTTTCATGGATTCTTTCAAATCTCTTGTTGCCAGTGTTTTAATTCTCTTCATAATAAAATCTCCTTTTTCTGTCCGCATACCGGCGGCTCCATCTCCGCTCCCGGATTTTTATAGTATAGCATAATTATTTACTTTGGAAAAGCGTTTTTTACAAAGGATTTACTCTTTTTCGTGCTCCTTTGCATCTTCCGAATCGGAAGACTCGTCAGACTCCCCTCCGACGTCTCTGTCCGGCTCTTTTTCGGGAAGCGTCATTAAAACCTTGACGATTCTGTTCTGACTGATTCCCTGAACCTTCAGCGTAATGCCCGCTTCGGTGACAATCGTTTCACCGTCCTCCGGCAGTCTGTCCAGATGCTCTATTAAAAGCCCGCCGATGGAATCATAATCCTCGGAAGAAAGAAGCGTGCCAAGCTCATCGTTGATATCGCCAAGCTTCATGCTTCCCTCCACCAAGTAAGTCCTCTCTCCGACCTCCTGTATCAGCTCTTCCTCGTCCTCGTCATACTCGTCGCGGATTTCGCCCACGATTTCCTCCAGCAAATCCTCTAAGGTAATCATACCTACCGCCGCACCGTATTCATTTAAAACGAAGGAGACGTTCACCATCTTTTCGCGCATCTCCACCAGCAGGTCCGCCGTCTTTTTGAACTCATAGGTGTAGTAGGCCTGACGCATGATGTCGCTGATTTTGAACTGGTTCCTGTCCTCCACCAGAATAAAATCCTTGATGTTTATCAGACCGATTATATTATCCTTGTCTTCCCTGAAAACAGGAATACGGGTATACATACATTCCTTAAAAAGCGCCATGACCTCGTCATAGCCGGCATCCTCATTGATTGCCGCCACGTCGATTCTGGGAATCATGATATCCTTGGCAACCGCGTCGCCGAAATCGAACACGTTGTAAATCATTTCCCGTTCTTCCGACTCGATAACGCCGTCCTCATGGCTGACCTCCACATAGGTCCGAAGCTCGGTTTCCGTCATGGCGGTTCTCTTGTTGGTATCGATATGTAACAGCTTCATCAGCCCGTTGGCCAGCTTGTCAATCACAAAAATTACCGGCGTCAGCAGCTTTATCAGCCCTGAAATAATTGCGGCGTAAAGAAGCGCCAGCTTTTCCGAATATACCATCGCCATGTTTTTGGGGACAATCTCTCCGAAGATTAATATCACCACGGTCAGAATTCCCGTGGCAATTCCCACGGAAAGATGAATTTTCAGCGCCAGCGTTGTCATAAGAGACGAAGCCGTAAGATTCACAATATTGTTTCCAATTAAAATCGCGCTCAGCATTTTCCCGTACTTTTCGAGTACATTAAGAGCCGTCTTTGCCCGTTTATCGCCGTCGTCCGCCAGGGATTTCAGCCGGACGCGGTTCACTGTGGTGAGCGACGTCTCCGCAGAGGAGAAAAAGCCTGACAAAAGCACCAGAATCAATAATGAAAACAATTGTATGACACCATCGGTATCCAAAATTAAAATCACTCCTTATTCTATAGAATTTAAATTTACTTATGGCAATATTACAATATCGGGTATTCTCTGTCAAGTTCAGACATATGATTGTAATACAGATTATTAAGATTTTTTGTGCGAATCAATAAAAAACAGGAGGCTCTCATGTTAAAAAAACTAAACCTCAGTTCACGGCTTACCTTCATATTAAAATGCCTGCTCATATCTTACCTGCTGACCACCGGCCTGCTCCTTCTGCTTGCCCTGATGCTTTACCGCTTTGATTTGTCGGAAAAGACAGTTTCCATATGCATCATCGGCATTTACATAATTATCACTTTCCTTGCGGGCTTTCTCGCCGGGAAACGGGAAGGCAGCCGGAAATTCCTTTGGGGGCTTTTAATGGGCGGACTGTATTTCACCATTCTTATCGTGATTTCCCTGATTATCAACCAGGGCATGAACGAGGTATCGGGAAACTTCTTTACCGTCCTTGTCCTGTGCTGCGGCAGCGGAATGCTGGGCGGGATGCTTAGCTGACAGAATACATTGACAGACGCTGTATGCCTTACAAGCCGGCTTTTTGCAGCAAACGCTTCCATGCTTCGCAAGCTGCCTTATTGTAATAAGAGCCGGTGCATCCGCCTATCCATGCACCGGCTCCCACGCACAAGCATTCCCCTTTTACACTGCCTGTCTCGCGCTCATTTCCTGTATCAACTTTAATATATCCTGTACGTGTTCCATCTGTTCAGGACTGAAGCATTCAAGAATGTCAACTACCTTTTCCGGTACTTTACCGTTTTCCCGTCCGCCTAATATATAGTCGTTGCTGACGCATAGCGCCTTTGATATTTTTGAGAGAATTTCTACTGTGAATCCTTTCTTTCCCGTTTCAATTTCATATAAAAACTTTGATGAAATATCAACCTTCTCTGCAAATGCATCACGTGTGTAACTGTTTGCCTCCCGTAACTTTCGTATCCTTTGTCCAACATTTTTGTCTGACATTTCTCTTCCTCCCAACACACAAAACCTAGACCGTTAAATGCTCCAAACCACAATATGTGGCAATAAAATTATTATAGCATGCATTTCCTGAAATGCTGATTTATTCACTCAATCATACGTTATTTATAACCAATACCTGTAAACTTCCAAAATATGACATATTTCTGCAATATTTTTCGGATTGGCATCGATTCAGCAAATAATTCATCCCATTACCCCAAAATTTATAAAATTAACCTAAAGTTACGAAGAAAGGAAACAGCCATGCAGGAATTTCTTAAAAGGCAATATCAGTTCAGTGATTTTCAAATTGCACAGCTTCAGTTTTTTGTGAAGACTATTGCCTCGGAACTCAGTAAATTTCTGATTATGGGATTCATTTTCAGAGACAGACTTGGATTGTATCTCTTTGCCATGGCGGTCATGCTGCCGCTTAGAATTGCTGTAGGCGGATTACATTGTAAAACGTATATTTCCTGTTTTCTGGTGTCGTTTTCCTATGCGTTCCTGTCACTGATGGTTTTACCGAATATTCCGGTAAATAAACTGTGCCAGATGATTTTTCTCTTTGTTTGTATGCTTTGTAACTATTTCGTAGGGCCTGTTACTTCCACAGTCCATGTGGCGCTGAGCGAGCAGCACGTGAGCAAGGTTCGGATGCAGGCATTTGTTTTCATCTTCTTTTATATTGTTGCTTTGTATATAGTTCCTGAAAACGCCTATATGACAGTGGGTTTTTGGGTGATTATATTACACACACTGCAGCTGATTGCTGCAAGAATATTAAAGAAAGGAGAACCTTATGAAAGAAAAATTGATTAAAGTGGGCAAGGTTTTACTGACCACTTGCATGCTTTGGGGCGCTGGGATTGGAGTTGGTATTACGAGTGCCTTTTTCTTTGGAGAATATGAATATCCTACTAGAATATTAGAAAAATAATGAATAAAAAAGAAACCATTAAGTGGTTTCTTTTTTATTTGAAATGTAAAATGATATCCAATTTATTCCATCTATCTCTTTATTTTGACATAATAAAGTTAATTTATATTCATCACAAATTGTTTTTACATGGTATAAACCTAATCCCCTATTCTCACCTTTTCTACTATATCCTTTTGTAAAAAATAAACCAATTTCTGAATAACTAACGTAATCGCTCTCATTCCTAATTTCTATGCCAAATTCGCCATTATCATCCTCTTCCATCCAAATATAAAGTTTTCTATATTTCGGTAAATTTAACATAGCTTCAATAGCATTTTCAATCAAATTTCCAATTATTTCAACCAACTTATAAATAGGAATTCCAACATCTAGCTCCTTAATACTTATATGATAAGAAATATTAATTCCTAATCTATCAATTTCAACAAATTTTCCGTATAAAAATCCTATAATAATTCTATTTCCTGAATTCAGCATTTTGTTGAACTTATTTTCATTGGTTACTACTTGGCAATAGTCTTTTTGTGCCTCAACCAATTCATCATAAGTTCCATAAATATAATGTTGACTATAAATAACGTTAATATGATTATCAAATTCATGTTGTCTCGACCGAATATTATCAATTAAATTATCAAAAGAATTTGCATATAATCTATGCATTTTTAATTCTGTTTCAACTTCTTTTGACTTAATTTTGTATTTTCCCATTTTAACAACCAAAGAACAAATCATTATGATACAAATAGCAAATAGAAAATATTGAAGAAATTCTAAATGATTAATGAAATTTAAATTTTTAAAATTGGTTAACCAAAAAACTATTATTAATATGCAAAGAACTAAAGCAAGAACCAAAATCTTTTCTTTATCTATCAACAAATTACATAACCACGTTAACTTTATTTTGGGAAATATTAATGTTACTATTATTAAAACAAAAATATTTGAACACAATAACCGCATGCCAATAATCATCTTTTGATTATCAAACATATATAATAACATCATCACAATCATCTGAAGTATAGATATAATAATAGCATTCAATATATTATTTATTATTAACTTTTTAATATCAAATCCAAACTCTACAACACAATAACCCGCAATAATCGGATAAAACAACATAGATAACTCTTTCGGCCACCCAAAATAATCTATCGCCTGCATCATTATCATTTCAATTGTCATCAGACTGGCTGTCGCAATATCAAATCTGAATTTCTTCCCATACAAGCGATGCAAACATACTGCAATTGATAACGCTTCCAACACAACGCAAATTCTATCTACCATTTTCAAACTCCGCAAGCACTTTTTTCTTAAATGTAATTCCAATCATAACCTTGTCATTGATATCCTTGAAGGAAATGTATCTGTTTTGGACATCAATGTTATAGACATGGTTCTTATTGATAATCGTGCTTCTGCTGCATTGTATCAGGCAGGACGCGTCAATTTCACTCAGCAGTTGTTTGCAGGTTTTATAAGGTATTGTCAGTATGTTATCCTTTTTCATATGGATACAGATTTCATGGTTGATACTTTCCATATAGAAAATATCATCTACCTTTACAGGATAAAGAATACCGTCTTTTCTAAAACAGTAGGTTTGTTCTTCCTCCTTTTCCGTAGAAAAATTTAATGCCTTTTTCACTACCTGTTTAACTCTCTCCGGTGAAAAAGGCTTCTCTATGTAGCTCAGGCAGTTTAAGTCGGTATAAGCATACTTTGTAGTATCTTCCAACGAAGTGACGAACACTACAGGCGTGAACATATATTTCGGAATCGTCCTGATTCTCTCTACCAGACGCAGGCCGGAAGTGTCTCCTGATTTCTTTGTATCTAAAATGATATCTATTATGAATACATCAATGGTCTTTTCCAATAAAGTAGCGTATGCCGTACTTACGTCCCTGACCGCATAAACAATAGTTCTCTCATCCACCTCCAATACCAGTTTCTTCATCATTTCCAACTGTGATTTACTATCTTCAACGATTAAAACTGACTTTTTCATAATGCACCTCACGACTTAAGAAACCCATATACCTGTTCCACAAGAGATAAAATACTTTTTCTTACAGGCGGCGTAATGTCATTCCACAAATCGTTTATAATCAGGCTTTCAACATTAATACAGTTGAAAAGCAGGCTGGGTTTGCAGCCTGTTTCTTCATAAATGCGAAGCAATAGCTCCGCATCCGGGCACAGCTGTTCTTTTTCCAGCTTACGATATTTTTTTATATTTACGCCTAATTTTTCAGACATCGGTATCTGGGCAATTCCGGCAATCTTTCTCGCTTCGTACAAAACTGATTCAAATTTTTCCTCGCTTGCCCTCTTTTTCAGGATTCCGATTTCACATTTTGTTTCAAAGCTGATATCCAGGACGCATTTATTGATTCCCTGCTCCAAAAACCATACGACAGCGCTGAGCAGTTCCTTTCTGTACCTTTCCTCCACTCCATCCATCAGGAGATTTAATTCGGAAGTATTTTGACGTGTCTCCTTTCCTGTTATAAAATAATCTACATCCCACCCCATCTCCATAAGAAGCGCCAGTACTTTATAGGGTATGATTATTTTTCCAAGTTCCATCTTGCTAAATTGGCTTTGTGTAATACCAAGCTCACTGCTGGTTTCTTCCTGTGTCATGTTTAGCCGCAATCTGTACTGATTAAGCCGATGTAAAAAGTTATCATACTTATCACGCATAAACCAATCCCTCACGAACTCTCTTTTGTTCTTTTATTTATAAATTTTACGAGATTGTACTTTTCCCACCCTAGAGTTAATTTTGACTATTTAAATATTATGCGAATAAATAATGATTTTGTGTAAAAAAGTTGAATAATTTCAAAAAAACAGCGGACAGTTGTGTAATAAAATATCCTGTCCGCTGTTTTACTCTGTTTACAACACCTCTACCTTACAGGCATGCTTCTTTGTCTTTCTGTCATAGCCGATTCCAACCGCCAGAATCCTTCCCGTGTATTTCGGCTTTTCCCCCACCTTCCCTTTAAAACGCAGCGCATAATTTCTGTCTTTTATCTGCCTGATTGCGTTTTCCGGGGTATCGTCCGCCTTTAACTCCAGAATCAGCCCATCCGCTCCTTTCCGCTCCGGGTAAAAGATAAAATCCACATATCCCTCTCCGGCTTTGTCCTCACGCTCCACGCGGTATTTGTCTCTGGCGGAAAGATACACCAGATTGACTACTGCCGACAGCTCGATTTCACTGTTATAGGAAAAAATCGGTGATTCCGTGTCGTGGGCAAGTTTTAAAATCTCCGCCATTGTCCCGATATCGCCTGCCAGCGTCGCTTTCAGCATTCTGTCAGACTCTTTTGCAAGATTATGGATATAGCCCAGACTTTCATTTGTCAGCAAAAGCTCATCGTACTTATCCATCAGCTCCCTGTTGGGAATAAAGACCTCGCCGTCCTCATAAGTCAGAAGTCCGTATACCACCATTGCCGAATAAATCTGATTCTTTGTAAAAAGCTCCTGCGAAGTGGCTGCATAGCCCAAAAGCTCGATTGCCACCCTTCCTCCCGACACCATCATAACCAAATCATCCCGGATATCCTCTATATTATTACGGATATAATAGAAAATCTCATCATAAGGCCCCGAACCAGTCCAGTAGTTGCTTATCTGATTATTTGCCAGCGCTCCTACAACTGAACGGGGATTGTAGAGCCTTGCGCCGGCTGCCGTGTGATATCCGTCATACCATTTTGTCAGGTCTTCCCGCGTGATTTGAGGATTCTTTGTCTTCTTCCGGTAAACCTCGAACAGGCTGTCAACCTCCGAGTCCAGAAAACCGAAATGCTCGCTGAATTTTACCTTAGACACCATATCGTACTCAATAAACATATTCATCTCAGAACCGCTGGAATACTTCGCAATAGGCAGCACTCCTGTCATGTAGGCAAGCTTTACATAAGCCTGCCCTTTCAGCAGATTGCGCAGGAATCCCAGATAACTCTTTTTATTCTCCTCCGTCACAAAGCTCCTGTGAAAAATCGCATCCCACTCGTCCATCACAAAGATAAATCTGGTTCTTTCCTGTTCATATATCATCCGCAGATTATCCCATACCGCTTTGTTTATATCAAGATTAAGCGCGGGCCATTCCTCCGTCAAATCTCTGTTAATTCCGCTCTCGATACGATTCATATACTGTTCGTAGCTTTCACACTCTCTCGGCAGTATGCTGAAATCAATATATATTACGTGATAGCTGTTCAAATATTTCTGATAATTCCCGCTCTGCGCAATCTTAAGCGTACCGAAAACATCCTTTCCGTCTCCTGCTCTGCCAAAAAAAGCCGCAACCATATTTGCCATAACGCTCTTGCCAAACCGCCGCGGTCTGGTGAAGCAAAGGTATTTCTCCCCGCCTGCTATTGCCATGTCTATGATTTCGTCAATCATATCAGACTTGTCAACAAAAAATCTGGTTCCTGCAATTTCTCTGTATTCCTCAAACGGCGCTATGCTGTTTAAAAACATTCCCATACATGCTTCCCCCTGAAATGATTGTTTAAAAACAGTATATCATATATTTTTAAAAATGTATGCATCTACAGATACGATATTTGAGCCGGACTGAAATTGCTCATCGCAAAATCACCCTGATATCCTTCACGCTGCCTCCCACGCCAAGCCTGCGTCCTTTTTTACCCTCTTTTACAAAAACAGACACTTCTTTTTGCTCTCCGGGTTCAAGGTAAACCTTTTCAAATCCCACAAGCTCCTTTGCCGGACGCATCTTATGAATATCCTTCAAATCCGGCTCCTCGTTTTCCGTCAGGCAATACACCTGCACCGTTTCCGCCCCGGCAAGCTTCCCGGCATTGGTAATCCTGCATACCACACAGCCGTCTTCCTCCCGGTATACGGCGTCCTCATACCTGAAATTTGTGTAGGACAGGCCATGGCCAAAGCAAAATTCCGGCTCTGCACCAAAGGTTTCATTGAAGCGATATCCCACAAATATTCCTTCCCTGTAGGAAACGCTTTTTTCTCCTGCAAATTCCCCCAGCAAATGAGCCGGGCAGTCTGACAGGCTTTTATAAAAGGTTTCCGGCAGCTTACCGGAGGGGTTTACTCTGCCGAAAAGTACCTCTGCAAGCGCATAACCGCCCTCCATTCCCGCATAATAGCTCCACACCAATGCTCCCGCATTTTCTACCCATTCGCCCATTTCCACCGGGCTTCCGCCGATAAGCGTAACCACTGTGTCCGGCCTTGCCGAAAGTAGCCCGCGAATCAATAAGTCCTGCTCATAGGGAAGCTTCATATCCTGTCGGTCAAGCCCTTCACTGTCGTAATTATGATTTAAGCCTCCCACAAAAATCACCGTATCATAGGAGCTGTCCGCCGCCCGCTCCACAGCCTTCCTGCGCAGATTCGCTCTCCTTTGGGCTGTTTTCTCATTATTCGCTTCCTCCTTGTGACCGCATCCGCCGCCGTTTTCCAAACTTTTTTCCTGCCAGTTATCCGCCTCCCCCGATTCCTTTTTACCGCTTTCTCCATCAGTAAGGCTGCCGCTTTCATATCCCCTGACAAAATCCACCTGCGTATTTCCGCCCAGCAGCATTTTCATTCCCATCAGAGGCGAAATCTCATAAAGCGCCTTTATCTCCGCACTTCCGCCTCCGTTTGAGTGAATGCGCTCTGCGTTTTCTCCTATTACTAGGATTTTTTTCATATTTTGAGGAGAAAGGGGCAGAAGGCCGCTTTCATTTTTCAAAAGTATGATGGATTCCCTCGCGGTTTCAAGGGCTTTCTGCCTGTGCTGCGGCAGATTGTATGCGCCGGTTTTTCTTCCGGCGTTGCCGGATAATTCTTTCTCCCGCCCATCGTTTCCGGCAGCATCAGGCAGCGCCCTCTCCCGCTCATCACTTCCGGCAGCATCAGGCAGCACCCTCTCCCGCTCATCACTTCCGGCAGCATCAGGCAGCGCCTTCCTCCGTCCTCCGCTTTCTCCATGTACCGGGCAACCGTCCGCCGGAAGCATATGCAGCTTCATCATCAGCATCAGAATCCGCATAACCTTTTCATCTATCCTCTCCTCGGAAATCACTCCCTGCTCCACTTTCCTTTTCAGGGGCTCCGCCATAAAATATTCGTCAAAATTGTCTGTAACGGACATTTCAATGTCAAGCTCTGACAACGCTGCCAGCTCCGTGTCGTGGACGCCGCCCCAGTCGGAAATCACCACGCCCTCGTAGCCCCATTCTTTCCGAAGAATATCATGGAGAAGATAGTTACTCTGGCAGCAATGCTCCCCGTAAATTTTATTGTAGGCGCCCATAACGGAAAGGCATTTCCCCCTCGTCAGGCAGTCGTAAAAAGCGGGAAGATAGATTTCCCGCAGCGCCCTCTCCTCTATCTCCACATCCACCCAAAGCCGCTGTGTTTCCTGATTATTTGCCGCAAAATGCTTCACGCAGGCAGCCACGTCCCACTGTTGCACTCCCTTGATAAAGGGAACCGCCATTTCCCCTGTCAGATAGGGGTCCTCGCTGAAATATTCAAAATTTCTTCCGCACAGCGGGCTCCGCTTGATATTAATGCCGGGAGCCAGTATTACGTCCTTGCCTCTCCCTCTTGCCTCCGCTCCCAGTACGCTGCCCGTCTCGTAAGCCAGCTTCCGGTTCCATGTGGCGGCCAGAGCACTGTTACAGGGAAGATATGTTGCATAGTCGTCCCCGTGTCCTGCCGTCTTCCACTTATTCGCCTCAAATTCCTGACGCACCCCCATTGGCCCGTCCGACATTACAAGAGGCGGAATGCCAAGCCGCTCAACCCCCTTTGTCGAAAAAAGAGACGCTCCGTGAATCATTCCGATTTTTTCTTCCAGTGTCAGGGCTTTTGTAATCTCTTTTGCCCTGATTTTCATTTCATTTTCCCGCATTATGTTTCCCTTTTCCTTTCCTCATCTTTTCCTTCATTTCTGCGCTGCATTGCTGCGCAAAGCAATTTGCAGAGGTCTTTGACAGAATATACGAGCCGGAAAATATCGAAAGATACTTCCCGGCCCTGCCGATACTCATATTTCCACATAGCTTATGAATTCCGCCTGCGCAGTTGCCGCAGCAGGACAATCCGTTCGTTTAGTCACCGTATACAATCCTCACGGAAAATCCGCCCGCTCAACCGCCGTATGAAACCTTCACCGCAAAATCTGTCTCATCCTTGGTCAGTGTAATCACGGTATCCCTTCCCTGAACCTCCATAACGACGCCCTCTGCGCTTTCCGCAGCCTGATTCACCAGACGCACCCGGCATCCGGCGCCGCCGCGCACATGTCCCTTTATCATTTCTCCGTCTCTTTCAACGGAAACTGCCGCCAGCTCCCCGTTATCCTGACAGATAACCGTTTCCGCCTTTCCTTCAAGACCGAACACCTTCAGCTCCATATTTCCCTTAAAGTTATACTCTGCATTTTCAAAGGACACACCTGTTGCTATAATACTGTTCTTCCGCACCCACAGCGGGATTGACAGATATCCGTGCTGCTCTTTCCTCCATTTTCCGCCTAGGGCTGTTTCCCCTGTCAGATAATTTACCCACGTCCCTTCCGGCAGATAGTAGCCTGCCATTCCGTCCTCCCCGAAAACCGGCGCCACAAGAAGGCTGTCGCCCAGCATATACTGTCTGTCCAGATAACGGCAGTTAAAGTCCTCCTCAAATTCCAGCGCCATGCTCCGCATCATGGGAATCCCCGTCCGGGAAGTAACTACCGCTGAACTGTATAAATAGGGCAAAAGCTCCAGCTTCAGCTTTGTAAAGAACCGCAGAACATCCACCGCCTCCTCGTCGTAAACCCAGGGCACCCGGTAGGAGGTGCTTCCGTGAAGCCTGCTGTGGGTGGATAACAGGCCGAAAGCCGCCCACCTTTTATACACGTCCGGCGTTGAGGTGCTCTCGAAGCCGCCGATATCATGGCTCCAGAATCCAAAGCCGCTGCAGGTAAGGGAAAGTCCTCCCCGCAGGCTTTCCGCCATGGATTCGTACTCGGACCAGCAGTCTCCTCCCCAGTGTACCGGGAATTTCTGTCCGCCTGCCGTTGCGGAACGGGCAAAAAGCACCGCCTCCTCCTTTCCGCGCTTCCTTTCAAGCACCTCGTAAACCGCTTTGTTATAAAGATAGGTATAATAGTTATGCATTTTCACCGGGTCGGCTCCGTTTGCATATACGGTATCTGTGGGAATCCGCTCGCCAAAATCGGTCTTAAAGCAGTCCACTCCCATATCCAGCAGCTCCTCCAGCTTTCCCTGATACCAGCGTACCGCCTCCGGATTTGTGAAATCCACAATTGCAAGCCCCGGCTGCCACATATCCCATTGCCATACGTCGCCGTTTTTGCGTTTTAAGAAGTACCCCTTTTCCTTCCCCTCATCAAAAAGAACGGATTCCTGCCCGATATAGGAATTAATCCAGACGCAGATTTTGATTCCCTTTTCCTTTATTCTCTTAAGCATTCCCGCCGGGTCGGGAAATACCCGCTCATCCCAAACAAAATCCGTCCAGTGGAATTCCCGCATCCAGCAGCAGTCAAAATGGAAAACCGAAAGCGGAATGCCCCTCTCCTGCATACCGTCAATAAAGCCCATCACCGTCTTTTCATCATAACTGGTGGTAAATGAGGTGGAAAGCCACAGGCCGAAGGTCCATTTGGCCGGAAGATTCGGTTTCCCCGTCAAATCCGTGTACCGCACGAGCACATCCTTCATGGAAGGGCCGTTTATCAAAAAGTAGTCCAGACTTTCTCCTTCCACGGAAAATCCCGTTTTGCTGACCTGCTCCGTGGCAATCTCAAACTCCACCCGCTCCGGGTGGTTGACAAACACGCCGTAGCCCCGGTTCGACAGGTAAAAAGGAATATTCTTGTAGGACTGCTCCGTCCCTGTGCCTCCATCCTCATTCCAGATGGAAACAGACTGTCCGTTTTTCACAAAAGGGGTAAAACGCTCCCCAAGGCCGTAAATCAGCTCATCCACGGAAAGCCCAAGCTGCTGGCACATATAAGCGTTGCCCGGCTTATCGTACGCCAGTCCTTTCCAGTCCGTCTTCACATATGCCAAATCTCTGGCTGTGCTTTTTGTTAAAAGCTCTCCGTCTCTCTCAAAGCGCATCTCGAAGCGTTCCGTATTGATTACCAGACTTACGTGACCGCTCCTGACTGTAAGGATTTCTCCCTGCTCCTTCACTTCAAGGCTCTGCGCATCCGTTAGATTCAGCTCAAATTCCGGCTCTTTTTTCTGCACGCCCTTATGATGGTATACCTGCACCCGAAGCACCTCCGGCGCCGGGGAGCTGATTTTCAGGGTCAGGTTGATTCCCCCCAGGGTGTCGCCCTTTCTTTCAATTCGCATTGTGGGGGCGCACAAGGTCACCGAGGTTTCGTCCTTTCTCATTTCATAGACATGCTGCGGGCAAAAAGCTGCGATTCCTTCCTTATATAACCAGCATCCGTTGTGATATTTCATTATATCCTCCTATTCCAGTACCGCAGGCCCCCTTCCAGTACACCTTGGTCTGGAAGGGGGCCTGTCAATTTCCTTCTTATTCCACAAGCGCTACTCTTTCCTTAATAATTTCTGTCAGCATGCTTTCCGCCTCGCTCATGCCTGTGCCTTCCAAATCGTCAAGCATCTTGTCATAGGAAGCGTCAAAGTCGGCTTCGCTTCCGATTACACAGCTGATTAACGCCGACCATGCGACCTCGTCCAGCTTGTTGCCGATTTCGTCAAATTCAACCGGCTTGGTGTAAGCCCATATTGCGGAATATTTCGGAATTTCAAACTCCGAGGGCTGCGGATAAATATCCACCAGAAGGTCTACGCCCCAGGCTTCGCACCCTGCTTTCTGCTCCTCGTCGTACTCCGTCATTACCGCCCCAGGGCTGGCCGTCGTATAGGTACTTCCCGTGGAATCCTCAATTCCGTTGCCATAGCAGGGGAAAGGGAAATTGTGGAAGCCCACGCCCGTGTTCTTTTTGTAATCTTTATTCGTATTGCTCTCGTCGATTTCCTCCTGGGTACGGTAGCGGTGTCCTTCCTCGTCAATAAAATAGTTGGTTCCCTCAATTCCCCAGTTCACCAGCACCTGCCCCTCGTCGGAACAAATGAAGTCCAGATATTTGATAGCCGCCACCGGGTCCTTGCAGGCTGTGGTAATCCCAACGCCCTGACCGGTAGTAAGTCCCTGATACATCAGAGAAGGCGCCTTGGTGTTTGCGTCCATGGCAAGGGGAAGTCCGCAGTAGGTTTTATCCAGCTTGCCGTCCGCTTTCAGGATTTTTTCACCGTCGGCGTAATCCCAGTCCGTATCGAGAAGGGCAAGCACGCGCCCGGTTGATATCTTGGCGATATAATCCTCGTGTGTCTGTGTTGCAAATTCATGGTCCAGAACGCCTTCATTGTACATTCTGTTCAGCCATTTGAAATACTCGCGCACCTTTTCGGAGCGGAATTTGTAAACGGCGTTATAATTATCGTCCACAAGCCACTGTCCGTTGTCCGGCGCGCCCTCCGCAATATAGCCGGCAGGATTTCCAAGGGTAATCATCCAGTGCCAGTCGGCGGTGGAAAGGGTCAGTCCGATGGTTTCCACCCCGTCCTCCGTAGTGGGATGAGCCGCCATATAATCCTTAATCATTTTTTCAAATTTTTCCAGAGTATCCGGAACTTCATAATTATTTTCTTTCAGAACCGCCCACTGTATCTGCGCCGTTCCGGCGTTTTTATAGTTCATGCCTCCTATGGCATAGGAGGAAAGCTGATAAATGGACGGGTCCTCCGTGGAATGTTTCAGCTTGTCAAATTCTTCCCCGTACAGCTTCTTAATATTCGGGCCGTATTCTTCAATCAGCTCTGTCATATCAATCAGCGCCCCGGCGTCAATCAGGCTTCCGGCGTCCCCTTTTGCAAAAATCATATCGGGATAATTCTGCTCCGCAATCATAAGCGCCACCTTCTGGTCATCGGAAGATACCGGATACTCCGTTTTCAGCTTCACGCCGGTTTTCTCGGTAAGCGCCTGCGCTACCGGGTCTGTCCAGGGGTCTTCCACACCGTCCGCATTGTAAAAGGTCAGCTCTACCACGCCGCCTTCTCCCGAGCCACTCTCCCCGGAACCCGAACCGCCCCCGTCATTTTCGCCTCCGCAGCCGCCGAGCACTCCTGCCGTCAGAGCCGCCGTCAGTAATAAGGCAAATAACTTTTTTACCTGTCTTGCTTTCATAATTTTCCTCTCCTTTTCTTTCTGCCTGTTTCGTCACCGGCCCGCCGGGAGGCAGCTCCCTGTGCAGGCTGTTATCTGTTATCAATCCTTTACCGCGCCCAGCGTCATGCCGCCTACAAAGTACTTCTGCAGGAAAGGATATACAATCAAAATCGGAACCGTAGCGACAATGGTGATTGCCATACGCACGGACATGGGCGATACTGCGCTTTGAAGCTGCTCCGCCTGTGCGTGGGGGTCTATCTTAATACTTGCCTTTTCCATAATTTCATAGAGCACATACTGCAATGTGGGCAGGTCTCTCGCATAAAGATAGGTGTCCATAAAGGCGTTCCACTGGCCTACCGCAAGGAACAGAGCCACCGTCGCAATGGTTGGCGTGCAAAGAGGCAGAATCACCTTCAGCCAAATCACAAAATCATTGGCCCCGTCAATCTTCGCCGCTTCCTGAAGGGCTAAAGGCAGACCTTCAATGAAAGAACGCATCAGGATTACATTATACACCCAGATAAGGCCGGGGATAATATATACCATAAAGTTGTTGCTAAGATGCAGCGTCCTTGTCAGCAAAAGGTACTCGGGAATCATGCCTCCGCTTACATACATTGTCACGATAAACAAAATGGTAAAGGGCTTGTTGAAATAAAAATCCTTTCTGCTTAGCACATAGGCAAGCATTGCCGTGCAGACCACGCCGATGAGCGTTCCCACAAGGGTTCTTGCCACCGACATTACAAAGGGGCCGCCCAGGCTGTTTTCCGTAAAGATATAAATGTAATTGCTGAGCGTAAACTTTCTTGGAATAATGAAATTGATATTCCTCATGGTGTCCATAGGGTCGTTAAAGGAAATTGCCAGCACGTTCAGGAACGGATATACCGTCATGACAATGAGCAGCAGGCAGAATACCACCAGGACATAGTCAAAAGCCTTTTCGCTTTTCGATGTGTTTTTAATCTGATAATTGTTCGCCATTTTTCCGCCTCCTTATACAAGCCTGTTCTCGCCAAGCAGCCCGGCAACCTTATTGGCAATAAACAGTAAAATGATGCCGACCACCGACTGGAACATACCTATGGCAGTACCAAGTCCGTAATTGTTACTTCCGATACCGCGGACATAGGCAAACCACGAAAGCACCATTGCATGGTCCTGAACAATACCGTTGCTGAGAAGCATCTGACGCTCCATTCCCACGTTGAGCGCTCCGCCGATACTCATAATCAGAAGAACGATTACCGTGGGCTTGATGCTCGGAAGCGTGATGTGCCAGATTCTTGCGAACCGGTTGGCGCCGTCCACCTTCGCCGCCTCATAAAGCCCCTGGTCGATTCCGGCCATTGCGGAAAGATAAATGATGGCGTCCCACCCCATTTCCTTCCACACATTAATCAGGCAGACCACAATCCAGAACACAGGAGAGTTCGTGGACATTAAGTGCAGCTTCGTGTTCAGCATGGTATCCACCGCGCCGCCGTCGTTTAAGAGCATTTTTGCAATGCTGGCAATGATAACCCATGACACGAAGTGGGGCAGATAAGACACTGTCTGGGTTATCTTTTTAAAACGGGTAAAGCAGACCTCGTTCAAGACCAGCGCAAAAAAGATGGCCGATACGGTTCCAATGGCAATGCCAAGGATGCTGATTCCGATGGTGTTAATCATTGTCTGCGGGAAAAGCCGGTCCGTAAACGCGTCCACAAAATTCTCAAATCCCACAAACTTTCTTTCCCATAAAGGCAATGCAAAAGAGTTGGGCTTCACCTCCTGGAATGCCATCGTCCAGCCCCATAAGGGTATGTACTTAAAGACAATCAGCCAGATTACAAACGGCACTGACATCAGCAGAAGATACCGCTGCTTCCACATAAGGCTCATGGAAAACTTTTCTTTTTTCATTTTGGTTTCTTTTTTCTTCATGGTTCCTCGCTACCTCCCTTTCTCTAAAAAGATTATACAGAAAAGGGCGGTTTTGCTGATACCCTGATTTTTGCAGTCGTTTTACCCTGATTTTCTTACTTTCGCCTGCCGCTCGTCTTCGTCTTGCTGTCGCGGTATTCGGCAGATGCGTGTGTAAGCACCCGCGCCTGACTCATTACTCGCGCAAAAATGGCCGCCGGAATTCCCGGCAGCCATTCTCATTTTGCTGATTTACTGTTCCTTCATCATTTCCTTCTTAAATTCTTTGGGGCTGATTCCCACATATTTTTTGAACTTTAAATAAAAATAATCGATGTTCCCGTATCCCACCTGTTCGGAAATCTGATACACTTTCATATCCGTTTCCAACAGAAGCCTTTTCGCGTTCACAATGCGGATGGTGTCCAGAATATTGTTAAAGCTGTCCCCCATCTCCTTCCTGAAAATCTTGCCCAGATAATTGCTGTTATAATTAAACATTCTGGCAAAGCTCTCCACCTTCAAATCCTGCCCGTAATTCTTTTCCATATAATAATACATCCGCTTAATCACCGTTGCCGAATCGTCGCTTCCAATCTGACAGCAGATGTCCTGCATTATCCGGCAGTACTGGCTCGTCAGAATTTCCAGCTTCTCCGAGCGGTTCATTTCCTCCATGGCTTCCATCACCTGCACCGTCAGCTTTCCGTATTTTTTCTCAATGCTGTTGCGGATTACCATAAGATTGTACATAATCTGGATTTTGATATCCATCTCCTTCATCAGGCTCTTTTTACAGTAAATACCGAATTTCTCCACGCACTCCCGTATCCCGTCCAAATCCCCCACTTCAATCAGCATCAGAAACTGCTCCGTGGAGGGACATTCCACATTTTTCTGCTGCTCCTCAATGGTATTGATGGAAAGCACGTCGTAGGAGCCGAACAGAAAATCCTGCTCCAGCAAAAAGCGGGCGAACTCATAGGAATAACACAAATCATACCACTTGCTCACGTTATGGCCCACGGAAATCAAAAGCCCTTCGCCGAATCTCTTTTTTACCCGCCCGTTCCTGTCTAAGAGCTGCTCCACCCATTTTTTGTAATCCTGGCCGAACCTGACAAGCACTATCTGATTGTCCATCGCAATTTTCTCGTGATACAATTCCTCGTCCGCAAGCAGCATGGAAACCTTTTCCTGAAACTCCCCCGTTTCCTTTCGCTCGAGAAGCCGCCTGTCCGTGACAATTGCCGCGCACAAAATCTCCTCCTCAAAGGAAATCCGGTAATCCTTCATCTTCTCTTCCAGCTCTTCTTCTCGTATCCATCTGCAGGATAATCCTCCTGAAAAGCTCTCTTTTCGCGATATTTTCATTTGCAGAATGGTAAACGCGTTCCCCCTCCGCCCTGACAAGCTCCTTTTTTATCCTGCGCACGCACCTGCCAAGCTCCTCCTCGTCAATAGGCTTTAGCAGATATTCCTTAACGCCCAGCCTGATAGCCGATTTGGCAAACTCAAATTCCGCATAACCGGTCAGAATAATGAAATACCCCTCAAAGCCTTCCTCCCTTGCCTCCCGAATCAAATCGATTCCGCTAAGTCCCGGCATTTTGATATCCACAAGCGCAAGGTCGGGCCGATGTTCCAGAAGCTTTTTCAGGCCGTCCCTTCCGTCCTTCCCGTCCTCGCAAAAGCGAAATCCTTCCGCTTCCCAGTCAAGCAAATCATGCACGCCCCACCGAATCATTACCTCGTCATCAATTATCATTACCTTATACATACACGCTCTCCCCAAGTTCTGCCGCATCCGGCAGTAAAATTTCTACCCTCGTATAGCTTCCTTCCTCGCTGTCAATGGTAACTCCGTAATCATCCCCGTATTTTAACCTGACCCTCTGATGCACATTGCCCACGCCGATATGACGTCCTTTTTCATTATATATATTTAAACTGTTCCTCAGATTTAAGAGTGCCTCCCTGCTCATTCCAAGTCCGTCGTCAAAAATGGAAATCACCACATTTTTTTCCCTCTCCCGGATATCGATGCTGATTGTTCCCACGCCTTCCTTGCCTTCCAGACCATGGATAATGGAATTTTCCACCACAGGCTGCATGATTAGCGGCAGAATAGGAAGCTCCTCAAGTCCTTCCTCCACATAAATGCTGTACTGAATTCTCTCCCCGAAGCGATACTGCTGGATTTTCAGATAATGCTCCACCAGCTCCACTTCGCTGCGCAGCGCAATCTCGCTTCCTCCCGCCTGAAGGGTGCTTCGCATGATTTTAGCCAGCATCTGCACAATTTCCTCGATATCGCGCTGGCCACTCCTTCTGGCTCTCATCCGCACGGTTTCCAGCGTATTATAAAGGAAATGGGGGTTAATCTGGCTTGCCAGCATCTTAAATTCCGCGTCCTTTTGCTGAATGGTAAGCCGTTCCGCCCGGAGCCGCTCCTGATAGACCTCCGCAAGGAGCCTTTGTATCTGGTAAATCATAGTTCCCAGATAGTCGTACAAATCGCTGATTTCGTCGCTCCCTCCCAGCTTTTCCTCCAGCTCGAAATTCCCCGACGCCGCTTTCTGCATCTGGGCCAAAAACCGTTCCACCCTTCCGCTGAAGGAGCGGGAAAACAGAATAATTACGGTGACGGACGCTACGGCGCTCAGGATATAAAACGCCATACTTTTCGCCGTCTGCGCACCCACGTCACGCAAAATATCCTTATAAGCCTTAAAGCTCACCACCTGCAGATAATCCTCCGCCTCCGTGAGCGGGATTGTCTCGCAGGTCATCACATACTCATCTCTGCCCAGGAAAATATTTTTCTGAACCTGACCGCTTTCTTTTCCCGGAAGAAGGGCCTTTACCTCCTCGAACCCGGGCCCGCCTCCGGCAGACGCAACCACCGTTTCATTATTTAAAACTACCAGCGTGCCGCACCCTCTCTCCTGCAAAAGTACTTCGAACTGTCCCGGCCTGATATAGACTGCAAGCACTCCCACGTCGCCGCCTTTTTGCGTTTTCAGCATCCGAAAGAGCCCCAGCGCATCGTAGCCTGCCGCCGGAACCGGGCGGAAACGCCATACGGCGCCTCCGTTTTTCTTTTTTGCCAGCGCATACCACTCCTCCCCTGCCATTTCCTCCGTCACCTTAATGAAACGGGAGTTGCCCACAATGGTGCTGTTTTCCATATAAATATTAATCCATGCGATGGTATTGTTGTAATATCTTCCGTAATCCAGAAAGGCGGTAAACTCCCTGTAATCCTGCACCATTTCCCCGTAATCCCCGTAGCTTTTCGCCGAAATTTCCTCCAGCCGGGAATCAAAATAAAAATATTTTGTAACGGTGCTGACGGTGCCGGCCATATCCTCCAGCTGCCGCCTGACCGCTTCCATCTCCGTCACCTCGGCGTCCTTCGCCTGCTCAATTAAAATCCGGGACATTCCGTTTACAAGATACAGCCCTATGAGAAGGCTTGGCAGCGCGCCTCCGATAATATAGATAAAAAACATGCGGTAACGCAGCTTCATTCCTGAAATCCAATTGATGAAAATCCTGATTTTCCGTGCCATGATATGCTCTCTTTTGTATCGTTTTCCTTATAATAACCTTTTTGCGGACAACCGTCAACAGAGGAGAAAATACCGGCCGCGGAGGAAAGGCAGTCCTGTTTCCTCCTTGCAAATATTTGAAAATCTGTTGCGTAATAATTGCCAACTTATTATAATAATAACAGGTTCCCTTTTGGGCCTTTCGAGAAAGGAGTTTTTGAAATGAAAAAGAAATGGATAATACCAGTCATTGCAGGCTCTCTCCTGCTGATTTTAGTTATAGTCAATGTGGTCAACGCGTTCCTGTCCCGGGTTCCCTCCAATGACATTTCCGTCACCGGAAATACTGCCGGCAATTTGAACAACGGCGGGCTTTTTGCGGAGGCGGACGGAAAGGTGTACTTTTCCAACGCCTATGACGGCGGACGGCTCTATTCCATGAACGCCGACGAAACGGAAGTGAAAAGGCTCACCGGCTCCAAAGTCAGCTCCATCAACGTTGGGGGCAAATTTCTTTATTATTACATGGATAATTCCAACGGCGGAACAGGCTTCGGCTATGTCATCCGTTCCTTCGGCCTTTACCGTTCCCGCCTTGACGGCTCCCGCTTAAAGTGTCTTGACAGAAGCGCGGCCGTAACCTTGCAGCTTGTGGGCGATTATGTCTACTATCAGCGTTACAACAATAAAGATTTTACCAAACTTTATAAGGTAAAAACCGACAAGAGCGAAATGCAGCTCGTTTCCGACACCATTATCAATCCCAACGCCTGCAATAACGGAACCATTTATTTTAACGGCACGGAAAAGGACCACTATCTTTACGGTCTGGACACCAGAACGGACTCCGTCTACACGGTTTACAAGGGTAACCTCTGGTTCCCCGCTTACCACAATAATTATATTTACTACATGGACGTCTCCTCCAATTACCGGCTCTGCCGCTACTCCCTGATTGACAACACCGTGGAAATTTTAACTACCGACAGGGTGGACACCTTTAACGTAGGCGACTTCTTCATCTATTACCAGAAAAATTCCGCTGAAAGTCCCGCGCTTATGCGGATGGAACTTGACGGAAGCAATCCCGAGGTTGTGGCGGAAGGCAATTACACGAATATCAACCTGACATCCTCCTATGCGTATTTTAACGCTTTCGGAGAGGAAACGCCGGTTTACCGCACCCCGGTTTACGGGAATATTAACGTAACGCCCTTTACGGCGGCGGAACAGGCGGCTCTTGATAACTGATATGGCCGGAAACAGGAAATTTTTGTAAGAATTATGGCGGTATGCTCTGAACGGAAAAAGCATGCCGCCATACAGAATAAGCGGCTTCCTGTCTTTTTTGTTTTTTCTCCAGGCCGTCAGTTCTTCCATAATATTTCTTTCCATAATGATTCCAGATTCCTCTCTGCGCTCTTATCTTATCGCTGTATTCGCTTAACATCCGGTGCTGTGATTGAAATCCTCCGGCCTTAAATATACCTCATTTTTATATGTTTTCAGGAAAAAATCACTTTAAAATGATTTTTTTATAATAAAAAGTCATTTTAAAGTGATTTTTTCGAAATACTCCGCATGGATGATAATAAAATCAATGTTTATAATTATATTAGTTCCTTCGGGCAGCTTTATATGTTAAGAAAACATCATTAACTATCAGAATTGCCCACACTCCTAAAACAGCTAACAGGCAAGGGGTACCCTTCATAGCTATGCAGATACCTATTATAATAATTCCCCCAATGATAAAGGAAATTCCTCCCGTATGTTGACATTTTTTCCAGGTTACTTCATTTTTCATGCTCCAATGTGTTCTCAATCCTACCATAGAGCTCATTCGTAACTTAGGCATGATATTTCCTGTAACAATCATTAACACGCCAACGATACTAAAAACAAGCCGACCAATATCCAATGAAACAGATGATAAATTTTCAACCTTGTTAAAGCTCGTATAAAGGGAATAGGCATTGAGGGCATTAAACAATATCAGTATTAAAATACCCACAATAATGGTAACATTTTTATTGTTTTCTCCATATTCTTCCTTTTTTGCCGCCAACTTTGCCATTCCAAGCAGAAAATATCCCATTAAAAGATTTGTTATTGGAAGTAGCAAAGCCTCATATTTGCTTCCCCAGCGGTCAACCTGATTATCAAATCCATAATGTGCAGGAATTTTTTCGGGGAGATATGACAATGCAATCAAGGCAGCCACTAATGGAAGATACATCAATATATAATATACTGCATTTTTTATTTTCATTTCTGACCTCCTCGTAACTCGTTAATCCACATGATAGTTTCATCAAGTACGGATAAATTCAATTCATAATAAATGAAATTCTTATATTTCGATTCATAAATCAAATCAGCCCTTTTTAATTTTGATAAGTGATATGACAGGGCTTGCGGCGTCATACCCAGCGCATTTGCTAAATCACCGGAACTTATTTTTCCTTCCTTTAATTTCTGCAAAATTTTTCTTCGATTTTCATCTGCCAGTGCTGCAAGTATCTCATTTACCGCCAATATAACACCCCGCTATTTCAACATTCTCTTAAATAGATTATACAAAATGTGTATGTGGCCGTCAAGAACTATTTAAAAATATTTTTAAATAGTTTGAAAAATCTTTTCGACCTGTTGCTCTATTTTGTCCAATTACCATCTATCCTGTCATTTTGTATATGTCTGGTATTCCTCTGCTCGGTGAATAGAGGGTAATTACGCCAAGCCACCATATCCGTCCGAGTCAGCAACCCCGCAGTTGCCCGGCTCCGGCTCACTTTTCATCCGAATCCCCCGCAAGCTCCCCAAGCATCTCCCTCACGCTTTTCCCGCTCACAGGATTTCTGTAACCGGGACACAGTTCCATCAAAGGCTCCAGCACGAACCGCCGATTCGCCATATCGGGGTGCGGCACGGTAAGCCTCGCATCATCGGAGACAAAATCCTGATAAAACAATATATCCAAATCCAGCGTCCTCGGACCCCAGCGCACCTTGCGCTCCCGCCCGGCCTTTTTTTCCGTCTCCTGCAAAAATGCAAGAAGCTCATAAGGGGGGAGAAGCGTCTTAAGCTCTATCGCGCCGTTCAAAAAGTCGTCCTGCTCCACGCCACCGTAGGGAGCCGTCGTGATAATATCAGAGCAACGGACGTCTTTGATTTCCGGGTGATTTTTGATTTCCTGCAGACCGAAATCCAGAAATTCCCGCTTATTTCCCATATTGGAGCCGATTCCCAGATAAGCCGTCTTCCACCCTCGCTCTATTTTCACAGATACATAGGAAAAGGGCAGCCCTATGGGCGCTTCCGGCTTTTTCAGTTCGAGAGCCAGTCGCTCCACCTTTGGAAAAGCAAGCAGCAGCTCTCTAGCCAGATGTTCGGCGGCGGCTTCAATCAGCCGGAAGGTATGCTCCCGCAGATAGCGGTTGGCAAAACGGCTCACCTCGCCGTAGCTTGTGGAGAGCGCCATCTCATCCGCCAGCCCTGCTTTTCGCAGCTCCGTATATAAAATCATATCTACCACAAACAACTGGCCGTTTCTGTTTTCTTCCTCGTAAACGCCGTGCCCGGCATATATCTCCAGATTTTTTATATGAATTTCATCCATTTTCTTCTCCCGTCCGGTTCCGCAGCCCCTCCCCAAAATGCAGTTGTCTGCCGCCTGCAAACTCTGTTTTCCGTCATCGGTTCTGCTTTCCTCCGGCATTCAAAATCGCCTCCGCCATCTTCACCGCCCGCACATTTTCCTTAATATCATGCACTCTCACGAAGGCGCAGCCCGCCAGCACTCCGAAAACGGTGGTGACAATCGTCCCCTCGAGCCTCTCCGCCACCGGCAAATCAAGGGTAAGCCCCACCACGGATTTACGGCTTGCGCCAAGCAGCATGGGATATCCCAGCCCTGACAGCTCTTTTAAGGAGGAAATCATTTCCAGATTCTGTTCATAGGTCTTGCCGAATCCGATTCCCGGGTCAAGGATTATCTTCTCCTTCTCAATCCCCGCTTTTTCCGCAATGGCCGCAGTTTCCTTTAAGTCCTCCGCCACTTCCTTCATAAAATCCTGATAAACCGCTTCCTTCCGGTTATGCATCAATACACAGGGAACGCCCGCGTCCGCAATCACCTTTGCCATCTTTTCATCATATTTCAGTCCCCAGATATCGTTTATCAAATCCGCTCCGGCAAGGAGTCCCGCTCCGGCCACCTTTGCCTTATAGGTATCTAAGGATATGGGAACGTCAAAGCGCCGCTTCACCGCTTCAATCACCGGGAGCACCCGCTCCGATTCCTCTGCTTCCGGGACCAGCACATACCCCGGTCTGGTGGACTCTCCTCCGATATCCAGAATATCCATGCCCTCGTTTACCATTTTTTCCACATGATAAAGAGCGTCGTCAAGGCGGTTAAAGCAGCCGCCGTCCGAAAAAGAATCGGGAGTCACGTTAAGGATTCCCATGATGTAAGTGTGATTTTTCGTGTCAAATTCCCGTTTCCCGATTTTCATAATTTATCTCCCGTTAAAGTTCCGCCGCATCCTTCCAATGCGCCTTTTGCAAATCAACAGCCCGCACTATGGGGCCTTCGCCATTCATTTCACCAGCATCAGAAATCTGTCCTTCAGCTTTTCGTCCCTTTCAAATTCGCCTCTTGCCGCAATTGTAACAGTCTGGCTTCCGGGCTTTTTGACGCCCCGCATGGTCATGCACATATGCTCCGCCTGCGCCATGACAATCACTCCCTTCGGCTTTAAACTGTCCATGATGGCGTCCGCAATCTGCACCGTCATCCGCTCCTGTATCTGGAGCCTTGCCGCAAACACCTCCACGGTGCGCGCCAGCTTGCTTAGCCCCACCACCTGTCCGTCAGGAATATAGGCAATGTGTACTTTTCCGAAAAAGGGCATCAGATGATGCTCGCAGGTGGAATAAAAGGTGATATCCTTCTCGATAACCATCTCGTTATTGTCCGCCCCGAAGGTTTTTGACAAATGCGCGCCGGCGTCCGCTTCCATTCCCGCAAGCAATTCCTCGTACATCCTTGCCACCCGCCCCGGCGTTTCCCGAAGTCCTTCCCTGTCCGCGTCTTCCCCGATACCTTCCAAAAGAAGCCTTATTGCTTCCTCAATTTTTTCTCTGTTTACCATGCGAACTTCTCCCGATAGGCTTCCCGTCCTTTTTGGCGGAAGCCTTTTCTACCGTCTTTATCAGATTTCCAAGATAAGAAAGGGAGCCAAAAGCAATAATCACCGCTTTCTCATCCGCCAGAAGATAAGCAAGCTCTACTGCCTCCTCCACGCTGTCCGCAGCAGTCACGTTGGAATGATATTTCCCGGCAATGCAGGCCAGGTCATAAGCGGAAAAACCCCGCTCCCCTTTCGTGGATATGGTAAGCACCTGCTCCGCTAAAGGACAGGTTTCCTTCAAAATCTCATCATGCTCCTTATCTCTCAGCATTCCTATTATATATATAATTCTTTTATTTGTAAAATAAAAACGAATTGTTTCAGCCAGCCTTTTTGCCGCGTCCCTGTTGTGCGCCCCGTCCGCGATAAAATACGGTTTTGACGCAAGCACCTGAAACCTTCCCGGCCAGAAGGTATCTAAAAGCCCCCGATACACCGCCTTATCAGGTATGGCAAAGCCTGATTCCTTAAGCTTTTTTATCACCGCCACGCTGACCATTGCGTTTTCCACCTGCCAGCTTCCCGGGAGAGAGATTGTCAGATTTTTGTATCCGGCATAGGAAAACACCTGTTTTTCAAGGCTTCTCTTTACTCCCGAAGCCTCCTTTGCATCAACCAAAGTCAATGGAACGCCAAACACCTTCGCCTTTTGGGAAAATACCTCCATCACGCCCTCAGTCCCTTTCAAAGCTACGGCAAAGCAGCCGGGCTTCATGATTCCCGCCTTGTTTCCCGCAATTTCCTCAAGCGTCCCGCCCAGAACCCTCATATGGTCGTAGCTGACAGACGTAAAAACCGCCGCCAGCGTATTGGTAACGATATTGGTAGCGTCAAGCGCTCCCCCAAGACCGGTTTCCAGAACCACAAGCTGACACCCCTTTTCCCTGAAATATGCAAAGGCGACTGCCGTTTCAATCTCAAAGACCGTGGGATGAGGCTTTCCTTCCGATACAAGTTCTTCGCAGATTTCCCGCATTTTGGTCATCAGCCTGCATAAATCCTTTTTTCCGATTAACCTTCTGCCGACCCGAATCCGCTCCCGGTAGTCAAAAATCACCGGAGAAATATATCGTCCCACACGATATCCCGCCGCCCGCAGAATCTCAAAAAGAAAGGCGCTTACAGAGCCCTTTCCGTTGGTGCCCGCAACATGAATGAAAGACAGCTCATTTTGCGGGTTTCCCAGCTTTTCGCAGAGGTTTTCCATGTTGACAAGCCCCGGCACGCTGCCGTATACGCCGAGCTCCTCCACATATTCCATGGTTTCCTGATATGACATGACAGCCTTTGCCGCTGCGCCTTTTTCAGATGCTTTGCCTTCTTCCCCCATCAAAATCTCTCTGTTTTCTTCCGTCATTCCCATTCCCCTTTCCTGCCGGAAATTTTCTGCCCGGCTTTTCAAGATACGGCGCTTCAAAGCCGTGCTTCTGCCATTCTTTTGTCATACTTTCATAAGCCGTGCATAAATCCCGATATTTTCTCTCATACTGACAGTATGATGAAATTATTCTTAAAAAACTTTTTTAAATGCGGGCTTCTCGGATGGTGCCTTGAAATCGTCTTTACCGCCCTTGATTCCTTCAGAAAGCGCGACATGCGGCTCTTTGGCCATACTTCCCTCTGGATGTTTCCCATTTACGGAAGCGTGTCCCTGCTTGCGCCCATATTTAAAGCGCTGAAAAATCTGCCCCTTTTTCTGCGTGGCAGTATTTACGCCTTTTGCATTTTCATCGGGGAATATCTCTCAGGACGTTTTTTGACCTGCCATAAGCTCTGCCCCTGGAACTATGAGCGTTCCCGCTGGCACATTGGGAAGGTGGTTCGGCTTGACTACTTTCCAAACTGGTTCCTCGCCGGACTTTTGTTTGAGCAGATTTTGTCTCCCCCCAAATCCGGTTCCCGATAACAGCAAACGCTGTCTGGCTTCGCCAACCGGCTTATTGCAACAAACGCCGCCATGCTTCGCCAACCGATTTATTGCAGCAAACGCCGCCGCACTTATAGAATAAGGCGATATGACAAGTCATACCGCCTCGTGGCTTTTCTATTCGTCCCAGTCTCCTCCGGTTATGTCATCCGGCTGAGCGCCGATGTCAAAGGTGCTTAAGGTACGCCTTTTCATCCTTGCCTCCTCAGACGCCTCCAGAATAAAATTTTTGATTTCCTTTGCGTTTTTGATATGTACCAGCTCAAGCCTTGGGTGAGTGGTGTCTCCCGTATGACATACTATGGTTCCAACGCCCACAAGCCGCTCCGCCAGGGACGTGATTAACTCCACATCCTGCACCTTATACATGTAGCAATCATTCTCCACCTTCCTTAAAAGGCCCGTGTTTATCGTGATGATATTTTCCCCGATAGTATATTTCGTAAAAGTAAAAGGCAGTCCGAAAAACAGCCATCTTTTTCTCTCTGTATACTCTGTCGCCATCTTTTCCTCCATCAGAACTTCATTTCGCTTACTTAAGAATAAAGTATATATGCAATTACTTAAAATGTCAAATTTCAAAAGAATTGCGTTTCAAAAGCGGAAATCAATTTTCGGATTTCCCCGATTGAAAGATTAGCCGTGATATGATATGATATTGGAAATCAGGAGAGATGCGGAACTAATATCAGCATCTCCACGAAAGCGCCCGGAACGATTTGCAGACGCAACACGGCTGAAAACCGTTCCAGACAATGGGGCGCTGATGTGGGGATGCGGAACTAAAAATAGGAGGACTTTTTATGAACGCAAAGGAATGTATCAGAGGACGCAGAAGCATACGCAAGTTTAAAGACCAGCCCGTAGACCACGCGTTACTTTCTGAAATTGTAGAAACCGCTTCCTATGCACCAAGCTGGAAGCATACGCAGATTGCACGTTATATTGCGGTCGAGGGAGAGTTGAAGGATAAAATTGGCGCCGAGTGTACTTCCGCTTATCCCAGAAACGGAGAAATCATTGCTCAGGCGCCCATGCTCATTGCCGTTACCTTTATCAAAGGAAGAAGCGGTTTCGAGCGCGACGGCTCTTTTTCCACCTCCAAGGGCGCTGACTGGCAGGTATTCGACGCCGGAATCGCCACACAGACCTTTTGTCTTGCAGCCTGCGACAAAGGGCTTGGAAGCGTGATTATGGGAATTTTTGACGAAGCGAAAGCGGCTTCTTTATTAAATCTTCCCGAGGACAGGATTCTTGCCGCACTTGTTCCCGTAGGCTATCCCGACGAGGAACCCGCCGCTCCCAGAAGAAAACCTGTGGAAGACTTATTATCATTTCAAAGCTGACAAATCGAAGAGGTTATTCTCTTCGATTTTTTATGCCGCGTTCAGCGGGCGGGAGAAGAAATCTTTCCTGCCCGATTGAGTAAAACTACAAAAGGAGCAATCACACTATGAGACATCTTATGAATCCGCTTGATTTTTCTGTGGATGAGCTTGACCGCCTCTTTGACCTTGCAAACGACATTGAGGCGAACCCGGACAAATACAAGAACGCCTGTCAGGGTAAAAAGCTTGCCACCTGTTTTTATGAGCCCAGCACCCGGACAAGGCTGAGCTTCGAGGCCGCCATGCTCAACCTCGGCGGAAGCGTTATCGGTTTTTCCGACGCCGCCTCATCCTCGGCTGCCAAAGGTGAAAGCGTGTCGGACACTATCCGGGTCATTTCCTGCTTTGCCGATATCTGCGCCATGCGCCACCCCAAGGAGGGCGCTCCTATGGTAGCCGCCGGCAAATCCTCCATTCCGGTGATAAACGCCGGAGACGGCGGGCATCAGCACCCCACCCAGACCCTGACCGACCTTTTGACCATCCGTTCCCTAAAGGGACGTCTTCACGATTTTACCATCGGCCTGTGCGGCGATTTAAAATTCGGACGTACCGTCCATTCCCTGATTAACGCCCTCGCCCGTTATGAAGGGGTGAAGTTCATTTTCATTTCTCCGAGAGAACTTATGGTTCCCGATTATGTCACGGAAATGCTGAATGAGAGAAACATTCCCTACGAGGAGGTTATCCGTTTGGAGGCCATTATGCCGAAGCTTGACCTTTTATACATGACGAGGGTACAGAAGGAACGCTTTTTCAACGAAGAGGATTATGTAAGGCTGAAAGATTTTTACATTCTGGACAAGGCTAAGATGGAGCTGGCCGGTTCCGATATGCTGGTGCTTCATCCCCTTCCCAGAGTCAATGAAATCTCCGTGGAAATCGACGACGACCCCCGGGCAGCCTATTTTAAACAGGTGCAGTACGGCGTTTATGTGAGAATGGCGCTGATTCTGACCCTGCTCGACATTCATGTATAATATGGAACTGGAAATCAGTGAGCCGGACAGAGCGAGCGGCACTTTAATATAGAAAGGAAGCGGGTATATGCTTAACGTAGGAAAAATCGAAGAAGGCTTCGTCCTCGACCACATCAAGGCCGGAAAAAGCCTTTCCATTTATCATCATCTGCAGCTTGACAAGCTGGACTGTACCGTTGCAATCATCAAAAATGCCAGAAGCAACAAAATGGGAAAAAAGGATATCCTGAAAGTGGAGTGCGACATCGACATGCTGAATCTGGACGTTCTTGCTTTCATTGACCACAACATCACCGTCAACGTCATCAAGGACGGGGAAATCGTTTCAAAAAAGGAGCTGATGCTCCCGAAAGAGATAAAAAATGTCATCCGGTGCAAAAACCCCAGATGCATCACTTCCATCGAGCAGGAGCTTCCCCATATTTTTGTACTGGCGGACGAAGAAAAAGAAATTTACCGGTGCAAATACTGCGAGGAGAAATTTACGGAACGCTTATAGACCAGCAACAAACGCTGTCACGCTCTGCGGGCCAGCTTATTGTAACAAAATTCAGGCGGAGATGATTAATTCCCCGCCTGGATTATGATTCTTTTTACATGTGACCGGCACTTTGGCCTTCATCGGCGTTACAGCCCGCATTGATATTTTGCCTGCACCGCGTCTCAACCCGCATCAGCCGTGGTTTTCAGATGCGACAGTCCTTTAATCATCCTGACCAGAAGCAGGAACAGGCTTACTATCAAAAGCCCCGCCATCGCCGCGGCAATACTAATCAGCATTTCCTCATAGCTGTAATGCCTGGAAGGAATATAGATTTTCATCCTTTCCGTAAAACAGGCAATCGGCAGCAGAATAGCGGCGGCAATCACTGTTTTCAAAAACCATCCGCATTTCACACAGGTGACGTGAATCGTCAGCGTTCCCACCATTCCTATTGCAAGGAAAGCCAACACTCTTCCGCTCTGACGCAGAAGATACATCAGCTCGTCCCTCTGTCCCTGACCGTACAGCTTTTCCGAATCCTTTATTCCTGTGAAGGTTGCAAGGAGCTGTTTTCCGGCCGCCTTACTTTCCTCTCCGTTCTGGAAAGAAATATACATTACCGCGGCAACCATTAAAATAAACATTCCCCATAGAATCAGCTCAGCCAGCCATCTTTTCTTTTTCATTCCGTTTCACTTTCCGTAATCAAACAAACTTCATTTCCCTGATGGCTTTTATTATATTCACAGTCACGGATAAATGTCAATTGCCTGACACAGAATTATGAAATAGTTAAGAAATTATCTTCCAAAAGGAGACTCGTCCAGTCTGACAAAATAGCCTTTTCCATGGTAACATACGGGACACTTCTCCGGCACTCCGTCGCCCTCCCAAACATACCCGCAGTTTAAGCAAATCCATTTTGTTATCCCGTTTTCCATAAACAATCCGTTATTTTCCAGTAAGTCCGCAAACCTGCCAAAACGGTCGCCGTGCATTTTTTCAATTTCCGCAATCATAAAAAAGGAATTTGCCACCTGCATAAAGCCTTCCTCTTTGGCCTTTTCCCCGAAAGCTTTGTAGACATTGTCATGTTCCTCATACTCGTTGTGCTGTGCCATACGCAGAAGCTTTCCGATATCCTCTGAAATGTCCACGGGATAACCGCCATCCACATGAATTGTTTCTCCGGCAAGCTCCTTCAAATGGTTATAAAAAACCTTCGCATGAGCCATCTCCTGATTTGCCGTGTAAGTAAAAACAGATTCGATTACCTGCAGCTTTGCCTTCTTAGCCTGCTGCGCCGCAAAAATGTAACGGTTCCTCGCCTGGCTTTCCCCGGCAAAGGCTCTCATCAGGTTATCCTTTGTTACGCTGTTTTTAAAATCTGCTGCCATCCATAATACCTCCATTTAAAATTCCGCTTCATTGCTTCTTTTTGAGCAGACGCAAGCTCTTATGAGCTTTGTCCCCATGGGATTATTATGGATGAAACTGGGGATATTATGCAAAATTGTTTTACTCTTTTACTGCATCAGGCTCCGCCTGATGAACGCCGGATGTTTTCTGCCGGAAATACTCCATAATCCCGTTCGCAATCCCCTCCGCCAGCTTCTCCTGATAAGCCGGGTCGGAGAGTCTGCGGCATTCCTCCGGGTTCGACAGAAAGCCGGTCTCTATCAGGCAGGCCGGCATCAGGGTTTTACTCAGCACATAAAGCCCGTCGCTGTCAATCAATGACCTTTCAACTGCCCCGGCGCTCCTTAACGCCTCCCTGTGGACGCACTCTGCAAGGGTTTTGCTGTCCCTTGTCCCGTCTCCGCCGTCGTACCAGGTTTCAATGCCTCCAATACTTTTGTCCTTCCCCTCGTAGGTGTTCTGATGAATACTGACATACGCATCCGCCTGATAACTGTTTGCAAGCTCTGCCCTCTCCTCCTTTTCCAGAAATTCATCCGTCTCCCTCAGCATCATGACCCGAAAGCCTTTTTCCTCAAGCTCCTCCCGAACACGAAAGGCAATTTCAAGATTGATGTCCTTTTCCATTGCTATTTTGCCGTTTCCAAGGCATCCGCTGTCCACTCCCCCGTGACCGGCGTCAACGGCTATAAGGGGAGGAAGAAATTTTTCTTTCCAGAGCTGTCTGTCCTTTTCCGAAATCCGAAGCAGCTCCAGGGCCTGTCCTTCCGCCTCCATGGTTTCCGCCGACAGCTTCCGCAGCCCTTCCTCCAGCCCTTTTCCGCTTCCCGGAAATTCCGCCGCTCCCGCTCTGCTTCCATACTCCGGCCATTTTGCCGTTTCTGCCCTCCGGCTATTCCCTTCCTCCGGCCGTTTCGCCGCCAGAAAAACAACAGCCATGACAATCAAAAACAGCGCCGCCGCCAGAGAATATCCCCATCCTCTTATACTTTTCCTTCTTATGGCGCCCCCGCACAGATTTTCTTTTGTATACATAAAAAATGATGCTCCTTTGTAGTCTTCTTTACTCTTTCAAGTCTACAAAAGTGGTGCATCATTTTTTCATCAAAGTTGTATCAAAGTTGCATCATTTGGAAATCTTTAAAAACAGCTCGTTAATTCCCTCATAAAACCCGATAGTCACGATGGTTCTCTCGCCGTCCATCCCGGAAAACACATACTTCTTATAATAGGGCGTGGCCTCCGAAAGCGGGTTGTCCGTCTCGTAGGGCTCGGGGCTTTCAAGCCCCATATAGCCGCTCCATTTTTCCATCATTTCATCCGCGTCGATATCCTCCCATGTTCTGTCGGTTCTGGCGTAAAACTCATAGATTTTTCCGTCGTCCGCGTCCAGATAGGCGTCAATCAGGCGGTTTGACCTGTCCACATTCCTTTTGTTCATGGAAAAGCTGACCTTCCACACCGCCACATTGTTGCGGGGCTCAAGAACGTCAATGGCAGAGTAAAGCACCGCCTCGTACCCCCTGCCGTCCACCTCCTTTAAGGTTTCCGGCAGAATCCCCATCTCCTTTAAGGCGGAGAGCATTTCGTTGCACGTGGCAAATATCTCCTCGTTTGTGATTTCCTTTCCGGTGGGCCCCCTGTGATTTACCACAAAAGCATAGGTTCCCTCCAGCTCCTGATAGCCGGCGGCATCTTCCTCGGATTCTCTGGTCAGAGCGCTCTGCTCGCTTTCAGGAAGCGACTGTCCGTTTAAACACTTTGACAGAATGAACAGCTTTTCATTGGCGCTTAAGGCATACCGGTAGCCCGCCCCTTCCGTCTCGGAAATCTGCGCGGTAATTTTGTCAAGCACCGTCCGGTCCTTGTAGTCTGCAAGCAGCTCCGGCCCCCAGATAGAGGCCGACATTATCAAAACCGCCGCCAAAAGAAGCGCAATATTAATCGTCTGTCTCTTCATGCCCCTCCTCCTTCTGATTTTGCAGCACAAAACTGATTCTGGTTCCTTCCCCCGGCGTGCTTTCTATTTCAAGGACGCTGTTATGGAGAGAGAGGATTTCCGTACACAGGGCAAGCCCCAGACCTGCCCCGTTCCGGCTCCTCGCCCTTGACTTGTCCACCATGTAGAAAGCCTTGGTAATCTTCAAAAGCTCCTCTCTGGGAATCCCTATTCCGTAATCCCTTATGATAAAACGGTATCCTTTTTCCTCCTGCCGTCCTCTGATTTCTATGGTGCTGCCCGGTTCCGAAGCCTTGCAGGCGTTGTCCAGCAGATTAATCAGAACCGTAATAATCAGGTTGCTCTCCGCCCAGACCGTCCCCTGGTCGTAGGAATAAATAAATTCCATACTCTCGTTCGGGGTAAACATGTCATGCAGATAAAGAAACAGCGTTTCCGCCTGCACCTCCTGGAACTGCGCCTGCCCGTGCCGGGTGACCATAATCTCCAAAAGCCGGATGGACATCGCCTCCAGCCTTTTTCCCTCCTTATAAATGTAATTGGCTGACAAAAGACTTTTTTCCTCATCCATCTGTCTGGAACGCAGCATATCCGCGTAACCGATAATCGCCGTGAGAGGCGTTTTCAGCTCATGGGCGAAAGCCCCGACAAAGTCCTCCCTGGCCTGAATCTCGTCCTCCAGCTTATTGATATTTTCCTCCAGAGCCTCCGCCATGTGATTAAAATCAAGGGTAAGCTGCCCTAACTCGTCGCTGCTTACCATCCTTGCCCGGTAGTCGTAATCCCCCGCCGCCATCCGTTTGGTCGCCCGGGTAAGGAGCCGGATAGGCTTTGTCAGCAGGAAAGAAATCAGATACATAATTACCATTCCCAGAATCAGTATGATAATCGTAACCCGGCGGTAGACCCGAAAGCCCAGCTCCCGCTCGCTGAAAACCTCCGACACGTCCCGCAGCGTTTCCAGATACAGGACCCTGTCCAGCGCATGAAAAGTACTTCCGGTCTGTATGTAATAACGCCCGTTTAACAAAATCGTGCGGTAGGTTCTGGTATTCTCGTCCGTGAGCTCCAAAAGCGCTTCGTCGGCTTCAAACCCGTCCCCGGCATACAGAATACTTTTTTCCTCATCCGAAATCCGCAGCATGCGTCCGCTCCCCTGACCGCCGGATTCCAGATTAGAGGCTATCTGCCCTATGGTTCTGTCCTGAAGCACGTCGTACTTGGCCGGTACGTTCAGGGCAGCCGTTTCAAAGGCAAAGCAAAGAATGCTGTTTTCATCCAGCGCCTGCCCGGCTTCTCTGGCAAGAGAGGTCTCAAACACATAATTTACAATATAAAATCCCGAGAACCCCAGCGCCAGGGCAAGTACAGTTATTGTACACAACAAAAGCTTTGAAGAAAATTTCATTGCGGCACCTCTAACCGGTAGCCCACCTTGTAAACCGCTACCAGATTCTGCTCCCAGCCCAGCTTCCTGCGAAGCCGCTGTACATGAAGGTCAAGGGTGCGGCTGTCGCCGATATACTCGTCCTCCCACACCTTTTCATACAGCGTCTCCCGAAACAGGGCGATATTTTTATTCTGAATAAACAGAACCAGAAGGCCGAATTCCTTGTTGGTGAGAACCACCGGTTTCCCTCCTTTTAAGACCCTCCGCGCCTCCACGTCCACCACCACGTCGCCCGCCGTAAGCTCCCGCTCCGTCTTGTGATACCGCCGAAGCACAGCCTCCACCCTGGCTGTCAGCTCCACCACGTCAAAGGGCTTTACCAGATAATCGTCCGCTCCCAGCTTGAGCCCCTTTACTCTGTCCTTCACTTCATGCTTTGCGGTAATGAAAATCACGGGAACCTGCAGCGGCCTGATATACTCCATCACGTCAAACCCGTCCGCTCCCGGAAGCATGATGTCCAGAAGAACCAAATCAAAGTTTTCCTTTTCTATCAAATCAATGGCCTCAAGCCCGTTCTGCACCGCCTTACAATGATACCCCGACGCCGAAAGATTCAAATCAATCAAATCGCAAATCGCCTTTTCATCATCTACTATCAGTATTTTTATCATTCTTATCTCCCCCTGACCTTCCAGCCGGCTCCGATGCGCGAAGAATGGCTCGCAAGAGACATTCTTCTGAGCATGAGAAGATTTTCTTAGGCGGTGTTTTTCAGCGCCTTAGAAAATCTCTCATACTTGCCAGCCCCAGTACCTTCTGGCCTTCTCCACCAGCTCCGACACCGTGTCCTCATCCCTGCACTTATACCGGCGTTTCACCTCTGTATCTTCGTAAAACCCGCCTGTTCTCTGGTAATAAATCTCATAGTCGCTTTTTACCACAAGCTCGTTATCGTCGTCCCCGCTGCTGTAACGGGCAAGCACCAGAATATCCTTCATCCCGTCCCCGTCAATATCCCGGCAGGTAATGCCCTTCAGCGCATAAAGATTTTCGTATTCCCCCATAGGCTGAAAGCTCCACACAATGTACCCCTGTTCATTAATCAGATAAATCATAAAGGTTGCAAAGCTGGCCATGGTGTAAGTCCCCGGCACCACCTCGAGTCTTCCAAGCTTTTCAAACTGCCTGTAATAGCACTGTTCGCTGATAATGTGAAAACCGTTGTCAATGAGCTCCTGCTTTGTCGCCGCCGTATAGAGGAACTCCGTGGAGTTTCCGTCCCGGACAAAGGACACAATGCTTTCCACGCTCTTATTCATGCCAAAACGGTTAATCTTGTCCGAAAGCCGGTAATCCCGGTAAAATTCCTGCTTTCCCTGAAACAGCGCTTCCCCGATTTTATAAGGCTTTCCCGCATAATCACCCTTTTGGTTCACACAGGTGACAATCATCACAATATCCGTAAGCCCGTCTCTGTTAAGGTCCTGAAAGGAAACCGCATTAAGCTCCCTTACCGGCGCAGCCAGCTCGCCCCTGTTGCGGCTGTTTACCTCAAGCTGGTCTGTCCTGTACACAATCCTTCCGTCTGCTTCCGCAAAAAAGAGCGCCAGCCGATGATACTCTTCCTCTATGGCCGGAATCATAACGACTTCCCCGGAGCCCTCCATTTCTATGGGAAAAACCTGCTCCCACGCCACCTCAAATCCGGCCCCTTCTATCTCCCATTGCCACTGTGGCTGTAAAAGACGCTGCCGGTAATCCTCAAAAGCCGCCGAAATCCCGCGGGAGTCCTCGTTTCCACGGGCAAAAACAGAGAGGGAAAACAGGATGAAAATACTTATAGTAAATATTGCGATGACAAAACTGCGCTTCATTTGCACCCCTCAATCCAAAAAATCCTGATACCCCGGTATCTGTTACACTCAAAATCAAGAATTATGGCAAAATCCAAATATCTCTTTTCTGTCAGCATACTCAATTCTTCAGCCGCTTTTCCACGCCATTTTACAGGGAACGGCTTTTTTATTCCGTCTCATTATCATCCTTGGGTACCGCCTTTATCGCATATCCCCCACGTGCTGTTGAAAAACACACATATAAAAACTCTGTATCACTTATAGCTTAAAAGTAATGCAGATGAAAACACATCATCTGCACGAAAATTCTACTATGTGTAAACACTTTCTTAAGCTTTTAAATATTGGGACAATTCATCTTGCTATCCCAATCAAACTATACTAATGCCCTAAACGGGCTTTCTTCATTTCTACTATCTCTCCGCAACCCCAGTAAAATCAATTGTTTTGAGCCCCAATTTTGCATGTAATTGCCAGAATATTCTGGCAATTACGCTTTTCAAGTCATTTTTTTGTCTTTTCGAAATTTGGCTGTTGATACAATTATATTCTTATCTTTTCTGGTTTTCAACTCAAACTTACTTAATTTTACTATTTAGTAAATTCTAAATCTCAATCAGCCACTCATATCCTGCCTCTTTCTTTCTGCGAACCAACATACCCAATTCAATTTCCAGGCAATCCACCTCCACAAGATCAAACAGTTTTTCCAATTCTTTTTCTATCTTTAACACGGAAGCATCAATACTGCGCTTTTGCTTTTTCAACTCCAGTATTTTTCCTGCCAGTTCCTGTGCTCTTTTGTGGACATTCAGTTCCTCTACTATCTTTTTTTCCTTTTCATTGGTTATCGTGCGGCTGGTCGGTATTGTAACATCCTTTTGCAGATCATTAGATAATAAAATTGCATGGAGCACAGGTGATGGATAGCAGTTTTTGCTTCTTTTGAAATCGCAGTTGCATCCGCATTCCGCTGTAATCTGTTTATATTGCTCCCTGAGCTTAATGCAGCTGACTGGTTTTTCCGGGATTCGTCTGATAAAGCGCTCTGTTGTATTATATTGATAATTTAGGGTATGTGATATGACAGTATGCACGAATTGCTTTCCATCTTCTCCTAAATGCCCAAAAACATATAAAATTGACAGTCTTTCAAAATGTGTCAAATATCCCGTCCTGGCCGCTTTGTTGCAAAGGTAGCCCATAAGACTGCATCCCTTAAGGACTTTAAGAACTGTTTCGGGCGTATCCGGAAAAGCGCTTAAATCTATATCAATCCTCTTTTCGCCTGTCTTGTCGTTTTCTTTCAGGTTCACTGCCAAAACCTTTTTCAATGCTCCCAATGAATTTTTAGCAAGGCTGTCCAGAAACAAATTCACGTTTGTTACCCTGTTTCCATTCTCATCCAAAAAATAAGACCTCTCACCTGTTTTTATATGGTATCCCCAAGGAAGCTTTATGGTCTGCCCAAATTTTCCTGGCTTCAACCTCGTCTTATTGGGAAAAAATTCTATTCCTATCCCTTCTTCTGTTTTTCCCAGCCTGCGCTCTATCACGTCACAAAACATATTCGCATACCGAACCGGTATCCACTGCGTCATAACAAGCCAAACATGATATCCGCGTCCTCCGGAATATTCGATATATCCCATCATTCCAAATTCACGGTAAAGCTCCAACACCTCATTGGCCTTTTGCAGAGCTTTTTCCAGATACGCCCCGTACTCCACGCTTCCCCGCTCGCTTTGCAACAGCACTTTCTTTGATACAACAATATCCGTCACAATATAACGTACTGTCCCATTGGGACGCTACACATAGGTTCCCAGGGTGACTTTCCCACATAAATGCTCATAAAGCTTCTGCCCAGTCAGCGGATACACCTGAATTTCGTTTTGCCTTTTACCCCCGTTCCCTATTTCTTCGCTACTGTAAATATCTTCTCGCCCCACAAACAGATTCAATATTTTTTCTGCGCTGGAACGATCAAAAGATAAGGATATCTCACTGTTATCCGGCAGCATAACCTTCCTGCCTGTGCCAGATGCCTTTTTTTCCAGCCGTTCCTGCTGCTTCTGCCAGAATGCCGCTTTGGAGTATCCCCCTCTGTCTGTATACAACTGCATCAGTTCCATCGCCGTATCTGCATTTTCTTCTATTATATAACCCCTGTATAAATCAAGCAGCTCCTTTAAATTATCATGAACTTTTTCCTCCATCCCTTGTAATGTCCAAATCTGATAAAGCTGTTCATATTCCAGCAATTCTAAGGCTTCTTTCTCATCTTCTTTCCAGATTTTTGCAAGATAAATCGTAATATCCTTACAATAATTGATAAAATCCGGACGTTTTTCTTCCAGCCGCTCTTTATGCTCCCCAGAAAATCTCATCAAAACAACATACTCAAAAATACTGTAAATTTGCCTTTCACCACGGAAATATTGCTCCCAGCCTCCCACAATTTCCAATGCATTCTTTAACTTCTCTTCTATTGATTTTTCGGAGGAAGAAAGCCACATAGTCTCTAAACGCTCCTCCAGATTTCTTTCGGCCTTTGCCGGGATTGTCATACCGGAAGAATCAAAGCGGTAACCAAGAAAATCAACACCCTCCCCAAGAGCAGCACACACGGTTTTCCTCTCATTTAAGCAAAGTCCCAGCTTACTCAATGCCACTTTTATTCTTTCACATTCCTCAAGCAACTCTTCCCTACTCTCTCCCAGGAGAAGCATATCATCTGAGTAACGGGCATAATATACTGCTTCTTTCGTCATTTGATTGTCAAATTCCATCAGATAAATATTAGAGAGCGTTGGCGATACCGCACTACCCTGATAAATTCCTATCCGTTTTGCAACCAGCTCACCGTCCTCGTCAAGCATAACCGATTTGCAATTCTCTTCTATGAGAAAAAGGACATCCTCCTCTTTGATATCTTTTTTCAACATTTTCTCTAATTTTTCCCATTGTATTGAATCGAAAAAACCGGAAATGTCCAACCTCAACACCCATGAGTAAGCGCCGGATTTAATCCTCTGGTCAATCTCATTCACGGCATTTAAGGCAGATTTATTACTTCTGTACGCAAAGGCCTGCAGGGAAAATTGCCCCTCATACAGTTTCTTAAGTTCTGCCTCCAAAGACCTCTGCACTACTTTATCCCGCATGGCATACAGCGCAATTTCACGAGCCTTTTCTCCTTTATACAGCATAACCCTCTTAACCGGGCGCATGATACCTGTGTTCTCTTAATTCCTGGTACAGTTGGCGTATCCTCTCCACTTTCCCTTCTTCGAACTGCTCAAAGGTCACATTATCCACACCTGCCGCCGGTCTGTTTTTCTTTACTTCATTCCATGCCTGTGCAAGCTTTTGCAGATCAATCACTTTATTATATAAGCTCACCTTTCTCCTCGCTTTCTCATTTTGCCCTGAAAAGTCTTAAATAATAATCAGCTCCTCCTTATCCAGTGCCATTTTCCTGCTTTCAATGCCGATCGTACTCAGCTTCCGTTCACATTTCCCACATATATCGTAAATACGCACATTTCCTTCCCTTTCTTCCCGCATCAGGAGCACCAGCTTCTGATACAGCTCCTTATACTGCTGTTCTGTGAGCCTGCATTCAAAAACACTGTACTGGACACGCTGTCCATAGCCGGAAAGCTCCTTTGCAATTTTTCCACGTATTCTGTTATCCGTTATATCATAACTGATCAGGTACATGACGCTTTCCCCAGCTATATGGCTGATATAGCTCTTTCTTACTCACTGCCTTTTTCAGTGCAGCAATCTGCTCCCGTATACAGCGGCGGAAAGATTTTTCTCCGGAAGCCGTATTTCTGCCACTCATCCATCGCTCATATTCCGTACAGAACTTCTTAAATCCGTCCTCATTTAAAAGGATACGCCCATCCTGTGGAATATCAAAATCATATTTTCCGATCATCCGTTTATTAAAAAGAAGAATCACCAGCCTGTCCACGATCGGCTGGCGAAATTCCTCTATCATATCCAGCGCCAGAGACTTTCGTCCATACCTGATTCCATGCAGAAAACCTAAATATGGTTCAAAAGATTCTGCCGCTAATACGCTGCATACCTCCTTGGTAAGGAAAGTATAAGCAAGGCTAAGGAGCACATTTATCGGGTCTTTGGGCGGTCTTCTGTTCCTTCCCTGAAAAGTGAAATCGCATTTCAGCATATAACCAAACGCACGGAAATAAATATTACTGCAGATTCCCTCTATTCCCAATATCTCATTAGGCGTCCGTTTATTCGGCAGTTCCTGTAAGTACTTTTCCATTTGTCTTATATCTTTTTTCCACTCATAATCGCTTTCCCGCCATGAATGCTCCCGAATCACCATAATCTAATTGTTAATCTTATTAGCCACAATTCTTCTGGCCATTTCCATTCTTCTTTCAATGTCAAGATAAAAGCTGTATTGCTCAAACCTTAAAAAAATATTTTTTGATGCGTCCGCCGCCGTTTGCCCCAGATATTTCCCTGAATAGGAGAAATAGCTTACATCAACTCCTCTTTCCATCAGCATATGTAAAGCCTGCGCCGTTATCTGGACATTCCCGATCAATGCCATGTTTTCTATATGAAGCACTGGTAATTCCAGCAGGGTTTCATTTCCCTTTTTTACTAAAATGCGCTCCCCCAGCTTCTGGATCATTGCCCCCTGTTCCTTAATGTACAAAACCGCCATCAATTACCTCCCATTCCCATCACATAATTCTTTGATTTAAGAGGATTGATCCACTCTATGTTATTGGCATAGGCCTGATAACTGACTCTTTCTACCTCACAAAAACCTTTGAATATTTCCAGAACAATGTTTTTAAATTTTGTATAGTCGCCATAACTGACCGGTCCAAGCCCATGGGCAAAAATAGAGTTGTTTCTCAAATATACCATTGCCCGAATTCTTTTCAGTTTATCGTTCTCTCTTTTCCCCTGAAAATGAATGATCGGATCCCCCAAAGCCATCAGCATAATAAATCCCTCCAAAAGAGATACCTGCTCCGGCAGATATTCATTTCCTGTCCGTCCAAACAACTCCATCTTTATCTCTTTTACTTTCCCTTTGAAGTACTCAAATTGTCCTTTGGCATCCAACTCCCCATAGGCAGGCTGATACTTTTTATCATATCTTATTTCAGCATAATTCATCTGGGATACATACAATCCGTAATGGGACATTCTCCTTTGCTCAATCATCTCCAGCAGTCGGTAAAATAGCAGTGTAGCCATATCGTACTTTTCCTGCTTCTCTCTGATACATGCGCTTTGGTACATGGTAAACATCAGCGCATGCATGATGTTTTTTGATTTGATAATATCAATATTATGCCTTTTTTTGAGCATTTCAGGTATTTCATTTAAATACCCCAATATTTCCTCCTGCTTTTCCAGGTACTCGTAACAATCCATCAGCAAAAACGAATCATGCATCATCCGATCCCTGCGTAGTTGGTGGTTCAGCTTCTTGATATACGCAAACGCTTCCCTAAAATCCAGCGCATCCCATGCCTCATAAACCTTTGCCAACAAATACACAAAATTCATCTGTTGCCGTATAGACGGATCCGGTATATTTTCTTTCAGCTCTCCTAACTTTTCCTGTGCGCCTGCATAATTGTACCTCTCAAACAACGCCAATGCTTTCTCAATCTCAAAATCTCCAAATATAGCAAGAGGATTGTCAATATAAAATAATGTTTCCGAACCAGGATTCGGTTTCCGGAAGTCAGTAAGGTAATCATTGGATCCCACATATACCAACTGTACATCAATCATAGCCCCCGCCATAGCCGCCGCTGCAGACATGGCCTTGGTACCTCCGGTAAAATCAATATACATCTTCCCTGGTTTTCCCCAATCAATGTAGCTTCTCTTAATCTCCTGATAAATATCCAGAGGGCTGGTCTCACTTACCCTGCGTTTCTCATACTCCACTACTTCCAACTCGCAATATTTTACAATCTTGCTCAAGGTGCTTTCTGTCTCTGCCGTATGCAGAAACAAAATCCTTTTCGGTCTGAGAAGCCTGATATTCAGCACGATCGGTTCGTAAGAGGTTCCCACAGACACCACCAGGTATTCTACCTTTTCAAATACCTTTGCTTTATTTCGATCTATGAAATCCTCCTCAATCAGCTTCATGAGATTTCTCTCATAAAATTCATCCGCAATCTGCCTCTGTTCAAATGTCTTTCTCTCCAGCTACTTCCACTCCTGTGTTTTTTCTGCCAAGTTTTTATTCATTCTCTTTCTTTTCCTCCGTATCCTTTTATGCCATCATCCATATAAATGTACATTAAATTTATGTTCAATATTTCAATAACCGCATTTTATCATATACTCTCCGTTTCTCCTATGCAAAACAGGTCTGTATCCAAAAACCGGAATTTACAAGATAATATGCAAGATTCTCCTGCGACTTCCGTTCACTTTAAAATTATCTCCACAATAAGGACAATGGGATTCCTCCCGGCTTTTTACAAAAAAACGTGTCTTCTTTTTACTTAAAAGTGTAGTTTTGAATGATGACCATGTAGGTGTACCTCCTTTCGTGCTTGATGTGTTGAATTGGTTTCTTTTAACAACACTAATAAGTGTCAATGCCCTTAACGGGCTTCTTTCATTTCTACAAGGAGAATTTCAATGAATATTAATTCGAAGAAAGTGTGTCAATGCCCTTAACGGGCTTCTTTCATTTCTACACAATCAAATCAAGCAACAAAGGTCAATCTAGAGGAGTGTCAATGCCCTTAACGGGCTTCTTTCATTTCTACTTATTCAAACGATAGTAAACGAAGTAATACAATAAAAAGTGTCAATGCCCTTAACGGGCTTCTTTCATTTCTACGGTATCCCTTACAAACCCACTAAAATCAATGGTTCTAAGGGGGCATTTTGGCATGTTATTGTCAGAACATTCTGACAATAAGGCATTTTAAAACGATTTTTTGGTTTTCTATAAATCTGTCTTTTTTCCATTATACAATCTATGTTCCTGATTTTCAATTGATATTTTCGCATTGTTCTAAATTTGTCCTAAATTGTCGATCGCACTTACTATTCACTGTTTAAATGACCCTTTTCCAGCCCGGATAAACCGATATTTTGTTGGGCAGTAAATTAAGGAACCGTCACGAAATAAATTAGCCAGATGGCTAATTTATTTCTGAACAGTTCCTAATGGAGATATAAAAAGCCACATTTTATCCAATGTGCATTCCCCTAAGAATCGCTTTAGACAACAGAACAGAAAACCTGCTCTATGATGATGCCAAACATGCCAAGTATACTCATAATTTTTGAAGGATGAGTTCCCTAATTTGCTACACAGCAATCATATATAGCTTTCATCAGACCAAAATAACGCTTCTTTCCTTTTGAAACAGCAGTTTTATCTTTTCCTAACACTTCCGCTAAAATCTTATCGGAAAAATTAAAATCTTCTCGTAGAAATCGGGCATAAACATTATAGAAGTCATCTGGTTTCTCGACAAAGGCTCTCCACAAATATTTCTCCAGGAACAACTGATGATACAAAAAATCTCCTTTGGGTGCCAGGCCATAATAAAAATCCTCATCTCCTGCAGGTTCTTTCAAAAATGGCTTTCCATCCTTATCCAGCTTCAGTTCCTTTAAAATGCCTTGCGTCAGAAAGGTCTTAATAAGTTCCTGCTCTTTTAACCCTTTTGCTGATGTAATAATTCTCCACCTATCCTCAATCTCCTGGCAAAACACCTCTAAAAATGATTTCTCCACTTTCTCTTCAAACATTACATTAAAATAGTCCGTTTCATCTTTCTGCATATCTCCAATCGTAGTTCTCGTTTCTCCATCCTTTGCTCCCAACGGCATATCTAAAGAAATCACCTTATTATCCCAAAGAAATAATTCCTTTACCAGAGTCTTTTCCTTTTTTGTTAAGTGGTATGAAGCCATCTCTATAGCATGTTCCAGAGCTTTTTCTTTATGTATCTCCTTATAATAGCCTTCATATCCCATTAACTTTTCAGCAGATCTAATCAATTTCAGGACATTCGGCAACTTACTTTTTGGTATTTCTGAATCTGTTAATCCCTTTTTTCTTAAGGTATTCTCTGCTGCTGTCCTGCTCCCCACTTGATTATACAGTAATGCTACACATGCGATAAACTTATACTTCTTCCCTTCTTTGCTCTCCCCGGTATAAGTTTCTATAGCGCTTTTTATAGCTTCCATAAACACGGCCGAATCAATTTCCCTGTTCCCCCAATAAGCCATATTCGAATCTTCCTTTAGATTGCATTCTGGCATATTTTCTAACCGATTCTTTATTTTCCTATAAGCCCCAGGCCGGTACAACTCCATCATTTCGATTATAAAACCCTCGCGCTGGTCATATCTGCTAAAAAATTCCCACCTCTCTTCTTTTTTGTCTGTCGGCATACACTTTAGCTTTTCTAAAAAGGCTCCGTGTCGTACCTCAAATTCCTCCGTCAACTGCACTCTTTCAATATATTCTTCTTTCATCTCTATCCCCCTGTATATTACACAGGTCAGGACCCAAAACAGAACCTGTGCTTACCTGCGAAACTATATTCATAAACTTTCCTGCTTATAGCCCAATCAATCTGTTTATTGCTTCCCGCATTTTACTAATTCCCATTCCTTTCATTTCATCAATCAAATCCTCTAACAGCTTAAGCACGGTCAAATCATAAAGAATTGCGCATGTCGGTTTATTGTCGCTTCTCCGAATCTCTCCATAATAGATTCCATTCACCTCGCAACTCTTCATCTTCTCAGCAAAGCCCATTACATACAGCAAAATTGCCGCCATTGGCTTCGTACCATAAGTAATATCCCCATAGACCAATGCCTCCTCTGGTATTTCTTCCAACACCGCCAATAATAACTTCAGGTTTTCCTCGCTGTTTTGATTTTCTGTCATATTAATTTCCCTGATTTGCTCTTCACAAATCCCAAGTAAATTCAATTCTCTGAGAAATACTGCATAATTATCCGGCGTCTCCGAATGATTTGATCGGATAGCCAATATTTTCACCTCGTCCCCTTTTTCGTGTTGGGAAGCTATTACCGGTATGATTGGAAAGCTGGTTTCCCGATTATTTTTTATTTCAAAGTCACAGGGCTCATATAAAAACTTCAATAGCTGCCCACGCCCTTGCAGCGGAATATTCGTAATATATATCTTTTTCATGAACTACCTCCTCCTATCCATTCTGTCTTTACCAGCAGAATTGGCCGAAATTCTGGCACATCTCCCGGTCAAATATTTTTCTGTCAATATGTAAAGTTGCATACTTAATTTGCAGGACTTGCTCTTGTTTTTTGTACATTCATTTTATATATTTTCCTCTCCGTTCAAATCATTAGCATTTATATTTTTCCTGCTTACTTGATATTGTATCAGATAAGCTAATGTTTAAAAAGCTTAAAACCATCCTTTTCTCCTATAGCCTTTTTTTCTATCTGTCCCATAATCTTTCCTCCATCTTGTTTAACGATTTACCGGACTCCAAACCTAACAACTTCCTATCGCAGAATTTAAATAGAAATACTTTTCTCTCAATTTGCCTCCCTTCTTTCTTTACACCTCTTACCTTTCATATAGTTCTCCTTTTTCTAAAAGTTACAGTTTTTAATCTATGAAAATCCGTGTTCCGCATTGTATCTCCTGGCAGGCGTTGGTATAATCAATGACAGGCAAAGGATTAGTGCTACCTGCTATAGGTTTGATAAGAGAGATTTGATAATATGGATGCGCAAAATCGTATTTCTGCTGAACAAGTGAATATCTCTGTAGAGAACGCTTATAGTTTATTTAAACATACAGCCGCCGTCTATAAGCGTGGTTTAATAACTGATGATGATTTCAGACTCGATATGTATCAGATTTTCGGCAAACATTTCTATGACATTTTGAAGCAACATATGCTTTGCCTTAAATTTTAATTCTTCCAACTGGAATGATTTTTTAAGAGATTACAAACTATGGAAAAACGGTTCTGCTCCAAAAATTTTATCAAAAAAAATGGCTCTATGTCGCTCATTCATTCCCCCTCCATGGCCCAGGCGACGTAACTCCTAAATCATATCCGGAAGCCTCTGCCTCTGATAAGACGCAATTTTTCCGTCTGATGGAAGCATTTCATCTTCCGCCGAAATTTTTTGAGCCAATACCTGATTACATAATATGCCCTAAAGATCACTTTGTACATATGTACAACGATTGCTGTCAGTATTTAATTGAGTTCAATTGCATAAATGATGACGGATTACTTATAGACGATGCCCCAATTGGAAAAACATTTCAGTTGATAGATGACCTTGGTCTCAGAGCTGTAATCACAATTACAAAAGTGCATACTGATGATGAAAAAGTAAACAGCATACATTCCAAAGAACGCAAATTTCCTAAAATCCCCATCAGCACACAAAATGGCAAAATTGTCCTGCTTAGTATATTCCAAGGTGACGATGATGCAAAGGCATTTCGTGAATACCTTTTATGGCAGGACTTCTTCAAATGGTCTGATTCATCCCACGAAGAACAACAAAGAATCCTCTCAGATTTTTTCAGTCTGTTCATCGCCTGAAGAATAGCAATTCCATTAATCTAACTTTACAGGCTGATACGCTTCCGATAAGTCATAAAACCGGCGCGTATCAGCCTTTTCTTTCTACATTTTTTCGTAAGGATGAAGCTCTTGATTTTGATCCAGAATACCGGGCAAAGCTTCTGCCGAACCAACCTCTGCATTTCTATTCTTCAAATACCATACATGCCTCGCATCCTCATTTCTTTTTGATTCCGAAAGGTCTCTTCCTACCCTGTCACAAATATATGGATATTTAATTGCTACTTTTTCGTTCAATCCCCGAAAATTCATTACCCGCTTTAGCTCCCTGCTCTTCTTAAACCTCGGTTCTGTTCCCATCTCAGGCATTGTTTCCTTTTCCCATCTGTAAGTGCCATTTTCAAAAATTCTCTCTGCATTTTCTTCTATCACAATCTTAACGCTCCCAAGCCCCAGCGGCTTTCCATGTCCCAGTTTATGACACATATCTCCACCCTTATTATTCTCTCCAAAATGAATACACCACATAAGTTTCCGCAACTGTTCTTCTGTAACGCCATCATAATAAATATCAAAGCGAAACTCTTCTCCCGGCATCACAAGTTCCATAGTGCTATTCATCTTTTCCTTTTTGGGAACTGTGTAAATTGTTCTGTCTATTGCCGCGCTTTGATTATGCCAGTAAAATTTTCTTCCTGCAATCTCTACGTTATCATCATAGGAACTGGGAATTCCTGCACTGGAACCGGCGCCGGATTTGGCATAAAAAGGCAGATAGGAACTACGGGGCTGTCCTAAAATTTTTAAGGTTTCCGTTTTCTTTTTCGTTTGCTCCCTGTTCTTTGCCCTTGCATCTGTAATCCGTATCCGGCTTCCAAGGCTCTCGTCCTTCGCCATGCCAAAGAGAATGCACGCCTCACAGAGAGCTTCTCTCTTCGTGCAGGGGTTTCTATCTTTTGTCAAATCATTCAGGCTGGTATTATAAAAGGTTCTTCCTATAGCGGCTAAAGAAAGCTTTTTATTTTCTACGGAATACCACACAGGAATGCCTGTTTCTTTCTTTGCACGCCCAAAATCTATATATCCGCTATGCCCTTTACTGCGGTTAATAGCCGGATTCTGATAAATCGCCAATGTTTCAAGCAGCCCGTTATATGCTTTGCTCAATTGCTCCCCTCTTAATCCATTTTCCGGTGTTTTGCAAACAAATATGCTCTCTCCATGCTTTTTCCCTGCAAAGTTCTCTCCAATGTAAACCAGTCCCTCAATTTTTCCGGCTGTGCTTGCACTGCCGGTTTTTTTTATAGTCACATTCCTGGCCACTCCATTCCAAATAAGATATTTTCCTTTTTTATAAGTCCCCTTTCCTGCTGTGTATGGCTGAAAATCAACCAAATCGCCAAATCGCAATTCTTCCTTCATCAATGTTTTGGCAATTCTTGTCTTCCCCTTTTGGATTATTCCGACATATGTATCCTTGGGAAGACCCTCATATTTTGCATAATCACTTTCGCCAAAAAGCTTCGGGTCAACTGCCAGTAAATAGCGCTCTGCCCGATAAAGATGCCAGTTTCCCCTCTGCCATTTGAGAATTCCCGGTTTGTATGCTTCCTTGCTTCCAATTCGCCTGGACAATCCTGTATTCTCCCGAAGCGTTGAAAAACAGGAATCTGTTACTGTCTCGAATACGGATCGAATAACCCCTCTCAGGGAACTCCCCGGTATTGCCGGAATATCTTTTCCATTTTCTTTATAGGTAAAAAAGGGATATTCCTTATGCTCCTGCGCATCTTCCTTTACCTTATCGGCGTCCGGAATCGCCAGCGGTGTGCGGACGTAAAGCCTGCATTTGAGAATTCCTGTGTGCAGTCCGGCAGAGGGCAACGATTCTAAGCATTGTCGATCTATGGGCCTATCTTTCTCAACCGGTACAAATGTATATGGATTAATAAATGTAATATTATTTCTTTTTTGATAATAACGCATCACTTTCCAGCTCCTTCCCTGAATCCTGAAATAAATCCATAAGCCTCCAATCTTTCACATAAGCCTGTCCGCTTTTCTCATAATACCCCAAATAATTACGGATTCGCAACTTTGCATTTCTGAAATCAGGCAATGGCAAAGGATACCTTCCTCCTCCTGTCGCCTGTACCTTTCCTTCTCTTGCAAACAGCTCTTTCGAGCGTATATCATCAATATCCAAAAACTGCTCCTCATCAAAATAATCCTGATGGTTCAAAACCTCTTTCTCATCATTCAGGCTTCTTCCCTGGAACTTTCTTCCAATATCGCTTCTGAATATCCTCACTTCTCTCTTACTATTGTAAATGCGGATGTCCAGGAGTTTTTTTTCCTTTTCCCGAAATAATTTTTTTCTATCAGTTTTCAAAGGCCATTTTTCCCAAAAGATTTCATCCGTCAGTATGGCAAAAATAAATCCTCTTTCTATTTCATCCGCAGATAACCAAAATTGCTCCATTGTCTCTATTTTTTCCACCCGCTCATTCCCCCAATCTATGCAAAATCTGCTCAAACATCTTATCACTTACAGGAATCGGCTTATGATTGATGGACAATGTTTTTCCTTCAAAAATTCCCCGTCCGACGGCAGTCTGTCCTCCCACGGACAGAATTCCCATATGTAAATCCACCAAAGAAGCGGCCAGAGCCTGCCGGAATTCTATGGATAAACCGTCCAAAACAACCGGAATCTCTATTCTTAGCACAGTTTCTCCTCCATACCACATTTTTTCCGTAAATAATGCTGTTTCTATTACGCTCCCTGTAAAACGGTCAACCGCATTCCTCGTCAATATCTTTTGAGATGCCCTCTCTATAATACTCTCTTCAAACCTGACAGAAGAACGCCTCTCAATGCTTCCAAAGTAATCCTTTGTGCATCCCGGAATCAGGCTTTCCATATGATGCCGAAAAGCGCCAGACCAGGAGCTCCCCGGAATATACGGAATTTCTTTCCCATCCCTTTCCATAATGCAGGTAAGCTGCTCCGCATCCGGCTGGGCTTGTCCGTTACTTACCTTTGTAGTGTATCGGCGAATAGATATCCCTCCCTTCTGTTTTAGTGTAAACTCTATTGAAATTTTATCTTTCCGCCTTATTTCCTGCTTGTCTTTCTCCTCAAACTCCTGATTCTTCCAGTCTTCCTCCCGGTACATATCGAAATCCAGCCACGCATCTAATTCTGCTTTCCTGTCCAGTTCAAAACTTCTGCGATAAACCCTTACTTTCTTGATACTGCCCAGCCCGCGCATCGTTTTACGTCCGATACGAATCTGTTGCTTCTTCCAGACCCAAGCAAGCTCCGCACCAATATCCTTATCATCGTTCCTACAATTCTGCTCTAGATAGGTTACAAATTCTGCTCCTGGCTCAATCACTTCAAAGTCAAACTTGCTCCTTTCCTTTCCGGTTTTCCACTCGTCCAGTGCTACGCTGTCTCTAAGCACACTGCGGTAAAAACTCCCTTCCTTTTCCTGGTCTTCTATTATATAATGAAGCTTTGCATCATATACCGTCACCTGGCTACCGACTCTTTCTTCCTTATCTTTAGCCGTTTCAAAATATCTTTCCGCATCCTCCTCTTTCAGAAAAGAGCGGTAAATTCCGGCTAATGAACTTCCCGGGATAAAAGGCTCTCCGGCGGAATCTCTCACAAGGTCACCGTCCGAATAGTGATTTTCTCCACTTCCCACCGAAAGCGCGGAGGCAAGCTGGAAGACGATTCGATAATATATTTTCTTTTTTACCCTATTTCTCATTTTTCGTGCTTCCTCCTTCGTGTTTTTTCTGATATTTGTGATAGGTCAGGATATTCTTAACATAAGCTCCCCAGATATTTACCAACTTCTTTTTACATATTTCTTCCCCGACACATTGGCATATACATTTCCATATTTTCTGTAGTTCCGCCCTTCCTGCTGTCATTTTCCTGATATCTATCTTATACTCTTCTTTCTTATTTTCATCCGTATCCTCTAATACTACAGAACGCAGCAGCCGAAATGCCTCTTCTTTCTCCTTTTTCCGTTTTATAGAATTGATGCGACTACAAAAATCAATAAATGCCTGTTCTGAATCGCTCCTGTATGCATTCAGGCTTTCCTGTAGCATCAAACTCATCCGCCCTATCGTGGAGGGTGTCAGGTTCAGCTTCGAGTTATCTTTTATATATAAAAAAATCAACTGCTCCAAAAATTGTTCTGTCAAAATTCTTAGAAGTAAAGGCTCGCAGCTATACAGACACAGTTCTTTCTCCTTACTTTCACTATCTTCCGCAATGTCCTCTGTTTTTTGAGCCGCATAAGCCATATCCTGACATTTTAGAATTCGCACTTGTCCGCATCCTTCCAGATTCCGTTCTCCCACAAACATCTGTGCCGAATTTATCTTTCGTTTCCATGTCTTCCCATCCGGTATGGTATACACCAATACACTGCCAGCCTTTATAGCCGGAACCCCCGGTCTGTGCAGATTCCATGTAGTATTATAACCTGTCACTTCCTTTGTCTGAAGAATGCTGCCCACATCCGAATCATCTGTATCCTGAACATAAGGAATTTCAAAATGCTTTCCAACCAGTTCTTTAACTTCCTCGAATTTTACCGTATATCCGCCTGTTCCATCCAGAAAAATAGCATCGCTGTCCATAACTACAGCAATCTTTTCTCCGCCTTTCGCACAAACAGGCTCTTCATCAGTATTCTTATCCGAAATTTTTGCAGCCAATTCGCATATCCCATACTGAGCCGTTTTTGATTTTCCAAAAGCAAGGCGCGTATTTTTCAAAAGTTCTTTAAACAGAGGGACATATTTCCTCTTAGTATAAATCTTCCCCTTAAAATACTGTCCTTCTCTTAGAACTTCCTGTGAATACAATTGTTCTCTCTTGCTATTATGATAGAGAATTTCCCGTTCCGGCTCTACTATATCAAACACATTGCATTGCGGCTCATAAACATAGTGAGTTTTCAGCTTCTTAGGCAGATTACCATCTGCGGTATTATATTCTTTTTCCCGTTCCGGCGGTATTTCTTTCTTCTCTCCAATACAATTTACCAAAGCCCCTGTTTTCTTCAGTCGATTCAGATACAGTGGCGCCGGACGGTAATCCGGCCACTGTGCTGCACATTCTTTGCCTTTTTCAGGTAAAACAGACAGATAAGCATTGGTAAAAAGAGTTGTGCCATCCAAAAACAACTCCTGGAATTCCTCGTCCTCTGCATTCGTTCCTTCCATGCGCAGATAGGCTCCTGCAAGATTTCCCAGAATACTCTTTCCGCTAATATAGGATTCCGAAACTTCCGTATTATCGCCGCTCAATACCAACGGTTCTCGATTACAAAATACGTAGTGAAGACAGACTCTTTCATCTCCCCCTGCCGCATCTGACAAAATTCTTCCTGTCATTTCAACATTTACCACGTCTATCAGACTACACCGTACGCTTCCGAGCCCCCGGTTCCGGTTCATTCCCATATTCCTTGTAGCTTTCGTCGCACGTCTTAGCTGCTCTTCATAAGTATCTTCAAACTCTATCGGCGCATAAAAGCACAGATGCGCTTTACTTTTAAGCGGATCATATTGCCCCACCACCCGAGTATATCTTAGAGTATTTCTCTCCGCTACTCCGGTGTCAGGACAAATCTTTGTCTGTGCGCGGATTTCTGTATAAATCTTCAATATGTTCTGCGGTGTCAGGTAAAAACTCGCATCCTGCTTAGCACCTTTTAATTTTTTAATCTCTTCTGTAATGAACGTATAATTTTCTATGTGCGCATTCTCCAGACATATTCCTCTTGTCCTGTTATCGCCTGACCATCCAAACAATTCCTCCGCTGCATCCGGACATACCAGTTCTGCTGCCTCCCTCAGACATCCTTTCAACCGCCTGGCGGGTATAAAGGGAATTCCGTATTCGTCGTAAGACACATCTGAATCAATTACTCCCGCATAGGAATAACCGGAACCTGCACAGATATCCGACATAAGCTCTATTTTTATTTTTCCGCATAACTTTCCCATCCTACACCTCCTTCTGAAACCACAAATCATAAACTAAAATAACATCGTAAATTAGTTTTCTTTTTTGCTCATCATTTAATTTCCCACCCAAGGTAAAATCCTCCGGCTCCTTTCTGTGCGCATTAATTCTTTCCAGTTCCATCTCTAACCCTGCCGGACTGTTTAAGGCTACATCAAGTAATGATTTCACATTGCTCCGTCCCAGTTTCCGCAAAAGAGCCGCCATCTCCTCCGCCAGTTCCAGGGAATAACAGAATTCCTTTGCCTTATCCTTTGAGTGTGAAAGCATTACCCAGGGTCTGCTGCAATCTTCCTGCCTTTCTTCTTTCCGGATTTTTTTCAGAGATATTCCAATTCCTCCCTGACAGTAGTGAAAATCCAACAGGCAGGCATGCCCAAGCTCATCTTTTTTCATTCGAATCTTTCCAGATTCACAGCATTCCTCCGCTATACGGTAGGCATCCGCATAAGGCGCATGACTATGAAAGATTGCAATTCCCACGCAGGAACTGCATTCCTCCGGAAATTCCTCAAAATATGCTTTCACCACATCCAAAGCATCTCTTGCATTGCAGATAATGGTCATCTCGTCTCCTGCCGCAACAATCGTACGTCTCTTTTTACAGGAATGATCCTCGTATTTCTTATCCAACATATTGTTAATCGCCTTAATCCTGTCATTCACATAATTTTTCTGGATTTCTCCGGAAAACTTTCTCAACTTGGTAACACATTCCTCATAGCTTTTCTTTCCCTTAAGACAGTCCTGAACCTTTGCCCCCATGTTATTTCCATCTATATAAATCACAGCCAAAAGGCTTTCCTCTCCCTTCTTTGTCACAATTCGGTCTAAAACTTTTTCTCCTATCTCATCCCCCTGCTTCTTGACCTCTTCCCGATACTTATCGTTCTTAGCAGCCTGCTCCCGGGACATCTTCATCCCTTCCTCTTCCGGAACCGTACGCCTGACACTCAAAGGCTTTGACGTCAGCGGGTCTACCTGAACCACAGGCAGGCTGTTAACCGGATAAATAACGCTTTCTGTCATTTCATTCTTCCGGTGCTGCTCATAAAGCTTTCGATTATCTTCCCGATACTGACTAAAATCCGGTTCTCTCAAAATAGTACATAACACTTTCAGCGTATATGTTTCCTTCATAAGATTTTTGGTAAAAAGACGATTCACTTCAATACAGGTCTTCTCGTTCCGGTACAAAATCAGAAAGTTTCCTCCCCCGTCATAAACCACTTCACCTATGTAGTCTCCCTTTTCCATACGTTGCTCAAAGGCTTCTATCGAGAATTTCTCCATTGGGTTTTTGCTGTACTGATAAATAGCCCCCCGTTTTCCCATAGCTTCCTGCTCCTGCAGTCCTTTCATCCGGTTTCGAACCTGCCGTGCTGCCGGGTAAAGATAAACCGAAAATACGTCCCGGATCATACACGATGCCCCTACAATCTCCCGGATTTTCCTGCTCCGATAGATATACTCCTGTTTCCCCCTAACATCGTACATAGCCAAAACTCTTTTGTTTTCCAAAATACTCCCTCCTCGTCTCCTGTATGCTCTCAGTATTCCATGCTCTTCAGGCACTTTCTCCGTATTTTCGGAATTGCCAAAATGTAAATACTACTTCTTTCTTCTGTCCTATTTCTTTCACCACACGTTCACTGCATGCCGCCAGAACCGTAGTCTCCTCTTTGCGCAGCATGGATATCACTTGATAAGCCAAGCAGAATTCCCCCTGACACAACACAGCCTGAGGATGAAGCTCCATAATCTGTCGGAAATAATGTTCTGCCAAAGCGACTATATAGTTCTCATCTCCCTGCGGATTTACCGCCGGGAATGGAATGTCTACTATTTCTCCATACTTTAACGCTGCCTTTCTCTGGGATTCTTCCCATCTGTCAGATGGATGGTTTGTGAAATTAATCATATACTTTTTTATTGTCCTTCACCTTCCTTTCCGCTTATTCTTTTCTTCTCCAATCTCCCTTATCTTTCCTATCACCTTTTTTATCGTTTCAACCGCATTCTCCAAATCATCACCTTTCAGGCTTGCAATATGTGCGGCATTATTTCTGGTCTGCTTGACACTATAAAAGGACTGTGCAAATTCATACATAAACTCATTCCATTTTTCACCTTTTATCACATCCAGGCGAATCTTACTATTCCTTAACTGAAACGGGAAAAGAACATGAAGCATTTTTTTTGTGCGGTTCCCACTGGAGCTCCCGTATTAATGTTTGATAGGTAAAACTTTCTTCTGGAAATTCGGCAAGAGCCCTCCCCATCCTTTCGTCAACAACTCCCATAAAATATCTCTGCAGACTCTCTGCACCGCGTTTCATATTTTCTCTATATAACTTCTCATATCCGTCAAAAAACCATGATGCATATGTGCAGGCAAACGGAAAGCCATATCCCATATAGACCCTGTCCATCTTCTGATATTGCCTTATCAGCTGTCCAACATCTGCCCCCATACTATCATCTGCTTTCAGATAAGGAAGTATCTTTTTATTGCAGAAGTCCTTGCTGTAATCATTATGTGCAAATCTCCTTGGAACCCGTTCTTCGGGGATGATATCTATATATTCTTTCAGATCATAAAATTTTATGTTCTTTTCGTTTAAAATATCAACAGGTTCTCTCTCCGGACTTTTATTTAGCAGCTTCACATAATCCTGAACCGCATTCATAAATGTGCTTTTAGCTTTTTCGCTATTATCGGTCGATTTATTTCCCACAGGAGACTCGTAATAACAGTACGCTGCCATAATCTCATTTGTTATCAGATTTTCCCTTCTCTTGCGGGCGCGTTCCAGTGTATCTTCCGTTACTGTCTTGGCGTTTGTCTTCAACTTTTTGGAGCCTTCCTCTTTATAGCCCTCTATAATTCCAAAGTCGGTTAATATCTTTATCGCCTTTTCACGAAAAATGCTAAGCGCTTTATTCTTATCCTTTTCCAGAAGTTCCTCCATACGGATTAATTCCTTATATTCAGGATTTGCAATCAGCTTTTTGCTCTTCTCTACTTGCGTCCCTATTACGCCTGTAATTAAATGTGCAAGGAGTGAATTATCCTCATTAGCTATTTCACCTGCAACATCCACAATCCCTTTCGATGCATCACCCATTGTCTCCAACTGGTTCACTTGATTTGCTTCTTCCCTCTTTGATGATTCCGCCTCTAATTTTTTAACGTTATCTATTACTCTTCTATTGCCTGTCTTTTCTGCTGCTTTTACCACTTTACTACTGTCATTATGAACCAGAGCTTCTACCGCCTCTAACTCGGCAAAAACATTATATACCTTTGTACATTCTTCAATCTTCCCTCTTTTTCCCTCCTCGGTTTTAATAATATTACTGTACAAAATTTTCTCTACAGCAACCTTGCTGCGTTGAAGAATTCTACAGGTAAAAACCAATGTCAGCGCCGCACTTCTTGGGCCTCCTGTAAAATCCACATACAGATGCTTTCGGGCATTCTCTTCTCCTTCCTCCGTAATCCGCATAACTGCATCCAAAGACTTCCTTATTTCATTTACTTCATAATCCGATGCAAAATAAGAAATTTCCTCAAACAGCTTCTCTGTCTCTGTATATCTGCTGCTATATTTATCATTCTGCGCAAGGAATTCGCAAATAACATCCTTATAATATGCCAGCGTAGTCCTCCCGCCTATCGCTGGCATTTCTTTTTTTTCCACCTCTTCCGTACAAAGCATGATAATCTTATCCAGCTTCATATTCTTTTTATCCAGATAATCCACCAAATATTTTGTGACAGCCTCGTTCGTCTGCATTCCGACATAATACGCTTCCATCCCTTCTACCTTATAAGACATGGATTGCGGGTCTGAAGTTAATATGCTGGGAACAAACAGAAGATAATTTTTATCCTGTACATTCATTATCTTTTTCTCCTATTCAAACTAAAAAATCCAAATAAATTATATCAGAAATTCAGAGTAAAAAACAGTTTTTATCGCCTTTTTACGACTGTCTTTGTATTTTACAGGACAATTGCCATTACCCCCAATGCAATCAATAACTGGATTGCATAATTCACAAATCCATATTTCAGATATTGTCCTACTCCCCAGACAACTTTTTTCCCATTTTCTTCTTCAATACCCACCGCATTTACTTTTCCCGAAAGAATAAACCCTGCGGTTGCGCTCCACATGAACAAGCTGCTCCCACTGCATATGGCAGCGGCATATGCAACGGCAATCCAATCAGATACTGCCCCAAGAGGCCCGTTACAAATTTCCACAATTACAGGCATCATAGCCGCTGTTGCGGGACCGGCGCTGAATACCCCCGCTACAAGAGAAGTGATTATCATAATGGCCATGACCAAAAGTTTGGGATTCTCAATATTACTTTGAAGATATGCCGCCGCCATATTAAGTATCCCGGTCTGGCTGATTACCTGCGCAAAGAATAAAAAAGAAGCAATTGTAAGTACCGATTTAAAATCTATCATCTGATCCATCTTTATTTTCTTTACCAAACAGATAATCATTGCCACAACATAGCCAAGCACAGCAATAATTTCAGGCGGAATAATCTCCTGGGGGACAAAGCTCCAGGCAAGAAACATCCCGATGAATTCCATGCCAAGCCATTTCAGCACATCAAATCGTACCTCCATATTTTTATACTGACTTTTAAGATTGCTCACAGCAAGGCTCCGAACAGCTCCATCGTCTTTCTCCCTTTTTACGTACATCCCCCATACCGCAATTAGTACAACCGATGTAAATACAAACACCCCAAAAGCATGCGTAAGATAGCCAATAAAACTCGTAATCCCACTTGTCATAATCACAATAGCCGGGAAATCGCCCACCGGGGAGGCTGCTCCCCCAGTATTCGAGAGAGCCAGTATCGCAGCAAAAAAAACACATATATACTTTCGGTCAATTTCAAGTGATTTCAAAAGCACAAATATAACGGGCAGAATCAGCATTACTGCTGTAATATTGTTAAGACAGGATGAGATCAGAAACATCATGCCGCCGAACATCATCAGACAAAGGCGTTTCTGCCCTTTGGAAAATTCGGCAATTTTAATTGCCAAAAACTGCATAATCCCGGTCTCTGCAACCAGATTGGTGAACAATTCCATGAGAATAAGAATAACAAGCACATCATATGAATATCTGCTCATTACACTTTTGACCGGAATTTTGAAAAGAAGCGCTATCATATTTCCTAAAATAAACATAATGGCAGTAATACTGTTCATCATCTACACCTCCATTTTGTACAAAATCTACGCTGATTTATCTCCATCCATCCCCCATACCGAAATGATGATTCAAGCTCAACGTAAGGGACAAATACTTTCTGTCCCCGGAAAATGCTATAATGTTCCGCCATCCGATATGTATCAGGAAGAATCATCGCTCTGTCCCCACCCGAATATCCGCATGCAACCAACATACCGTTCTTCGGGAATAAATCCGACACGAAATACGGCTCTTCAAGAACGGTAACGTCAGATTTATATGGAAGGTTATTTTTCAGCCGTTCTTTCGCTTCCGGTTCCATATCACATGGGACTGCAATAATAATTTCCAAATGCCCGTCGGAATATTTTTTCATCTCTTCAATCAAAGCAATCTCCGGTGTAAGAAACATATATTTATTCTTTTTAAAACCACACAGCCATTTGGCAGCCTGTCTCACCCGCTCCTTTATATCCTCATCGGGCAAAGGCATTAAAGCTCCCACTTTCTGCACAACATCTAAACTGTCTCTCACCTTTGCCAAATTGATGGCCATCTCAAAGAATCCAATTTCCCTGACTGTTTTCCATATATCCATACTAATCCCCCCATCCTTTCCTGCAACTATCAAATTGGGTCATAAGCACAAATTTTATCCTCTATCCTTTCCTTAAGGCAGGCAATTAACCTGGAGATAACAGCAATTTCATCCGGTGAAGTGTTGAGAACATCAGCATACTTCTCTCCGGCATCCCCATAAAGGTTCACATAGAGTTTCTGTGTTTCATTCCCCATAACCGGATTTGGAAATTTTGCAAAATTTATTTTCATATCAGACCACCTCCTCTATAATATCCATAAGCTGAATTGCAAGAACCTGAATTTCAGGCGGCGCTTCTCTGATAACTTCTGCCGCCGCGATAGCTGTATCCTCATCGCCAAAAACATCTTTTAACAGATTCCAGTCTTTCTCGTCAAATTCAACATGAATTAATTCCTTTTTCTCTTGATGCTGCATATGCCTCCCAGGACCTACATGTTCTTTCATCATATGAAAATCACCTCCTTGTTTTAACTCCGTATTTTCTTTGAATATTTCCACGCTCACGCTACCTCCTTTTCTGTGGTATGTACCTGAATCTTATTCCTAAGGGAAATTACCTGGTCACAACGCTCTATAACCTTTTGATCATGAGATATATATATAATACCTGCCCCTATCTTTTCTGCATGCTCTTCAATACTGGTGAGGACATAATCGGCGGCGTTCCTGTCAAGATTTGCTGTAATCTCGTCAAATATGAACAACCTGGGTGATCTAAGCAGCGCCCTTGCCAGAGATAACCTCTGCTTCATTCCACCCGAAAGTTCCTCAACTTTTTCTCCAATCATACATTCCAATGCCTCAGCAGGATTTGACCGGATAACGGTATCTGAATGGTTCTCATCTGTCAGATGAACTTTTCTCAATACTTCAATCAGCTCATCATCACCGATATTTCTTTCAATACCGTAAAGCAGATTATCTCGAACAGTACCGGCAACAAAAAACGAAATCTGTGGTGTATAATACAGCATATCCGTAAGCTCTTTTTGACTATAATGATTCAGTTCCTGGCCAAAGAGAAATATTTTCCCCTGTATATAGGGATAATACCGCATAAGACATCGAATCAGACTTGTTTTCCCACATCCATTCGCCCCTTGCAATGCGATCTTTTTACAACATGGAATTATGATATCTTCATACCATGCGAGGGACTTGTCTTTCATGGGATTTGTTACTATTACATTCCAAAACCGGATTTCTGCATTTCTAGTTTCTTCACCTGAAGGCTGAATATCAAAAACTTCGTCTGAAGGACTGGCTGTCACTTCCAGCAAGGCCGCTGCCTTTATGACAGAAGCCGCCGTTTCATCCATAAAACGATATACCTCGTCAATGGGTTTCACCATTTGTTGAAAAAGCAGGCATACTGTAATTACAGAACCGGCGGCCATTCTTCCACCGGAAATCAAATATACAGATACCATAAGCAACGCCATCTGGAACGCAACTTTACAAAACTGCTTGAGACAATCAAAAACTCCCATATATTTATGATGTCTTCTTTCTGTATCGCTGATTTGCAGAATATACGGCTGCAATCTCCTTTTTTCACATTTCTCAGCATTTATACCCCTGATGAATTCAAGATTAGCTATAGACTGACAAATACGTCCGTCATGCGCATTTTTCTGCTCTACGATTTTTTCTCTGATTCCGTTTTGTGAATGAATTTGGAACAGAGAAATCATAACCGTAATCATAAGATAAGAAAGCATGATTCCTGCCACCATCCCGGTTGCATTAAGAAATACCTGTACAAGTGTAAACAGGGCGGTTAGAATAGTGGCAAATACATCATTACATATAATCTTTATCAACTGACTTAGTCCGGCTACGCCCTGGTTTAACTGTGCAGTCCTTTCGCCATTCAAATGTTCTGCAAAATACGCCACAGGCATTTTCAAAAGTTTCTCGATGCTATGCTCCCGAATTTCAGATTCATGTGCCGCTATTGTGCAATCAAGCAACACCCGGCGAATTATTGTAATGCATTCTGCCAAAAGGTAAATCAATCCGAACTCTGTAACCGCTATTCCTGCTTGCGTAATTGTTCCAATCTCTCCATTGGAAATTGCTGTATACAGTCTTCCCAACATAACTGGCCAAACAGATGCAAGGCAAGAACTGATTACTGCCAGCATGGCTATTCCACTACACCGCAGTTTTGTCTTTCTGCTTAAAAGCGATAAATACTTTTGCATAATTTCTTCCTCCTTTTGTCAAAAATAAACATTCCGTTTTTCTTTACCCGTAGCGCCTCCTTTCCATCCACGACCTTCTATTTATCATATAGCCCCATTTTCTGAGAAGTTGCCGTTTTCAGATCAAATTATTTTAATAGCGAACGACAACTCATTTTGTTATTTATCAGGCTCAACTCCTTCTCTATCTGCCTAATCATAATATAGAGCACATTTTTCATAATGTTGCTGTTCTTTGAAATAAATTATTATATTCTACCTGTTCTTTTTCAGCCATAAAAAAACTTCTTTACAGGAAGAAGTCTCATGTCCGAATTCTTACCATAAAGGAGTTTTTCTTTAAACTATCCTGGGCCACTTATCAATGATTAAAATGTCAATTTCTTACTACACTACACTGTACCTTCCAAATCCAAAGCTGGTATTTTTCCCGATATGTATCAGTTCCCCTACGAAAAGCCATGGCAGCATCTGCTCCGGGAGCCGCGTCAGCTCTATATATCCTTTGATTCCATTCAAAACCATCCTCCGATCCTGCGTGGAGGAATAACGCTGTATACCCACACGACGTACTTCCTGCTTCACGATATCCGGCAATATAAATGTCTTAAGCTCATCAATGTTATACACATTCTCCCCTATCTCTTCAAAACATTCCAACATATAAATTCTGCGGAGTACTGCGTTCCATATAGCCTCTATCTGGTATTCCTCTAAATATTCCCCCTGAAATTTCAGCGCCGTAGGCGTGTGGAATACCAGTCTGTTCTGACTGCCTGTCCTGTTCATGCGCCGAATACGGTAATCCGCGTATTCCCCTAAGGTCTGTATCTGATAGTTCAACATATAAACTGCACCATCCACATATAACGGATGATTTTGGGTATTGGTTACGGAAACAATCCTATACCTGGCATATCTTTTCCCGATCCCTTCATTTCCAAGAGCAAAAAAAGCCTGCATATACTGATTAAAATACACAATAGCCTTTCCGAACAAAATCAAATTAAACTGCAGAAAGTCACCTGCTGCAAATACTTTATCATAATTTTCGCACTCAAGAAGATAACCAACGCTGTCGTCTGTAGTCACAAACTGTGGAACAATCCTGTACTTCGAGTACATCGTTCTTCTTACAATACACTCGGATTCAAAATCACAGCTTACACAGTTTCTGTTGCGCACACAGTTTGCCCTCAGCAACATCTCCCCCATTCCTCCCCGTAGTGCGGAAACCTTATCGGCCGGAAGATACGTATCCTCCAGCATGGCAACGGTAAAATGAAGTTTTATATATCTGATTCCAAGTGCATTGTATACATTCGATTCCATATATTTTCCTCTCCCATCCGACGACAATTCGCCCTGCCTCTCTCAAAAATATTGTATGATAAAGTGGTTGTAATCTGCAAGGGAAATAGCAGTATTTAAATAAATTATCACCCGAAGGTCATCATCACCAATAAAAAATCACTTTCCCAGTCACCTTTAATTTCGGTTTACAGCTTGAGAGTTCTCTGGTATCCCCGATGTTTATTGAGAAATTTTCGACCGCATTCGCGGCTCAAAAAAATTATTTAAAGCCTTTAGCCAACAAGGAATTAAGGTAACATTCTTCCTGAAAAAATTTAAAGGACTGTCACAAAAGGAATCTTAAAATTTCCATCCCATATCTGCAACAGTCCCTTATTCTATTCCTTAAGCGCCCTCATTGCGTTCAAAATTGCAATCACCGACACTCCCACGTCCGCAAACACGGCTTCCCACATATTGGCCATTCCGAAAGCGCCCAGAATCAGCACCAACGCCTTGACGCCCAGCGCAAACACGATATTCTGCTTCACGATGCGGAGGGTTTTTCTGGATATTTTCACCACGGAGGCAATCTTCCTCACGTCGTCATCCATCAGAACCACATCCGCGGCTTCGATGGCCGCATCGCTTCCCATGCTCCCCATGGCGATTCCGATATCGGCTCTGGTCAGCACCGGAGCGTCATTGATACCGTCCCCGGCAAAGGCCAGTCTTTCCTTTTCCTTTTGAGCCGACAGGAGCTGTTCCACAATGGAAACCTTATCCCCGGGCAGAAGCTCCGCATGAACCTCGTCGATGCCAAGCTCGCCTGCCGCTGCCTCGGCTGCTTTTAAGCGGTCGCCGGTCAGCATCACGCATTTTTTTACTCCCACCTGTTTCATATCGTGGATTGCTTCTTTTGCCCCGTCCTTGACGCTGTCGGAAATGACTATCGCGCCGCAGCTTTTCCCTTCCCGGGCCACATATACGATGGTTCCCGCGCTCTGGCAGGGGGCGAAGGCAATCCCTTTCGCTTTCATGAGCTTTTCATTTCCAATCAGCACTTCCGCGCCGTCCACCGGCACACAGATTCCATGGCCGGCGATTTCCTCCGCCTGCCCCACTCTGTTCATATCAGGCTTTTTTCCGTAGGCTTCCTTAATAGAGCCCGCAATAGGATGATTGGAAAATCCTTCTCCAAGGGCGGTCATCTCCAGAAGTTCTTCTTTTGTACAGCCCTCCGGCAAAATTTCCTGAACCTTAAACTCCCCTTTCGTCAGGGTTCCCGTCTTGTCAAAAACAATGGTCGTCATCTCCGCAACCGCTTCCAGATAATTACTTCCCTTGACAAGAACGCCAATCCTGGAGGCCGCCCCTATTCCCCCAAAGAAGCCTAATGGAACGGAAATCACCAGCGCGCAGGGACAGGAAATTACCAGAAAGATACAGGCTCTCTGTATCCATTCTCCCCAGCCGCCCCCCGAAAGCAGCGGCGGCAGAACCGCCAGAAGCACCGCGCCGATTGTGACAGCCGGCGTATAGTATTTTGCAAATCTCGTGATGAAATTCTCCACCTTTGCCTTTTTGCTGCTGGCATTTTCCACCAGCTCCAGTATCTTTGCCACAGTGGAATCGTCAAATTCCTTCGATACCTGAACCTTCAGGGTGCCGCTTCCGTTCACACAGCCGCTGATAACCCCGTCGCCTGCCGCCGCCTTTCTGGGAACCGATTCGCCGGTAAGCGCGGCGGTGTCAATCAGGGATTCTCCTTCTGTCACCACGCCGTCAAGGGGAATTCTCTCTCCCGGCTTGATGACAATAATGCTCCCCACCGCGACCTCGTCCGGCTCCACCTGCTCCAGTCTGCCGTCAATCTCTATGTTCGCATACTCCGGGCAGATATCCATCATATCGTAGATAGACTGACGGGATTTCCCCACGGCATAGCTCTGAAAAAGCTCCCCCACCTGGTAAAAAAGCATCACCGCCACCGCCTCCGAGTATTCCCTCACGCCAAACGCGCCGAAGGTGGCAATCATCATAAGGAAATTTTCATCAAAAATCTGTCCGTGGCTGATGTTCCTCGCCGCTTTATAAATGATGTCGTATCCGATTATCAGATAGGGAACCAGATAGATGACGAATAAAATCCACGGATAGCTGATACTCTCAAACAATCCGGCATGTTCGCAGATAAATAATCCCAGAAACAAAACCGCTGAGACCAGAATGCGGACAAGCGTTTTTTTCTGTTTTTTTGTCATAATAATCTCCTCGTTTTACCATCGGCGTCAATGTGCCTTTCCGCCGTTGGCATATTGCTCCGCACATCCCATGCACTGACGCCGCATCATTCCCCCATTATCTTTACATCAGAATCTTACAGTCAGGCTCCACCTTTTCACAGACCCTGACAACCTTTTTCATAATTTCATCAAACTGCCCGTCCTCCGCGTCAATGGTCATCTTCTGCGCAAGGAAGCTGACGCTGGCGTCATTCACGCCGTCTATCTTTTTGATAGCTTCCTCCATCTTTGCGGCACAGTTTGCACAATCCAAATCTTCCAGTTTAAATTTCTTTTTCATCTTTTTCCCTTTCTTATTTTAAGTTCCGCAGTTGCCTTCCGGTACATCCGCTATTTTCAGAGTTCTTCAATATGCTCCCTTCCCTGTGCGATAATGGTTCTCACGTGGCCGTCCGCCAGGGAATAAAAGACGGATTTCCCTTCCCGCCTGCTTTTTACCAGCTTTGACTGCTTCAATATCTTAAGCTGATGGGAAATTGCGGACTGCGTCATGCTAAGGGTCTCTGCCAGGTCGCACACGCATACCTCCGCTTCAAAAAGTACATACAATATACGGATTCTGGTGGAATCCCCAAACACCTTAAAAAGCTCTGCCAGGTCGTACAGCTTATCCTCATCAGGCATTTTCTCGCTGACTACCTTTAAAAGCTCTTCATGGGTCTGAAAAGTCTCACAGCATTCCACATCATTAATCGCCAATAAATCCTCTCCTTTCTTTCAGCCTTCGTTTATACTCCGCCGGGCGCAAGCTAGGTTCGCCTTCTCTCCGTGCCAGAGTCTGTATTCTTCATACCTTTTCAACACATAAACATTTGAACATCTATTCATATGTTATGTTAAAACAAAGTCCGGAAAATGTCAACATCTTTCCGAACTTTTTTCATTTTCGTGATAATTCAGACAGCCGTTCATAAGCCGCCGGATTGTACATGATATTCCTACTTAAGAAACCCCGCATTTCATACAGATATCGTTGAGACAGCACTTATCGCAGTAAGGCTTTGTCCTGGCTGTACAGACTTCCCTTCCGTGATTCACCAGACGGTGGCAGAAGTCGCTTCCCTCCTCCGGCGGAATCAGCTTCCATAACGCCATCTCCACCTTTTTCGGTTCTTTCACACCGTCCACCAGCCCCATGCGGTTCACCAGACGGATGCAATGCGTGTCCGTAACAATGGCCGGCTTTCCGAAAACATCTCCCATAATGAGATTTGCGCTCTTGCGCCCGACACCGGGAAGCTTAAGCAGCTTATCAAAATCATCCGGCACCTTTCCGCCGTATTCATCCCGAAGGACTTTCATACATGCGCTGATATCTCTGGCCTTGCTGTGTCCAAGTCCGCAGGGCTTTACAATCTCCTCGATTTCCTCCACCGGCGCACCGGCAAGGGCATTCACGTCGGGATACTTTTCATACAGTCCCTTAACCACTACATTCACCCTTGCGTCCGTGCACTGGGCGGCAAGGCGCACGCTCACTAACAGCTTCCACGCCTCATTGTAATCAAGGGTACAGTCGGCGCCGGGATATTCCTCCTTCAGCCGTTCCACCACCAAAGCCGCCAGCTCTTTCTTCGTCATTTTCTCCTCTTACTCCATTTCCTCGCCATGTATAAATTTATGCAGCACCCGTATCAGCTCCTTAATATCCAGGGGCTTCGCCACATGCGCGTTCATTCCGCAGCTGATGCAATACTGAACGTCATCCTCAAAGGCGTCTGCCGTCATTGCCACAATCGGCAGGTACTTATCCGTTCTGTCCAGAGCCCTGATTGCCCTTGTGGCGTCATAACCGTCCATCACGGGCATACGGATATCCATCAGAATCACGCTGTAGTATCCCGGCTCGGATTTCTCAAACATCTCCACGCAAACCTTGCCGTTTTCCGCACGGTCAAGCTCAAAACCGTATGCGGAAAGAACCTCCTCCGCAATTTCCCAGTTGATATCGATATCTTCTGCAACTAAAATTTTTGCTCCGGTAAAATCAATTTCCTCATTAAAATCTTCGCTTTCGGACGTTTCCATATTGTCCGCATAGTGCTTCAGACACGTATATAACGTAGACTTAAACAGCGGCTTGGAAATAAACCCTTCTATCTCTACCTTGCCGGCCTCGTCCTCGATATCGCTCCAGTCATAGGCGGAAATCAAAAATACGGGAATACCTTTCCCCACTCTCTTTCGAATCTCGCGAATCGTCTCCAGTCCGTTCATGTGCGGCATTTTCCAGTCAACCAGTACAAAATCATAGTCTTCGCCTTTTTCATGGTGTTCCTCCACCATTTTAATCGCCTGTTTTCCGCTCAAAGCCCACTCTGCGGAAACGCCAAGCTCCGTCAGGCTGGAAACTGCACTGGCGCACAGAAGCTCATTATCGTCCACCACCAGAAGCCGCCATGAGGGAAGCTTCATTTCTTCAAGCTCCTCGGCCCTCTTTAAATCCAGCGTAATGTGGAATTTACTTCCCTTGTCAAGCTCGCTGGTAAGCTCGATTTCTCCGCCCATAAGGTCTACGATTTTTTTTACAATAGAGGTGCCAAGCCCGGTTCCCGTGGTTTTCTGTACCTGCTCCCTGTCGTCTCTTGCAAAGGTATCCCATATTTTCTGCTGGAATTCCCTGGACATACCGATTCCGTTATCTTCCACTATGAAATGCGTCCTGACATATTCCTCGCCCTTCGGAGAGGCTTCCTGATACATATGTACGTCGATTCGGCCTTCCTCAGGCGTAAATTTCACGGCATTGGACAGAAGATTTACCAGTATCTGGTTAAGCCTCACCCCGTCGCAATATACATCCTCTGACAGAACATCCTTGATAAGAATATCAAAATACTGCTTCCTTGCCTTTACCTGAGGCTGCATAATATTTACAATATCTCCCATAGCCTCCCTCAGGGAAACCCGGTGCATATTAAGCGTCATCTTGCCGCTTTCAATTTTGGACATATCCAGCACGTCGTTAATCAGCGCCAGCAAATGCTTGCTCGAGAGCAGAACCTTTTTGAGGCAGTCTTCGGTCTTAAGAGAATCCCCTATATTTTTCAGCGCAATTTCCGTCATTCCGATAATCGCGTTCATCGGCGTCCTGATATCGTGGCTCATACTGGAAAGGAAATCGCTTTTGGCCTTATTGGCCTTCACAGCCGCCTCCCTTGCCTCATTAATCTCAATCATCTGTTTTCTTGACAGAGCAAAATACCTGATAAAAATAATCACCATAACCAGCAAAATTGCCATCGAGGAGCACAGCATAATCTGGAGACGCACTTTATCCAGTTTTGTTATGGCCTCGTCCAGTGTCTGGGTCCTCATGGCGCTTATCAGATACCAGGAGGTATTGCCGGATATCGGAGAGCAGTAAATCATCCTCTCCTCTCCCTCCAGCATAATAGTATCGCAGAAAATCTGGTTGGACTCAATCGCCTCGTGAAGCTCCCGCGTATAATCGTCAACTGATTTGCCGTTATATTCGCTGTATTCCTCCACTATACGCTCATAATAGCTTTTTCTGTAAGCGCTTCCGTTCCTTATAACAAAATATCCCTCGTCGTCAATAATATGGGAATATACCCTCCCCTCCGTCTCGTCAAGATAAAGAGCAGTATTCAGATAATCCATGGAAAGACCTGCCACCAGCGCCATACTTTGATTTCCGTCTCCCATCGGATAGGACGCCGCTTTCCCAAGCAGAAGGAATTTATTCCCGGCCTCATCAATACCCTGTCCTATCATTTCCCCGTTATTTTGCAGATGCGCCATCACATTATCATTATCGGAAACAGCCACTTCATTCCCCATGATTTTTATGAGTCCGCCCTCCGGCGTATAAAATCCCAGATAAGTAAAATTCCTGACCTCTGCACAGAGAATCAGTTCTTCAATCATCTCCTCATAGCTTTCAAAGCCATCCGCCGGCACACGAGCCACAATTCCCTCTACCTGCTCTAACCGCAGCCCTGCAATACTGGCAAATTTCTGGCGCAGCTGCGTATTTACCTCTTCCATATAAATCTGACTGATTTCCCGAATGGACTCGTTTGTTTTCTGCGACATGAAATGGGTAAGGCCTACAAACACCACGATGCACACCACTACCATGCATACAAAGCTTCCCCACAAAAATCTTCTGGTTCTTTTTTCCATTCCCTGAAACTCCTTTTTTATCCTGTAACCTGGCTGTTAAATACCTTTATTTTTCCATTTTCCGCGCTTATAGAACACAAACGTGATAATCGCCCCAAGCACCCACGAAAGAAGCAGCGATATGAAAATACATTCCTGCCGTCCGTTTGGAAGCTCCGGCGTCCTTGTAAGGAAAGAGATTCCGTAGGCAATCGGTACACGAATGAGAATCGTCGTGGCGATGGATATCCACATCGGCGTCATCGTATCGCCCGCTCCGCGCATCACGCCGGAAAGGCTCTGGGTCACAGCCATTGCAATATAGCCCACCGCAAGAATTCCCATCATGTCGCGGCTGAGCTCCACAAGCTCCGGCGTCTTTGTGAAAATTCCCATAAGAGACTTTCCGAAAATAAGAATCAGCCCTGTAATTACGGCGGAGGTTCCCATTGCAATCAATGTTCCCTGCTTCGCCCCTTTATCCACACGGGCATCCAGCCTTGCGCCCACATTCTGCCCGGCATAGGTGGTCATTGCCGTGCCGAATGAAAAATTCGGCATCATGGCAAAGCCGTCCACGCGCATAACGATAACATTGGCGGCAATAAACATTTCCCCGAAGCTGTTTGTGAGAGACTGCACCACTATCATTGCCATGGACAGAATCGCCTGGGTAATCCCCGAGGGAAGCCCTAACTGTACAACTCTCATGGTATACTGCTTCTGGAGTTTTAAATGACTTTTCTTCAATTCAAATATATCCGCCATCCGCATCAGCCGGAACATGCAAAGGGCTGCGGATATAAGCTGGGCAATCACCGTTGCAAGGGCAACGCCGTTGACGCCCATTCCAAGCTTCGCCACAAACAGCAAATCCAGCACAATATTAATTACCGTCGATACCAGCAGATAGGTAAGGGCCGCCATGGAATCCCCGAGCCCTCTTAAAATTCCGCTCAGAATATTGTAATAGGCAAGTCCCGCCGAACCGATAAACAATATCAGTAAATAAGAATGGCACCAGTCGATAATGGATTCGGGCGTCCCTAACAGCTCCAGCAGCGGTCTTGCCACCAGAGAGGCTACCACCATCACAAACAGAGTCGCAATCGCCGTCAGCGTAATGCAGTTCCCGATTGTCGTTGACAGCTTTTCCTTCTGCCTGGCGCCGAAATACTGGGACACCATAATACCCGCGCCCACACTGATACCCACAAAAAGAACAATCAGGAGATTCAAAATAGGCCCTGCGCTTCCTACTGCCGCCAGGGCGTTATCCCCCACATAATTACCAACAACAACGCTGTCCACCGTATTGTAAAGCTGCTGGGCAATATTCCCCACAAGCATGGGAACCGTGAACAATACAATTTTCTGCCAGGGAGAACCTTCCGTCATATCTACCGGTTCAAACAGTTTCTTAAGTAAACTCATCAATGACCCCCTTAAGTACATTTCGCCAAACCTTATCTACACCAGATTAGTATAACTATTTTTTTTCTGAAAAGCAATATTAAATAACCCGAACTCTACAGCATTTCCAAAAAAACAACGCCCTCTAACGCCCCGTATTCCTCCACGATACGGGCGTACGTCATTTTTTCCTTAAAGCACAGCACAATATTGGCTGAAATTGTCCCTTTGTCCTGACTGTCCTTTATCCTTGTCATTTCCAGATGCTCGATTACGCAGCCCTTTTCCCTTGCAAATGTGAGGAAACGGCTGACGTCTCCGTTTTTTTCAAACACCACATACAAAGTCACCAGATTGGAATACAGATGCCTGTCCACAATATGCAGAAACCTGATGGACACCCAAATCGCCGCAAAACCTACGAAAGCGCCGGTATAAAAGCCCGCCCCTATGGCAAGCCCGAGACATGCCATTGACCACAGCCCGGCAGCCGTTGTCAGACCTTTTACCTGATTTTGTCTGGTGACGAGAATCGTGCCGGCCCCCAGAAAGCCGATGCCGCTGATAACCTGCGCGGCAATCCGGCTCGCGTCTCCGCTTCCCGTATACTGCGCCACATAAAGCCCTACCATCATCGCCAGCGTAGAGCCCAGGCACACCACAAGATAGGTGCGGAAGCCCGCCGGCCTGTGCCTTTTTTCCCTCTCATACCCCAAAATCCCTGAAAGGGTCATAGCCAGCATCATCCTAAGTAAAATCGACCAGAAAGTCAAATCTCTTAATATTCCAATTTGTTCCAGTATCATTTGTACGTCCCCCCGGTTTCCCCAAAAACATCTTCTCTTTCCGTCGAAAGGTCAGGAACGCCGCCCTTCCATCGTCTGCCTGATAATATCCAGCATGATTTCCTCCGTAAGCTGCCCGCTGACATAGCCGAACACATTGCCGTCCCTGTCAATCATAAAGGTGGTGGGCAGCGCATATACACCGTATGCCGCAAACTGCTGCCCTGTGGTATCCATGAGCACCGGATAGGTGTAACCGTTCTCCTCAAGGAAACCGGCAACCTCCTCCAAAGAGCCCTCCTGTCCCTGCCCGGGAGACGCCACGCCCAGAATCACCAGCGAATCGTCCCCGTTTTCCTTATAGGAATCATAGATTTTCTGGATATCCGGCATTTCCGCCCGGCAGGGAGGGCACCAGGTTGCCCAGAAATTAAGAAATACCGTTTTCCCCTTATAATCGGATAAGGTATGGCTGTTCCCATACTGGTCCGTCAGCGTAAAATCTATAGCCGGGGGAAGCTGTTCGGCTTCTTCTGCTTCGGCGCCGCCATCCCGGCCTCTGGCGTCCGTACCGGCTTCGTCATTCCCCTGCGCTCCATCGCCCGCCTGCGCTTTGCCGCTGCCTGCGCCTTCCGTCCCTTCCGCTGCGCCGCCTGTCTGCGCTCCGCCTGTCCCGGCTGCTCCTTCTTCTCCTGTCACGTCCCCGTTCTCTCCGGCGTCCCCCGCCTCCGTTTTCTGCGTCCCGTCCGGCGCGTCCTGCTGCCCCGGCGATGACATCTGCGACAGATATCCCGTAACGGAATTCATTTTGCCCGTAAACATGAGCACGCCCATAAGCAGCATCAGCACGCCGCCGATTTTGACCGTATACTTCACCACCTGATTGTGCTTTTTGAAAAAGTCGAGCAAAGAGGCGGTAAACAGCCCCACCGCCAGAAAGGGCAGCACAAACCCGGCAGTATAAACGCCAATCAGCATAATCCCCGTCATCTTTGTGGAGGCGGAGGCTACCATAATCAGCACGCTTGCCAGCGCCGGCCCCACACAGGGAGTCCATGCAAAGCTGAAAGTAAATCCAAGGACGAGCGCCGTTACCGGCGACATTGCCATCACGTCCAGCTTAAAAGGCAGCCGGTACTCCCTTCCAAGCATTTTCGACTGTCCGAAAACGCCAAGCTGATATAGTCCGAAGCCAAAGACCAGAATCCCGCCGATTCTGGCAAAAAGCATTTGATTACTGTTAAAAAAACGCCCCAGCGCCGTCATTCCCAGGCCTAAAAGCAAAAACGCAAAGCTGACTCCCAGTACGAAAAACAACGTGTTCAACATCACCTTTTTCCGTTCATAATGCATTTTCCCGTCTTCGCCCATCCGCCCGGTTCCTCCCGACAGATATCCCATATAAAGGGGAATCAGCGGAAGCACGCAGGGTGAAAAAAAGCTCACAAGCCCCTGCAAAAATACGGTGAGCACCGGCACATTCAGTTCTAACGAAAAACCCATAATTTTACTCCTCCGGTTTTTTTCATTTCTTACTGTTTTTTTAATAGTATACCATAGGATTGCCAAAGCATCTACCGGCTTTTTTCCTTGACATGCCTTTCCATCCACCTTACAATTTTCTTATAAGGAAAACCAGAAAACCGCAGAAGAAAGGAGAAAAAATCCATGGGAATAAACGCAGCGTTCATGGTTCCCCACCCGCCCCTTATCATACCGGATATCGGGAACGGACAGGAGGGAGCTATTCAGAAAACAATAGACGCTTACCACGAGGCTGCCCGGCGAATCGGCGCGCAAAAGCCCGAAACCATTGTCCTCATCACGCCGCACCAGACAATGTATGCGGATTATTTTCACATTTCTCCCGGAAAAGAAGCCAAAGGCGATTTTGGAAGTTTTCGGGCCGGTCATGTAAAAATGACGGCAGCCTACGACACCGAGTTTGTGGAAAAGCTCTGCCTTCTGGCGGAAAAAAGAAATCTTCCCGCCGGAACCATGGGACAGCGCGAGCGGGCGTTAGACCACGGCACTATGGTTCCCCTTTACTTTATAAATAAGTACTGGAAAGATTACCGGCTTGTGCGAATCGGTCTCTCCGGCTGCGCTCTCACCACCCACTATGAGCTTGGGCAGGCCCTTAAGGAAACCGCCGGCTCCCTGAACCGGAAAACCGTGGTGATTGCCAGCGGCGACTTATCCCACAGGCTAAAGGAGGACGGCCCTTACGGCTACCGGAAGGAAGGCCCCGAATATGACAGCCGGATTATGGAGATTATGGGAAAAGGGGATTTTGGCGCCCTCTTTGATTTTTCGGAGGATTTCTGTGAAAAAGCCGGCGAATGCGGGCACCGCTCCTTTACCATCATGGCCGGCGCGCTGGATAAGACAAAGGTGGAGGCAGAGCGCCTTTCCTACGAGGGGCCTTTCGGCGTGGGATACGGCATTTGCTGTTACAAAGTCTGCGGCGAGGACAGGGAGCGGGATTTCAAGGCGCGTTATGAACAAGCGGAGCGCAGTAAAATTGCCGGGGGACTGGAGCTTGAGGATGCCTATGTCAGGCTTGCCCGGAAAACCATCGAGAAATATGTGCGCACAGGAAAAATTATCAGCCTGCCGGAAAAGCTGCCGGAAGAAATGTACCTCAAAAAAGCCGGCGTCTTTGTCTCCATCAAAAAGGAGGGAAGCCTACGGGGCTGCATCGGAACCCTTTCCGCCACCCGCCCCTCCATTGCCGAGGAAATTATTCACAACGCCGTCAGCGCTTCCTCGAACGACCCGAGATTTGCCCCCGTGGAGCCCGCGGAGCTCGACATGCTTTCCATCAGTGTGGACGTGCTGGGTGATATGGAAAAAATTGATTCCCCGGCTCTGCTGGACGTGAAAAAATACGGCGTTGTGGTCACCAAAGGCCGGAGGCGGGGGCTGCTTCTCCCGAATCTGGAGGGCGTGGATACTGTGGAGGAACAGCTTGCCATTGCCAGACGCAAAGCCGGAATCGGCGAGAGAGAATCCGTGGAGCTGGAACGCTTTGAAGTGATTCGGCATTTTTGAAACTATTGTGAACCCACCAAAACAGCATATGCCGGCGCCCTTTTCGTCCGGCATATGCGGGACTGGAATATGAAAATCATCTGTAAAACCTGTATTCATCACTGTCTTCTCGGACCGGGGCAAAAGGGTCTGTGCCGGGCAAGAATAAACGACGGCGGAGTCATCCGCTGTGAGAGCTATGGACGGATAACCTCCATGGCTCTCGACCCCATTGAAAAAAAGCCCTTAAACATGTTTTATCCCGGAAGTAAAATCCTCTCTGTTGGAAGCTACGGCTGTAATTTGAAATGCCCCTTCTGCCAGAACCATGAAATTTCCATGGCGGATTTTTCTTCGGGGGAAACCATTTATATGTCTCCCGAAGAGCTCACCGCCCGTGCCCTTGCTTTCAGGAAGGCCGGGAACATCGGCGTGGCCTTTACCTACAACGAGCCCCTTGTGGGCTGGGAATATGTTCTCGATACCGCAAGACTGGTACATGAGGTCGGCATGAAAAATGTGCTGGTCACAAACGGAACGGCCTCCCTTCCGGTGCTTGATGAGCTGCTGCCCTTTATAGACGCCATGAATATTGATTTGAAGGGCTTTCGGGAGGAATATTACCAGAAGCTCGGGGGAAGCCTTGCCTCCGTTAAGGAATTTATTCTTCATTCTTCCGCCCGGAGCCACATTGAGCTCACCACTTTGATTGTGCCCGGTGAAAACGACAGTTTGGAAGAAATGGAGGAAGAAGCCGCATGGATTGCTTCCGTCTCCCCGGAAATTCCCCTCCATGTCACCCGCTTTTTCCCGAGATACCGCATGACCGACCGAAGCGCCACAGATACAGCGCAGGTATACCGCCTTGCGGATATTGCCGGAAAATATTTAAAAAATGTGTTTGTGGGGAATTGTTGACAGAAGCTGCAAATACTTTCCGTGACTTTAGCCCCCTTCAGACAGCCGCCTTTTCCGCCGCCGCCATATCTTTCAGCTCCTTCACCACCATCATCACAATGGCCTGCGTCAACAGAAAGGTGAGTCCGTCCGCCACCGGCTGGGCAAGCTGTAGCCCCGTCACCCCGAAAATTTCCGGCAGAATCAGAATCGCCGGAATAAAGAACAGTCCCTGCTTGCTGATTGCGGTGAGAGTCGCCCGGAAGCTGTAGCCAATCGACTGGGTCAGCATGTTTCCGATAATGGAATATGCCTGAAAGGGCAGCAGACAGCATTGCATTTTCAGCGCCAGAGCGCCTATGCGGATAACCTCCGCGTCCTCTCTCCTGAAAAGCCGCATTATCGGTGTGGAAACCGCAAACATCACCACGCCCATAATCAGCAGAAAGACCAGCGCCACCCGCCGGCAGAAAAAGTAAGCCTCAAGCACCCTGTCATATCTTTTCGCCCCGAAGTTAAACCCGCACACGGGCTGAAAGCCCTGTCCGAATCCAATCAGCGCAGAGTTGATAAACATCATAATCCTCGTGACAATGGACATTGCCGCCACCGCCGCATCCCCGAAGCCCGAGGCCGCCACATTTAAGAGAACAGAAGCCGCGCTTGCAAGTCCCTGACGCCCCAGGGTCGGCATACCGGCGGAGAGTATTTCCTTATATACCCAGCCCTTAAAGGTATAATATTTCGGCAGCGGCTTTAACACATTTTTCGAGCGAATCACCAGAACCAGCAAAATCGTAAAGCTCACAAACTGGCTGAAAATCGTAGCGATTGCCGCGCCCGAAATCCCCATATGAAAACCGAAAATAAGGACAGGGTCCAAAATCACGTTCAGCACGCCGCCGGTGGTGATTCCTATCATGGAAAGCGCAGCGTTTCCCTGAGAGCGCAGATGGTTGTTAAACACAAAGGACACCGTCATATAGGGCGCGGCAATCAGTATGTATTTCCCGTAGTCCTTCGCGTACGGGGCAATGGTTTCCGTTGCGCCAAGGGCGCGCACCAGATTATCGATATTGGCAATCCCCAGAACCGCCAGCACAAGTCCGAACACAAAAGCCGTATAGACCGCCGTGGAGCATGCCCTCTGCGCCTTTTCCTGCTCCTTTGCCCCCAGCATTCTTGACATATAGTTGCCGCTTCCCATGCCAAGCGTAAATCCAATCGCCTGAATCATTGCCATCAGGGAAAAATTCACGCCTACCGCCCCGGAAGCGCTTGTACTTAACTGGCTCACAAAAAAAGTATCCGCCATATTATATATGGAGGTAATCAGCATACTGATTATGGTCGGAACCGCCAGTCTGGGTATCAGCCGGCTGATTGGCGTTTCTATCATCATTTTGTGTTTTTCTTCGTAATTCATTATTCTTCTCCTGTTATATCGACACTTTCCATACAAGGCTTCGTTTGCCGGTGCCTGCCCGGTCATAGGAAATCTTCCCGCTTCTCATAATTCTATTATAGTTTCGGCGGCGGAGAAACACAATATGGAATTTCCGTTCATTTCTGCGGCAGCGTTGCTCGCAGCAGGAAGCAGCCGCCCTGTCCTTTACGGCAGAACGGCTGCTTCCCGGCTTTCCGGTTTACAGTTATTTTTTGCTGCAATATACGTCAATCGCTCTTTTGACGAACCCGGCGGTTCCCTCTCCGCCTGCGCTGTCAATGTTGTCGGTAAAGCTGTTTCCTCCGGCATACATTTCTCCAAGACCGCGCAAAATCTCAGGCGTACACTGATAATAATGCTCCGTTATAAAATCGCGGAGCTTTTGCACCAGCTCCTGAACCGCTCCCTCTCCGGGCTCCTTTGTCCTCAGTCCGCCAAATTCCCGGAAAATCTCCATCATTTCCTTTCCCACGGCCTGCTCCTCCCCGGACGTCCTGTCTTTGGATTTTTCTTCAAACTCCTGCCAGGCCTTTGTGTTTCCCCACTTTTCCCTGGCCTGCCTTGTATATTCGTCCATTTTTTTTGTATCGAATGCGTTAAAATCAAGCACTTTCTTCACTCCTTTTGTCTGTATTTCACGGGCAAGATTTATCAGACCCTCGATGTGCTCTCTTTGCAGCACAAGAAGTCCTATTTGCTGCTCCAGCGCCTCTTTCCTGTCAAAGAAAGGATTATCCAGAATCTTCTTTATTTCCTTTAACGGAAATTTCAGCTCTTTGAACAGCAATATTATCTGCAGCTTTTCCAGCGCCTTATCGTCATAAAGCCTGTACCCTGAATCCGTGACCTGCGTCGGCCGCAGCAGACCAATGGAATCGTAGTGATGGAGCGCACGTATACTTACGCCTGTTAAACTGCTGACTTCTTTTACTGTCCTCATAGCTTTCATTCCCTCCCGTCTGAAAACAGTATAAAGTATGACACAACGTCAGAGTCAATAGCTTTTTTACTTTTTTCATAATTTTCTTTATTCCGCCAGACAGATTTATACTGTATAATTAGACTGAAAGGAGAATCCCCTATGGTTAATTTACAGTCAAAAGAGTTCTGTCCCACATTAAATGAGATAGCGGAGTATGTCAGAAATCCCTTTTTCAGCCAATTCTGTACAGAAATAAAGGAAAAGTACAAGATAACGGAAAAAATCGAATTCAGTTCCTGCAGCTGGGAAAAGGGATGGAATATCAAATTTAAGAAGTCGGGAAAAACCCTGTGCACCGTTTATCCCCGGGAGCTGTATTTCACTGTCCTTTTTGTAGTCGGTCAGAAGGAAAAAGAAGCCGTTGAGGCCCTGCTGCCGGACTGCTGCGCCGAACTTCAGGAAATCTACCGCCAGACCAAAGAAGGCAACGGGCAGAAATGGCTGATGATTGATTTGGAGGACGACGGCAGCCTCTGCCGCGACCTGCTTCGGCTGATTGAAATACGGAGAGCCTGACATCCTTTTCGGCTCCGCATACCTTCGCCGGAATCCGAAAATTGATTTCCGCGGTTTTCCATTATTATTCATTGACTCCCCTCCCTCAAAGAGTTATGATACTTTACGAAACTAAAAACACACTTAAGAAAGTAAAGGGGAAATTATCATGCATAAGAAAAAAATCATGAAAAAACTCATCGCCGCTGTGCTTACCACAGGACTCTGTGCCGCAGCGTTCTGCTTTATGCCGTCTGTATCGGGAACCGGTGCGGTTTTGGCGGACGAGCAGGTTGCAAGCGTTTACACAGGGGAACCGGTATCCTCCGCTCAGGCTTCCCAGCGTCCGATTGCCGTTATGGTACCCACGGACAAAGCTGCCCAGCCCTCCTACGGAATCGGCAACGCAAAGGTTCTTTATGAAATCATGGAAGAAGGGGAAATGTCCCGCCAGATGGCAATTATCGACGACTGGCAGGGGCTTGACCGTATCGGAAGCATCCGAAGCTGCCGCGATTACTACATCACCCTTGCCACCGAGTGGGACCCGATTCTGATTCATGTGGGCGGCGTTCACTATATGCAGAGCAAAATAACGGCGCCCGAAATCAATAACCTTTCAGCAGCCAGAGAATACGGAACCGGCGGCGGCGCTCCCGGCTCCTCGGCATTTTTCCGTTCCACAGACAGAAAGGTGCCGCACAACGCTTATGTCAGCGGCGAAGGCATTACCAGCGCCTGCAACGATTTAGGCTATTCCCTGACCACCAGACCCGAGTATTACAATGCCTCCCACTTCCAGTTTGCACCGGAGGGAAATACGTTAGAGCAGTATGAGGGAACGGTTCCCGGCAATACCATTGATTTATCCGATATCTTTCCTTATACAAAGAGCAGCCTTACATACAACCCCGAAACCGGACTCTACGCCAAAAACATTCACGGAAAGGCTCAGGTGGACAGCCTTACCGGCAATCAGCTTACCTTTGCCAACGTGATTGTCCAGAATACCAAATGGTCCAAACGTGATACCAAGGGTTACCTTGCTTTTCAGACCGTGGATTCCACCAGCGACGGATACTATTTCACGAAGGGAAAGGGCATCCACATTACCTGGAAAAAGACCTCCGATTACTCTCCTACCAGATATTATGACGATAACGGAAACGAAATCCAGTTAAACACGGGAAAGACCTATATTGCAATTGCCCAGCAGGGAAGGACGCTGGTTAATTCCTGACGGCAAATTCCGACAATAACAAATGTACGCTGTCATGCTTTGTAAGTCAGCTTATTGTAAAACAGAAAATCCGGTTGAAACGCCCGCCGTGACGGCAGGAATTTCAACCGGATTTTCCATGAAGATGTTCTATGACCGCATGGTATTTTTCAGGGATATCCGCCAGCGTCATGACTTTCAATGCTTCCTCTGTCCCTTCCTTTCGGGCGGTTTCGTAATACCAGCATTTATATTCCACGATATCCAGCGTGCGCTGAAGCTCTTTCATCTGCTCAAGCAGCCGTTCCCTTTGCTCATAGATTATTTCCAGCCGCTCCTCAATAGTTTCATCGCCTTTCATAGCGCTTTCAACATAATTACGTATACTTTTAACAGGCATTCCGGTGCTTTTCAGACAGGAAATCGTCTTCAGCCATCCCAGGTCTGATTCCGAAAAAACACGAATCCCTCCCGCAGAGCGTTCCACAAAGGGCAGCAATCCTTCCTTATCATAATAACGGATTGTTGACGGCGCTATATTTAAAATCCCGGCGACCTCACCTATAGTATATAACATAAAGATATTTCCTCCCGCCCATTGACTTAAAGTTAACTTTAAGTTGTAGAATAAATATATTATAACAAAACAAATGGAGAAAAAACAGTGAAATCAAATATTTTGTCCCGCAAATTATGGAATAAGGATTTTATCCTCATCAATCTGGTCTGCTGTATTGCGTCCTACCCCAACAGTATTTTACAGTCCATCCTGCCGGTTTATATCCTCGACCTTGGCGGCAGTAATGCCATGACCGGCTTTATGATGACCGGTCTCACCCTCCTGACCATGGTCACCAATCTCGTCATGGCGCCCCTCATCGACAGAATCGGCCGGAAAAAGCTTCTGGTTTTGGGCAGCGGTCTGTTTTTCCTAAACACACTTTTGTTCTGCTTTACAGACAATCTTACGTTTATCTTTGCCCTCAGGGTTCTTTGCGGATTTACCACCGGCATCTTTTTTCCGGTACCGCCCATCGTTGTTGCCGACGTTACCGATGAAGAACATCTGGTAGACGCTGTGGGCATTTTCGGTGCAGCCGGTTCCATTGCCTTTGCCGTCACACCCACCATCGGGCTTGCTCTCTACAATACTTTCGGTTCCGCCGTCATGTTTATCTCGGGAGCCGTTATGGGCGGTATCTCCTTTGTCATCACCCTTTTTATCGAGGAACATTACAGCCATGCGGAGCGCGCGGACTCTGCCTCGGGCGGCAGAAAGGCGTCAGGCTTTTCCGTACCGCTGCTTTCTTTGATGCTGCTGCCCATGCTTTTAAACTTTATCATCACTTTCAGCAACAGCCCGGTAAACACCTTTCTTACACCCTGCGGACTCAGCAGAGGCCTCCGGCAGATTAACCTTTATTTCATCATAAACCAGGGCACCTGTATCGCAACAAGGCTTCTTGTTGGCAGCGCGCTTAAAAAGCTATCCAAAAAGACCTGTACCTTTGCAGGCATACTTCTTACCTCTGCAGGTACTGCCATGATTGCCTTTGCCTGGAGTATGCCCCTTATGCTTCTTTCTGCGGTGGCGGTGGGAATCGGCCTTACAGCCGTGACTCAGATTTTTCAGGCGGAAAGCTTCTCCGTCGTTCCCGAAGACCATCGCGGACTGGCCGGAACGGCGTTTATGCTCTCGGGAAGCATCGGCACCGGGCTTGGCTCCTCCGTCTTCGGTGCCGTATCCGCTGCAGCGGGCTATACAATCACCTATGCGCTGGCCGGTATATCCGCCCTTACGGGGCTTGTTTTCCATAGGAGATATTGGAGGAAAGATAAAGGCACTAAAAAATGAAAAGGCAACAGGCTTTCACAATATCATCTGCGCAACAGGAATAAATTTTACGCATACTTCCCCGCCAGCTTCACCAAAAGCTCCACAATCATTTCCATCTCGTCCGCGCATGCATACTCAAACCGCCCGTGGAAATTGGCGCCTCCGGTACACAGGTTCGGACAGGGCAGTCCCATAAAGGAAAGCCTTGCGCCGTCCGTACCGCCCCGGATGGGCACCACCACCGGCTCGATGCCAAGCTCCTCCATAGCAGCCTTTGCATTGTCCACAAGATGCATGTTTTCTTCGATGACCTCTTTCATATTATAGTAGGAATCCTTCAGCTCAATCTCAAAGGTTCCTTCCCCGTACTTTTCGTTCAGAAATTTCCCGGTTCTGAGGAAGGTTTCTTTCTTCCTCTCAAATTTTTCCCTGTCATGGTCCCGGATAATATACTCCGCCACAGCTTCCTCCACGGTGCCGTTTAACGCGTCCAGATGATAAAAGCCCTCGTAACCGCAGGTGTACATAGGATTCTCCGCGACGGGAAGCATGGACTGGAACTCCTGCGCCATCAAAACAGCATTGCGCATCTTGTCCTTTGCTTCTCCGGGATGCACGCTTCTTCCGTGTATCCTTACCTTTGCTCCGGCGGCGTTAAAGTTTTCGTATTCCAGCTCGCCCAGCCTTCCGCCATCCACCGTATAGGCGTAATCCGCGTCAAAAAGCTCCACGTTAAAATAATCCGCACCGGCTCCAATCTCCTCGTCCGGCGTAAAACCAACCCTTATTTTTCCGTGCAGAATTTCGGGGTTCAAAAGCAGATACTCCGCCATCGCCATAATCTCCGCAACGCCCGCCTTGTCGTCCGCGCCCAGAAGCGTGGTCCCGTCGGTAACAATCAGCCTTTTCCCTTCATAACCTGTAAGCTCCGGGAAATCGGCAGTCTTCATCACCACCTGCTTTTCCTCATTCAGCAGAATATCCTTTCCGTCATAATTTTCTATTATCCGCGGCTTTACTCCTGCGCCGGTTACCGCCGGAGAAGTATCCATATGGGCAATAAAGCCGATTACCGGAGACATCTCGCACCCCACCGAAGCCGGAATTGAGGCATACACATAACAATGCTCCTCATCATAGGTGATTTCCTCCGCCCCCATCTCCTCAAGCTGCGTTACCAGAACCCGCGCCAGATTATGCTGCTTTGCCGTGGACGGCGTTGCCTCGCTTTCCTCTGACGACTCCGTGTCAATCGCAGCATACCTTAAAAAGTTTTCGATTACTCTTTCCATTTTCTTTCTCCTTCTTCCACTTCATGATTCCGCTTCTTCCATTATAATGTGCGGTTTTCCCCGCGTCAATGCACGCTTCCAAAAGACTCGGAAATCAGTTTTCGTGTCCAAAGGTCTTATTCCACCTTCACTTTCATGCCGCTTTTCAGCTCCTTGCTGCTTTTAAGCACTATGGGCTGCGCAAGCTCGTCAAGAATCGCAACCTGCTCTGTGGAAATATCGACCGGAAAGCATATCACGTCCATTTCCCGAAGCCGGTATTCCTTTCCCCATGCGCCGTCCTCCTCGTCCACCACAAACACGCTGGGCATCCCCATGTTGCTGATATGAATATGCTCTTTGTCCACCACCTGGTCATAATCATGAACATAATTGATTTCCACGGGAAGCCGTTCTCCCTCGGTGCCGTCTTCCTTTAATCTGAGCGTCATATAGTGCCCGTCTCCGCCCATTTCATAGGAAGTCACCGTTCCGATTCCAAGGTCGGTTCCCTCCTGAAACAGCCGCGAGTGCAAATGAAAGGTGTGAGGCACCATAAGGGACGCTTCCTCCTTATTTAAAACCTCCGCCTCCACCCGACAGTTATAAACGATTGTGCCGGCCTGCGGGTATCCTGTTTCAACCTCCGGCATCATTTTCCTTTCGTGCAAAAGCGCCCCGGCCGTAACCCCTGCCAGCCAAAGCACCCAGCCTGACAGTAAAAGCAGCCCCAGCTTTTTGGAAAAACTCATTTTATCACCTTTATCCTTTTTCATGCGGTCTCTCCCCCTGCAGTCTCTCCTGATTTGCAATTTCCGTCCGATTTTTCTATGTGACTCTTCCGCCCTGCGTCAGCCCGTTTCTCTGATTTTCCTCACGCTGTCCGTATCAGCTCTTGACGCCGGACATGCTGATTCCCTCTATCAGATATTCCTTTGCCATGAGGAAGGCAAACAGCGCCGGAAGCATGTAAATCACGGACGCCGCATAATACACCACAGCCTCTCCGTCAAGCAACTGGCTTAAATACACCGACATCGGAAACTTGTAGGATTCCTCGATAAACACTACCGCCTGGTCAACGATATTCCAGTTGTCCACAAAAAGCAGAATCAGCATCGCCGAAATCACCCCCGTCATATTGGGGTACATAATCCTCCGGTAAATCTGAAACTCTCCCGCTCCGTCCAGACGGGCGGCTTCCAGACATTCTTCCGGAAAGTCCTTTATCTGCTGTCTTATCAGAAAGACCCCTAAGGGGTGGAACATCGCCGGAAGGATAATCGCCCACCAGCTATGGCGAATCCCAAGCCAGCCTGTCACCAGATAATGGGGCACCAGCGTAAGCTGCATAGGCATCAGCATCACAATCATATAGACAAAAAACAACCCTTCCTTATATTTCCATCTCCACTGACAGAACCCGTACGCCGCCAGAGGCGCAATCAAAAACTGTCCCGCCAGAATCGGAAGCAGCAAAGCGACGGAATTCCAGATAAGCCGCAGATACACCGGATTCATCACAAGGTCCTTATATCCTTCTTTGAACTCCAAAGATTTCCCCGTCGTCATGGCCAGCGGCAAAACGGCAACCGCCACCGCGGCCCCGATGATACAAACGGATAATACTTTTCCTGCCTTTTTTTCCATGAAAGCCTCCTTCTTCCCAATCCGTGTATTTTCTCACTCGCGGTCAAAACCCCGCCGCAAGCAACAGGCTTTGACCCCCACGGCAGTCGCCAAATGCCTGCAGACAGTCACCTGCACCTGGCTCGTTACTCGCGGGAATAATCCGTCATGCGGCATTGCAGCTTATAGACAACCCACAGCATCGCCCCGAGAACCACGAACATCACCCAGGAGGAGGCCGAAAGCTTCTGCATGTTCATGGCCGTGAACTGGTTATTCATGTAGTGCTGAAGCATGTAAATGGAGGGCGTCGGATAAGCGCCGTACAGCATGTAAATTTCCTTAAACACCTTAAAGGAGTTTACAATCGACATCAGCAGCACAACAAAGGTGGTAGGGCTTAAATATATCCAGGTGATGTACTTAAACTGCTCCCAGGACGTGGCACCGTCTATCTGGCTCTGTTCATAATAGGCTTTGGGAATCCAGTTAATCCCCGACCAGAATAAAACGATGGAAAAGCTGATATTTTTCCATAAAAACACGATTACAATCACCGCAAAGGCCCAGCCGCTGTTTTCAAGGCTGAGGGGCCCCCCTCCCGCCATCTGCCACAGATTGCTGATAAGACCGGTCTTTCCAAAAACCGATTTCCAGAACGCAATGGTGGTCCCGGAGGGCACAATCAGGGGAACCAGTAGAAAAAACAGAGCCGTTTTGCCCCATTTTTTCTTCCGAAGCGCCAGAACCAGAAGCAATGCAATCGCCATCCCTGTGGGAACGGAGGCCAGTATGAAAAGAAGCGTGTTCCTCCCGGCCTGCATATACAAATCGTTGGCAAAAAGGCTCGCGAAATGCTGAAATCCCGCCCACTTTTTATCCGCCATGTTGTTAATCAGGGAATAATACAGCGTGGACAGAAAAGGCACAATGTAAAAAATGCACATTCCAGCCAGGCTGGGCAGAATAAAAAGCATACACAAAAAGTCTTTTTTAGTTTTTTGTTTCATCTGGCGACCTCCTTTTTCCCCGTCAGCGCCGGTTTTGGTGAACCTGCACTCTTTTTTCTCCCCTGCGTCCGGCTCGGAAACTTAAGCGTTTCCGCAGTCTACTCGTTCATATAAAGATAAACCCGGTCGGCCATCTGTTTCCGGCATTCCTCTGCGGTCAGGGTGTTATTGATATAATAATCCTCAAGTATAACCTCTAAATTACGGCTCAGATTAATGTTAACCGAACAGGCAGCATTTATCGCCTCGATATCCTGAAACAGCTTTTCCCTGATTTCAGGCTCCACCCCTTCGCACTTTGCCGTAGTTCTTTCCTTATTGGGCGGAAGAAAACCGGCGTCTCTGTAATCCACATTGTAATTTCCAACAACAAATTTTAAGAATTCCCACGCCAGAGCCTTATTTTCCGAAAAACTGCTGATGGATAGGGAGTTCGTGGATGCAAGATAACGCTCGCCATGCATACTTACATAGGAAATAGCCGGTGTGAAATCCTCTGTTCCGTTAAAAATATCATTTACAAGGTCTGCACTCTGCAAATTTATACCCAAAACCCGGCAGAGGACATCGCTTGCGATTCCCTGTCCAAATTCACTATATACATTTCTCTTTTCCGTCTCATAACACATCGCATGGTTTTTCCGCAGATATTCCTCATATTCATCTGTGTCCAGCAGATTATTCTGAACATAATAGGTTTCCTCATAAACCGACATCGGGTTATAATATGCATCCTCCGTCAGGTATATCTTTTCCCCACATTTCTCCCTGACCTTTTCATAGATTTCATACAATTCATCAAAATTAATGGTCTCTTTGTCATATTCCACCTCTGCCTGTTCCAGCAGCCGTTTATTCATGCGGATATAAACCGGCGCCGCATTTCGCAGAAAACTGTACAGCTTTCCGTCCGTCTCCATGGGTCCATAAATACAGGAAAAGTAATCCTCCTTATGGAAATTCTCATCGGATTCCATAAATTCATAGAGGTCGGCAAACAGCCCCAATTCATCCCAGCCCTTTTGGGAGCTTGCAAAGTCCGCCTCCTGAACAATGTCATAACCCTCGCCTGACATGATTTTCGTCGCATAATTTTCAAAATACATCTCCTGCTCCTTTGGACAGTCAACGGTTATGGTTACGCCCGGGTGCTCCTTTGTAAAAGCCTCGATTACCGCTTCCCATGTAAATTCCGCATTGGGAAACCATGAAAGAATAGTCAGCTCCCCTTTCAGTTCCGCTTCTTCCCCCGGTATTTTTCCCTGCATTTCCTTTGATGTTTCGCCCGACGCTTCGTTTTGCTCTCCGCTTTGCGCTTCCTCCTGCCCTCCGCTTCCACGGGCATTGCCTGCCGACTGCGACTGCCCGTTTCCGGCGGCGCATGCCGTAAGCAGTAAAACGCCGGTTACTATTGCTGCTATTGACAATTTTTTCCGCATAAAACACCCTCCCTGATTTTCACTTTCCGCCTGCACGAATCTGAGGATTTATCTTGTGACAGCTTCTTTCGGAACATGAATGCATCGGCTGCTCCCCGCCGTTGCCAGCCGCCTTCCCGTTGCAGCCACTTCCCCGCATCCGGCGCAGCCCTCCGCTTCCCACGTGGCTACGATGCAACTCCCGTAAGCATTTACCACATGCTGCGCCAGAATTCCCGGCACATAATTATGGCTGCAAGGCTCTCCGTCCCGGTTTTCGCTCTCCATTCCGAAGCTGTCTATGCAGCAAAGCCTCCCGTTATCCCCCATAAACAATAATTCTCTGTGCCTGTACTCCCCGTATGCCTTTTCGATATCTTCATAAGAGATAAATGTTGTCATATCCACATCCTTCCAGCCCTCGTCCAGACCGAAGGAATCCTCCCGCACCACCGTATATTTCCCCGGCATCTCATAAGCTAGCGCCGGAATACTGCCTGCCGCAAAACAGACCGCCATAATAACCGCCGCAGCTTCTCTCCTCCACAGTCCTTTCCCGTGCTTCCCGATAAGCCGTTTTACTCTCTCCTCCAGCAGGCTTTTTGACGCCGCAAAAGAAGCCGCCGTCATCCCCGCCTCTTTGGCACAGGCTCCCGCTTCTATCATGCATCTGATATAATCCGACTTTTCCTTTTTCGTCCTTCCTTTAACCGCCGCCTCGTCGCAGAGCATCTCGCTCACAGCCATTTCTTCCTTCAGCAGATAAAAAGCAAGAGGATTGAACCATCCCATTGCCACAACCGCAAAGGCAAAAAACCTTCCCGCCATGTCCCTGCCTGAAATATGATTTAATTCATGGCAAATGATACTCTCCCTGGAAGCTTCATACTCTCTGCCGCCGGCCGGCACCCCGGAGGATAAGCCGCATGATATGTCCGCAAGGGAGCTTTTCGGTATGCCCGGCCGCATGCCCTCCGGGAGCAGAATCACCGGACGGACTATCCCCACTGTAAGCGGCGTGGTTATGCATGGGGAATAGCCGATGCGCACTCTTTTCCGCAAATGTCCTTTTGTGATTTCATTCCCGGCTTCTTCCGAAAATCTGGCTGAAAATATCGCCGTTCTCCTGTACCTGCGGCATGTCCGAAGATAAAGAAACAGCCAGCTCACCGTCAGCGCAAGAAAAATTGCCGCCATAATCCCCACAACGGGAAGCCACTTCTGGTATCCCGTGATATAAAGGAGCTTTCCATCTTCGTCCATGATAAAAATACTTTCCCACACACTGGCAGTATCAATTATCCCCGGACGTCTCTTTTCCAGAAAAGCCCTTCCCGATTTCTCAAGGAAATATCTGAACGCTTCTTTTCCCTTTGCTGCCAGATATGGCAGAGGAAGCAGATACACCGCCATGTTTACTCTAAGGAATGCCCTTCTCCATTTCAGCGGCAGTTCGCAGGAGCCGGCATGGTTAAACAGAATGTACAGCAGCGTACAGATGCTCCCGCCAAGCATCATATGTATGTACAGCCTCATTCCTTCTCCCATTCCTCCATAATACGTTTCAGCTCGCTCTTTTCCTCCTCGCTCACCTTCTCGCCTCCGCCTAAGGCTGTGAGCATTTTGGAAAAGGAGCCCTCGCAGTTCCTGTCAAGAAACTCCTGCGATATTTCCCTTATATATTCGTTTCGGGTGATAAGCGGCACATAAAGCCTGCGCCCGCCTTCGCTGACATCGCCTGCCAGATTTTTCTGCCTTATCCTGAAAAGCAGGGTATTCATGGTCTGCTTTTTCCAGTTTCTTTTTGTCCGGTCATTCACACGCTTGTGCAGTTCTCCAAATCCCATAGGCCTTCCGCATTCCCACAGCACCTCCATAATCTCCATTTCTCCTTCTGTCAGGTGAATTGAATTCATCTTTTTCCTCCTTTTTGACTCTGCAAACGCCTTCCGCCGCATGATTTCCTGCCGGGCGGCTCCGGTTTTATAGAGTATTCACTTTGTAGTACATAAGGCTATTATAGCATAGCAAGGCTTATACTACAATGTGATTCGGGAAGATTTTCATAAATAATCAGTTGGTGGATAATCGGAATTATGCTATACTGATACAAAGACAGGAACAGTCAACAAATGCCTGCAAGCAGCCACCTTGCCCGTTGCTTGCAGGCATCGGGAAACGAGGTATGTTATGTCGGAAAATGTAAGACTCCCTATGGGTATCGAGGATTTTGAGCGGATTAGAAGAGACGGATTTTACTATGTTGATAAAACCGGGCTGATAAGAGACCTCCTGGAAAACATGGCATATGTAAATCTGTTTACACGCCCGAGGCGCTTCGGAAAAACTCTGAATATGAGCATGCTAAAATATTTTTTCGAAACCGGCAGCGACCGTACGCTTTTTGACGGGTTGGAGATTTCCGAAAACTCAGAGCTCTGTGACAATTATCTGGGAAAGTTTCCGGTTATCTCAATCAGCCTGAAAAATGCGGAGGGCGATACCTTTGAGAAGGCAAAGAAAAAGCTTCAATCAATTATAGGTAACGAGGCAGTCAGGTTCTCATTCCTTTCAGACAGCGACAGGCTGAGTCAAACAGAGCGCCGGCAGTATGCAAAGCTCATTGAACTGGATGATTGGGGCAGCTTTGCAATGTCAGACGAGCTTCTCGAAAACAGTCTGCTGATGTTATCACGCTTTCTCCAAAAGCACTATGGGCAAGAGACTATCATCCTGATTGACGAATATGACGTTCCTCTTGATAAGGCGTATCAGGCAGGCTATTACGACACCATGGTGAATTTTATCAGAACCCTGTTCGGTCAGGCGCTTAAAACAAACAGCAGTCTGTACTTTGCGGTTCTTACCGGATGTCTGCGGATATCAAAGGAGAGCATTTTTACCGGACTGAATAATTTCAGGGTATATACGGTACAGGACGTGCGCTACAGGGAATATTTCGGTTTTACAGATACGGATGTCAGACAGATGCTGGCATTTTATGGATTTACAGACCACTATAACGCCGTAAAGGAATGGTATGACGGCTATCTGTTTGGAAATACCGGCATATACTGTCCCTGGGACGTAATAAATTATTGCGGCGATTTGCGAGACGGAAGCGTTAAAAAGCCGCAAAACTACTGGGTGAATACGAGCAGTAACAGTATTGTCAGAAAATTTATCGAAAAGGCCAACGGAGTTACCAGAGAGGAAATCGAGCTTTTGCTTGACGGTAAAAGTATCCGGAAAAAAATTCGGAAGGAATTAACCTACAGGGACCTGGATTCGGGAATTGACAGTCTGTGGAGCATTCTTTTTACAACGGGCTATCTGACAAAACACGGGAAAGAGGATGACAGCCTGACAGAGCTCGTCATTCCAAACAAAGAGATACAATGGATATTTGAAGAACAGATACAGGAATGGTTCAGGGAAGAAACCAAAAAGGATATGCCGATGCTGGAAAGGTTCTTAAGAGCGTTTGAGGAAAATGATGTGTCTGCTATCGAGAACGGCTTTTCATCGTATCTTCGGAAGACCATCAGTATTCGCGACACCAGTGTCAGAAAGGAAATGAAGGAGAATTTTTACCACGGAATTTTACTGGGATTATTCGCAGGCGCAGAAGGATGGAAAGTCAGCTCTAACGCCGAAACAGGAGCAGGATACAGTGATATCAGCGTAGAAATCGAAGAAAAGGAAATCGGTATCATCATAGAGTTCAAATACGCTGAAAAAGCCGCCTTTGACGAAGGATGCCGCAAAGCGCTACAGCAGATTAACGACAGGCATTATGAGGAAGCATTGATTGAAGACGGAATGACTACCATCCGTAAATACGGAATTGCATGCTACCAGAAACGCTGCCGGGTAATCTCCGGCTAGTCCGGCCAGATGACAGAATTTTTGCGGCAGGCTTTCAGAATCCCGGGCCTGCCGCCTTTTCTCCTGCGGCCCGCACAGTGACAGTGACCACCGTCTCTCCGCCAAAAATTAACGCACAGGGGGAAGTATGTAGGGTATCCTCTTTTTCGCCTGTCAGTCCACATTACTTTATCTTTTACAACATAAAAAAACCATGGAAAATCATAGGCTTTCGCCGAAAATCCATGGTTTTTGGTTACGCGTTTATCTACTGCGCCCACGCAAGAGCCTCCTCAATGCTGTCCGCCCCGAGAATATTCAAAATAAACTCCGTATGCTTCTTTGCCTGGCTGGTGTCGATATATTTAAATGTATCCAGGATATATTTGGGCGTCTGGTCCATATTGTAAATCCCGAAAGCAAGCCCCTGCTTGACCTCCTCTAAGGCGTCCGTCTGACGGTTCATAAAAAATGCGTCCACGTAAGGATTGGCTTCCAGTATGTAATAGCAGTAGGCAAACGCCGCCGCCTGCAGCTTTTCCCCGGAAGCGGAGGAAAAGCCCAGCTCCGTTACCGTGATGCTTCGCACCTCCCCGTTCCTGTCAAGGTATTCCTCTTTCGTCAGCATATCCGTTACCGTGCTTAAATTCATCAGCGTAAGAAGCGGCGCGTCAACCGTCTTATCGTAACTTTCCGTCCAGTAATTTACCCTTGTAAGGGGGTCGGGGTATGGGTGAATGGCCAGCCCCCAGTTGTAATTCCCCTTCTGCTTCGCGATTTCATTTATGGTCTCCACAAGCTCTTTCGCATTGAAATTCTTATCATCGTTATTTTTATTGCTGTTCCATTCATGGTCAATGCTGAAATAAACGTTGGCGTCGGCATAATAGCTCTTTGCCGCATTATAGAAAATCCGCATTGCCTTTTCAAACTCGGCGCAATACATTTCAATATCGTCCGTGTCCATATAGTTCCAGATTTTCTGCTGGTTGATTTCATTTGCAATGACCCAGTTCGACACAAGGCCGTGCTCCTTGCCGGAATACCTCTCTGCCAGAAAGCTTGCAATCGCCTCCAGGTACTGGCACCCTTCTTCATCCGCGGTATTGAACGCATAGTAATATGCATTTACGTCCTCATTTCTGGAGAGGGGATGAATCATTTGCGGGTATTCCTCGTTCCAGTCATTTAAAATTATCGCCGTACAATTCATTCCGCTGTCCGTCAGGTAACCAAACAGGTAATCATAGCCGTTGATGCCGGCTCCGTTGAATTTATAGGTTTTTCCCTGATACTCATACAAAATGGTGGGAAACGCCTCGTTGTCCGTCTCCCCCATAATATGGGAAAGGGGGATGTTATATATGGCATATTTTACGCCCAAATCCGTAAGAAGGGGCGTTTCCAGCATCTGCGGGTCAAGCAGCAGTCCCTTTTTTGACTTCGGCGCAGGGACGCCTCCCTCATTGTCGGCCAGCATTTCAGGATTGCCGATGCAGACGCCGGAGGAAAGGGGAACATATTTCCCGTTGAGAAGCAGAGCCGGGACAAACTGCTGGAAAAGCTGCCGTCCCTCATAAGTCCATTTCAGCCTGCCATACCTTGATTTTCTGGCGGTTGCAACAGGCGTTTTCTGGAAACTGCCGGAAAAGCTGCACTCCTCACAGAGGTCAAAGGCAAACAGGTAAATCATGGCGTCGTCGCTTTTGGGAATCTCCGGCATTTTCAGTGTGAGATTCACCGTTTCTTTGTCTTCCTGAAAAAGGCAGTCCACAATTTCACCGTAGGAGGCAAGCTGCGCGGCGGAAAGGGATACCGTTCCTTTCGTCAGCTTTTCATCAATATTTACCCTCGGGCGGGAAGCTTTTTCTGAAACAGCCGGTTCCGCTTTTCCGCACCCGGAAAGAAAAAAGATGAGGCACAGCGTTGAAAAGACAGCAGATATTAAGATACGATAATTAATTTTAGTCCTTCCGGTATTCAAGAGTCACTTTCCTCCTGCGCATTATGGTTGACAATCGTAATGTTTGTCTTTAGTGGAAGCTCCGTGTCAATTGAAATTCCGCCGGATTTTAAACGGGCAAGAAGCTGCAGATATTCGTTTTGCGTGGCCTTTTTAAACCGCCAGGCATCGTCTAAAAGCGGAAGGCTGATGCAGTTTTCTTTCGCGCCGTATGCAAGGGTATTTCCTGCCAGCCTGTCAGGCCATTTCCGGCCGTTTGCAAAAAACTCGTCCAGCGCGATTACAATAGAGGAATCAATGCCTTTCATGGCGGACGTCAGAAAAAGCCGGGAAAGCTCGCTCTGGTCGATATCCACCCCAATCAGCATACCGTCGCAGGCCTCCGCGGAAAACAATACCGACTGATACAACGCTCCGCCGCAGGCGAAAATAATCTCCGTCCCGTCCTGATACCAGCCAAGGGCCATATCTTCAATATCTTTGTTTGGCGAAAAAGTGCCCGCATACCAGTAATCTACCTTAATATTATTGCTGACCCCCAGAGAATGGGCGGCAGCGTCGATTCCCTGAAGGAAACCGAATCCGTATCTTTCCACCGAGGGGAGCTGTTCCCCGCCGATAAATCCGAATTTTCGATAGCCCTCCAGAGTTGCCATATATCCGGCCAGATAACCGGCCTCTTCTTCTCTATAAGTAATACAATGGACATTTTCGGCGGCCTGAATTGCTTTCCCGGAAGAATCTCTTGGAACGCCGTCCAGCAAAAGAAAAGAAATATTGCCGTATTCCTCCTGCAGAGCTCCCACCGCCTTTTCAAAGTGAGCGCCGACGCAGACTACGATTTCAGCCCGGTTTTCAATGGCTGTTAAAATGGTATTTTTACATGCATCCGGCGTGTCGGCATAGACATTGTAGCAGGAATAGGATACTCCCGCCCCCACGGCATAGGTCTGTAGTCCCTTAAGAGCCGCCTGATTGAAACCGTTATTTACACCGGAACTGACGTCGGTGACAAGGGCCACCGGTACGCCGGGACCATAATAATCCTGATGGTTTTTTGCCGCTTCCTGCTCCAAGGACAGTCCCGGTACTTCCCCGGGCTCCGGCTTCCCTGACGAATGCGTATCGGAAGAATCCTCTCCCGAAGCCGTAAATACGCCGCACCCTGAGGATAACAATAAAAGTGCGGCAGCAAAAAACAAATTTTTTATACGAAACTTCATTCCGGCCTTCCTGCCTTTCTAAATCTATATCAGTTGTTTCTGTCTTTCTACTTCATAAAAAACACCAGAATATATATTAGTACAAAATCAGCGGAAAAGCAACAACTAATGGAACCTTAAGAAATAAGTAAGAAATGAGACAGGAACGCCAGCGCCTGAAAGCCCCGGCGCGGCAGTCCATGTCAGGCGATATAATTTGAAACCAGCCGGATTGCAATCTCTCTGGCAGCAGCGCTGGATACGTCTTTCCCGTCTGTTCTTCCGAGATATACGCAAAAGTAGATATTTTCCCCTTCCTTTTCCGCGAATCCGGTAAACCACGCATCCTCCACAATCCCCTCCGCTTTTCCCATGCCGGTCTTTCCGTAAACGGGAATATCCGCTTCGTTTTCCTCTGCCACAAGCATAACCTTTTTCAGCTCCTGCCTTGCATCTTCCGAATAAACGGACTCTTTCCCGAAGATGCGCGCCATCACCTCTGTCTGCTCCTTCGGAGAAATCATAAGCGACGATTCCAGCCAGAATCCCGTCAGGGCCCTGTTGTTATTATTGGTATTTAATCTTCCCTCCCAGTCGGAGATATCACAGTTTCCGTACATAAGCTTATCAAGCTCCTCCTGCATCATCTCCCGCCCGATTTCATCTGCAACCTCCCTGAAATACCAGACACAGGACGCCCGGAACGCTTCCCCGAAATCAATGTCACGATTCCAGCTTTCGTTCCAGAAGGTTTCGCCGCTCCAGGCGCGCGTTGAATTTTCCGGCACAATAATTCCGTTCTCCAGCCCAATCAGCGAGGAAATAATCTTAAAAGTGGAACAGGGAGAGCGCCGGGTTCCGGCAAGCTCACTGTTATACACGGTGAATCTGTCTGCGGAAGCATCATATAAAACTGCCGCCCCGTTCAGGCCGTCAAAATATTCCGACCAGTCTTCCTCTGTTGTTTCCGGTTCTGCCGCTGCGTATTCTGTGAGAACTTCCTTTTCGTCTTCCGAGGAAAGTACATCTGTGCCCCCCGTCAAAGCTTCCTCTTCTTCCGAGGAAAGTACGCCCGAATCTTCTTCTGCCCCTTTGGCAATCGGCTCCGGCAAATCAGAAGACGCCGCTCCCGCATTGCCCGCACTCGCATTTTCCGCCCTTTCCTGCCCTCCCGGCGCTGCGTCCGCCAGAAGCTTTTGTCCTTCTTCCCTGCCACTGTCGCCGCAGCCGCCGAAAACAAGCGCCCCTGCAAGCCCCAGTCCGACAATTTTCATAAAATAAATCCTTTTTCTCATAACCTTCTCCCGACTGCAAAAGATGAAACAAACCTGTTATCAAATCGCTGCCGTTATCGCCTCTCATCCACCGGCATCCGTACCGGAAATCCCGCCGCTTACGGGTATGACAAAATAAAACGCGACGCCGTCCGGGCGGTTTTCCGCCCCGTACCCTATGTTCTGCATGGATAATATCTGCGCCACAATCGCAAGCCCCAGACCGGAACCGCTGTATTTTGCATTCTTGTTGCGGTAAAACTTATTCCATATTTGAGTGATTTCTTCCTCCGGTATCGGCATTCCCTGATTAAATATGGAAAAACGCAGTTCGTCCCCGCGCCTTTCTAACGACAGCTTTATCGTTCCTCCCGGCAGTACGTTCTTTTTCGCATTGATAATCAGATTATTCAAAACCTGCTCCATACGCTGCCTGTCGGTCAGGACATAAACCTCGCTTTCGGGAAGCTCATACTGCAATGTAAAACAGGCGTCGGGAATATCCGCAAGAAGCCTCCCCGCCACCGTTTCCACAAATTCCACAAACCCGAATTTCTCCGGCGTAAGCCTTGCCGCCCCGCTTTCCAGTGCGGATAAATCAAGCAATGTAGTGATAAGTCCGCCCATTCTCTCTGTTTCCGACAAAATAATCTCAGAATATCTCTGCTTTTTTTCCTCGTCAGCCTCGTCCTGCAGCCCTTCGGCGTAGGCCCGGATGACCCCCAGCGGCGTTTTCATCTCATGAGAAAGCCGGTCTGCCAGCTCTTTCCTTTCTTTTAAAAGGCGTCTCTCCTTTTGAATATCCGCCTCAAGCCGGGTATTGGCATTTTCAAGCGCCGAAAGCGCCTGCTTAAGATTTCCGGCCATTTGATTTAAGCTTTCCGCAAGGCTGCCGAACTCATCCCCAGAATCAATTTCACAGGAGGCTGAAAAATCAAGCTGCGCCATTTTCTCCGCCGCCGCGCAGATTTCGGAAACAGGGTCCGAAATAAAACGTCCAAGCAGATAATCCATGGCAAGCACCAGCAAAACGGTAAAGACCATCCACAGCAGAAGGGAGAGATTCCTGGAAATGGGCAGGCGGGTAGCGACTGCATAGGAAACAATCAGTATAATCCCGGCTATTTTTGAAGCCATGACTATTTTTTTCCGCACCGTGCGGAGGGAAAACAACTCTCTCATACCCTTCCTCCATGTGAAGCCTCAAACTTATACCCGGAGCGGATAAGCGTCACGATGCGCTTTCCCTCGCTTCCCAGCTTCTGCCGCAGCGTCTTGATGTGGGTATCCACCGTCCTTGTATTGCCCTCAAAATCATACCCCCAAATCCGGTTCAGCAATTGTTCCCGGGAAAATATCTGCCCGGGATTTGCCATGAAAAGGGACAAAAGCTCATATTCCTTGTGGGTAAGGGAAATCTCCTGGCCGTCCACAAATACCTGACGGGCGGCCGGAAAAACCGTTATTTTCCCGGCGTTTACCGCCTCCGCGCCGCCCGCTGAAAAACGCCGGAGCAGGGCGTTTACCTTTGCAAGCAATACTCTGGGGCTGAAGGGCTTTGTCATATAATCGTCCGCGCCGTATTCATAGCCTTTCAGCTTGTCCTCCTCCGCGCTCTTTGCCGTCAGCAGGATAATCGGCAGACTGCTCATTTCCCGCGCAATTTTACACACGGTAAAACCGTCCAGATTCGGCATCATGATATCCAGTATCATTAAGTCCACCGGATTGTTTTTCAGCAGCATCAAAGCGTCCACACCGTCGTCCGCAGTAAGGCAGGCGTGCCCTCCCCGGCGCATGTATGTGGAAATGATGTCCTGCATGTTCTTTTCATCTTCTACGATTAAGATACTGGCCATAACGCTCCCCCGTGCGGTATTCTGATGCCTGACATTACTGTTAAACTTCTGTATGAAACTTTGAAGATATTTTATGAATGAAATGCGGAAAAGTCAATGTTTTTCAATCGATAGCTTATATTCATTGATAAAAGTATTACTTTTCGTTATCCTTTGTAAACTCCTTTGTCCACTCCCACGGTATTTCATCAAAGCATTCAAAAAACTTCCTGTTATCCCACACAGGCTCCGGGCGGTAATCATAGTAAACGCCATTGATACCGAAATTGGGACAACTGTCTGTGGCTACCGACAACCGGACGTTTTTCCCGTCCGCCAGGAACAGTTGCAGGCTCGAATTTGAATTTCCGCATTCAGCGCCGCCAAAGATATACTCGGCGTTACTGAACCAGTCTTCAAATTTTTCCAGTGTTTCCCTGTCCGTTATTGTCTGGCGGTAAAACTGATAATCTGTAAAAATACTGCGCACCTCCAGCGTTGCCGAAACAATATCTCTGATATCCGCCGGATGAAAGGGATAGTACCCCAGCTTGTCCTGCAGCATAGTCTGTATATAGTCGCACAGCTCGGACGCCTCTGTAAAGTATTCCATATCCCCCTTCTCGTCATCAACATACAGATAATACAGGTAGCCTCCTTCAAGCGCCATAATCTCCACGTTTTTGTAAGCAATCCTCCAGCCGGTTTCCTTCCTCCCTTCCCATCTTTTTGCATAGGGTTCTCCTTCCGGCGGAAGCTTATCCAAAGCCCTCTGAATCCCCTCCTGGTATCTTCCTTCCGGGATATAATAGCCGCCGGTATCTTCCCGCACCAGTGATGGCTCGACCCGGATACAAACCTTATCCGCTTCCGGCTGTCTGTACAAAACCGCTATTTCTCCGGCTTCCTTTTCCTCCTCCGGCGGTAAATCCTCGCCGTTCTCATTCTCCGCCGTATCGTTTTCCGCCGCCGTGGCGCTTTCCTCTCCCGCACCGGCTTCTGCACTTTTTTCCTCTCCCGCGCCGGCTGCCGCACTTTCTTCTTCCTCGCCCGCGCCGGCTGCCGCACTTTCTTCTTCCTCGCCCACCGTGGCGTTTTCCTCCGTTTCGCTTACATCTGCATGCCCCTGACCTCCCTTTACCGCACCTGTGAAGGTGCATCCCACAGTACAGGCGCAAAGCAATGCAAGTACAAATACGGTTATCATTTTTGTCTGTGGCTGATTTACAATCATTTTCATCCTTTCTTTCATTGCCCGCATACCCCCTGCCGCGCCGGTGGAGCATGTAAGGACACGATTCCGCTCTGTCTGGTCCGGCATTTCCTTTGCAACGGCAATCAGTGTTTTCCCATATGCTATCCCCTTTTCGTTCCCGATAATCCGCAGCGTACCCGCGTCAGCGGCGGCCTCACTGTCCCTTACGGACTTTTGCGCTCCTGTCCGCAAAAAAATACTGAACGTCTCTTTCTTCTATCCTGCCGGCGGCATTCATGACGCTGAGCGGAGACTCAAATTCCGGTATCGGCGCCAGCAGCTTAACTGCGGCAAGCAGCCATAAGGCATATCTGATGCACGGTCCAAGCTTCTTTTTCATAAGGAAGGAAATTGCCAGTATGGACACAATCAGTATGGATGACGTGATGAACTGTTCAATCATGCTTATCAACCGCCTCCCCCAATATCTCATACAATTCCCTGATATCCTCGTCCGTCAGATTATGATTCCGTATCAGGGTACTCATCATCATGCCCACAGAGCCCTGATATACACGCTCAATCAGGCTCCGGGTTTCCGACACCGCCGCATCGTCCCGGGCCGCCTTCGGATAATACAGCTTCGCCTTTTTCCCCTCCTCATAATAAATGATGTCCTTTTTTACCATTCGCCCCAGAAGCGTATTTACTGTGCTCTTGCTCCAGCCGGGGTCCTCCTTCAGCTCGTGATACAACTGCATGATGGTTTTGGGGGGATTTTCCCATAACTTTTCCATAATAATCCACTCGCTGGGCTGTAACATAATTACCTTTTTCATTTCATCTGCCCTCCATTTACAGTTTCCGCTCCGCCTTTTCCGTGCGCTTTTTGTGCTACTGCTGTCGTCCATTTCATCATACAGTATTGTTCTACTGCTGTCAACCAAAAAAAATCCCTTAAGCAGATTTTGAATCATCTTCCCGTCTGCTTAAGGGATATCCTGCCAGATTTGGCTCTGTTCACTTTTTGTTGTCCTGCCGCTCAGTCCTCCACCCGCACAGTCAGCCGCGAAGCATGACTTCCGCCATGATGAACCTTATTATGCGCCACCGCGTAAACGGTACTGTTGTAACCGTCTTTCGTATTGCTGTTAGGGAACACCAGATTTTTTGCTCCCGAAGTGACGGTAACACGGATTCTGTGCCCTTTTTTGAAACAGTTTGAAATCTTTGTGGTTCGTATCTTAAGACACACAACCTCGTCTTTCGTAAGGAACTCCATTTTCTCAAACCCGTTTCTGTAACGCGCGCTCAAAATACCGTCCGCCAGCTTTATGGAGCGTCCTTTTTCGTCCACGTCCGTCACACGCACAATAAAATCCGTATCCGGCGCGTCGGAAGAAATGTAGAGCTCCGCCGTCATGTCTCCCGTGATGGTAATATCTCTGTCAAGTATCTCCGAGGTATAGCAGAGTATATCCTGACGCTTTTCCTCCTCCGTATAATCCTCCGGCACCTCAATCTCATTTTCGGACATATCAATGATATGGACGGCGGGATTTTCCGGGTCATAATCGTAGGCGTCGGCGTATTCCCGCTCCGGCTTTTCAAAGACAAGGCGCCCGTCTCCTGCAGAGGTTTGCGCCCGCCCTTCGCCGGCGAGATAGATATCCGCTGTTTTTGTCTGCGGCACCGGCCAGTTTTCCGCCGTTTTCCACTTTTCCTCTCCCACCGTGTAATATTCCACAGGGGCGGTTTTCTCTATTCCGTTTTCAATTCCTTTCAGAAAATGCTCGAACCATTGGAAATAAATATAATCCAGGTCGAACCTGAGAGCCTTACTGCCGAAGGATACCCCGTGCATATCGTACCTGCTGTTGCCGCTGTGCTGCCAGGGGCCTAAAATCACCTTCCGCATCCCTTTGGGAAAATCGTGGACGATTTCAAGCGCCTCCGTAGTTCCCATTCCGTTGTCGTCAAACCACCCGGACTGAATCAGCGCCGGAATCCTGGCGCCCTTCGAACGCTCCTTCCAGTTGGTGCGCCGCCAGAATTCATTATAATCGCAATTCTCAAACCATTTCTTAAGGAAAGGCACTTCATAGCCAAGAGCTTTCACCGGCAGCTCGCTTAAAGGCCGGATATTAAGCACTTCCTCCCAGTCCTCCCGTTCCATCAATTTCTGCTGAAATTCCTTCTGCGAGACGGAAAATGCCCACGCAAGCATTCCCGACACAAGGGAGCCGCCCCGGCGGGGCGTATCCACAAAGGCGCTGCCTGCGCACACAACGCTGATTAACGCTTTCAGATATGGATTGCCGCTGGCTGCCGCCGCCCACTGTACATATCCCAGATAGGAACCGCCGACCATTCCCACCTTTTGGGACGACCAGCTCTGAGCGGCAATCCAGTTTAAGGTATCGTCGCCGTCCTCCACCTCATAATAGTTGGGAAGCCACTCCCCTTCGCTTAAGCTGCGTCCCCTTACGTCCTGAATCACAACCGCATAGCCCCTCTGGACATATCGGTAATAGACTTCGCAGCCGTCTTCTTTTCCATAGGGTGTGCGGACCAGAACCGCCGGTACTGCCTCCTCCATCCCTCCGGGCAGATAAACGTCCGTGGAAAGCCTGACTCCGTCCCGCATGGGCACGTCAAACCTTCCTGCATATGTCACGGCGTAAAGCTTTTCGTCCGGCCAGGTCTCCCGCCACATTTTTAAAGACGTCTCCTCCTCGGCGCCTTCCTCCACAAGCACGGATACCATTTCCCTCGCCGGACAGGTTACCGCAAGCAGCCGCCCCTCTCTCATCAGCTTGTTATTGGGAAATTTAATATCCCTTTGGAGATAACTGCAGCCGTCCTCGCTGGTATAACGCTCGCCTGCAAAAGAAATTTCTCCCGTGCCCTTTAATTCCTTTTCATACAATTCCAGCTTTTCCGCAATTGACAGAAAATCCATTTTCACAAAGGATTTATAAAATCCGTTTTCCTTTTCCGTAAGAGGCTCCCAGCCCCCCAGCTCCCCTGAAAAAACATCCAGTCTGCAAATAAACGTCTGACCATTTCCCGTCCGCAGCCTGCCGTAAAGAATTCCCGAAACGTATAAATTGAATGTTCTCATCTTTTCCTCCATATGAAAAAACTCTGTCCCGCCTGCCCGTCAATTTCCCGTATAAAAGCCCGACACAAAATCCGCCGTATTTTCCCCGGCCTCCCGCCCCACAGTATTATAGGCCTCCTGGAAATAATGGAAATCGTCCTTCATCAGACCGCGCGCCTTCATCTCCCCAAAAGCTCTGGAAACCATAACCACATTTTCATTCATCTGCGCAATACTCTCCTGCGCCGCCCGGATTTCGTCATAGTCCCATCCGCCCGTACCATTGTAATGTCCGATTTTGATGAAAAAGCATTTTTCAATCCCGACGTCAAGCATGGCGTCCAGCATACGGGTAAACTCCTGCCGGTACAGCTCTCCCGGTTTGGAAATATCGCCGTCCGATTCTCCCTGGCACCAGACCATGAAACGATGTCGGATGATATAGCGATTTGCATTCAAAAACTCTTCCGCTGCCTTCATTCTCTCTATGGCGTCATTCAAAAACTCCCCGCCCGGCTGCCAGAAATCAATCCGGCTCCCGCCCTTTGACGCCGAAACGCCCACTATGGGAATATTGGTTTTTTCATAATAAGCATTGGCAAATGCGGTCACCATAGAGCCTGTCTTCATAGCTTTGTCGTCAATTCCCCCTTTGCGGTTCTCCCTCCGGCCAAAGGGCTCGGATATGGGGTACAGACGGCCGGGGGCGGACACGGCGCGGTATTCATATCCCGCCCCTTCCTTAAGTGTTGGCACGCCCTCCGTGTGGACTTTATCCACAATTCCGCGCCCCGCCATATTGGACTGTCCCATGAACATGAACAGGTCCACCGTCAGGGACTGCTTATCTTCCGTATTTTCTTTCCTTGTCATTTATCTTTCCCTCCTTTCGAACGCCCGCTCCCAGTCCAGCTTAAGCAGGGCAATCAGGAAAATCACGGAGCTTAAAGACCAGGTCAGCGGATAAGCCCAGGAAATCGTCTGAAACACCGGAAACTGCCTGACTGCCAGCGTCACATAGATGATTCGCACGCCGCACCAGAACAGCAGCATGGTGACCATCGGGACAAAAGCCTTCCCGCAGCCGCGCATTACTCCGGCAACGCAATGGGAAAAGGCCAGAAGGAAAAAGAAAGGCGCCACCACCCTTGAATGAATGATGCCGTATTTCACCGCCTCCTCCGAATCCACAAAGAACCGCAGGGCATAGGGCGCCCATATGTAAAAAATAACGCCAATCAGTTCCGCCAGAACCATACCGGAAAGGATACCGAAGGCCGCGCCCTTTTTCGCCCGCCCGTACTCCTTCGCCCCCAGATTCTGGCTGATAAAGGTGGGGAGAACCATAGACATGCTCATAATCGGCAGGAACACAAAGCCCTCTATCTTTGCATAGGCGCCCTGCCCGGAAATCGCATAGGCCCCGAAAGCGTTGATATTGCTCTGAATCACAATATTCCCCACGCTGATTACTGCATTCTGGATGCCCGTAGGAAGCCCCTGACAGAGCACCTGCGACATGATATCCCTGTCAAAATGCAGTTTGCGGAAATCCAGACGGACGGTCTCGTCCGCCTCCCGGCACATCCGCATAAGACACAGGAGGACGCTGAGTCCCTGCGCAATTACCGTTGCCAGCGCCGCGCCGCTTACTCCCCAGTGAAAGCCCGCCACAAAAAGCAGGTCCAGGGCAACATTTACAAACGAGGATAAAATCAGATAATACAGCGGGCGCAGACTGTCCCCTAAGGCCCGCATAATCGACATACAGATATTGTAGAGTATTACCGTAAAGACTCCCGCAAAGTAAATACGGAAATAGGCAAGGGAATGGGGCATGACAGAGTCCGGCGTTTTCATCAGGCGCAAAAGGCCGGGAATCAGGGCAAGCCCCGCCGCCGTTGCAAGAAGGGAGGACAAAAGCCCGAACAGAAAGTTGGCGTGAATTGCCTTCTGCACCATTTTCGCATCCTTCGCCCCGAAATACCGGGAGATGATGACCCCTCCCCCGATGGCAATTCCGTTGAAAAATCCGATAATCAGGAAAGTAAGGCTTCCGCCCGAGCTGACCGCCGCAAAGGCGTCGTTATCCGCAAAGTTTCCCACCACCCAGGCGTCCGCCATATTATAAAACTGTTGCAGGAGTTGTCCCAGAAAAAGAGGGAACGCAAACAAAAGGATTCCTTTTGCGATAGAGCCCTTCGTCAAATCCATATTCTGCTGACGCCTGTTATGTATGAGAAAATGTATTCTGTTAATCCGCATTGCCTCAACGCTCCTTTTTCTGCAACAATTACCGTATAATCAGGATTTTATTATAAGTCCGGTAATTATGCAAGGGCGCAAAATGAGAAGATGGGGAGACAGCGGATTATATTACAGTTTGCTGACTCCCCTTCCCGGAACTTCCGTCTCCCGCCCCGATTACAAAAACGGAACCATGTAAACCGGCAGGCAGAAAATGTCTCCGCTTTTTTCCATATCCTTTGTATATATGAGATACCTATGAAGTATTCTGTCGGAAAATTTTTCCGTAAAAACATCCAGAGATTTATGCGTTTTATATCCCGATGACTTAATTTCCAGAGGACAGACCTTGTTTTTCCTTGCAATCAGAAAGTCTATTTCATAGTTATGTCTTGACACTTCATTAAACATCGTATAATAGAACAATTCATCACCTTTTGCCGTAAGTGTCTGTGCAACCATATTTTCATAAAGATATCCCAGATTTGCGCTGAGCTTATCGTTTAACAGTTTGTCATACACCACATTTTCAGTAAAATCCTTATCCTTAAACATCAGGGTAACAAAAAGTCCTGTGTCGCATAAAAAAAGCTTAAATCTTGATATATCTTTCATATTTGACATACCGGCATTCGGGTCGTTCACACGGTATGATACAAGAACTGTTTTTGAGGCTTTCAATTCTGCTATAAATTCCAGAATCTTCTCCGTCGATTCGCTTCCAATTACTGCGCACGTCTGATAACGTGAAGCATTGGTATTAAGCTGAGCCGGTATGGAATCAAAAAGGAACGATAACCGCCCGGTGGAATCTATTTTCCTGAAATCATCTTCATAAAGCGACAGGATGTCTCTCTTTACCTCATCGACTTTTCTTAAATTATTTGTTTCAATATATTCATTAACCGCCTGCGGCATCCCTCCCACAAGCATGTACAGCCGAAACTGCCGCATCTGCTTTCGGTTTAACTGTTCCCCCAGCCCCCTGCCGGCTTCATAACATTTTCCAAGTAAGGGAAAGGTTGTTTCATCTCCCAAAGCCCATAGAAATTCTTCATAGTCCATGGGATACATGCTGATTTTCCGCTCCTCGCTTGGAATCAGAATATCTTTTACATTTTTCCTGATGGATATCAGCGAACCTGTCTCGATATAATCATATCTGTAATCCCGCACGAGTGCCTTGATTGCCTGACGCGCCATAGGGCAGAGCTGTACCTCGTCAAAAATAATCACGGATTTCCTCTCATGCAAGTCTGTTTTGTATTGCAGCTGCAGTTGTAAAAAAAGATAGTTAATATCTGAAATGTCATCAAACAGGCTCCGCACCTCTTTCGATGCCTGGGAAAAATCAATCAGGATATAACTTTCATATTCCTTTCGGGCAAATTCTTCCACAACGGTCGATTTGCCGACACGGCGGGCTCCTTCTATCAAAAGAGCTGTTTTTCCGTTCGAATTTGTTTTCCATTCCAGCATCCTGTCATAAATTTTTCGTCTGAACATGCCGCCTCCGTTTTAGTCGCATTTTTTCATTTTGACTTTTTGTGTATAATCGCATTTTTTATAAGCGTATTATACCACGGATTCGCATTTTTTACATCCTTTTTTGTAATTTCCGCCGTCACCCGCATTTTAAGGCTGCAAAAAGGACTCCAGCGCCAGCTTTTCAATTCCCGCCAGAAGTACAATCCCGATGCCGTGGGGGTCGTTAATAATCCACAAAAGTTCTTCCTTATAATATTCCGGTGTAAAGGAATAGGAAGAACCGCGGCATATGCCGTATACATTTCCCTTACAGTCAACGCTCCGTGTAATAATTGCCTGCCAGCCTTTACGGACCGCTTCCAGCGCGTCATTTCTCTGATTTGGGGCAAGCCATCCGAAACGGAGTCCTCTGCACAGTCCGTAAATAAACATGGACGTACAGGAGGTTTCCTCATAGGAATCAGGATGCGTCAAAAGCTGGTGCCACATGCCGCTTTTTCCCTGTAATTTCATGTAGCCTTCCGCCAGCTCCTGATAAAAATGAAGTAAAAACGGATAATCCCTGTGTTCTTTTGGCATCACGCCCAGAAGCTCTGTCAGGGAAAAGAAGCACCAGCCGTTTCCTCTCCCCCATGGCATTCCGGTAGCGGTATCCATCATAAAATCATACACGTGAGATAAAATCTTCTCATCCGGCATATAAAGATATTCCCTGAACCGCCGGAACTGTCCGGCGGCATCGTCCAGATAATCCGTATTTCCCGTCCGCAGATAGTATCTGCTCAGAAAGGGAACGCTCATATATAAATCATCCGCCCACATCGTGGCGTCAGGAAATCCCTTCGGGCCGATTCTGAAAAAGCCGCCGCCCGGCTCCCTGGATTGCTTTTTTTCCATATATCCGGCAATATAATCGGCGATTTTTCCAGCCTGGGCTTCCACTTCCGAATCCTTCAGCTCCAGCATGGCGCTCCCGAAAGAACCGCAGTCATCCAGCGTGGAAATCCGCGCCAGCTGGTTATTTACCTCCGGGAAACCATATTTTTTCGTATCCCACAGACTGTACTCATACAACCGGATACATTCCCGCATATGCGCCTTCACATAATTCAGAATTTCCTTGTTATTCAGATAACGGGAAAGCCTGGTCAATCCGTAAAGAGTCACCCCCAGAGGATAATTCCATTTTCCAAAGGCGATGTTTTCCAGCGAGGGCCGGACTACAACCCCCGGTTCGTCCGCCCTCCAGTAACGTTCTTCCTGTCCAAACAGTCCGTAAAGCGCAGGCTGCCTTTCCACCGCTTCCTGCTTATCGCCAAAGGGGCCCAGATACAGCCACGGTCCCTTAATGCCTGCCACTTTCTGCGGAAGCGAGAGCGTCAGAATTTCTCCGCTGTCAGTCCCTTCTTTTATCCCCAGCTTCCAGCCGGCCTCCTTCTCTCCCCATCCCCTTAACAGAATATTGTGCTTTCCGGCTTTCAGGTCAATTTCTACTTCCAGCCGGCCTTCTGCCTTTTCCTCCAGCCGCCTGTGTCCGTCAACAAAAAGCGCGATATCCCCGCAGCTTTCTATGGAGAACCTCACGGCTCCCGGCCTGTTCAGGCGCAGCGCGCTCCAGCCGTATATATAATTTCCCTTTCCTCCGTCTTTGTAAATCTCCCGGATAACATTTTCGCTCCGCCCGCAATACTCCTTCGGAAGCCATACGGCCCGCTCCATATTTTCAAATTCCCCGCCGGCCGCTTCCTCGTCCATAGCCATAGTATAGGCAAATCCCAGCTTTCCTTCCTGCTCCTTACATGGATTTAAAAAAGTAATCCATCCCCAGCCGGCGTCCTGCACACCGAAAACGCAGCCAAAACCGCCCGGGGTTTTCTTAAGCCGTATCGTCACTTCATTCCAGCCGGCGCGGCAGAAAAGCTCCAGCCGGTGCGGCGCTTCCCGTCTGCTCTCGTCTCTGACACCGGAGCAGAATACTTCTTTCCTATTCAGCCAAATCCGGGACGGACCATAACATTTCATGGAAAAAGCATGCACGCCCTCCGCTTCCTTATAAAATTTTGCCTTCACATATGAAACCTGTCCCGCTTTACTTTCCGGCAGGAGCCTGTTTAAATCAATGTCAAACCGCCCTTCCCTGTTACAAAGTATTCCGTTTTCATAAAAACCCCGGAAACGAACCGGAAGCGGTGGATTTTTTCCCATATAATTTCCCGCGATAATGGAGAGAATCCTTTCCGTCTGCTCTCCGCATGCGTCATAGACCGATTGGCCCTCATCAAAATAAGATAAATTTTTCTCTGTGCTCATATACACCTATCCTTTCACTCCGGCGCTGGTAACGCCTTCCACAAAATATTTCTGGGCGCTGAAAAATAAAATAATTCCGGGCAGCAGAGATACCACCGACATGGCAAGCACCTGATTCCAGTTGGACGCCACAGTGGAGTCCAGCGACATCCGAAGCGCCAGCACCACCGGATATTTTTTTACGCTGTTGACATAAATCAGCGAGTTAAAGAAATCGTTCCAGACCCAGATAAACTGAAAAATCGCCGCCGAAAACAATGCCGGCTTACACAGCGGCAGCAATATCATATAAAACACCTGAAAAGTGTTGCAGCCGTCAATGGTTGCCGCTTCATCAAAATCACGGGGAATCCCGCGGAAAAACTGTACCATCATATAAATGAAAAACGGCGTGCAGGCAAAAACCGCCGGAACGATAAAGGGCAGATAGGTATTCAGCCACCCCAGCTTATTAAACAACAGATAGCGCGGAATTATCAATACGGCGTTGGGCAGCATCAGAGAGGACAGCATCAGCATAAACAATATCTTTTTAAGCCGGAATTTAAACCTTGCAAATCCGTAGGCTACAATAGAGCTTGACATGACCGTGAAAAGCACGGTGGGAATAACCATCTTGAAGGTATTGAAATAGAATGTGGTATAGGTAATCTGTCCCGTGCCCTTCCAGCCCTTAGCGAATGTATCCCAGACCGGATTTTCCGGGAGGAGCCTGAGCGAGCCGAAAATTTCCTTATTTGATTTGAAAGATGAGAAAAACATCCACACCAGAGGATACAAAGGCAACGCGCCTGCCGCAATCATAAGCGCATGAGTAACAATCGTTCTTATTTTCGTATGTCCCTTTTTCATCAGAAATCCCCTCCGTCCTCATAGTATGTATAAGCCTCTGAAAATCGAAAGAAAAATATGGTAAACACCAGAATCATCGCAAACAGCACCCAGGAAAGCGCACAGGCATATCCCATCTGTTCAGAGCGTTAAGCGCCCGGTTGACCAGACCGCTGTCCATAAACAGAAACCTCCAGAGAATGGAAAGCGCACGCTTCCTCCAAAAGCGGCATACTTCGAATTTCTTCCGCCATTGCCAGTCCGTCCATTCCCGGCATCTTTACATCCAGGCAAACCACGTCAACCTCGTTTTTCCACAGAAAATCCAGAGCGGCCGGAGGGTTTTCAAACTGTCCCGCCACTGTATAACCCAGCATCTTCCACGGGAAAAACATTGCGAATCCCCCGCTGATTTCCTTTTCATCATCAATAATGATTATCCTGTACGCCATTGTCCCCCTCCTCTCAGCCTCTCTCCCCGTTCCGGTATTTCAGGGGCGAAACATTTACATAACGCTTAAATATCCTCTCAAAATAAGTAATATTTTCAAACCCCGTCAAATCCGCGATTTCCGTTATGGAGCGTTTGCTGTTTTTCAGATAATGCTTTGCTTTCCTTATTCTCCCCGCATTGACATATTCCCGGACTGTCAGCCCCGTTATCTCCCGGAAAATTCTGGTCAGATAGGATTTACTGATATAAAACCGCTTTGCAATCTGCTCTAAGGACTCGTCTGTCTCACAGTGCTCCGTCAAATAGGCTGCAATTTCACTGACCTTTCTGTATTTCCATCCGTCCGCTTTCAGCTGTGTCTGCACCACTTCCATATCCGCCTGCTGTTTGCTGCGATACAGCAAAACCAGTATTTCCGCCAGCTTCTGCATGGCGAGCAGCTCATACCACTTTTGCTTTCCTTTCATTTCTTCCCTCAGTCCTGCCAGCATTTCAAGCAGCCTGCCCCATTCCGCGCCGGACGGCACAAGCGCGCCTCCGAGATAGGAAAAACACGCCTCCATTTCCGGCATTCCATGCGCCTTCAAATAAGAATCCATCCATTCCCCGTCAATCTGCAAAAGGATTCTGTCATGGTAAGCCTTGTCCCCCACGCTCGTCTTATGTATCTGGTCGCGCTTAACAAGCACTACCGTTCCGGCATGTATCCGATAGGTTTCCCGCCCGATAAAAAAATACCTTTCCCCTTCCAGCAGAAAATAAACCTCATAGGTTCTGTGAATATGGCGTGATTGCATGGAATATTCTTCCCTTCGCACCACACGTTCTATCATAAGCCCGGACATAGTTTCTGTATATAGAGTTTGCTTCATTTCCTTCTCCGTTTGTAGCCATAAATTCGAAAATTTTGTTTTTTGCGCCAATTTTATAAGATTATTATACTATATTCGCCTACAATAAAAAACCAGAAAATGAAAAACCGGTATTTTCACCCATCACTAAAGGAGGTTACATTATGCATTATCAGGATAATAAGATGACACAACTGCAAATTGCCTATATCGGCGGAGGCTCAAGAGGCTGGGCCTGGAATCTGATGGCGGATTTGGCAATGGACGGACAACTCGGGGGCACCATCCGCCTGTATGACATTGATACGGAAGCCGCAAAATCCAACGAAATCATCGGGAACCGTCTCTCTGACCGGAGCGACGTGCCCGGCAAATGGCAATACATTACCGCCGGTTCGCTGGAAGAAGCGCTCACCGGAGCCGACTTTGTCATTATTTCCATTCTTCCCGGAACCTTTGACGAAATGGAATCCGACGTTCATACGCCTGAAAAATACGGCGTTTATCAGTCCGTCGGGGACAGCGTAGGACCCGGAGGAAATATACGCGCGCTCCGTCTGATTCCAATGTATGTTACCTTTGCAGAGGCAATCCGCGACTGCGCTCCCGGCGCATGGGTCATTAACTTCACCAATCCCATGACCCTCTGCGTTCAGACTCTTCATCATATTTTCCCCGGCATCAAAGCCTTTGGCTGCTGTCACGAGGTGTTCGGCACCCAGAATATCCTGCGGGATTTCTATCAGGACGCCAGTCACGTTACCGGAATTGAGCGGCACGAAATTTTAACGAATGTAATGGGAATCAACCATTTTACCTGGGTTGACAAGGCTTCTTACAAAAACGTGGATTTGATTCCCCTTTATCGGGAATACGTGGATAAATTCTATGAGGAGGGCTACTGCGAGCCTGACTATAACTGGATGAACAGCTCTTTCTACTGCGCCAACCGCGTAAAGTTTGATTTGTTTAAAAAATACGGCTGTATCGCCGCCGCCGGTGACCGGCATCTGGCGGAGTTTATGCCCGGCGGCCTCTACCTGAAAAATCCCGATACGGTGAAAAGCTGGAAATTCGGGCTTACCTCCGTCGCATGGCGCAAAAATGATTTGACTAAACGGCTGGAAAAAGCAAAACGGCTCTCGGAAGGTACGGAGGAGGTAACGCTGCGCCCTTCGGGGGAAGACACCGTCGCCCTTATCCGCGCCCTCTGCGGACTGGACGGGCGTCTCATCACCAACGTGAATTATCCCAATACGGCCTTGCAGATTTCCAACCTTCCGGCGGACGCCACGGTGGAAACCAACGCCATATTCAGCTATAATAACCTGCAGCCGGTACAATCGGGCGCTCTCCCGGAAAAAATCAGGGAGCTGATTCTTCCTCATGTCCAAAATCAGAAGGAAATCCTGGAAGCCGCCCTTACCTGCGACAGGAATCTGGTATATGAGGTGTTTGCCCGTGAGCCAATGCTGGCCGGACGCCTGACAGACGCACAATGTAAGGCTCTTGCCGATGAAATGATTGACAATACCCTGACTTTCCTGCCGGACGGGTGGAAATAATTACACTTTTCCCTCCATCTGTGGTAATATAAAGATATCTTAACACCGCATACGGCTCCGCCTTTTACAGAAATCCGGCGCGCCGAAGGAGGGTTTTAAAATTGCCAGGATTTACCAAGCAGGCTATCAGAAATTCTTTCATAAAACTCATTAATGAAAGGCCCGTAGCTCAGATTACCGTCAAGGATATCGTGGAGGACTGCGGAATCAACCGCAATTCCTTTTACTACCATTATCAGGATTTGCCATCCATGATAGAGGAAATTGTCTTAGAGGAAGCCAATGAAATTATCCGTCAGCACCCCACGGTGGATTCCCTGGAGGATGGGCTGGACGCCGCCATTTCCTTTGCTCTTGAGAACCGGCGGGCGGCGCTCCATCTTTACCATTCCTCCAGCCGGGATATCTACGAGCAGTACTTATGGCGGGTTTGCGAGCATGTGGTGGCCGCCTATATTAATACTGCTTTTTCCGAATACCCTATAGCCGGGAGGGATAAGGAAATTATTATCCGCTATTACAAATGGATTTGTTTCGGCGCTGTGGTTGACTGGTTAAACAACGGAATGAAGGACGACGTTCAGGCCATCTTCCGCAGAATGAGCCGGTTAAAAAAGGGAATGACCGAGGAAATGATACGCAGAAGCATCTCCGAAGAAGAAAGCTGAAAACCGGCGTCTTACGTCCGGCGCAATTTCACAGCTTCATGGTCTCGTAGCTTCACAATCGCAACCTCACGGCTCCGCATATTCGCGGCCTCGCAATTTCACAACTTCATATCGCACTCGCTGTCTTAGACACTTTCCATAAAATGTCTGTTTTTTCGACATTTTACGGAGAGTGTCTGTTTTTTTGGCAAAGGCCGGACAATGTCTGTTTTCTGTTTTCAGAGAATTTGCTATTTTATAGTCATCAAAACGAAAAGGGGTGATGACATGAGTTCCATCAAATTAATGAAAACCGCAAAAACAGGTTATATTGTCATATCTGCGCTGTTTTGTCTGCTGGGAATCATGCTGATAGCAATTCCTGAATTTTCAGTCTCCGTGCTGGCGGCAGTATTCGGGATAATGCTGATACTGTTTGGTATCTTCAAAATCATCGGCTATTTTTCCAGAGACCTGTTCCGTCTGGCTTTTCAATATGACCTTGCCCTAGGCCTTTTGCTGATTGTGCTGGGCATTATCACAATTCTGAAAACGGACAATGTAATGGCTTTTATCAGTATCGTTCTCGGAATTTACGTTCTGGCTGACAGCCTTCTGAAAATCCAGATAGCGCTGGACGCCAAAGTCTTCGGAATCAGAAAATGGTGGGCAATCCTGGTAAGCGCCATAGCGGCGGGAATTATCGGCTGTCTGCTGATTATCCGTCCTTACGAGGGCGCGGATATTCTGGTAATACTGTCCGGATTCAGCCTTTTGCTGGAGGGCATTTTAAATCTTGTCACGGTGCTTACCGCGGTCAAAATTATCCGTAAAAAAGCGCCGGAGCGGGCGGATGAAGTGATAATTGATATTTCTTAAGAAAAAACAAGGAGAATTACTATGAGCGAAATGACACACAAGGCCGGAAGGGCGGCTTTCGGAAAAGCAATCGATATTGCAATGAAAAATGCGGATAAGAACTGGGAAAAGGAAGTGGTCAGGCTCTTAGACCTTTCGGAAAACTACATGAAGGGCGAAAAGCTGGATGTTGACTATGAAAAGGCCAGAAAGATGGTCTGCGACAGGGACGGCGCACTAAATAAATATATCAGCCGGATTCTTGCGGAGGTTGACCCTCATGTGCTGAAAACTACTGCGCTGAATCTCGGCTTTGAAGCCTTTTTCCATGGCACGAAAACCATTCGGAAAATGCGCGTGACCCATCAGTGCAACGTTCCCTGGCTGATTTTAATGGACCCCACCAGCGCCTGCAACCTGCATTGTACCGGGTGCTGGGCGGCGGAATACGGAAACCGTCTGAACCTGACCTTCGAGGAAATGGATAGCGTTATCAGCCAGGGCAAGGAGCTGGGGATTTACTTTTATATGTTCACCGGCGGAGAGCCCCTTGTAAGGAAATCCGATATACTAAGGCTCTGTGAAAAGCATGACGACTGCGCTTTTCTTGCCTACACCAACGGAACTCTGGTGGACGAAGCGTTCTGCCTTGAAATGAAAAGAGCAGGCAACCTCTATCTGGCAATCAGCCTGGAGGGCTTCGAGGCGGTCAACGACCTGCGCCGGGGCGGCGGCGTGTATGACAAAGTAATGCATGCCATGGATTTGCTGAAGGAGAACGGTCTGATTTTCGGGACTTCCATCTGCTATACCTCCAAAAATATCGAGACGGTGACCAGCGATGAATTTGTGGAGCTGCTGGTGGAAAAGGGCTGCCGCTATGCGCTGTACTTCCACTACATGCCGGTGGGAAACGACGCCGCCATGGAGCTTTTGCCCACCGTGGAACAGCGGATATACATAAAGCGGCGGGTAAGGGAGATACGGAACATGAGCACCGGAGCCGGGCTCTTTACCATGGATTTCCAGAATGACGGGGAATTTGTGGGCGGATGTATTGCCGGCGGGCGGAACTATTTCCACATCAACGCAAACGGCGACGCGGAGCCCTGTGTGTTTATCCATTACTCCGGCGCAAATATCAGGACCCATTCCCTCCTTGAAATACTAAAGCAGCCCCTGTTTATGGCTTACCGGGAAAACCAGCCCTTTAATGAAAACCATCTGCGTCCCTGCCCCATGCTGGAAAACCCCGAAATCCTTGAGCGGATAGTAAAGGAATCCGGCGCAAAATCCACCGATTTGCAGTCCCCTGAAAGTGTGGAGCACCTTTGCGGGAAATGCCGTGAATACGCAGATAGCTGGGCGGAGGCGGCGGACAGAATCTGGCGGGAGGAGCCTCACAGAAAGAGCAGCTATGAAAACTATAAGCCAAAAACAAAAGACTGATAAAAAGGGGCTCTGCAGCCGGAAAATACTGCTGCGGACGGCTCTGCTGATACTGCTTGTCCTCTCCTTACTTTTTTACAGGGATTCCCTTCTGGACATCCTTAAGGGAATCCGGCTGGTTACATGGAAGGAGCTTGGAGCCGCCATCCTGCTCGCCCTTTCTGGATATCTTCTGGAGGGAATGACCATTTTCCGTATGACAGGGACAATAGCTTCCCACGGTAGAAGAACCGACTGCGTCTTCATCGCTTTTGTCTGTGAATTCTACCGTCTCACCACCCTGGGAAACGGCTCGGGCATTGCGGAAATCCATTATCTGACGAAAGAAAAAATAGAGCCGGGAAAAGCAACGACTCTGACGATGATTCAGTATGTAATGAAAAGGTGCGCAGTCATGCTGCTGGGCGTCTCCGGCTTCCTTGTTCTTTCCCAAAAGGAAAGCACCCGCGGACTGTGCAGGCAATATCTCCCTTTTATGGGGGCAGGATGCCTGATAACCGTGCTTGTGATTGCCTTTATCCTGTGCCTTGCCCTGTCCCCGAAGCTGGCTTGGGCCGCCCTTTGGCTCCTCGGCCGGCTGAGAGATAAAATACCGTCAAAAACGGAGTTCTTCCGCAAATGGGAGGAACAGATTATTCTTCTCAGCCGGTCGGGAAAGGACATTCTTCTTCAAAAAAAGAAAATGGCCGGCGTTATATGCCTGCAGACCGGCAAGCTCATCCTGTTCTACTGTATTCCGGCCTGCTTTCTTTCGGGAAAAACGGCTTTGACGACTGGTGAGTGCATCGCGCTCATGGCGGCGGCCTTCATGCTGGCCGGAGTTATCCCTGCACCCTCGGGCGCAGTATCTCTGGAATTTGTCTTTCTTTTATTCTTCGCCCCCTTCGCCGATTACCGGACAGTGCTTCCGGGAATTCTGCTTTTCCGCTTTGCCACATGGGTCTGTCCGGCGGCAGCAGGCGGGATTTGGCTGGCCGGGAGGCGGGTTTTCCGACATAACGGGTAACTCCATACCATATTCCGCCGGATATATCAAATGTGGCAGATTCAGAATCAAATTCCAAATCTGCCACAATTATGCCACAGGATATACAGTTTTTCAATTTCCAGTTTCAAATATCGTCACTCTGACTGCGCCAGCTTCTCAAACAGGTCCTCAAAAAGAGCGTCCCTGTTAATCCAGTACACATAACGTATAAAATGCCTGTCAGGGTCAAAGCTGTAGTGATGGTCGTACTGGGGAATCGGGCTGGGAACCAGCCTGTCTTTCATGAAATCCTCCTCCAGAAGCCATCCCACCGCAGTTACATCCCAAATCACCCTTGACCAGGTTTTGTACGGGCTTTCCGCCGCTCCGTCCCTCTCCACAATATCCACCAGATAATCGCACAGCCTGTTTTTCCCCCGCAGAAACATTTCCAGCTCCCCGGCAGTCGTCTTAAAAGCGGACACCACCCCGGCGCAGGGAAGCTGCACCACCGCCGCTCCGCTGCCGAATACCACTCTTGCCGCAGCCACGTCCTGACCGCAGTTGAACTCCATATTATCCGGCCAGTGGTGGGCGTTTCCGCCAAGCCATACTATCACAATCCTGTCTGTGATTTCCGGCTTTAAGAGCAGCGCGGAGGCCACATTGGTGATTGCCCCGATTGCTACTATATACAAGGGCTTCTCCGGTGAATATCCTAAGGCAAGCTCCGCCAGCTTTTCCGCCGCCTCGGAGCACAGAGGCGTTTCCTCGTCAGAAAGCCATTCCGTGGAGCCCCGGTACACCTGCCCGGCATATTCTTCTTTTCCCATCAGTTTCAGAATATGGTGGATTTCCTGAAAGCTTTTCTCCATCCCGTCCGCCGGATTGTCGGATTTGGCATTATGAAAAGGAGCCGCGCAGATTGCTTTTAAGTTTATTCTGTCCTTCCGGCAAAGCATATACGCCAGCGCAAACTGGTCGTCAATCTCGTTGTAGGTGTCCGTGTCCAGTACAACGTCAATTTTTCCTTCCGGCTTTGACAGCCTCTGGAAGAATAAGAAATCCTTCTGGTTCATGAGTGTGTCCTCCTGCCTCTTTTTTAATTGCACTATCTAAGTCAAAAATTCCTTCTACCTGCCCTTCGTGCACCGGCGGTTTCCCTTCCTGTTCCGGCTTCCCGCTGTTTATTTTTGACATTCTGAATATGCGCCATCTTTTTTGCATTGTCCGCCTGTGTCAGCGGGTAGAGCTTTTGATATAAAGCGTCAATTTTCTCCTTTGACAGGCGCACACCGGCCTTTCCTGCATTTTGGCGGACAGCGTCAAGAATATCATACCGCTTAATCACATGATGGGTTCCACTTGTCAGCTTAATGTCCTTTAAGGTACAGCGTTCACTGAACACAATATAGGAGTAAAAGGGCAGAGTCTTGTCCATCAAAAAGCTTTGGAGCCATTTCAAATGCACCTTATTTTGAATAATCGGATTAAAAAACCGGTTTTTCTGTGAAGAACCTTTCCCGGCCTGCAAGGTCTGTGTCCAGTATTGTTGGGATTCCGTCCCGAAAATCCATCCGCTGTAATTCTTGGACTCAAACACATAGATACCGGATTCATGCAGAAGAATAACGTCCACCTCCGTGGTTTCTCCGTTTTCCTTTGGCAGGTACAGATTAAACAGATACCGCTTGTGCCCTTTGAGAGGCTTCAGATATTTATAGGTATAAAATTCGCCCAGACGCCCTTTATCTAATATCATACTTATGTAAGAATTTTTTGTCTGGGTATAATAATCCGTTTTCTCATAGTTCATTTTCTGCAGCAAAAAGACAGTAACCGCTGCCGCCAGAATGAGTGCTGCTAAAAATAATAGTATCATAAACGCCTCCTTATTACATCAATCCCCGGTTGCTTCTGTCCCGGACTTTTCGAGATATTCCACTATCCTCGCTTCATACCCCCGCAGCATTCTTCCCGCCGCCGGCCTTTTGCTTCCGGCACCGGTCACGTTCTTTTCCGCTTTGCCGTCTCCGCCCAAAGCCCCGGCGGCAGCCGCTCCGCTTCCGTCCTTTCCGCCCGCATCTTTCCCCCAGGCCGTATCATATATCACCTTCCACTTCCCCTTCAAAGGATACGCCGGGCAGGGCTTTTCTCCCAGATTGCAGTCGATTACGTAAACCCTCCCCCCAAGCTTTCTCTCATACACAAACCGGTTTTTCTTCCGGCAAAGCACCCGGAATGAGCCGTACACGAACGCCTTTTCCTCATGCCGAAGGCGAAGGAGCCTCCTGTATGCCGCATACACTTCCTTCTTCGGCTTCTGGTAAAGCCCCTGATGAGCGGGCGGCTGCTTTTTATTCCAGGGCAGAAGCACTCTTGCATGTTCCCTCGTCCCCGCAAGGATATCGGCAAACACTTTTTCCTCCGGCTCCGTCTTGATATGCTCGGCATAATAGCCCTTTGCCTCCACGTCCGTAATCTGCTCCATGGAAGTAAACTCATAATTGGCAAGCCCCATCTCGTCTCCCTGAAAGATAAAGGGCGTTCCCTTCAAGGTAAACTGCATCACCGCAAGGAGCTTTGAAAGGGCCGTATGGCAGGATTTGTCCTTTGTCACCTTGCTAATCATCCGGGGATTGTCGTGATTATTGTAAAAAAGGGACATCCAGCAGTTGTTTCCGTAGTTTTCCATCCAGTCTGTCATATAGTCCCGGAAGTAGTTCAAATCATACTCATAATCCTCCATCCTCACATGACCCGGCGTTTCCAGATGGTCAAAGGAAAACACCATATCCAGCTCCCGGCGTTCCTCACCGGTGAGGAGCTGGCTCATTTTCATCCCCGGCCCCGGAGTCTCCCCCACGGAAAAGGCGTCGTGAGGCGCAAAAGCCTTTTCCCTTATCTCCCGCAAATACCGGTGAAGCTTCGGCCCGTAATAATAATGCTCGATTCCCGTAAAGCCCATCAGATTTCCGATGGCTTCGTTGCCGTCGGGAAGCCCTTCCTCCTTGGAAATGTAATTGATGACGTCCATGCGGAACCCGTCCACCCCTTTGTCCAGCCAGCGGTTTATCATGGCGATAATCTCCTCCCGCATTTTCGGGTTCTCCCAGTTTAAGTCCATCTGCTTTCCCGAAAAAAGGTGCAGCGCCCAGCTATCGGAAGCCTCCTCGTACTTCCAGGCGGGGCCGGAAAAGAAGGAGGTCCAGTTATTGGGGGGCCTGCGGCTTCCGTCGTCCTTACGGAAAAAGTAATAATCCCGGTAAGGCGAATCCGGCTCCTTTGCCTTCCGGTACCATTCATGCTCGTCGGAGGTGTGATTGATTACCAAATCCATAATCAGCCGCATTCCCCGTCTGTGCGCCTCGGAAAGAAGTGTCTCAAAATCCTCCATGTTTCCGAATTCTTCCATGATTTTGTCATAGTCGCGGATATCGTATCCGTTGTCATCGTTGGGAGAATCATAGACCGGGGAAAGCCACAGCGCATCCACGCCCAGCTTCTTCAAGTAATCCAGCTTACCTATAATCCCGCGCAAATCCCCGATGCCGTCGCCGTTGCTGTCGTGAAAGCTGCGGGGATAAATCTGATAGAAAACCGCCTCCTTCCACCACTTCGGGGTGATTTCTCCTTTTGACACATAAGGCTCGTCCTTTTCGCTGTTTACCAGATGAAGCAGGGCGTCAAAAAAATCCTCCCCCAGCTTCTTTTTCGTGAGAGCTGCAATGGTCCGCAGCTTCATTCCGGAAACCGCCCTGTTGGTGAGCGCCTTTTCCGGCAGCCCCAGCTGCAGCAGCACCTTCGCCAGAGCGTCGTGTCCTACCGGACTTGCGTACAGTTCCCCTACCGTGCTGTCTAAGGTCAGCCAGCTCCTTCTTTTCCCCATAAAAATTCTCCCTTCCTGATGCCAAAGAGGGGACGCTTTCAGAGGCTACTTTTCCTGTCCAGCCAGTCGGTCGCTCTGTACTGGTAAATATCCATCGTCGTCGCGCTCTCGCTCCACAAAAACGCAGCAGACGCCAGGCTCGTAAAGAACCTCGCCAGGCGCTGGCGTTTTTGCAGGGACTCCTTATGGATAATTTTCCGGTACAGAGCTGACCTTACATGCCGGCCAGGAAAAAGTAACTTTCAGAAAGCTGTCCCCTTAAATTTAAAGTATGATGTGCTTATTGTGCCGCCTTCCACTCGTCAATCTGTCTCTGCATTTCTTCGATTACCTTGTCGATGCCGGTTGCTTCCAGCTTTTCCAGAAGCTTTGGCAGGTACTCGTCGGGGTCCACGCTTCCCGTGTAGAGGGATTTCCCGAATTCGTCGAGCACGTTTCCGAAGCCCGCCACCTCTGTGCTCACAGGCTCGAGGTCAAAATCAAAGCCAAAGGACGGAGCCGCCACGGAGGAGGCGTTGAACTCTTTAAATGTGGCCCACTTGTCAACGGGCTCGTTTTCCAGCACATAGGTGTTAAACAGGCCGCCCTGTACCCAGTAGGAAACGGAATAGTTCTTTCTTGTTTCCTCATTGAGTTTGATTTTGTTGCTGTAAACGTAGGGCTTTCCCTCGGCGGCAGCGGCCTCGTCCGCCGGAACCTCCACCTTATCCCAGTGCTCGCCCTCGATGCCGTAGTTTAAAAGATTCCTTAAATATTCGTCGGTGTTGAGCAGATTTAAAAATTCCACCGCCTTTTCCGGGTGCTTTGTCTGGGCGTTGATGGCGGTGAGCGCGCCGCGGGCGGAAAGGTTCGTCACATAGGTTTCCATAATCGGCGTGGCAACCACCTCATAGCCAAGGTCTTTTCCCCATACCAGCTCCGCATAGGGCTGGCCGTCTCCCTTTGTCACAAAACGCTTCACGGATTTGTCGTCGGAAGCCGTGGCCGCGTCCTTATTGATATAGCCTTCCAGATAATATTTTCTCATTGTCTGCAGGGTGGACTTCATCTTTTCCGTTTCAAACAGATTCTTAACCGTCAGCGTTTCGTCCCCGTATTCGATTCCCACAGGGTTCTGAATCAAATCCATGTAAATCGGTGCGGAATAGCTGCCCGTCAGATACATGGGTACCACGTCCGGCTCGTTTTCCTTTATGACCTTAAGCCAGGGCTCCAAATCCTCAAGGCTGTGGATTTCATCTACCGGCACATTGTATTTGTCCACATATTCTTTGGTAAACACCCACATGGGCATACTTCCGATTTCCTTTTCGGAGGGAACGCCGTAGGTCTTTCCCTGTACCTTTGCCGCCTCCCAGAAACGCTCGTCAATGGTCTTATACATCCCGGTGTCCTTGATGTAGTCATCGATTGCAAGGAAGGCTCCCTTGTTTGCATTCTGAAGATAATTGTTTGCCCAGGAACAGGTGAAGCACAAATCCCAGTCGTCCCCGGTGTTGATGATTACCTGCATTTTCTGGTCGTAATCGCCCCAACCCGCCGTGTTGATTTTCAGCCTGACGCCAATCTTTTCGCCAATATACTCGTTGACCTTTTCAACCACTCTCTCCTGGTCCTTCTGGGCGTCGCCAATCTGCCACCAGGTAAGCTCCACGATTTCTTCCCCGTTTGCGTTTGTCTCCGCTCCCTTGCCTCCGCAGCCTGCCAGAAGGCCGATTGTCATTGCCATTGCGGCTCCTGCCGCCGCCAGTCTTTTCCAAAGCTTAGCTTTCATATTGTTTTCTCCTTTTCTATTTTACTCTTTTACAGCCCCCACCGTCAATCCGCTGACGAAATATCTCTGGAAAAACGGGTAGGCAAAAATAATCGGTAATGTGGAAATCACTACGATTGCCATTTTAATAGTTTCCTTCGGCATGTTGGCCGCCACCGCGATTCCGTCAACGCCCATGGTGGCCTTATTGTTTGCCAGCCAGTCGATGGAGCTTTCAATCTGAATCAGAAGATACTGTAACGGAATCATGCTTTTGTCATCCATGTACATCATTGCGTTGAACCAGTCGTTCCAGTAGCCCAGCGTCAGGAAAAGCCCGATGGTTGCAAGGCCCGGCAGCGCCATGGGAATAACTATCTGGAAAAACAGCCGCCACTCCGACGCCCCGTCAATTTTGGCCGATTCCACCACCGCGTCGGGAATACTGGTCTTAAAGAAGGTCCGAAGCACAATGATATTAAAGGAATTCAGACAAAGAGGCAGAATCAGCGCCCAAAGGGTGTCCTTCAGCATCATCACCTTTGTCACTATCAGGTAGTTTGCAATCATACCGCCGCTAAAGAGCATGGGAATGGTAATCACCGTGGTAAAGAATTTCCGGTAGGCGTAGACCTTTCTGGACAGCGCATAGGCGTAGGTGCCCGTCAGCAGGAGGCCGATAACCGTTCCCGCAACGGTGACAAGAATCGTCACCCCGTAGCTTCTGATGATATTTTCGCCGGCGCTTATGATGTACTCATAGGCGTAAAAGCTGAGCTTTTCAGGGATGAAACGATAACCGTTCATGGCAAGGGACGCCTCGTCGGTAAAGGAAATAATCACCACAAAGATAAAAGGTATGATGCAAATCAGGGACAGCAGCGCCAGAATGATATTAAAGGCAATATTTGTGGACGTCTTAATCTGGTTGTACTTACACCCCTCCGCCTCCATTTTTTTCATTGCTTTTCTCATTTTTCTTTCGGACATTACCATTGCCCGGATGTTTTTATCTGCCATAATAAACCTCCATGCTGCCAACGCCTGCAAATTTGGGCGTCAGCACAATATTTGCAAAACGAACAAGTTCGTTTGTGAAAAATTTATTTTTCACAGTTCCCCCCTTAAAACAGTGCGTTTTCGCTGTCAACTTTTGCCACGATTTTGTTTGCAATCATAATCAGGACAAAGCCTACCGCCGACTGGAACAGCGCCGCCGCGGAGCTCATTCCGATTTCGCCGCTCGTCTTGAGCGCCCGGAATATGTAAGTGTCCAGTACGTTGGTTACCGGGTACAAAGGTCCCGAGTTTTTCGGAAGCTGGTAGAACAGCCCGAAGTCGGCCTTGAAAATCCCGCCTACCGACATAATCAGCAAAATGGTGATAACCGGTTTTAACAGCGGCAGGGTGATATATTTAATCTGCTGCCACTTGGACGCCCCGTCCAGAACCGCCGCCTCGTAGTAGGTCTTGTCAATGCCGCAGATGGACGCCAGGTACACCACCGTATTGTAGCCCATTCCCTTCCACTGGCTCATGAAAATAATGATAAAGGGCCAGTACTTTTTCTCCGTGTACCAGGAAACCGGTTCCCCTCCAAACTGCTGGATAATTGCATTGAAGTATCCTTTTTCAGGATTCAGGAATGCAAATACGCAGTAGCTTACCACGACCCATGAGAGGAAATAGGGGAGAAGCATGGAGCTCTGGTAGATTTTCATCATCCCTTTGTTTTTGATTTCGTTCAAAAGCAGCGCGAGCACCACCGGCACCGCCACTCCCAGGATGATAAACGAAAAGTTATAGAGCACCGTGTTCCTCACGATAATCCATGCGTCGCCGCTGCTGAACAGGAATTTGAAATTGTCGAACCAGACGGTTTCACTTGTAAACAGGTTGTAGAAAAAACCGTTGCCGGACAATCTGAACTTTTTAAACGCCACCAGAATACCGAACATCGGCAGATACGCAAAAAATAAAAACCAGATTGCGCCGGGCATGCTTAAAATCAGCATTTCCCTGTTCATTTTCAGCCTGCTTAAGAAATTCCCGCTGGATGCCGCAGCTTTTTTTGTGTTTGCTTTCACCTTTAAACCTCCTCCTTTTTTTCTGTTGCCGGTAAACGGAAAATCCGCCGGACTGCAACAGGTTTTTCTTTATAGAAACTATAGCATTGTGCAATTTGCTTTGATAGTTGAAAACTTTCAGATTTATTGCACAAATTCCAGAGGATTTTTACAGCTTCCGGCAAACGCCGCCCCGCTCCACAGGCCGGTTTACAGTAACAAAAAATCGTGAAATAATTTGTCCATCATTTCACGATTTTTTCCACTCTAATATTTTTTCATTTCCCGAAGCGAGGCAGGAGATACGCCGTAGCACTGTTTGAATTTCCGGTAAAAATAACTGGTATCGGGATACCCCACCTCTCTGGCGATGTCGTTGATTTTCATGTTGGTGTTTAAAATCAGGTCCTTTGCAATCCCGTTTTTGGTGTTGCTTAAGTACTGGGCAAAAGAGCACCCCACCTCTTTTTGGAAAATCTGTCCCAGATAGGAGGCGTTCATATGGTATTTGTACGCCAGGGTTTTTAAGTTCATATCCTCTCTGTAGTTGTGCTGCACCTCCGATATAATTTGTCGGACCACAGGGGTGTACTGGGAATCCGCCTCATGCATGCATTCGATAATCTCAGCGATTTCGGAGACAAAAACGGTTTTGATGCCCCTGATATCCTCCGCGCTGAAAATGGTTTCAATCAGTTCCGGCAAATCGTGGAACCGGCCGGACTCCAGCTGATATTCCCTTTTGATTTCCTGAATCAGCATCGCCATTTTTACGGCGATTTGGTATAAGGAGCTGATGGAGGCGTCTTTCCTGATATTGTTGATGAACAAGTCCTCCGCATAGTCAACCGCCTCCTCCTTCTCCTTTTTCAGGATGTGTCTGCGAAGACGCGCTTCGTCCATGCTGACGGCCTCCGTTTTCCGGTTCTGAATCTGCCTCTGGCTGATGCAGCTCCCATATCCTTCAATCATCAGATATTTCTGGAGTTTTTTAGCGGCCCTGTAGACTTCGGGAAGCTGGTCAATCCTCTGAAAGGGCGGCCCCATGCCGATAAAGGTGGTCACGTTGAAATCGCTTTCTATTTTATTCTGGAGCTCTGAAAAATACTCCATGGCCTGTTCTTCCCCGCCGTCCTCCGCAAGAATCATTAACAGGCTGTCGGGCGGAAGGTGGACGATTTTCAGCCCCTCCCTTTTCCGAAGCTCCACAATCACATCGGTAATCCCCTTTTCCTTAAGTCCCTCCGTGCTCCATTTCATCACCGCCGCATGGTAATCGCCCTCTTTTGGCTGCAGCTGCAGCATTTTCGCATACTGCCCGTATTCCTCCGGCTCCGCCTTTCCGTTTAAGAAATGCATCCATCGGGTTTTCTCATCGATATAGCTGATGTTCTTCTTGTTCATCTCCTCAATCTTCTGAACCGTTTCCTTAAGCTGGCGCTCCAGTTCTTCCTCATTGATTGGCTTTAAGATATAGTTTTCCACTTCCAGACGGATTGCCTCCCTGGCATAGGCAAACTCGTCGTATCCGGTCAGTATGATAAAACGCACCTGTTCTTCCTTTTCCCTGATTTTCCGAAGAAGGGTCAGCCCATCCATCACAGGCATGCTGATATCCGTCACCACAATATGTACCGGCTCCTTCTCCCACATATCAAGGGCCTCCTGCCCGTCGTGGGCCATATGCACCACCTTAAGCCCCAAAGCTTCCCAGTCCAGGATATTTCTGATTCCCTGTAAAATCAGTTCTTCATTTTCCACCAGCATCACTTTCATCATAATCCGTCTTTTCCTCTATCTCTCTCTCCGCCGGCCGGAAGCTTAAAATCACCCGAAGGCCTCCCCCGCTTCCCGCCTCCAGATGAATCCCGTATTCCCTGCCGTAAACTGCTTTTAACCTGCGGTTTACATTGGCAATCCCAATGGAAGCCTCCTTTTTCATGGTGTCGTTTCGAAGCTCCTCGTTTTTCGCCGCAAGCTCCTCCCCGGTCATTCCCTGTCCGTTGTCCTCCACGATTATCCGGTACGCCTCGTCCTTCTCCACGGCAATCCGTATGAAATTATCCGTCTCCCTCATGCGGATACCGTGAATGAAGTAATTTTCAATAATCGGCTGCAGCACAAACTTGATAATCGGAACCTGAAGATACTCCTCCGGGCACTCCACCAGAGACTGGAACTGGTTCGGATACCGGAATTCAAAAAGCTCCAGATATTTTTTGCTGTAGTGCAGCTCCTGAGCCAGTGTGATGACGTCCGCCTCCTTTAACTGGGCCCGGAAGGTCACCGCCATGCTGTAGAGCATTTTCCCCACTTCCCTGTCGCCGTTGCAGATAGCCTTCATGCGGATAGCTTCCAGCGTATTATATAAAAAGTGGGGGTTAATCTGACTTTGAAGCGCCGCCATCTCCGCGTTTTTCTGCTCGATTTCCGCCAGATACCGCTTCTGGATATGCTCGTCTAATCGGACGCACATCTCGTTAAAATATCTGGAAATCAAGTCCAGCTCGTCTCCGTTTTTGTCGGCCGGAATCCGCACCTCCAAATCTCCGTCCATTACCCGCGTCATTCCGTCCAGTATCCGGTTCAGCCTTGCCGCCAGATGCTGCAGATAATACCTTACAAAAAATTCTCCCAGCACCATCACAAAAACGCCCACCGTCATAATCATGATGACAATGGACGGGGGGATTCCGGCCGCCTTCTTTTTTTCTATGTAGCTTACCACGTGATATTTCCCGGTCTGAGCGTGCTCCGCATAAACGTTGAGGGTGTCTTCCAGCTCCCCCGCGCTGTCCGCCTCCATAATCACAGACAGCCCGTACCTGCCGGGAGAGACGAACACCTCCGCTCCCGCCTCATTATATACCGCCAGCTCCGGCCCCGGATAATACCGGTAGATATCCCTGAACTTATCGCTCCTAAAGCAAAGAAGCATACTGCCCTTCACCTTCATGGTGGCAGGGTTCCGTATTTCCTTCAGATAGGAAAAGCCGTTTTCATCCACCAGATTTTCCCTGTAAATCCTGTTTTTAAAAGCGTTGTCGGCACTTCTGCGGTAGCTTTTCCCGTCCCTCGTATACTCGGTAATCTCGTCCCTCTCGTAGCTGAAAAGAGTAATGCGGTTCAAATCGGAACAGGACTGAAAAGCATCCAGAAAAAACTTTTCAATCCCTTTATATTCGCTGATTTTATTTTCCATGTAGGTGTCCAGCCGGTATCGCAGATAATCGGAGGGCTCGTCCGTCATATAGTGCAGGGCGTCGTTGAGCTCCATGGCGGATTTATATAAATCCTCATGGATATATTCCGCGATGTCTGCGGTCTCCTCCATATAAGCGGCGGCGGACTCGCCCATCATCTCCGTATAACTCAGATTCTGCTCCAGAAAACGCCTTCTGGTACTGGTGAAAAAGTAGACAACCAGCGACAGTATCACACAGGCCAGAATCGCCGTATAGATGTAAAAAAGCTTGTTGTATAACTGCCTTGAGCCTTTAATTTCCATTGTTCTCCAGTTCCTGTAAAAGTCTCCGGTTCATAAACATCACCAGAAATCCGTAAATACTTCCCATAAACAGCACCGTGGTTCCCGCCGATATTTCAAAGGCCCCGAGGATAAGCAAAAGAGCCGCCACATTCCCCAGCGTAAACACAGGCTTTGTAATCAGAAGCGTAAGCGCCGCTTTTACTGTCTGAATATTATTCATCTCGTACCGGCTGACAAGCATATAAAGAATGGGCGTAATGAAAACCGCCGCGGCAAACAGGACGGCAAACAAAACGGTGAGAAAAAGGCTCCCTGTCTGCACGGAAAAAAACTCCATATTCGTCCAGCATACGAAAATCACAAAAAGCTGTCCGGCGCCCAGCTCCATTTTCTGCCGGAAACCGGAAAAGTAGCCCTTCCGGTAATCCGAAAACGCCTTCCCCTCGGTTCCCCAAACGACGCGGTTCATCGCATACATCACCGCCGACAGCGCCGGGGCCATGGGAAGAAGGCAAAGGAGAAAAAGGGGCAGACATTCCCGTATCTGCCCCGCCCCCACAAACAGCAAAAACAACAGGACGGGAATGTTGGAGATGATAAACAGCAGATTCACGACAAGAAAATAACATACCTTCTCGCAAAATCCCATCACTCTTTCCACACAAAACAGCTCGCTCATATCGTAACCCCTTTCTGTGAGGGCGCCGCCGGTATCTCTCCTGCGGCAGCGCCGGTTTTTACAGTAAACTGACCCGCAAACCGAGGCAGCCCTTGTCTAAAAGGATATCAGTATCGTTTTAATCTCATAGGGATGGAGGCTTAACGTAATTTCCCCTTCCCCGAATTCCTCTAAGGGACGCTCCCTCAAGTCGCATTCCGCCCATGCCCTGTAAGCAAATCCCGGCTTCACGGTAACCTTCTGGGATGAGCCTGCAAACTCATGGAAACGGACAACCAGATAATTTCCGTCCTCGGATTTCTTCACCGCGTCCAGCTCCAACTGCTCATTGTCAAATGACAGAAAGCTTTCAAAGGCAGGGACGCTTTCCCCCTTCACGGCCTGCATGGGCTCGTTTAACGCAAACGCCTCAGGGACCGTCCCTCCGCTCACAAAGTCCCCCCCGTGGGGAAGCAGGGCGTAGGTAAACTCGTGCTCTCCCTGGTCCTGGAGGTAATCGGGATGGGTTCCCGCCCGCAGCAGGGAAATGCGTATCACATTGTCCTTGATATCGTGGCCGTACTTGCAGTCGTTCAAAAGACTCACACCGTAGTTTCTTTCCGACAAATCCGCCCATCTGTGGGCAACCGTCTCAAATTTCGCCAAATCCCAGCTTGTGTTCCAGTGGTTGGGACGCCTTACGTTTCCGTACTGCACGTCGTAGGTTCCGTAGGTGGAGCGAATCTCCACAGGGAAAGCCGCCTTTATGAGCTGGTGCTGCTCGTGGTAGTCCACTTTTGTCTTAAAGTCAATCCTTCTGCTGGTGCTGTAAAGAACCATGTCCTGGGAAATACCGGAGTTCATATACTTCCACTCCATATGAACGTTCATGCAAAGAGGCCCCATTTCCGTAATTTCAAAGGCGCAAAGCTCCGTGATTTCGCGCATTTTTTCCTGATAAAAAATGTCCACGTCCCAGGCGTCAAAGTCGATTGGCTTATCCTCAAAGACCTGCAGCACGTTGGCACGCATTCCCTCCGGCACCACGTTCCGCCCATAGGTCTTGTCAAACAGCCCGGTAATCTGCCCGTACTGGTTTAACGTGATTTCGTAGAAAGGCGTTTCGATTTCCCTGCTCCCGGCCATACCGGATACAAAATCTCCCTTTGCGCCTCTGACAGAAAAGGCCGCCTTAGGCGCATTTTCCGCCTTTCCCTCTTCCCGTCCCGCTTCCTCAAAGACGATGGTTTTCGCCCCCATTGCCGGAACGTCCTTCACCTCCACGTAAGTGACGCCGTTCCCCTTTTGCGAGACGAGCCCGCTGCCGTTCCCATCCCTGTAAACGCCGTCCCTGTTTCCCGGAAGCGAAACAACCTGGCTCATGGTCCAGCCCGAAGCGTTGACCACCGTATATGTATTTTCTTTTTCCTTAAGGAGCCGGCCGTACGCCTCCCCCTCCGTCCTTCTGGCAATGCCCTCGATATATTGATAGTCTTCCCTGGAATCCTCGTAAACCTCCCGGATTGAGGAGCCGGGGATAATGTCGTGGAACTGGTTCGTCAGGATGTGCTTCCACCCCTTTGTAAGCTCCTCCTGGGCCGCCTGCCTGATATCTCCGGCGTAAACCGCCGCCATCGCCGTCAGCCATTCGGCTTTCCGGTACAAAAGCTCCATTTTCCGGTTCATGCGCTTGTTGTACCCCTGGCTGGTATAGGTTCCCCTGTGGTACTCCAGATACAGCTCGCCGTCCCAGGTATGGACATACTGCCCCGTGTTCTCCACCGTCTCATGGAGCCTGCGGAAATACTCGCCTGCCGTGGACATTTTCAGATTGGGAAGCCCCGGAATCCTTTCTATCCTTCTTCTGTTTTCCAGCATGTCCCGGTTGACGCCGCCGCCCCCGTCGCCGTAGCCGAAGGAAATCAGCAAATCCTTATTCATCTGCTTTTCGCTGTAGGCATCCCAGATTCCCTTTACGGTTCTGGGCGTAATCATCCCGTTATAGGTATAAAACCAGGAATCCCTCTCCCTTTCCGGCTCCGGCGTGGTGACAAAGTGGGTTAAAACCTCGCTCCCGTCGATTCCCTTCCACTTAAAGGTGTCGTGGGGCATACGGTTATACTGGTTCCAGCTGATTTTCGTGGTCATAAAGGTGCCGATTCCGGCCTTTTTCAAAATCTGCGGAAGCGCCCAGGAATAGCCGAACACGTCAGGCAGCCACAAAAACTCCACGTCCTTCCCGAACTCCTCCCTGATGAACCTGCTGCCGATTAAAATCTGCCTTGTGAGGGATTCCCCGCCTGTCAGGTTGCAGTCGGCCTCCACCCACATGGCGCCGTCCGCCTCCCAGCGCCCCTCTCTGATTCTCTTTTTGATTCCCTCATAAATATCGGGAAATTCCTCTTTCATATATTCATATAACTGCGGCTGTGTCTGCAGGAAAATATATTCCGGGAACATTTCCATCAGACGCAGCACCGTGGAAAAGGAACGGGAGCCCTTTTCCCTGGTATGCTTCAGCCGCCACAGCCACGCCATGTCGATATGGGTATGCCCCACACAGTACACGTTCACCAGGGAGTTTTTGCCCAGCCTGTCGATGCTTTCGTTCAGGGCATCGTCCGCCTGATGGAGGGATTCATAAAATTCCCCGCTGCCCGGATAAGACCAGTCGATACAGTGGCAGGCCCCGTCAAGGGCCTTTCTAAGCTCATGCTGCATGGGGTCCGATGGCTCAAGCTCCTCCAGCGTCTGCCATACCATGGACGCCATGTAATAAAAATCGTCCGCCTTCCCGTCCAGCCAGGCAAGGTCGGCACGGGCAATCCTGTGCTCCTGCTGCGTCGGAATCCCGCCCCCCTCAAGCCCCGACCACAGCCGGAAGGTGAGCGATACGTCCGTCCCGCAAAGCTCCCCGTCAAAGAACACTTCCTTGTGGTTGCTGTCCACGCCCTGATACATTTTTCCGTTCACGTAAACCATGGACTCAAAGCCGGAGTTGTTGCCTCCGCCGGTGCTGCCGAAATCAAAGATTCCCACCACCCTTTTCCCTTTCCACTCTGCGGGGATATGTACCACCCTGTGCATCCAGAGATATCTGTCCCGTCCTTTCCAGGTATCTCCCACCTTCATGGACTCCCACCCTTCAAAGGATTCGGGCAGCCGGGGATTTACCACCCCCTCCGCATCCTCCGCCACGGCAAACTCCGAAAGCTCAATAATATCCCGATATCTGTACTGCATCGCCTCGTCGATGCGTCTTTCCAGTTTTCTGTCTGTTAAAAACATAATGCCCTCCTGTTAAGTTAAGTCTGTCTTGCTGATTACGATTATTCTACTACAGCCGGAAAAGAATCTCTATTCGGAAAATTCTATATTTAATGTATAAATTTTATTTTTCCTGCCGCAGCTCCCCGCAGATTCTGTCGTATTCTTCTTCGTCCAGTCTGTATTTCTTCTTATATAATATATAAGACAAAAGCATAAGCGCGCAGGGGGCCGCCGTCATGGTTATCAAAAGACCGGTACTCTGCCTCGCCGTGACGCCTGACATCTGCCCGTCTGCCGGTACGTTTGCCGCAATGCCGGTATCCTGCCCTGCTGGTGCGCCTGCCGCAATGCCGGTATCCTGTTCCGTTGCCGCTGCCTCCGCCCCGCCGAAAATCACCTCCGATATCTCCTCAAGCTTCTCCTCCTCGGAAATCAATCCCTGAGCGCACTGTTGCTCTAATTCGGAAATCGCGTTGGTATAGCCGGTGACGCCGAAAAGAAGATAGGTTGCGGAGGTGAGCGCCACTATCAGGGCGGAGCTCATTTTTGTGATGAACGGCCTAAGCGAGGTGATGATTCCCTCGTCCCTCGTTCCGAACCTGTACTCGTTGTATTCCACCGTATTCATGATGGAAATCATCATAATCAGGTAAAAGCAGTACTGCCCGAAATTGGTCAGCATGTACCCCAGAACCAGCAGCCAGAACCTGTCCATGCCGATTCCCGGAACAAACAGTGACAGCAGCATCAATACATAACCTGCGGTGGATATCGCCGCCATAATTCCCATCAGCTTTTTCCTGTGGACGCGTCTGGAAATCGCCGGATACAAAATCATGAGAACCGCCGTGGCCGACATCCCTACGGTATTGAACAGCGAGTACAGCCCGCCGCTGTATCCGAAGGTAAAATAAATATAGGTGGAGCCAATCCCCCCAATCACCAATCCGTTCCCCACCTGCTGAATCAGGAAAATAACCGACACCCACACAAGCTGGTCGTTCCGGGCAATGGTTTGAAAAATCTGCTTAAAGGAAAACCGCTCCCTCTCCTTTCCCGGAGCAGCCCCTTCCCTGTGCTCCCTCACCCCGAACAGCGTAAACAGGATAAAAAGTGGGGCAAGGATTGCAATCACCAGCGCAATCCTTCCGTATGCCACCGCCGTACTGCCTCCGATTGCCCCGCTCCCTGTGGAAAACACGGGAATCAGAATAGCCGCCAGCGTTCCCCCGATGCCGGCAAAGAGGGTGGTCCTTGCGGTAAACTGATTTCTCACATTGGCGTCGGAGCCCAGAGCCGGAATCATTCCCCAGTAGGAAATGTCGCTCATCGTATAGGTAATGCTGAACGCAAAGTACATCAGGGCGAAAAACCACACAAAGCGCCAGCCCTCCAGTCTTACGTTGAAAAGCAGATAAATCACTACCGACGTGGACAGTCCCCCCGCCGCCAGCCAGGGCTTGAATTTGCCGAATCTTGAATGGGTTCTCTCGATAATATTTCCCATCACCGGGTCGTTCAGCGCATCGAACACCCTTGCCGCTATCATGATGCCCGTAATCGCCGCCACCTGCGCGCCGCTCAGCGAATGAGTGAACAGCACGAAGGTCAGCAGATAGCTGTTAATCAGGCTGTATACCGCATCCCGCCCCATGGTTCCCAGCGGGAAAAAAATCAGGTTCTTTTTTGTCTGTTTGTCCGTTTGCATTTTGCTCTCTCCCATATTTTTATACCTTCTGTTTGACTTCTGCAGGCAGTAAGCCTCAGACTCATGCCTCCGTCTCCGGGATTTCCTCCCTCCATGGAATCGAAGGAACAGCCCCTTTACGGGATACGGCAAGTGCCGCTGCCCTTGCCGCCCTCTCCATGACAACTTCAACTGCCTCCCCCTTCATCATGCCGTAAACAAAGTACCCGGTAAAGGTATCTCCCGCCGCCGTGGTGTCCACTGCTTTTACCGGAAAGCTTTTCTGAAAGCGCCGCATCTCTCCCCGGCCGTAAAACGCGCCCGCCTCTCCCATGGTAACAACCGCCTGCGCTTTCGGGTACTTTTTCAGGATTGCGTCAACCAGCCTGCCGCCCTCCGCCCTGCTTTCATATTCCTTTCCGGCAGTTTCCCCGTCTTTGCATTCCTTTCCGGTTTTGCATCCCTCTTTGGCAGTCTCTCCGCTTTCATATTCCTCTCCCGCAAGAAGCCGCGCCTCTATCTCGTTTACCAGAAATACCGATACCTTTGACAAATCGCAGGCGCCAAGCCCCTCGTCGAAGGGGGAAGGATTTAAGACAATTACCATGCCTTTTTCATAAGCCCTGTCTATGACGATATCCGGCAGATTAATCTCGTTCTGCAAAACCAGAATATCCCCTTTTCCAAAACCGGCCAGCACCTCGTCAATAAAGTCCTTTGTCATTTGCCGGTTGCCGCCCCCGTAGAGCAGAATGCTGTTCTGGGCATCGTCGTCCACCTGGATTATCGTATGGCCGCTCTTTCCCTCCGTCATCCTGATATAATCCGTATTCACATGATTTTCCCGGCAGATATCGAGCAAAAACTGCCCGTCAGCTCCCACCATACCGGCGTGATAAACCTGCGCCCCGGCCCTTGCCATGGCGATGGACTGGTTCATGCCCTTTCCCCCCGGAAAAATCTCCATTTCCTCCGCCTTTTGCGTCTCTCCCGGCCTTAGAATATGCGCCACCCGGTATACGTAATCAATGTTTAAAGAACCAAAATTCAATACCTTCACTTTCAACCCTCCTTTTTCCGGTTCTGCTGTTTATCATGTTCCGCTGATTTTTATTTTGCTGCAGCTTACATGGCTTCCGTCACGCACGGCAATGCCCGCCGAGCCTGTAAGGTACGGCCCGTCAACGTCAACGGCCCTGATACGCGCCTCCCCTGTCCGGGCGGTAATTTTGTTCCCCTCTGCGGAGATTTCCACCCGGTATTCCTTTCCCGCCTCCCACGAAAAAGGTATGCCGGCAAGCTTCTTCAACCCCTGACGGGTATTCTTCACAAGCACAAATTCTTCCCCTGAAAATCCGGCAAAATATCCCCGGACGCCGCCCTGCACCCGGATACAGCCGTAATGTTGCCTGCCCGCGCTGCAAGTCAGCCAAAACTCCGCCCGGTAGTCCGTCCAGTCATACCCTCCGGTATAGGCTTCCCCGAAATCGGCGCAGGATAAATGCAAGCTCCCCTTCTCCAGAAAAAGATTCCCTTTCAGCCGGGTAAACTGGCTGATTTCCCTGTGAACGGAGGTCCAGACCTCCTCCTTTTCCTGCGAAAAATCAACTGTATAATCAGGCCCGCCTTCCGCATACAAATCGTCGATATAAACGGCAAAGCCTGCCTCATTCCCGCTCATGGCGCAGATTTCAAAGGCAAAGCCCATCTCGTCCAGAAGAACGCCCTCCATGGCCGGAACGGGGTATTTCATGGTAATCCATTTTCCTTTTTCCGCAACCCCTTCCTCACTTAAGTAAAGCTCCTTCGTCCGCGCATTCCTTGCGTACAGATAAGCCCTGCAGTCAGGCCCTCCCTCAGGCAGCATCACGCTTCCGCAGACAGTCTGCCCCGGATAAAGCAGAGGCGAAAAAGACGGGTCGTAGCGGCTGTCATGAAAATCCTCCGGGAACAGATAGGTTCTGGTATACAGGCACACCCTCTCCCCCGGGCTCACCGGATAAGCGTGGGCGCGCAGGCACCGCTCTCCGGTACAGGAAGTTTCCCCGGTATTTAAAAGCGAAATTTCCGGCGTTTTCAGGTTGGATGCATCTGTGCGTTCCAGCCGCATTTCCATGGCATGGGTGGAACCGGGGAACTCAAAATGACAGCTGTGAATCCGGTTTTCAATGATTTCCCGGAAGGGCTCGGGAAGCGCCTCCCCTGAAAGCGCCCATGCCAGCTTTGCAATATAGCACGCGCCGTAGGGAATATCCTGAATATTTAAGGAGCCCGCCACGCCGGAACATGCCAGAAAATCATTCACAGGCTTCCGCCATCTCTCCTCTATGGCCTCAAGACCTCCCCGCACGCCCATAATCGTGGCCACATTCCCCACATTGCAGTCCGTGTCCCAGCCGCACCGGTTACAGATGGTAAGGGTTTCGGAAAAATCCCCCTTTCCATACAAAAGCGCGAGAATCATAACCGCCGTGTTGGGCAGAATATGACAGACGCCGGGATATCTGTCGTATCCGTGGTTTTTCTGTATATAGGCAAAGCATTCCTTCCAGTCATCCGGGCGCCTTTCATGAAAATCCATAATCTCCCGCACCAGCCCCGCATAAGCGCTCTTTGCCGGAATATAGGATAGCCCCTTTTCCAGAATGGCCGAAATCTCCTTTTCCACAAAAGCCTCACTGATGCAGACGGCAATAAAAATCCCGCCGTAAATTCCGTTGCCGTCATGGGTTACGCTTGCCGCCTTCGCTGCAAGAGCCGCCGCCATATCGGGATTCCCCGGGCAGACCAGCCCCCAGGTATCAATAAAAATCTGTCCGCCAATCTGCTCCGCCATGGCGCTTCCGTTCTGCGCTATGCTGCCGCTTTCCGGCGCCGGGATTCCCTGACGGAGATTCAGATACGCCGTGTGCTCCGTGGAGCGTCCGTAGCCGCCCCACCAGAAAAATCCGTGCTCAAAGGGCGCATAGTTGAGCAGAGCCTCCCCCACGTCGTCGGCTGTCATCTCCCGCCCCTTTTTCATACTCTCCTCCAGGGCCCGCAGAAAGAACAGCGGCCCGTTGCTGTCGTCGTCCGCTGCAAAACGCTTATAATCCACCGGATAGCCCTTGAGCTCTCCGTATACGCTTTTTATCTGCTCATACGTCCACCCCTCCACCGGCGCGCCAAGGCGTATCCCAATGATTTTCGCCAGCCAGCCGGCATAAATTTTTTCAATCCATTCCTTTTTCATTGCCGCCATATTTTCCCTCGTTTCTGCGCTGCTGTTTGCGCATTCCAGGTTTGCGGATGTGCCGCATCCGCAAATCTTTCGCTCTTTTTCTCCCGATAAGCACAAAAGGAAGCAGTAAGCCACTTCCTTTTTAATAATCATGCTTCAATATTACGTCTTTCTTCATTATAGCCGGTCTTTAAAGGGCAGTCAATTGAAATAAGCGGCCGGATACGGAAATCAATTTTCGGATTCCGGGGAAATATGATGGAGAATTGCGCCCGTTTATGATAGAATCGTATTGATAACAATGAACCCTATGGAGAGTCCTGCCCATATCGGTCTGCTTTAAGGCCAGAAAATTATAATTTGGAGGAATTTAAAATGAAAACCATATTCCAGAGAACAGAAATTACAGAGCCCGCCATGTTCAGTCCGTCCGACACCACCCAAAAAATAGAAGGTTTCCCGGAAATCTGCGTCTCCACATTTTCCCGGAGATTCTTTGAGAAATTCATTACCCTGGACAACGTGGAAAAGATAGCGGAGCTTCACTCCGTAAACGTGGATACGCCGGTCTATAAAATCAATTATAAAGGAAAGGATATTGCTTTCTACCAGTCCATGGTGGGCGCGCCGGCCTGCGTGGGCTATTTTGAGGAAATCATTGCCATGGGCGCAAAAAAGTTCGTTCTTTTCGGCTCCTGCGGCGTGCTTAACGATGCTGAGGTGGATGGCAGAATTATGATTCCCGTCTCCGCCGTCCGGGATGAGGGCACCAGCTACCACTATGCCGCGCCCTCTGCGGAAATCGAGGCGGACCCCCGCTGCGTGCAGGTTCTGGAAAACATTTTGAAAAGCAGGGACTGCCCTTACGTCAAGGGGAAAACATGGACTACCGACGCCTTTTACCGTGAAACACTTCCCATCGTCAGAGAACGCAAAGAGGCGGGGTGCCTTACCGTGGAAATGGAATGCGCTTCCATGCTTGCCGCCTCCAGATACCGGAATATTCCCTTTATTCAGTTTTTATTCGGGGCGGATAACCTCAGCGCCGATACATGGGATATCCGGGATTTGGAAACAGCCGGCCTTGCAGGAACGGAAAAGTATATGGTCCTTGCTTTTGAATGCGGGATAGGACTGTGAAGGGAGGGCGTGTCAGGGAACAGACGTATGTACGGAAATAAATTTATCTGACAACTCGATTAAGTCTCTTGCTGTCTGTATCTGCCCTTCCGTCTCTTCTTTACTTGCTATATAAAATTCATCATAATCGCTCGCATGTCTGACCTTTGCCGCTTTTGATATGCCTCTCCCTGTTTCTTTAGGAAATATGCCTGTATGAACATAATTTTTGTTAAAATATCCAATTGTATCTTTATGCTTTTTAAAAGCAATTGGTTCCAGACATAATACAGCTGTCAACGCATAATAAATTGAATAATATGCCCTGTTATTTGCAGCCTTTAATTTGCTATTATTAAAAAGAAGTTCTGCGGTATCCAGTTCCTCTTTTGCCCGTTCAAGCTTATATTTTGCCAAATCTATCCCATAAAGTTCCTGAGTCATATCATCACCCCGTCCTTTTCAATATTCATGAAGAAAGGGTATACGTTTTTCCACTGCTCGTAAATTTTTATGCTCTGAATTGAAGGATTTATTTCCATTTCATACTGTTCTTCAAAATCATAAGTGATATCATAAATTTTGTCAGCATAATTACTAACCTCTTTCGGTTGTATATCAGCCAATATCATAATATCAATATCTGAGTCCCGTTTAAAATCTCCTCTGGCATAAGAGCCGTACAAAATCACCTTTTTCAGCCGATTCTCAAACACCTGTCCAATAGCTTCCCTGTACTTTTCCAATAAACAAGATAAATCATCCGGCATTTTGTATCACCACCTTTTTCATATTGTATCATATTCCGTTTTAATTATCCATAATTCCGCTCCCGTCAACCCCTGAAAAATTCAATAGTTTTCGCTTCAGCCCGGCAGAACATTTTCCAAATATATTGAGACCAGGCTTCGTCTGTATTTACCACTGTTATGCTTCACCTGCAAATATATATGGCGGGAATCCCATTTCAATTCCCGCCCTCTTTTTAATTGCGCGCTTATCCTTTGACAGCTCCCGCCGTAATCCCATTGATAATATATTTCTGGGCAATCAGATAAATAATCAGCATGGGAAAAACTATCAGGCATACTCCCGCAAATATCATCGACCAGTCATTTGCATAAAGTCCCTGAAAGTTCGCCAGCGTCACTGTAATTGTGAGCTTTTCTCTTGCCTGAAGAAAAAGCATGGGCATCAGGAAATCGTTCCATATGGCAAAGGTACACAATATCCCCACTGTAACCAAAGGGCTTTTTAAAAGCGGAAATACAATGGCAAAAAATGTATAATAAATTCCCGCGCCGTCAATCTGAGCGGCTTCCTCCAGTTCCCGGGGAACGGTCTTTACAAAACCGCTCAAAAGAAATACCGCCATAGGCGCCTGTGAACCACAGTATACCAGAATGGTGCCAATCAGTTTGTTCACCAGCTTAAAATCCGCCATCATTTTATATAGAGGAATCATACGCAGCTGAAACGGCATCATGAGACCTGCCAGAAACAGAAAATATATAAAGTTATACTTCCCCCCTTTACGGCAGATTGCATAAGCCGCCATTGACGCCGCCACCAGAATAAAGCACACTACCGCGGTAACAATAATTACCGTATTGGCAGTAGATTGAAGATAATTCATTTTGTCGAATGCTTTTGAGAAATGTTCAAATGTTATTTTCTCCGGTATTCCCGACGGATTAAGGGCCAGTTCCGATTTTGACTTTAGTGCCGATGAAAAAATAATAAAAACCGGATAAAGATGTACCACAAGGCAGATTGCCGCTGTAAAAATCCCGATAAATTGCTTAAGCGGCGAAAGAAATCTTTTCCCGTCTATCCTCATGCCTCCACCTCCCTTTTTCTGAGCAGTGTAGTGGTGATAATCGTTATCACCAGAATAATCACAAACATGGCAACGGCAATTGCCGCCCCGTATCCCCACTGCGCCCCCTCGCTGCTGAATCCGAGACGGTACAATGTCACCGCGATAGATTCTGTCTTGTGCGCCGGCCCGCCTCCTGTAAGGGTATATACCTGATTATAAATCTGCAGGTTTCCAATCAGGGAAAGCATAACGTTAATCGTGGTAGCCGGTGCAATTAAAGGAAATGTAATATGAATCAGCTTCTGTATTTTCGTAGCGCCATCAAGGCTTGCCGCCTCATAATACATATCGGGAATAGACTGCAGGCCGGCAATATTGATAACCATGGTGTACCCTGCGCACTGCCAGACTGTAACCGCCACTATCACCCATCTGGACACAGAAGGATTTGACAGCCACGGAAGAATTATTCCTTCCAGATTCAGATTTCTCAGGATATTGTTTAAAGCCCCTATATTGGATTCCAGCATAAATTTAAATACATAGCCAATCAGCAGAGAGCTGAAAACATAAGGCATAAAAATCAGCGTCCTCAGGATATTGTTTTTCAGACAGCTCTTTTCCAGCAAAACTGCAAAAGCAAATCCAAGAACATTTTGAATAATCACGATTGTCACTGTATAAAATACCGTATTTCCAATAGATTCCATTATCTGTTTGTCATGAAAAAGTCTGATATAATTTTTAATGCCGACAAACTCACTGGTTACCCCGTCCCATTTTGTAAACGAATAATAAATAGATTCCAGAGAAGGCACCCAGAAAAATAAAATATAAAAAAACAGCGCCGGAATTACAAAGGATATCCATTTCAGCTCCCGGACAGCTTTTTTTCTTTTCACCATACTTAAACCTCCAACCATATTCGGACAAATCGGGAGGCTGCCGCAAAACCTTACATTGCCGCAGCCTCCCGTTTACTGTTCCTGCTTATTTTATATCTGCAATCTCCGCAACGGCGGCATCCGCTCTCTGGCAGAATTCCTCCGGCGTACTGTAGCCGCCGGCCAGGCTTGCCAGTTCATCGGGTCTGTTAAAGCTGCTTGCCTTCGGAAGCATATATCCGGCGGCGCTGCGGGAATAGAATCCGTTCATATCCGCCCGGCAGCTGCCCATGGAATCTATTACTTCCTGTGAAAACTGGTCCGTTGCCTTTAGCTGTGAATTCAGCGGGAGGCCGCCCACCTCCGCAATCACAAGCTCCTGAATTTCTTCCGACAAATAATAATTCAGCGCTATCTTTGCCGCTTCCAGATTTTCACTGGCCGAATTAATACATATTCCTTCGCTTGCAGTAACCGGTAAAATAAGTTCCTCCCCCGGCTCGTTTAGAGGCAGCGGAAAGAATCCTATGACGGACGGGTCTTCGGCAGCCTGGGCCGCTACGCTGTACTCCCAGCATCCGGTGATAAACATTGCCGCCTTTCCTGTTGCCAGAAGCTGGCACGCCGTATTTGCATCTGTTCCAATGGGGTCATTGCTGAAATACCCGGCGTCAATCCATTCCTTTGTAAGCCCCAGGGTTTTATCGATGCCCTCCCCTAAATCCGACCACCTTAAAGTACTCTCATTCGTTTCCACATCATACAGCTTCCTGGCCACATCAGGGTCGTTCCTCAGCACATAACTGTCAAACGCGATAAAAGGTATAATCTGAGCCGTCCATGCATCGGCAAAAGAGCCTGCCAGAGGCGGTGTGCCTGCCCCTTTGAGCGTTTCCATAACATTTACAAATTCTTCATAATTTCCGGGAACTGAAATCCCGTTTTCCTCAAAAACTGCCTTGTTATACAAAACGCCCATGGTATTCTGGGTTGTCGGCACATAGAAAAGCTTCCCGTTTATCTTAAGTGTATCTAAAATCTCCTGCGGATACTTCCCTGTATTTTCCAGGTCGGAAACATCAATAAAGGTATCCTCCTTAATCTGTGTACTTGCCGTTTCATATCTTGGCGTTATCGAATGTACGCCAACCAAATCCGGCAGCTCGTCGGCAGCCATCTTGGCCTTAAATGTGGTAAAGTAATCGTCTCCCGGAGCGTTTTGAAGCTCTATTTTAATATTGAATCGCTCCAGGCAGTCGTCAATCCATTTGTCCGTCGAAGCCGTCCTGTCTGCATAAGTCCATGTCAGATAAGAAAGTGTCACTGTTTTCTCAAACTTCTGTTCTCCGGCGCCTTCTGCCGGTGCGGCTTGCGTATCAGTGTCCTTCCCGCTTTCCGCCGCGGAATCCTCCTTTGTTTCTCCGGCGCTTTCCGCCGCCCTGTCGGCGGAATCGGCATTGCCATCCGCTCCTTTGCCTCCGCATCCGGAAAGCAGCCCCGCCGTCAGAGCCATGCAAAGTATCGTGCTTAATAATTTTCTTCTCATCAGTATCCCTCCTGTTCATTTGGTAATTGAATTTTAGCTCAAAGGGAAAACCTTTTAAATCAACAAATTTTACCTGTTCACTCCATATTTTTTACCCTGATACTTTTCCTTCCCTGAATGCACCCGGTGTGACTCCATAATCATCCTGAAATTTTTTCATGAAATAATTGACATTGTCATAGCCTGCAAGCTGTGCAATCTCATATATTTTCATGTCCGTTGACCTTAAAAGCATGATTGCCTTTTCCATCCTCAGTTTTCGGACATAATCATTAAAATTAGTCCCTGTTTCTTTTTTAAAGGCTCTGGACAGATACGCGGCATTCACATAATACTGCTTTGCCATATCGCTTAGCGTTAACGGGTCGCTGAAATGTTCGTCCACATATCTTTTTATCTGTAAAGTAACCGGCTCCTTCCCTTCATTCCTCACGGTATCAATGTAATCGGTAACCGCCTCTGTGAGGAGCATACTTAATTCCATCAGCTTTTCTTTTGAAGTAATCATCCAAATCTGCCCGAAAATATCTGCATATTCACGGTTTAGCTCATACATGCTGCTGCCGTACTTTATCATTATTTTGGACAGCAAAACAATAATTTCCTGAATATTCATCCTGATTGCAATCAGCGAATCATCATTCCGTCTTTTCCATTTTTCCGCAAGTGCACCGAAAATTTTTCCTGTCATCTGTCTGTTTCCATATTCTACAGCAGTTATCAGATTGTTAATTTCATCATAGTCTACACAAACTCCGCTATAGGCTTTTTCAAACTGGCTGATTGTCACAAGTCTGCACTCCCTGCTGCTCTGCATATTCTCCACAATAAATTTTGCCTGAAGATAAGATTTAAAGGAAAGCGCCGTATTGGCATATGGCTCCCCCACACCTATGATTCCCTCTATATCCATTTCCTTTCTCGCCCTGAGCAAAAAACTTTCAAAGTCATGCATTATCTTTTTATATACATTTTCATAAGAGCTTTCCTTTCGAAAACCGATGATAAGTATATACTGATTCGGATTAGAATGGTTGCGGAAGAAAACTCCCTGTCCCTGATTCCAGTTTTCATTTTTGGCAAGCCGCAGAAATACCCCTCCCGCGTCTTCTCCCGTATCTTTTTTCTGCCTTAGCAAGGATGCCTGAAAAACAACTGTCAGGTATTCCTTTCCCACCTCCAGCTTCCTGTGACTTTTTTCATTCAAATAGTAATGAGATAGCTTATCATTTTCTTCATTTTCCCTAAATTGTTTGACTATGACCTCCTGCTCTCTCTTTGTCTGAAGCTTCTTTATCGTTTCCCTGACTGTTTCATCCAATTCCGCTCTCTGTACCGGTTTTGTCAGATAGGCAGACACATTGTAGGCAACTGCTCTTTTGGCATATTCAAAATCGGCATAGCCGCTGATAATAATAACTTCGCAGCTTATTCCCCGGGTATAAATCTTTTCCGCCAGTTCCAGTCCGTCCATCAACGGCATTCTCACATCCGTCAGCACAATGTCAGGAGACTGCTTTTCTATGATATCCATCGCTTCCAACCCATTTTCCGCCGTATCTGTCAGTATAATTCCCATTTCTTCCCATGGAAGCATCAGTTTCAGCCCGTCCAGTATCCACTCCTCATCATCCACAATCAGCAGCTTTTCCATCTTCTCCCTCCTTCCGTATACACACCCTTACCACTGTTCCCACGTCCTTTTTGCTTTCTATCAAAAGCCCGTATGTTTCTCCATAATACATTTTCAGACGCAAATTAATATTCCGTAATCCAACATGATTTCTTTTCTTTTCGAATACATTCTCCGGCTCTTTTTCTATCTTTCCATCTTCCACCCGTCGGAGGGGTTCATTGATATGCTTCATGAGTTTTTCCAGCTCGTCCTTTGCCATCCCCTGTCCGTTGTCTTTTATTTCCAGATAAAATGCATTTCCATGCCGGCAGCTTCTTATTTCTATCCGCCCGTTTTCCTTCCTGTTTTTCAGACCGTAGTTAATACTGTTCTCCACAATGGGCTGCAGAACCAGTTTAATGATGGGAAGGTTTTCCAGCCCCTTTTCCACTTCTATCTGATAAGTAAATCTGTTTTTAAAACGGATTTTCTGAATATCCAGATAGCTTTTTACATTCTTTAATTCCTCTTTTAACTGAATTGTCTTTTCATCCCCTGATATACTGTAACGAATCAGCTCTGCAAGACTGTTCGACATCACCTCTATTTCCGGCGTCTTATAGACTACTGCCATGCTGCTGATGATTTGGAGGGTATTAAATATAAAATGCGGGTCAATCTGAGCCTGCAGGAACCTGTACTGCGCCTCTTTTCTCTGCAGCTCCTCCTCATATTTTTCCTTAATCAGTTTTTTCGTATGATATGCCATCTCATTAAAATCTTCTATCAAACGCCCCAATTCGTCGTCAGTTTCCTTTTTCAGACGAATATCAAAATTGCCGGACTGAATTGTCTGCATACCTTTTTCCAGTATCTGTATAGGACGGCTGATACTTTTTGCCAAAAACCAGGAAAGTCCCACAGACATCAGAATCAAAACTGCTTCTACCTCTATGGCCAGAATCAGATAATCTTTAATTTTCATAAAGATATAATCCATGTTCGTTGCTATTACAACATTCCATTCGTATACCTTTTCATCACATCCCGCAATAATATATCTTTCACCGCCTGTATTTTCAAAACGGATTCTTCCATTCCTTCCGTCAAACGCTCCGTGCCCCCTTTCCGACCAGTCAATAAACGCTCCCCGCTGATAGACGATTTCCCCCGCCTCATCTACCAGCATAACCGTCGTCATATCGTTTGTAATATAAGTGTCTATCAATGTATCCAGATTTTTCATTGTGAAATCCAGCATGATTACCGTATCCTCAACAATTCCTTCATCGTCAATATTTTTAAGCTTTCTTGAAAATCCAATAACCGGCTTTTTATAGCTCATATGCTCTGGTATATAATTTATCACAATATTGGTTCTGCCATCTCTGTCAAGGGTATCCTGATACCATTCGCTATGGTCAGGAACATAATTAAGAGTTTTTCCGCCATAATTGGAAAACAGATAATCCTTGTCCGGGTTCATGTAAATATATACATCCACAAAATCCCTCCGCATCATAAACAACTGAGTAAAGTATGTGGTCAGCAGCTTATCCTGTTGTGTCTTTTCAAAGCCCTGGGCGTTTTTGTCCGACCTTAAGAGCGATGCCAGAGCGCCCGTCTCATTACGATACAATTCAAAATAAAAGGAAGCAATCGTCCCGTCAATCTGCGTCACATAATCCTTCAGAGCCGCATTTATTTTATCCGAGAGTTCCACGGATTCCTGGATTGTTTTTTCCGCGCTGTTTTTATACTCATAGTAAAATACAAATATATAGTACATAAGTAGCGTCAATATCATTAAAATCATAGTTCCATGAAACATCTTCTGGAAAATAGTCTTATTTTTCCACATTATCTATCTCCTCCGATATTCCGTAGGCGTCATCCCCATAATTTTTTTAAAATATCTAGAAAAATAATAAATATCGCCAAAGCCGCATTTTTCTGCAATCTCGCCAACGGAAAGCCGCCCGGCGTCAAGGCAGTCCACTGCATGAGATATTTTTACATGAATAAGATACTTATGTAACGGCATACCGGTATTCACCTTTATCATATCGCTGATATAATTGGGATGAAAACCGAATTTAGTTCCGATTTCCGCATTCGTAACGGATTTCGCATAGTTTTCGTGAATGTAATCCATGATTCTCCCAACAACCTCATTCCCTGCCTCTAACGGCTGCAGCCTTATTTTCCTCGCCGCTTCTATCAGAACCTCTGAAAAAAGTCTGCTTATTTTCAAGTCGTAAAACCTGAATTTACGCATATACTCATAAACAATATTCTGCATTTTTTCTTCTATCTGAAACAACCCCTTTACATAGACTACCCTGTCAAACTCAGGCATATCTTCAAATGAAATATTTTCTATTATCTGTTCCTTCCGGTATGTTTCTCTTACTCCGGGCGGCACCGGCGTCTTCAAATAAGAAAATTTCTGTGTATAGTCAAAATTCATCACAATATAAGACACATAGTTATCCGGCGTCTTTATATGGTACTCAATGCCGGAATTTATAATCAAGGCGCAGCCTTTGACAATATCATAGGTTTCTCCACATACTTCTATCTGCCCAAAACCATCCTGCCCGTAAAAAAGACGGGCATCATAAGGAGTATGCGGCGAATAGGTATTTTCGGAGTCCATATACAAGTATCTTGCATAACGGATAAAGGGATTGATTTCATGAAACAGCATATTCATTTCCTTTCTTTATTTTATACAAATTATGCTTTATTTTCTTTATTCATTTTATTTCAATTTTCCTTTAAAATCAAGAAAAATATAAACCAAGAGGTGATAGTATGATTAAACGAATTAATGAAGAATATGCAAAAATTGGAATTTTCGCCGTAGCTCACGGCGTATATTGGGAACAGTTCCCCGGACTCTTTGATAATATCTGCCGGTATCATCAGGACTTTGTCTCGCTGGTACGGACACATCCGGTAGAAGTCATTGATTTCGGCATAATAGACAGTTCGGAAAAGGCCTGTGAAAAGCTCCCTGAAATCATTGCCGCCAACACCGACCTTGTCATATGCAATATGACTACTTACGCCACCTCCTCCGTTTTCGCCCCCATTATCCGGGAGATTAACAGTCCGCTGATACTTACTGCCCTGCAGCCCCGAAGCGGGCTCGATTACGAATCCGCTTCCACTTTCATGCAGCTGGAAAATGACAATATCTGCTCTGTTCCTGAATTTACCGGAGTAGCAATCAGAATGGGGAAAAAAATCCATGATGTGATTATCGGAACACTATACGGGGATGAGAAAGTAAAAAAAGACCTTGTCTTATGGTGCTCCATCGCAAAAGTCCTTCACCACTTAAAAGGCGCCAGAATAGGCCTTATGGGACATGCATTGGAGGCCATGTATGATATGCACGCCGACCCTACCGCAATATCCGCGGCTTTCGGACTGCACGTCCCCCTGCTGGAAATAGACGATATCATCAGAGAATACCATACTGTTTCAGAACAGGAAATTCAGGAAAAAATCAGGGTAATAGAAGAAGAATTTGATATGCCTGACCCGAAATCGGACCCTGTCACCTTAAAGCTCACCGAAGATGATAAATATCAGGCTGCGAAATCTGCGGCAGCCCTTGATAAATTTGTAGAAAAATATCACTTAACAGGGCTTGCCTACTATTATGAAGGAATGGAAGAAAGCCTGCACCGAAAGGTTGCCACAACACTGATTGTCGGAAATTCGATTCTGAATGCCCGGGGAATACCTATGTGCGGAGAATTTGACATTAAAACCTGTATTGCCATGCTCATTATGGACAGGCTTGGAATAGGAGGAAGTTTTGCCGAATTCCATCCTTTTGACTTTAAGGAAGATTTTATATTAATCGGACATGACGGTCCCCATCATCTTGCCACAGCAGAGGGAAAGCCGGTTATAAGAAGCCTGAAAAAATATCATGGAAAGCCTGGATGCGGCGCTTCCGTTGAATTTAAAATTAAAGAAGGCCCGATTACCATGCTGGGAATCACACAGACAGGAAACGGCAGTTTTAAATTTGTCATAGGTGAGGGCATCTCCAAAAAAGGCCCGATTCCGCCAACGGGCAATACCAATACCAGAGGTTTCTTTGAACCGAATACCAGAGAATTTATCAAAAAATGGGTGATGGAGGGTCCTACCCACCACTATGCATTGGGAATCGGGCATCACGCCGAAACCATAGCCAAAATAGCCGACATTCTAAATATTGAAAGCGTAATTGTAAGATAATCCCCCTAGAAAGGAAAAAATTGATATGCTGAAAAATATATCGCTTGAAATGAGTTTAAAACCATTTAAACAAACCGATGATTTATTTATAGAAAATGTGTGCAAGACCCTTTTTGAGCAGTGGAAACCTCTGCTGAAAAACGCGGCGTGCATCTCCATATTGCTCTGGTCGGCAGACGGAAGCGAGCTTTTAGACTACAGAGGAAATCTCCATGACGAATTTGAATGGGCTTATTTTATCGGCGGCGCTAACCAGAGAGAGGATAACCACAGTGATATAGACCCTGACGGTATCGAGCTGCATAGCAGAAACTATCTCTATCGGGACGCGCCTCCCCGTATGACCTACCAGATTCTTAAAAATATCGTTGCTGCTCTAAAGAGAACGGGACAGGAGCTGTTTGAAGGCCACCAAATCCGGGTAGGCACCACTATTGACCCGGGGCCTGAATTTGCCAAATCCTCTTTTAAATATGAGCGTCACAATGAAATCTGCAAAGGGAACGCCATGGGAAAGGGAACCATGATTTGCGCCCATTCCAGCCTGAAAAAAGATAGCTTCCCTTATGCCGCATACCCGAATGGAATTCCCGAAGGTCTTTCTTTTGGAACTTTTCTGGGAAAACAGGCCAGCCTTTTTGGTAAGGATATGGATTTTGACTACATCTGGTTCTCCAACGGTCTTGGTTTCGGAGCCGAGACCTGGAGTACCACAGGCAGTATTTTTGACGGCAACAGCTTTCATTTTGAAAAACTGGAACAGGTAAAAAAAGAGGTTATGCAGTTCTGGCAGGATTTCCGCCGGGAGTGCCCTGATTATCCCATTGAAACCAGAGGAACCAATATGTCCATGGGAATTGATTTTGCCAGCGACGGAGTGCCTTTACAGAATATCTATGACGGAGAATATCAGATTTTACCGCCTCCTAATTCGCCATGGGCGGCTTTAAACGGAAATTTCGGACTGGAACTGATGGGACATATGTCCAGAATTGCCCATGTACCGGATGAAGATTATCTATTCCGATATTATATTCACGACCCCTGGTGGGCAAATTCTCCCTGGTATGACCGCTACAACGGACAGCCCCATGATATTTATCTGCCATTAAGCATTGCAAGACTTGATGGCTGCGGAAAAGTAAAAACGCCGACTCATATCAACCTTTTGACGATTGACAACTCCTTTGGGGATTTACCGGATTCATGCGTTTACGAACCTTTGCCACATCTGCTGAAGGCCTTGAAGGAAACTCCTGACGATATTGCTCCTTTCGTGTGGATTTATCCTTTCCGTGAATACTCCGACTGTAATACTGAGCAGGGCATAAGGGAAATGTTTTCCGGCGACTGGTTTATATGCAACGCCATTAACAGCGGTCTTCCGCTTTCCATGGTCGTATCAACCGATAATTTCCTGAAACAGGATAAAAAAATATATGCCTCCAGCATTCTGATTTCCGCAGTCCCCGAGGCGGACAGCGATTTTGAGACACAGATTTTATCCTATATAAAAAACGGCGGGAAAGTCATCTTTTACGGTAGTACCATAAGAGCCGGTAAAAATTTCTTAAATATAGCGGGAATGAAGCATTCTGATGGAATTTCCGGACAGCTCAAAGTATTTCTGTCCGATAAGTATTGCGGCGAAATGAAGCATTGTGGAACGATTGGCGGTGGCAATATTTTTGAAGAATCCGCTGCCGGTAAAGTGATTGCCAAAGCCGGAGACAAAGTAATCGCTGCCTGTAAAGACAATTTCGCCTGGCTGCGCGGAACGCCTTCCTGCGATTTTGTGGAAGGCAGCCAGCTTCCCTCTCCCCATAAAGAAAGTGAATATTTCATTTCTGAGACGCTGATGCTTCATGCGCTTTCCGAATTTGGTTTTCATATCGGATTTGACAAAAAAACAGATATTCCCACTCCGGTTATCATGCTGCACCGCCATAATAACGCTTATATTTTCTCCTGCTATCTGGCAAATACAACCGTAAAGACCAGCTTCCGATTCCCTCTTGGGGCCCCTGTACTGGACGGATATGAGACCCGGCTTGAAGATGGAAATTCAACCTACTATTTCCCAAAATCAGAGCGCAGAGAATGCAGAGTATTTGTTGACCAGCCGGAGGGTATCGTCGGCTGCCGGGAACTTCCTCCTGTCAGTTTTCTTTACCGGCGCAGAATAGAGGTCAGCGGACTTGTCAACGCTACTGTACGGTTTTTACCGGAAAATTATTGTAAGGATAATATTCATGTGGTTGTCAATACTCCCTGTGTGGATTTTTTCTCCGTAGGAGATGATTTTGAGCGCGAATATATGCAAAAGGGAAACCTTACTTTTTATGAAGCCCGCGGCATAACCGGGAAAATTGTTTTTTCCATGCCCCGGATGTCAGGATGCTCTTCTATCTAAAATACAGATTTAACAAAACAATATTGAGAGGCAGTTCCCAGACCTTCATCAGCAAGGGAACTGCCTTTCTGAATAACATAAGGATGCTATCTAAAAACCATTTTCTCTCCTATTCCACAATCACCCGCACTCGCGCCTGATTATAAATCCTCGTAAACTCATCCCCCGGCTTCCGGTTCACAGCCACCTTCACCACCGGGAAATGGGTTCCCGGCTGCGTAAACCTGTGGCTGTTTTCTATTTTTACCACATTTCCGGCTTCTTCCGTAATTTTACCGCCGGATGTAAACTCGCCGCTTTCCTCAAAATCCCACAGCATAGTCTCCACTTTTCCGCAGCCTTCCGGCAACTCCGCCAGCACCTGAAAGTTTACGGTGTCGCCCGCTTTTACCTCTTTTCTCTGTACTGCTTTTGCAGTTTGCGTCTTTGAGGCTTTTTCTTTTTCCTCTTTTCTCTGTGCCGTCTCCGGGGTCTTTGCTTTCTCCTCTTTCCCCGTTTCTTCACAGATGCCCATACGGACAAGAGGCTGAATTCCCTTTCTCTCCTTTGCCGTGTCCTTTATCCTCACCTGGCCGCCGTCCATGTCGTAGCCGCTGCTATCCGCCGGCACAATCCCCCGTTCCACCCAGTCGCTGAGGTCAAGAAGCGCCTGATACAGGGCTCCTAAATAGCTTACGATATGCTGGTGGTCGCCGCCGTTGCCTTCCTCGCAGTCGGTGTGCATGCAATGCTCCATATACCAGAGGCGCATCACATCTTCGTCCTCCGTTCCCGCATTTTTCCTAATCAGGCTCCGATACCAGTCCGCCTGCCAGGGAAAAGCGCTCTCGTCCATCAGGCTTTCAAGGATAATTACCTTGCAGTTCGGCGTCCCGCTCTGCACAGAGCCTGCGCCATGGCCTGCAATCACAGGCCCCACAAGTACCGGACGCTGAGGGTAAACAGGCTCTCCCTTTTCATCCCGGAACTGGTCCCATGCATGGTATTCCGGCCCCGGAACCTGATGCCGGTGAAAGGTCTGAAGGGCGATATAATCGGAATTGTCAAGCATCACTTTATCGCCCACGCGCGCCTTCCCCAGCAGTTCCTTCAAATCTCTGGTATCCATCCCCACGTCTATGGCCACGCAGTTTTCCGGCAGGCAGATTGCTCCAAACTCCTCCCCGGACAGCGCGCCGGATGTAAATCGTATCTTCATTCCCGTGCGGTAAAAGTCCCCCTCCGGATAGGAACGCAGGGAGAACACAGGAAGCTTTTGTCCGTGTCCCATGGCGTGTTTCCATGCTTCGTCAACGCCGTAGGCGTTCTTTTCATCAATACTGTCCGCCATCCCCATAAGCCCGTATTCGGGATGGAAAATCTGCGTCACTTCGCTTTCCATCACAATGCGGTCGCGTTTAGCGCTGCTGCCGGACGCCGTTCCCAGATAGCCCGGCTTTTCCCAGAAATCCTTACAGTAAGAGGGGTCAATCGCCATAGCCGCCGGTGTGAGAACAGGCAGCGCACCTTCTCCGATGGTATCGTAAACACACCATGTCTCCATGGGAAAGCCCATCAGCTCCGCCTCCCGAAGTGCGGCGGCCTCCTCCTCGTTCAGACACTCGTATGGATTCCCGCTTCCCCCCGGCTCAAGAGCGTCCCTGATTTCTTCCATCTTATTTCTCAGAATCCGCATGGCATGGGCTCTCACCGTAAACACATTGGGCATTGCCACAGGGGAGCCAATCACGAAAGGTACTGCCCCATCCCATATCCCCGTGGTGCTTTCCACACAGCTTATTGTTTTGAAACCGCCCCCGCTCCCGCCGTAGACATAACCATAGGGTCTGTGTCCGCCATAAAATTCGGAGGCCAGCTTTCTGGAAAACTGCGCGCAGGCCGCGCTGGCGCGGTACATTAGTGTGGGGTCGTCACCGCCGTTCACGATTCCGCCGAGATTGGACTCCACAAAATAAGAACCGTGCTTTACCGCAAAGCTGATTTTATCCTCAATGCCCTCCTGCTGCTGGGCTTCCTTTTCATCGCCCACAAAGGGGGATAAGTGCTGGAAAAACCGTTTTACATAATTTTCCGCCGGAGGAAAATAAAAGCAGAATCTTGTCAAAGTCCCCTCAAATCCACCGTGGATATAACGGTGCTTTACCGGTTTGTCCCTCCATTCGTCCACATCAACATAAGGATTTGCAAACTGCGCGTCGCCGGTTCCGTCGTATAACTTTTTTTCTTCCATCTTCTTATTCTCCTCTCTTTGCTTTCAGTTCCTCACGAATCCGGGGCAGTATTTTATCCAAATCATAGAGCTTCAGCAAAATAAACTGCACCAGGCAAAACGCCGCCGGAATCACGGTAAACAGCATGATAATCATTGTATTTGCCGAATCAGGCTGCACCGTAAGAGCGCCGTCGTATCCGGTGATTCCCATCAGAATGCCAATCACACCTGCCCCTACTGCGGTTCCCAGCTTTGCCGTCACGCTCTGGGCACAGGAAATCGTACCCTCGCTTCGTTTGCCCGTTTTCCATTCCCCGTAGTCAATACAGTCGATAATAAAGGTAGCCGCAAAACCGAACATGGTAAAAAAGCCCAGCAGCGCAACGATATTGGAAGCAAAAAGCAAAAGCATGTTCCGCGGGGCCAGAAGCCTTATCAGATAACCGCACATGCCAATCAGCGTCGTTACCCGCATCACATTGACAAAACCGAATTTTCCGGAAAGTATCGGTGTGATAATCATAATGATGATTACCGCCAGCATGGATAAAGACATCACAGACGCAAGTCCCAAATCCCCCATTATGTACTGGAAATAATAGGTCTGTACGCCGTTTACCAGCGCGGAGCCGATATTGCTGGTGAAAATAATCAGCGCAAACAAAAGGATATATTTGTTCTGCACCAGACAGGAAAGCATATCCTTCAGCGTCAGCTTCTCCCTGGCGGCGGTTTCGGTCTGATGGCGTTCTTTAATTGCCGCAAAGCGAAGCAGTCCAAACAGCGTAAACGGTACTGCCAGAATCAGGGAAATTATAAGCCACCCTTTCCTTGTGGTTCCCATTGTGGCAACCATCTGGGGAAGAAGAATGGACGCTGCCATAGTAAAAATCAACGATACAAAGCCTGTTACTGCGCCTACCGTCACGCTGTGCTCCGGGTTTTCCAGGACGTTTGCCAGATAAACGGACTCGTTGCAGTTTAAGAAGGTCATAAACACCGAGTTAATCAGCGAATAGGTTATGAACAAATACACGCAGGAGGGAGTAAGCCCCATTTCCGGCGCTGCAAACAAAAGCACAAGGCAGCCCCAGTAGCCGATAAGCGCCAGCTCGTAAGGGCGTCCCTTTCCGATTCGGGTATTGGTCTTGTCAATCAGGTATCCGGCGATAATATCCGTCACCCCGTCGAAAATCTTTGACACCATAAAAATCATTCCGGCCGTTACTGCGGAAATCCCCATATAGTCCGTGGCAAAAAAGGTGATATACGCCACCAGCGCCGCCGCCACCGACGTTGAAATCGTGCGGGAAGGCCAGCACAGCAACAGTTTCTTTGGTATTTTTGCTTTCTTCTCCATCTTTTCCTCTTTTCTGCTCTGTTTTCTATTTGTTTCTGTCAAAGTTTGCGGACACAGCGCATACACGCAAACCTCTCTCCGTTTTTTCATATAAAACAGAGGCAATCTTTATTTTGATATTATTATAAAAATTGCCCCTGTCTCATATTATCTTCTATTTAACTTTTTTGTCGTTTTTATAACTTGTTTTTCCTGCGGTACTCTTTCGGCGTCATTCCGTATTCCTTTACAAACCGCTCAGTCATATAGCTCTGGGAATGAAAGCAAAGATAATCCGATATCATCCCTATTTTTTCGTCTGAATTTTTCAGTATATTTGCCGCAAGATACAGCCGTTCCTTCAATATATATTGCCGCAGGCTTATTCCCTCCTTCTGCGTAAACAACCGGGACAAATATCCGGGGTGATACCCCAGCTCCTTTGCCATCTCATCTATGGTAAATTTCCTCCTGATATTTCTGACAATATACCGTTTGCACCGCTCCGGCAGTTCCCCCACATTCCCCTTCTTTTTTACTTCCCCGATTCTTCTCCCAAGCTCATTGGCGGCGTCTGCATAAACCCTCATCATTTCTATGGTAGACGTGCAGCCCGCCAGCCTTTTATAGTACTGAAAGCTTAATCTGTAACAGATTTCCTCCGTCACTCCCGCCTCGATTGCCGCTTTCCTCATGATAGAAATTGCCGAAACCACCGCGTATTCGCTGTTCTTAATGTAGTTCTGTCTGGCAAGGGGAGCGACAAATTCCAGACTGTTACTGTTCTCCAGAAAGGTTTTCTCATCAATCCGCATCTCTCCCTGCTTAAATTCTTCTATAAAAGCGCGTTCCTGCTCATACCCGAAAAAAACATCATAGTCGTCCATAAAGTCCCATGCATCTTCTTGCATCGGTTCCCGAACCGTTCCCATCTTCTCCGTCAGAACCTCCTCCGACACCTTTCTTCCGGTAAGCAGAAAATACATTGTGGAAAGGCAGCTTACAGCCTGATGCACCAGAATACGGCAAAACGGCGCCTCGTTTTTCCACTTATGCGTAAACTGGTAATCCCGAATCTGCGCCCTCGACAGATTGCCGATGGAAATTGGCCCGAACAGACACAAATCTCCGTCCTTATCCTCAAACCCCATATGGATAATATCCATTGTCTCATACCGCAGAACGGGAACCTGGCTTTCCCTCCACCTCTTCCGTACTTCCACGGCTGCATCCATGTTTACCGGTATGTCGCCGCCGCATTTCTGATACCTAATCTGATTTTCCCCATTCAGAACAAAAGTAGGGATTCCCCATCCGAGGTATGCTTTTTCCAGTAAAAATTTGTCCTTCATATATCCCGCCCTCCATGCCGCAGCGTTTTTTCCCTTATGTCCTTCCGGCTCTGACCCTTTCATTGTACTATACAGCCACGCCTGCGTACCAGACCTTCATCTCGATTTTTATCTCTCCTCCGGTTTCCATAAAAACAAACAACATTTCCACTCATATAAAAAACAAATTACCTAACGCGATTTCCCGCGTTCTTTTATAATAAATATAAAATTTGCGGAACTGGAAATCAGCTAAAGTCCGACAATGCCCGAAAGAATTTTCAGATGTAGCGCAGCTGGAAATTCTTTCAGACAAAGGGGCATTGGAGGACTGGAGCGGGACTGGAAATCAGCAGATGTGCGTACGGTGCACAAATCGATTTTCGGGCACAGAATGTGACCGGAAATTGATTTAGACCAAAGTGTACTGGAAGCGCATCTGCGGAACTGGAATGGAGGAAAAAAATGCCAAAAATTACTTTTATGGGAGCCGGCAGCACCGTGTTTGCCAGAAATGTACTGGGGGACTGCATGTGCACTCCCGCGCTGAGAAACAGCGAAATCGCCCTTTACGACATTGACAGTAAGCGCCTTGAGGAATCGGAAATCATTCTCGGCGCAATCAACAAAAACACCAACGAAGGCCGGGCCAATATTAAAACCTACTTAGGTGCAAAAAACCGGAAGGAAGCCCTCCGGGGAGCCGACTTTGTGGTCAACGCTATTCAGGTAGGGGGATACGACCCCTGTACCATCACTGACTTTGAAATCCCGAAAAAATACGGTCTGCGCCAGACCATAGGCGACACCCTTGGAATCGGCGGCATCATGCGCGCGCTGCGCACCATCCCTGTGCTTCAGGACTTTGCCGATGACATGACTGAGGTCTGCCCGAATGCCTGGTTTTTGAATTACACCAACCCCATGGCCATGCTGTCCGGCTACATGCAGCGGTACACCGGCGTGAAAACAGTGGGACTGTGCCACAGCGTACAGGTCTGCTCCGAGCATCTTTTAAAGGAGCTGGGCATGGAAGACGTTCTGGAAGGCCGCCGGGAAGTCATTGCCGGCATCAACCATATGGGCTGGCTTCTGGAAATTTATGATAAGGACGGCAACGACCTTTACCCTGAAATCAGGAAGCGGGCTCTTGAAAAGAATCTTACGGAAAAGCATGAGGATATGGTCCGTTATGAATATATCCGCCGTCTGGGCTATTACTGCACAGAATCCAGCGAGCACAACGCGGAGTATAATCCCTGGTTCATCAAAAGCCGCCGCCCGGATTTGATTGACAAATACAACATTCCTCTTGATGAGTATCCCCGCCGCTGTATCAAGCAGATTGAAGGATGGGAAAAGGAGAAAAACGATATCTTAAAGGACGGCAAGATTACCCATGAACGCTCCAAAGAATATGCTTCCTATATTATGGAGGCCATGGTGACGAATGTTCCCTACAAAATCGGAGGAAATGTGATAAATGAAGGGCTGATTTCCAACCTGCCCGCTGATGCCTGTGTGGAGGTTCCCTGCCTGATTGACAATACAGGCATACATCCCTGCAAAATTGGACGCCTGCCGGTGCAGCTTGCCGCCATGAACATGACCAATATCGGCGCCCAGCTTATGACTATTGAAGCCGCCGTTACCAAAAAGCGGGAAGCCATTTATCAGGCTGCTTTTCTTGACCCACACACAGCGGCGGAGCTGTCTGTGGACGAGATTGTAGCTATGTGCGACGAGCTGATTGACGCCCATGGGGAGTATATGAAAGAGTATCGGTAATTTTTTACCGCATGTGATTGCAATGATTTCCATACATTATACCCAAACATCTGTGTTGATTGTTTGGGTATAATGGCGCTAATCTGAACATTAAGGAATATCCGCGCGGGCTATAAATATTTGTGGTTGTAAAATAAAACAACGAAATACCATTGAAAAATATTTCCATCTGTGCTATGCTATTGTTATCAAATTAAGCATATAGAGATGTAATCTGTAAATCAATTCTTATTACAATAAGCCGGCTTAAAAGTGAGACAGCTCTTGTTACAATAAGCTGGATTGCGAAGCATGACAGCGTTTGTTACAATAAGCTGGATTGCGAAGCATGACAGCGTTTGTTGTGTATGGAAAACCAATTTCCTGTCTGATTAAAATCTGTTATTATC